>MDSW01014282.1_pt1 | contig 411334 bp, 390 predicted proteins | sample 811171 | NCBI WGS metagenome assembly MDSW01 (sample SAMN05326641, study PRJNA326480) | marine metagenome | isolation source: seawater | place: Atlantic Ocean: North West | collected 2012 | reverse complement strand
CGTAGGAGTCTGGGCCGTGTCTCAGTCCCAGTGTGGCTGATCATCCTCTCAGACCAGCTATGGATCGTCGCCTTGGTAGGCTTTTACCCCACCAACTAGCTAATCCAGCGCGGGCCCATCTAGGGGCGATAAATCTTTCACCCGAAGGTCGTATACGGTATTAGCACGAGTTTCCCCGAGTTATTCCGTACCCCTAGGTAGGTTCCCACGTGTTACTCACCCGTCTGCCACTCCCTCCGAAGAGGGCGTTCGACTTGCATGTGTTAAGCCTGCCGCCAGCGTTCGTTCTGAGCCAGGATCAAACTCTCAAGTTGAGTTGATCCGACTGTATTCCTCGCGGGGAAAACCGCGAGGCTGACGCAAAATACACTCACATTCGTTATCCCGGCTTGGGACCGGGTAACGGGGTATGTGTGTAGAAACATCAGACAGTCAGTGTTCTGTTCGATCAGTTTCCTGATCTCGCGAGGACACCGCCGTCCACGTTTCTCTTTCTCATAACCACAATGTCAAAGAGCACCTGAGTCTCACGACGCTTATACGTCCCGAAACACAAGGGTCGTAACCGACCCGAAGGACAGCTTCACCTCGTCTTCCCGTAGGAAGCCGGGCCTGCTGTCATCCATCGTTGGATCGTTTACTAGGCCACAAAGAAAGCATCCGGGCAAGGCCCCTGAACTCTCTTACCTGAGGGTGCGAACCGCTTCCGGAGAAGCAAGGCCGCCGTGACCTCGTGGAGGCGGTTTATAGGGGGGTGTCCCATGCCTGTCAAACACCTTTTTCGCGCTTTCTTCAAAAAAATCGAGACCCTTTTGGCTTGACTCTCAATCCACCTTCTGACCCAGCCCGCCCAAGGGTTTCTGCGGGTAGATTCGGAGCCGAAACGGCCCGAAGCATGCAATGGGAAGCCTGCGGGGCTATGAGATGCCCTTATTGTCCCGAAGGCGCACAGCAATGGGCGTCACAATGCGCACTTGTTATGGAACAGGCCGACAAAGATCGAAGGAAAGAGACGCACGAAACCTTCATAACTGGTGAATATACTGGCTTTGGAACAGTCTCCGCGTTGACACGGGCAGGCCCCTCGGGGCATCGTCACAGTCACACAGCGTTACAGTTTGTTTCGGCGGTGGGGCAGTCCGCCAGTAACGCGATCAAGCGAGACTGATACCTTAGGATTTTCGGCTAAGTGCCGGAAAAGGCTGATCGGAATCGTGCCGGGGGCAGTGAGTTGTACGACACGGGGACCCACGTGACAGATCGAAAGACCGGCGGCGCCGATGGCGGGGACGCAGCGGCCGCCGAAAGCTTCTGGCAGCGCGCACGCCATAACGCCCAGCAATCCTTGAAACTCTATACATCCGCGAGCCGGCTGGCGCTTGGTCAGTCGCGCTGGATCGCGGCTTCGGCCGTACTCGGAACACTTTCGCTGGCGCTTGTCGGCGTAGGCGTGACCTCTCTGGTCGCGCCCTATGAAGGTGTGGCGACGGCATCGCTGACCGCAGACCGCGCACCGCGGGTAATCGCCTGGGACGCGAACGGCGCGCCGCTGCGCGACAAGCCGGTCATGATGGCCGCGAGCGAAGCAACGCCTCTCGCAGCCGGCGAAACGAAGAACCATCCGGTGACGGAGGAGGCGCAGGCCCTCGCCGCCGCGGAAGCCGAAGGACCGGAGGGCGTTGACGGACTGCGCACGGCCTCTATCGCGGACCCCGGCCTCTTCGATCCGCTCACGGAAGAACGGCTCGAGGCGGAGGCGGCAAGCCTTCCCGCCGTGCCGCAGCCGGTCGAAACGACGGTCAAGCTCGCCAGCGGCGAGACACTGATGGAAGTGCTGCAGGATGCGGGCGTCGACCGCATCGACGCCTATCACGCGGTCGCGGCGATGACCTCCTATTACAGCCCGCGCAAGCTGCGCGCCGGCCAGGAAATTTCGCTCACCTTCATGGAAGCGCCGGACGGCTCCGTGGGTGAAGGCGAAAGCGGCACCGCCGCCAAATATCTGACGGCACTCGCGATCGAGCCCGATATCGAGCGCACGATCGAGGTGACCCGCAACGAAGACGGCAGCTTCGGCAGCCAGGAAATCAAGCACGAATTCACGGAAGGCTTCGTTCGCGCGGCGGGCACGATCAACAACTCGCTCTTCCTCGACGGCGAACAGGCAGGCGTTCCCGCGCAGATCATCGTCGAACTGATCCGCATGTATTCCTACAGCGTCGACTTCCAGCGCGAGATCCAACCCGGCGACAAGTTCGAAGTCTATTTCAGCCGCAAGTTCGACGAGAACGAACGCCCCGTGAAGGAAGGCGACGTTCTTTATGCCGCGCTCACGGTCGGCGGCAAGTCCCACAAGCTCTGGCGCTTCGATCCGGGCGACGGCGCATGGGACTACTTCGACGAGAACGGCCAGAGCATGAAGAAGTTCCTGATGAAAACGCCGATCGACGGCGCGCGCATCAGTTCGACTTACGGTCTGCGCCGTCATCCGATCCTCGGCTATTCGAAGATGCATGCAGGCGTTGACTTCGCTGCGCCGCGCGGCACGCCGGTTTACGCAGCCGGCGACGGCACGGTGACCCGCGCGAACCGTTTCGGCAGCTTCGGCAACTACGTGTCGATCCGCCATGCGAATGGATATGAGACGGCCTATGCGCATCTGAACGGCTTCGCGCGCGGCATTCGCGCGGGCACGCGCGTGCGGCAGGGCCAGGTGATCGCCTATGTCGGCACGACCGGCCGCTCGACCGGTCCGCATCTTCATTACGAAGTGCATGTGAACGGCAAGAAGATGAACCCGCTGGCGCTCAAGGTGCCGACCGGCCGCAAGCTAGAAGGCAAGCAGCTCGCCGCCTTCAAGGAGATGCGCGCCGCCACGGCGACGCAGATGGCGGAAGCCCCGCTTGCGACCAAGGTGGCGCAGGTCGATGGCGAAAGCGTCGCGGACGCGAACTGATCTTCCGCACGGGAACGAAGAGAAGGCCGGGCCGCGAAACAGGCGCCCGGCCTTCTGTTTTTTGGCTGCTTTTGCGGGGATAAAGCGGCCCGATTCACGGCCGACCGTCATCGAAACGTCACGATAACGTCACAAACCGGTTTCGTGCGCGCGGCGCTCCCCGATCCGTACATGGAAACGCACGCGGTAGCGCATTCGGGAGCGCACCGGAAAAGGCTCGTCTTTCGTCTCTTCCGGAAGGCAGGGAGAGAGCACGGCCGGAAACGGCGGCAACTTGTCCCCGCTTCCGGGGATAACCCGCGCTTCAGGGGGCCAAAAAGGAAATCCCCGCTTTCCGCAACCCGCCGGAAACGGGCGCGCCCGGAGCACCCCCCTTCTCCCGAAGCAGCCCCCGAAGCGGCCTGCCGGAAGCAGGCTCCACCCCTCCAGTCTGCGCCCGGCCCCTCCCGACAAGCGCCGCCTTGCCCGCCGGAGCGGCGCCCTGTATTGTATACAATATTGAACACAAAAATAGCATCGCGCCGCCCCGGCCGGACAGACTTCGGAGACAGGAATGAAGAACAAGAAGAAGATCGCCGCGGCGATCGCCCTCGCGCTTGCCGTGGCGGGGAGCATCCACGCCTACAGGTCGACGCATCTCCTGCCCATATTCCTGGCCAACCTATCGATGGGCGAGATTCCGCAACCGCGCGCGCTTTCCCTGCCGGAGGTGAGCGCATGGACACCGGAGGGAAACCGGCATCCTTCGCGCGCCGAAACGCGGATGGCGGATATGGGCGTCTGGCGCGAACGCCACGGCGACGGCCGCAACTCCGACGAGACGCTGCTCGCGGGCGCACCGACCTTCGGCCCCGCAAAGATCATCGCGCCGGACGAACTCTATTTCACGGCGATCTCCTTCGGCCGCGACAGCACGATCTATGCGAGCCCGAACGCATCGAAGGACAAGACCTTCCTCGTCGCCTACGACATCGAAAGCGGCAAGGCACGCTGGCGGATCACCGCGAAGGGCCCGCGCCCCGCAGGCGGCGTGCCCATCATTCTGCCGGACGGGAAAGGCGGAGAGACGATCTACCAGATCGGTTACGAGGAGGCGCTGGCCGTCGCCCCCGACGGAACGATCCTCTGGCGCAGCCCGACAGGCCTCGAATTCGACCAAAGCAAGAGCGGCGCCGGACTGATGTGGGGCCCGAGCTACAACGCGCAGCTCGACATCGTCATGGGCGTGAGCGGCAAAGGCGAGTTCGTGGCCTTCGACCGCGAGACGGGCAAACTGCTGACACCAACGCCCCTTCGCGTGCCCGGCGCGCCCTCCCCCGTCCGCGATGTCGAAATGCCGCCGCTCCTCGCGCGGCAATTGACCGACGGACTGTCGCGCGCGCTCGGCTACCCGCTGCCGGACGATGTGGTCGCGGGCGTGCTGCGCGTCGTGCAGGGCGACGGCATCAACATCGCCAATTACCATTCGGTCGATCCGGAAACGGGCCGCATCTGGCTGAGCGCGACGGCGCCGGACGATGCGGACGGCAAGGCGGACGGATTGTCGGAATGGGGCGCGCTCTACGGCATCGACATTTCGCGCGAGGAAGCGACGGGCGAACTCTCGCTTGCGATCGGCTGCTCGGCCTTCTTCAACGGCGGCAGCGCCTCGACGCCCGCCCTGCGCGGCGACGGGCGCCGCATCTATGTCGCCGATGGCGAAGAACATCTGATGGCCTACGATTCGGATTGCCGGAAGCTCTGGTCCGTCGAGGCGGGCGCGCAGATCGTCGCCTCTCCGAGCGTCGCACTCGACAATGGCGAGATCTATGTCATCACCGCCGTCTCGCTGCTGAAGCTGATCGACAAGGGAGAGAGCGCCGCAATCGCCTGGGAAGCCGATTTCGACATGTATGACGCATCCTTCCCCCTCGCGCAGAAGAACCTGCTGACCGCCGCCATCGCCGCGAACGGTATCTATGCGCAGGCGGGCCTCGGCGTCGCCACGAAGAGCGCGAGCGAGCGGCCGGGCTTCCTGCCGCTTCGGCGCGGCGGCGTGCGGCTCGACCGCGAGACGGGCAAGACGCTTTGGTATGCGGAAAATACGGGCGATTCCGTCGCCGTGACGGAACTGGCGCCGAACGGCGCGCTCGTCATCCCGCAATCGCCGATCCGCTCGGTGCTCGCAGGCCTCGCCTTTGCGGGCAAGGAAGGGGAACTCACCGGCGGCATCGCGGTCTTCATGCCCGACCGGCCGGACCTGCTCGCGCGCGACGCCGTGTGTTCGGCGGCCGCTATGGCCGCACGCGGCGAGGCGGCAGCGGATGGCGATATGGCGGAGAGTTTCAGGGCCCAGGCCCGCGCGCTCATGCGGCAGGCGGCGGAGGCCACCCCTGCCCTCGCCGGGAGGACAGAGGCTCCCGCCGAACTATGCGCGGAACTGAAGGCCCACTGGCTGAAGGCGGAGTGAGGAAAGCTGGCGGAAACTCCGGCCCCACCCTCCCCGTGAGGGGAAGCACGGCATCGTGCGGACGTTTCACCATGTCTCGGGTCAGCATTTGAAGCGGTACTTGGCCGAGTTTGATTTCCGCTATAACGAGCGCGCCGCCCTAGGGGTTAACGACAGTGCTCGCGCTGACCGAGTCCTTCATGGTATTGTTAAAAAAAGGCTCATGTACCGAGACTCATGATGGGCGCGCGACAAGGACATAACGACCCTCTTCTCGCTGGCTTTTTCAGCGTATCCGAAGCCGCGCGCCTGCTCGGAGTAAAGCAAGTTCACATTCGCGGATGGATTAACGGCTACGCAAACAGTAGTGCGGGGCCGGTAATTAAGCGGGATTTCGAGGATCAGCGCACGGTCAGCTTTTTGGATTTGATGGAATTGCGCTTCATTGCCTTTTTCCGGGCTCAAGGCGTTTCCATGCCGACCATACGCCGGGCCGCAGAACGGGCGCGCAAGGAATGGCGTGTGCAGCACCCTCTTGCTTTGTCGTCTGCAAAGTACGTCACGGATCGGAAAAAGGTATTTGCCACAGCCGCTGAGGAAACGGACGATCCGGTCGCTTGGGATATGGCAAGTGGTCAGCATGAAATGTGGGGCACGATTGAACAGACAATCGAGAAAGGAGTCTTGTTCGATCCGAAGAACTATTTGGCTAAGACATGGCGCCCGTTGCCCGCGCAGTTCCCCAACGTGGTCATTGATCCGCGAATAGCGTTTGGCCGCCCTGTTGTTGCTGGAACCCAGGTCCCCACCTCGGTCTTGTTTCGCCAATGGAAAGCGGAGGGACACACAGATCGCGTTGCCAAGTGGTTTGAGGTTTCGCCAGAGGTCGTGGCGACGGCCGTCGAGTACGAACTGGTGGCCGCTTGAAGATACGCGGAGACGAGCATCTGTCCCCGTATATCGTGAAAGCAATTCGCGACCTGGCGCTGAGTCCGGGCTTTGAAATTTCATCAGTCCACGAACTAGGACAACAAGGGGCATCCGACGTTCATTGGATTACCTCTTTCGCAAGAGAGGGAGGGCACGCAATTCTTTCTGCGGACAGCGATTTTTTGACTCTCGCGCCTCAGGTAAATGCGGTCTTTGATACGGGCTTGCGCGTAATTCATATGCCCCACAAGTGGGTAAACGCCAAAGGGCACTTGCAAGCCGCGTTCATTCTTCAGTGGTGGAAGCGCATTGAAGATGCAGTGAAGACAATGAAATCGCGCGAATGTCTACGTCCGGAATGGAATATTACCGAGTCGGGACAGTTAAAGAAGGTTCCCATTAACTTCCAAAAAGCACAACGTGCCCGTCGAAAGGGTAAAGCCTGACGATCAAGCCGCCCGCTTTAAACAAGCGGCGAAGGAAGTCGGCGCGGACGAGTCCGAAGCCGCCTTCGAAGAAAAGTTACGCAAAATCGCTAACGCGAAACCTGACGGCCAGCCCAAACCCAGCGGCAAGTCCAAATAACCAAATAGACGAGGCCCCACGCGAGCGGGATGGGCAAGAGCGTCTTTATCGCGATGATCGCCCACACTGTTGATCTAGCATCATCTCGGAAGCCCTCTTTCTCGGTTACGCAGAGATCGCGCGCTTTCTGATCGTCGGGAAACAGTGCGAAGCAAAGCGGAATAATTCCATTGTACGCCTCGTAATGTCTGTCCCATTCCGCGCCCATATGCCAAAGGCCGCCTCCGAGAATCCATAGAACGGTCGCAACCACTCCAAGCCGGTGCCAGACGTTAAGGCGCTGCATGTCTAAATCCATCAATCGCTAGAGGGGCCCGCCAAGTAGATGGGCTTTTTGACATGAATTGCAGGCTCCAGCTCGTCATTGAGGACGTGCCCTCGGCGTTACTTTCCGAACTTGCCGAAGGTATTGGAAATAATCTTCGACACCTCCGCCTTTCCTGCATCCATAAGAGCCTTCTGGATGTCCCCGTATTTCCCGACGACAGTTCCACACCCAGCGCAAGTGACAACGTCATCGTCGTGGGGCGGGTTGTTCGGCAGGGAGAACGTCTCACTTCCGCACTCTGAACAGGTAGCGGACACGCGATCTTCGGCCATCATCTGCTCCATCCTGAATCGGAGGATTCACTTTAGCTCACGCTAGCGAGACAGGCGACTCGCGGGGTTGGGTTTGCAAGGTATATTATTTCCCCCTTGAGGGAGGGTCGAAAAATTCGAGCCCGCGAGAATTTTTCAGGGAGGGGCCGGGAAGAAAAGGCAGGGCGCGTCAGCTTCCCGAGGCTTCGACGAGCTGCTCCATCGCCTTGAGACCGCTCTCGTAGATCTCGTCGACAAGCGCCGAAGCCTTCGCACCGTCTCCTTTGACGATGGCGTCGGCGACGGCCTTCCACCTCTTCGCCGCATAGACGCGGCGGTCGCGCTCCGCGACGATGAGATTGCGCAAGGCGCGCCCGCTTGTCGGCATGCGGTGGACATCGTCGATGATACGGCGGAGGAACTGGCTATGCGCGGCATCGCAAATGGCGAAAACCAGCCGGATGGTGGCGAGGCGAAAATCCTGCGCACTCATCTCCGGTCCCTCCGCCACGATCTGCCGGGCGATGCGCTGTATCTCGTCGCGCTCCGGCTTTGCCGCATCCTCGGCGGCCCGCATCGCGGCAAGCGAGACGAGCTTCGCGCGCACCTGGGCAATGGCCTTGAACTCGCGCTTGTCGTGACGCGCGACGGTCGCCCCCTTCATGCGTTCGATGACGATGAACCCGCGCGCTTCCAGGCTGTGCAGCACTTCGCGGATCCGCCCGCGCGTGACGCCGAAACGGTCCGCGAGGTCCTGTTCGCGCAGCCGCTGGCCCGGCGTGAAGACGTCATCCTCGATGAGCTTCACGATCCGGTCGCAGATATCCTGAACGGAGGGAAGATGGACCACATCTTTTTCCGGCTTTTCCGGCTTTTCCGGTTTTACCGGCTTCGCTTCCGCCGCCTTGCGCGGCTTCGCCGACCGCGCTCTGGTCTGAGCCTTCTTCAAGGATAACTCCCCCGGTTCCGCGCCCTCCGCTCCGGGCGTCTGTGCCTCTTTGTATTATATGCAATCCTGTATACGCAATTGACGCCACCCCAGCCCGCCCGATGCCCTTGCCCGCGAACCGGGTAAAAGAGGGGCCCGCCCATAGGGGAGGAACGGGCCCCCAAGGTCCTTGCGAGGAGGGACTCGCAGGGAGGGAGACATGAACCCCTGGCCGCTTCTCCGGCAAGCGCCGCCGCCTGCCGGTTCCGGTTCTAGCGGCGTCCGGCAAGCCGGAGGTAGTCGGGCTTGAAGATCGTCTTGTCGATGCGCCCTTCCTGGCCTGCCAGATAGTCGTAAGGCGCCTCTTCGTTGCGGAGCTGGGCCGCGACATAGCGATGCGCATTGATGTCGTAGTGGAACTGGACGCGATTGACGCAGGCGGGCAGTTCCCAGATCACGCCGATCGGGCCTTCCTGCACGCGCCACAACTCGCCGCGCCCGTCATAGAGCTCGGTGGCGGCGATGATCCAGCTGTCCTCGTCGCTGTAGAAGACGCGCCGGTTGTAGAGATGGCGGAGGCCCGGCCGAAGCGTTCCCTCCGTCTTCCAGACGCGGTGAAGCTCGTAGCGCATGACATCGCGCGCAGGGAACCGCGGCTGCAGGATATGCGCGTAGGAGACCGACTTGTCGTTCAGTTTCCAGTCGTTATAGGCAATGTAGAGCTCCTGCTTGCCATGCAGCGTCCAGTCGTATCGGTCGAGCTGGCCGTTATACATATTGGCCTGATCCGCGACGATGAGCCCGTCGAGCTCGGTGATCGGATTGTCGTAGCGGAAATCGGGCAGGCGCCTCACGCGGCGCTGGCCCGGCATGTAGCGCCAGGTTTCGCGGTCGCCATTCACCGCCTCGCGGATCAGCATGAGCGAGCCTGCGATCGCGTTCGGGCTGAGAATTTCCGTGATCTGCTCGCCGCCGACATTTTCCATCGCGGCGAAGCCGGAGAGCGCCGGATCGTGGAAGCGCGAATAGCTCGTGCGCTCGAGTAGGCCGATCGCGAAATTGCCGCTGTCCTTCTTCGGCGAGGCGGTGACGAGGCGGCCGGTGGAGCCGACGCCCTGATACCTGATGAGATGGTTCCAGACCACTTCCGCGCCCGACTGCGGCACGGGGAAGAGGAAACCCCCCTTGCCGTTCAGGAGCCGCCCGTCGCCGTCGATCTTCGCGACGCCGATATTGGCCTTCGTCGCCTCGTAAACCGATTGCGGATAGGCGCAGGAGCGGTGCGAGGGATAGACCGGCATGGTGTAGTCCTCGTGGCGCTTCAACAGCGCAAGCTGCCCGGCGCTCAGCTTCGAGGCGTATTGATCCGCATTGCTACCGTCGATGACGAAGAGCGGCTCTTCGCCGCCGAAGGGATCGGGGCGGCTGTCGCCGGGCTTCCACCCCGCGGGCGGAGCGGAAATGCCGCCCGTCCATTCGGGGATCGTGCCCTCCGCATTGCCCGCACGTTCCGCGCCGACCGGCGTGAGGCCGGGGGCAGGCCCGGACTGGGCTCCGGATTGAGCGAAGGCCGGAGACGGTAAAAGCGACAGTGACAGCGCGAAGGCTGCAAGGATTGCGAGATACTTCAATTTTTCCTCCCTCGGATAGGCGGGGTACCCGGCCTAGAACGAGTAGCTGATGGAGATGTCGACGAAATCGCGGTCGCTCAGCAGGTCATCGCCGCCTGCGCCGAAATTGTTTGTGTAGGAGATCGCGGCCCGCCAGTGATCGAGATAGGCGGCGCCCACGCCGAGCGTGACGATCTTTCGGTCGTCGATGAGCGTCGCGCCGTTCGGATTGTTGGGTTGCGTGCCGCTGACATCGTGACGGAAGGCGACAGTCGGCGTCAGTGTGACGGCGGTGCCGAAGGCTTCCGGATAGGCAAGGCTGGCGGCAAGGCGGTAGCCCCAGGCCCGTTCCGTCGGGCGCGACTTGCTGTCCGGCACGGCATAGGGAACCGTCGGATCGAGGTCGGGATAGAGATTGCCGACAAGTTCGCCCGAGAGCGTTCCGTTGAGCGCGCCGAGCGCATCGATGGCGCGGCCCGCGATCCCATCGCTCGGACCGAAGGAACTGATGCTGGTGAGCGCGGCCTGCCACTTTTCGACCTCGACGACGCCGGACTGCGAATAGAAGCCGCCGAGAGGCCCCGCCGCCGCATTGCCGCGCGCGAAGGCGACGGTGGAAGCGAAATCGAGCGGCGCGGGGAAATCCGGCTGGTAGGAAACCTCGCCGCCGATGGACGAGCCGAAGAGCTGCGTGTTGAAGCTCGCGCCATAGAGATCGATGTCCTCGGCATATTCTTCGTAATAGCCGACAGGGCGCGTGAAGGGCGGAAAGGGAATGCGCTGCGCCGTGACGCCGAGGATCGGCGTCTTCGAATGGTAGCGCAGATAATAGAGACCGAACTCGGCGCTCCAGTCCTCGACGAAATAGCGAAGCGCCGTGCCCCACTGGCCGGAATTGCGCGGCTCCTTGCTCGCCGTCTTCGGCATGGAGCTCGCGAAGGCGGCATTGCCGATGGCGCCCGGATCGGAGCCAAAGAAGAAGCCCTGCGTTCCATCGCCCGTCAGATCGCCTTGCGAGAAGAAGGAACCGACCGGATCGAGCTCGGTCTTCTCCCAGGTGAACTGGTAATAGGCCTCGACGCTGAACCCGCCGGGAAGCAGGCTCGAAATGCGCGCCATGGGCGTCGGCAGGGTGGCGACTTTCAGTTCCGAGCCGGCCTGATGAACCTTGGCGACGTCGATCGGGTTCGTGGCGTTGATGCCGCCCTGCGTGAAGAGCGACTCGCCCCAGTTCACGACCTGGTTGCCGAGACGGATATCAGTCGGCATCCCCGCAATGTCGAAAAGCCCGTAGACATAGGCATCGAGAAGCTCGAAGCCCCGGCCCGCCCGCTCGCGCGCGGCATCCGCAAGATCGGTGCGGCGGGTGGAATCGGCATCGTTCAGCACCGCGTCGTAGAAATAATGGACGCGGACGAAGGCGCCGAAATTTCGCCATTCGAGATCGAGATCGTGGCTCATCGCGACGGGCGCGGAAACGATGTCGCCGCGCTCGAAATTGAGATTGCCGTCATCCCTGTTGGTCGCGTTCGGATTGCAGCCGCCATTCGTCGTGCCGACGAGGCGGCAGTCGCGCTGCGCGGCGCGAATGATGACGCCGGCGGTCGCCGTGCTGTCGAAGCTGCCGGTGAGTTCGCCGAACCTGAATTCGGTCGCACCTGCCCCGGACGCGAAAATCGTCATGCCGAGGCCCGCGGCCAGCGCACATCTTGTCTTGCGGTCGATCATTCTCCCCCCTTGGCGCGGCAAGGACCGCGCCGCCCCGTTTCGGCGGCGACCCGAAGCGGCCTGTCTGACAAAACACCTTCAGGGATCGCCGTTCCGGGAGGGCGCGTGGCGCCCTTCCTGCCCTTCGGTTTCCTCGGGCGCGCCGTTCCTGCGGGCGCCGGTTGCGAAGAATTGTATACAATTTTGTATTCAACGCAAGAGGCGCGGGGGGAGGAAGGTTTCAGCCCGGATAGGGCGCGCAGAAGGACGCCTTGCGCGCCTCCTCGATCACGGGGAGCGAGGCCTCGCTTTCGATCACACGGCGGACGATCGCCATGCCGCGCTCCGCCGGAGCCTCCACGAGGCGCGCGCCTTCCGGCAGACGCGCCGGGACCGCACCGCCCGGCGCGACGACGACGATTATGTCGATCGGGCCGCCGCGCTCCCGGTCGTCCTCGACGAAGTAGTTGTCGGTCCGGGACGAGAAGAGCGAGAGCGATGTGTAGGGCTCGCTCTTGGCGACCGTGAGGCGGACAGGCCCGCTTGCTAGATCGAGGACGCAGGCCGAATAGGCGAGATCGGGACTGGGGCGCACCACGGTGCGCGCTTCCGCCGTGGGGGGCGGCGCATCCTTCATGACATTGGGCCCCTCCTCGCCCGCAATGCGCGACATGGCGATGCCCATGATGACGGAGGGCAAGGCGGCGATGACCGCGAAGTGGACGGTGAAGGCGGTGGCGAGCGCGGCGGCGCCCATGAGCAGGGAACGGTTCACCGGCAGCCCTCCCGGACGATGGTGGGGAGCGCGACGGCGGCGGGATTTTCAACCACGGCCGCGCCCGGATTGTAGAGACGCGCTGTCATGTCGAACCGCTCGCCGCGGCGGACGGGAAGCCAGTTGCCGGGCTGCCTGTCGGCCGAGACGCGGATGAGGAAACGGCCATCGCCTTCGCGCGCGACGCTCGACTTCGAATAGGAGTAGATGCCCGCTTCGTTGGGAATGAGATGGCTGTCGGGCCCATAGGCCGTGATGCTCCACCAGCGCGCGTCGAGATCGCGGCCCGTGACGATATAGGTGCAATCGCCGGAAAGGAGGTCGCCCGAACCGTCGCGCGAGGCGGTGTAGTAGACGGTCTGTTCGCTCGAAAGCGCGAGAAGGCCGAACAGCGCGACGCGCGCCCGCGTCCTCATATCCGCCGCTTCGCTGCCATAGGCAAGGCTCGTCGCCCAGACACCGGCATGAAGCTCGCCCCGCCCGCTCGCGACCGAAAGCAGGGCCGTGGCGATGCCGAGAACGGCGCCGAGAAGGAGCGCGACGCCCCATTGCCAGGCGCTGAGCCGCGCCCAGACCGCAGCAGCCTGCCGCCGCAACCGCAGAAGGGCGAGAAGTATCGCCCTTCCCGCTTCCCCGAAACGCATCATCGTCAGGCTGCCTCCACGCGAAACCCTTCACAAACCGGACACAAAAATCCCGGCTGCGCCCATATAGGCGAGCCGGGATTTATTGTCTACAATCTTGTATTCGAAATTAGCCGAGCGGCACCGACAGGCTGAGAGAGAAGCCTTCCGTCCGCCAGTCGTCGCGGCCGACCGAATGCGACCAGCCGAGACCGAGCGAGAGCCCGCCGCCGAAACGGGCCTCGAGACCGGCACCCGCGCGGCCGTAATTGCCGTCGCCCTCGCCCGTGCGCGCACTGAAGAAGAGATCCGGCAGCGTGCTCGGCGCGACGGTTACGCTGCGGCTGCGATCCGCGAACTCGCGCCCCCAGTGAAGACCGGCGGAAGGAACGAGTTCCACCGCACCGAAGGTGAAGGAAGTTTCAGCCTCGACGCCGATTTCACCGAGAAGCGATTCCGCGCTCTGCTCGCCGACGATCAGATTGAAGCCCGCGGGCGCGCCCGTCTCCGTGAAGCCGTCGAGGTCGATCCGCGCGCCATGCAGCGAGGCGCGAGACCGCAGGGTGAAGCGGTCGAGCGCGAATTCATAGCCGAGCGAAAGCGTGGCCGCATATTCCTTCGCCGATGTCGAGCCCGCCGCGCGCACGCCTGCGATGCCGGGATTGCGCTTCGTCCAGTAGTTCGCCTTGCCGGCGGAAAGGGCGATATCGGCATCCGGCAGGAAGGAGGCCGAAGGCGACCAGCCGCCGAAAAGCGTGACGAGGACGTGGTCGGCGTCGGACGAGCTGCCGTCGCGCAAGCTCGCATCGCTCTGGATCAGCGTGCCCGCCGCACCGAAGGACCAGGCCTCGCCCGGAAAGCGGATACCGAGCGTTTCCGAACTCGCCTTGGCGGCGACCGCGGGATCGAGGCTCGTCGCCGAACGGTCGAGGAAGTGACGATCGGCGAAGAAGAAAATCTCACCCCAGCCGCCAAGCCCGGAAAGATCGAAATGCGGCACGTCGCTCTCGGCCGCGCTCGCAAGCCGGACGGGCTCCTTCGCACCGCGCGACGAGAAGAGCCGCCCCGCGAGCCGCTGCTGCACGGACTGCAGCGAGAGCAGGCCCGCATCCGCCACCGCCGCCTGCGTCAACGGGGATTCCGCAAGCGCATAGCCTGCCTGCGCGAAGATCTCGTGCATGCGCGATGTCGGATGCACACCGTCCCAGGAAATGCGCTGCACCTCTTCTTCCGGCGTGCAGGTATTCACCGCCGTGACACCGCGCCCGGAGATGCAGGGCGTCGATGCGAGCAGGGGATCCATGCCGAAGACTTCGGGATTCTGCTCCACATAGGCCGCAAGCGAGAGCGTGTCGACATAGATGATGTCCACGCCGGTTTGCTGCTTCGCCTCGATCCAGGCCTCCTCGAGCGTCGTCTCGATGATGTTCCCCTCAGGACCGTAATAATTCATCGTCATGAAGGTCTGCGCGCCCGCATCGTGAAGGCGCGTCACGCCCTCGACGATATTCGCCTTCGTGGTGTCCGGATTGGCCGTCCAGCCGAGAAAGGGCGCTTCGAGAAAGTCGTTGCCGCCGATGCTGATGAAATAGAGCGCGTTGGGATCGAGCGAGCCGCCTGTCCGCGAAAGCATGTAGCTGATCTGGCTGTCCGTGCCGGTCCAGTTTCTCTGCGGTCGCTGCAGCATTTCGAAGGGAAAGCGATAGGGCCCGAAGTTGCTGCCCGAAGCCGCGCCGCCGATCGCATAGTTCTGCGTGTCGGCGGGCGAGATGCCATAGAGCGAGCCCACCTGCTCCGCCATCACCGGCCCGTTCGAGAAACGCCCGGCAGGACGCGAAGCTGAGTCGAGCAGATCCGGATTGAGCTGCCAGACCTCCACCCCCTGTTTCAGATGAACGCTCTGGACGCCGTCATCCGACCAGCTGTCGCCCATGACGACCATGCTGGTGAAACGGCCGGCCTCGGCGGGACCGGCAAGAGCGATAGCCGAAAGACAGAACCCGGCGGCCACCGCCCGGCGCAATTGAGCAGACAGGAACATTCTTTCCTCCTCCCGTTCCTCGCACCCCCGAAAGGCGCTTCGGCGGCGGAGGATAGGGAGAAGGCGGGAACGAGTCTACAAAATTGTATACAATTTATATCTGAGATCGCATTGTTGTGGCGCCTTCCTTACCGTTACGCATTGCCTCACTATCCCCTTCATGGCTGACACGCGTACCCCCGAACAACGCACCGCCATAATGAGAGCAGTGCGCAGCAAGAACACAAGCCCGGAACTGAAAGTCCGGCGGCTCGCCCATCGTCTTGGTTATCGCTTCAGGCTTCACGTCAAGACATTGCCGGGAAAGCCCGATATCGTCTTCCCGCGCCTGAACAAAATCATCCTTGTCCACGGATGCTTCTGGCATGGCCACAATTGCAAATATGGAAAACCGCCGAAATCGCGCCTCGACTTCTGGGGGCCGAAGATCGCAGCGAATCAGGCCCGAGATAGACGGACCCTTCGAGCGCTTCGTTCCTTAGGTTGGGATGTCGTCGTCATTTGGCAATGCCAGACTAAAGACATGAAAAAGCTGGAAAAATGGCTTGCTGCTTTCTTGAGCCGCAAATCCGATCGACAGCGGCAAAGCAAATAGGTATCCTAGAGATCAAATCTAAATCGAGGAGTGGAACATGCGGCCAACCGGCATTGATCTGTTCGCCGGCGCTGGGGGAATGAGTCTCGGCTTCGAGCAAGCCGGGTTCGACATTGTGGCTGCGGTTGAGATCGATCCCATCCACGCAGCCATTCACAAATACAATTTTCCGCGCTGCACGATGATCGCTCGCTCGGTCTCCGATCTGACGGCGGAAGACATCCGCGAAATGGCGGGGATCGGCGAACGCAAGATCGACGTCGTTTTCGGCGGTGCACCTTGCCAAGGCTTCTCACTCATTGGGCATAGGGCCATAGACGATCCTCGCAATTCTCTTGTCAAAGAATTCGTGCGGATCGTCACGGAGCTCGACGCCTCTTACTTCGTTTTCGAGAACGTGAAGGGCCTGACGGTCGGACGCCATCGCCGCTTTCTGAATGAAATTATCGAGGAGTTCGGAAAACATGGGTACGATGTCCGGGACCCGTGGAAGGTTCTGAACGCTGCGACACTTGGGGTACCGCAAAGCCGCGAACGCCTCATTCTGCTGGGCGCAAAAAAAGGGCTCTCCATTCCGGGATACCCGAAGGAGAACGAGGTTCGCACCGGTTCACAGAAGAAGTTCGGGCCAACCTGCGAAGAAGCTCTCGGCGACATTCCCGATGCAGAAGCGTTCCCGCAATTGCTCAAATGCGACGAAGTGGAAGCGAGTGCATGGGGGGAACCTAGCGAGTACGCTCGCCAGATGAGGTGCCTCGACAATGAGGCCTGGCATCACGGATATCCCCGCAACTGGAATCCTTCGTTGCTGACCTCCAGCATGAGGACGGATCACTCCGACATTTCACGCCGACGCTTTGCCGAAACGCACGAGGGTCAGGTCGAACCGATATCCCGTTTCTTCAAGCTTCCATCGCAGGGCGTAAGCAATACTCTTCGAGCCGGAACGGACGCGTCGCGTGGAGCCTTCACGAGCCCCAGACCGATTCACTACCGCTATCCTCGCTGTGTGACGGTAAGAGAAATGGCCCGATTGCACGGCTTCCCCGATTGGTTTCGCTTTCACGAAACGAAATGGCACGGCGCTCGACAGATCGGCAACGCGGTTCCACCACCTATGGCACGCCGCGTAGGCGAAGAAGTCATGCGCGCGCTTGGTGCTTATCCGACCCGTCCCGAAGAAACGCTCGATCTGGGAGATACCTACCTCTTGCGCATGGGCATGAAGGAGGCGTCCGAGTTTTTCGGTGTGGAATCGCCAATTGGAAAAAGGGATCGCAAAAGCGGCGCGCGAAAGCGCAAGCAGCATGAGATTGAGGCTGCGCTCCAGACATTGAGAATTGCGAATGACTAAGAAACCCTCCAAACGATCCAGCAAAGAAAATCGATACAAGATGCTGATCGAAAGCATATTTTTCGATCATTGGAAGAAGGGTACGAAGGAATTCGAATTCGCGCGCATTGAGATAGAAGAGAAAGCAGCCGAGTTCGACATCAAGCTTCCAAAGAACATTGGCGATGTCCCTTATACATTTCGGTACCGGGCTTCGCTGCCGGATAAGGTTGTGGAGACGCAGCCAAAAGGCCTCGAATGGATAATTGAAGGAGCCGGCCGCTCTAGATATCGGTTCAAATTGGTTCCCGCCACTCGCATCTCCCCACGAGCGGAATTGCTGACTGTTGCAATTGCGGACGCAACTCCGGAAATTATTCGCGCGTATGCGTTGGATGACGAACAGGCACTCCTCGCCATTGTCCGCTACAACCGACTGATCGACACTTTCCTCGGATTGACCACGTATAGCCTCCAGAATCACCTGAGAACCACGGTGAAAGGAATTGGACAGATCGAGATCGACGAACTCTATGTCGGTCTCGACAAGTACGGATGTCACTACGTTATTCCGGTTCAGGCGAAAGGCGGAAAGGATCAGATCGGGGTCGTTCAAACGACGCAAGATATTCGCTTTGTCGAACAGAAATTCCCCGGGATGCGATGCCGCGCGATCGCAACGCAGTTCATGCCCGATGGGGTGGTAGCTTTGTTCGAGCTCACCCTCAAAGGCGATCAAATCAAAGTGGTCGACGAACGGCACTATCAGTTGGTTCCGGCAGACCAACTCGACCAAAGCGCAATCAGAAACTACCGCCCTTAAGCAAAAAGGCCGCTCGGATGAGCGGCCTTTTCGATTCGGTATCGCATCAAGACGTCAGTGGACGATGCGGCGGCCTTCATCGTCGACATCGGAAACGGCGCTGCCGCCGGCGGACGGCACCTCGCCCGTATCCGCATCGACCTCGTGGCCGTCGATGATGAGGCCCTCGGCGCCGGCCGAAACCTTCACCGCCTGCCCGTCCGCGATCTCGCCCATGAGCAGGAGCTCGGCGAGCGGGTCCTGCACATTGCGCTGGATGACGCGCTTCAAGGGCCGCGCGCCATAGACGGGGTCATAGCCCGCATCCGCAAGCCAGGTCCGCGCCGCCTCGTCCAGCTCGATGACGATCTTGCGGTCGGCAAGGAGCTTCTGCAGACGGCCCATCTGGATGTCGACGATCGTGTCCATCTGCTCGCGGGTGAGCCGGTGGAAGAGCAGGATCTCGTCCAGACGGTTGAGGAACTCCGGCCGGAAGCGCGAGCGCACCACATCCATGACCTGCGCGCGGACGAGCTCGATATCTTCGCCCGGCTTCTGCTCGGCGAGATATTCCGCGCCGAGGTTCGACGTCATGATGATGAGCACGTTCTTGAAGTCGACCGTGCGGCCCTGCCCGTCCGTGAGACGTCCGTCATCCAGCACCTGCAGGAGGACGTTGAAGACATCCGGATGCGCCTTCTCGATCTCGTCGAACAGCACGACCTGATAGGGCCTGCGGCGAACGGCTTCCGTCAGCGCGCCGCCTTCCTCGTAGCCGACATAGCCCGGAGGCGCGCCGATGAGACGGGCGACCGAGTGCTTCTCCATATATTCCGACATGTCGAGGCGGACGATCGCCTGATCGTCGTCGAAGAGGAATTCGGCAAGCGCCTTGGTGAGTTCCGTCTTGCCGACGCCCGTGGGGCCGAGAAACAGGAAGGAACCGATGGGCCGGTTCGGGTCCTGAAGCCCCGCACGCGCACGGCGCACGGCGCGGGAGACGGCGGAGACCGCTTCCGACTGGCCGACGACGCGGGCGCCAAGCGCCTTTTCCATGCCGATGAGCTTTTCGCGCTCGCCTTCAAGCATCTTGTCGACGGGAATGCCCGTCCAGCGCGAAACGACCTGCGCGATATGCTGCTCGGTGACGGCTTCTTCCAACATGGCGCCGCCCTGCTGCTCGCGCTTCTCGGTTTCGGCGAGCTTCTTCTCGAGGTCCGGGATGATGCCATAGGCAAGCTCGGAGGCGCGCTCGAGCTGACCCGCACGCTGGGCGCGGGCGAGTTCGCCACGGGCATTGTCGAGCTCTTCCTTGATCTTCTGCGCGGAAGCGAGCTTCGACTTCTCGGCGGACCAGGCGGCGGCGAGATCGGCCGACTTCTTTTCGAGGTCGGCGAGTTCGGTCTCGATCTTTTCGAGCCGGTCCTTGGAAGCCTCGTCCTTTTCCTTCTTCAGCGCTTCGCGCTCGATCTTGAGCTGGATGACGCGGCGGTCGATCTCGTCGAGCTCCTCGGGCTTCGAATCGACCTGCATCCTGAGGCGCGAGGCCGCTTCGTCCATGAGGTCGATCGCCTTGTCCGGCAGGAAGCGATCCGAGATATAGCGGTCCGACAGCGTGGCGGAGGCGACGAGCGCGGCATCGGAAATGCGCACACCGTGGTGAAGCTCGTACTTCTCCTTGAGGCCACGAAGGATCGAGATCGTGTCCTCGACCGTCGGCTCGTCCACGAAGACGGGCTGGAAGCGCCGCGCCAGCGCAGCGTCCTTTTCGACATATTTGCGGTACTCGTCGAGCGTGGTCGCGCCGACGCAGTGAAGCTCGCCACGCGCAAGCATGGGCTTCAAGAGGTTCGACGCGTCCATCGCGCCGTCCGTCTTGCCCGCGCCGACAAGCTGGTGCATCTCGTCGATGAAGAGGATGATGCCGCCCTCGGCCGCCGCGATTTCGGACAACACGGCCTTCAGCCGCTCCTCGAATTCGCCACGATACTTCGCGCCCGCGATGAGCGCGCCGAGATCGAGCGCCATCAGCGACTTGTTCTTGAGGCTTTCGGGCACATCGCCATTCACGATGCGCAGCGCGAGGCCTTCCGTGATCGCGGTCTTGCCGACGCCCGGCTCGCCGATGAGGACGGGATTGTTCTTCGTGCGCCGCGAGAGCACCTGGATGGTGCGCCTGATCTCCTCGTCGCGGCCGATCACCGGATCGAGCTTGCCCGAACGCGCATCGGCCGTGAGGTCGCGCGCATATTTCTTCAGCGCGTCATAGGCATCTTCCGCGCTCGCGCTGTCGGCGGTGCGGCCCTTGCGCACGCGCTCGATGGCGGCGTTCAAGGACTGCGCCGTGACGCCGGCGGTCTTGAGGATTTTTTCCGATTCGGTTCCCGGCGTGAGCAGCATCGCCAGAAGCAGGCGCTCCGCGGTCACATAACTGTCGCCCGCTTTCTTCGCGAGCTGTTCGGCCTGATCGAAAACCTTGGCGACTTCGGGGGCGAGATAAAGCTGGCCCGCGCCGGAACCCTCGACCTTCGGCATCTTGCCAAGCGCCGTCTCGACGCCCTGGAGTGCCTGGTCGGGGCGGCCGCCGGCCGCGCGAATGAGACCCGCAGCGAGGCCTTCCTCGTCGTCGAGCAGAACCTTCAGGAGATGTTCGGGCGTGAAACGCTGATGCCCGGAGCGGACGGCAAGCCCCTGCGCGGACTGGATGAAGCCGCGGCTCCGGTCCGTATATTTTTCAAAATCCATCTATCTTCCCTTTCAAGCACGCTTTGAGACAGCCGACGCCTGCCGCGCCGTCAAATGCGCCTTATCCGAATTGGCTCCAGCCCTCTTCGAGGCTCTGGACCTGTTCAGATATTGGTGTTGCCTGATAGTCACACAAGGGGCAATCTCCAGACAGTTTGCCGCAGAAACCTGCCGAATTCATGAACCGGAGGAAGAGACCGTGGGAGAGAGCGCAAGGATCGTCGGCCTCTATCGATATCCGGTCAAGGGGCTTTCGCCGGAACCGCTTGCCGAGGCGAAGCTGGAGGCGGGAGGGACCTTTCCTCACGACCGGGCCTTCGCCATCGAGAACGGGAAACACGATTTCGACCCGGCGAACCCGAAGCACTTTCCGAAGATCAAGTTCCTGATGCTGATGCGGAACGAGCGGCTTGCCGCGCTCAAGACCCGTTTCGACGACGCCGCGACCACGCTGCACATCACGCGGAACGGAGAAGAAGTGCTCGCCGCCGACCTGATGACGGCGGAGGGCCGAAAGGCGCTGGAAGACTTCATGCGGCGTTACATGGCCGACGAGTTGCGCGGCGAACCGCGCGTCGTCCATGCGCCGGGCTTCTCGCATTCCGACGCGCCGGCGAAACTCGTTTCCTTCATCAACATGGGGAGCGTGCGCGCGCTGGAAGAGAAGGTGGGCGCTCATGTCCATCCGCTCCGCTTTCGCGGAAACGTCTATCTGGAAGGCCTCGTCCCCTTCGAGGATCACGGCTGGGTGGGCAAACGCTTCCGCATCGGCGGCGTCACATTCGAAGGCGTGTTTCCTACCGAACGCTGCGCGGCGACGAATGTCGATCCCGAAACGGGCGCGCGCGACATGGAGATTCCGAAGACGCTTCTGCGCCACTGGAACAGCGCCGATCTCGGCCTCTACGCGGTGGTGAAAACGCCCGGCACGATCAGGCCGGGCGACCGGCTGGAGATGGAAGACTGAGGCCGCCATTGCGCGCCGCAGCGGACCGGCCGGCTAGTCCTGACTTTTGAAGGTCAGATACATCAGACAGAGATAGACTGCGGGAATGACGATCAGGACGCCAAGCTCGACGAAGGTTGGCGCGGGGCACCCATTGTTCACCATGCGATAGCCGACGAACAGGACGCCGGCGAGGATGACAAGGAAGCCGACATACCACGGCGTCAAGGCATTGCGTTTCGAATCCCCGTAGGCCATGAGCCTTCTCCCTGAAATTGGTGTCGGATCCAATCTGCGGGAGGCAGGGGCGCGCCGCATTGACATCGATCAAATGCGGCTGCGCCACGGCCGGTGAAGCCAGCCGTGGCGCAGAAAGAAGCAGGGTTCCCTTAGATTCAGTCCGCGGCGTTGCTCTCGGCCGGGGCCTGCTCGGCGCGGGCGCCTTCGCCGCGCGGGCGGCGGCGGCGATTGTTGCGGCGGCGCGGCTGCGCCTCGCCTTCGCCCTGTTCGCCACGGGCATTGGCCTCGGCATTGTCGTCGCCATCCTCTTCGGAGGAAGCGGCTGCCTCGCCTTCGCCATTCGCATGGCCGTTCGGCTGACCGTTGCCATTCGCGGCGCCATTCTGGGCACCGTTCTGGCCGCCCTGCTGATGCCAGGGCTGGCCGGGATGGCGCGGCTGCGGACCGTCGCTGCTTGTGTAATCCTGATCCGTCTCCTCGTCCTCGTCGGGACGATAGCCGAGGCTGGTCTGCTGGCGCTGCTGGCCTTCCTGACCCTGCTGGGCGGCCATGAGCAGACGGTAATAATGCTCGGCATGCTGATAGTAGTTTTCGGCCGTGACACGGTCGCCCGCCGAAATCGCATCGCGCGCGAGCTGCTGGTACTTCTCGCAGATATGCGCGGCGGTGCCGCGAATCTTCACGTCGGGACCATTGCTGTCATAAGCGCGGTTGGCCGAGTGTTGCGGCTTGCGTCCGCGCCCGCGAGAGCGCTTGGAGTTATTTTGCCCCTGCCTCATATCGTCTGATTTCTCGCTACTGGTTCAACTCAGGGTCCTGGCTTCGACACTGTCATGTCAGGGTCTTGTCCTGCTTCCGGTATTCCGCGAGCGCCCGGAACAAATCCCGGCACTTCCTCGTGCGGACGGCAAAGCTTCGCCGCACCGGCATCGCCAGGACCTTCGGTCCCGCGAGGCGGACTTCCCCAGCACACATCTGACGTCCCTCGAAGGATGCGGTCAGGTCGGATGCTAAGAAATTCTGGCCTGTATCGTGCCGCCAAGCCCCAGCGCGACGATACGTTTCAAAGGCCTCAAGTTCATTCGGGCTGCCTTCAGCGCCTTTCGAACCCGATCCGAATGCGGAACCCGCTTCGGCCTGTCGTCCCTGATTGTCGGAGGACGGGGTTCGAGGAGCGAGGCCAAACTGCCCGGCTCGTTTTCCCTGACAAGAAAGTAGCGTCCCGGAGCCGAGATTCCAACCGTTTTCTGCCCCCGGAAACCGGAAGTTTCAGCCGCGTGGCCAGGCTGCAACGAGCGCGCGCGGGATACCGCCGAGATCCGGGACAACGCGGGGAACGCGGAAGCCCGCCGATTCGAAGAGCCTCGCGACCTCTTGCGCCTGTCCCGCGCCAAGTTCGATCACGGCATGACCCGTCTGCGTCAAATGGTCCGGCAGGAGGCGCGCAATGGCGCGATAGGCGTCGAGACCGTCCGCACCGCCATCGAGCGCGAGCATGGGATCGTGCAGCCGCACCTCCTCGTCGAGCCCGGCGATGTCGGCATGGACGATATAGGGCGGATTGGAGATGACGAGATCGAAGCGCCCCTCGACATTGGCCGCCCATTCGCTCTCGACGAAAGATGCACGCGCCGAAAGCCCGAGCGCCGAAGCATTCGATGCCGCGACCGCAAGCGCGCCTTCCGACAGGTCGACGCCGAGGCCCGTTGCATCGGGCCGTTCATGCAGCAGCGCGAGAAGAAGGCAGCCCGTGCCCGTGCCGAGATCGAGAATGCGGGGACTCTGGACATCACGAAGCAGATCGAGCGCGGTTTCGACAAGCGTTTCGCTATCGGGCCGTGGATCGAGGGTGGCCGGGGTGACGGCGAAAGTCAGCCCCCAGAATTCGCGGGAGCCGAGAATGCGCGAGACGGGCTCGCGCGCGAGCCGGCGGCGCTCCCATTCCGCGAGCCGCTCTTCCTCCGCCTTCGTCAGCATGGTGCCGGGCTCGCGGATCATCTCGATATCGCTCGCGCCGCAGGCAGCCTGCACGAGAATGCGCGCATCGAGATCGGGCGCGGGCAAGCCCGCCTGTCTCAACCTTGCGCCGAGCATGCGCATGGCGTGATCGCGCGTCGTCACACCTCTTCTTCCATCGCGGCGAGACGCGCGGCCTGGTCTTCGGCGATCAGCGCGGCGATGAGCTCGCCCAGCGCCTCTCCTTCCAGCACCTCGGTAAGCTTGTGAAGCGTGAGGTTGATGCGGTGATCGGTGACGCGGCCTTGCGGGAAGTTGTAGGTGCGGATGCGTTCGGAACGATCGCCGGAGCCGACCTGTCCCTTGCGGTTGGCGGCGCGCTCCTTGTCGACGCGCTCGCGCTCGGCGTCGAAGAGCTTGGCGCGGAGGATCTGCATCGCACGCGCCTTGTTCTTGTGCTGCGACTTCTCGTCCTGCTGCGAAACGACGATGCCCGTCGGCAGATGCGTGATGCGGACAGCGCTTTCGGTCTTGTTGACGTGCTGGCCGCCCGCGCCCGAGGCGCGGAAGACGTCGATCCTGAGATCCTTGTCGGCGATCTCGACATCGACTTCTTCCGGTTCCGGCAGCACGGCGACGGTCGCCGCGGATGTGTGGATGCGCCCGCCCCCTTCCGTCACCGGCACCCGCTGCACGCGATGAACGCCGGATTCGAATTTGAGCTTCGCATAGACGCCCGCACCGGAAATTTCCGCGATGATTTCCTTGTAGCCGCCGACTTCACCTTGCGAGGCCGCGATCAGCTCGACCTTCCAGCCCTGAGAAGCGGCATAGCGCTCATACATGCGGAAGAGATCGCCCGCGAAAAGCGCCGCCTCGTCGCCGCCTGTCCCTGCGCGCACCTCGAGAATGACGTTGCGCTCGTCCGCCGCATCCTTCGGCAGCAGCATGATTTCGACATCGTGCTCGAGCTGCGGCAGCAATTCGTTCAGCCGGTCCATCTCCTCGCGCGCCATCTCCGCCATGTCCTTTACGCGAAGAAGCTGCTCGGCATCCGCATATTCGCGGCGGGCGGCGATGAGCTTGCCGATCGCCTCCGCGACGGGCGTGAGTTCCGCATATTCCTTCGAGAGCTGCACGAAGCGCTCGCGCGGCACATCAGCGTTCATCTCGGACTGAACGGCCTCGAAGCGGGCGATGACGCTTTGCAGTTTTTCTTCGGGAATCATGGGGCTCTAGCCTTCGGGAAAATAACGTGAAGCTGCGGACGGCGGTTTGATCCGCCGGGGTGACGCAGAGCCTCGCTAATCGCCCGCCAGCGCGCGCGGCTGCGCGGCTTCCTCCGCGGCGCGCTTTTCTTCCTCCCGCGCCTTCTCGATCTCGGCAGCCTTCGCCTCGACGAGTCCGACGAGGTGATCGACGATCTCCTCGTTCTTGATCTTGTGGTCGCTGAGACCCGCCAGATAGACCATGCCGGAACCGGCGCCGCCGCCGGTGAAACCGATATCGGTCTGCTCCGCCTCGCCCGGCCCGTTGACGACGCAGCCGATGACCGAAAGCGTCATCGGCGTCGCGATATGGGCGAGACGTTCTTCAAGCACCTTCACCGTACCGATGACATCGAAGCCCTGACGTGCGCAGGAGGGGCAGGAAATGATCGTGACGCCGCGATGGCGCAGGTTGAGCGCCTTCAACAGTTCGAAGCCGACCTTCACCTCTTCCACCGGATCGGCGGAAAGCGAAACGCGAATCGTGTCGCCGATACCGCCCCAGAGCAGCATGCCGAGGCCGACGGAAGACTTGATCGTGCCGGACATGAGGCCGCCCGCCTCCGTCACGCCGATATGAAGCGGGCAGTCGATCGCCTCCGCAAGCTGCTGATAGGCGGCGACGGTGAGGAAGGGATCGGACGCCTTCACGCTGATCTTGAATTCGTGGAAATCGTGATCCTGCAGGATGCGCGCGTGATCGAGCGCGCTTTCGACCATCGCTTCCGGGCAAGGCTCGCCGTATTTTTCGAGCAGGTCGCGCTCGAGCGAACCCGCATTGACGCCGATGCGCATGGAGCAACCATGATCCTTCGCCGCCTGCACGACCTCGCGCACACGCGCTTCCGAACCGATATTGCCGGGATTGATGCGCAGGCAAGCCGCGCCCGCCTCGGCCGCCTCGATGGCGCGCTTGTAGTGGAAGTGGATGTCCGCGACGATCGGGATATTCGTCTCGCGCACGATCTCCTTCAGCGCCGCGGTCGACTCCGCATCGGGACACGAGACCCGGACGATGTCGCAGCCTGCCTCCTCGATGCGCCGGATCTGCCCGATCGTCGCCTTGGCATCCGAGGTGAGCGTGTTCGTCATCGTCTGGACGGAAATCGGCGCATCGCCGCCAACCGGAACGGACCCCACATGGATCTGCCGGCTCTTCCTGCGGATGATGTCACGCCAGGGTCTGATGCTCATTGTCTCACACGGAGGTTCCACACATTGGAAAGGTGGGCCCTCTGTTCCCGATCTTCAACGCGGCCCGCCGCGGCAAGCCGGAAAGGGTGCGGCCTGTTACACAGGCTGCACCATCGCGCTTTCTCATAGCAGAAATGTGGCGGCCCGGCGAACGCGCCCTATTCGACCGCAACCGGGCTTTCGGCCGCCGGAAGCGAGGCTTCCGCGCCTTCCCCGGCCGGGGCCGGCTTCGGCATCGAGGCGAGAAGATCTTCGGCGACAAGCGACTTGCCCGTGAGCACGAGGGTCGGCGGACCGGCGAGGCCGAGGGACGTGCCGTCGACCATGATTTCGAAGGCGGATGCGTCGCGCGCGACGAGGATCACGCCCGGATCGCGCGGGGCTCGGTAGCTGTCGCCCGCATTGAAAGTCTGCTCGATAAGGACCTTGCCCGTGCCGTCTTCCACCCGGATCCAGGCACCGTCGCGGCGAGCGCGGACGACCACGCGGCCATCGACATTCTCGGCGCCATAAGGCGTTCCTTCGGGAAGGGGCGGCAGGGCCTCCGGAGCGGCGGGCGTCAGGGCCGCCATTTCCGTTTCATCCGCCTCGATGGCGGCTTCCTCCTCCGCCGGGACCGGGGGAGCAGGATCGTAGATCGTCTGCGGGGTGAGCGCGCCCCGCTCCGCCTCGGTGAGCGAGATGCCGTGCCCGCGCACGACGGGAACGGCGCCCGCACGCGGCGTAGCCGCAGAGGCACTGTCGCCCCGCGAGCCCGCGGATCCGGACGGAATGGCAGCCGAAAGCGTCTCGGCCGGCGCGCGTTCGATGGCAGGCGCGGAACTGCGCTCCGCCATCATCTCGTCCGTCGATTTGGTGAGGAGCCAGCCGCCATAGGCACCGGCCGCAACGACGAGCGCAACGATGAGCGCGGTGCCTTTCGGCAGGCGGCTTTCATTGGCGGCGTCGGGGAAATGGAGATCGGCCCTGGCCGCTTCCTGCTCGGCGCGATCCAGCTCCGCCTTGTAACGCTCGACGACATGGCGGCTATCGAGACCGAGATATTCCGCATAGGAACGAACAAAGCCGATTGCATAGGCGCGGGCGGGAAGATCGTCGTAGCGGCTCTCTTCGAGCGCCTCGAGCTGATCGCGACGGATCCGGAGCGCCTGGGCGATACCGCGAATATCCTCGCTGCGGCGAAGGCGCGCCGCACGGAGATCCGCGCCGACCGATTCGGCCTCGACCGGAACCTCGTTCGTGATGTCACGAAGATGCAGCCGCCTGCGCGGTTCCGACCTTTCGTCCCCGGTCGGGAGCATTGTAACCTTGGTCATCTCTCCGGGCTCTTCCCGAGCTGAGCCATCTCAATCCGCAGAACTGGCGTCAATCGACCCCACGAATTGCCATGGACGTTCCAAAACGCGACAGCCGCACCCCGCGAACGGCCTCGCAAGCGCCCAAACGCATTGAGACCTAAGAATAGACCAAAACAGTTGACAAACTGCAACCGGAGTTTGGTCCAAACCCCGTGATTACCTTCGGTTTTTCGCTCCCGGCACCCCCGGCGAACGTCTTTCAAGGCTTGTGGATAAATCGGACCCGCCCAAGCCGGCTCACACGGAAATGCCGTTTTCTTCGGCAAACCGCGCGAGCTGCTCACGAACGCTGCGCTCCGGCAGGGCGTAGAGGCCCTCCATGAAGCTCTCGAGCCTGCCCGCATCGAGAGAACGGACCATCATCTTGACCGGTCCGATGGCGGCCGGAGACATGGAAATCCGGCGGAGCCCCAGCCCCACAAGCGCCATCGCCTCCAGCGGCTTGCCCGACATCTCACCGCAAAGCGTCAGCGGGGTGCGATGCTCCCGGCATTTCTGCACGATATGGCGCAGGAAGCTCAACACCGCCGGGCTCAGGAGATCGTATCGCGTCGCGACACGCGGATTGCCCCGGTCGGTCGCGAAGAGGAACTGCATGAGATCGTTCGACCCGATGGAGACGAAGTCCACCATCGGCAGCAGCGTGTCGAGCTGCCAGGCAAGCGAGGGCACTTCGAGCATGGTGCCGATCTCGAGCGAGGCGGGCTTTTCCTTGCCGAATTTTTCCAGCCGGGCGAGTTCCTTGTCCACCAGCGCGCGGGCGCGCTTGTATTCGGCAACCTCCGCGATCATCGGGAACATGATGCGCAACGACCTGCCCGCCGCCGCCGTCAGCAACGCGCGCACCTGATGGCGCAGCAGCGCCGGGCGGTCGAGGCTGATGCGGATTGCGCGCCAGCCGAGCGCCGGATTCTCTTCCTTGATGGACGCGAGATTCATGTAGGGCAGCATCTTGTCGCCGCCGATATCGAGCGTGCGGAAGACGGCGGGCCTGTCGCCCGCGGCATCGATCACCGCGCGATAGAGGTCGATCTGGTCGCGGAGCGAGGGCAGTGTCGAGGCGATCATGAACTGAAGCTCGGTACGGAAGAGACCGATGCCCTCGGCGCCCGATTCCTCGAGATGCGGCAGATCGACCTGCAGCCCCGCATTCACATAGAGGTCGACCTTCTCACCGTCGAGCGTGACGGCGGGCTCATTGCGGATCGCCTTGTACTGTTCCTGCCTGCGGGCGCGGAAACGAGCCTTCTCCGAATAGGAGGAGATGACTTCCTGGGAGGGACGCAGATAGACCTCGCCCGTGTCGCCATCGACGATGATCGCATCGCCCGGCTCCACATGCTCGATGATGTCCTCGGCGCGGCCGACCGTGGCGATGCCGAAGGCGCGTGCCACGATGGAAACATGCGCATTCGGCGCACCTTCTTCCAGCACGAGGCCGCGCAGACGGTCCTTGTCGTAGTCGAGAAGCTCGGCAGGCCCCATGTTGCGCGCGATGATGATCGCATCGTTCGGCAGGTTCGCGGAAAGCGAGGCGAGCGTGACGCCGGTGAGCTGGCGAAGCAGCCTGTTCGCAAGATCGTCGAAATCGTGCAGCCGGTCCCGAATATAGGGGTCGGCCGCCCTCTGCAGCCTTGCGCGCGTATCGTTCTGCACGCGCTCGACGGCGGCTTCCGCGGTAAGACCCGTCTTCACCGCTTCGAGCATGCGTTGCAGCCAGCCGCGATCGTTCGCGAACATGCGATAGGCCTGCAGCACCTCGCGATGTTCGCCGGCATGGGAAAGGTCTTCCGTTTCCAGCATGTCGTCGATGGAACCGCGAAGCGCATAGACCGCCTGTTCGAGGCGCTTGAGTTCGAGTTCGGTATCCTCCGCGATGAGCTTCGTCACATGGACGCGCGGTTCGTGCAGCACGGCATGGCCGAGCGCGATGCCTTCCGCGAAGGAACTGCCGGCGATATGGAAGGGGCGCTGGCGGGTGAGGTCCGGTTCGTCCGGCTCCGTGCCGATGAGATCGGCGGCGGCGACGACTTCGGCGAGCACCATGGCAACGGTCTGGAGCGCCTCGACCTCCTCTTCCGTGTAGTGCCGCTTGGTGCGGTTCTGCACGACGAGAACGCCGACGACCTTGCCGGAACGCAGGATCGGCACGCCCATGAGCGACTTGTAGATTTCTTCGCCCGTTTCCGGCCGGTAGGCGAAGCCCGGATGAGACTGCGCATCGGCGAGATTGAGCGGACGGGCATGAGCGGCAATGTCGCCGACAAGGCCTTCGCCGACGCGAAGCCGGGTCGCATGAACCGCCGATGGCTTCAGGCCTTCCGTTGCGAAGAGCTCCAGCTCCCTCGCCGGGTTCACGAGATAGACGGAACACACCTCCGCGACCATGTTGGACGCGATGAGCACGACGATCTTGTCGAGCCGCTTCTGCGCGCTCTCCGGCTCCGCCATGACCTCGCGCAGCCGACGGAGCAGAATGCGCGGACCACCGACGGAGCCCGGCATCAGCTTTGATCCCGTTTGCTGTGGAGTTGGATGCGCTGGAGGTTCAAGGCCGACCCCCCGCTTACTCGGCGTCCAGACCATAGGCCGTGTGCAGCGCGCGCACGGCAAGCTCGGTATAGTCGGCAGCGATCAGTACACTGACCTTGATCTCCGATGTGGTGATCGCGAGAATGTTGATACCCTTCTCGGCCAGCGTCTTGAACATGGTCTGGGCAACGCCCGCATGGCTGCGCATCCCGATGCCGATGACGGAAACCTTCACGACATTCGTGTCGGTCTTCACTTCCTTGCAGCCGATCTCGGCCTGCGCCTTTCGGATAACATCCTCGGCGCGGGGAAGCTCGGCCTGCGGCACGGTGAAGGTCATGTCCGTGCTCTTGCCGTCATCGGACACGTTCTGAATGATCATGTCGACATTGATTGAGTTTTCGGCGAGCGGACCGAAGATGCGGGCGGCCACGCCCGGCTTGTCCTCGACCTTCACAAGCGTCACCTTCGCCTCGTCCTTGGAATAGGCGATGCCGCTCACGACCTGCTGTTCCACGATTTCATCCTCGTCGCAAACAAGAGTACCGGGGCCATTGCCGCCCGCGCCATAGGCGCTGTGCGGGGCGTCGGGCGCATCGAAGCTCGAGCGGACCTGCAGGCGCACCCGATGAACCATGGCAAGCTCGACGGAACGGGTCTGGAGGACTTTGGCGCCGAGAGACGCCATTTCCAGCATCTCTTCGTAGCTGATCTTATCAAGCTTTCGGGCCTTCGCAACGATGCGCGGGTCCGTCGTATAGACGCCGTCCACATCGGTATAGATATCGCAGATATCCGCCTTGATGGCGGCGGCCACGGCGACGGCGCTGGTGTCGGAACCGCCGCGGCCGAGCGTCGTGATTCTGTTGTCGGGACCGAGGCCCTGAAAACCGGCGATGACCGCGACCTGGCCCTGGGAAAGACGGTTGATGAGCTCCGTGCCGTCGATGTCGAGGATACGGGCAGCGCCATGCGCGCCGTCCGTGCGGATCGGTATCTGCCAGCCAAGCCAGGACCGCGCCGATATGCCGATGCGCTGAAGTTCGATCGAAAGCAGGGCGATCGTCACCTGCTCGCCGCTTGCGACGATGGTGTCGTATTCGCGCGCGTCGTGAAGCGGCGCCGTTTCACGCGCCCAGGCAACGAGCTGATTGGTCGTACCCGCCATGGCGGACACGACGACAGCGACCTGATGGCCCGCATCGACCTCGCGCTTCACATGCTGCGCAACATTGCGGATTCGCCCGATGTCGGCCACCGAGGTTCCGCCGAATTTCATGACCAGTCTGGCCATTGCCTCTTCCACTATTCTCGAGCCGGCCCCTCTCGTGCCGGCAAGGGGCCGCAGGAACCGGCGCGCTGGACCAGACCGGGCCGAACGCCCTATATCATGACCTAGTGACAGGTGGACCCGCACCGCCGGGCGCGGCCATACATACAGGCCCCCGGGCAGAGCCGCAACCGGCGGTTGATGCCGGGAAAACCCTTATTGACGCTGGGGAAAGCTCGCGTAATGGCCGATATGAAGATGAGCGAAGGACAATCCGGGGCGGCAGGAACGGCGCGAAGCGCTTCCAGCATCGATCCGCAGGAGGTCGCGCGCTTCTCGGCCATGGCAGCCGAATGGTGGGACCCGAACGGAAAATTCCGCCCGCTCCACAAATTCAACCCGGTCCGCCTGACCTATATCCGCGAGCGCGTGATTGCCCATTTCGGCCTCGACGCGCACGCGATCCGCCCCTTCGAGGGGCTGCGTTTTCTCGATATCGGTTGCGGCGGCGGACTTCTGTCCGAACCCATGGCAAGGCTCGGCGCAACGATGGTAAGCGCCGATGCGTCGGAGAAGAACATCAAGACCGCGAGCGTCCACGCCGCCGAGCAGGGGCTCGACATCGACTATCGCTGCACCACGGCGGAGGATCTGGCGGAAGCGGGCGAAACCTTCGACGTGATCCTGAACATGGAAGTGATCGAGCATGTGGCCGATCCGATGCGCTTCCTCGCCGATTGCGCGGGCATGCTGGATCCGGGCGGGCTCATGTTCGTCGCAACGCTCAACCGCACCTTCAAGGCGCATGCGCTGGCGATTATTGGCGCGGAATATATTCTCGGCTGGCTGCCGCGCGGCACGCATGACTGGAAGAAGTTCATCACCACGAACGAAATGGAGGCGGGCATCGCAGGCGCGGGCCTTCGCCTCAAGGAACTGACCGGGGTGAGCTATAATCCGCTCGCCGACAAGTGGTCGCTCGGACGCGACACGGATGTGAACTACATGGCGCTCGCCGAACGGCCGGCCCGGTAGGGAAAGGCGCCGAACGAATTCGCAAAGGGGGAACATGCGAAACTGGATGGGGATCTGCGCGGGCGCTCTGGCGCTTGCCGCGCTTGCGGGCTGCGAAGAAGGCAAGGACGCATTGGCGCCTGTAACGCTCACGCCGGAGCGAACGGAGCTCTACGCGACAAGCTGCAAGACCTGCCACGAGGAACCGGCGACGGGCGCACCGCAGTCCCACGACACCCTGGCCTGGGCCCCGCGTATCGCGAAGGGAGACGACCAGCTACTCGACAATATCGTGAACGGCTTCAATGGCATGCCGCCGCTTGGCCAGTGCATCGAATGCGGCGCTGAAGACTTCATCGCGCTGACGCATTTCATGGCCGCGCCTTCGGCGGCCGCGCTCGCGGAAGAAAATGAAGAAGGGGAAACAGAATGACGCTCTCGCGCCGCCGCCTGCTGCAATATGCGGCTTCCGCTTCCGCGCTTGCCGCGACGGGAACCATTCCGGGCTCCATCGCAAGGGCCTTCGCGGCGGAAGAAGGAAAGCGCGTCATCCCCTGGAAGAACTGGTCCGGCGGCCAGAGCTGCACGCCGTCGATGCGCGTCGCGCCATCTGATGAAGCTGAACTTGCGAAGGTGATAGTGGAAAGCGCCGCGCCCATTCGCGCGGTAGGCGCGGGCCACTCCTTCTCGGGCCTCGTGCCGACGGAGGGCACGCTCCTCTCGCTCGACCGCATGAGCGGGCTCGTCCGCGCCGACGCAGCGGCGGGCCGCGCGACCTTCAAGGCGGGCACACGGCTCGGCGCGACGGGCGCAGCGCTCGCGGAGAACGGTCTCGCGCTCGAGAACATGCCCGACATCAACAAGCAGACGATTGCAGGCGCGATCTCGACCGCCACGCATGGCACGGGCTCGGATATCGGCTCGCTCTCCACCTTTGTCGAGGGCATGCGGCTGATGACGGCCTCGGGAGAAGCCATCGACATCGACGCAGAGAAGACGCCGGATCTTTTCCAGGCCGCGCGCGTATCGCTCGGCGCGCTCGGCATCGTGACGGAGACGACGCTCGCCGCACGCCCGCTCTACAAGCTGAAGCGGCGCACATGGACCGCACCCGTCGAGCAAATGCTCGATGAGGCGCCTGAACTATGGGCGAAGCACCGCAACTTCGAATTCTACTACATCCCCTATTCGGGCATGACCATCGGCATCGTCAATGACGAGACGGAGGAAGCCGAAACGCCCGAACCCGTGAACGAGGACGATGACGGCCTGCGGCAGTTGCAGCAATTGCAGGACTGGCTCGGCTGGTCGCCTTCCGCGCGGCGCTGGGTGATCCAGAAGATTCTGGGCGGGATGGAGCCGGAGGAGCGCATCGACTATTCGCACAAGACGCTCTCGACAGAACGCAATGTGCGCTTCAACGAGATGGAATATCACCTGCCGCGCGAGGCGGGACCCGAAGCGCTCAAGGAAATCATCGAAGCGATCGAGACGAACGATGTGGAAGTCTTCTTCCCGATCGAATTCCGCACCGTCGCGCCCGACGACATCTGGCTGAGCCCCTTCTACAGGCGCGAGAGCTGCTCCATCGCGGTGCACCGCTATCACGAAGAGGACTACACGCCCTATTTCAGCCTGATCGAGCCGATCTTCAGGAAGCATGAGGGTCGCCCGCATTGGGGCAAGCTCAATACGTTGAAGGCGGAGGATTTCGCGGGCCTCTATCCGAAGTGGAACGACTTTCTGGAAGTGCGCGCGGAACTCGACCCCGAGGGCAAGTTCCTCAATCCCTATCTGAGAGACGTCTTCGGTGTGAAAGCCTAGTTCACGCCGCGCCGCGGCGTGAGCGGAAGCGGCGCAACCTCGACGCCTTCCTCGATCAGCTCGCGCGCCTCATCCAGCGTCGCCTCGCCATAGATATCGCGATGCTCGGTCTCGCCGTAATGGATGCGGCGCGCTTCCTCGGCGAAGGCATCGCCCACATAGTCGCAATTCTCTTCGACATGTTTCTTCAGCGCGAGCATCATCATGCTCATCTTCTGCGCCAATTCGGCGGGCGCCGACGCCGCCACTTCGCTGGCCGCGCTCTTCTTTCCGATGCTTTTTCCGATTCTGGGAGCCATCAGCGCCTTGCGCACCTTCGGGCTGCCGCAATGCGGGCACAACACATCGCCGGATGCGACCTGCGCGTCGAACCCGTCCGACGAGGGAAACCAGCCGTCGAACTCATGGTCCTTCTCGCAGAGAAGCGCGTAGCGGATCATGACACGCGCCTCGCCTGCGCGGCTTCGGGAAGGATGAAGCCGCGATCATGCCCGAGGCTCGGCACCTTGCGGCGCGCGGATGCGATGCGTTCCATGTCGATCCCGGCAAGGATGACACCCGGCTCGTCATTCGCCGCTTCCGCGAGCACCTCGCCCCAGGGTGCGATGATGAGGCTGTGGCCATAGGTCTCGCGGCCGCATTCATGCTTCCCGCCCTGTGCGGGCGCAAAGACGAAGCAGCCCGTCTCGATGGCGCGCGCCCTCAGCAACGTGTGCCAATGCGCTTCACCGGTCTGGCGCGTGAAGGCGGCAGGCACGGTGAGGAAGTCTGCGCCTGCCTGCGCGAGCGTGCGATAGAGCTGCGGAAAGCGGACATCGTAGCAGATGGTGAGGCCGATACGGCCCCAGGGAAGCCGCGCCAGAACAGCCTCGGCGCCCGGCTCGTAATTCCTGCTCTCGCGGTAGCTCTCGCCAACCTCAAGATCGACATCGAACATGTGGATCTTGTCATAGCTCGCCGCCACCTCGCCCTCCGGCGAGAGGAGGAAGGAGCGGTTCGCAACCTTCGCGTCGGACAATCGGATCGGTAGCGAACCCAGCAGCAGCCAGATCCCTTTTTCCTTCGCAAGCGCGCGGAAGGCGGCAAGAGCTTCGTCGTCTTTTTCCTCACGCGCCTTGTCGAAGAGGTCGCTCGTCCTGGTGACGAGAAGCGACGTCATTTCGGGCGTCATGACGAGGTCCGCGCCCTTGCTCGCCGCTTCGCGGACAAGCGTCTTCGCCGCGGCGATATTCTCCGCCACGTCGCAGGACGAGCGCATCTGCACGCAGGCCGCCGTGAAGCTTGTGGGAGGCGCACTCATGGTTCAGGCGGCGAGAAGCGGATCGAGCTTGCCCGCGGATTCCAGCGCGTAGAGATCGTCGCAACCGCCGACATGGGTATCGCCGATGAATATCTGCGGCACTGTGTGCCGGCCATGCGCCCGGTTCATCATTTCCCGCCGCTTGTCGGCATCCATACCGACATCGATCTCCGTGAAGGAGACGCCCTTCTTCTGCAGCAGGCCTTTCGCCCGGTAGCAATAGGGGCACATCATCGTCGTGTAGATCGTTACATCCGCCATGGGCGGCACTCCGTGAAAAAAAATCATGTCTATCATATAGATGCGCCGCCCGCGGGAACAACCCGCGCAAGGCAGAGCACCGACACCTCGGCAGCGCCCGCCTGAAGGAGCGCGCGCGAGCAGGCCTCGGCCGTGGCGCCGGTGGTCATGACGTCATCCACCAGAACGACCTTTCGCCCGGCAAGCCTTGCCCCGGCGCCCTCGCGAACGGAAAAGGCCCGGGCGACGTTGCGGCGGCGCTGGTCGCCCGTCAGCCCTACCTGCGGCCTCGTCGCCCTCACCCGAATGAGGAGATCCGGCTCATAGACGAGCCCCGCAAGCCGCGCGACCGCCCGGCAAAGTTCAGCCGACTGATTGAAGCGGCGGGTGAAGAGCCTGCGCCGATGGAGCGGCACAGGCACCACCATGTCGGCCCCGGCGAGAATGTCCGAACCTGCGCGCAGAAGCCAGCGGGCAAAGGCCGGCGCGGCCTCCATGCGGTCCGAATATTTGAAGCGGTGGACGAGCCGCGCACTGGCGTCGCTGTAGCGCATGACGGCACGGGCCCGCGCATAGGGGGGCGGGTGAGCAATGGCGACGGCGCTGACCGCCCCCTCCCCCGCTTCATAGGGAAAGGGCATCCCCGTCACGGCACAAAAGGGCCGCTCGATGAAATCGACCTGATTCCAGCAGGAGCCGCAAAGCGCGGCATGCTCCGCAACGCCCCGGCCACAGGCAAGACAGAGCGGTGGCAGCACGGCATCGGCAAGGCCGAGAAGCCCCTTCTGCGCCTTTTCCACCCATGCCGCGAAAGCCGCCATTGCCCCCTCTTCTTTTCTGCCTTTCGATCCTAGCATGGAGAGGGCGGCCTTGCGGCGAGGGCCTGGCGCAACCAATATGCGCGCCATGCCAGAAACACCTAGAGAAGCCGACCCCAGAATGCGCGTCTTCGACCGCCAGGTGCTCCGCCGCCGCCGCGACCGCGCGGCGGATCGATTTCCCGCGCATGACTTCCTGGTACGCCGCGCGGGCGAAGACATTGTCGACCGCATCGCTGGCGTGAACCGGAGCTTCGAGATCGCCGCCGATCTCGGCGCACATCGGGGCAGCCTGCGCACGGCAACGGCTGACGCGGCGCTTCAGGACGGCAAGATCGGTACACTCATATCGGCCGATCTTTCGGCTGGCATGCTTGCCCATGCGGAAGGGGCAAGGGTCGTCGCGGATGAGGAAATGCTTCCCTTCGCCGACAAGAGCCTCAACCTGGTGACGAGCATTCTCTCGCTCCACTGGGTGAACGACCTGCCGGGCACGCTTATCCAGATCCGTCGTGCCCTGAAGCCGGACGGGCTCTTCATCGCCGCCCTCTTCGGCGGCGAGACGCTGACCGAACTCCGCCAGTCGCTGGCGGAGGCGGAGATCGAATGCGAAGGCGGCCTGTCGCCGCGCGTCTCGCCATTTGCCGATCTGCGCGATATGGGAGGCCTGCTGCAGCGCGCGGGCTTCGCCCTGCCCGTCGCCGACACGGACCGCGTGACCGTCCGCTATGCCGATCCGCTGAGACTGATGGCGGAACTGAGAGGCATGGGAGAGACGAACGCGCTGAGCGAGCGCAGGCGCACGCCGCTCAGACGCAGCACGCTCATACGCGCCGCGGAAATCTATCGCGAGAAGTTCGGATTGCCCGATGGCCGCGTGCCCGCGACCTTCGACATCGTCATCGTGACCGGATGGGCGCCGCATGAAAGCCAGCAGAAACCGCTTGCGCCGGGCAGCGCAAACACGCGGCTGGCGGATGCGCTCGGAACGGAGGAACTGCCGGCCGGAGACAAGACGCCGCGCTAGGAATCAGCTCAGGGCCGGCACGATCACATCGTTGTACATGGAGATCATCGCATCGCGGACCGTGCCGACACCGGTCAGCACGGCGATACCGATGCCGGCAACGATAAGGCCGTATTCCACCGCGGTAGCGCCCTTTTCGTCGGCCCGGAACGCTCGCCAGAATTCAACAACCTTCACCATCCTCGCCCCCTTCGCCCTGCGGCACGCCCTTAAAGCAGGTCGCGCAATACCGCCACCAGCGGCTCATCCGCAGGCGGCATCGGGTATTCCCGAAGCTTCGCGGGAGATACCCATTTGAGCGCCTGCCCTTCGAGAGGGCTCACTTGTCCCTCCCACCGCCGGCATACATAAAGCGGCATCAGGAGGTGAAACCCCTCATACTCGTGGCTCGCGAAGGTCAGCGGCGCAAGACAGGCCTTCGCGACGTCGATGCCGAGTTCCTCGCGCAATTCCCGGATGAGGCAGACCTCGGGCACCTCGCCCGGCTCGACCTTTCCGCCCGGAAACTCCCAGAGACCCGCCATCGGCTTGCCTTCGGGACGTCGGGCGAGAAGAACCCGCCCATCCGCATCGACCAACGCACAGGCGGCGACGAGCACGAGCCGTTTCGGCTCACCCGCGACGCCTTTGCGTTCGTCTTCCATGGTGAAATCTCCAGGTTAAGGCAGAATGGAAGCTGCGCCGGAATGCCGCGCTTTGTGCGATCTTGGTTAAGATCGGGAAAACGCGCTCAACTGCGATAATCCGCATTGATGCGGATGTAGTCGTATGTGAGATCGCAGGTCCAGACCGTGGCGGAGGACTTGCCGACGCCAACATCCACTTCAATGTCGATATCCGAACCCTTCATGTGGCGAGCGACCGGCGTTTCGTCATAGCCGGGCACGGCCATGCCGTTCTTCGCCACATCGATACCGCCGATCCGGATCGACAGCTTGTCGCGATCAGCCGCCTCACCCGACTTGCCGACCGCCATGACGACGCGGCCCCAATTCGCATCCTCGCCCGCAATCGCCGTCTTAACGAGCGGCGAATTGGCGATAGCCATGCCGATCCGGCGAGCCGCCTGATGACTTTGCGCGCCCGAGACCGCGATACGGATGAACTTCGTCGCGCCCTCGCCGTCCTTCACCACCTGGTGCGAGAGATCGAGCATGAGGTCGTCGAGCGCCGCCCGGAAATCGCGAAGCCGCGGATCGCCTGCCCTGGTGATCGGCGCTTCATCCTTCATCGCGGTGCCCGTTGCGAAAACAAGCACCGTGTCGGAGGTGGAGGTGTCGCTGTCGACCGTAATCGCGTTGAAGCTGTCGCGAACGCCCAGCAGAAGCAGCGTCTGCAGGATTTTCGCCGGGATCGCCGCATCCGTGAAAATGAAGACGAGCATGGTGGCAAGGTCCGGCGCGATCATGCCCGACCCCTTGGCGATGCCGTTGATCGTCACTTCGGCGTTGCCGACTTTCACCTTGCGCGTGGCGAGCTTCGGATAGGTGTCCGTCGTCATGATGGCACGGGCGGCCTCGTCCCACTTGTCGGCGGAAGCGGCACCAAGCGCGGCGTCGATACCCTTTACCAAGGGCTCGGGGTCCATCGGCTGGCCGATGACACCGGTGGATGCGATGAAAACATCCTTCTGACGGCAATTCCCGGCCTGCGCAGCCGCAGCCGCCGTCGCCTTGACCGTTGCGACGCCCGCCTTGCCGGTGAACGCGTTGGAATTGCCGGAATTGACGACGAGCATGCGGCCCTCGCCGCCATCGGAAAGGGAGGACTTGCACCATTCGACGGGCGCGGAGGCGGTCTTCGAGGTCGTGAAGACACCGGCGGCCTGCGTGCCATCCACCATCTTCGCGACGAGAAGATCGGTGCGCCCCTTGTATTTGATGCCGGCGGCTGTCGTGCCGAGAAGCACGCCTTCGATGGGCGGCAGCTTGGCGTATGATTTGGGCGCGAGGGGGGAAACCTTGGGCGCTGCCTTCTTCTTGACCGGCTTCCGGGCGGGTTTCTTCGCGGGCTTGGCGGCGGATTTTGCCGCGGCCTTCGGCTTTGCGGCAGCTTTGGGCTTCGCCGTCTTGCGCTGGGCGCGGGTCAGCTTCGCCTTGCTGTGCGGCTTCGCCTTTGCCTTCCCGCTCGCCTTGCGCTTGGGCTTCACCGAAGTCTTGGTGCCCGTCCGCGTCGTCTTCCTGATCGCCATACGCCGCTCCGCCTGCTAGCTGCCTCTCACGCCCGCGTTACTCTTCGGCGGGCGGCGCAAGCTGCGGGCGTCCGGACGAAGGCGCGGCCGATTCGGCGCCGATAATCTCGATCTTCGCATCGGAGCGCAATTTCTCCATGACCTTTTGCCCCTCTTCGCGCGCAATTTTCCGCACGATGTCGTCATGCGCTTCCTCCAGCGTGGGCCTTGGCAGGTCTCGGAACTCGACGAGCTGGATCACATGCCAGCCGAACTGCGTCTGCACCGGCCCGGAGACTTCTCCGGGCTTCATCGCAAAGACCGCCTCTGCGAATTCCGGCACCATTTCTTCCTTCCGGAAGAAGCCGAGGTCCCCGTCATCCGGCGAGCCAGGATCGCGCGAATATTCCTTCGCCGCATCCTCGAAACTCTTGCCGCTGTCGATCTCGGCCGCGACCTTTTTCGCCTGCTCCTCGCTTTCGAGCAGGATATGGCGGGCATGGGCTTCCCGCTCCGCCGGAGCTTCGGCAATATTCTTTTCGTACCAGGCCCGAACCGCTTCATCGGTAACCTTGTCCTGCATGAGCTGGACCCAGTAGACGTCGCGCAGCGCCTTTTCGTTGAAGTATTCCTGCCGGCGCTTGACCGCGGGATCGTCGTCCACATGCTTTTCCTTCGCCTCGAGTGCGACGACCCGCCTGTCGATCAGCATGCCGAGGAGATACTGGAAGCGCAGCTGGGGCTCGAGCTGGGCCAGCGCCGCGCCCATTTCCTCATCCGCCATGGCGATATCCGAATAGCGGATCGGCGTTCCGTCGACTTCTGCCACCACCTCGTCGCTGACCTCTTTCTCCTGGGCAAGCACGGGGCTTACGCAAAGCGCGGCCAGAAGGAGCGCCAGGGAAGCGGCCACCGAGGCGGAATGACGGAAAACGGACATGGGATGGACCCTCCTTGAGCGGACAAGCAGATCGAGCGGGCAGAAACCCCCTCTTCGGAGCTTCGTTCAGGGAAGCAGCCGAAAGGGGCCGAAATCGGGCTGGCCATAATGGGGCCCGCACCCCGGTCACACAAGCGCCACACCCCGCCCATAAACGGTGCAGTTACCGGCAAATTGCGAGCTTCCGCCAAGATCCGCGGAGGCCCGCGCTCGATTGACAAGCCAGAGACGCCCCCTTACATCGGGAGCGCACCGCAAGAGGAATTTGACCTGATGGCAAGCTTGGGCGCCTTCGCCAAGCGTCTTTTCGGCTCATCCAACGACCGGAAGATCAAGGCTTACAAAGCCCGTGTCGAAGCGATCAACGCGCTCGAAACGGATATGGCCGCGCTGAGCGACGACGCTCTGAAGGCCAAGACCGCGGAATTCCGCGCCCGCCTCGCGGATGGCGCGACCCTCGACGAGATCCTGCCCGAAGCCTTCGCCGCCGTGCGGGAAGCCGCCAAGCGCACGCTGGGCCAGCGTCACTACGACGTGCAGCTCATCGGCGGCATGGTGCTGCATGAGGGCAACATCGCCGAAATGAAGACGGGCGAAGGCAAGACCCTGGTTTCGACGCTCGCGGCCTATCTGAACGCACTGCCGGGCAAGGGCGTGCATATCGTCACCGTGAACGACTATCTCGCCAAGCGAGACGCCGAATGGATGGGCCAGGTTCACCGCTTTCTCGGCCTCGAGGTCGGCGTGATCCTGCACGGGCTGGACGACAATCAGCGCCGCGAGGCCTATGCGGCGGACATCACCTACGCCACGAACAATGAGCTCGGCTTCGACTATCTGCGCGACAACATGAAGTACCAGCTCAGCTCGATGGTGCAGCGCGGCCATGCCTTCGCGATCGTGGACGAAGTGGACTCGATCCTGATCGACGAAGCGCGCACGCCGCTCATCATCTCAGGCCCGCTCGACGACAAGTCCGATCTCTATCTCTCGATCGACGAGATAATCCCGCTGATCGGCGAGGAGGACTACGAACTCGACGAGAAGCAGCGCACGGTGAACCTCACCGAGGAGGGCAACGAGCGCATAGAGGAAATTCTCCGGGAGCGCGGTATCCTCGAAGAGGGCAGCCTCTACGACATCGAGAACATCTCCATCGTTCACCACGTGAACAATGCGTTGCGCGCGCACAAGATGTTCCAGAAGGACAAGGATTACATCGTCAAGGCAGGAAAGGTCGTCATCATCGACGAATTCACCGGCCGCATGATGGAAGGCCGGCGCTATTCCGACGGACTGCACCAGGCGCTCGAGGCCAAGGAGCGCGTGCCGATCCAGCCAGAGAACCAGACGCTCGCCTCGATCACCTTCCAGAACTACTTCCGCATGTACGAGAAGCTCTCGGGCATGACGGGCACGGCGATGACGGAAGCGAACGAATTCGCCGACATCTACGGTCTGGAAGTGGTCGAGATTCCGACCAACAAGCCGATCGCCCGCATGGACGAGGATGACGAGGTCTATCGCACGGCACGCGAGAAATACGAGGCGATGATCGCCGAGATCGAGGATTGCGCGAAGCGCGGCCAGCCCGTGCTCGTGGGCACCACCTCGATCGAAAAGTCCGAAACGCTTTCCGAGCTTCTGAAGAAGAAGAAGGTCAAGCACAAGGTGCTCAACGCCCGCTACCACGAGCAGGAAGCCCATATCGTGGCTCAGGCCGGTGTACCCGGTGCGATCACCATCGCGACCAACATGGCGGGCCGGGGCACCGACATTCAGCTTGGCGGCAATCTGGAAATGCGGCTTGCCGACGAGACGGCCGGCATCGAGGATGAAGCTGCCCTTGCTCGCAAGACGGAAGAAGTGAAGGCGGACATCGAGGCGAAGAAGCGCCAGGCGCTTGAAGCCGGCGGCCTCTACGTGATCGGCACGGAACGCCACGAAAGCCGCCGCATCGACAATCAGCTTCGCGGCCGCTCCGGGCGCCAGGGCGACCCCGGTCGATCCAAGTTCTACCTGTCGCTCGAAGACGATCTGATGCGCATCTTCGGCACCGACCGCATGGACGGCATGCTGCAGAAGCTCGGCCTTCAGGAAGGCGAGGCGATCGTCCACCCCTGGATCAACAAGGCGCTTGAAAAGGCGCAGCAGAAGGTCGAGGCGCGCAACTACGACATCCGCAAGAATCTGCTGAAGTTCGACAATGTGATGAACGATCAGCGCCGCGCGATTTTCGAACAGCGCATCGAACTCATGCGGGCCGATGATATTTCCGACACCGTAGATGACATGCGCCGCCAGGTGATCGACGACATGGTTGCCCTGCATGTGCCCGAAAAGGCCTATGCCGAACAATGGAACCTTGCCGGTCTGAAGGAAGACGCGAAGAAGACGCTCGATCTGGACTTGCCGGTGGAGGAATGGGCCGAAGAGGAAGGCATTGCGGACGAGGAAATCCGCGAGCGCATCCAGTCGGCCTCCGATCGCCTCATGGCGGCGAAAACGGCACAGGTCGGGCCGTCGCTCATGCGGCAGGTCGAGAAGGCCGTTCTGCTGCAGACGCTGGACCATCACTGGCGCGAACATCTGATGATGCTCGATCATCTGCGCCAGGCCGTGGGGCTGAGAGGCTATGCCCAGCGCGATCCGTTGAACGAATACAAGTCCGAAGCCTTCGAACTCTTCGAAAGCCTGCTCTCCCGGCTTCGCGAGGACGTGACGCGCCAGCTTTCCGTTGCGCAGTTCGTGACGGAAGAACAGGCGCCCAGAATCGAAAACGAACCTCTGCCGGAGATGCATGCGCATCACGCCGACCCGACAACGGGCGAGGAAGAGATTTCGGATGGCGACACGGCGACGGTCCAGCGCACGGTGCGGAACGATCCCGGCGTCGCTGCCGATCCGAACGATCCCGGTACCTGGGGCAAAACCCCGCGAAACGCGCCCTGCCCTTGCGGCTCGGGCAAGAAATACAAGCATTGCCACGGCGCGCTCTGAGATAGCTGTCGCCGCAAAAACGAATCGCCGAAACGAAAAGAGCCGCATCCGAGGATGCGGCTCTTCTCTTTCGTCTATCCCGCGTCAGGCGCGATGGCCGCCCGAGCCTGCCTTCTTCAGATGGTGCCCCGCCAGGAAATAATGCGCTGCCGCCCAGATATTCAGCAGCGCCGTTCCGAACAGCGCCCAGCGCAGCGACTGGTTACCCATACCGAAGCTGTGATTGAAGATATCCGACAGGATTCCGACGAATTGCGGCCCGAAGCCGAGGCCGATGATGTTGATGATGAACAGCATCACCGCCGAGGCCAACGCACGCTTGGCAGGCGGCGTGAGCGTCTGGATCATCGCGAAGGAGGGCCCCAGATAGAAGGCGCCGAGGAACGAAATCGGCACATAGAGGACCCAGAGGATCGAAACGCCATGGCTTCCGATATGGAAGACGGGCCAGTTGTCGGTGAGATAGAACGCAACGATAAAGGGCACGACGAGGATCTTCGCCCATGCGACGACCCATGTGTTCCAGCGCGCATCCTTCGCCGCCAGGTGGTCCGTCAGCCGCCCGCCGATATAGGCGCCGAGACCGCCCACGATGCCGACCATCAAGGCGAGATAGCTCGAGACCTCGCCGATCGACATGCCATGAGTGCGGATGAGGAATGCCGGACCCCACATCACACCGCCATACCCGACAAAGGAAGTTATGGTCACACCGACCACGACATGCCGCGCGGCGGCCGTGTGCCAGAGATGATGGAACCCCTCCTTGACGATCTTTAAGCCGGTGCGAAAGTTGAGCGGCGCGTCGTGCTTCTCCGGCGCCATCCCGTCCGCACCGCCCCGGGGCGGCTCGACAAGCGTGAAACGCACAATGAGCGCCAGGATGAGACCGGGCAGACCGACGACGAAGAAAGCCGCGCGCCAGCCATACCAGACCGCAACCCAGCCGCCGACGAGGAAGCCGATCATCACGCCGAAATAGACGCCGAGCGAATAGACGGCCATGGCGCTTGCGCGCTCGTTCGGCGCGTACATGTCTGCGATCATCGAATGAGACGGGGGGCTGGAGCCGGCCTCGCCGATACCGACGCCGATGCGCGCCAGCGCAAGCTGCCAGAAATTCGTCGCCAATCCGCAAAGCGCGGTCATGCCGCTCCAGATCGCGATGGCCCAGGCGATGATGTTGCGCCGGTTGCCGCGGTCGGCAATGAGCGCGATCGGAATGCCGAGGGTGGCATAGAAGATCGCAAAGGCGATGCCAGACAGGAAGCCTAGCTGGGTATCCGACAACATGAGTTCCGCCTTGATGGGCTCAAGAAGGATTCCCATGATGTTTCGATCGACATGGCTCGACGTATAGCCGAGCACCAGGATCATGAGCGCATAACGTCGATAGCCCGGCGACAGCTTTGCAGGCGCTGTCTCCTTGGCCATTGCAGCTTCGGCCATTCCCTCTCCCCTCGATTTTCCGTGTTCTTGTCGCGCAACTCTAGAGACGGTTGGACCTGCCTGCAATCTCGCCCGCTTGCGGCGGCGCCCCGCGCTGCCATAATCCCCGGCAACGAAAAACCACAACGCAGAACAGCGAGGCCGAAATGACCGGGAAAAGCCCCACGCCATTCACGATCGAAATTCCGCAAGGGAAGCTCGATGCAATCATGGCGAAGGTGCGCGCCTATGAATGGCATGAAATGCCGGAGATCGCGCCCGGCGCGGATCGCTGGGCCTATGGCACCGACATGGAATATATGCGTGAACTTTGCACCTACTGGGCGGAGAAGTTCGACTGGCGCGCGGCAGAGAAGAAACTGAACGCCTTTCCCCAGTTCCATGCCGAGGTGGACGGACAGAATATCCACTTCATTCATGTGAAAGGGTCCGGATCGAACCCGGAGACGGTCGTTCTCACGCATGGCTGGCCGGGCTCAGTCTTCGAATTCTATGGCGTCATCGAACAGCTCGCTCATCCGGAGAAATTCGGCGGCAACCCCGAGGACGGTGTGAACCTCGTCGTACCTTCACTTCCCGGTTACGGCTTTTCCGGCAAGCCGAAGAAACCCATCGGCCCGCGCGGAACGGCGGCGCTTTGGGACAAGCTGATGCGCGAGGTGCTCGGCTACGAGACCTATATCGCGCAAGGCGGCGATTGGGGGTCCGTGGTTTCGGGCTGGCTGGCCTACGACCACGCGGTGACGAAGGGCGGCGGCTGCAAGGCAGTTCACCTCAACATGTATGGCGTTCGGCCCGCGGCGCTGCCCGAAACGGAAGCAGAGCAGCAATGGGCAGCCGGCGCGGCCATGACGTTCGAGCTCGAAAGCGCCTATCTGCGTTTGCAGATGACGAAGCCTCAGACGCTTTCCTACGGCATGATGGACAGCCCCGTCGGCGCGGCTGCCTGGATCGTCGAGAAATTCAACGGATGGTCCGACAGGCGTGGACCGGGAGGCCAGGAGCATATCGAGAATGCCTTCTCGAAGGACCAGCTCCTCACCAACATCATGATCTATCTCGTTACCGGAACCTTCAACACCGCCACATGGTTCTATCGCGGCATGTTCGAGGAAGGCGGCACCAACATGGCGCCGGGAACGCAGGTCGACATTCCGACCGGGATCGCGAACTACCCGAAGGAATTTCTCGTCTTTCCTCCGCGCAGCATGGTGGAGAAGGGCTACAACATCGTCCGCTGGAGCGATTTCGAACATGGTGGACATTTTGCGGCGCTCGAAACCGGCAAGGTCTTCGCCGATGACCTGCGCGCATTTATCAACCAGGTGAAGGGGTAAGACACACGCCATGTCACATCGCATCGTGCCCGCCGATCCCTTCACCATTCATGTGCCGGATGCGGAGATCGAAGACCTGAAGCGCAGGCTTCAGCGTACGCGTTTTCCGAACGAGCCGCTCGGCAACGAGAACTGGGAGTACGGTACGAGCCTGCCATACATGGAGCGGCTCATCGAATATTGGCGCGACGATTTCGACTGGCGCGCGGCGGAGGCGAAGCTCAACCGCTTTCCGCAGTACCGCGCAACGCTGACGGATGACGACGAAGAAGACCACACGATCCACTTCCTCTATGAGCGCGGCTCGGGAGACAATCCCATCCCCCTGATCCTCACGCATGGCTGGCCATCGACCTTTCGCGAATTTCTGGACGTTGTCGATCCCCTGGCCCATCCGGAAAAATATGGACGCGACGGACCTGCCTTCGACGTAATCGTGCCCTCGCTTGTCGGTTATGGCTTTTCCTCGCTGCCCCGCAAGCCGATAGGCCCGGCGGCCATCGCCGATCTCTGGCACCGTCTGATGACCGAGGTTCTCGGCTACGATCGCTACGCCGCACAGGCTGGCGACTGGGGGAGTTTCGTGACCTCGCGTCTCGCCCTGCAGCATGCCGACAGCCTGATGGGCATACACCTCACCATGTTGCCGCTGCGGCCAGCGTTGAAGCACGAAAGCCAGCCGCCCGTGAGCGAGGAAGAAGGTCACTGGATTGCAGGAATGCAGAAATGGTGGCGGCAGGAGGAAGGCTATCGCTCCATCCAGTCCACGAAGCCGATGGCGCTCGCCTTCGGCCTGATGGATAGCCCGGCCGGTCTCGCGGGCTGGCTCGCCGACAAATATTACCGGCTCGGCGACACCGATAAGACCGACACGATGGAAGGCATGATCGCCCGCTTCCCCTTCGACGACATTCTCACCCAGTTCTCGATCTACTGGTTCACCGGCACGATCAATTCCGCGAACACACTCTACAAGGCGGGACCGGCCGAGGGCTCCGCGCAACTTCTTCCCGGCGAAAAGGTTGTCGTTCCCACAGCCTATTCCGAATATCCGATCGACGTCCTCCCGGACACGCCGCGTTCCTGGGCCGAGCGCAGCTACAACATTGTGCGCTGGCGCATCATGGACCGGGGCGGCCATTTCGCGGCGATGGAGGAGCCGGAACTCTTTGCTGACGACGTGCGGGACGCATTTCGCGAAATGGGCGTGACGAAGGGAGGCGCCACCACATGACGCTCGAGCAGGGACTTGCCTTCGGTATCCTTTTCCTTGCTCTTGTCCTCTTCGCGTCAGGCAAGCTGCGTCACGACATCGTCGCTCTCATTGCGTTGGTGGCCGTCGGCCTCGCCGGCCTGGTGGAGCCGGCCGAAATCGTCTCCGGTTTCGGTCACCCGGCCGTCATAACGGTTGCCGCCGTGCTCGTGGTATCGGAAGCGCTGCGCAGCTCGGGTCTCGTCGATGTCGTCGTGCAGAGGATCGAACCTCTCACGAAGACCGCAACCGGACATATCGCCATTCTCACCGGTGTAGTCGCTCTCGCTTCATCCTTCATGAACAATGTGGGAGCGCTCGCCATCATGCTGCCAGTCGCACTGGCGACGGCAACGGAGCGCGGCCGCCCGCCGGCGATGCTCCTGATGCCCATTGCCTTCGGCTCGATGCTCGGTGGCATGATCACGCTGATCGGAACGCCGCCCAACATCATCATTGCGAGCTTCCGCCGCTCCTATGCGGAGGAACCTTTCCATATGTTCGACTTCGCATGGGTCGGACTGCCGATCGCTGTCATCGGCATTCTCTTCATCGCGCTTGGCGCCTGGCGGCTCATTCCACGCGAACGCAAGGGCGGCGTGCAGCCCGAAGACATGTTTTCACTCGAGGAATATGTCATCGAGGTGCGCGTTCGCGACAAGAGCCCGCTTGCCGGGCGTCGCGTCGCGCACATGGAAACGGCGGCGGGCGAAGAGATCGCAATTGCGGCGCGCGTGCGCGAGGACGGCCAGCTCTACCAGCCGGAGTCCTGGCAGCCGATCACAGCTGGCGATCTTTTCATCCTGCGCGCCGATCCGGCCGAACTCACCGAATTCCTCGACACGCAGGGGCTCGAACTCGTCGGCCCCGAAGGCGATATACGCTCCGACATCACCAGCAGCGACCTGAAGCTGGTGGAAGCCATTGTCGGGCCGAACTCGCAGCTGATCGGCTTCGGGCCGCGCACGCTCGCGCGCCTCTCACAGGGCGAGTTTCAGCTCTTCGCCGTCGCACGTCAGGGCGAACCCATCGGCGGACGCCTGCACAATGTCCGTTTCCAGACGGGCGACGTGCTTCTCCTGCAGACCCGCGAGGGAGAAGACCTGAAGGTGCCCGTCGAACTCGGCCTGTTACCGTTGCCCGAACGCGGCCTTCGCCTCGGCGGTCCGCGCAGGCTCGGGACCGCCTTCGCGATCTTCGCCGGCGCCATCGGGCTTTCGATGACGGGCATCCTGCCGATTGCCGTCGCCTTCATCGCGGCGATCGTCCTCTATGTCATCATCGGGATATTGCCGCTGCGCGATCTCTACCGGCATATCGACTGGCCTGTGATCGTGCTTCTCGGCGCGATGATTCCGGTGGGCCAGGCATTGCAGAATACCGGCGCCGATCTTCTCATCGCCGAAACGATCGCGGGCATGGCGGATACGCTGCCCGTCTGGGCCGTCGTCGCGCTTCTTCTCATTGCCACCATGGTGCTGACGGACGTCGTGAACAATGCCGCCACGGCGCTCATCATGGCGCCGATTTCCATAGCGATCGCGCAGGTGCTCGACGTGAACCCGGATGCATTCCTGATGACCATCGCCATAGGCGCGAGCTGCGCCTTTCTGACACCCATCGGCCATCAGTCGAACACGCTCGTGATGGGCCCGGGCGGCTACAAGTTCTCGGATTACTGGAGGCTTGGCCTTCCGCTGGAAACCGTGGTCGTTCTCGTCGCGGTACCGCTGATCATGTTCTTCTGGGCCTGATCTTCTGGGCCTGATCTTCAGGAGAGACTGAGACGCCCCATGGCGAGGAACTTCTCGCGGCGGACACGCCTGAGGGAGTCGGCATCGAGTTTCTCGAGACCCTTCAGCTCCTCGGCGATCGCATCGCCCGTCTCCTTGATCATCTGATTGCGCTCGCGATGCGCGCCGCCTACCGGCTCGGGCAGGATTCGGTCTATCACGCCGAGTTCATGCAGATGCTGCGCGGTGATCTTCATCGCCGTCGCCGCGTCCTTTGCCTTGTCGGAACTCCGCCACAGAATGGAGGAGGCGCCTTCGGGCGAGATCACGCTGTAGATCGAGTGTTCGAGCATCAGCACGCGATTGCCGCAGGCGATGCCAATGGCGCCGCCGGACATGCCTTCGCCGATGATCACCGAAACGAGCGGAACGCCAAGAGAGAGACAACGGTCGGTTGAGCGCGCAATGGCTTCTGCGACGCTACGCTCTTCGCTTTCCATCCCCGGATAGGCACCCGATGTGTCGGCGAGCGTGACAACGGGAATGCCGAAGCGCTCGGCAAGCGTCATCAGGCGAATCGCCTTGCGATAACCTTCCGGTCGGGCCATTCCGAAATTGTGTTTCAGACGGCTCTGCGTGTCCGAGCCCTTTTCATGGCCGATGAACATCACCGAACGTCCGCGAAACCTGCCGATGCCTCCGACGATGGCCGCGTCCTCGCCATAGACGCGGTCGCCCGCGAGCGGCGTGAAATCTTCAGCAAGACGTTCGACATAATCGAGGAAATGCGGCCTTGCCGGGTGACGCGCCACCTGAACTTTCTGCCAGGGCGTCAGTGAGGCATATGTTTCCTGAAGAAGCTGGGCGGCCTTCTGTTCGAGCTTCGCCACTTCGTCGCCGATACTGACGGACGGATCTTCCTGGGCGAGGAGCTTCAGCTCCTGCACCTTCCCTTCAAGTTCGGCAATCGGTTTCTCGAAATCGAGATAGGTATGCATCGCGCTCCGGCAGCTCCTGTCCGGCCGCAAGCTGCGGAACCGGGCAGCGGACCTTCATGGGGACCCGCTTTTTTTGCAAGTGCGCGGCACACTGGCCCGCCCCCGCGCCCTTGTCAACCGGCCCGGAGATCGAAGGTAAATGGCGGAATCCTGCGGTTCACGGCCCGGCTGTCACAAAGACCTCTTCATCGCCGTCTTCTTCATGAAAAACGTCCACCCCATACATGGAGGAGGCCCCATTGGCCGAACTGATATCCCCCCTTTCCCGCCGCAGCCCCCTAAAGCGGGTGGTCCTCGCCCTTTTCGCCCTGGTCTGGCTAATCAACGCAATCTGGATGCTGGCCGACCCTGCCGGCTGGTATGCCAGCATCGACGGCGTGTCCAATACCGGGCCTTATAACCCCCATTTTGTGCGCGATATCGGCGTCGCCTATCTGATGCTCGCCCTGTTGAGCGGGGCGGCGATCCGGTGGCCGGTTCATGCCACCGCTCTGCTCGGCGCTGTGACGCTCTATCTCGGTCTCCATGCCCTGCTCCATGTATGGGACATAGCCGCAGCACGGCTTCCCATCGAGCATGTGCTGGTCGACCTGCCGGGCGTCTTCCTGCCCCCTTTCATTTCCGCGGCGCTCACATGGTGGTGCGCACCGGCACGGACGGCAGCCTGAAGGAGAGGCATTATGCTGAAAAATACCATCGAACGATTGATCCGCAGGCAGGAGGCGATCACCGGCGAGAGCGCGGATTTCATGCGCGATCTCCATGCAGGATCACCGAGCGGTTTCTGGCGTTTTGCGCTGTTCGTCCCCATGAGCCGGCACCGCGGAACACTGCCGCTCAATGCAGCCTGCGCCGTCCGCATCGCGGCGGTCCACGCCGAGGATTGCGGCCCCTGTCTTCAAACCGTCATCAAACTGTCACTCGACGCGGGCGCGAGCCCGGAAATCCTCCGCGCCGCCGTCGAGGAAAATCTCGAGCCTATGGACGAGGAGACGAAACTCGCCTTCGAGTTTGCCCGCCATCTCGTCGCGCGCGACCCGAGGTCCGAAGACCTCCGCAGCGCCATCGAGCGGCGCTGGGGCAAGGCGGGGATAAGCGAGATCGCGCTCGCTATCGCATCGTCGCGGGTCTTTCCAACGGTCAAGCGAGCGATGGGATATGGTCAGGCCTGTCAGCGCGTCGTCATTGCAGGCGAGCAAACCGAGGCGGCGCTGGGAACGGCGAGGGCGGCATGACCGGCGGATCGGACAACAACCGGGAGGCGGAGGCCGTCTTCGAACGGCATCGCCCGCGCGCCTTCGGTGTCGCCTACCGGATTCTGGGTTCCGCGAGTGACGCGGAGGATGTGGTTCAGGAGGCGTGGTTCCGCTGGCGAAACGCGGACACCGCCAACATCCGCAATCCCGAGGCCTGGCTGGTAACGACAGTGGCGCGGCTCGGCATCGACCAGCTTCGCGCCGCGCGCGCCAAGCGCGAAACCTATATCGGCCCCTGGCTGCCGGAACCGATCGTCTCGGCCGCCCTCGAATCGGAACCGACGCCGGAAGACCGGCTCTCGCTGTCCGACGACATTTCGATGGCGCTGCTCCACGTTCTGGAACGTCTGGCGCCGGAGGAGCGGGCAGCATTCCTGCTGCACGACGCTTTCGACTACGACTATGGCGAACTTTCCGCGCTTCTGGGCAAGTCGGAAGCCGCCTGCCGCCAGACGGTGAGCCGTGCCCGCAAGCGCGTACAGGAAACGCACCCCCGTTTCGACACAAGCAGCCGCGAACATCTCCGTCTCGCATCCGCCTTCAACTCCGCAATCGCGAACGCGGACCCGCAAGCACTGATCGATTGCCTGAGCGAGGATGTCGTCTTCTATTCGGATGGCGGCGGAAAGGCGCTCGCGGCACTCAATCCGCTCTACGGCCCGGACCGTGTGATGCGGTTCTTCATGGGCATACTGAGGAAGCGGCCCGAGAACTTTACAGTAGAGCCTGCGACGGTGAACGGATTGCCCGGCTTCATCATGCATGACGAAGAGGGCGTGCATTCGGCCCTGAGTTTCGGCGTGAGCGACGGCCGCATCTCCGCGCTCTACATGATCCGCAATCCCGACAAGCTGGCGCGGATCGAAAAGCGCTAGGACGCCTTGTTGCCCTTCTTGGCAAGAGGATGATGCGTCTGTACGAGCTCCTTCAGACGCTCGTCGAGGACATGCGTGTAGATCTGCGTGGTAGAGATATCGGCATGGCCGAGCATCTGTTGCACGGCCCGCAGATCGGCACCATTGGCAAGCAAATGACTTGCAAAGGCATGGCGGAGCGTGTGTGGGGAGACGCGTGTGGGATCGAGCCCTGCGGCAACGGCGAGATCTTTCAGGAGTTGCGCGAAACGGTGACGGGTGAGATGACCCTGACGTCCTCGGGACGGAAACAGCCAGGGTGAAACCTGGTCCCCGAGGCGCATCGAGCGAAGAGGAAGATAGGCGTCGATGGAGGCTCGCGCCGTTTCGGAGAGCGGCACCAGGCGCTCGCGCCCGCCCTTGCCGCTTACCGCGAGGAACCGCTCATCGCCACGCACCGCCGAAAGCGGCAAGCCGACGAGCTCCGAGACGCGAAGCCCCGTCGCATAGAGCACTTCCATCAGGCAGACGAGCCGCGCGCGCTTGTAGGCGAGCACGGCTTCTTCCTGCGTGCGTCCATCCTCGGCGCGCTGCGCGGCGGAAAGAAGCGCATCCACTTCCTCGACCGTCAGCGTCTTTGGCAACGGCCGTGCACGGCGCGGACCTTCGATCGAGCCGCAGGGGTCGTCGGAACGGATATTCTCGGTGAAGAGAAAACCGTGGAACTGGCGAATGGCGGAAAGCCTGCGCGCGGCAGTCGACGCGGAGAGCCCCTGATCCGAAAGGCCCTCCAGATAGTCTCGAATATCTTTCGTGGTAGCGCCGGTCGCCGGTTTTCCTCGCGCCGTCAGAAATGCCGAAAAATCCTTGAGATCGCGCTCATAGGCATCGAGCGTGTTGCGGGCAGCACCGCGCTCCGCGCTCAGCATTTCGAGAAATGCTTCCAGATGTTGTCCGCGTTCCCGAGACTCTTTCGACATTGAACTCACCTTTTACTCAACCGCGTCCGGCATTACTTCTCGCCATCAACGCTTCCAGGGCGAGGCGGCGCGCCTCGCTTTCAAGACCGACGGCGCGAAGGCTCGACACGGCCTGCGCCGATGCTCGCGGATGTACAGCGCCCGGACCTTCGCGGCCGATCGCATCAAGCGCAAGCAACACGGTTTCACCCACGGCATTTCTCACGCCCGCCGCCTGCATTCGGTTGAGCAAGGCCTCGGGCGGAACCTTGCCCGTCAGCGCACCGCGCGCATCGAGCAATGCATCCCAAACCGCCGGATCGAGCTGAAAACCGAGCGCATCGAGCAGCATGGCTTCGCTCGCAGCGTAGAATTGCGTGGTTTTCACGCCGGATTTGAGGTCGGCGACAATCTCAGCCGACAATGCCTTCGCATCGAAGCCGGTCGCTGATCCGCCTTCCACACGCATCAGTCCGGTCAACTCGCGGGCATCACGGCCAAGCGTCTGCCCGCTGGAGGTCACAAGAGTGAGCCATTGCTGGGCTTTCGCCCTCTCGCCGATCGCGATGAACGCGCGCGCTGCCGCCGCCGCCAGCGGACGGAGCTCCTCATTGGGCTCCATATTGTCCAGTTCCGGATATAGGGCTTCCACGGTCGGATAGTAGAGGCCTGCGGCTTCGGCGGTCGCAAAAGCGAGCTTGAAAAGCCGGATGCGCTCATCCGCCGCAACCGCGGAAGAGATCGACTGGTAGATCATTGCACGGCGGAGCGGCGAGGCCTCCGGAATATCGGAGGTGAGGAGACCGGCCAATTGCTCGGGCGTAAAGCGCGGCTTGCGGTAGAAGGCGGCGAGCTGCCGCCCGTTGATCAAACCGTAGGCCGCAGCCCTTTCGGCCGCTTCGACCTTCTGTTCGGCCGGGATAGAGGGATCGTCCAGAAGCGAGGGAAGAAGCGCGGGTGCGGCAATGGCTACCGCGTTCTCCGGCAGATCGCGCTTCGCCAGCCTGTAGAACGCCGCATCGACGATCCCCAGCTCGTTGGGTTCCGGCGCGCGCAGAACGATGCCTGCCGCTGCCTCGCTCGCCAGCGAATAGAAAAGCGGATCGTCGAGCCCTTCCTCGCGAGCCAGATCGAGCGTCAGGCTTGCAATCTCCCGATTGCCCGCCGCGAGCTGACAATAGGCGCTGAGCTTCACGGAGAAGGCCGCCATGGCGTCATGCGCCGGATCGTTTCCGGGCGGAATGTCCTTCAGCGCCTCGCAAGCGAGTCTTTCGTCATCCTTTGCGAGAGCGGCGCGCGCCAGTCCGGCGGCGACGCCGGGAGAGCGGTCCCGGCCGGCGGCCTGCGCAAGTTCCAGAGCCGCCTCCGTATGACCGGCCGCAATCAGCAGATTGAGGCGCGTTGCCAGGAGAGAGTTTGCGCTGCCGGCGCCTTCGGGCGGCTGCGCCCCGGTAAGAAGCAGGCGGCGGGCCAGGTCGCTCACGATGGGGGAGCGGGAAGGCACGGGAAGCCGGCCAAGATAGTTGTCGATATCCGCGCGCGAGGCGCCGCGCCACATGTCGCTTCCGAAACCACCCTGCTGCGCGCTCAAGAGCCCCGCCGTGGAAGCATCGACACCTGAGAGAGTACCGATTTCGATACCGGCCCCACCCTGCCCCGGAACGGAGCCGAGGACACGGACGGACGGACCGGAAGGCTCGATCCCGGCGGGGAAGAACTGCGAAGGACGGGAAGGGACTGGGTCGGGGGCAGCAGATGAGGGTGTCGTTGCGCCGAAGCCCGGCGGAACGATGCTCTGCGGACCCGCAGCCGGATTGCCGCCGCCGGAGCCGCTTGAACCGGGTTCGGCAAGGGACTGGGGCACGGGCCGGACGGGCTGCATGCCATCGGGCGCCTGCAGCACATTCGCCTCTTGAGCGAAGGATGCGGCGGCGCAAACCGATACCGAGGCGAAAAGCGCCAACCCGGCGGCAAGATGCCGCCGTGCCGTCGGCTTAACGCGTGAACTGGTCATTCGGGAGAACCTTCTCCACTGTCTGGGCCTGCGGCTCGACCGCCTGATCCAGATAAAAAAGCCCACCCACGACGACGATCACGAGGATGACGGCAAGGGCGAGGAAACTGGTAGCACGGCTCATGATTCTTCCTTCTTGTGGTTCGAGACCGCGGGGCCTCGACCTTCGGGTTCATGCCGCCGGGACAGTCATCCAGCCATAAGGTCCGCTTGCGGCGAAATTTGGGCGCGACTCGGCCCTCGCAAGGCCTTATCTACAGCCCTGAGCGGCTGCAACCCCGTTAACGATTATCTAAAATCCGGAATTTCCATCCGGTGAAGAATGGGAAGACTAGGCCAACAAGGTTAAGGCGGCCAGAATGGCCGAATGCCTCAAGATCAGACAATGGAATGATGAAGCCAGGCGACCAGAAAGAGCCGGACGAACGGCTGGACGAAAGGGATGAGAACGAGGCGCTTTCGCCGGTTCCGTTCGCCGAGCGTTCGATCGTTCTCGTCGGCCTGATGGGGGCCGGCAAAACGACCGTCGGGCGCCGTCTCGCACGGCGCCTCGACCTTGCATTCGTGGATACGGATGCCGAGATAGAGCAGGCGGCTGGCGAGACTATCCCCGAAATCTTCGAGCGGCGCGGCGAAGCAACTTTCCGCGCGGGAGAGCGCCGGGTGATCGCGAGGCTTCTCGGGGAGGGGCCGCGCGTCCTCGCCACGGGTGGCGGCGCCTTCATGGACCCGCTCACTCGTGCCAACATTGCCGCCCGCGGCATTTCGGTCTGGCTCAAGGCGGATCTCGACGTATTGATGAAGCGCGTGGGCAAGCGCGGCGACCGCCCGCTGCTGCAGACGGACGATCCGCGGGAAACGATGAAGAGACTGATGGACCAGCGCTACCCCGTTTACGCGGAAGCCGACATCACGATCGAGAGCCTCGAGGGACCGCACGATGCGGTCGTCGATGAGGTGATGGAGAAACTGACGCGCTTCCGCGCGGAACATGCCGCGGAGGCGAATGCCGGTGGCCGGGAATGACTGACGACATGAAGAAGGTAAGAGTTGAACTTGGCGACCGGGCCTATGACATCCTGGTCGGCCCCGGTCTCATTGCCGATGCGGGTCATCATATTGCGCCCCTGCTCCGCCGCCACCGTGTAGCCATCGTCACCGACGAAACGGTGGGCAGGCTTCACCTCCCTGCTCTCGAGAAAAGCCTCGACGAGGCAGGCATCCGCCATTCGGCAATCAAGCTCCCCGCGGGCGAAAGCACGAAATCCTTCGCACAGCTCGAAAAGCTGACCGAATGGCTCCTTGGTGAAGAGATCGAGCGCGGCGACCTCGTGATCGCATTGGGCGGCGGTGTGATCGGCGACCTGACCGGCTTTGCCGCCTCGATCCTGCGCCGCGGCGTCGACTTCGCCCAGATACCGACGACACTGCTATCGCAGGTGGACAGCTCTGTCGGCGGCAAGACGGGCATCAACACGAAGCATGGCAAGAACCTCGCGGGCGCCTTCCACCAGCCGCGCCTTGTGCTCGCGGATACGGACGCCTTGCAGACGCTGCCCATGCGCGAATTTCTCGCAGGCTATGCCGAGGTCGTGAAATACGGCCTCATCGGCGACCGCGACTTCTTCGATTGGCTGGAAGCGAATGTCGACCGCCTGAAGGACGGCGATGTCGAAGCGCGTATCCACGCCATCGTGAAGAGCTGCGAGGCAAAGGCACAAACGGTGGCGGCCGATGAACGCGAAGGCGGTGTCCGCGCCCTTCTCAATCTCGGCCATACTTTCGGTCATGCACTCGAAGCGGCCACCGGCTTCTCGGACCGCCTGGTTCACGGCGAGGGCGTAGCCGTCGGCATGACCCTCGCCTTCGAGCTTTCCGCCCGGCTCGGCCTGTGCCCGCGCCAGGATGCGGTGCGTGTCCGCCAGCATCTCGCCCGCGCAGGCCTGCCCTGCTCGCTCGCCGACATTCCCGGCAAGCTGCCCGATGCCGACGAACTCATTGCGCTGATGGGTCAGGACAAGAAGGTTCTGGACGGCAAACTCACCTTCATTCTCGCACGCGCCATCGGAGATGCCTTCATCACGCGCGACGTCGATCCCGACACGCTTCGGGCCCTGCTGCGGGAGAGGGAGCCCGCCTGATATGGTTTCGCTCGGCCTCGGCGTCATTCTTGGCGCCATCGTATTGCTGCTGCTCTTTTCCGGTTTCTTTTCAGGTTCGGAAACGGCGCTTACCGCCGCGTCGCGCGCCCGGATGCATCGCCTGGCGGAAGAGGGGAACAAGCGCGCCCGAATCGTCCTGCGCCTCACCGAAGACCGCGAACGGTTGATCGGTGCCATTCTGCTCGGCAACAACCTCGTCAACATTCTCGCATCGGCACTCGCGACAAGCCTCTTCCTTGCCTTGTTCGGCGATGCTGGTGTCGTTTATGCGACGCTCGTCATGACGGCCGTGGTTCTGATCTTCGCGGAAGTGGCTCCGAAGACCTTCGCAATCACCAACACGGATCGCGTTGCACTCGCCGTTTCGCAACCGCTGCGCATCATCATCTTTCTGTTCGGTCCCGTCACCGCGGCCGTGCAGTTCATCGTCCGTCACACGTTCCGGATTTTCGGTCTCGACGTGGATGACCAGCAACAAGTGCTTTCCGCGCACGAAGAACTGCGCGGCGCGATCAACCTCCATCATCACGAAGGTGGCGTGGTGAAGATCGACCGCGACATGCTGGGCGGCATTCTGGATCTTCGCGACCTCGAAGTGAGCGACATCATGGTCCATCGCAAGAATATCGCGATGATCGATGCCTCGCAGACAAATGCCGAAATCGTCTCGCAGGTTCTCGGCAGTCCACATACGCGAATTCCTCTCTGGCGCGACGAACAGGAAAACATCATCGGCGTACTGCATGCGAAGGACCTGCTGCGTGCATTGGCAGGCGCAGGCTGGAACCCGGATGCAGTGAACATTCTCGAGGTGGCGACGAAGCCCTGGTTCGTACCCGACACGACGACCCTGCAGGATCAGCTAAACGCCTTCCTGCGCCGCAAGACGCATTTTGCGCTCGTCGTCGACGAATATGGCGCGCTCATGGGCCTGATCACGCTGGAAGACATTCTCGAGGAAATCGTCGGCGAGATTTCAGACGAACACGACATAGATGTGGCCGGCGTTCGCGTTCAGCCGGATGGATCGGTCGTCGTGAACGGCTCTGTGCCGATCCGCGATCTCAATCGCGCGCTCGACTGGTCGCTGCCCGACGACGAGGCGACCACCATCGCCGGTCTCGTCATTCACGAGGCCCGGACCATTCCGGAGGTGGGGCAGGCCTTCACCTTTCACGGTTTCCGCTTCGAGATCACCCGGCGCCAGCGCAACCAGATTGCGCAGATGCGCGTCACCCCCGCCCGGAACCTCAAGGCCGGAGCCGCGGACTAGCGCTCGCCGGATGCGGCTTCCTCGGGCGTGAGCGTCTTCATGGAGAGGGCGTGAATGGGAGCGCCCATCTCCTCCCGGAGCGCCGCCGTCACGAGCCGCTGCCGTTCCACCCGGGACTTCCCGGCGAAGGCGGCGGAAACAACCATCAGGCGGAAATGGGTTTCGCCCTCCGGCCGGTGCCCCGCATGCCCCTTGTGGAGATGGGACTCATCCACTACTTCCAGCCGTTCAGGCAAAAGAGCGGATTCGAGCTTGCGGCGTATCGTCTCCGCGACGGTCATGAACCACTCCGTTACGCTAATCGTTAACCCGAGGCGCGCCATGCTTCCTTGTTTTGCCGGCGCCGCCAACCCATAATTTGCTTCGTGAACCTGAACTCGAAATATTTCGATTCGATACGGATCGCCCCCAGGAAACGCCGCGGCGTGGAAGAGCCTCCGCATGTCCGGCGCATGAAGCGGGAACAGCCGCCCAAACAATGCGAATGGGGCGACTGCCGCGAAGCTGGCAAGCATCGCGCGCCCCGCTCATCCGCCGGGCCGAACCATCCGCTCGACGGTTCTTCCGCCGATGCGCAATACATCTGGTTCTGCGAGGAGCATATTCGCGAGTTCAACCGGAGCTACGACTTCTTCAAGGGAATGAGCGATGACGATGTCGCCGCCTTCCAGAAGGAGGCTCTGACCGGCCACCGGCCGACCTGGAACCTTGGCGTCAACGCCGCGAATGCCGCCTTCGGATCGCCTTTCGAGGCACGGTTCCGAAGAGCATCGCCTTTTCGCGATGCGTTTGGCTTTTTTGACGAGACACCCCATTCGGAGGCCCGGGAACAGGCGGAAACGCGGCGGAAGCCGCGCGCTCTGGAGCAAAAGGCGCTCGATACGCTCGGGCTCCCGGCGACCGCATCCTTGAACGAGATCAAGGCACGGTATAAGGAACTTGTAAAAAGGCACCATCCGGACGCCAATGGCGGGGACAGGTCTGCCGAGGAGCGTCTGCGCAAGGTCATTCAGGCCTACGATTACCTCCGTAAAAGCGGCTTCTGCTCATAAGCGGAAGCGGCAAGGGCAGGCCAGGAGATATCGCCGATCCGGGCGGTGCGCGGCCCGAGGGCGTGCGCCCCCTTTTTGATTGAACTGCCGGCTGCTGGCAGCCGGTTCCGAACACCTAGGGTACGGAAGTAGGACAAGGATGAGCTTCGAAGCGAGAAACGGCATGTCGGAGAATCTCCCGGACAAGAAGGTGTCTGCCCGGGAAGTGTTCAAGATCGACATCGACATGGAAATTCCGGCATTTTCGGAGCCGAACGAGTACGTGCCCGATTTCGACCCCGATTACCTGTTCGACAAGGACACCACGATCGCCCTGCTGGCGGGCTTTGCCTATAACCGCCGCGTGATCGTTCAGGGATATCACGGCACCGGCAAGTCGACCCACGTCGAACAGGTCGCCGCACGCCTCAACTGGCCCTGCATTCGCATCAATCTCGACAGCCATATCAGCCGTATCGACCTCGTCGGCAAGGATGCGATCGTGCTGAAGGAAGGCAAGCAGGTCACCGAATTCCGCGAAGGCATCCTGCCTTGGGCGCTGCAACACCCCGTCGCTCTCGTTTTCGACGAGTATGACGCCGGCCGCCCGGACGTGATGTTCGTGATCCAGCGCGTACTCGAAGCCTCGGGCAAGCTCACGCTGCTCGATCAGAACCGGGTGATCCGCCCCCATCCGGCATTCCGCCTCTTCGCGACGGCGAACACCGTCGGTCTGGGTGATACGTCCGGCCTCTACCACGGCACACAGCAGATCAACCAGGGTCAGATGGACCGCTGGAACATCGTGACCACGCTGAACTACCTGCCGCATGCCGAGGAAGTGAACATCATGCTGTCGAAGCTGAAGAGCTACGACACCGAGGAAGGCCGCAAGACCATCAACGCGATGGTGCGCGTGGCCGATCTCACGCGTTCCGCCTTCATCAATGGCGACATCTCGACCGTGATGAGCCCCCGCACCGTTCTGACCTGGGCCGAAAACGCGCGTATCTTTGGCGGCGATGTCGGCTTCGCATTCCGCGTCACCTTCCTCAACAAGTGCGACGAACTGGAACGTGCCACGGTGGCCGAATTCTATCAGCGCTGCTTCGGCCAGGATCTTCCCGACTCCGCAGCGAACATCAAGGTCGCCTGAGACCGGATCACGCCGTTCCCGGCAAAGGGCCCGGCGTGACCACTGAACCGGTGAGCAAAGAACCGACGGACGCCATGAGTTCAAAGGAAAGCCCGGTCGAGCCCTTCAAGCGTGCGCTCAGCATGACGATGCGCACGATTGCAGAACAGCCGGAGCTCAACGTCACATTCGGCACGGAAGCGCCGGGCCTGCGCGGCCTGCGCGCCCGCCTTCCCATGCCGAGCCGCAACCTGCCCCCCGAAGAAGTGGCGCAGGTTCGTGGCGTCTCCGATGCCTATGCGCTCCGCCTTGCCCATCACGACGAAAAGGTGAATGCAAACCTTCAGCCGGAAGGCGGCAACGCGCTCGCCGTCTTCGACGCCGTGGAGCAGGCCCGCTGCGAGGCGATCGGCGCTAACCAGATGGCCGGCATGGCGCGCAATCTTACGGCGGCACTCGAACAGCGTTGCGCCGCGCGCGGCTATGACCGCATTACCTCGCGCGAGGAAGCGCCGCTTTCCGAAGCGGTCGCGATGATGGTGCGCGAGAAACTGACGGGCGAAGCCCCGCCCCCCTCCGCGCGGAAGCTGGTCGAACAATGGCGGCCATGGATCGAGGAGAAGGCAGGCGAGGACCTGAACCGTCTTCACGAACTCATGGAAAACCAGGAAGCCTTCGCCCGCGCGACGCGCGACATACTCGTCGATCTCGACATGGGCGATGAACTCGGCGAGGCCCCTGACCAGTCTTCCGAAGATGCCGAGGATCAGGAAGGCGACAGTGAGCAGAGCTCCGAGGACAGCCAGTCCGGCGAAGCCGAGCAGCCCGATGGCGCCTCCGCCGAGCAGGTGGAATATGCCGAAGGCGAAGGCGAGGAAGGCGACGAGCAGACGGTCGAAGTCGAAGCGGACGACGCGCCGATGGACGGCGACACCGACGAGACGAGCGACGGCAACCAGCCCTGGCGCCCGAACCAGCAAGCCGACGACCGCAACCGGCAGCCCTCCTATAAGATTTTCACGCCTCAGTTCGACGAGGTGATCGCGGCCGAAGACTTGTGCGACCTCGAGGAATTGTCGCGCCTGCGGCAATATCTCGACCAGCAACTGCAGCAGATGCAGGGCGTGGTCTCGCGGCTGGCAAACAAGCTGCAGCGTCGTCTGCTGGCTCAGCAGAACCGCACATGGGAATTCGACCTGGAGGAAGGCATCCTCGACGCTGCGAGGCTGACCCGCGCCGTGACCGATCCTACGCAGCCGCTCGCCTACAAGGTCGAACACGATATGGACTTCCGCGACACGGTCGTGACGCTGCTCCTCGACAACTCGGGTTCGATGCGCGGACGCCCCATCACGGTTGCGGCCATGTGCGCCGATATTCTCGCCCGAACGCTCGAACGCTGCGCGGTCAAGGTCGAGATCCTGGGATTCACGACACGCGCATGGAAAGGCGGTCAGTCGCGCGAACGCTGGCTTGCGGAAGGCAAGCCCGCCCAGCCCGGCCGCCTGAACGATCTCAGACATATCATCTACAAGGCGGCGGACAGCCCGTGGCGCCGCGCCCGGTGCAATCTCGGCCTGATGATGCGGGAAGGCCTGCTGAAGGAAAACATCGACGGCGAAGCGCTCATCTGGGCGCATAACCGCCTTCTCGCCCGTCCGGAACAGCGGCGCATCCTGATGGTGATTTCGGACGGCGCACCGGTCGACGATTCGACCCTATCGGTGAACGCCGGCAATTACCTCGAGAAGCATCTGCGCAGCGTGATCGAGGAAATCGAGACGCGCTCACCCGTGGAACTGATCGCGATCGGTATCGGCCATGATGTCACCCGCTACTATCGCCGCGCGGTTACGATCGTCGATGCGGAGCAGCTTGGCGGTGCCATGACCGAGAAACTGGCCGAACTGTTCGAGGACGAAGCCGGGCAGAAGCGCGGTCAGCGCCGAAGCGGACGGCTGAGCGCAACCGGAGCGCGGGGCGGCGCAAGGGCCAGCGCGGGGCGCTGATGGGGGCCTGCTCACGGTCCCTCTTCGCAAGCCGAGACAGGACCGGATGACGAACCCTCACCCCTTGCTCCACCCAAAACACAAACACAGTCTCGCAGCCGCCATTCTCTCCATGGGCATGGTGAACCTTTCGATGGGGATTGCCTTCCCCCTCACCGCGATCATCCTTGCACGGCAAGGTGTCGAGCCCGCCATGATAGGGCTTTCGACGGCGGCTCAGGCGGCACCCGTCTTTTTTATCTCACCATTCGCGCCGCGCATCATGCGGCGATTCGGGCCCGCCCATGTGATGATCGCCGGGCTCGTAATGGCGGGCGTCGCCTTTGCTCTCATGGCCGCCTATCCGAATCTTCTCGCCTGGTTTCCGCTTCGCTTCCTGTTGGGTACGGCAGGAACACTTCTATGGGCAACGAGCGAGGCATGGATCAACTCGCTCGCCCCCGATGAGCGGCGCGGGCGCGTCATCGGCGTATACAGCGCGGCCGCAGCCGCCGGTTTTGCCTCGGGGCCTATGCTGCTCGCCCTTATCGGGACGGACGTCACGCCATTTTATATCGGGGCGGGGCTGATGCTGGTCGCCGCGCTGGTCGTCGCGACCGCAGATCGCAGCCGTGATCATTTTGGAGAAGCCGGTACGTCGCGTGCGATGTGGCGGCTTGTTCTCATCGCCCCCGCGGCGCTTCTTGCAAACTTCTTCTTCGCGGCAGCGGAGGATTCGCTCGTAACTTTCTTCCCCCTTTATGCGATCCGGACCGGCATGACGGAAGAGGCGAGCCTCGCCCTGCTCACCGTTGCGGCTCTCGGGGCCATTGCCACTCAGCCGCTTATCGGGATCGCGGCGGACAGGATGAACAGGCTCAATCTTCTCTCGGGACTCGTCGTCGCAACCATTGGCGGCTATCTCGTCCTGCCCTTCGTCATGCCTCTTGTGTTTGCCGCAGGGATCACGCTGTTTCTCGTCGTTGGGCTCGCGAACGGCATCTTCACCCTGGCGATGGTTCTGGTCGGCGAACGCTTCCGCGGCGCGGAACTGGCTGGGGCCAGTGCCTTCACGACGGCGATGTGGGGCACGGGCGCTCTTGTCGGCGCGCCGCTCTCCGGCGCTGCGATGCAGCTATGGGAGCCTCACGGTCTCATCGCAGCAGTGCTTCTGATCTTCCTGGCTTATCTGCCCTTCCCGCTTGCCGCGCGAATACGCGCCAGGAAACCGGTTGCGGAATAAACAAAAGAAAGCTTGAGCTTCCCGGACGGGGGAATATTCTGCGCGGCTTTTCTTCTTCAAAAAGAAGTCGCCAGGGATGACCGCTGCAACAAGTGCAACCGGACGGACGATCTGGATCGCCGAAGCGAAGGCGACGATGGCGCTCGCCTGGCCGCTCATCGCCACCAATCTCGCGCAAGTCGCCATCAATGCAACCGACGTCGTGATGATGGGCTGGCTCGGACCCGAGGCACTCGCCGCCGGCGCACTCGGCTCGAACATCTATTTCGCGATGATGATCTTCGGCATTGGCGTGGTGACTGCCGCCGCCCCAATGGCTGCAGCCGAACTCGGCCGCCGAAGCCACTCCGTGCGCGATGTGCGGAGAACAATCCGTCAGGCTTTCTGGGCAGGCGCGACGCTCTGCCTTCCATTCTGGCTCGTGCTCTGGAATGCCGAAGCCCTTCTCGTTCTGCTGGGTCAGGATCCCGAGCTCGCCCGAAAGGCGGCATCCTATACGCGCGCGCTCCAATGGGCCTTGCTGCCGACATTCCTCTACGTCGTGCTGCGCATTTTCATTTCGGCGCTCGAACGGCCACGCTGGGCGCTCGCAATCGGCGCGCTCGCCGTTCCGTTCAATGCATTCGCGAACTGGTGCCTGATGTTTGGTCATCTGGGATTTCCGGCGCTAGGACTTCCCGGCGCAGGCATTGGAAGCGTTCTGACGAGCATTTTCATGTTCGGCGCCATGGCGCTCATTGTCGTTTCCGACCGCCGCTTCCGCAGGTACTTCGTCTTCGGCCGCTTCTGGCGCGCGGACTGGGCCCGCTACCGCGAACTCTGGCGCCTCGGCTTGCCCATCGGCATGACGCTGGCATTTGAAGTTCTGGTCTTCAACGCCGCCGTGCTGCTGATGGGGCTTTTCGGCGCCGAGGCGCTCGCGGCACATTCCATCGCCCTGCAAATTGCCGCCGTCTCCTTCATGGTGCCGCTCGGCTTCTCGCAGGCTGTGACGGTAAGGGTGGGCCGGGCACTCGGTGCCGACGACCAGGCAGCGATCACCCGTGCAGGCTGGATACCTTTTGTGATGGGCGTCACCTTCATGGCGGCGATGGCCCTCGCCATGATGCTCTTTCCCCATGCATTGATCGGTATCTTCCTCGACCGCAACGCGCCGGAGAACCGGACCGTTATCGAGCTTGCCGTTTCCTTTCTCGCGATCGCGGCGCTCTTTCAGGTATTCGACGGCGCACAGGCAATCGGCGCAGGTATGTTACGCGGACTGCAGGATACGCGGATACCCATGATCTTCGCGGGTATCGGCTACTGGGTGATCGGGTTGAGCGCTGGCGTGTTTCTCGCTTTTCCGATGAAACTTGAAGGAGTCGGCATTTGGCTCGGCCTCGCGGCAGGTCTCGCGGCCGTTTCCGCCATGATGCTTTTCCGGTGGCTAAGCCGGACAAGGCTCGGGCTTGACCGCTCCCCCTGGGCCGCCGACGCGCCGCGGCAGACCGTTCTCTTGTAAGCGGTAAACACACCGATATGATGCCCGCACCGGCACCGTCCGCCGGCAAAGAGGGGTGATCTGAATTGTCTATCGGTTATCGCGTATTGGGTGCTTTGGCGATCTGCATTTCGTTTGCGGCTCCGCCGTTCGCGATTTCCACGGCCATCGCCGCAACCGGGAGCGTCGAAGTCTCAACGGCACCGCTGCTCTGGAATCCGGAGGACAGGAACGAGACAAGGACCGGAAAGCTCTCATGGGCGGGCGGAATCGAGATTACCTCTCCGAATAAGGACTTCGGTGGCTGGTCGGGGCTTGCGGTGAGCAAGGACGGCGCGGCAATGCTGTCGGTTTCCGACACAGGGCATTGGTTGACGGCGATTCTCCTGTACGACGAACGCGGCCGGCTTTCCGGCATGGCCGAAGCGAAGATGGCTCCATTGCTCGGCCTCGACGGCAATCCGGTCGCGGGCAAATCGCTCGGCGACGCGGAAAGCCTTGTCGTGCAACCGGGAGCCAGCGACAGCCTGATGGGCACGGCCTATGTGGGCTTCGAACGCGCGCACCGCATCTGGCGCTATGACCTCAAGACCTATGGCGCGGATGCCCGTCCAGAGCAATTGCTGACGCAACGGCACTTTGGCCGCCTGAACAATAATGGCGGTATCGAGTCACTCGAAGTGCTCCCCCCGGCTGAACCAGGCGGTGAACCTCGCATTCTGGCGATCACGGAGGACACTCTGGATCCGCTCGGGAACATCAAGGGTTTCATTGCCGACGGACACGACATCGCGTGGTTTGGCTTGCGGCAGCGTGAACCTTTCAGCCCCACGGACATGGCCGTGCTTCCCGATGGAAACCTGCTGCTGCTGGAACGCCGCTATTCGCCTCTGGCCGGCGTCGGGATGCAGATGCGTCTCGTTCCCGGCGACAGCCTCGGAAAGGATGCGGTGCTGGACGGCGAGGTTCTGATCGATGTCGGGCAACGCTATTCGATCGACAACATGGAAGGACTTGCGGTCCGGCAGGAGGAGAACGGAGACCTGTTCGTCTATTTGATTTCCGACGACAACTTCAATCCGCTTCAGCGCACTCTGCTTCTGATGTTCAAACTCGATCTGGAGATGCAACCGGATCGAACCCCGGCACCCATGAGCGAAAGGGAGGATATCAAGCGCCTCCAAAGCCCGGGAGAGGACGGATCGTCCGCCGAAGCAGGGCAGTCGGAAGAAGCTGGCCAAGAGCCCATGTAAAGTGGATCGCCGCCTCGACGGCGATACGTCCGCCAAGCTCGGCATCCCAAACCATGGCCGGTCGTGTGTTGAACACCACCGCGAAGACGAGCCCACCCACAAAGGCCGCGAAGAATGGCGCCTTCCACCAGGGAATACCGCGCAGCCAGTCGAACAGCAGAATATTGACGAGCTGGGCGACCGCCACCGCACCGGCGAACGATGCCGCGACGGCATAGGGCGCAATCTCCTGCTCGAAGTCCGCGATGAATCCTTCCCTCATCGCCCAGAAAATTCCGCCCCCAAGGGCGATCCAGGTCAGCAACGCCGCCGTCAAGGTCAGGGCGGCGCCATAGCGGCGGCTGGAGAGGTTGAGCACGAAGAAAAGCAGCGGGAAAACAAGGAAGCTCCAATTGATCCAGCCGGAAGGATCGAGCAGCGGATCGATATCCCGGAGCGCATGAAGCTCGGGAACGGGAACATCCCTGAGATGGAAGCTGAGAAGAAAGACCGCACAGAGCGCGATGACCGGCAGGATGAGGCGGACAAGCGCGGTCAGGAACCGCGTCACCGGCCCCGGCCGGCTTACCGGCACACGATCCACTCCCCGATCAAGCATGATTTACGCCCCCAAACTTCAGGGGGCGGAGTCTAGCCGCGCTCAACAACGCTCGAAAGAGGAAGCGTGAAATTTTGGAAATCTGGGTAAACGCCGCCGGAAAAGAAAACGGGCGGCTTCATCGCCGCCCGTTCACTCGAAATCTGGAAGACCCTCAGGCCGCAGCCGTCTGCGCCTTTTCGATCTGACGCTTCAGCTTCAGCGCGCGGGCAGAAAGCTGCGCATCACGAGCCTTGAGAAGGAAGGGGTCGAGACCGCCATTATGCTCGACGGAACGCAGCGCATGTGCGGAGACCCGCAGGCTGACCTGGCGGCCGAGCGCATCGCTGATGAGCGTCACCTGGCAGAGATTCGGCAGAAAGCGGCGGCGAGTCTTGCGGTTCGCGTGGCTCACATTGTTGCCGGACATCACGGCCTTGCCGGAGAGTTCGCAACGGCGGGACATAAGGATTTCCTTTGCAGTATCGGCAGGGCCGCAGCGGAAAATGCGCGCGAAGCCCGAAAAAACACCTAAGACAGGCGCGCACGTATAAAAGGCCCGGGGTGGCACGTCAAGGCCGGAAAAGGGGGCCTAGCCGCCCTTTCCTTCTCCCAGAACGAGGGAAAGCAGACGTTTCGCCGCCGCCGTGGGCGTGGCCCTGCCTTCCGCTACGTCCACCTCAAGCTCTGGAAGGAGCTCTGCCGCCCTTCTGTCGGCTTTGAGCGCCGCAAAAAGCCCCTCGCGGATCTCCGTCCACATCCATGCCCTGGCCTGCGCGGCGCGGAGTTTGTCGAGTTCCCCGGCTTCGGAAAGTGCTTTGCGGTGATCGAGGGCGGCAGCCCAGATCTCGGCTAGTCCCTGCCCCTTGAGGGCGGACGCCAGAAGGACGCTCGGACTCCAGGCTGAACTCTTGGGTTTCATCAGATGAAGAGCGGTCTTGTATTCCATCTGGGCACGTTTGGCAGCAGGGACGAGGTCTCCATCAGCCTTGTTCACCACGATGAGGTCGGCGAGCTCCATGATGCCCCGCTTGATCCCCTGCAGCTCGTCGCCGCCTCCCGGAGAAAGCAGGAGGAGGAACATGTCGACCATCTCCGCAACAGACGTCTCCGACTGGCCGACACCGACCGTTTCCACGATGACGACGTCGTAGCCCGCGGCTTCCGTGAGAAGCATCGCCTCGCGCGTGCGCCGCGCGACGCCGCCAAGCGTGCCGCCGGAGGGCGACGGCCGGATAAAGGCGTTCGGATTGCGGGCAAGAAGTTCCATACGTGTCTTGTCGCCGAGGATCGATCCGCCGGTCCGGGCCGAGGATGGGTCGATGGCGAGCACGGCTACCTTGTGTCCCTCGCCGGTCAGGTACTGACCGAACGCCTCGGTGAAGGTCGACTTGCCTACTCCCGGCGCACCCGACAGCCCCAGCCGGACCGCCTTGCCCGTATCGGGCAGAAGCTCAGCCAGCAGCTTTTGCGCGATGTCCTGATGATCCGCGCGCGAGGATTCGACGAGCGTAATCCCCCGGGCAAGCGCTGTGCGGCTCCCCGCCCTTATCCCCTCGGCAAGCTCCCGCGGGTCCGGATTTTCCCGGTTATAGGACCGCCGCCCCGCCTGTTTTTTCTCTGTCCCGCTCATGGTCCCAGTTGCATACTTGTCCCGCTCGCCTCCGTCCAGCCCCGGCCGTTCAGCCTGGGTTCAGCTTCCGAAGGCGATATTGGGCGAGAATGCGGGGGAAGACCTGAAAGGATCGGGACCCTGGCTATGAACCGTCTGATTCCAGATCGAAGGACATCCTTGCGCAAGATCGCCATTGCGCTCGTGCTCAGCGCCGTCTGCGCCTTGCCCGCTGCGGCAAGAACCGTCGAGCCGGACGAGGATTTTCCCGGAGGTATAAGCGCGGATTACACGATCTATATCGGTGGCGTGATCGTCGCCGAAGGCATGATGAAGGCAAGATTGGGCGGCGAGAAATACTCGCTTCAGAGCGAATTGGGGTCGGCCGGCCTGCCGAAGAAGTTCTGGGACGCCAGATGGACGATGACAAGTGAAGGCCGCGTCGACGGCGAGAGACTTCACCCCTCCCGATTCGCCTTTACCTCGGTCGAGAATGAGGAAACGAAAAAACGTCTCCTTACCTATGACAAGACCGGCTTGCCGCAGCTTGTTTTCGACCCGCCACTCTCACCGGAAGAGCGCGAGGCGACCCAACCCTTCGAGCGCAAGGGAACACTCGATCCCGTCAGCAGCCTTCTTCTTCCGGTCGTCGCGCAAGGCAACCCCTGCAACAGGAAACTGCCTGTCTTCGACGGCAAGCGGCGCTACGATCTCTACCTGACCTTCGATCGCAACGACAGCATTACCACGCGCGACCGGGGCTATAGCGGCGAAGCTGTCGTCTGCAAGGTTCGCATGACACCGCGCGCGGGAATGGACAAGACGAAACTTGCGAAGACATTGAAGGAACGCGACGCCACATGGATATGGCTCGCGCCGGTCGAGAGCGGCAGGTTCTACATACCCGTTCGCGTACAGATGAGAACGCCGGTCGGCAGCGCAGTCCTCGACGTGGTGCGCTTGCGGCCGCTCGGTGTAAACACGGCGGCCGCCAGCCTCGAAGCGAACTGACCGGACTAACCTTCTCTCGATCCGGTGTCCGTTCTGCTGACTTCCTTGTGAAGCGCACGAAGCCGCTCCACCAGATCATCCTCCGGCGGCACTCCCGACTTCTCGATTTCACTCAGCAGTCCCTCAAGCTTCACCGCCAGCATGTCGTAGTACTGCCTCTGGCGGTCATCCTTGTCCCGGACGCCAACAACACTTTCGGAGCCGCGCTCCTTCGAGCGCGCCAAACCATCTTTGGTGCTCATGGCACCTCCGCGGATCTCTCAATTGTGGAACGTCAAGCGGCAGCCGCGTTTACCCGGGTTTCCTCCTCCGGGAGTGCACGTCTTGCCTGGCGGGCCCATTGGCGGCGGCTCGGAGATCGTTGAGCGGCACGCGTGCCCTGCCTGTCCGGTTCTGCGACCGGAAGTTGCCCGGGGGGATAATCTGGCGAGAAACAGGTTGCAAGACAGAATGCACCCCAGTGCGCTTTTGACGCACGCAATGCCTGTCAAATAAGCACTTCTCGAGAACGACCGGTTTTTCGGCAGATCAAGCTGCGCGCTGCCTTTTCTCCCGGATAAGCGCGAGAATTTCGCGTGCCGAATCGGGAATGTTGGTTCCCGGGCCGAAAATCGCGGAGGCACCAGCTTTCTTCAGGAATTCATAATCCTGCTGCGGAATGACGCCACCGCAAATAATGATGATGTCGTCTGCACCTTCGTCCTTGAGCGCCTTGGCAAGAGCCGGCACCAAGGTCTTGTGGCCAGCAGCGAGACTCGAAATGCCGATCACATGCACGTCATTTTCAATGGCGTCGCGAGCGGCCTCCTCCGGAGTCTGGAAGAGAGGACCGACATCGACGTCGAAGCCGAGATCCGCAAATGCCGTGGCGATCACCTTGGCGCCGCGGTCGTGACCGTCCTGCCCCATCTTCACAACAAGCATGCGCGGCCTGCGGCCTTCGGCTTCCGCGAATGCCTCGATCTCCTTGGAAATCTTCATGAAGCCCTCGTCACCTTCATAGGCCTGCCCATAGACGCCGGAAATCGACTTGATCTCGGCACGATGGCGGCCAAAGACTTCCTCCATCGCATCGGATATCTCGCCCACGGTTGCCCGGGCCCGCGCCGCAGCTATCGCCAACTCGAGCAGATTGCCTTTGCCTCGCGCACCCTCCGTCAGGGCCGCAAGAGCCTTGCGGCACTTTTCCTCGTCGCGCGTCGACCTGATCTTCTTGAGCCGCTCGACCTGCGCAGCGAGCACCTTGGCGTTGTCGATATCGAGAATCTCGATCGGATCGGGCTGCGCGGGGCGATACTTGTTGACGCCGACGATGACTTCTTCGCCGCGGTCGATCTTGGCCTGGCGCCGCGCTGCGGCTTCTTCGATCTTCAGTTTCGGCATGCCGCTTTCGACAGCCTTGGTCATACCGCCGAGTTCCTCGACCTCCTCGATCAGCTTCCAGGCTTCCTTGACGAGAGAGTGGGTCAGGGTCTCGAGATAGTAAGAACCGCCGAGCGGATCGATGACGTTGGTGATGCCCGTTTCATGCTGGATGACGAGCTGCGTGTTGCGTGCGATACGGGCCGAAAAATCCGTGGGCAGCGCAATCGCTTCATCAAGCGCGTTCGTGTGCAGCGACTGCGTGCCTCCGAGAACGGCAGCCATAGCCTCGATCGTCGTGCGAATGACGTTATTGTAGGGATCCTGCTCGGTAAGCGAGACGCCGGAAGTCTGGCAATGCGTCCGCAACATGGACGACTTCGGATCTTTCGGATTGAACTCCGACATGATCTGCGACCAGAGAAGCCGCGCCGCACGAAGCTTCGCGATTTCCATGAAGAAGTTCATGCCGATGGCGAAGAAGAAAGATAGACGCGGCGCGAAATCGTCGACATCGAGACCCGCCGACAGGGCGGCACGAACATATTCGCGGCCATCCGCAAGCGTGAAGGCAAGTTCCTGAACCTGCGTCGCACCCGCTTCCTGCATATGGTAGCCGGAAATCGAAATCGTGTTGAAGCGCGGCATGTGCTTCGAACAGAAGCCGATGATGTCGGAGATGATCCGCATCGACGGTTCCGGCGGATAGATGTAGGTGTTGCGAACCATGAACTCCTTGAGAATGTCGTTCTGAATGGTTCCGGAAAGCTGCTCCGGCTTCACACCCTGCTCTTCCGCCGCAACGATGTAATTTGCGAGAATTGGAATTACCGCGCCATTCATCGTCATCGACACGGACATTTCCTCGAGCGGAATCTGGTCGAAGAGGATTTTCATGTCCTCGACGCTGTCGATGGCAACACCTGCCTTGCCGACATCGCCGACCACACGGGGATGGTCGCTGTCATAGCCGCGATGGGTGGCAAGATCGAAAGCCACGGACAAGCCCTTCTGGCCCGCTGCGAGATTGCGCCGGTAGAAGGCGTTTGATTCCTCGGCCGTGGAGAAGCCCGCATATTGACGGATGGTCCAGGGCCTGCCCGCATACATCGTCGCCTGCGGCCCGCGCGTATAGGGCGCCAGGCCCGGAAGCGTGTTCGCGTCATAGCCTTCGGCTGCGATGCGCTCGAGATCCTCCGCCGTGTAGAGAGCCTTGACGTCGATTCCCTCGGGCGTGTGCCAGATAAGCGAATCCGGACCCGCACCCTTGGTCTGCTTCGTGACCGTGGCTTCCCAGTCCTTGAGAGTCTTCTTGTCGGCCATCTTCATCTCTACTCACGGCAAATTGCGAAATTTCGTTGAAGGCAGCATAACATGGCACAGTCAGCAGCCCCAAAAGCGGGCCGGAGTATCCGGGAAGCGTGGCAACGGGTCAAACGGTCGGCGGAATAGAGCCGGAACGCGGCTATTTCGCTGCGTCAGCATATGGGCTCAAATGAAAGCCAGGCAGGCCCCAACAGGCCACGGAAGATGAATTGAGGGGAGAACATGTCCGTTAGATGCATTCGATTGACCTCCAAGGCAGGCGCGGTAATCGCCATAAGCGCTCTTGGGCTCATCCTCGCAGCCTGCAGCGGCGGCGGCGCCGCCCGAAAGCGCGATGCGGACGGACGGGTGATACCGACGCTTGCCGAACAGGACCCGGCCAGCACCCTCTATGCGAAATCCGTCGGCAAGGCGGCCCGGGGGGATTGCGACGAGGAAACCTTCGACGTCCTGACCTGCTTCGCCTATCGCGGACATGGCTATGAGGGCGCTCAGATGGCGCTCGGTCAGTGTCTGATCGCCTCCGGCAAGCAGGCCGAAGGCGCTGAATGGGTGCGCCGCGCCGCCGATAGCGGCTGGCCCGACGCGCAGAAGCTCATGGCAGGTCTCTACTTCAAAGGGGAAGGCGTGGGCACGGACATGGTGGAGGCCGCCAAATGGGCGAAACTCTACAGCCGAAATCCGAGCCTGCTTTCGCTTGGCGTTCAGCCTGACCTCTCATTCGTCCAGGATTTTCGTGGCGTGATGACGAGCGAGCAGCTTTCTGTCGCGGACCAGCGCGCGGAAAGCTGGGTTCCCAGCTACTGGACACCGTCTTCCGGTATCGACCGTGGCATTCGGCGGGCCTGCAGCGTCGAGGGCAGAAGGCCTGCTCCAAGCGCCTCCGATATTCAAACCATTCCCAATCCTTACTGATTTCAGGTCCAACATCTTAACCCCGCCTGTTTGCCGACAGGCGGGGTTTCTTGTTGCTTTCGAAAGGGTTAAGGCCATTCAGGGAAACTTTACTTCCATGTTTTAAACCGGACATCGGGTGGGGTTCTGATCTGGGGGAGGAGACCCCGTCGAAATGCCCGGTGAGAGAGTGGACAAGATTGCGAACGTCACTGCCCGCGGTTGTACCGCGGAGACAGAACGCGCGGCCACCATTCGCCTTGAACTCTACCGCACGATCATGCGGTCTTATCGAGGCCTGCCGGTCTTCTTCCCGGCGATCTCGGGCGCCATTGCCTTCACCTTCACGCCCGCCTATCCCGAGCCTGTCATCATTCTCTGGTGGCTGATCATCGTTGCGGGCTATGGCGAGTACGCCCTTTTCCAGCATCGCTTCTTTTCCCTCGACGAAAAGGGCGGACCGCTGAACGTCGATCGGTGGATCAGAGCAACGGTTCTGCGCTACTGGCTGCTCAACCTTGTATGGCTCGGGCTCGTACCGCTTTTCTGGCAAGGCGGCGGAGGCATCCAGAACCTCGCCATTCTCACTGTGCTCATCGTTCACGTGATAATGGCGTCGCAGATCGCCTTCCATCTGGTGCCAATTCTCGTCGCGGTCACCCTTCCCATCATGATGGCGGTCATAGGCGTCTGCATCTGGACCCTGAATCCCGTCTTCATGGCTCTGGGCCTTGCCTGCGTACCCGCATTTCTTCTCCTGTCCCGCATCGCAGGACAACAAAGAGCGAGCACCGTCGAAACGCACGAACTGCGCTTCAGGAATGCCGACCTCATCGAGGACCTCGGCAAGGCGCGCGACGTCTCCGAAGCCGCCCGGCGACGCGCCGAAGAGGCGAACATACAACTCCAGCAACGCGAGCATCATTTTCGTGCGCTCGTGGAAAATGCCTTCGACGTCGTCCTCGTCACGGACGAAAAGGCCGTGATCCAGTATGCCTCCCCCGCGGCAGGCAAGCTCGGCCTTGCGCCGGAGGATTTGATAGGACGGAATTGCCTCGACCTTCTCACGGAAGAGCAGAAGCACGAAATTCTGGGAGAAATAGCTGAGGGCAGATCGTCCCCGGGGAATACGCTCTCGCACGAACTGGCGATTCCGCGCTATGCGGGCCGCACGGTCTGGATCGAAACGAGCATGACCAACCTGCTCGACGACCCGAACGTCCGCGGATATGTGATCAATATTCGGGATATCACGGAGCGCAAGCGGACCGAAACCGAACAGCGAAATCAGTTTCGTGTGTTGCAGGCGCTCGCAACGGGCAAGCCGATCGACGAAGTCATGTCCCTTCTCGCTCTTGGCGCGGAAGAGGCAAACCCCACCGGGCGCGCGGCTGTGTTTCTCCTCGATGCATCCTGCGATCTGGTGACCTGCGCCGCCCCGCGCCTGCCGGACGACTTCAAGACCTGGGTAGGTGATTTCTGGAAACAGCAACGCGATCACGCCTTTGGCCGCATGGCGCTTGCCGGTTCGAAGATCGTCGCAACCAACCTTCAGGACGACATGCACGGCGAGATGGTTTCACGCTACATGAAGGATCATGGAATTCAGAGCCTCTGGTTCCAGCCGATCGTCGCTCATGACGGCAAGGTCGTCGGTGCTTTCGCGCTGTATTTTTCGGATGTCTATGAGCCCGGTGTCTGGGAAACGGACTATCTGCTCGGGGCAGCACATCTGGCCGGTATTGCGATCGAACGCAGAAGAGCGGAAGAAGAGCTTCAGCGCGCCACGGAGGCGGCAGAACTCGCCAATCGGGCCAAATCGAAGTTCCTGGCCAATATGAGTCATGAACTGCGCACGCCGCTCAATGCGATCATCGGTTTCTCCGAAATCATGCGTCAGGAAATGTTCGGCCCGATAGGGTCGGAGAAATACCGCGAATATACGAACGATATTCAGGATAGTGGCCGCCACCTCCTGAATGTTATCGACGATATCCTGGATATTTCGAAGATCGAGGCCGGCCGCTATGCGCTCGAGGATGAAGAAGTCGATATGGCCGATGTCCTGCGCTGGTCGGTGGAGATCATGCGCGCAAGAACCATGGACAAGGCGCAGAAGGTAAGGCTCGACATGCCCGCGGAGATGCCCAACCTGAACGCCGATCAGCGAGCCATGCGTCAGATAATGCTGAACCTTCTCTCGAACGCGGCGAAATTCACCGAGGAGAGGGGCAATATCGACGTGACGGTGGCCATCACCAGGGAAGGCGATCTATCGATCTCGGTCCGCGACGATGGCATAGGCATACCGAAGGAAAAGCTGGCTGAGGTACTGGAACCGTTCGGACAGGTCGATGACACGAACGCGCGCCAGCATGGCGGTACCGGCCTCGGGCTGCCGATAACGAAATCGCTGATCGAGATGCATGGCGGCAGCTTCATACTCGAAAGCGAAATCGGCAAAGGGACAATCGCGACGATGACGCTTCCGGGCTGGCGTCTTGTCTGGTCCGGCGGCGAAGGGCAAACAAAAGCCGCCTCGCAATAACGAGGCGGCTTCGATCATTACTTGCCTGGATTCGATATCTACCCAGCTGCCTTGGCGGGACGATTGGCCCCGATGAAGCCGAAGAGATGGCCGCCCACCTTTCTCATCTGGATTTCCTCCGACCCTTCGGTGATCCGGTAGCGGCGATGATGTCTGTAGATATGCTCGAAAGGCTTGTGGCGTGAATATCCGATAGCGCCATGCACCTGGATCGCGAGATCCGCCGCCTGACAAACAAGCCGGTTCGCACGGTAATTGCACATCGAAACCTTGTCGGAAAGATACTTCGCGACATCCGGCTTCGACATCTGGTCCATCTCCCAGGCCGTCTTGTAGATGAAATTGCGGATCATCTGACACTCGGTATGCGCTTCGATAAGCGGAAACTGGATCGCCTGATTGGACGCGAGCGGCTTGCCGAACGGCTTGCGCTGTTTCGCATAGGCGACGCTCTCGTCGATGCAGTACTGAGCTGCACCGACACCCGAAGCAGCCTGGCGGATGCGGTTTTCGTGAACGAAGTGCTGCGCGAGTTCGAGGCCGCGCTCCGGATCACCGAGATAGGAACCTTCCGGCACCCACACATTCGTGAAGGAAACGCGCGGATGGTCCGTCGGCATGTTGAACGTCCAGAGATACTCCTCGATCTTAACACCCGGAGCATCGACCGGCACGATGAAGCACGTGATGCCGAGCGCATCGCCCGGCTTGCCGCTCGTCCTCGCAAACACGAAGTCATGCGTTGCGACATGCATGCCTGTGTTCCACATCTTCGCGCCATTTATGAGCCAGCCGTCGACGCCGTCGCGCTTTTCGCGCTTCGCCGTCGTCTCCATCCACGTCGCATCCGAGCCGTGGTCAGGTTCGGTCAGACCGAATGCGACACGGATCGAACCGTCGAGCGAGCCCGGGATGAACTTCTTCTTCTGCTCGTCGGTGCCGAAATCGCGAAACATCAGAACCGTCGGAAAATTACCGACCACGGAGCTTTCGTTCTGAAGATCGTTGTGAAGCCCGAGCCCCTTGGCGGCCAGATGGTCTCGGATAACCGCCATGCCGAGATTGGTGCCGTCCTTGCCACCATATTCCTTCGGCAGCGCATAGCGCAGATGGCCTGCCTTGTCCGCGCGGCGGCGCATCTCGCCAAGGAGCTCTTCCCATTCGTGGCGGGGCAGACCGTCATTGTCCCAGTCCGTGCGAGCATGTTCACGGCGATGGTCGAAAAAACGCTCATTGTCGTCCTGCGCCTGGAGCGGCTTGATCTCCTTCTCGATGAAATCGTCGAGCACCGCCAGATAATCGGTAATTTCCCTTGGAATCGTGAAGTCCATCGCTGTTCCTCCCGCGATTGCCGCAGACCTCTTGGGTGGGTCCTGCGGCACTGGTTTGTATGTCGATCCGCACACTATAGACCGCGGTCCATTATCCGAAAGAGCGCCAGAACAGCGCAGCCAGCGCCCCCGCCCGGACGCTACGGAAGGTTCATCAGAAATCTTGCCGTTAACTTTTCGTCTGCCTAACCCATTGCTGGAACACAAGATTTAGCCGTGAACGAAGGTGGAAAATGACACGGTCAGCGATTCGGACCCGGTTCGTTCGCCCAATATTCCAATTCCTAATATCCGATAGGTTAATGCACTCCCGGCCTTGCATCCGCCCCGCTTTACGCGGAAGGTGCGGCTCGAAACATGAGTAACCCCTTCTCCCAGTATCCCTCAGGCCAGACCCGCGACCGCCTCGCGGAACGCCGTCGCATCACGGCCGTGCTCGGCCCCACGAATACCGGCAAGACCCATCTGGCCGTCGAACGAATGATGGGTCATGAAACGGGCATGATCGGCCTGCCGCTGCGCCTCCTGGCACGCGAGGTTTACGACCGCGTCGTAAAAGCCAAAGGTTCCCGCAATGTTGCGCTGATCACCGGAGAGGAAAAGATCCTCCCCGCTTCCGCCCGCTATTTCATCTGCACGGTCGAAGCGATGCCCCTGGACCGGGAAGTCGATTTTCTTGCCGTCGATGAAATCCAGCTCTCCGCCGACCGCGAGCGCGGTCACACGTTTACCGATCGTCTGCTTCGCGCGCGCGGGCATGCGGAAACCATGATGCTCGGCTCCGAAACCGCACGGGGCCTCATTCAAAAGCTCCTGCCCGAAACGCATTTCATCAACAGGCCGCGTTTCTCGGAACTTTCCTGGACGGGATCGAAGAAGATCACGCGTTTGCCCCGCCGCTCCGCGATCGTTGCCTTCTCCGCCGACCAGGTCTATGCGATCGCGGAACTCATCAGGCGGCAGCGCGGGGGCGCTGCCGTCGTCATGGGCGCACTGAGCCCGCGCACGCGCAATGCGCAGGTCGCGCTTTACCAATCTGGCGAAGTCGACTTCCTTGTCGCGACCGACGCAATCGGCATGGGGCTCAACATGGATGTCGACCATGTAGCCTTTGCCTCAACCCAGAAATTCGACGGCCGGCAACATCGCCCGCTCCAGGTCTCCGAACTTGCGCAGATTGCCGGACGCGCCGGACGCTACATGAATAACGGCACATTCGGCGTTACCGGCGATGCTGCTGTGCCTTCCGAAGAAATGATCTCCCGGATTGAAAGTCATCAATTCGAGCCGGAACGTGTCTTTCAATGGCGCAATCCTCATCTCGATTTTTCGAGCGTCTCGGCATTGATGCGCAGCCTGGAAATACCGCCCGGAAGACCCGGCCTTGCACGTGCGCAGGTCGGAGACGATCTGGAAGCGCTCTCTCGTATGGTCCGCGACCCTGACGTCAGCGCCTGCCTCAGGTCACCCTATGCGATCCAACGGCTATGGGAAGTCGCGCAGGTACCCGATTTCCGCAAAACACTGGCCAGCGAGCATGCGGGGTTGCTGACACGCATCTTCCTCTTCCTGATGGACCCGTCGACAGAAGGGCGAGGACATATTCCGGAGGACTGGCTGGAACGTCAGATGGGCCGTCTCGACCGGACTGACGGTGACATCGATATCCTGGCGGCAAGGCTCGCTCATATACGCACCTGGACATATGTGGCGAACCGGGCGGACTGGCTTCACAATCCCGCGCATTGGCAAGAGCATACGCGTGCGATAGAGGATAGGCTGTCGGATGCTCTCCACGAGCGTTTGACGCAGAGATTCATCGACAGGCGCACCAGCCTTTTGATGAAGCGGCTGCGCCAGAACGAGGATCTCATGACGGCTGTAAACGGTGACGGCGAAATACTGGTTGAGGGCGAATTTGTCGGTCGCCTTGAGGGATTCATGTTTGTTCCCGATCCGCGGGCTGAGGGGGAACAGGGCCGCGTTCTGCGCAATGCGGCATCTCAGGCGCTTGCGGGTGAAATCGCAAGCCGGGCACAGCGTCTCACGACGGCCCCGGATGCAGACATTTCGCTATCGGAGCATGGCCGCATCCTCTGGGCTGGCCATCCGGTTGCCGAACTCAAAGGCTCGGACAATGTGCTCCTTCCCAAGGTCGAACTTGTTGCAGGCGAAGAGCTGAACGGCATCGCCCGCGAAAGCGTCCAGACAAGGCTGGAGGCATGGCTCAGGGTGCATGTTGCACAGGTGCTGGCGCCGCTCGTCGCACTGCGAGATGCAACCGATATCGAAGGCCTCGCCCGCGGCATTGCCTTCCGTCTCGTCGAAAATCTGGGGTCGCTGAAGCGTGAAAGCATGGCCGAGGACGTTCGCGCTCTCGATCAGGCGGCACGCGGACAGCTTCGCAAGCACGGCGTGCGTTTTGGCGCCTACTCGATCTTCATGCCCGCATTGCTCAAACCCGCGCCCGCACGGCTCTGCCTTACGCTTTGGGCGCTGAACCGGGCTGGAGCCGAGGAAGACGCTTTTTCGAAGCTCCCGGCCCCTCCGACGCCCGGCCTTACATCCGTGCCTGCCGATCCCGCGGCACCGTCGGGCTTCTACGAAACCGTGGGCTTCCGTGTCTGCGGCACACGCGCGGTTCGCATCGACATGCTGGAACGCGTCGCCGATCTCATTCGTCCGATCATCGCCGCCCGCACCTATAATGGCGGCTTCATCGTCACGCCGGACATGATGTCTCTCGTCGGATGTTCGGGCGAGGAATTCGCAAGCCTCCTGCGCGGTCTCGGCTACCGTTCGCAGGTCGAGCGCGTTACGCCGCCCAAAGCCGAGGAAACAAAGCCCGAAGAGGCGAAACCAGAGGAGCCATCCGCGACTGAAGAAACCTTCGAGATGGCGGAAACCGCCTTTACCGGGCAGGAAGAGACCGAAAACTCCGCCGAGGCGGAAACACCTGCTCCCGCCGAGGAAGCAGCAGTCCTGGATGGGGCACAGACCAACGAGGCCTCTGAGAACGAAGAATCCTCCGGGCAGGTCGAGATGGAAATCTGGCGCCCGCAGCGCCGGCGTCATGGCGGCGGCAAGCCCGAAACCAATCGCAACAGAAAACCCCGGCGCGACAAGCGCAAGACCGGCGAAGAGCAAGAGCCGCGCGGCGGTAAATCGCCCCGGCAGAGCGAGCGCGGACACCGTCCGCAGCAGAAACAGGACCGGAAGCCGCGTGAACGCGAGCCCGATCCGGATTCGCCCTTCGCCGCTCTTGCTGTCCTCAAGAATCGCGTGAACGGCAACGGATCCTGATGACCGGCACCCCGGCGAACCCCGGTCAGCGGATCGATCGCTGGCTTTGGTGCGCCCGTTTCTTGAAAAGCAGGTCACTCGCTGCTTCGCTTGTCCAGTCGGGACGCCTTCGGGTCAATGGTGAGCGCGTCTCTAAGGCAAGCCGCACGATAAGACCGGACGACGTCCTGACTTTTCCGCTCGGCCCCCATATACGGGTCGTGAGAATCCTTTTCCTTGCGGATCGTCGAGGGCCTGCCCCGGAAGCACGCCTTCTTTATGAGGATCTCGATCCCCCTGCATCTTCCGGGAAACCGGAGCGGAAAGAGGTAACGCCCCCTGCCCGCGATGCCGGATCAGGCCGTCCGACCAAGAAAGAGCGCCGCCAGACCGATGCCCTCCGTGAGAACGATTCCTAATTCACATTTTTTTGTGTGGTTGAATATTTCTTCCGCCGACTGTAGGTAAAATAGCATGATTGATCGGCTGAAATCCTTTCTGCTCGGCCCGCCGGAGGAAAAGTCTCAAGGCTTCGACGATCTTCAGGTGGCGGTCGTGGCGCTCCTCATCAGGGCGGCTACATCCGACGCACAGTTCGGTGAAGAAGAGCGCGAGACCATCCGTCGCATAGCCGCGGACTCCTTTGGGCTCTCTCCTCAGGATGTGTCCGCACTGGTAGGAGAAGCCGAAGACGAGGAATCAGAGACACTCGACCTTCACCGTTGGGCCCAAGCCATAAAGCAGGCATATAGCGAGGAAGAACGGGTCGAGTTGATCGAAAAGATGTGGGAAGTCGTCTATGCGGACGGTGTTCTCGACGACTACGAAGCCAATTTGTTGCGGCGCGTCGCGGGGCTGATATACGTTCCCGATCGCGAATCCGGGCAAGCGCGCCAGCGTGTCATGGCCCGGCTCGGCATTACGCCCCGACCGCAAGGATAAGCAGAGGGGGAGACCCCGGAAGGAGCGGCCGCTACAAGCCGGCGGCGCTATTGGAGAGTGCGATGACCTATGTCGTGACCGATGCCTGTATCCGCTGCAAATACATGGATTGCGTGGAGGTATGCCCCGTTGATTGCTTCTACGAGGGCGAAAACATGCTGGTTATCCATCCGGACGAATGCATCGATTGCGGCGTCTGCGAACCGGAATGCCCTGCCGAAGCCATCAAGCCCGACACGGAGCCGGGCCTGGAAAAGTGGCTCGAGCTCAATAATGAATATGCCGGCAAGTGGCCGAACATCACGATCAAGCGCGAGCCGCCCGCCGATGCAGATGACTGGCAAGGCGTTTCGGGCAAGTTCGAGGAGCATTTCAGCCCCGAACCTGGTGAGGGCGACTAACCCTTCCCAGCCTCTTCCCGGCTCCCTGAATCCCCAAAAAGCCTCAGGAAACTGCGAAGAAAAACGCCTATCCTCCTGTGTTAACTGTCTTTTTAGCGGACGTCCTTCCAACGGACCGGTTCTTGTGCTATATATGTCGCACAGGAATTTCCGCGAACGCAGGCGCACACCTGATCGAAAGGTCTAGGGCCCGCCAACGAGTTGAGTGTGTCTAACCAGTTTCCGGCGCAAGGTGGCTAGACTTCTTGTTCCGGCTTGGCTGGAGATGTTGAGCCCGATGGAAGGGTGGCAACAAGGCCGAACCCCGATCGCGGGCCTCGCCCCCTACAGGAAGGCGCAGGTGTCGCCATCGAGGATGGTCTTCTTGTTCGATCGGCTCTGTAGAACCGGAACGTCAATCCGGTCGGGAGTCTTCGACAGCCCGCTGGCGAGCGGCACCTCCACATGACAGCGGAGCGCGAATTACTGAGCCGCGAAGCGGGCATGATGCCCCTTCAGGCCTTCGGAAAAGAGAAAGGCTGGGTATAGGAAAGACGATGGCGAGCAAAACCACCAAGACACCCAAGTCGAAGTCTGCGCCCGTGAAATCGAAAGCCGCGACCAAACCGGCCAAGGTCGGCGCCAAAGCGGCAACCGCAAAAACCAAGGCGACGAAGGCTGCACCGGCGAAAGCCAAGACGGCCGTCTCCAAGACCGCCAGCAAGGCAGCGCCGAAAACCGCCGCCAAGACTGCTGCGAAGCCTGCCAAGGCAAAAGCTGCACCGAAGGCTGCGGCCAAGCCGGCCGCAAAGTCTGCCGCCGCCAAGAAGCCCGCGGCAAAGGCGAAGGCTGCTCCTGCAAAGCCCGCTCCGAAGAAAAAGGAGCCCGCCGCCAAGTCGGAAGCGAAAGCCGCCCCTGCCAAGCAGGCGCCCAAAACACCGAGCAACGCCGCCAGCAAGCTGATCGCCGCAGCCAAGAGCCGGGCTGAAAAAGCGCGCAGCGCTGAAAAAGCCAAGCCGGCGAAAGAGACGTCCACCCAGGCGAAGCCTGCGAAAACCGAAACGCCCAAGGCAAAGGCTGAGCCTGCGAAGCCCGCGGCACCGCGGCCTAACTTCAAGGCGAAGGAATTCGTGGTCTATCCCGCGCACGGCGTCGGACAGATTCTCGAGATCGAGGAGCAGGAGGTGGCGGGCCACAAGCTCGAGCTTTTCGTCATCAACTTCGACAAGGAGAAGATGACACTCCGCGTGCCCACCAACAAGGCAAGTGCAGTCGGCATGCGTAAGCTTTCCGACGCAGGCGTGGTCGATTCCGCGCTTGAGACGCTTCGGGGCCGCGCGCGTATCAAGCGCACCATGTGGAGCCGCAGAGCTCAGGAATACGAAGCCAAGATCAACTCTGGCGATCTGATCTCGATCGCGGAGGTGGTTCGCGACCTCTATCGTTCCGAACGTCAACCGGAACAGTCATATTCAGAGCGCCAGCTTTACGAGGCTGCGCTCGACCGTATGGCGCGTGAAGTCGCCGCCGTGGAGCGGATCGGCGAGGATGCTGCCATCGAAAGGGTAGAACAGGCACTTCAGGGAACGCCGAAAGGCGAGAAGACGCCCAAGACCGATGAAGCCAGCGAGGCAGCATAAGTGCTTCAACGGCGACTCTCTGCTGAAATTGAAAGGCCCGGCATCAGCCGGGCCTTTTTGTTTGGATGCCTTGACGTTTCACCTCGTGGCGCGGAAACGGGAACATTTTTCGGGACGGCGAGTTGATCTTAGACGGAGGCTGAAGCGTAGAAAAATCGACACAAGCTGCGAAGTCCCACATCCTGCAAGGAAGGGGTGACCGAGATGGCACATATGGACACGCCCGAAACCCAGCGAGCCAATCGCCGCTTCATGAAGCGCGCGATGACGGTCCCGTTGCTTGACGAAAAGCATGAATTCGAACTCGCGCGGCGCTGGAAGGAAGAACGGGACGAACAGGCCCTGCACGAACTCACCCGCGCCTATATGCGCCTCGTAATCTCGCTCGCCACCCGCTTCCGGAATTACGGCTTGCCCTATGGCGACCTGATACAGGAAGGGAATGTCGGTCTCATGCAGGCTGCCGCACGCTTCGAGCCGGAACGCGGGGTCCGCTTCTCCACTTATGCAAGCTGGTGGATTCGTGCGGCGATCCAGGATTATATCCTGCGCAACTGGTCGATCGTACGGACAGGCACGACCGCGGCGCACAAGTCGCTTTTCTTCAACCTGCGCAGGCTTCGTTCCCTGATCGCAAACGGAACCAGGCAGAACCTGACGGAAGAAGATCGCATCTTTATCGCCCGGCGCCTCGGCGTTGGCGCCCGCGATGTCGAGGCGATCGATGCTCGCCTGATGAGCGGCGACCGTTCGCTGAATGCAATGGTCAGCGATACGAGTTCGGCGGAAAGCACGACCGAATGGCAAGACCTTCTGCCCTGCGAGCGCCCTCTGCCCGAAGATGAAGTCATGGAAACCCATGACAGTCGCCAGCGCGCCAAATGGATTGAGGAAGCTCTGACAACTCTCAATGAGCGTGAACTGACGATCATCAGGGAGCGTCGTCTGCGCGACGAGGCTGTGACGCTCGAAACACTGGGAAATCAGCTTGGCATTTCCAAGGAGCGCGTGCGCCAGATCGAACATGCCGCCTTGCGGAAGCTCCGGGATGCGTTGCTGAGCAAAGTACCGGATCCGCAGGAAGCGGGGCTTCTCGCCTGATCTTTTCTAGCGATCCACGATCAACTTAACACGCTGGCCGGTAGAAGGTTGCTCGTTTGGGCCAAGCCCGTTCAGCACGCGGAAACGCTCTGTCGGGTAATCGGAAAAAGCCATCCGGCGGCCAAAATCCGCAGCCATCTCGCCTGCGCGAACGGTCGCGATCCTTATCCGCAGCGGCTCGACCGACCGTGCCTCTGCGGCGGTAATCTTTCGAAAGCTCATCACAATCGACTTCAGGGCCACGTCGTAGCGGTCGCCCGTTTGTGGCAGAGTACCCATCAGGAATCTGTAGACCTGATCGGGCGCGTACTCTATCGCCACAATGCGTCCGTTATATTTGCCGATTGTCGCGGTCGCCGTGGCGGCCTTCATTCCGTTCAGCGTGAAACGCTCAAGAGACGTGAGCCTGACACCCCTCGCCCACACATTGGCAAGATATTGTCCAATCTCGAGATCCGCCTGCTTACTTGCGCCATCGAACTGCGCGATGGTGCCTTCGGGCCCTTCTATCAGAACCGCGCGCGGGCTGTTCGTGATCGAGAAGCGCTGCGGTGCGTTGAATGCAAATCGAAGCTTCGGATGAATGAACTCGCGGTCCCGCACTATGCCTTGCTCGGGATCGTCGCCATAGAGGATGCCATCTATGGCCGCCAGATAGGCTTCGCGATTTCGTCGCTGCTGCCCCATGGAAATTCCGGTCGCACGCGCATGTTCAACAGCTGCGGCGACCCGGTCAGGCGTCGCAGGGTGGCTGGCCAGCCAGTCGTTTCGTGAAGCACTGTACTGCGCGTTGCGGATCCTTGCAGTGAGAGCCGAGTGTTCCCCCATTACTTCGAGGAAGTCGGCGGCAGCATAAGGGTCGTAGCCAGCTTGAGCGAGATAGCGAACGCCAAGCATATCGGCTTCGTATTCCTGTTCCCGGGAGTAGCTTGCAAGCAATCCTTGACCGCCGAGCCCGACGATTTGATTGATGGCATCACTCCCAACGACCGCCCCGAGAACTGCACCGAGAAGTGAGGTTCCCATTGCGGCTGTCTGGCGCTGCGCGGAATGCCGGGCATTCACATGCCCGATTTCATGACCAATGACACCCGCAAGTTCCGCCTCGTCATTGGCGAGCGCCATAAGGCCACGCGTCACATAGACATAGCCTCCCGGCAAGGCAAAGGCGTTGACGACCGGGCTGTCCAGCACCGTCACCCGATAAGGGCCGTCTGGCCGGTTCGTGACCTGTACGATCCGCGCGGTCACCTCCGCGACGTAGCTGCCGAGCCGCGGATCGTCATAGGCACCGCCATAGGCTTCAAGAATTTTCGGGTGCGCTTCCGCCCCCGCCCGTGCCTCCTGTTCGGCGGACATGAGCGGCGCAATTTGCCTCTCGCCTGTAGCCGGATTTGCGGCGCATCCCGCAATGACGGCAAGGCACAGTGCTGGAACAAGAAGACGAAGACCAAGTCCCATCGGCGGAAGAATGACGCGCAACATATGGCTCCATATTCCGGGGGGATGCATTTAGATCAATGATCTTCCCTTGAAAATTCGATTTGTTCCGGATGGGATATCTCGATCTCCGGGCCGTTGTAGCGGTCGAGCCATCCTCGAACCCGGACAAGCTTGCCCGAAAGGGCGGCCAGGTCTTTCCGCCCGGTAGAATCATCCAGAAGCGACGTCCAAGGCTCTTCGGCAGCGAGAAGCTTAACGTCCCGCTCCCGGACTGTCACCGTGAAGTCGTTTCGGTAGTCCTCACCGAAGTTGATATAGAGCCGTCCCCGAACCTGCGTGGCGGAGACAATCTCACCCTCGACGAGTTCAAAACTTCCGATGCGCTCCATGAGACCGTTCGGATTCGATGCATCGCGAATATCGTAGAAGGGGTCCACCCAGATCCCACGCCCGGCTCCTCTCGCCTCGCGTTCAGCCGAAAGGAGTTCGTCGCTACACGCACGGTTGTCGTTGAAGGTGTAAACGCGCGCCAGACCGCTACGCAGCATCTCCCTTTGCAGCCAGAGGTTCTCCGTGTCAGCGTCCTTAACGAAAACCTGCGCAAGAACCCTTCCGTGCCGGTCGCTCCGCGTACCCCCGAAACGGAGCATTACTGTCTTGTCCAAAGCAAGGTCGGAGAGAGCTTTTCTCGCTTCCACTGCGAGCGGCCAGGCCTGGAAGTTGGGACGCCCTAGCGGCAATTTCGGCGCTTGAATACCCGTCAATCGAACTTCCCGCCCGTCCTCGAGCAGCAGGGTATCCCCATCGACGATTTCAACGACACGTGAAGATTGTTCGTCATCCTCGAGACGACATTCGGCGGCGCGAGCACCCTCCGCGAATTGAAAAGAGGAAAGGACAAGAAAGGTCAGGATCAGGACAAGAGGCGAAGGCGCATCTTGCAAAATCATGCGATCACCTCAATACACTGGCCAGAGCCCCTTCTCAGGCAGATCCCTCTACAGGCGGGCGCGGATTGCTTCTGAGCGCGATGATAGCCGCTTCCGTGCGATTTCGAACGCCAAGCGCCTGCAGGATTGCATTTACATGGAGTTTGACGGTGGCGATGGAAATACCCAACACTCGCGCAATCTCCTGGTTGGATCGTCCCTTGCCGAGTTCCTGCAGAACCTCCCGCTGACGGGGCGTGAGTTTTTCCTGGCCGGCGCCGACAAACGCTTTCGGCGGCTCTGCAAATCCTTCGGCTTCGACGGTGAGCAGGATGTCCGGCACGTAACGGCCACCCATCTCGATCATACGCAACGCACTTTCGACAAGATTGATGCTCATGGTCTTGGGTATGAACCCCGCAATGCCAAGATCCATCACCTCCCGCACGAAACCGGGCGAACTCCTGTCGCTGAAAACCGCAATCTTGCCATCCGTCCGGGAAACGAAGTCGCTCAGAGTTTCCACATCGGAAAGAATCCCGCTTCCTGCATCGAAAAGAACCAGATCAGCCGATCCGGTATCCGTTCCGTTCAGCGGCCGGTGACCGGTGGCCACACGTATATCTGCGCCGGAATAGAGCCGCCTCACGATCGAGGAAAGGCCCTCACAGAAGATCGGTTGCTCGCCGATGATCAGCACGCGCATCCTGCCCCCCTTTCATTCTGAAAATCGGGAAGCGGCCTGAGACAACAATCAATGCGTGTTGCAGAATGGCACATACAACCAAAATCAACCTTAAAGCGTAGATATAGATATTTAGGCCAAATTGGATGAAGACGCAAAGCGCCGAATTGCCCGTCGCTATGCCGCTGTTTCATCCGCCTATTGCGGCGCGAAGGGAGCTGACCTAGGTTTCCGGGCGCGGCGACCTGGCGACGCCTGGAGACACCCGCATCTCTGAGACCCCGTAGCTCAGCTGGATAGAGCATCAGATTCCTAATCTGAGGGTCGCGCGTTCGAATCGCGCCGGGGTCACCACCTTTTGCCGTGAAGGGCAGAACATCAGGCTCAGGCTTCAGCTTCAGATGTAATGCGGAATGGCGCATTTCTTCCTCCGTCGCAGTAACAGGGATTTGGCAGCCTGATCGCCTGGCTGTATAACTTTGTTGGTAGGCAACAAACCCTTAATACAAACATATCTTGGCATCAGTCAACAAGAATTCTTGGCCACTCTGCCTACGTCTTCTGGCGCGGGGCACCCCACGCGTGCAGATTTTTCACAGAACGCTGATTTTATTAGGTTTTTTCTCTCCTTTTGCCGCTCTCAAACCGGTACCTCTATAAGATGAGTGTCTCCGCCCGCCTTGTTCAAATAAGAAGATTTCTTGGTCTTTCACAAAAGGAAATGGGCAAGCGAGTCGGCGTTTCTGGTACGACGTGGCAAAACTACGAATTGGAGAATGCCGCTCCGAATGCGCATGTGCTGGCGCATCTGTCGGGTGAAGGCTTCGACATGAACTGGGTGCTGACCGGCATGGGAGAGATGAGAGCCGAGGGGGCGGGCCGGAAAGCCGAAGCGGGATTTGCCGAACTTGCACCGCTCGACCTGCGGCGCGATCAGGTAGGCGGCGCCGGCGCGCATATGCTCGTGCCGCGCTTCACCCTGCGGACGCTCGACACGGAAACGGGCAAGCGCATGACGATCGAGGACCGGTCGCTTCTCGATGCGATTTCCTTCCGCCGCGACTTCATCCGCAATGAACTGAAGGCGGACCCCGCGCAGCTGATTGCAGTGGAAGCGCCGGACGATTCCATGGAGCCGACATTCGCGGAAGGCGACCTGCTGCTTGCCGATACGGCCGAACCGAAATTGCGCGGCGGCGGCATCTATGTTCTGGCGAGCGGCGGCACGCTGCTCGTGAAGCGGCTTCAGACGAAGATCGATGGCGGCGTCATCGTCTCAAGCGACAATGCGGGCCGCTACCCCGCGGAAGAAATTCGCAAGGAGGATGCGGAGAAGCTGAAGATCGTCGGCCGCGTGATCTGGCGCGGCGGACGGATGTAGGCGGATGCCGCGATGACCTCATCTTCGCCCTGCCCTTTCGCCGCCGATGCCAAACGCATTCTCGTCATCAAGCATGGCGCCTTTGGCGACGTGATCCAGGCCGAAGGCGCATTGCGCGACATCCGCGAGAACCATCCCGATGCCTTCATCGCCGTGCTGACGATGAAACCATATCGCGCGATCCTGGCGCGCTGCCCGCATGTGGATGAGGTGATCGTGGACGAACGCGCGCCGCGCTGGCGGATCGACCGCATGCGCGCTCTCCGCAAGAAGATACGCGCACGCGGCTTCGACATGATCTACGACCTGCAGAACTCCAAACGCACCGCTTTCTACTTCAGGTGGATGCTGAAGGATCGCCGCTGGTCTGGCACGGCGAAGGGATGCAGCCATCCGCACCGCGCAAAGGAGCCGAAGAAAATCCGCACGCTCGACCGGCTGGCCGGACAACTGGAAGATGCGGGACTGACCATCCGCCACACGCGCAAACCCGACGTCTCATGGCTTGCCGATGATGTAAACGGATTGCTGACGAAGGCGGGCGTGACGGTGCCCTACATCGTGCTCGTGCCGGGCTGCTCCGCACGTCACCCGCAGAAGCGTTGGCCATACTACGCTGAACTCGCGGAACGGCTGATCGCAGCAGGAGAGACGGTCGTCACCGCGCCCGGTCCCGACGAGGTGGAACTCGCGCGCTCCATTCCCGGCACCTGCATCGAGAAGACGAACTGGGCGGAGCTTGCGGGCATCCTGAAAGGAGCGCGCTTCGTCATCGGCAACGACACGGGGCCGAGCCACCTCGCCGCGCATATGGGCGTTCCCGGCCTCGCGCTTTTCGGCACGCATATGCCAGCGGAACGAACGGGAATCCTGCGCGAGAATTTCGGCGCGATCGAAGTGGAGGATCTCGCGGCGCTATCCGTCACCCGCGTCTTCGACGAGGTAACGCGCCGCCTCGCTTACTCGAATTCGGTGTAGGACTTCTCTTCGACGATAGCCGAACCCGTGAGGAGATTGATCTCCTTCTTGATTGCGGCGCGCTTGTCGTTCTGCTTGTAGACGGAACGCGCAAGCTCGATGAATTTCGGGCCGAAATCCTTGTCCGCCTCGCACTGGCGGATGTCATCCTCGATCACCCAGAGCGCTTCATTGACAGCCTTGAGCTCGCCCTCGAGACGGCGCATCTCCGCGCTGTCTTCGAGGTTCGCCTTGCGCGCGTCTTCGAGCACGGTGAGTTCGTGGCGGACATTGGCGAGCTTCGCCGCATCCGACATACGCTCCGACTTGATGCGCAGAATGGTGATCTTGTCGATGAGCTCGCCCGGACCGACCTCGATCATGACGGGTTTGGCGTCTTTCTGGGACATGGAAGCTCCGGACGTTGCGTGACGAAGGAGCCTGCTATAGCGCAAGGAACGGGGCCTTGTCATCCCGGCTGAAGGATCCGTTAACGCTGCCGCGCACTAAGCGCTTGCACGGGGCCCCGCCACCTCCGAAAATCGGCTTTGCCGAATGGAACGCCCGATGTTCCAAAGGGAGGCTGATGTCCCTGATCTCGAGACTGCTCGACCATCTGCGCGGGAGCGACATGCCCGAGGAGCGCCAGGCGGCGCGTGCATCGGCGCCATTGCTGATGGTCGAGATCGGCGGCTATGCGCACAGGGCGCGCGACTGGTCGGCGGGCGGCGCCTGCGTCGAAGGCTTCGCGGAGGCCGTCGCAATCGGCAACATCCTGAGCGGCCATCTCTACTGGGCGGGCGACAACAGGAAGCTCGGCTTCGCGGCGGAAGTGATGCGCCTCGATCCGGGCGGCGCGCTCGCGCTTCGCTGGCTCGACCTGCCGCTCGCGATCCAGCAGGAAATGGAAGCCCATATCGGCTGACCGCCCTTGCGTCAGTTGCGCAGGCAGGCCCACGCGCTAGGCTCCCTGAAAACGAATTGAACAGGGAGGAATGCGACATGGCCTACAACACGCTCATCGTGAAGAAGGAAGGCGCCGTCGACCGGGTGACGCTCAACCGTCCCGACGCGCTGAACGCGATGAACCCCGAACTCGTGGACGAACTCCAAGACTATTTCGGAAAGCTCTACACGGATCATTCCGTGCGCGTGGTCGTGCTGAAAGGCGCGGGACGCGCCTTCTGCGCCGGCCTCGACCTCAAGGACCGCTCGAACCGCGACGACAGCGGCGCGAGCGGCAGCCCGCAGGCAGGGCTCGTTTCCCAACGCCGCATCAGCGAAATCGTGATGCGCATGCGCCGCTGCCCGCAGGCGATCATCAGCCTCGTGCACGGGCCCGCCTGCGGCGGCGGCTTCGCGCTGGCGCTTGCTTCCGACATCCGCATCGCGGGCAGGAGCGCGCGCATGAACGCGGCTTTCATCCGCATCGGCCTTTCCGCCTGCGACATCGGCGTGAGCTATTTCCTGCCGCGCCTCGTCGGCGTCTCGGTCGCGTCGGAACTCATGATGACGGGCCGCTTCATCAATGCGGAGCGCGCCGAACGCGTCGGCCTCGTTTCGGAAGTGGTGGAAGACGAGAAGCTCGAAGAGGCGGCGGCGCCCTACATCGAGGAGATGCTGACGACCTCGCCGCTCGGCCTTCGCCTGACGAAGGAATGCCTCAACATGTCGGTCGACGCGGGAAGCCTCGAAGCGGCCATCGCGATGGAAGACCGCAACCAGATCCTCTGCGCGCAGACGAACGACTTCCGCGAGGGCATCTCCGCCTTCCTCGGCAAGCGCAGGCCTGACTACACGAATAGCTGAGAAGTGCCTGCGCCGCAGGCATTTCTCTCTCCAAACGAAAGCGGCCGCCTCGCCCTGAAGCGAAGCGGCCGCTCGCCCGCCCGGCCTGTTCCCCCGCCAGGGCGGGACGCTGTCCCTCGGATCAGAAGCCGAAAACCACGGCCGCCGTCAGATCGTCGACGCTGTCGCTGTCGAGATCGTAATGCGTCCATTCCGTGCGGATGGAGGTATTGTCCGCCACGGCGAACTCCATACCCGCGCCGCCGAGCCAGGACAATTCGCGATCATCGCCCGGCTGGTCGTAGTTGTGGATGCCGCCCTTGCCGTAGATGGCGACGGTGTCGTTGACCGGGAAGGAAACGAGACCCGCCACACCATAGGTGTCGACATTGTCGCTCACGCCACCGACGGTGATGTCGGCGAGATCCGCATAGAAGCCTTCGACGGCGAGATACTGGTTGAGACGCCAGCCGGCCTGACCGCGCCAGGTCCAGTCGTCGTCATCATCCGCCCAGCCCCAACCGACGCCGGCACCTACATAAAGGCCGCGCTGAAACGCCGTCTGGTTGTAGAGATTGCCGTCGCCGGAAGCATCGGCGGATTGAGCCGCCGCGCCGTTTGCAAAACCGGCGAGACCCAGCGCAAGGCCGGCGGCGCAGAGAATGCGTGTTGCGTTTTTCATCTTGTAAGAGCCTCGTGTCTTTAATCCGAAGCCCCCGCAAAGCCCGCGCGACTATTGCGCGCGTGGCCTCGACGCCGCAAGTGGCCGTTGCAAGGCAGCCATGCCGGATTGTTGACACAATTGAAGAAGTGCCTGTCGCACAATGATTTTTCGCGACGGAAAATTATGGAGAACGGAACCCGCGATGTTCTTTCGCGCATTCCGTTACCATCGCGCAACAGTTTCGTGTGAGTGGAGTTGAAGGCAGGAGAAGCGAGAAGTGCTTGCCCCCCAGCTACTTCTTCTTGCTCATGTCGATGAGCGGCATCATGCGAACCGTCGAGGTGCCCTTCGCGACGACATCGCCCGCGGCGTTTTTCAGGTTGCCTTCGAGGAAGATGGTGGAGCGGCCCCGCCGCTCGATCCACGCCTCGGCAACGAGAATGCCCGGCGTCGCGGGAGAGAAGAAGCTCACCTTGATTTCAAGCGACATGGGCGTCTGCTGAAAATCCGTGACGCACATGGCCGCGCGCGCCATCGCCGCGTCGATCCAGCCGGTGACGAAACCGCCCTGCACCACGCCGCCCGAATGGCACATGCGCATTTCCGCCTCCACCTCGATCGCGGCGCGGCCCGCCTCCTTGTCCATATACAGTGTACGGAGGATACCGAGAGACTGGCCCAGACCGTCCCGGCCGGCCTCGTCGTCGAAATGCTTTTCGGGGGTGATGGTCTCGGACATGGAATGCTCTTTCCGTGGATAAGTCGATGCCTGTTGGCGCGCAGTCTAGCCATTTCGGGCGCTCTGGCGAGCGGGCATGCCGGTTCAGGCGCGGGCGGCGCCCTGTTCGGCGCTGAACACGGGCCGTGGACAAAGGGCGCCGGAAAAGGCCGACCGTCATCGAAACGTCATCAAACCGTTACAAATGAAGGACTTATCCCCCTTTGCGGGATAAGCGGGCTTCCACCTCCTCCCCGGCGCTCGACCCGGCGGGAAAAGCCGGAGAGACTTGTCCCCGGATGCGAGCGGGCCTCGCCGGGCGGGGGAACCGGAGCGCAGGAGGACAAGTGAGGCGGGCATATCTTTATTTCACCTTCGGGGCGCTTTTTCTTGTCCCCGCCCTTCTCCTCCATGCGCCGGGGACAGCGAAGGCTGAGGCGCGCGACCCCCGCGCGATGAGCGAGGGTGAATACCGGGAGGCGCTCGCCTTCCTCGAAGGGACCAGGGCGGCGATGGCGGAGGCGGAAATGGCGCTCGGCGCGGAAACGGCGCATGAGGCCGCGAAAATGCGGAAGGCGGACCTCGGCCAGCGCCTCGACATGCTCCGCAGGCTGATGACCGCTGCCGCCCAGCGCGACCGGATCGGCGCGAGAGGACTCATTACACCGGAGCGCGAACGGGCGCGCGACGTGATCCGCCGCGCGGGCGAGATGGAGGACCCGCTTCAGGATTTGTGGACCGCATGGTCGATGAAGGCGCGGGGGGAGCGGGCAGCGTTCACGGCGGCGCCGCTGCCGCGATAGCTCACATGCGCGCGGCTTCTTCCTCGGTGACGAATTCGGCGCAGCACAGAACCTTGTTCACTTCCTCGTCGCTGTCGCCGAGCGGAAGCAGCAGCGCTTCATAATAGACATAGTTGCGGTCGCGATGGATCCAGCTTGCCGACGCCGTGTGCAGATAGGGCATGCGCTCGGCGGTGCAGATGCGCAAGGGGGAGAGCGCGACTTCGGCATTCGCGCCGAAGACATCCTGCGGCGTCATGCCCGCCGGATTGCCGACGCCGAAGAAATCGGAAATCAGCGTGCCGACGACGCGGTAGCGAAAGACGCCTTCGGGGAGCACATCGAGCATGAAGATATTGGCGAGATGGCGGCGCATCTCCATGGGGTCGAAATCGGCGCGGGAGGGAAAGCGGCGGGAGCCCCGGAGCCTCAGCCAGTAGTCGAGAACGTCGCGCGGGGCCTCGGCCGTCAGGCGGGCGCGGACTTCCTCCGGCTCGCCCCAATATTCCGCCTGGATGGCGGGAGACGGCGGCACGCGCGGCGCGGCTTCGCTGTTGGGCGCGGCTTGCGGCCTCTTCTCCATGGGTTCCTCCTGCCCCGGGCTTTACTCGGGTCGTTTCCCGAACCGGCAGGCGCTTCCGCCGGCCTGGAAAACGATCTGGCGCTTCCTGCGCCCCGATGCTCCTTGCGCTGAAAGTTTGCCGCAGCGGGGCTTAAGAGGAAGTTTATGGGAGGGGGATGGCCACCCTACGGAGGGGACAATGCAACTATCGATGCTTAATCAAGATATCTGCCGAATTACAACTCTATTGGAAATGCAAAAGCTACTTTCGGTCGCGTCGTAGCACTGCTTTTTCCACTTCTCCCCGGGCTTTTTCCTCCGCAAAATCCCTGAACCCCTTCAACTGGGATTTAATCTTGCGGCCTTTGGAACCGAATATTGTCGCCGCCCGTTGAGCATACGTCCAGAATGTCCAGCTATGGACGTCGTCCCTCACGCTGTCAAAATCTTCGACCTTATAAAATCTTTGCACAAACTGATCGAATCCGAACTCGTCCCAAATTTCATCGGCTGTTTTGTTTGCGTATCGGGTCGCAAGGGAATTAGCGCGTCTACGCGCGGCATACACTACCTTCCGGTTCAGGTTAGCCAGCGTCGAATCTCTTAGATAAACATTCCGCCCATCGAATCTGAACCCCAAATACTCCAAACCATTCCTTCCCTTTCCGAAGACGCATTCACAAGTTCGTCTTCCCGATATTTGACGGAAGACATGAATTGACGACTTGCTATCTTTAATCGCGAGCTTCGCGCCGTACTTTGGAATAAGGGCCTGTATTTTCTTCAAAAGCGCCAAGGCCTCTTTCTCTCCGCCCTTCCCAATAAGTAGAATGTCGTCGGAATATCTGAAGTAAACGCCTCCACGCTTGCGCATCCATGTTCGAACTTCCCGATCGAAATGAAGCAAATACATATTGGCTAACAAGTCAGACAATGGTGCTCCCTGAGGAATCCCGTAAGCGTCGTCGTTCTTTTGAATGATTGATTTTTTCCCGCCACCACCGGCGATCTCGGAACGAAATTTGGCGGCGGAGCAAAGTTGCGTCGGCATATCCGTATACGCAGTTAAATACCCGGAAATATCCTTGCCGGATTTTGCCTTCCTTTTATTTCCAAAGTACCCAAGACGCTCATAGGCCTCTTGCTTATCAACGTAAGCGTAGTTTGTAATAGCTTTAAATACCGCAAAGTGATCGGCAGGCAGTTTTTCTTCCTTCAGAAGACCCGCCCACACTTTCTTCAACATCAGGTGGTCTAGCGATTCAAAATAGCTGCTGATATCGAGACAGATCACATAGCAATCACCAAGACTTTCGATGAAGTCGAAAGCGTCTTTGGCGAAGTGTATGTTGCATTTACCTCGACCATCAGCACCTAGAATGCGCCGATAAGCTAGTATGTTTCCTGCGAGATTGTACCGCTTCAGTAGGCTTTCATAACGCTGCGCCAACAGATATCGATAATACGAGAATATGTAGGCATCCAAGCGGGCCCCGTAGCGGATAGGACGCTCTTTTGACTTACCGAGCGCGCCCTTTTTCGCAAACTTGTTCCAGTTCTGGATATATCGGATGAACGGATAAAACGGGTGAGCAACCACCTTTGCCGGATCTTTGACGTACGCTTCGGCAGCAGCGGCAGAAATTGGCGCGTCAAAGTGCGGGTACTTCTTTAGATCGCTGGGCTTGAGTTTCCAGTCCGTCATTTGGGCCTCAGCGAGAGGGGACGAAGATATTGCCGACCCACATGCGGCTTAGCACTCTTCGCCCCACACCGTTTGAACGGGCTGTCTTCAACCCTAGGACTGCGGGTCCAAGTCGACGAAATCGTCTATACTGTCACCATGGCGCTACGCGCTCTGGCGTCCCGTGACGACCGGCGGATACTGGAGATTACTATGAACCTCATCGTACTAATCGCCGCTCATTTAGGGCTTGACAGTTTCAACTGACGCTCCGGTCCCCCCAGCCTGAAGACTTTCGTGACCGGATGTTGGTTCATATAGGGACACCTAAGGGAGGTCACAAGACCATGTCTTCCGCAGGGGGATAATATTTTCGTCCCTCGACATCTCACTCCTTTTCCGCCATATTCCGGCGCGCTTACTGACAAAATTGAAGGCAGCGTGAAGCGGCCCGGGTAAGCGTCATGCGGTCAAGATTGACGCAGCGGCGGCGGGGGCTTAAGCCCTTTCTCTCGTGGCGTTTGGCCCATGCCGAAGCCTTTCAAGGAAGGCGTGGATGGCCGGGCCTGACCTGGCCATGGCGGCGAACTGAGAGGCCGTGCCGGAGCCCCGCCCAAGCCGCTTGCGGCGAGGTGGATTGGGTCCCGGCAACAAGTGCCGGGATGACACTGAATTCTAGAGACAAGCCTGAGTTTCAATAACGAAAGCCGACCCAAAGGAGCGCGCCCATGCCGAGCTACAAGGCCCCCGTGGAAGACTTCATGTTCCTGTTCCACGAGCTTCTCGAAATCGACAAGCGCAGCGAGGTGCCGGGCTTCGGCGAGCTGACGCCGGACATGACGCAGGCGATCCTCGAAGGCGGCGCGAAATTCTGCGAGGAAGTGCTGCAGCCCCTGAACCAGGTGGGCGACGAGCATGGCTGCGTGCTGGAAAACGGCGTCGTGCGCACGCCGCCCGGCTTCAAGGAAGCCTTCCAGAAATATTGCGAGGACGGCTGGAACCGCCTCGGCGCGCCCGTGGAAGCGGGCGGCGCGGGGCTGCCCTCCGTCATCACCTTCGCCTTCACGGAAATGGGCATGTCGGCGAACCAGGCCTTCTCCATGTATCCGGGGCTGACGACGGCCGCCTATTCCGCGCTCTGGGCGACGGGCGAGCCCTGGATGAAGGAACATGTCGCCAAGAAGATGATCTCCGGCGAATGGACCGGCACCATGTGCCTCACCGAGCCGCACTGCGGCACGGACCTGAAGCTGATGAAGACCAAGGCCGTTCCGCAGGAAGACGGCACCTACCGCATCACCGGCACCAAGATCTTCATCTCGGGCGGCGATCACGACATGACGGACAACATCATCCACATGGTGATCGCGAAGGTGCCGGACGAGGACGGCAAGCTCGCCAACGATCTCTCGACGGTCAACTTCTTCATGGTGCCGAAGATGCTGGTCGACAAGGAGACCGGCGAGATCACGGGCCGCAACGGCGTTTCCTGCGGCTCCATCGAAAAGAAGATGGGCATCAAGGGGAACGCGACCGCCGTGCTGAACTTCGACGACGCGGTGGCCTATCGCCTCGGCGGACGCCCGCCGGAGAAGAAGACGGAAACGGGCGAAGTGAAGAAGTCGAAGTCGGCGGGCATGGCCGGCATGTTCGGCATGATGAACGGCGCGCGCATGGGCGTGGGCATTCAGGGCATCGCGATCGGCGAAGTGGCCTATCAGAACGGCGTCGCCTACGCGAATGAGCGCCTTGCGGGCCGCTCGCTCACGGGCGCGAAGAACCCGGACGGCCCCGCGGACCCGATCATGGTGTTCCCGGATGTGCGCCGCCTGCTGATCTCGTCGCGCTCGTTCGTGGAGGGCGCGCGCGCGCTCGCCATGTATGTCTCGATGCTCTTCTCGCTGCAGATCTTCGGCAAGGACGAGAAGGAACGCGAGGAGGCGGCCGATCTCGCGCAGCTCATGACGCCGATCATCAAGGCCTTCTTCACGGACAAGGGCTTCCAGGCGGCGAACGACTCGATGCAGGTTTTCGGCGGGCATGGCTATGTGCGCGACCACGGCATGGAGCAGTTCGTGCGCGATGCGCGCATCAACCAGGTCTATGAAGGCGCCAACGGCATTCAGGCGCTCGACCTCGTGGGCCGCAAGATGACGGCGAAGGGCGGCCGCGCGACCATGACCTTCTTCGCGAAGGTGGAAGAGTTCATCAAGGCGAACGAGAACGACGCCGAGATGAAGCCCTATATCGAGCCCCTGAAGGCGGGTTACAAGCGGCTCGGCGAAGCGGCCGGCTGGCTGATGGAGAACGCGCCGAAGAACTACGACAATGCGGGCGCGGCCTCCTACGACATGCTGAACATCTTCGGCACGGTGGCCATCGGCTGGATGTGGGCGCAGATGGCGAAGGTGTCGCTCGCCAAGATCAAGAGCGGCGAAGGCAACCAGGACTTCTACAAGCGCAAGCTGACGCTGGCGCGCTACTGGATGGAACGCGAAATGCCGATGACGGCGGGCTGGCTCGACCGCGCGAAGATGGGCGCGGAAGGCTATATGGAGCTCGACGCGGCGGCCTTCTGAGGGCTTCGCATACCGGATGCAGGAAGGGCGCTTCGCAGGAGGCGCCCTTTTTGTTTCTTCTTTTTTACATATGTCATCCCGGCGAAAGCCGGGACCCACTCGCAGATCAGTTTGCCACAGCAAGAGATGTGATCGGAGAACCAGCAGCAGCCTCCGGCGCAAGAGCCGCTCTTGCTGAGGGAACCAATGGGTCCCGGCTTTCGCCGGGATGACACTTCTATTTTTGGCGACGCCGGGGTGGCATTATTGTTTTGGAGATCCGAGACACGCGAGCCGAAAGACCGCAGCACGAATTTGCCCATTTCCCCTGCGTCGGATAGCTTCCCGGCCATCGAAATCGATCCTTCAAGGGGAAAGCCACATGAAAAATCTCTTCAGCGTCGAGGGCAAGACCGTCCTCATCACCGGCGGCTCGCGCGGCATCGGCGAGATGATCGCGACGGGCTTCGTGGAAAACGGCGCGAAGGTCTATATCACCGCCCGCAAGGCGCAGGCCTGCAACGAGCTGGCGGAAGAACTTTCGAAGAAGGGAACCTGCATCTCGCTGCCCTTCGACCTCGGCACGAGCGAGGGCATTGCGGGGATCACCGCCGAACTCGAAAAGCGCGAGCCGAAGCTCGACGTGCTCATCAACAATGCGGGCGCGGCCTGGGGCGATCCTATCGACGAATATTCCGAGAGCGGCTGGGACAAGGTGATGAACATCAACCTGAAGGGCGTGTTCTTCCTGACGCAGAAGATGCTGCCGCTGCTGCGGAAATCCGCCAGCGCGGAGAACCCGGCGCGCGTGATCAACACGGCGAGCGTGAACGGCATCGAGCCGCCGGATCTCGAGACCTATGCCTATTCCTCGTCGAAGGCGGGCGTCATCATGCTGACGCGGCATCTGGCGAAGCGCCTCGCGCGCGAACACATCCTGGTGAACGCCATCGCGCCCGGACCCTTCCCGAGCCAGATGATGAAGGCGACGCTCGAGACCTTCGGCGACGCGATCAAGGCGGGGAACCCGCTTGGCCGCATCGGCACGCCGGAAGACGCGGCGGGCGTCGCGATCTTCCTTGCGTCCCGCGCGAGCGCCTATACGACCGGCGCGACCATCCCGGTCGATGGCGGCTCGGCGGAGGTCTGAGACCCGTTCACTTTCCAAAGCGAGCGAAATAACCGCGCGCCTTCGTCCACCAGCGACGGAGGCGCGTTTCTTTTTCGGGCCGCTCGAAGACCGGCGCCTCGGCATCGGGCGCGAGGGCGGTGGCGGGCGAAACCTCGATGGCGGGTTCGGCGAAACGGGGCTCGGGCGCGGGCGGGCGCTTCACACCCGTGGCGCGTTCCGCCGCCGCAACGATCGCATCCGCGATGGCGGGCACGAGCGCGAGCGGCATGTCATGCCCCATGCCCTGCACGACGCGCATCTCGGCGCCTGGAATATTGGCCGCGGTGTCGAGCCCCGCGGCGACGGGCACGAGCGGATCGTCCTCGCCATGGAGAACGACCGCGGGCACCGCAATCCGGCGCAACCGCGCGCGGCGGTCGCCATCCGCCATGACGGCCGCCATCTGCCGGACCACGCCCGCCGGGTAATAGGCGCGCGCCGCATCGCGCGTCACCCATTGTTCGAGCGTCTCGCGATCCGTCGGAAAGCCGGGGGAGCCCAGTATTTCGTAGGTCTTCACGCCGCGCGCGACGATGGCGCTCCTGTCATGCGCGGGCGGCGCGGGCGAGAGGAAGAGCGAATAGACGCGGGGTTTCGCCGGCGGCAGCAGCGGATTGCCCGAACTCGACATGATCGAAGTGAGCGAGAGCACGCGCTCCGGGAAGTCGAAGGCGACATGCTGCGCGATCATGCCGCCCATCGAGGCACCGGCGATATGCGCACGCTTTATGCCGAGCGCATCGAGAAGGCCCACGGCATCCGCCGCCATGTCGGAAAGCGTGTAGGGAACGAGCGCGGACTTGCCCTGCATGAGGGAGAAGAGCGCGTCGGGCCAATCGGCCGTGCGGCGCTCCATCCGCGTGGAAAGGCCGACATCGCGATTGTCGAAACGGATGACGCGATAGCCGCGCGTCACGAGCTCGTCGCAGAGTTCGCGCGGCCACTGGGTGAGTTGCGCCCCGAGCCCCATGATCAGGAGGATCGTCTCGTCCTCGCCGGAGCCGAAGCTCTCATATTCGATCTCGATTCCGTTGGCTTGCGCCTTTGGCATGCGCCGAACGCTCCGTTGCCGCGCATCCTCCCTGACAGGAGTATGGGGATTCGTGGAGCTCATGCCTAGAGCCGACACACGCCGCAATGCGGTAACGGGACAGAAGAAAGAAGAAGTGTCATCCCGGCTTTCGCCGGGATGACATTTTCTATTTGAAGAAGCGCTACACGCACAAATGGCCCGGCACTATGTGCCGGACCATGAGATATGCGTGATGGGCCTACTCCGCCGCCTTCTGCTTCAGCGCATGAAGCGCCATCAGCATCCCATGTGCGACGCCTTCGGCGGAAGCCGGGTTCTGGCCCGTGACGAGGCGGCCCTCGCGGCAGACATACCGCTCGAAGGGCTTGCCGCCTTCGAAGCGCGCGCCGAGACCGCGCAGTTCCGTCTCGAGCAGGAAAGGCACGACCTTGTCCTTTCCGGCCTTCCTTTCTTCCTCGTCGGTGAAGGAATTGACGAGCCTGTCCTTCACGAAGGGCGAACCGTCGGACAGGCGCACGCCGACGAGACCGGCGGGCCCATGGCAGACGGCGCCGATCACACCGCCCTTTTCATAGACTTCCCCGATCAGGCGAATGAGCGCGTCGTTCTCCGGCATGTCCCACATGCAGCCATGACCGCCGGGTAGATAGACCGCGTCGAAATCCTTGGCGTTGAGTTCGGCGACGGGCTTCGTGTTGTTGAGCGCCTTCACCGCCGCCGCGTCGTCGAGGAAACGGCGGACGGAGGCCGCGCGCTTCTCCTTGTCGTCCGGCAGGCTGCCGGGATCGGCGGGCGGCTCGCCGCCCTGGATGGAGCCGAGCGTCACCTCCGCCCCGTCGTCGAGAAATTCGTACCAGGGCGTCGTCATCTCCTCATAGTGGAAACCCGTCTTCTCGCCGGTGTCGCCAAGTTCCCCGTGGGAGGTGAGGACGATTGCTATGCGTGATTTCGCCATTTTCGCTCTCCTTCCTTGTCAGTTCGGAAAGCGTCTCGCGGCTCTCCGCGAAACGCGGCGCCCCTTCTCTCCTTGAGATAGGTCTAACGAGGTGGAGATAAACCCGTTCCACGCGCAACGACGCAGTTTCGCATAATGCGGGGAACCGCAAAGCCCGCGAGCCACCCTCCCCTCGGGGAGGGTGAGAAGAACTGCTGTGACGCTTACTCCGCCGCCGCCTTTTGCTCCGCCGCACGGGCATGTGTCGCGATGAGATCGACATATTGCGGGCAGAGTTCGACCGGCAGGTCGTGGCCCATGCCTTCGATCACGACATGCTTCGCGCCGGGCACGGACTTCGCCGTGTCCTCGCCGCCCGCGGGCGGCACGAGCGGATCCGAGTCCCCGTGAATGACGAGGAAGGGCAGACGCACCTGCCTCAACTCTTCAACGCGCGACCCGTCGCCGATGATCGCCGCATATTGGCGCACGCCGCCTTCGGGATAGTACATGTGATCGAACTCGCGGGCGCAGCGCTCGTAAAGCGCCTCGTCCGACATGGGATAGGCCGGGCTCTGATAGACGCGGCGGCCCTTCATGCGATGACGGATGACGGCTTCGCGCTCTTCCGATTCCGGCTGCGCCTGCAGCGCCTTCATCGCCTCCTCGCTCGCCCTTGGCAGATCGGGGTTTCCGGTCGAGGACATGATGGAGGTGACGGAGAGAAGACGCTCCGGAAAATGGATCGCCATGCGCTGCACGATCATGCCACCCATGGAAATGCCCATGACATGGGCCTTCGAAATGCCGAGCGCATCCAAGAGGCCGATCCCGTCCGCCGCCATGTCGGCAAGTGTATAGGGCATCTCCGGCTCGCGCCCCTCGCGGACGGCCGCCGCGACATCCGGCATCTTGGGGAGGCCCGAAAGCTTCTCCGACTTGCCGACATCGCGATTGTCGTAGCGGATGACGCGGAAACCCTTTTCGCGAAGGCCCTCCATCAGCTCTTCCGGCCAGCTCATCATGGTGGAGGTATAGCCGTTGACGAAGAGGATGGGCGTGGCATCCGCCGGTCCGCGATCCTCGTAATTGATGGCGATACCGTTCGCCTTCACCGTCTTCATGTTCACGGTCATGGGGCTCACTCCGCCGCCTGCGCCTTGGCCGCCCGCTTCGCCGCCGCCTCGATGGCGTCGGCGAAGGTGTCGACCAGCGCGAGCGGGAAGTCGTGGCCCATGCCCGGCACTTCGCGAAGCTCCGCACCCGGAATGCTCTTCGCCGTGTCGCGCCCGCCCTCGACGGGAACGAGCGGATCGTCCACGCCATGCAGCACGACCGCCGGTACCTTGATGTTCTTCAATTTCTCGCGGCGATCGCCATTGGCGACGATGGCGGCCATCTGGCGCGCCGTGCCGACCGGATAGAGCGAGCGGTTCACATCGCGCGTCACCCATTGGCGCAACGTCTCGTCGTCGGTCCTGTAGCCGGGGCTGCCGATCGTGTTCCAGGCGAGAATGCCGCGCTCGATGGCTGCGGGAATATCGCCTTCCGGCGCGGGCGTCATCAGCACGGCCATGGCCTCTGGCTTGCCCTGCGGCACTTCCGGATTGCCGGTGGTCGACATGATGGAGGTGAGAGAGAGCGTGCGCTCGGGATGGTTCGCGGCAACGAGCTGCGCGATCATGCCGCCCATGGAGGCGCCCGCGATATGCGCCTGTTTGACGCCCAGCGCATCGAGAAGACCGACAGCATCCGCCGCCATGTCGTCCAGCGAATAAGGCGACTGCGCGGGCTGGCCCGCCATGAGCGCACCGAAAATCGCCGCCATATCCGGCATGCCGTGCTCGTCGAACTTGTGCGAAAGGCCGACATCGCGATTGTCGTAGCGAATGACGCGGTAGCCGCGCTTCACGAGCTCGTCGCAGAGTTCGGTGGGCCACATGGTGAGCTGCGCGCCGAGACCCATGATGAGCAGGATCGTCTCGCGATCCTGCGGGCCGAAGCTTTCATATTCGAGCGTGATGCCGTTCGCCTTGACCTGCGGCATGGATGGTCCTCCCCTGGTGGCTTTTGTTTCCGTTATTGGGAAAACTGTAGCAGCGCCCTTGCCGGAGGCGCACCCCAAACGGTAATAATGAAAAACATTAAAGCGGTGCGAGAAGCACCGCGCAAGGTCAGCGCGGCGACGCCGCAGGGGAGGACAGCCCATGACGCTCGAATACGATCTCTTCTGGTCGTTCCGCTCGCCCTATTCCTATCTCGTGACGAAGCGTCTCCTCGAATTCGAGCGCGAGTTCGACGTGAAGGCGAATGTGCGGCCGGTCTATCCAATTGCGGTGCGCATTCCCGGCTTCTTCAAACAGGTGAACCCGATGTGGCCGCCCTACCTGCTGAAGGACACGGCGCGGATCGCCGAGATGGAAGGGCTGCCTTACGCCTGGCCCTCGCCCGATCCCATCGTGATGGACATGAAGACAGGCGAGGTGCCGGAGGAGCAGCCCTATATACGCAGGCTCACACGCGCGGGCGTGCTGGCGGCGGAAAAGGGCAAGGGCCTGCCCTTCCTCTACGAGATTTCGACCGTGATCTTCGGCGGCGTGAGGAAATGGAATGAGGGCGAGCATCTGCGCAACGCCGCGAAGCGCGCCGGGCTCGACATGGATGCGCTCGACGCCGAAGCCGGGCAGGAAAAGGACCGGCTCGAGGCCGTGATCGCTGAAAACGAGGCGGCGCAGAAAGCGGCGGGACACTGGGGCGTGCCGCTGATGGTCTTCGAGGGCGAGCCCTTTTTCGGACAGGACCGTTTCAGCCATCTCAAATGGCGGCTGGAGCAGAAGGGGCTGAAGAAGCGCGGCTAGCGCGTCGCGACGAGCCCCAATTGCGCGGCGATGGCAACGGCGTGCGCCCGCGTCCGGGCGCCGAGCTTCGCCACCACATTGTCCATGTGATAGCGCACCGTCGTCGGCTTTATGCCGTTCCGCTCCGCGATCTCGGTCTCGCGGAAGCCCTGCGCGGCAAGCGCGAGGCAATCCCGCTCGCGCGGCGTGAGCGCGGCGCGGTCTTCCTCATGAGAGCCGCTCCGCTTCGCGAGCCTGTCCTGCAGGGCGGTGAAGGCATGACCCGCGAGCATGAGCTGCGGGCCCGCGAGAGCGGCGATCTCCTCCGCCTCCTCCAGCACCTGCGGCCCGGCGAAGCCGAGCATGGCGACGCGGGCAAGAGGGAGCCGCACGGGCACGACGAGAACGGCATTGAAGCCCTCGCCCCGCATCATTTCCGCCACTTCCTTCTGCTCGCCGCTATAGGGCCTGCGATGGCGGCGGTGATCGTCGTAAAGGCTGATCGCGAAGGGCATGTGCTCGAAGCGGCAGCGAATGTTGAGCGGCATGCGGAGCGCGACGCCGCCTTCGGAAAGCGCGGCGATAATGGCCGGAGACCAGCCCTGACGGCGCATGAAACCTTCGGCCGCCGCATCCTGCACCGGCGAGGCGGCATCGGGCGTCCAGATCATGCGCGGCATGGCGATGAGGGCGGCGAGGCCCGAAAGCGCCGCCTCCGCCGCGGCGAGGCCGCGCGCCTCATGGATTGCGAGGGCGGATGCCTGGAGCGCCGCGAGCTCGGCGCCGCCCGCCCCTTCCTTCGCTTTTTTCCCGCGCCTGACGGCCATTTCCGGACCCTGCAGTTTTCGAGGGGACGCGAGAGGTTTTATATCCGATATTGCAGGAAGAAGGCGAGCCTTCCGCCCCGGCCCCTGCTGGACCCTGAGGGACCGGGGAGCTAGCCTCGCCTTCCCTGTTCGAGGCCAATAACGGATTTCCCCAAGATGCAGCGCGACCTGAATGCGATGAGCGCCACCGAATACGACCTCGTGATCGTGGGGGGCGGCATTACCGGCGCGAGCACGGCCTGGGACGCGGCACTGCGCGGGCTGAAAGTGGCGCTGCTCGAGAAGGACGACTTCGCCCATGCGACGACATCGGGCTCCTCGAAGCTCGTGCATGGCGGGCTTCGCTATCTCGTGAACGGGGAACTGAAGCTCGTGCGCGAGTCGCTGCGCGAGCGGCGCATCTGGGAGAATGTCGCGCCGCATATGGTCCATCCGCTCCCCTTCGTGATCCCGACCTATGGCTGGGGCATGAAAGGCCCCTTCGTGCTGGGGATCGGCCTCGCGCTTTACGATCTCCTCTCCTACGACCGCAACTGGCTCTCCGACGACGACAAGAAGCTGCCGGGCTTCCGGCGCCTGTCGAAGGGCAAGGCGCTCGACATGGTGCCTTCGCTGCGGCGCGAGGGGCTGACCGGCGCGATGGTCTATTACGACTGCCAGATGCATGCGCCGGAACGGCTCTGCCTCGAATGCATCGAGGGCGCGGTGGAATATGGCGCGGATGTCGCGAATTATGCCGAGGTGACGGGTTTCACCACGGAGGCGGCTTTCGGGCGCGGCGTGAAGGTGACCGGCGTGACGGTGGCGGACGCCGTGACGGGCGAGACGCACACGATCCGCGGCAAGGTGGTGGTGAACGCGGCCGGGCCCTGGGCCGACAAGACAATGGCCATGGCCGACGAGACGCCCGCGCGCCAGCTCATCCGCTCCAAGGGCATTCACATCATCACGCGCGACCTCTCCGGCGATCATGCGCTGGCGATCCAGTCCGCAATCGGCGGGCACTTCTTCGTCATTCCCTGGCGCGGCCACACCATCATCGGCACGACCGACACCGTGTTCGAGGACGATCCGGACAAGCTCGGCGTGACGGAGAAGGACATCGTGGATTTCCTGCGCGTGGTGAATGACGGGCTGCCGGGGCTGAACCTGAAGCGCGAGGACGTGATCCATTTCTATGCAGGCATCAGGCCGCTGGTCGACACGACGCCGAAGGAAGAGGAAGGCAGCGGCAAGAAGGACAGCTACAATGCGAGCCGTGCGGCGGAGGTCTATGACCACGCGCCCGAGGAAGGGATCGACGGCTTCATTTCCGCCATCGGCGGCAAATGGACGACATCGCGCCACCTTGCCGAACAGGTCGTGGATCTCGCGCTGAAGAAGCTTGGGCGGCAGGCGAAATGCGAGACGCATTGCACGCCGGTCTATGGCGGCGACATGGCGCGGCTCAAGACATTCATCGAGCGGGCGCAACGGCGCTTCCCTCATCTAGCGCCGGACATCGTTGAAAATCTCGCGAACTTCTATGGCAGCCGCATCGACGAAGTTCTGGCGACGGCGGACGAGAAGCCCGGCGAACGCGAAGCGCTGCTGAAAAGGCTCGCACCCGACAATCCGGTGATCGGCGTGCAGGTGGTGCATGCCGTGCGGCACGAAATGGCTATCCATCTCGACGACGTGATCTTCCGCCGCACGGGGCTCGGCACGCTCGGCAATCCTGGCTCGGCGCTGGTGAAGCAGGTGGCGGAGCTGATGGGCCGCGAACTCGGCTGGGACGAAACGGCGCTCGCTAACGAGATGGCGGGCACGCTGCGGCTCTTCGAGACGATCTGACGGGGAGAAGAGGGGGAGGGAAGCATGAGCGGTGGAGGAATGCCGCATGTAGCGGCGGTGGTGAACCCGCGTTCGGGCGGCGGCAGGACGGGCCGCGCCTGGCGCGTCATCTCCGAGACGATCGAGAAGGAACTGGGGCCGGTGCGCGCGCATTTCACGAAGGCTCCATCGACGCCGCACTTCCTGCCCGCTGCCGAACTCACCTCGCGCGCGCTGAAGGACGGCGCGCAGCTCGTGATCGCGGTGGGCGGCGACGGCACCATCGACGAGGTTGTGAACGGCTTTTTCGAGAACGGGCTGCCGATCAACCCGGAGGCGCATCTGGCCATTCTGAACGCAGGCACGGGCGGCGATTTCCGCCGCACCTTCGATTTGCCCGAGGAAGCGCATGAAGGTGTGAAGCGCATAGCGAGCGGCAATACGCGCCGGATCGACATCGGCAAGCTCACCTTCATCGCCGAGGACGGACAGGAGACCACGCGCTATTTCAACAATATCGCGAGCTTCGGCCTGTCCGGCGAAACGGTGCGCGCGGTGAACGAGGCGACCTGGCAGAAGAGCTTCGGCGGCAACTTCACCTTCACCTGGGCGACGCTGATGACGGCGCTCCGCCACAAGCCTCGGCCCGTGAAGATCGAGACGGATCAGGGCTTCGAGACCATCGCGAATATCGGCCTCACCGCCGTCGCGAATGGGCGCTATTTCGGCAGCGGCATGAAGGTGGCGCCGGACGCCGAGCCCGATGACGGATTTTTCGACGTCGTCATCATGCGCGATCTCAAGCTGATGGATCTTGTGAACGGCGACGGGAACCTGCGCGAGGGAACGCATGTGAACGGGCCCAAGGTGACGGTGGTGCGGGCGCGGACGGTGACCGCGACGCCGATGGGCCCCGAGCCCGTGCTTATCGATGTGGATGGCGAGGGGCCGGGGCGTTTGCCCGCGCGCTTCGAGATCATGCCCGGCGCGCTGACGCTGCGCTGCTGAGAGAAGAGGACGAACGAGAATGACCATCGACCGCACCACACTGCGCTGGAACGGCTGGGGCCCGGTGAAACAGGAAAATCCGCTGCCCGCCGATGCGCCGCAATGGGCCTGGATAGAGGAGGCGCTGGGCGTCTCACGCCTGCCCTCGACGCCGGCCGTGGCACTTCACGACATCCGCCTGCCGCATTCGCGGCTTTCGGAAGATGTGCTCGGCAAGTTGCGCAGCATCTGCGGCGACAACCAGGTGCGGGCCGACGACTATGAACGCGCCTTCCACGCGCGCGGCAAGAGCTATCACGACCTTCTCTATCTGCGTGCGGGCAAGCTCGACATGGCGCCCGACGCCGTCGTCTATCCGAGGAGCGCCGATGAGGTGCTCGCCATCGTGAAACTCTGCGCCGAGGAAGACATTGCGCTCATTCCCTTCGGCGGCGGGTCGTCGGTGGTCGGTGGCGTCAACGCGATGCCGAAGTCGCTCGGCGGCGCGGTACTCACCCTCGATACGACGCTGATGACGCGCATCATCCAGATCGACAAGGTGTCGATGACGGCGCGGATCGAAGCGGGCATCTACGGACCGCATCTCGAGGAACAGTTGCAGAGCCACGGCGTGACGCTTGGCCACTACCCGCAAAGCTTCCCGCTTTCGACGCTGGGCGGCTGGATCGCGGCGCGCGGCGCGGGCCAGCAATCGAACCGCTATGGTAAGGCGGAGAAGTGGCTCGTCTCGGCCAAGCTCGCAACGCCCAAGGGCTTCTGGACGACGGAGGCAACGCCCGCCTCCGCCGCGGGGCCGAACCTCAACCAGCTCGTCGCGGGATCGGAAGGCACGCTCGGCGTCATCGTGGAAGCGACGGTGAAGATCCACGACCTGCCGGAGCGGAAGGACTATCGCGGCTATCTCTTCAAGACCTTTGCGCAGGGCGTCGAGGCCGCGCGCCGCATCAATCACGCGGAAATTCCCGTCGCCATGGTGCGGCTGTCGGATGCGCCGGAAACCTATTTCTTCCAGGCGCTTTCATCCTCCGGTTCGGGCGGCCTCAAGTCGAAGCTCCAGCGCATGTACCTCAAGATGAAAGGCTTCGACGACGCGCCCTGCCTCATGCTGATCGGGCATGAAGGGAGCAAGGAAACGGTTGTCTGGGCGCAGGAGCAGACGGAAGCGATCTGCAAGCGGCTCGGCGCGCTGGCGCTGGGCACAGGGCCCGGCAAACGCTGGTATCACGGCCGCTTCAACGGACCTGCCGTGCGCGACCCGATGATGGATCGTGGGCTCGGCGTCGAGACGCTCGAAACCTCGACGCGCTGGTCGAACATCGCGAACCTGCATGACAAAGTGGTGGGCGCGATCACCGATGCGATTGCCGCCAACGTGCCGGAGCAGAATGCGCGCGGGATCGTGATGGCGCATGTGAGCCATTCCTATCCCGACGGCGCGAGCCTCTATTTCACGTTTGTTTTCCCGCGCCAGCTCGACCGCGAAGTCGAGCAATGGCAGGCAATCAAGCGCGCGGCGTCGGACACGATCGAGATGAATGGCGGCACGATCAGCCATCATCACGGCGTCGGCGCGGATCACGTTCCCTGGCTCGGCGAGGAGAAGGGCGAGATCGGCATGTCGATCCTGCGCGCCACGAAGCGCGAGATGGACCCGAAAGGCGTGATGAATCCGGGGAAGGTGCTGGGGTAGAAGACGGTTAGAGCTTACCGGAAAATTCTCCGAACTCCGGAATGCCGGATTGCCAGTCACGAACCAAGAACTCTCGGGACGAAGTCATACACACCTGCATAGGCTGGCATTTCACAGGTGCCTGACCAATCACATTCAGTTCACTGTCGAGAAGAGCGACATCATTGCTGTAGGGCCGGGCGACAATACACAAGCCATCGATCTGAGCCTGATACTCTCCGACGAAGCGTCGCTGGAATCCGTCTCCTCCATCCTGAAGCCGCACCTTTTGAGTGGTGCGGCGCGCACTGGCGTCGACAAGACAAAGAGTGTCGTAGTCGCTTGCAAGAAAAGTTGAGCCCGAAATCATCGACATTCCTGGATTGCCACCGCTTCCAGCCAAGACAATAGAACCAACCGGAAGGTTGGTGGCCACGTCCACGATAACGAGCTTCGAGCTGCGCTGAACCGAAACGACAACTTCCTTTCCGCCGGACACCGCGAGGCAGTCAACAAGCCCCTGATACCCGAGATCGTAGGTCTCCGCATTGTACCAGCCGAGGTCGATGTCCTTGACCTCACCAAGTAGGTATTCAACCAGAAGAACTTTTTGCCCTGTCAATCCTTTGACGACGCATGCTCGATCGACCATGCGCCAGACGTCCATGTCGCCATCAAGAACGGGGCCAGTGGCGTCAAGCAGGACCGAAGAAAGAATTTCTTCAGGACGGCTGACGTGGCGCACCGAAGCGACAACACCCGCGCTCTCGCCGTGGGTGACGCGGAAAAACCCGTCCCTACCGCCGCGCACACCGACGAACTGAGCGCCGGGAACCGGGATAAGGGTTTCAGCTCTGGACTCAAGATCACAGCACCAGATCGCGCCGTGATCGATCCAGCCCATGCTGCCGAGTACTCTTTTTCGAGTTTCATCCAATATCATTGCGCGCCATTTCTATGGCGGTGGCGAAATCCGGCGCGCGGGTGACGCGGGCAAGGACGCCCATATCGCCGAGCACGCGCTCGGGCTGCGGCTGGAGCGCGGTGACGATGACCTTCGTTCCGTTCCGCTCGCAACGCTCGATCATGGTTTCGAGCGCGGAGACGCCCGTGGCATCGATGATCGGTACGGCGCGCATCCGCAAGATCAGCACTTTCGGTGTGGCGCCGATCCGGTCGAGCGTTTCGCCGAGGCGCATGGCGACGCCGAAGAAAAACGGCCCGCGAATGAGGCTCGCCGCGACGCCGGGCGGCAGCTCATATTCCTGCATGGGCACGAATTCGCGGGGGCTCGTGTCGCTCACATCCTCTTCCACGAGATGAAGATCGGCCTGCACCTCCACCGCTTCCGACATGCGATGCATGAAGAGGACGGCGGCAAGAACGACGCCGACCTCGATGGCGACGGTGAGGTCGACCATCACGGTGAGCGCGAAGGTGATGAGAAGCACCGCCCGGTCGCCGAGAGGCGCGCGCATCAAATGCCGGAACTTGTCGATCTCGGACATGTTCCAGGCGACGACGAGAAGAACGGCCGCAAGCGAGGCGAGCGGGATATAGGCCGTGACCGGCCAGGCGACGGCCATGAAGCCGAGCAGGAAGATCGCGTGCAACATGCCCGCGACAGGGCCGCGCGCGCCCGCACGGATATTCGTGGCCGTGCGCGCGATGGCGCCCGTGGCGGGAAGACCGCCGACAGCGGCGGAGGCGCAGTTGGCCACGCCCTGCGCCACAAGCTCGCAATTCGAGCGGTGGCGGCGGCCCGTCATGCTGTCGGCCACCATGGCGGAGAGAAGCGACTCGACGCCCGCGAGGAAGGCGATGGTGAAGGCGCTGGGGAAAAGCGCGACGATCCGCTCCATCGAGACATCGGGGAAAGCGGGAATGGCGAAGGAGGGCTCAAGCCCGGCGAAACGCGAGCCGATCGTGTCGGTGGGAAGCGCGAAAAGCCAGACGAAGAAGGAAGCGGCAACGACCGCGATCAGAAAGCCCGGCCAATTCGGCCGCTTGCCCTTGAGATAGAGGATGAGAGCGAGCGAGCCTACGGCGACGAGGAAGGTCTGCGGCATGATCGTGGGCAGCGCTGCCGCGAGCGCCCAGATTTTCTCGAGAAACTCCGCCGGTTCATGCGCAAGCGTGAGGCCGAGAAAATCCTTGATCTGGCTCGTCGCGATGATGACCGCGATGCCCGCCGTGAAGCCCGTGACGACGGGCTCCGGGATATATTTGATGAAGGTGCCGACGCGGAGCAGCCCCGCGCCGATGAGCATCAATCCCGCCATCGCGCTCGCGAGCACGAGCCCGTCATAGCCATGCAGCGCGATGACATTGAACACGACGACGACAAAGGCGCCGGTCGGCCCGCCGATCTGGAATCGGCTGCCGCCAAGCGCGGAAATGAGAAAGCCCGCGACGACGGCGGTGACGAGACCCTTGTCGGGCGTGGTGCCGCTCGCGATGGCAAGCGCCATGGAAAGCGGCAGCGCGACGATGGAGACGGTGAGACCGGCAATGAAATCGGCACGGAAATCGGCAAAGCGATAACCTTCCCGAAGCACGGTGACGAGCTTCGGAATGAAGAGCTGCGCCGGTGATGCCTTCCCGCTCGTGACCCCTGCCCTCTTGTCTTGCCTCTTTGGCGTTACGCCTCCTCGACCATCTTGCGAAGTTCGGCCTTCGCAATCTTTTCGAGGGTCGAGCGCGGCAGTGCATCGACGATCCGAATGTCGCGCGGGCGCTTGAAGTCCGCAAGGCCCTTTGCGCAGGCTGCGTCGATCTGCGCGGCGAGATCCTTCGGCGCGGCCGCCTCGCCGCCGGGAACGAGAACGAAGGCGACGGGCACTTCGTCCAGCATCGGGTCGCGCTTCGCGACCACGGCGCATTCCTGGATGCCCGGCACGGTCATGATGACGCGTTCGATTTCGGATGCGGCGACGTTCTCGCCGCCAACCTTCAGCATGTCCTTGTCGCGGTCGGCGAAGGAGATGAAACCATCCTCGCCGAGCGTCACGCGGTCGCCGGTGATGAAGTAGCCCTCATCATCATAGGTCCTGGCGGTCGCTTCCGGATTGTTGAGATATTCGAGGAAGAGCGAAAGGCCGGGCACGCCGCGCACCAGAAGGTTGCCCGTCTCGCCCGGCGCGACCGGAGCGCCATTGTCGTCGAGGATCGCGATCTCGTAGGCCGGAGAGGGCTTGCCGATGGACATGGGCCGGTTCGGCAGATGGATGTCGCCAACGATGCCATGCGTGATCGTTTCGGTCATGCCCCACCAGCCGATGGTCTTGATACCGAAATAGTCGTCGGTCGGAGGCGCGGAAATGCCGTTGCCCCAATAGCGGTAGGAATGGGACTTCGGCTTTTCCTGCCCCATCAGCGCGCGCACGCAGAAGGGCACCATCGAAGTCCATGTGCAGCCATGTTTCGCGGAAACGGACCAGAAGCGCGACGCGGAAAAGCGCGGCTGGAGAACAACCGTGGCGCCAACCCATAGCGCGGCGAGAACGGAATAGGACTGTGCATTGGTGTGGAAGAGCGGCAGATAGGTGAGATGCACGTCGCTCTGCCGGAGATCCTCGTGCAGGGCGCAGAGCTTCGCGCCCCAGAGCGCATTCGCATGCGTCCAGACGACGCCCTTCGGCCGCGAGGTCGTGCCCGAGGTGTATTGAATGCCGACGGGCAGCATGGGCTCCGGCGCGCGCATCGGCACGTCCGACACATCGCCGTAAAGCGCGGCGAAACTTTCCGACTTCGGCGGACGGTTCTTCTCTTCCGGTTCCGCGCCATTATCCGTTTCGGTGACGGCGAGCCACTTGATGCGCTTGCAGGCGGCGGCGACGAGCGAGGCGAAACGCGGCTGCGTGATCGCGCCGACGACTTCGGCATGTTCGCTGAAATAGACGAGATCGTCCTCGACCGAGCGCGCATTGGTGGTGACCGCGACGGCACCGAGATGGGCGCAGGCATACCAGGCGATGAGGCTTTCCGGGCAATTGTCGAGGTGAATGAGAACGCGCTCGCCCTTTTTCACGCCGCGCTTCTTCAAGCCTGCCGCAACCTGGCGCGCCTCATGCTCGAAACGCGCATAGGACCAGACCTTCGCCTCGCCCTCGAATGGCTCCCAGATGAGGAAGGGATGGTCCGGCCGCGCGGCGGCATGGACGCCGAGAAGATGCGGCACATCGAAATTCGAGAACGGATGAACGAGCGGCGAACGCAGCGCAGGCATGTCTCTCTCCCCGGAATGTCTCTTGTCGGCTTTCCCGTCATATATCCCATGCTTGTGCGGCATTCCATTCCCGCCCTAGACTTTTGACCGAGGGTCAACAAGGGAGGAGACGGCGGGGAGACGTGCAACACGACGCGAGGTCAGTGCATGGCGCAGAAACCGGAGCCGCTCCAGAAAGTGGAAGGCCTGCTCATCGATGTGGGCGGGGTGCTCTATCAGGGCGATGAAGCGATCGAGGGCTCGGCAGAGGCGCTCGCGCTCCTTCGCGAGCGACACATTCCATTCCGCCTCCTGACCAACACGACGCGGACGGCGCGAGCAAGGCTTGCGGAAAAACTCCACCGCTTCGGCTTCGACGTGGCGGAGGAGGAAATCGTGACACCTGCAAGCGTCGCAGGCGCGATCCTCGCACGCGACGGCGCGAAGCCGCATCTCCTCGTCCACCCGGACCTTCTGCCCGATTGCCCGGAGGAAGCGGCAAGGCCCGACGCCGTTCTCATGGGCGATGCGGGCGAGCACTTCACCTTCGAAGCGATGAACCGCGCCTTCAACGTGCTGATCGAAGGCGGCAGGCTCTATGCGCTGGGCAGGAACCGCTTCTTCCGCGGAGATAAGGGTTTCGAACTCGATGCAGGTCCATTCGTCGCCGCGCTCGAATATGCGGCGGAAGTGGAAGCCGTGCTCATCGGCAAGCCCGCGCGCGACTTCTTCCTGACGGCGGCGAAGGAGCTCGGCCTCATGCCGGAAAGGATCGCGATGGTGGGCGACGACGTCGAAGGCGATGTGGAAGGGGCGATAGCGGCGGGGCTTCCCGGCGTACTCGTGAAGACCGGCAAGTTCCGCGAGGCGGACGAGGCGCGCGCAAAAAAAGGCGGCGCACATGTCGCCGCCTCTCTTCATTCTCTTGTCGAGGAAATGACCTAGGCGAGCGCCTCGCGAAGCGCCTTAGCCGCCGCCTTCACCGCATCGCGCGATACGTCGAGCGCGCCCTGCAGGTTGAAGAAGCCGTGGATCATGCCTTCGTAATTCACATACTCGACATCGACGCCCGCTTTCTTGAGCGCTTCCGCATAGGCCTTGCCTTCATCGCGCAGCACATCGAAACCGGCGGTGACGACATAGGCGGGCGGAAGACCCGCGAAGGAGGACGCGCGAAGCGGCGCGGCATAGGGATTTGAGGGGTCCACGCCCGCGCTCAGCACATAATGGTTCCAGAACCAGTCCATGCCTTCGGCTTCGAGGAAATAGCCTTCCGCGAAATCCTTGTAGGACTGCGTGCCGCGCGGCGCATCCGTCACCGGATAGATGAGAAGCTGGAAGGCGATTTCCGGCGCCTTCTCCGCCTTTGCCTTGAGACAGACGGCGGCGGCGAGATTACCGCCCGCGCTGTCGCCCGCGACGGCGATGCGGTTCGGGTCGATGCCGATCTCGGAGGCATTCGCTTCCACCCACTTCACGGCCGCATAGGCATCGTCGAAGGCGGCGGGAAAGGGATGCTCGGGCGCGAGGCGGTAATCGACCGCGATCACCTTGCAGCCCGCCTCGTTGGCGAGCGTGCGGCAAAGCGCGTCATGCGTGTCGAGATCGCCGATGACCCAGCCGCCGCCATGATAATAGACGAGCGCGGGGCAAGTGCCGCCCGCGGCAACGGGCGTGTAGAGGCGGACGGGAATCTCGCCGCCGGGCCCGGGAATGGTGCGGTCCTCGACCTTGCCGATGGCGACGCCTTGCAGATCGAGCATGCCCGCCATGGCGCGATACATCTCGCGCCCGCCCTCCGGCGGCAGGTCGATGAGACGCGGCGCATCGGGATCGGCCGCGAGTTGGTCGAGCAGCGCCTTCGCCTGTGGATCGAGTGACATGTCCGGTGGTCCTCCCGCCTTGTTTTTATGTGAGGACCCTTTTATCCGCCGGGCGCCGGACGCGCCAAGCGGCAAGTTTGCTGCGGGGCGGCAAATAAAGGCCGCCCCGGCGTCAGTTCGGTTCAGTGAAGGATATGTCCGTCGCGGCTGCGGCGGCCCTCGACCATGTCCTCGACCACGACACGGAGCATGCGCCAGGCATCGGCGCGCATTTTCTCGCCGATCTGCTCGAGCTCGCAAACCGCCGTATCGGCATAGGAAAGCGCCTTGCGGCCATGGGTATCGACCATATAGGCAGCGAGCAGGTTGATTTCGTGATCGGTGATCATGTCTCGGGGTCTCCGGTTGGACTTGTTTTGCCAACCGGATTGCAACCCCCGGACCAGAGATGAAAATCAATTTAAATCAATGACTTAACAATTAGGCCGCCCGCCGGGGTGAGCGCACCGGCAAGCTTTGCCGGAACAGCCTGCCCCGGCATGGGCGAATTTTGCCGCCGGCGGGCCCTACCAGGGCTCGGCGCTGGTGCGGACATCCGCCTCGAAGGTCCATGCGGCGCGCGGCTGGCGGTGCATCTGGAGATAGACCTCCGCTATGCCGGAGAGGTCGATGAGACGCCCCTCATCCGCCCGCTGGGCGGCATATTGCGGCAGCGCACTGTGGATCTTCTCGCCGTCTATGGCGCCGTCGATCACGACATGGCCGACATGAATGCCGAGCGGGCCGAATTCCTTGGCCGCGCTCTGGGCGAAGTTCCGGAGCGCCCCTTTGGCGGCGGCGAAGGCGCCGAAGCCCTCGCGGCCCCGGAGGCTCGCGGAAGCGCCGGTGAAGAGGAGTGTACCCTCGCCCCTGGGGCTCATATGGTCCGACGCCTCGCGGGCGAAAAGGAAGGCGCCAAAGGTGCAGACGCGCCAGCAACGCTCGAAATAATCCGCCGTCATGCCGGAAATCTTGCCCGGCATGTTGTTGCCCGCATTGTAGATGGCGAGCTTCACCGGGCCTGTCTCCTCGGCGCAGTTCCACAGATCGATCACCTGCGCCTCGCTCGTCACGTCGCAGAGGATCGCCGTGGCCGCGCCGCCTTCGGCACGGATCGCCTCGGCGACGGCTTCGAGCCGGTCGAGCGTGCGGCCCGCCACGAAGACATGGAGCCCCTCCTTCGCGGCGCGATGGGCCAGAACCGCGCCAAGCCCCTTTTCCGGGCCGACGCCCGCGACGATTGCCGTTTCGACCATGTGTCAGCCTCCCGCTTCACCTTGAGCTTGAGGATATATGGTCAGTTCGGAAAGAGAACCAAGGGGAAATCACCCCGCGAAACCGCCCGCATCGAGGAAGGACTGCTCCTCGGGCGTCGTCTCTCGCCCCAGCACCGCATTGCGATGGGGGAAGCGGCCGAAGCGGCGGATGATATCGGCGTGTTCGACGGCGAATTTCATCGTCTCGGGATCGTCGAGCCGCTGCGCGAAATAGATAAGGCCCCGCTCCTGCGCGGCGAGGTCTTCGGCATGCATATAGGGCATGTAGAACCATTTGCGCGCGGTGGCGGGCGTCTCGACGTCATAGCGGCGGCGCACCGCCTCGTCGGCGAGGCCAAGCGCTTTTTGATCCTGCGCGAAGGCGCGGTGGTCGTTCCGCCAGAGATTGCGCGAGAACTGGTCGAGCACGAGAATGAGGGCGAGCGAGCCTTGCGCATCCACCGCCCAGCCATCGAGCTTGCCCTCAGCCGCCTGCGCATGCGCCTCGCCGAAACGGCGGCGAATTTCCGCATCGAAGGCATCGCTCTTCGCGAACCATTTTTCCGGTCCGGCGCCGAACCAGAAATCGAGAACATCGCGGGGACGGATCACGGTTTCTCTCCTTAAAACGTCATGACCCGATTTATGCGGGCCATGACGCTGAAAGAGAAGCCCTTAAACGACGATCACGTCTTCGGGCGCGGGGTCCTGATAGAGGCGCTCGACAAGATGCGCGCGGCGGGCAGCCGTTGCCGCCTGGTTCACATAGCCCTTGTCGGTGATCTCGTGGCCGTCGATCGACGGCGGCTCCAGCATGAGATGAATGCGCGCGATACGCGTGGACGAGCCGCCACCGGCCCTGTTGTGCTTCTGAAGCGCGGCGCGCAGATGCTCCACGACCTTCGGATGCGAGATGACGGACTGAGGATCGGCATCGTCCGGCAGACCCGCGACCTTGCGCGCACCGGCGATATTCGGCCAGGCGAGAAGCGCAATATAAGGTTTGTCGAGACCGCAGACCACGGCGTCCTGCACGAGCGGCGTACAGGCGGCGACGGCATCGGCACGGAGCGTGCCGGTCGAGACCCATGTGCCCGAGGAGAGCTTGAAATCCTCCGTCACGCGGCCGTCGAAAACGAGACCGAGCTCGGGTTTGTTTTCGTCGAGGAACTTCGCCGCATCGCCGAGGCTGTAGAAACCTTCCTCGTCGAAGGCTTCCGCCGTCTTCTTCGGATCGTTGAGATAGCCGGGCGTCACCGTCGGGCCCTTCACGCGCACTTCGAGCTTCGCGCCATTGGGGACGAGTTTCAGCGTGATGCCGGGAACGGGCAGGCCGACAAGACCGACGCGCTCCGTCACCCAGTGGACGACCGTGATGCCCTGCGTCTCCGTCGCGCCATACATGGTGGTGAGCGGAATGCGCATGCCGGTCTCGGCGACGGCAAGCGCCTGCATGCGATCATAGATGTCGCTCGACAGCGTCGCGCCGCCATAGCCCATATATTCGAGGTTCTTGAAGAAGCTCGCACGAAGCGCCGGATCGCGCTCCATCGCGTCGGCAAGCATGGCAAAGGCGACGGGCGCCGAACCGAAAACGCGCGGACTGACTTCGCGCAGATTGGCGATTGTCTGCTCGAACATGCCCGGAATGGGCTTGCCCGCGTCGAGATAGACCGTGCCGCCCGAGGACATGTTGCCATTGAAGCTGATATTGCCCGCAGAAATATGGTTCCAGGGCATCCATTCGAGGCTCTGCGGAATTTCGCTCGGGTCCGGCTCCTCGGTCCGCAAGGCTTCCCCGGCGGCGATCTGCGCCATCATCATGCGATGCGTCTGGATGACGCCCTTCGGCATGCCGGTTGAGCCCGATGTAAAGAGATATTTCGCGACCGTGTCGTGACCGATCTTTTCCATCGAGGCGCGCACGGCATCGCTCGGCGCGGTGGAGACAAGATCGTCATAGGAGGTCGCCCCGGAAACGCTGCCCGTCTGCGTGACGATTTCCGCCCCCTCGCCCACGGCGGCAAGCGCCCTCGCGAAGAGATCGCCATGGTCGGCGAAGATCATCTTCGGCTGCGTCAGCGCCACGACATGACGAAGCTTTGCGAAGTCCGAACTCATCAGCGAATAGGGAACGCTGACCGGCGCGACGGGAACGCCCGCCTTCATCGCGCCAAGCGCCATGACGGCATGGGCGATCGAGTTGCCGGACAGGATCATCAGCGGCGTCGACTGGTCGAGACCGCGCGCGAGGAGCGCACTGGCGACGGCATCCGCCTTCGCGTTCGCCTCGCCATAGGTGATGAAGGCCCATGCGCCATCGGCACCGCGCTCGCCGATGAAATTCCGCTCGGGGTGCTCCACCGCGCGCTCTTCGAGGATGTGGGGGACGCTCCGCTTCATCTCGGGCAGCGGATGGTCCGAGGAAATGTAGATCGTGCCGTCATCCGTGCGGCGCACGGTGATCTTCGGCGGCTTCTGTTTCAGCGGCTTGAACGGCGCGGGCGCGGCGCTCTCTTCTGCGAGACTCATCGTTTCCTCCACATATGAATGGCGTTCGGGGCCCGCATGTTCTGACGCATGCGATGCCCCGGATTTTCGATCTCGAATTTTCTTCCGCCGGTCAGTTGACCATGCGTTCGCGTCCTTCCCAGTAGGGAGCGCGGAGTTCGCGGCGGAGAATCTTGCCGGACGGATTGCGCGGCAGCGCATCGATGAAATCGACCGACTTCGGCACCTTGTAGCTGGCGATGCGCGTCTTCGCGAAGGCAATGATCTCGTCGTGCGTCGCATGTTCGCCGGGTTTCAGGACGACGATCGCCTTCACCGCCTCGCCCCATTTTTCGTGCGGCACGCCGACGACGGCAGCGTCGGCAATCGCGGGATGGCCGAAAAGCGCATTCTCGACTTCGGCCGGATAGATGTTCTCCCCGCCGGAGACGATCATGTCCTTCACGCGGTCATGGATGAAGAGGTAGCCGTCCTTGTCGAAGAAGCCGGCGTCTCCCGAATAGAACCAGCCGTCGCGGATCGCATCCTGCGTGGCTTCGGCGCGGTTCCAGTAGCCCTTCATCACCGACCCGCCGCGAATGACGATCTCGCCGACCTCGCCGACCGGCACATCCTTGCCGTTCTCGTCCACGACGCGAATTTCCATGTCGGGGCTGACGATACCGCAGGAACGCAGCTTGCCCTTTGCCGGATCGTGCGCGTCCGGCGGCAGGCTGGTAGCCCCGCCCGCCGTCTCTGTAAGACCATAGAGCTGCACGAAACCCGCACCCTTGAAGGTTTCCTGCGCGCGGCGAAGCACATCTTCCGCGATGGGAGATGCGCCGTAGAGAATCTGGCGAAGGCTCGAAACATCGACCTCGCCGATATTGGGCTGCTGCAGGAGGAAGAGAATGACCGCGGGCACCATGAAGGCGATGGTGAGCTTCTCTGACTCGATGAGCTGGAGGATCACCTGCGGGTCGACATCCTTCAGGATCACATTCCGGCAGCCATGCAGATTGCCGAGAATGCCGATATTGACGCCTGCCACATGGAAGAGCGGCATGCAGACAAGGACCACGTCATCCTCGCCCCAATTGGCCCAGCCGGCGCCTGCTCCCTGCTTGAAGATGGAAATATAGTTGGCGTTGGTGAGCTGCACGCCCTTCGGATGACCCGTCGTACCGCTCGTATAGAGCTGGATCACGTCATCGTCGGGGGCAGCCGGCAGCATCGGGTCTTCCGCTTTCGCGGCATCGCGCCAGTCGTCGAAGGATTGCCAGTCATTGCGGCCGCCATCCAGCGCAATCACCTTGCGCACCGTGGGGCATTCCGGCAGCACCTTCTCGATGAGATCGTAGAATTCCGCGCCGACGAACAGGATCTCGGTTTTCGAGTCGTTCAGCACATAGGCAACTTCCGGAGCGGCAAGGCGCCAATTGACGCCGACCACCACGGCCTTCGCCTTGAAGGCGCCATAGAGCATCTCGAAATAGCGATCCGAGCCCTTGCCCATGAAGCCGATGCGCGCATCGGGCTTGCATCCATCCGCGATCAGCGCCTGGGCGACCTGGCTGGCGCGCCGGTCGAGTTCGGCATAGGTGGTCTGGCGGCCTTCGAAGACCTGCGCGATGGCGTCCGGGCGGACGGCGGCCTGCGCCCTCGTCACATCGGCCACACACTTGATACGTTCGGCGTCAAACATGGCGTCGATTCCTCCCCAATTCGGCTGATGCGTCCCGATACAGCATGGGGGCAATCCCTCCGCTCCCCGGCGCTGTCAGACCATGAATTTCCGGCCCTCTTTCGGGTCCTGTTGCGCGAGAGTGTAACCGCCCCTGCGGGCGGGGCAAGAGAAGCCGGAGCCCGCACACGGCTTGTTGAATGACGAGCCTTGCGCGCAACCGGCTGGACGCAGCGTCGGCGCGGGTTAGACTGCCGGACAAAGAAAACAGACTTTCAGGGAAGGAACCCTCGAACATGGCCCGCATCCCCTATTTCGATCCGGCGAAGGCCACCGGCCGCGCCGCCAGGACCTATGAGAAGCTGCCCAAGCTCAACATCTTCCGCATGCTCGGCCATTCCGGCGACATGATCGACGGCTTCATCAAGCTCGGAAACGAGATCCTGATCCATGGCGAGCTCGACCCCGTGCTGCGGGAAATCGCCATCGTGCGGACGGGCATCCTGCGGGGCTCCTCCTACGAGGTCTATCAGCACGAGGAAATCTCGCGAAAGATCGGCATGTCCGAGGAGCTCATCAAGGCGATCCACGAAGGGCCGGACGCGAAAATCTTCGACGAAACGCAGCGCGAGGTGATGCGCTTTACCGACGACGTTGTGAAGAACACCCGCGCTTCCGACGCGACATTCAATCCGCTGGCGGAGAAGCTAGGCTACAAGCAGCTTCAGGAACTCGTCATCACCATCGGCTTCTATACGCTGGTCTCGAACTTCCTCGAAACCTTCGATGTCGACATAGAGGAACCCGGCCATAAATCGGGCCTGAAGATACCGGGCGTCCAGGACTGAACGATGGCGCGCATTCCCTATCCAGATCCCGCGAAACTGCCGGCGGAAGCGCGGGACCTCCTCGAAAGCCTCCCGCAGCTCAACATCTTCCGCATGATTGCCGGAAGCGGCGCCTCTTTCCTGCCCTTCATGGCGTTCATCAATTCCTATCTCAATGCCGGAGTGCTCGAACCGGAGTTGCGCGAACTGGTGATCCTGCGGGTCGGGCATCTATGCAAGTCGAATTACGAACTCCATCAGCATCGCCGCGTCTCGCGCATGATCGGCATGAGCGAGGAGCGTATCGCCGCTTCGGCGGGGGCTCTCCCCTCGCCGCTTTTCAGCGAGGCCGAAAACGCAGCCCTCCTCTTCACCGACGATCAGGTGGCTCACGTGAAAGCGGACGGCAAACTCTTCGCCGATGCGCATGAGTATCTCGGCGATACCGGCATGCAGGAGCTCGTCATCGTGATCGGCACCTATCTCCTCGTCTGCCGCTATCTCGAAACCTTCGAGATCGATCTCGAGGAGAGGGATATCGAGACGAGCGGCCTCGACGAGATCAGGCGGGGCCTCGACAGACATGGCTGAGAAGGAAGGATATGTGCGGCCGCTGCCGCCTGAATCGAAAGGCGAAGCGCCCGGACGCGGACGGCTCGCAGGGCGCCACATCCTCGTCGTGGGCGGCGGCCAGCGCGTGCTCGACGCCGCGACCGATCCCGTGGGCAATGGCCGCGCCATGGCGCTCCTCTTCGCACGCGAGGGCGCGGAAGTCGCCGTGGCCGACATGAACCTCGCGCTCGCGGAGGAAACGGTCGCCCGGATCGTGGAGGAAGGCGGCAAGGCCCACGCCATCGAAGCCGATATTTCAAATCCGGACGACGTGACGGCGATGATCGCGGAAGCGGAAACGGCGCTCGGCACGCTCGACGGCCTAGTCCTCAATGTCGGCATCGGCGTGGGCGGTCTCGGCCTTGAAGGCGCAACGCCGGAAGACTGGGACAAGGTGCTCACGGTCAACCTGCGCGGCCCCATGCTCTGCTGCAAGGCGGCGCTGCCGCGGCTTGCGGACGGTTCGCCCATCGTCTTCATCTCCTCCATCGCCGGGCTTGTCGCGGGCTCGCGGCTTCCCGCCTATGACGCTTCGAAGGCCGCACTTGGCGGCCTCATGCGGCATGTGGCGCTGGAAGGCGCGCGCCGCGGCATCCGCGCGAATATCGTGGCGCCCGGTCTCGTCGACACGCCACTCGGGAGGCTGGCGACCCAGGGCCGCCCCTCGCGCGGGCGCACGCCCGTGCCGTTCGGCCGGCAGGCGACGGGATGGGAGATCGCCTATGCGGCGCTTTTCCTCTTGTCCAACGAGAGCGTCTACATCACCGCACAGACACTAGCCGTCGACAGCGGCATGACGGGCATTTCCTGAACCGAAAAGCAAGGAAGCAGGGGGAGGACAAGATGGGTTTCGGACTGAGCCGCTTTCAATACACGAAGGGCCTGCACGATCTCGGCAATGGCGGCTATGCCTGGCTGCAGCCGGATGGCGGCTGGGGCTGGTCCAATGCGGGGCTCGTCGTCGATGATGGCGAGAGTTTCCTCATCGACACGCTGTTCGACGTGCCCCTGACGCGCGAAATGCTCGGCGCGATGAAGAAGGCGGAACCAAAGGCCGCGCAGAGGATCAATACTCTCGTCAACACGCATCACAATGGCGACCACTGCAACGGCAACGAGTGTTGCGCGGGCGCGGAAATCATTGCCCACAAGCTCGCCGTGAAAGGCATGAAGCACGAACCACCCGCGCTTCTCGCGGGCTTTCTCGACATGGCGCCGCAGATGGGCGATCTCGGTAAATATGTGACGCAATGTTTCGGCCCCTTCGACTTCAAGGGCGTGACGCAGACACTGCCCACCACGACCTTCGAGACGGAACTCACGCGTCATGTCGGTTCGAAGGAAATCCGCATCATGCATGTCGGCCCCGCGCATACGCCGGGTGACGCATTGGTCTACGTTCCTGCGGACAAGACCGTCTTCACGGGAGACATCCTTTTCATCGAAGGCCACCCGATCATGTGGGAAGGCCCGGTCGGCAACTGGATCTCCGCCTGCGACAGGATCATGGCGATGGATGTCGAAACCGTGGTGCCGGGACACGGGCCGATCACGGGAAAGAACGGCGTGAAGGCGGTGCGCGACTATCTCGTCTATATCCGCGACGAGGCGAAGAAGCGCTACGACGCCGGTCTCTCCGCCTTCGATGCAGCGGTCGACATCGACATGTCGGACTATGACAGCTGGGGAGACGGCGAGCGCATCGTCGTAAACGTCTCCACGCTCTACAAGGAATTCTCCGGTGACGATACGCCCAACGACGTGCCGACGATCTTCGGCCAGATGGCCGAGATCGCCAAAAGGCAGGGCCGCCTGAGAGGCTGACCCAGGGTCATCACGGCATCTTCCGTTCTCATGCGGAACGTCACGCATCCGTGATCGTTCGACCTGTGGACAGGCACCGGCGCGCACCCGATGATCCGCGCCAAAGCCATATGGGAGGACAATCATGGTCATTCTCTACGAGCATCCGCTCTCGCCTTACGCGCAGAAGGTGAAAATTGCCGCGCGCGAGAAGAACGTCGATCTCGACCTCAGAACGCCGGAGGGAATAGGCGCTGGCGGCGCGCAAGGCGAATTCGTGGAAGCGAACCCGCGCGCCGAAGTGCCTGCATTGATCGATGGCGATGTTCGCGTTTTCGATTCGACCATCATCCTGGAATATCTGGAAGACAAGTTCCCCTCGCCCGCCATGCTTCCCGCAACACCGGCGGCGCGGGCAAAGGTCCGCATGATCGAGGATGTCTGCGACACGCATTACGAGGCGATCAACTGGGGCCTCGGTGAAATCGCCTGGTTCCGCCGCGCCTCGGGCGACAAGGCGGCCGAAATCCAGAAGCGCGCCTCCGGGCAGACGGCGAAGCTCCAGAGCTGGCTGACGAAGCAGCTTGGGCCGAACGACTGGTTCAACGACCGCGCCTTCGGCTGGGGGGATCTTTCCGTCGCACCCTACGTGAATGCATCCGTCGGCTTCGGCAACGGACCGGACGAAGGCTCACCCCTCGGCAAATGGCTCGCGCGGGCAAACGAACGCCCGAGCGTCGCCCGCACGGCGCTAGAAACGCGCGACAGCATTGCCGGGATGGAGCAGATCGCGAACATACTCGACCAGGGGCTCTTCAAGCGGGAATACCGCGATCATCGTCTCGAATGGATGATGAAGACCGGAGGGCCGGAGATCGTTCTCGAAGGGCTGAAGAAGAACAATATCCGCTTCAGCCACGAATTCGAATAAGAGGACATCATGGCCGCGAACGCTCGCTCGATCATCCTGCATCAATACGACATCTCGCCCTTTTCGGAGAAGGTGCGCGTCGCCTTCGGCATCAAGGGTCTCGAATGGTTCGCCTGCGACGAACCCGTCATCATGCCGAAACCCGAACTCGTGGCGCTGACCGGCGGCTACCGCAAGATCCCCGTCATGCAGATCGGCGCCGACATATATTGCGACACGCAGATCATCCTGCGCGAACTCGAAAGGCGGTTTCCCTCGCCAACGCTCTTTCCCGGCGCGGACAAGGGGCTTGGCTGGGGATTTGCCATGTGGGCGGACCGCGTCTTCTTTCAGGCGGCGGTCGCGATCATCTTCGGCGGCGGCACACCGATTGCCGATGACGCCTTCATCAAGGACAGGGAGAAGCTGACGGGACGCCCCTTCGACATCGAAGGCATGAAGGCGGCGGCGCCGATGATGGCGGAACAGTTCCGCGCCCAGCTCGACTGGCTCGAAGGGCAACTCGCGGACGGCCGGACCTTCCTTCTGGGAACCGAGCCGGGGCTTGCCGATGCAAGCGCCTTCTACAATCTCGCCTTCGTGCGCTGGGCGAGCCCCGGCGGCGTGAAGCTCATCGAGGCGTTCCCCGGCGTCCTTGCATGGGAGAAACGCGTGGCAGGCCTCGGCCATGGAACGCGGAAGGAAGTATCGCGCGAGGAGGCACTCGACATCGCGAAGGCCGCGACAAGCACGGAGGAAGCGAAAGCCGATCCCGGCGAGCCCAACGGGCTGAAGCCCGGCGACTCCGTCACGATCATGGCGGACGATTATGGCCGCGACCCGATCCCGGGCGAACTCGTCTCCTCCTCCGCGCAGCATGTCGCGATCAGGCGGAGCGACCCGCGCGTCGGCGAGGTCGTGGTGCATTTCCCCAGGGCCGGCTTCCTCATTCTCAAGTCGTGATAGTCTCGGGAACATGATTCCCGAACTCGGCACCATCGAAGGTTTCTACGGACGACCATGGGACTGGGCGGCGCGCGCGGCCCATGTGAGCGCGCTCGCGCCTCATGGCTATCGCTTCTTTCTCTATGCACCGAAGGCGGACGCTTTCCTGCGCCGCCGCTGGGCAGAACCTCACCCGGCCGATGAAGTCCGGCAGCTTTCGAACCTTGCCGCGCATTGCCGCGCGGAAGGCGTGCGCTTCGGCGTCGGATTGAGTCCCTACGAGCTCTATCTCGATTTCGACGAAGCGGCCCGCGAGGCGCTGGCGCAGAAGCTCCGCTGGCTCGATGAAATCGGCATCGATGACCTTGCGATTCTTTTCGACGACATGCGCGGCGACCTCCCCGGACTTGCGGAGAAGCAGATCGAGATCGTGGATTGCGCGGCGGAACGAACGAAGGCGGGGCGACTTATCGTCTGTCCGAGCTATTATACCGACGATCCGGTCCTCGACCGCGTCTTCGGCCAGAGACCGGAAGGCTATCTGGAAGCCCTGGGCAAAGGGCTCGATCCCGCCATCGAGATATTCTGGACAGGCCCGCGCGTCTGTTCGACGGAAATGCCCGCGGATCACCTCGCGCGCGTGACGGAGACGCTGAAGCGGCGGCCCTTCATCTGGGACAATTACCCGGTGAACGACGGCCAGCGCATGTCGCCCTTCCTCCATCTGCGCGCCTTCACGGGACGGCCGGCGGAAGCAGGGCAGCATATGTCCGCGCATGGCGTGAACCCGGCCTCGCAACCCATGCTCAGCCGCATTCCGATGCTCTCCCTGGAGACCGTCTATGGCGTCGGGACCTACGATTCCAATGCGGCTTTCCTCGCCGCTGCGGAAACCATATGTGGAGCAGAACTCGCGCAAATGCTCGCTGAGGATCTGCCGCTCATGCAGGACAAGGGACTGAACGGCATGGACGAAAAGGAAACGGCGGCGCTGCGAAACCGCTACGCCGCCGTCGATCACCCTTGCGCCAGCGAGATCGTCCAGTGGCTCGACGGCTACTGGGAGATCACGGACGAAATCGTCCAGACCCAGTGACGGGTCAGCGGGCCGTCATGCCCCCGTCGATAACGAGTTCGGAACCGGTCATGTAGCGCGACTCGTCCGAAGCGAGGAAAACGATACCCGCCGCGATATCGGCGGGCAGGCCCGCATAACCGAGAGGCGCGCCGACCGTTGCGATCGCATTGGGATCGATCGTGTTCGCACCCTCGGGCAACTGCAGCACGCTGGAGGAAACGGCACCGACGCCGCCACCGCCCTGCGGAATCTTCTGCCAGATCGCCGTGTCGATGATGCCGGGATGAACCGAATTCACGCGCACATTCATCTGCGCCTGCGCGCATTCGAGCGCAACCGCCTTGGTGAAGAGGCGCACGGCGCCCTTGGTCGCGCAATAGCCGGCAAGACCCGGCGCACCCTGAAGCCCGGCGACGGAAGAGATGTTGATGACCGAGCCGCCGCCCGACGCCGCGATGAGCGGAATGCCATGCTTCACGCCGAAAAAGACGCCATCGACATTGATCGCCTGCTGGCGGCTCCAGTCCTCATAGCTCATTTCGAAGACAGAAGCGCCGATACCGATACCGGCATTGTTGACCAGCACATGAAGCCCGCCGAACTCTTCCTTGGTGGCGGCGACGATCTCCTTCCAGCGTTCCTCGCTGGTCACGTCCTGCCTGTGGCCGCTGGCGGTGCCGCCCGCTTTCACGATGATATCGACTGTTTCCTTGAGGCCCGCCTCGTCCACATCCGTGACGACGACCTTGGCACCTTCGGCGGCGAGCGCCACCGCGGCGCCCCGGCCGATACCGCTTGCCGCACCGGTGACCAGCGCCACCTTGCCCTCTACCCGTCCCATGATTTTCTCCCGGATTCTTCTTATGGTTTCTGGCCAAAGCACGAGGCCAGTATCTTGAGTTCAATGTCTTAGGGTATGAGCCCTAACCCCGCAACGGCCCACCCCATCCTCCCGACCGGCAAATGCGGACTTGTGAAAAAATATACCACGGTCTAATTTCTCTATGAGGAGACGGCCAAAAAGCATGACGAAACTTCTGAAATCGAAGGCCCCGCCCAAGGCGGAGAATGCCCCGCGCCGCGCCGGCAAGAAAGAGCGCACACGTCAGGAGATCTACCGCTCCGCCATGCGCCTCTTCGCGGAAAGCGACTACGACAATGTCACCATCGAGGACATCTGTTCGGCGGCAGGCATTGCGAAGGCGACCTTCTTTCTGCATTTCGCGGGCAAATCCGCGCTTATCGCCGCCTTCAACGAGGAAGTGACGCGCTCTCTCACCGAAAGGCTGGCAGGCTACAAGGGCACCGCCGAAGAGGAGCTGCTGCTGCTGGTCTCCGTGCTGCGCGAGGCCTGGGAAATCAACGCGCCGGTCATGCACAAGATGCTGCGCGAGTTTCTCGATCAGCCCGCTCTGGTCAGCAAGGCCGCCGCCGTCAATGAAAGCGTGCTCGACCTGGTGACTCGCATCGTCGCGCGCGGTCAGGAGCGGGGAGAATTCACGACGGACTGCCCGCCAGAAGTCGCCGCCGTGGCACTGGTCGCGGCATGGAGCGCCTTCACCGCATGGTGGCTGCAGAACCCCGAATCCGACACCGACGAGATCAATCGCGGTCTTCTCGAATTCCAGCTCAACGGGCTCAGAAAGAAAGCCTGAGCGAAAACGCCATTTCGAAACCAAGGGAGAGAGACAAATGGGCAAGCTGAGAAGCGGCATTTTCCTTGCGCCGTTCCACCCGGTCGACGAGGACCCGACTCTTGCGATCCGCCGCGACATCGAACTCGTCGAGTGGCTGGACAAACTCGGCTACGAAGAAGCCTGGATCGGCGAGCATCACTCGGCCGGCTATGAAATCATCGCCAGCCCCGAACTCTTCATCGCCGCTGCCGCGGAACGCACCAGCCGCATCAAGCTCGGCACGGGCGTCGTCTCGCTGCCCTATCACAATCCGCTGATGGCGGCGAACCGCATCATCCAGCTCGACCACATGACCCAGGGCCGCATCATGTTCGGCGTGGGCCCCGGCCTGCTGCCTTCGGACGCCTACATGCTCGGTATCGAAGTCTCCAAGCAGCGCGACCGCATGGTGGAGGCTCTCGAGGTGATCCTGCGTCTCTTCAAGGGCGAGACGGTGAGTGCCGAAACGGAGTGGTTCAAGCTGAACAATGCGAAGCTGCAGCTTCGTCCCTTCAGCGACCCCTACCCGGAGGTGGCGGTCGCGAGCTCCGTGACACCCTCCGGCGGCAAGCTCGCCGGGAAGCATGGCCTCGGCATGCTCTGCGTCGCGGCGACCAATACGGCCGGGTATGACGCTCTGGGCATCAACTGGGAGGTCGCGAACAAGACCGCTGCCGAAAACGGCACCGCGATGAGCCCCTCGAAACTTCGTCTCGTCGGCCCGATGCATCTTGCCGAAACGCGCGAGGAAGCCCGCCAGCAGGTCAAATACGGCTTCGACAAATGGCGGCATTATTTCGGCTCGATCAATCCGATGGGGCTCGACGCGAAGGAAGGCAAGGACCCGCTGGACGGCATGATCGAGAGCGGCCAGGCGATCGTCGGCACGCCGGACGATGCCATCGCGCAGATCGAACGCCTGCAGGAAAAGATCCCCGGCTTCGGCGCATTCCTCATGCTCGCGCATAACTGGGCGAACTTCGAGAATACCAAGCGCTCCTATGAACTCTTCGCGCGCCACGTCAAACCGAAGTTCCATGGCGCCAACACGGCTCGCGAGGAAAGCCTTGCCTGGGCGACGGAGAATTCCGGCGAATTCATCGGCGCGGCCATGAACGCAGCCATGCAGACAATCGCCAAGCATCAGGCCGAAGAAGAAGAAAAGGCCAGGAAACGGGGAGCCGCCGACTGATTGCCGCCTCCTGACTATGGACAAACGACCTCATCGGGCTTCCGATAGGGCCAATGAAATTCACAAGCTGAGGAAACACACCCATGCCGGGACAGAAAATGCGCTTTGGTGCGTTCATCGCACCCTTCCACCCCCTGAATGAAAACCCGACCCTAGCGCTGGAGCGCGACATCGAACTCGTCCAGTGGATGGACAAGCTCGGCTATGACGAAGCCTGGATCGGCGAGCATCACTCAGCCGGCTATGAGCTCATCGCAAGCCCTGAGCTCTTCATCGCGACGGTCGCCGAACGCACCCGTAACATCAAGCTCGGCACGGGCGTTTCCTCGCTGCCCTATCACCATCCGCTGATGCTCGCAGACCGCATCAACCAGCTCGATCACATTACGCGCGGCCGCGTGATGCTGGGCGTCGGCCCCGGCTCGCTTCCTTCCGATGCCTTCATGATGGGCATCACGGTTGCGAAACAGCGCGACATGATGGACGAGGCGCTGGACGTGATCGTGCCACTGCTGCGCGGTGAGAAGGTCACCGCAAAGACCGACTGGTTCGAACTGAAGGATGCGCAGCTCCAGATGACGCCCTGGTCGCGGCCTTCGGTCGAGATCGCGGTCGCAAGCCAGGTCTCGCCCACCGGCGCAACGGCGGCCGGGCGCCACGGCCTTGGCCTGCTCTCGATCGGCGCGACTTCCGCCGGCGGCTTCAATGCACTCTCGTCCAACTGGGCGATCTGCGAGGACACGGCGAAGGACAACGGCAAGACAGTGGACCGCAGCCAGTGGCGGCTTGTCGGCCCGGTTCACATCGCCGAAACGCGGGAAAAGGCGCGCGAGAATGTGCGCTTCGGCCTGGAACAGTGGCTCTACTATTTCCGTGAAGTGGCGGCGCTCCCGCTCGCGCCGACCGACGGCTCGGACCCGGTTGACGCACTGATCGCCTCGGGCATGGCCGTGATCGGCACGCCGGACGACGCCATCGCACAGATCGAACGTCTGCAGGCGCAGTCGGGCGGCTTCGGCTGCTTCATGCAGCTCGCTCATAACTGGGCCGACTGGGAGAACACCAAGCGCTCCTATGAATTGATGGCGCGCTATGTCTTCCCGAAGTTCCAGAACCTCAACGACAATCGCGAGGCCTCGCTCAACTGGGCGCGCGACAACCGTCCGACCTTCATGGGCGAAGCGATGATGGCTGTCGGCAGCCGCGTCGCCCAGCATGTCGAGAAGAAGGGTACCGAAAACATCCGGCCTGAAATTCTCGCCGCGATGGGGCTCGACAAGAAGAACGACGCCGCCGAATAAGCGGGCAACGCAATGCAAAAGGGCGGCTCGAAAGAGCCGCCCTTTTTTGTTGTCCTGAAACCGCGCCTCAAAGGCGGAATTCGCCGGAGCAGATCTTGCCGTAGAGATGCTGGTCGACCGGCACATACTTCTTCTGCACGGGGCAGTTGAAATAAATCGGCTCGGCAATCGCGGAAGGATCGAACCCTTCCTTCACGAGTTCCACCTTGCGGTGCTTGAACGTGCCCGTGACTTCCATCTCCGGCTGGATGCGCAGGAAGACCGGCACCGCATAGTCGGGAAGTTCCTTCTGCATCTGATTGCGGAACTTTTCGAGGTCGAGCGATCCGTTCTCTGCGACGATCGAGGCCATGCCCGCTCGGCCATCGGCGCCGGGTACATGAACGCCATAGACGTTCGCCTCCTTGACCCCCGGGAAGACGGAAATCGCTTCCGCAACTTCCGAAGTCGCAACATTCTCGCCCTTCCAGCGGAACGTGTCGCCGATACGATCGACGAAGTAGAAATAGCCGAGCTTGTCCTGACGAAGCAGATCGCCCGTCCGGAACCAGGCATCGCCCTTCTCGAACACGTCGCGCAGGATCTTCTTTTCCGTCTCTTCCTTCTTGGCGTAACCGTCGAAACGGCCCGTCGGCGTCTCGGGATCGTTGGTGATCTTGCCCAGCGCCTCACCGGCTTCGTTCGGTTCCGCCTTGATGCAGAAACCGTCCGGGCCACGCACCGGCTGCTCATTCTCGATATCGAACTTGACGATCTCGACATTGAACTTCGACTTGGCCCAAGCCGGAATCCGGCCAACCGCTCCCGGCGTACCGTCGAAATTCATCAGCGCCACATTGCCTTCGGTCGCACCGTAGAATTCGAGAACGCGCGGAATGCGGAACCGCTTCTGGAAAGGTTTCCAGATTTCGGGACGCAGGCCGTTGCCGACCGCCAGACGCAGCTTGTGCTTGCGCTCCTTCGGATGCTTCTCCGTGTTCAGGAGATAGCGGCAGAGTTCGCCGATATACTGGAAAAGCGTCGCCTTGTACTTGACCGCATCGTCCCAGAAATGCGTCGCCGAGAACTTGCGCCGCAGGATCACCGAACCGCCCACCGTGAGTGTGGTGCCGACGGCGCAGACGCCGCCCGCCGAGTGATAAAGCGGCAGGACCACATACATGCGGTCCTTCTCCGTCGCATTCGTGCCCGCGGCGAAAGCGGCCATCATCGTGCTGAGACGGACATGCGGAATACGCGCGGCCTTCGGATTGCCCGTCGTGCCGCTTGTGTAGATGAAGAGAGCGTCGTCGTCCTGCGTCACGTCCTTGCGGATATCGGCGGGGAGCGCGTCGCCGGACTGGCCCGCGAGCACGGGATCGAGATCGTTCGCACCCTGCACCTGCCCGCCGGTGACCCATACCGTCATCGGCCGTTCGAGCTGGTCGGCCGCCGTGGAGTAATTTTCCGCAAGCTCGGCACCCAGAACGATGTGGTTGGCGTTCGAGATGTTGAGGCAATGCGCGAGAGGACCCTTGGTGAGGTTCGTGTTGATGAGGGCGGCCGTCGCACCCGCCTTCACGATACCCAGCCAGGCGATGAGATATTCGGGCCGGTTCTCCATCATCAGCGCCACGACATCGCCGCGCCCGAGACCCTGATCCTTCACCCACCGCGCATAGCGGTTGGCCTCTTCGTTGTACTCGCGGTAGGTAAGCGCCCGGTCCTCGAAATAGATGGCGATATTGTTCGGTTTTTCCGCCGCCAGCTTTTCGATCGTGTCGGAGAAGGTGTGTGACGTGTCCTCCCTGATTGCCTTCAGCTTTCCCAGCGAACGGAGCGCGGCGCGCACGAAGGTAATTTCGTTGCCGATCCGTTTGACAAGACCCATCTCGAACCTTCCTCCAGTGTTGATTATGTAAACTTCCGTCTTGCCTCAGTTATGCCTGTCCCCTTGCTCAAGCGTCAAGAAAAGCCGTATTTCCCGGCGTAAAATCGATGTGATCGATGTCACGCGTGACAGGGCCGGATGGCAGCGCCATTATCCCGCCCGCCATGGAAACAGGACTTGAGAAGGACCGGGGATGAACGGGAACAGCCGCAATGCGGGCACCGCAGAGCAGAGAGGAGAGATCCTGCTCGACGTGATCGGCCAGCGCTGCCCCCTGCCCGTCCTGCGGGCCCGCAAGCGGCTTCTGAGGCTTGAACCCGGACAATTGGTGAGGGTATTCGCTAGCGATCCCGTCGCCCGGATCGACATGCCGCATTTCTGCGTCGAGGCCGGCCACGAACTCGTGGAGGTCCGGGACAGGGGAAGCTGGATCGAGTTCCTCATCCGCCGGGGTGAGAATGTCCGGGAACCCGACGACGATCTCCTCTCGAAGCCGGTGAGCGATCTCTAGCGAAGGAATTCCGCGGCGAGGATCGCATAGAGGAACTCGTCGCGCCATTCTCCCTGGATGTGCTTGCTGCCCCTGAAGGCGCCTTCCCGGCGCATTCCGAGCCTTTCCATCACTCTTGCCGATGCCTTGTTCCGCTGATCGCAGGTCGCGATGATGCGCTGCAGGCCGAGGTCAACGAACCCGGCATGGATGAGCGCATGAGCCGCCTCCAGCGCAAACCCCTCTCCCCAGTAATCCGGATGCAGAACATATCCGATCTCCGCCGTCCGATTCTCCCAATCGACCAGCTTGAGCCCGGCCCCGCCTATGAGTTTCTGTCTCGCGACGCGCTGCCCTTCGCCCTTGCTGACGATGGCCAAATCGAAATTGTGCCGGGGGCGTTCCTTCTGGTCGTCGAGATAGGCGCGGATCGTCTGCTTGCTTTGAAGCGTGGTGTTCGGGCCCCAGACCAGATACCGCGTAACCTGATCAAGCGAAGAATAGGCGTGGACCGCCTCGAAGTCTCGCGCGGTGAAGTCACGCAGAATGAGCCGCGGGGTCTCGATCGGAAGCCCGAGCGCCGGTTCGGACACCCCGCGCCGCCGCATTCTCATTTGCCGAGCGCCTTCAGGACATCGGCTTTCTGGACATCGCGGAAGCCGACGACGATATCGCCCTTGCCGAAATCGAAGACAGGCCGCTTGATCAGGGCCGGATGCTCGCTCATCAGGGCAATCGCACGCCCCTCGTCGATATCGGCTTTATCCTTGTCCGGAAGACCCCGCCAGGTCGTACTCGCCTTGTTGAGCAGGGCCTCCCAGCCTGCAGACTTCGCGAAACGCTTCATATCCGCGGACGTCACGCCGTCGGCGCGCACGTCGCGAAACTTGTGGGCAATGCCCTCCGCCTCAAGCCACTTGAGCGCCTTGCGGCATGTGTCGCAATTCTTCAGTCCGTAAACAGTCAGCACCGGCCTCATTTCCCTTCAGCTGCGGTTTTCGCAAGCATAACGGGTATGGAGCCGGTGCCAAAATCAGCAGAACGGGGACTGGCGAAAGTCAGGCGGCGATCGCCTGCGCCTCTCCGGAACGCATGGCCTTGAAGGCCTCCTCCGCAGCGAGGGCAATAGGTTCGGCCTCGCGATAGGCGCGCGGTTCGGCGATCTTGAGCAGAGAACGCACCTCCGGCAGCGGTTTCGCCAACATGGCTTCCCAATCCGTCTGAGGCAGCCAGGCGGCTTTCTTGCCATTCCGGTAGGCTTCGCGAATAACGCTCCAGACATTCACATCCGGAAGCGTCTTGCGCGTGATCCGCGAACCGACCAGCACGATGAAGCCGATGCCGCGATTTCGCGTTTGTGCATAGGTGAAGGCGAGAAGCGCGAGTTCTCCCAGACCGTCGCGGCCATAGCCCGTGGTCACGTGCCACAGATCGTGCTGATCGCGGAGGCGATAGCCGAATATCCGCTCCTGCTCGGTACGGTCGTCACGCTCTGGAATGACTTCGCTCGCCGCGACGAGGCCATCGGCGGTGAGGTTTTCCTCGGCCATGAACTCGTAATAGGTGTGACCCAGCGTGCCTGCCGGCAGAGATGAAAGGTAGTCGCGGTCGCTCAGCGCGGTGATGAGATTCCGCTTTTCGGCAAGGATTCGCTGGCCGGTTTCCGTCTTCACGAAACGTTGGAACTGCCGGTCGTTGGCACCACCCGACAGCGCATCGATGATCCGGAATACCTGACTGGTATCCTCCTTGTCGGCGATGAGGGCGCGAATTGCGCGCAAAGCCTTGAGAGGCTGGATACGCTTGCGCTTGCGCTTTGCCACATGCTTGCCGTCAAACTCTGTTGGGCTTGCAATCGTCATGGGGTATGTCCCGTTGCTATAGTAAGCCTGCTGCCGCCAGCCTTGGCCTCTGATATAGTCAATACTGACATTCTTGTCAATATATTCGGCGGTGCGAGAGGAGTTCCGTGTGTCCAGCGTTGCAAAAAATCCCGCCCCTTCGGACGAAACGTCCGGGAAAGCAGCGGAAAAGCAGCCTCCGAAAAGAATCCGCCGCACGGCTGACGAAGCCCGGCGGCTGATCCTCGACGCCGCCGAGGCAAGGTTGGCGCGGCAGGGGCCCGAGGGCTTGCGGCTGCAGGACATCGCAAGGGACGTGGGCATTTCGCATCCCGCGATTCTCCATCACTTCGAGAATCGGGAAGGCCTCGTGCGAGCCCTCATTGCCCGAACCAACACGCAGTTGAGGGATTCGCTCCTTGGCGCCCTCGGCGAGAACGACGCGAGCCGGGACGCTGCAGATCATATCGGGCATGTTTTCGAGGCGCTGAGCGACAGGGGTACGGCGCGGCTCCTGTCCTGGCTTCTACTCACCGGCCGCGCCACCGAGCAATCCGACGCCCACAACATCATGGGCGAGATCGTCGACGCGCTGCAGGCGCGCCGCACGGACTACGCAAAGGAAAGAGGCAAGCCAGCTCCAGACAAGGAAGACACGCTCTTCCTCGCCATGCTGACGGCGAATGCTGCTTTCGGCGAAGCGATCGTCGGGCGTCAACTTGCCGAAGCGGCAGGTCTCGACCAGGACGGTATCAGAAGGTTCCGCGCCTGGTTCGCCAAACTCCTGAATGACCACCTTGGAGACAAGGACTAGCGTTTCTTGTTCTTCAGCAATTGCCGCATCAGCCCTATCAGCCGTTCGGAATCGACATCCGGCCGCACCACACGCGCGACCATGATGCCATCGAGAAAGACGGATACGAGCTGCGCAAGATCTTCAGCCTCGCCGGATGCCTCACCCTCCTCCTTCAGCGCATGCGCTATGAGACCTGTTTCGGTCTCATAAAAGCGGGCGATCGCCATGTCGGTCTGCTTCGACCGCTGGCCGGAATGCGCATAGTCGAGGATGACCTTCAGGAAGCGCGTGATCTCGCCGAAGAGAAGCAGGTTGCTCGACAACCAGGCATCGAGGTCGCCGATACCGCCCTTTTCCTTCTTGATGTCGTCATAGGCGGCAAGCGCATCCGAAAGAGCTTTCCGCACGACGAACTGGAAGAGATCGTCCTTGTCTTCAAAGTAGTAGTAGATGAGCGCAGGATTGATGCCTGCCGCCTCGCCAAGCTCCTTGTTGGAAACGGCAGCTACACCGGAGCGCGAAAAAAGCTCAAGCGCGGCCGCCGCGATCGCATCGCGCTTCGCCTCGTTCGGCCCTTCCGCAGCCGGTCTCCCCACTTTGCGGGCAGGCTTCTTTGCGGCCTGCCGCTTGTTCTTCGAAGTCACACTTTTCCGCCTTTCACGGGCTCCGGGATTTCCGGCCAGTCCTCATGTTCGGCCTGTTCGAGAAGCTTCTCGAAATCGCCGATGATCGCATCGAGCATCTCGCGGCCGAGACTAGCAGAGGATTCGCTCGGACGTCCCACGACGCCGTTCTTCGTGACGGCCGGCATCGCATAACGCCAGACCAGACCGATGGTCACGTCCTCGACGTCTTCCGCCTTGTCCATCTCCACGCATTCCGGATCGAGCGCCAGCACCATCGAAGTCTCGGCGATGTTTGCGTGGATATCCGCGGCATCGAGCGTATAGAGCCGCAACGCCTCCGCGGAAATTTCCCAGAGCCCGCGCGTCGCGAAACGCGCTTCCGGAAACTCATAGCGAAGCCTGAGAATGGCACTCTCTATCGAGGGCCCATTGGTCGCATGTCCCGAAATGAAGATCAGCCGGTCAATGCCGTTGGCCTTGATCGCCCAGGAGGCAATCTCGCAGAGTACGGCAGTGAGCGTCTCCGGCGACAATGAAAGCGTGCCGGGCCAGGCATCCGAATGGCCGAAGGAACAGCCATAGGGAATCGAGGGCAGAAGCAACACGTTCCGGCGGCGGCATGCTTCCGCGCAAATCGCCTCCGCAAGCATGGTGTCCGTACCGGTCGCAAGGTGCGGCCCGTGTTGTTCGGTGGCGCCGATAGGCAGGACCGCAATTGTGCGGCCCTTGCCCTTGATCGCATCGCCAACCTGCGGCCCCGTGGATTTAGCCCAGGATGTCATGTCGTTTTCCTCAATGTCAGACGAAGGTCAGGTAGCGGTCACGCTCGGTCTTCGTCACCATGTAGAACTGCGCATCCCACTCTTTCCTTTTCTGGGCGACGAAGATGTCCACGAATTCGTCGCCAAGCGCGCTGCGTGCGAACTCGCTCTCCTCAAGCGCATCGGAAGCTTCGAGCAGTGTGCGCGGCAGACGGCGCAGACTGCCCGCCTGTGAGCGGACATCGCGCGAGAGGTAGAGGTTGTCGTTAAGGGGCTGGCCGGGATCGACTTTTCGCTCAAGCCCATCGAGACCGGCATAAAGGCTCATCGCGGCCGAAAGGTAGAAATTGGCGCTCATGTCCGGCGCACGATTCTCGATGCAGGGCCGGTTCATCGGCAAACGTAGCATCGCCGAGCGGTTGTTGCGCCCATAGGCCTTGAGCACCGGCGCCCAGGACATGTCGGGCATCTCACCCTGCGCGATCAGACCCTTGTAGGAGTTGTAGCTCGGACAGGTTAAGGCGCAGAGCGCCTGTGCGTGGTCGAGAAGGCCGCCGACGAAATGAAGCGTATCGTCCGTCGCTTCGAGCCCGTAGCTCTTTGCCAGCTCGCCCACGGGACGCACCGTAGCATCGAAAAGGTTCTCTCTCGTCTCCATGTCCATGAGCGACATGTTGTGGTGAGCACCGGAACGGAAGTCGTTGCTGAAGGGCTTCGGCATGAAACTCGCCACCGCGCCATGCTTGCGCGCAATGGTCTTCACCATGAAGCGGAAGAAGGTGAGCCGGTCTGCAGTCGTCAAGGCATCGGCATAGCCAAAGTCGATTTCGAACTGACCGCGTCCACCTTCCTGATCGAAGGAGTAAAGCCCCCAGCCGAGTCCTTCGACATAGCGCGTCAGTTCTTCGAGGAATGGACCGGCCATTGATATCTGATGGAGATCATAGGCAGGGGTCGGTCCATGAAAGGTCTCGCTCTGAAGCGGTGCGAGCATATCCCCCTCGCGGCGCAGCACATAGAATTCGGGCTCGATGCCGAGATTGAAGACGAGCTTCTTTCGCGCCGCCTTATCCGTCGCGCGCTTGAGGATCACGCGGCTGCAATTGGAATAGGGCTCGCCGTGGAAATACATGTCCGAGGCAAACCAGCAGTACCGCTTGTCCCAGGGGAGGACTGTGGCGCTTGCAAGGTCGGGGACGGCCGCACACTCATCGAAATGAGGGCCGACAAGGCCCATGCCTTCGAGCGCACCGACCGTGAAGAGCTCGGAGCCGCCCATCATGTGCGCAAGATGGCTGATCGGCACGCACTTGGTCTTCGAGACCCCATGCACGTCGACATAGGTGGCGTAACAATATTCGACGCCTTCACTCGCGAGCTTCTTCTGAAGTTCCTTCGCCTGTTCCTTTTCACTCATCGCACTTTTCCTTTACTGGCCGATTGACGCTGACATGCATTAGTTCCAGACACGCCCTGCGCGTGGGGTGTCGATCTGGTAGTCGCTAGAATGACGGGAGAAGAATTCGCGGCCGAAGCGCTCGGCTTTCAAAAGCGGCTCGCCCGGGTCGAGCGCGACATCGCCGCGCGCGTTGCCATAGCCATGAACGGCGCCGACGAACGCCGATCTGGTGTAGCGCGCATATTCCTGAAACTGATGCACGATACCCGCGCCGACACCGGGGAAGGTTTCTTCCGAGGAGAGAAGAAGCCCCAGGCGTTTTTCGACCATTCGAGCGACGACTTCATCGGATTTGGGATGAGACGCCGCGACATAACAGAACATGCGGTCGAAAAAGGCCTTGAGCTGCGCCGACATGCCGTACCAGTAGACTGGCGTTGCAGCGATCACGCCATCCGCCGGAAGAAAGCGCTCGAGAAAGGCTTTCCGAAAGCCGTCATCGATGCCGCATTCGCCGTCGGAACGACGGCAGCGGCGGCAATCGCGCAGGAAGGCGAAGACGGCATCGTCCGCGAAGAGCAGTTCTGCGTCGTGCCCGGCAGCTTCCAGCCCGCACAGCGCCGCCTCGGCAAGCATGGCTGAATTGCCATCACGGCGAGGACTGGAAACGAGAACAAGGGCGCGCAACGCAATGAACTCCAACTGAATAACTCACGGTGGAGTAGTCTTCTCATAATTTAATTGATTGATCAATTAAATTTATTGCTGTGCAGCGCGGTGGCTTGCCTTGATAGAATGAATCAATAGACGCCGTGCACCGGCCCATGCGGAGTTTCAGATGATCGTGCCTTCGATTTCCGTACGGCGAGCGCAAGAGAGCGACCTACCCGGTCTTCTCGCGATCTATAACGACGCCGTGGCGAACACGACCTCCATCTGGAACGAGACCCTGTCGGACCTCGAAGGACGGCGCAAATGGCTGGAAGAGCGCGAGACACAGGGCTTTCCCGTTCTCGTCGCGGAAGACACCGGCGGCATTGCGGGTTACGCCACTTTCGGTCCCTTCCGTCCGCATGAAGGCTATCGCCAGACCGTCGAGAATTCCGTCTATGTCCGGGGAGACCGGCGCAGGCAAGGCATAGCCGGATTGCTGATGACGCAGCTGATCGCGGATGCGGAACAACTCGGATGCCATGTCATGGTCGCGGGGATCGAAGCCAGCAACCTCGCCTCGATCCGGCTGCATGAACGGTGCGGCTTTCATGAAGTCGCCCGCATGCCTGAGGTGGGCCGCAAATTCGGCCGCTGGCTTGATCTCGTCCTGATGCAGAGAATGATTTGCTGAAAGAAGCCTCCTACTGGGCGACAAACCCGCCATCGATCGGAATATTGGCCCCCGTAATGAAGGAAGCCCTGTCGGAACAAAGCCAGACGACAAGTTCCGCCACTTCCTCCGGCGTACCTATCCGCCCGATCGGATGCAGCGGATTCATGAGCTCTCCTGTCGTCAGCTTGCCGCCTGTCGACTGCGCCGCAAGCGAATCGAGCATTCTCGTATCTATTCCGCCCGGGCAGATTGAATTCACACGAATGCCCAGCTTGCTGTATTCGAGAGCCGCATTCTTGGTGAGTCCATTAACGCCATGCTTGGAGGCCACATAGGGCGCGAGACCGGGGAAGCCGATGAGCCCGGCGACCGAAGCGAGATTGACGATCGCGCCGCCGCCATTCTTCAGCATCTGCCGTATCTCGGCCTGTAGACACAGAAATACACCCCGCAGATTGACCGCGATGACACGCTCGAAATTCTCGAGCGGCTGCTCGGCAAGAGGAACAACCTTGCCCTCGATTCCTGCATTGTTGCAGGCGCAGTCGAGTCTGCCGAACCGCGCGACCGTCTTCGCTACAAGTTCCGCAACATCAGACGGATCTGCGACATCCCCCTTCACGAAAAGCGCATCGCCGCCTCTTTCCCGGATCATTGATGCGGTCGCATCACCCCCATCTTCGTCGATGTCCGACAAGGAAACCCTTGCCCCTTCCGAAGCAAACTTGAGTGCAGTCGCGCGGCCAATCCCGGCAGCCGCTCCCGTCACCATTGCGACCTTGCCCAACAACATTCCCATAACCAACCTCCTCTCGTATTCAATCTTTTGTCTGAAGATGAGGCGGCAAGACCCGAAGCATCATTGATCGGCGTCAAAGACCGCGACGCGTCGCACGCCTAGAAATCATGTTGGACGACGCTCTGCCGTTCTTTTCGAGAAGGAGAGAAGCGATGAGAGTTTCAGAAGCCATGCACAAATCCGTGGCCTGGGTATCGCCCCAGACAAAGGTCCCCGAAATTGCGAAGATCATGAAGGAGCACGATATCGGCGCGGTGCCGGTCGGCGAGAACGACCGCCTGATCGGAATGGTAACCGATCGCGATATCGCAATCCGCGCCTTGCCCAACGGACATGATGCGGCGGCGATGACGGCGCGCGATGTGATGACCTCCGGCATATCCTACTGCCATACGGACGATTCCCTGGAAAATGCCATCAAACTCATGGAGTCGAAGAAAGTTCGCCGCCTTCCGGTCATCGACAAGGACAAGCGCATGGTCGGCATGCTGAGTCTTGGCGACATCTCGCATTGCGCAAACGGGACACAAACGGGCGAACTGGCAAAAGCGGTAAGCGGCCACCACGCCTGAACGGAAAGGGATCAGCCTTGCGGGTGCCGCGGTGCCCATTTGCCGTTCCGCTTCTCGTAAAGGCGTTTCACGGCGCCCCAGGCAATCCGGTTCGCGATCTCCTCCTGCCGGGGATCGTCTTTGTGAGCATCGAAGGCATGATTGAATGCCGCCCGGAATATGTCCTGCGCATGGGCGGGCAAAGCCCGTCTGACCGGTTGCGGAAGATCGGCATTTTTCCCGTAAGGCATGGACGGCTCCTTGCCGGGCAATCGACCGGGAATGGTGCCCCTGGCCGGACTCGAACCAGCACGTTGTTGCCAACAACAGATTTTGAGTCTGCCGCGTCTACCATTCCGCCACAGGGGCACTGAAGCGTCGGGCGCGCATAATAGAGCGCCCCGCCATGCCTTCAACGGAAAAGAGAACGGAAGCCGCATTGCGGGAAAATGCGGCGAGAAGGCGCGGGACAGCAAGGCCTCGCCATGCTTCAATGCCGCCCATGCTGGACCGGATTCCGTCGAACGCCATCCCCTGGATTCTGATCGCCGCGAGCGCCGCGACGATCGGCGGTGCCTTGTTTTTCGAGCATGTGCTGGGCTATGTGCCCTGTTCACTCTGCTATCTCGGCCGTCAGCCGCATTATTTCGCCATCGGCGCCGCCCTCATTGCCGGCATCCTCTCCCGGGAGGCCAATATCGGCATCGGCGTGCTTTTTTTTCTCGGCTTGTGCGCCGCCGCCTATCTGACGGGGGCGGGCATCTCGGCCTATCATGCCGGCGTCGAATATCACTGGTGGGCAGGGCCGGAAAGCTGCGCGGGCGGAAACCTCGTGTCGAACTCCCTGGAAGACCTGCAGTCCGCGCTCTCGGGCGGGGCCAAGCCTCCCCGTTGCGATGCCGCCGCCTGGTCGATTTTCGGCATCTCGCTCGCGGGCTTCAATTTCCTTATCTCGCTCGCTCTGACCGCCCTTTCCGCGCTGCCGCTGTTGCGCTATTTCCGTGAAAGCAGAGGAGAGGTCTGATGGCAGAAGGCGAGGCATCTTCGAAGGCAGCTCGCGTTTCCGCACAACCGGGGCATGCGCGACGTTCCGCTATCGAGGAGATGATCCGTGTCGACCATGCGGGAGAATATGGCGCGGTCCGCATTTATGAGGGTCAACGCGCGGTCTTCCGCAATCTTCCGCATAAGCAGGAGATCGCCGACGCGCTGGAGCGCATGGCTAAGGACGAAGAGGTGCATCTCACCCGCTTCAACGAACTGGTTAACGAACGTCAGGTCCGTCCCACCGCCTTCACCCCCGTCTGGCATGTCGCGGGCTTCGCGCTTGGCGCAGCCACCGCACTTCTCGGTGAGAAGGCGGCGCATGCCTGCACGGCGGCTGTGGAGGAGGTCATCGACGAGCACTACAGGTCGCAGGTGAACCGCCTCGACCAGATGGGCGAGAAAGAAAAGCCCCTTCGGGACACGATCGAAAAGTTCCGGCAGGAAGAAGTGGAACATCGCGACGAGGCGATTGCCTCCGGCGCCGAAGAGGCCCCCGCCTATCCGCTGCTCTCCGGTGCCATAAAGGCCGCCTGCCGCCTCGCCATCCGGATTTCGGAAAAGGCCTGACCCCTACGGTTCCAGCTCGCTGTCCCAGTAGAGATAGTCCTGCCAGCTCTCATGGAGATAGTTCGGCGGAAAGGCGCGGCCGTTCTTGTGCAGGTCACTCACCGTCGGCCGGAAGGGAAACTGCATGGGATGCATCTCCGCATGCTCCGGCATCTTGCCGCCCTTCCTCAGATTGCAGGGGGCACAGGCCGTGACGACGTTTTCCCACGTCGTCTGGCCGCCGCGCGAACGGGGGACCACGTGGTCAAAGGTGAGCTCATGCCGCGCGCCGCAATACTGACAGGTGAACCGGTCGCGCAGAAACAGGTTGAAGCGCGTGAAGGCCGGAAACCGCGCGGGCTTCACATAGGACTTCAGCGACACCACGCTCGGCAGCTGCATTTCGAAATTCGGTGAACGGACCAGAGTCTCATAGGACGAGACAATGTTTACACGATCGAGAAACACCGCCTTGATCGCATCCTGCCATGACCAGAGCGAGAGAGGGTAATAGCTGAGCGGCCTGTAATCCGCATTCAACACAAGGGCCGGACAGGCGTCCGGCGTAGCAAACGATCCTTGCACGCCAACCCTCCTGGGGCCGAAAGCTGCCCATCGCAGCGGGCCCCTCTTTCGAAAGCTTACTATATATGGTGCAACGGCTTTGTGAAGCTGCCAGTCCTTGGCACCGATTTCACCCTGCAGCGACCGCAGGCCCATAGCGGCCAGCAAAGGCATCGGTAATGAAGCGTCCGCCGAGTTCGAGGCCAGTCTGGTCGATACCATGGCCGAGACCGGGCGAGACATGCCACTGCACCGTAAGACCCGCCTCCCCGAGGGTCTGCACCGCCTGATGCATCCGCGAGACGGGAAGCATGTCGTCGGCATCGCCGTGAATCATCAGGATAGGCGACGCCCCGCGCATCTCATCTGCCAGACGTTCCGGCACGGCGAGCGCTCCCGAATAGCCTACAATGCAGGCGGGCGGAACGGCGCGGCGGAGGCCAACATGAAGCGCCATCATGGTGCCTTGGCTGAATCCGACCAACGCGAGTTGCGAGCCCTCAAGGCCGCGCAAGGAAAGCTGCTCGTCGATGAAGCGGTCGAGAACGGGCGCCGCGGCTTCCACGCCGCGCGCGATCTCCGCCGGATCGAGCCGCGTGATCGGAAACCACTGATAACCCATCGGATTGCCATCACAGGGCTGAGGCGCATTTGGTGCGATGAAGGCGGCATCCGGCATGACCCGCTGCCAGTGAGACGCAAGCGCTATGAGGTCGTTGCCGTCCGAACCATAGCCATGACACAGGATGACGAGCTGCCGTGCCTCGCCGCTTTTCGCCGCCACGCTGGGGCCATTGAGCGTCATTCCCTCTGCCTCCTCTTTCGCCGCGCTTCGCCGCAGGCTATCAATGCGACACCCTAAGCCTGCCGGAGTTGCCGTTTCAATGCAGGATGACACGAGCGGCCGCGAAGTCCTGCGCTTCGCGCCGAGTCCAAACGGATGGCTGCATCTCGGCCACGCCTATTCCGCTCTCTTCGCCTTCGAAACGGCAAAACGGCTTGGCGGCCGCCTCCTCTTGCGCATCGAGGATATCGATGTTGGCCGCTGTCGTGAGGAGTATGTCGAGGGAATCTACGAAGATCTGGCCTGGCTAGGCATTGAATGGGAAGAGCCGGCTCGCCGGCAGTCCGAACATTTTGCCGAATATGAAGCAGTTCTGAAACGGCTCCGCGACATGGAGCTTGTCTATCCCTGTTTCGCAACCCGCAAGGAAATCCAGGATGCGATCCTCGCGAGCGGTATCCCGCTTCAGGCCTGGCCTTCAGATCCCGACGGCGCACCGCTCTACCCGGGCATCTACAAGGACATGCCCAGGGAACGTCTGAATGAGCTGATGTGGGAAGGCCGCTCTTATGCGTGGCGGCTCGACATCGAAAAGGCAAAGGCGAAAGCGGAAAGCATCAATGGCGGCCCGATCACCTTCTACGAGGAGGGGACGAGCACGCGCGGCGACACCGGGATATTGGAAATCAAACCGGAACTCTTCGGCGATGTGGTCATCGCAAGGAAAGACGTCCCGACGAGCTATCACCTCGCCGTAACGGCGGACGATGCGTTTCAAGGCGTGACTCTGATTACGCGGGGACAGGACCTCTTTCCCGCGACCTATATCCATCGCATCCTGCAGATCCTTCTGGGTTATCCCGAACCCCGCTATCATCATCACGGCCTTATCCGCGACGAAACGGGTCGCCGTCTGTCGAAAAGCGCGAAGGACATGGGCCTGCGCGAACTAAGAGCGCAGGGCCGCACACCGGCCGACATTCGCCGCATGGTCGGCCTTTAACCTCATCTTCACCATGCTCGCCGCGCAGGTGTGGCTGGCGCGAAATCTGCTTCATATGGCTCAAACCCGGCACCGGGTCTCCGTTCAGGACGGAATCCGTGCCTTTTCGAGCCGAAGGAGCCCCCCATGGCTGGCGAAAACGCGACAAATGTTTCGAAACAACGCATTGGCTGGATCGACGCCGCCAAGGGCCTGACGATCATTCTGGTCGTCATGGAACACACGACATTCGGCGTTCAGAATGCCATCGGCCATCTCCCGCTCGTGTTCGGCGCCATCGCCGAATTCGCCAAGCCCTTCCGCATGCCGCTCTTCTTTCTCGTCGCCGGTCTCTTCGCCTACAAGGCGCTTTTCGGCGACTGGCGGAAATTCGTGGATGGGAAGATCGTCCACTTTGCCTATTTCTACGTGCTGTGGTCCGTCATCCAGATTGGAATAAAGATCATCGTGCCAAATCAGGGTGCGTGGACGGTGACCTATGTCGACCTCCTGATGATCCCGATACAGCCCTTCGCCGTGCTGTGGTTCATCTATGCCTTGTCGCTCTTCTTCATCACACTCCGTCTGCTTCGGAATGCCCGGCCTTTCTTCATCTTCCTCTTTGCCATTGCTCTCTACTTCACCCGCCTCGACACGGGATGGATGCTCATCGACGAATTCGCCTGGCGCTTTGTCTGGTTCGTCGCGGGAGTCTACGGCGCAAGGCAGATTTTCGAAATCGCCGACTGGGCGCGCGCGCAGCCGATGAAAGGCGTGGCTCTCGCGCTTCTCCTTCTCGCCTGCGTTGCAAGCGTTGTCTTTTCCCGCCTGATCGACATTCGCGCGCTGGAGCTTCTGATGGGCTTCGCCGGCGGCGCCGCTGCCGTGATGCTTGTGAGCGTCCTCGCCGCGAAGGGGTTTGCCGGACCGCTTACCTTCGTCGGCAAGCACTCGCTTTACATCTTCCTCTCGTTCTTCCTGCCCATGGCGGCAACGCGCATTCTGATGGTGAAGCTCGGCTTCGAGAATGGCGATCTCATCACGCTGGTTGCCACGGCCATGGCCGTGATTTCGCCAATCATCGCCTACAGGCTCGTCGAGAAGACGCCGCTAAGCTTCTTCTATGTCAGACCTGACGCTTTCCGCCTCACCGGAAGAAAGCGTACCGTCAGACCCGACATCGTGATGGCGGCGGGCGGAGACTGAGGTTCACAGAAACCAGCCGAGCAATACCGTCAGCGTGAGAAGGCTGACCCCCGTCGAAAGAACGACCGTGCTTGAAGCGGCGCCCGGCGCCGCCTGATACCGGTTCGCGAGGATTGAGGAATAGACGCCTGTGGGCATGGCCGCGAGAAGCGTCGCGGCCGTGACCCAGAGCGGCTCCAGATCGAAGACGTAATACGTCATCGCGAACACGAGCGCGGGATGAACGATCAGCTTGAAGAAGGTCGTTATGGACGCCGCGCCGACCGAACGGCGAATACTGTATCGCGTGAGCATCGCGCCCAGCACGAAAAGCGCGCAAGGGATGGCTGAACGGGCGATCATGTCGAGCGACGTATCGATGATGCCGGGCAGCGCTACACCGAGTTGACCATAGACCACGCCGAAAGCAATCCCGAGGATGACGGGATTGCGCGCCGTGTTGATGAGCCCCTCTTTCAAGATCGCTCCGAAGCTTGGTTGTTCGGCTTCTCCCCGCGCGCGGGTGAGTTCCAGCAGGAAGGTCGCGATGGTGAAAAAAATGATCCCGTGAAAGGCGAGGATCAGGAAGACCGGCGTTCCCGCTTCAGGACCGAAGCCCGTAAGGATGATTGGCAGACCGAGCATGATCGTGTTGCCCTGACCGCACCCGAAGCCCAGCATGACGGAATCCGAGGCAGGACGGCGCAGCACGAAAAGCGCGATGAGAGAGCCGACGGCCCATACCGCGAGCATGGCGCTGTAATAGGAAATCCATAAGCCCCAGGGCAGTGTCGAAGGAAACTCCGTATTGGCGAGGTTGCGGAAGAGCAGCGCTGGCATGGCGAAGGTGAAGACATAGGTGTCGAGCCCGTCGACGCCTGCATGGCTGATGAGCTTCGTTCTTGCGCCTGCATAACCGACGGCAATGATGCCGAAGATCGGCAGCACGAGGGAAAGCGCAACATCCATGGATTTATCCGGGAAAGACGGGCGGAACGACAGCCGCGGACACTATCCCCGCGCCGCCGCGGCGTCAAAACCGCGATTCACCAGTCGTAGAGACCGGTAAATTTCTCGAAGCCTGCCGCTTCGGCCCACTGCGCCCATTGCTCGCGCACGCGCTTCGTCGCACTCGGACTTCCGCCGCCCTGTCCGACGCCGAGCATCATCATCTCCGCGCATCCCGGATATAACCGCTCAGGCATCGGCAAAGAACCGCCGCTTGCGAGCTTCGTATATTCCGAGTCCTCGAAGCCGTCCGTCAGAAGGATCACACGAACCTCGGACGCATCGCAGTCTACAAGCTGAGACATGTTTTCAAGGAAAGAAACCACGTTGGTATAGCCCTGCGCCTTCAGCTTGCCCTCCTGGACAAGCCGAGGGACGGCGGCGATGATGGCCGACATGCCTTCAGCAACCGCTTGCGGCTTCGAACGAGCGGAAACAACTTCATCGACCTTCAACGCATTCGCGCTCGTATCGTAAGACCCGAATGTCCGAAGCATGACCCGCGACTTGAGGGACAGCGTTTCGAGCTCCGCGGCGGTGCGCTGTGCGACGCGCGCCGCATAGGCGGGATCCTCAACGAGAGGATTGCTCTTCGACATATCGAGACCGATGATCACAGTCTCCGGGCGCGGCGTCTCGTCCGCCCCGGCCGGAGAGAGGGCGAGGGAAAGGCTGGCTGCAAGGGCGGCCGCGCATGCAATACGGAAAAGCCTCATTCGCCAGCCTTGCCGATGGGAATGCGGCGAGACGCGCTCGGCGGAATGAGCTCGCCGAGCGGTTCCCGCACGGATTCGAGCCGCGCCGGCCCGGCTTTCATCGCATTGCGCGAACGGCGCTCCCACCAGTCGTCGAAAAGTTTTTCGTAGCGGCCGAGATGGCGTGAATCTTCACAAGCCTTGAGCCGGTCGGCGAACTGGCTATTTGCGCCACTTGCGAGCGCGGGCGCCTGCTGCTTGCGCCGTCCAAGAAGCCCGCGTCCGACGACCATATTGCCAGCGGCAAGCTTGTTGCCATCCCGGCGCGCCTCGTCGAGCCCCTGCTCATAGGAACGGCATTCGCGCATGAGCCCCGTCCAGAGGAGATGGCGGCGATTCTCCGGTCCCTCCATCTCGGAAAGTGAATGCCGATTGCTGTCATACTCGGCTTCGAGCGAGGCGAGACGCTCCATCGCCCCCTTGCGATGCCGGAAGTCGCGCGCATGGAACACGCGGCGAAGCGAGGAGACGGCGTAGTGGATGCAAAGCGCCGCAACACCCGTCACGACGAGGAAGACGATGCCGAGCGAGGCAAGCCAGGCCATTGGCTGCCATCCGCGCATCTGGTCGATCTCGCTGGCAGTCCGCGCGGTTTCCTGCGTCGCCTCCGTTGCAATGCCGAGGCCCGCCAGGGCATTGCCGAGCGAGGAGCCGACGCTGCCATCGCTCGTCGCGGCGATGCCGTTCGGAAGCGACATCAAGGCGAGAAGCACACCGACGCCAAGAAGCATGGTGAGAGCCAGCACGAAGACGATACGCACGAAGAGCGCCTTGCCGAACGGCCCGAGCTGTTCATAGAGGATATGCGCTGCCACCGTGGCGAAAAGCACCTGCATCGACTTGAAGGCAACGGAAGAGCCGAGTGCGCCCGGGAGCTCAAGAAACTCGTTTGCCAGCGCGCGTGTCCAGAACTCGCTGACGATCATGTAGTCGACGACCAGCGCACCGACCGCTATGAGTCCGACCAGAAAGAACGCCATGAAATGGAAGCTCGCGAACCGCGCCTCGCGCTCGCTCGCGACATAGTTGCGCGTGATCTGGGCGCGCATGTCCTCGGAGATGAGGGAAACGCCGCTCATGCCTTGGTCCTCCGGCCGAAGAAGCCTCTCTTTTTCGGTTCTTCCGAAACAGCGCCCTCAAGCGGCGCGGCAAGCTGCTTTGCGAGTTCAACGATCTCGCGCTCTAGCGTCTCCTGCCTCGCGCGACGGCGGGCAAGCTCCGCGGCATAGGCCGCATCCAGCTCTGAAAGCCTTGAAAAGACATGGAGTTCCGGCAAGGGCTCGGCATTGCGCCCATAGTGCCACGCCGTCTGGTCCTTCTTCTGACCGCCCTGCCCGCCCATGGTGTCGAAACCGTCGCTCATCAGCCGGCCCTTTCCTCACGCACCCCGCGTTAACGACTTTTTAACTCTAACATTCAGGGCGGCTGGCGCGGAGTCCGGAATAGATCAAGAAATCGAAATATCAGCCGCCGTAAGGACTGCAAAAATCCCTGCTTACATTGTGCCATTGAAGGACTCCAATGCGGCGGAAACATTATGGGAATATGGCGAGAATGTGATGCTTCAGGCAAAGCCGTCCTTGCTCGCTTTCAAGGCTGGCTTTCAGAATCGGTTGTCGCGTGCGAAGCAGGGCAGGCTTCGCCAACGACGTATCCCGGGTAAAGGGGTACAGAAAAATCGGGATAGAGCGTATGAGCGACCAAGACAGGCGTTTCTGGGACAAGGCCGCCCGGAAATACGCGACATCTCCCATTGCCGACATGGCAGGGTTCGAGAAGACGCTGACGCGCACAAGAGAATTCCTTGCACCCGGCCACAGGGTGCTGGAACTGGGCTGCGGCACGGGCACGACCGCGATGCGCCTTGCAGACGCGGTGGAAAACTATCTTGCGACTGACATTTCCGAAGAAATGATTGCCATCTCCCGAGAAAAATTTGCGGGTTCGGGTCGCACCGATCTAGCTGGCCGGCTGAGCTTCAGGCAGGCGACCGCCAGCACGCTGGCGAGCGAGAACAGCCGATACGATGCGGTGCTCGGTTTCAACTATCTGCATCTGGCCGGCGATACCTCCGCCGTTCTCGGCAACATCCGCAGAGTTCTCAAGCCTCATGGCCTTTTCATTTCCAAGACGCCATGCGTGGGGGATATGAACCCGCTTGTCCGGCTCGCAATTCCGCTTATGCGTCTTGTCGGCAAGGCACCCTCTTCGGTGACCCCTTTTTCGACCATATCGCTTGAGCGAGAGATTCGTACGGCCGGGTTCGAACTCCTGCAGAGCGAACTTCACGGCTCTCAAGGCAAGGATGTCCGGCCCTTTATTGTCGCGCGCGCTCTATGACAAGGCACGCCAGCTTTGAAACCAGCGAGCCTCAGGCCGCCTCTTCCGTGTTGTAGTCCACGAGACGGACAACCTCGGCCATGATGTCGTTGATCTGAAAATCCTTGGGCGTGTAGATCGCGGCGACGCCTGCGGCGCGCAGCTTTTCTTCATCATCCGACGGAATGATGCCGCCGACAACGACCGGGATATTGTCGAGCCCGGCTTCCTTAAGCCTCTTCATCACGTCTTCAACCAGCGAGACATGGCTGCCGGAGAGGATCGAGAGGCCGACAACATGGACCTCGCCGTCCTGCGCGGCCTTCACGATCTGCTCCGGCGTAAGACGGATGCCCTCATAGACGACATCCATGCCGCTGTCGCGCGCACGGACTGCGATCTGCTCGGCTCCATTCGAGTGACCGTCGAGACCGGGCTTGCCGACAAGAAACTTGAGGCGGCGGCCAAGCTTCGCCGAGACGGCATTGACCATCTCGCGCACGCGGTCGAGATCGCCCGGTGCGTTGCGCGCGGCGCGGCTGACGCCTGTCGGCGCGCGATACTCGCCGAAGGTCTCGCGAAGCGCCGTGCCCCATTCGCCTGTTGTCACGCCCGCCTTCGCGCAGGCGATGGAAGGCTCCATGATGTTGCGGCCTTCCTTCGCCGCCGCGCACAGTTCCGCAAGCGCCGCTTTCACCGCTTCATTGTCACGCGTCTCGCGCCACTTCTTCAGCGCCGCGATCTGCTCCGCCTCGACGCCTTCGTCAACGACATGGATGGAGCCTGCCCCGGTCGAGAGCGGTGAAGGCGAAGACTCTTCATACTTGTTGACGCCAACTACAACCTGGCGACCCGCCTCGATCTCCTCGAGGCGGGCTGAGTTCGACTCGACGAGACGCTCCTTCATATAGGCGCTCTCGACCGCTGCGACCGCGCCGCCCATCTCTTCGATACGCGCGAGTTCCTCGCGCGCTTCGGCCTTCAGCGCCTCGACCTTCGCATCCATCACCTTCGAGCCGTCGAAGATGTCTTCATATTCCAGAAGATCGCTTTCATAGGCCAGGATCTGCTGCGCGCGGAGCGACCATTGCTGGTCCCAGGGCCGTGGCAGGCCAAGCGCCTCGTTCCAGGCAGGAAGCTGTACGGCGCGCGCGCGCGCATTCTTCGACAGCGTCACGGCGAGCATTTCGAGCAGGATGCGGTAGACATTGTTTTCCGGCTGTTGCTCGGTGAGACCGAGCGAATTCACCTGCACGCCATAACGAAAGCGGCGAAGTTTCGCATCTTCCACGCCATAACGTGTCCGGCAGATTTCATCCCAGAGATCGACGAAGGCACGCATCTTCGCGATTTCGGTGATGAAGCGCACGCCCGCATTGACGAAGAAGCTGATGCGGCCGACGACCTGCGGGAAGTCGGCTTCCGGCACCTGCCCACCTTCCTTCACACGGTCGAGCACGGCGATCGCCGTCGCAAGCGCAAAGGCAAGCTCCTGCACCGGCGTCGCGCCCGCTTCCTGCAGATGGTAGGAGCAGACATTGGTGGGGTTCCACTTCGGCACTTCCGTATAGGTATAGGAGACGACATCGGTCAGCAGACGCATCGACGGCGCTGGCGGAAAGACGTAAGTGCCGCGCGAGAGATATTCCTTGATGATGTCGTTCTGGACAGTGCCCTGAAGCTTCTTCCGATCCGCGCCATGCTCATCGGCGACGGCGATGTAGAGCGCCAGTAGCCAGGCCGCCGTCGCGTTGATCGTCATGGAGGTGTTCATCTGCTCCATGGGAATGCCCTCGAAGAGGGTTCGCATGTCGCCAATATGAGAGACCGGCACACCGACCTTGCCGACCTCGCCTTTCGCCAGCACGTGATCGCTGTCATACCCCGTCTGGGTTGGCAGATCGAAAGCGATGGAAAGGCCCGTCTGGCCGCGCGAAAGGTTCGTGCGGTAAAGCTCGTTCGAGGCCTTGGCCGTCGAATGACCGGCATAGGTGCGGAAAATCCAGGGCCTGTCCTTCTTCGGACCGCCCGTACCGTTTTCACCGTTTCCGCTCATCGCCTGACCTCGCGTCAACAAACCTTTTGAGAGCCCATTATCACAGGCTTTGCTGCGCTGCAAAAGGGGCTCGCAAAGAGCGCGCGCCGCAATGGATATCGCGCCGGTGTCGCTGTACCCTGCGCGGATCGAAACTCAACACAAAATGGGATGGACGCAATTCATGTCAGAACTCAACCAGGATCTCTTCCAACTCGCCATGTCGGAAGAGGCCCGGCCCCTGATGGCCGCCGTGCAGAAGCACATTGCCGAGAATGTCGACCCGATCACGGAAGAATTCTTCCGCCTCAACGACGAGAAGGAGGACCGCTGGTCCTGGCACCCGCGCCAGCTCGAACTTCTGGAAGGCGCCAAGAACAAGGCCAAGGAAGCCGGCCTCTGGAACTTCTTCCTGCCGGAATCGGAAATCGGCTCTGGCCTCACCAATCTCGATTATGCCTACATCGCCGCCGAACTCGGCAAATCGCCACTTGCCTCCGAGTCGCTCAACTGCAGCGCACCGGATACCGGCAACATGGAAGTGCTCGAGCGCGTCGGCACGCCGGAGCAGAAGAAAAAGTGGCTGGAGCCGCTCCTGAACGGTGAAATCCGCTCGGCCTATGCGATGACCGAGCCCGACGTACCCAGCTCCGATGCGAAGAACGTGCGCACCAGCGCCGTCCTCGACGGCGACGAATGGGTGATCAACGGCGAGAAGTTCTACATCTCGGGCGCCGGCGATCCGCGCTGCAAGATCATGATCGTCATGGTGAAGACGAGCCCCGACGCCCCGCCCAGCAAGCAGCAGTCGCAGATCCTCGTCCCGAAGGACACGCCCGGCGTCGAGATTCTCGGACCGATGAAGGTCTTCGGCAAGGACCACGCGCCGCATGGCCACATGCATATCCGCTTCAACAACGTGCGCGTGCCGAAGGAAAACATTCTGCTGGGAGAAGGGCGCGGCTTCGAGATCAGCCAGGTGCGCCTGGGGCCCGGCCGCATCCATCACTGCATGCGCTCGATCGGCAAGGCCGAAAAGGCTCTGGAACTGATGATAAAGCGCTCGGCGACGCGCGAGGCCTTCGGCAAGCCGATCGCAAAGCTCGGCGGAAATCTCGAGATCATTTCGCGTGCGCGAATCGAGATCAACGCGATGCGTCTGGCCGTTCTTCAGGCCGCCAAGGCAATGGACGTACTCGGCAACAAGGAAGCGCGCGTCTATGTGAGCGCGGTGAAGGCGATGGTGCCCGAACGGGTCTGCCTCATTATCGATCAGGCGATCCAGATGCACGGCGCCGCCGGTATCTCGCAATGGACGCCGCTCGCGGACATGTATACCGACATGCGCCACCTGCGCTTCGCCGACGGTCCGGATGAGGTCCATCACATGGTCGTGGGACGCGCCGAAATCCAGAAACACGGCCTCTGGTAAGACCTGAGGATCGAAAGACTGTGAAACAACTACCGCCGCACGGAGATCGCTCCGTGCGGCGGTTCTTCTTGGAAGCGCGTTTGCTCAGAGCACGTCGTTCAGAATATCGACGATGACGCCCGTCGCCAGCGAAACGAGCAATACGTCGTCTCCTGCGATCAACCTCTCATAATCGGCGCGAACGGGAAGGCGTGACGATAGTTCCAGCGGCAGATAGCGTTTCGCTATACCGGGAGGCAGAGGCTTGCCCCGCGCGAGATTCTTCGCAATGCCGGGCGGCAAAGGCTTCATCTCATAGGCGTTCGAAGAAAAATAGTCGCGGATGATGCGTGCTTCTTGCGTACCGAAGGCGACCGAGACTGCGAGATCGACAGCGCCGTCAATCTTGTCGCCGCCGTGAGCCTTGTCGTGAGGCGGGCCTTTTCCATTGCCATTGCCAGCGAACGCAGCACCGGAAACGCCGAACACGAAGGAAAGGGCGAGAATGGCGAGTTTCTTCCGCATCTTTCTTCTCCACAACAGAACACCAGGGAGACAGCAAGAAGGGTAGTTGTGGCAGCAATTGGGCTTCAAACGGGATCGCGTGCGCCAAAAGGAAAAAGGCGCCGCAAGACCGGCGCCTTTTCGTATCGTGAAGCGGAGATTTTCTATTCCGCAGCGGCCGTCGCAGTCGTACCGGCGGCACGCGCCGCAATACTCTCGATATGGCGGCGGCGAGCATCGAATTCGAGCGCGATGCTCTCGTCCGCCCGCTGCAACTCGTCGACATTCTGATCGGCGTAATCGATAACGCCCATCTCCTCATATCCCTTGCGGATGCGCGGGCCCCAAAGGCCGACATCCTTCACGATGGGCAGGATGCGCGTGAAGAGCGAGGAACGGAACTTCGCCATGAAGCCAGAGTGATACATGTGCTCGCCGCAGGCGACGGGATCGAGGCCCAGATTTTTCCACACTTCGACAGCGTCGAAACGGTCGCGCATGAGATAGCTCGCTTCGAGCAGGAACTCCTCGCGTTCGTCGCGCTCCTTCTCGGTAAGCTGCGGGTAGTAGTCGCGAAGCGCGAGACGGCCGAAGGCGACGTGACGGCTCTCGTCCTGCATCACATAGGCATTGACCGCGGCGGCAAGCGGGTTCTGCGCATTGTCGCGAATCTGCGCGAAGGAAGCGAGCGCAAGCCCCTCGATCACGACCTGCATGCCGAGATAGGTCATGTCCCAGCGGCTGTCCCGGAGTGTCTGCTCGATGAGGTCCTGCAGCGGCTTCGTCATCGGATAGGCAAGCTCAAACTTCTCGAGAAGCCGCTTGTAGCTTTCGACATGGCGCGCCTCGTCGATCACCTGCGTCGAGGCATAGAATTTCGAATCCATGTCCGGCACCTGCGTGACGATCTTCGCCGTGCAGATCAGCGCGCCTTGCTCGCCCTGCATGAATTGCGAGAGCTGCCAGGCCTGAAAATGCTTGCGCACATTGGCTTTCTCCTTGCGCGACATCTTCTCGAACTCGGCCATGCCGTTGATCGGCAGCATCTCGTCCGGCAATTGTTCCGGATTGTCTTCGTCGAGCTCCTGAGACCAGTCGAGACGCTCACTCGCATCCCATTGCATCTCCACGCCCTTGCGATAGAGGCCCATCATCGCGGTGCGTTCGGGATCGTAATTCCAGTTGAACATCGCGTCGAAGTTCTGCGGCACGGACCAGTGACTGTCCTCGAGCGCGAGCGCATACATGTCCTTGATCTTCTGCATCGGTTTCTCCTCCCTCCCGAGCAATATGCGTAGCCTAACTCCGTATTCAGCCTTCCGCTACGTCAAATAAATGGCGGAATTCCACGGGTTTACCGGGATGAGGTTTATATTGCGGTGCAAAATACCCTTGCATCCGCAGCGTCAAATGCCAATGATCCGCGCCAAGCCAGCGGGCCCGAACGAGAACGGCGAGAGAGGTAGATTATGGCGTACACGGAGAAAAAGGATCTCTACGAGGTCGGCGAGATCCCGCCGCTCGGACATGTGCCGAAAAACATGTACGCCTGGGCGATCCGCCGCGAGCGGCACGGACCTCCGCAACAGGCGATGCAGGTCGAGGTCGTACCGACCTGGGAGATCGACTCCAACGAAGTGCTCGTCCTCGTGATGGCCGCGGGCGTCAACTACAATGGAGTCTGGGCCGGCCTCGGCACGCCGATCTCCGTCTTCGACGTGCATGACAAGCCCTATCACATCGCAGGCTCCGACGCGTCCGGCATCGTCTATGCCGTCGGCTCCAAGGTGAAGCGCTGGAAGGTGGGCGACGAAGTCGTCATCCATTGCAACCAGGACGACGGCGACGACGAGGAATGCAATGGCGGCGATCCGATGTTCTCGCCGACGCAGCGCATCTGGGGCTACGAGACGCCGGACGGCTCCTTCGCGCAGTTCTGCCGCGTGCAATCGCAGCAACTCATGCCGCGTCCGAAGCACCTGACGTGGGAAGAAAGTGCCTGCTACACACTCACTCTTGCGACGGCCTACCGCATGCTGTTCGGCCATCGCCCGCACATTCTCTCGCCCGGACAGAACGTGCTTGTGTGGGGTGCGAGCGGAGGCCTTGGTTCCTTCGCCGTGCAGCTCTGCGCGACGGCGGGCGCCCATGCCATCGGCGTTATATCCGACGACAGCAAGCATGATTTCGTGATGTCGATGGGCGCGAAAGGCGTCATCAACAGAAAGAATTTCAACTGCTGGGGCCAGCTGCCAAAGGTGAATTCGCCCGAGTTCAACGACTTCATGAAAGAGGCGCGGAAGTTCGGCAAGGCGATCTGGGATATCACGGGCAAGGGCATCGATCCCGATATCGTCTTCGAACATCCCGGCGAGTCGACCTTCCCCGTCTCCTGCATGGTGACGAAGCGCGGCGGCATGGTCGTCTTCTGCGCGGGCACGACAGGCTTCAACCTGACCTTCGACGCGCGCTTCGTCTGGATGCGCCAGAAGCGAATCCAGGGCTCGCATTTCGCGCATCTGAAACAGGCGAGCGCCGCGAACCAGCTCGTGATCGAGCGCCGCATCGACCCCTGCATGTCGGAAGTCCTTCCGTGGGCGGACATTCCACTGGCGCATGACAAGATGTGGAAGAACGAGCACCTGCCGGGCAACATGGCGGTGCTGGTTTCGGCCGCGCGCCCGGGCCTGCGCACGGTCGAGGACGCCGTCGAAGCGGGGACAAAGGCGGCCTGAAACGGCTCGATGTCATCGTAATGTCATCGAAACGTCACAAGCAGCGAAGATATCCCCCATGCGGGGACAAGACGACCAAGGGCCGGGGATAACCCGGCCCTTTTTTCATTCTGACCGGCGTCCGGCGAAAAAACTTGTCCCCGGTTCCGCCTTCGCCCGCGCGGTAGGGTGAGTGGGAAAAAACAATCCCCGGTTTTCGGACAGCCTCCACCCCCTCAGGCGGCGGACTTTTCCGGCTCGCCCGATTCGGCCAAGGCAGGCCCGGACGCAGGTGCGGGCACTTCGCAGGCCACCGCCTGCTCTGCTGCCGGTTCGCCGGCAGCTGCCTCCGCCTGCGGCTCGACAGGCGCTTCGGCGGCGTCGGAAGCAGGTTCGGGCGCAGCAGCAGGCTCTGACGGCGCGGCCGCGGCTGGCGCCTCGGAGGCCGCCCCAACTTCCTCCGCGGACAGTACATTTTGGGCAGCCATAGCCGCTGCCGCCACCGGTGCGCTCCGCATGAAGAGGCGGTCGAGCGCGAAGCGGTCGTCGCCATAAAATGCGAGCGGCGCGAAGGCGGCCAGCACGAGAACCGAATGAAGAAGGAAGGGGGTTACGCCGCCCGCGACGAGATCGAGCGGCGCGGCGGGAAAGGGCCATGCCGAAACGGCGGCGGCAAGAAGACCGAGGACGAGCATCGGATAGGCGGCAAGGCGGAAGAACCCGGTCAGCACCAGAACCGCAAGAAGGACGCCAAGCCCGCCGAGAAGCTGGATGGAGAGTGCATCGGGCTGCACGCCGGGAAGCCAGACGGCGAGGAGAGGAATACCGCCCTCGGGCGATACGATCCGCGCCGCTGCCCAGACGGCGACGAGAAACGAAAAGCCAGAACGCAGCAGCAGGAGACCAAGCGCTTTCATCCGTACCCTCCCTATTCCGAGACGGGCGGCAGTTTGGCGGCAAGAGAGCGTGGGCGCCAAACACAATTTTATGACGGCCCCGGCGCCGCACTGTCATTGAAACAGACCGGGCTCACTGCCCCGCGAGCCAGGCATCCGCCTCGCCATAGAGCGCCTTCATTTCCGCACTCCTGTCGAGCACGACGGTCTTCGAGAGTTCGATGCCGCCGCGCTTCATGCTCGCGGCGAGGAAACGGAGCTCGGCCGGAAAGGCGTCGAGCCCTTCGAAGAGAGAGGCCGGCAGCGCGGTCGTGTCGACCGGGTCGATCCGGTCCTTCTCATAGACCGCGACGCGCTTCCGGATCTTCCATGCGCCGTCACGCTTTTCGAGCATGTCGACAAAGCGCGCATGGGAGGTCGTGTCGACCATGCCGAAGGGCGCGGACGACCGCACCATGATGACGACATTGACCTCGCTCACCGCACGTGCCCCCTCGATGCGAATGGAGGGCACGCCAAGCTGATGCTTGAGGAGCGCTGCACCGCCAGCGGCAATCATCTTCGAAGCCTCGACGAAGCCTTCATGCGGGCCGTCATACCAGCTGATCGAGATCGTGCCGCCCGGATGGAAAGTGGATGCGAGTTCCGGCCAGCGCTCCCGATCGCGCCAGAAGCCCCAATTGTTCACGAGCTCCGCGATTTCCGATTTCGCCGTCATGCTATCCGTCCCTTCCCGCAATGAATCCGCGCGCATGGCGGCCGGCGCGGCGAATGCCGCCGCGAGCGCAACAAGCGCAATTGCAAGGCTTTTCATGAGTTCCCTCCCCGCGCTTCCTGACGCAAGAAGGTCGCAAAGGGAGAGAGACGCGGCAATAGACGGGCAGTCAGTTCAAAAGGTGCGGTGGAAAACCCTCACCGCTCCCAGTAGTCCTTGGAGAACATGACGAGGACGGTGAGCAGTTCGAGGCGGCCGAGCAGCATCGCGAAGGCCATGATGAGTTTAGGACCGTCCGGGAGCGTCGCGAAATTGCCCGCGGGGCCCACAATGGGGCCGAGGCCGGGACCGACATTCGCGATCGAGGTCACGGCGGAGGAAAGCGCCGTCGTGAAGTCGAGGCCGAAAGCCGCAAGCGCCATTGCGACGACGAGCATCGAGGCGAGATAGACGAAAACGAAAAGCGCGACGGAGAAGACAATCTCGCGGCTTACGGTGCGCTCGCCATAGCGCATGGTCTGCGCCACATGTGGATAGAGCGTCTGGCGCACCTGCGTCTTGAAGAGGATCGCGAGGATTTGCAGGCGGAATATCTTCATGCCGCCCGCCGTCGACCCGGTACAGCCGCCAACAAACATCAGGATGAAAAAGACCATGACGGCAAAAGGCCCCCAAAGCTGATAATCATCGCTGGTGAAGCCTGCGGTCGTGACGATGGAAGTGACGTTGAACGCAGTATGGGTGAGCGCCTCGAAGAAACCGTAGTCGCCGCGCGCGGCAAGCCAGAGCGCGAGAAGAACCGAGACGCCCGCGAGCAGGGAGATGAACCCTCTCACCTGAGGATCGTTCCAGATCTTTTCATTGGACCCGCGAAGCGTCTGCACATAAAGCGCAAGCGGCACCGCGCCCGAGATCATGAATATCGTGCCCGTCCAGTGAATGAAGGAATTCTCGAAGTAACCGAAGGACGCGTCATGCGTCGAGAACCCCGCCGTCGCCACTGTCGTCATCGCATGGTTCATCGCATCGAAGGGCGTCATGCCGCCAACGATATAGGCGAGCGCGCAGAGAAGCGTCAGCAGCAGATAGACCTCGCCGATGGCAACCGCGATCTGGCCCGGACGCGGCAGTACCTTTTCCGTCTTGTCCGTGCTTTCGGTGCGGAAGAGCTGCATGCCGCCGACGCGCAGGAAGGGCAGAATGGCCACCGCCGTGACGATGATACCGATGCCGCCGATCCATTGCAGAAGCGAGCGCCAGAGCAGAATGCCCGGCGGCGCGCGGTCGAGGCCGATCATCACCGTGCCGCCCGTTGTCGTGACCCCGGACATGGCCTCGAAGAAAGCGTCCGTATAGTTCATGTCGAGCCGCGAGAAGGCGAAGGGAAGCGCCGAAAAGGCGGCGACGGAGAGCCAGCCGAAAGTGGTGACGAGGAAGGTGGCGCGATGGGTGAGGTCGCGCTCGTCCGTCTGGTTGGCGAGCATGAGAGCGCCGCCGACGAAGCCCGTCACGACGGCGGAGGAAAGAAATGCCTCCCAGTCGTCGCTGCGCGCGACGATTTCGGCGAGCACGGGCACGAGCATGACCGCCGCCAGCGCGACGAGAAGCGCACCGATGACGAGGCCCACCACCTTCGTGCTATGGGCCGCTGTACTCGTCCTGGCGCTGTCCATGGAATGCCCCCGTCAGGCCTTGTCTCGAACCTGTCTCAACGAATCGGGGGGCCCGACTGGCCGGAGCCCCGGGTTCGAGATATATAGACATTGAGAAGCGCGTGCTATTTCCAACCGGACATTCCCCCGCGCTTCCCGGCGAAATTCCGGATTCCACACCAAGATAAGGCCCTTTCCGGAGCCCCGGCCGTCCTGTCTATGTCCGATACGAGCGAGTTCGCCCCATGAGCCAGTCCAACGCCGCTGCAGCCTCCGCCCCGACGGGAGGGAGCGCCGCCCTTCTCGACGACCTTCTGCCTTCGACGGTGAGCGCCGTGGAAGCGGCGGATGCCCTCTTCGCCAAGGCGAAAGCCGCGGTTTTCGCGAAGGTCGCGAAAGACGGCAAGGTTTCGGCGGCGCTGATCGAAAAGGAACAGTTCGCGGTGCATGGCCTTGCCTGGTTCGCGACCTATGTGGAGGCGCTGCGCCAGCTTGCTTCCTATGCGGCGCGGATGACGGAGGAAGGCCGGTTCGGCGAATTCGAGGCGCTGATCGTCCAGGCCGCTTTCGGCGAGTATCTCTCGCAGATAGCCGGCGGCATTCCGATGAGCCAGGGCGAAACGGTGCGCATGCGCGATCTGGGCGTCACGCATGACGAGGCGCAGGTCCTCTTCAACGATGCCGTGCGAAAGCTGGTGATGGGCGGCAACACCGCCCCCGTGCGGGCACGGCTCGCCGAATTGATCGCGGCCAATACGGGCGCGGCGACCTTCGGCGATGCGGGCCTCGAGGACACCTATGAACAGATCCGCGACCAGATGCGCAAATTCGCCGATGCCGAAGTCGTGCCCCATGCGCATGAGTGGCATCTGAAGGACGACTACATCCCGCTCGATGTGGTGGCGCAGATGTCGGAGCTCGGCGTCTTCGGCCTGACGATCCCGGAAGAGTTCGGCGGGCTCGGCCTCGGCAAGGAATCGATGTGCGTGGTGTCGGAAGAACTGTCGCGCGGCTATATCGGCGTCGGCTCGCTCGGCACGCGCTCGGAAATCGCGGCGGAGCTCATTCTCGGCGGCGGCACGGCGGAACAGAAGCAGAAGTGGCTGCCGAAGATCGCGAGCGGCGAAGTGCTGCCGACGGCGGTCTTCACCGAGCCGAACACGGGCTCCGACCTTGCGAGCCTGAAGACGCGAGGCAAGAGAGACGGCGACGTCTACAAGGTGAACGGCAACAAGACATGGATCACCCATGCGGCGCGCGCCGACGTGATGACGCTGCTTTGCCGCACGAATGACGAGCCGGGCTACAAGGGCCTTTCGATGCTGCTCGCGGAAAAGCCGCGCGGCGACGACAACGACCCTTTCCCGGCCAAGGGCATGTCCGGCGGCGAGATCGAGGTTCTCGGCTATCGCGGCATGAAGGAATTCGAGATCGGCTTCGACGATTTCGAGGTCAAGGCGGAAAACCTGCTCGGCGGCGAGGAAGGCCAGGGCTTCAAGCAGCTCATGCAGACCTTCGAGAGCGCGCGCATCCAGACGGCGGCCCGCGCGGTCGGCGTCGCGCAATGCGCGCTCGAACTCGGCCTTCGCTATGCGCAGGAGCGTGTGCAGTTCGGCAAGCCGATCATGAGTTTCCCGCGCGTCTTCGGAAAGCTCGTGATGATGGCGGTCGAGATCATGGTGGCGCGCCAGATCACCTATTTCGCCGCGCGCGAGAAGGATGGCGGCAGGCGCTGCGACCTCGAGGCGGGCATGGCGAAGCTCCTTGCCGCGCGCGTCGCCTGGGCGGCGGCGGACAATGCGCTGCAGATCCACGGCGGCAACGGTTTCGCGCTCGAATATCCGGTGAGCCGCGTGCTTTGCGATGCGCGCATCCTCAACATTTTCGAGGGCGCGGCAGAAATTCAGGCGCAGGTGATCGCCCGCCGCCTTCTTGAAGGAGGAAACTGAGCCATGGCCGACCTTTTCTCATGGCTTGGGCCCATCGCGATGGGCGCCGTACTCATCGTGCTGCTGCTCGGTCTCTGGAACATGATGCGAGGCGGTTCTGCGAGCCGTTCGCAAACACTGATGCGCTGGCGCGTCGGGCTCCAGTTCCTCGCCATTATCATCATCATGACGGGACTCTATCTGAGCACGCTCTGAGCCGCACAGGCGGACGGACGGGCGAACCATTTCAGGGTTCCGGGGTTCTATGACCTCGTGGTTATCGTAAATTCAATAATTTCCCTGTAATTTGACCAAGTCCGGGGAAAGTTTACCGAGCAAGGGGACCTAAACGTGATCTTGAAACGCTTCGCTCTCGCCGCGCTCGCGGCGACGCCCTTTTTTTGTGCCACGGCGCCCGCTTCGGCGGAGGGCCTGCTGACCGAGCTGCGCATCGGCGTGCTCGACCATGACAGCGACCTGGTGCGCAACCGCCACGAAACGAGCGATCCGGATATCAATCTCGAGGCTCGCTTCGCCTCGCCGGACTTCCTCGACTGGGCCTTCTCGCCCAATCCGGTGATCGGCGCGAACATCAATACGGGCAACGGCACGAGCCTCGCCTATGCCGGCCTCGGCTGGACCTTCTATCTGACGGAAGCGATTTTCGCCGATTTCACGCTGGGCGGCGCGATCCATGATGGCGAGACGAGCCGCGTGACCCCGGAGAGCCGCAATTACGGCTGCCGCCTCAACTTCCATGAAAGCGTGTCGCTCGGCTACAGCTTCGACGCCCATAACGCGATCATGGTCGGCTTCGACCACATGTCGAACGCCTCGCTCTGCGAGGATAATAACGGGCTGACCAATATCGGCATCCGCTACGCCTACAAATTCTGAAGAATCCCCGGAAATCCGGGCTATCGGACGGGCGCTGCGAACCAGGCAGCGCCCGTTTGCGTTCCAGACGGAGAGGAACGGGCCTATGATGCGCCCCGCCCCGGATTCTCCCGTCCGCGCATCGCGGCAGGGAGGGAAGGCATGAGCAAGGAGGCCGCCAATGCCCGGTAGAGAGATTTCCGCCGCCGAACTGCCGAAGGATCACGTCACCATCTCCGGCCGCAGCATGGCCTATAGCGAGATGGGCGAAGGCGACCCCATCGTCTTCCTTCACGGGAACCCGACCTCGTCCTATCTGTGGCGAAACGTCATGCCGCACCTGAAGGCACAAGGCCGCTGCATCGCGCCGGACCTGATCGGCATGGGCGACAGCGACAAGCTCGAACCTTCCGGCCCCGGCCGCTACACCTTCCGCGAGCATCGCCGCTTCCTCGACGCCTTTCTCGAAGCGGTGGGCGCGACCAAGAACGTGACGCTGGTGATCCATGACTGGGGCTCGGCGCTCGGCTTCGACTGGGCGAACCGCAACCGGCAGGCCGTGGAAGGCATCGCCTATATGGAAGGGATCGTGCGGCCGCTCGAATGGGACGAATGGAACCCGGATGCCAGACGCATCTTCGAGGGCTTCCGCTCGGAAGCGGGCGAGGAAATGATCCTGGAGAAGAACCTCTTCATCGAGGCGGTGCTGCCGGGCTCCATTCTGCGCAAGCTGACGGAGGAGGAGATGGCGGTCTATCGCCGCCCCTTCCTGGAAGAAGGCGAGGACCGGCGGCCGACGCTGACCTGGCCGCGCCAGATCCCGCTCGGCGGCGAGCCGGAAGACGTGACCGACATCGTGCAGTCCTATGCGGACTGGATGGCGGCGAACGATCTCCCCAAGCTCTTCGTCAATGCCGATCCCGGCGCGATCCTGATCGGCGCGCAGCGCGAATTCTGCCGGGGCTGGAAGAACCAGCGCGAAGTGACCGTGAAGGGAAGCCACTTCATCCAGGAAGACAGCCCGCACGAAATCGGCGAGGCGGTGGCCGAGTGGCGGCGCGCCTGGAAGAAATAGGACCGCGGCGAACACACCGTAATGTGACTGTAATGACACGCGGGCAGCTTGATCCGGCGCCCGCGACGGGCGAATCTCGCATCAGCGCCACAGCCAGGGGGACCCCGAGCCATGAAAGAAACCGCACCCGCTTCATCGAGCTTCACGACGCCGGTCAAGACACTGCACTGGGCGCTCGCCGTGCTCGTGCTGATCATGCTTTACGGCGGCTTCACGCTGAGCCGCGAGACGGCGACCATGCATTTCGGCACCGGCCTCGTGATCCTCGTCCTCATGGTGATCTGGCTGGCGATTCGCGGGCGCAACCCGCGGCCCGCCCAGGTGGACATGCCGCGCTGGCAGCAGATCGCCTCCAAGGCGGTTCATCACGGTCTCTATGCAAGCGTGACGCTGCAGCCCGTCTTCGGCCTGATGATGGCGACGACATCGAAGGGCGAACCGGTTGCCTATGGCGTGATACCCCTCAAGATCGCGCAGAACGACGCGATCAACGAGGTGGGGCATGTGCTGCACGGCCTGAACGGCTATCTGCTGACCGCGCTGGTCACCGTGCATATTCTCGCCGCGCTTTATCACCATGTCGTTCTGCGCGACAACGTGCTGAGGCGGATGCTGCCTTTCGCGAAACCCTGACGGGGAGAGAATGGTCACCCTCAACAAGATCTACACGAAGAGCGGCGACAAGGGCACGACGGCGCTTGCGACCGGCGAGCGCGTGGCGAAACACGCGCTCCGCATCGAAAGCTACGGCACGGTCGACGAGACGAATTCGACGATCGGCATCGCAAGGCTTCACACCGCCGGGATGCCGAAACTCGACGCCATGCTCGGCCGCATCCAGAACGAGCTTTTCGACCTCGGCGCCGATCTCGCGACGCCGGAGAAGGACGAGAAGCTCGATTATGAGCCGCTCCGGATCGTGGCAACGCAGGTCACACGGCTCGAAAACGAGATCGACGAGCTGAATGGCGAACTCGAGCCGCTGCGCTCCTTCGTGCTGCCGGGCGGAACCCCCGCGGCGGCCTATCTGCACCTTGCCCGCACCGTCTGCCGCCGCGCCGAACGCCAGGTGACGGCGCTGATGGAGGGCCCGCACGAGATGGTGAGCGAGGAGGCGCTGCGCTATCTGAACCGCCTCTCGGACTTCCTTTTCGTCGCCGCGCGATATGCCAATCTGGGAGAGGACGGCAAGGGCCCGGGCGATGTGATGTGGGTTCCCGGCGGAACCCGCTAGGGCGGCGAATTGCCCCTTTTCGCGCCCCGCCCTATTCGTTGACAGGGGCGGACGGGGCCTCTAGGTTCCCGCACCGCAACAGCAGCTTTGTGGCACCGGGCGCGTTCGGCACCGTTTCACGCGAGAAACAGCCGTTTTCAAGGCCACCGGCCGCCGCCCAAGACCTACACCAAGACCGGCGCCAAGGTATCCGTGAGGCCGGGGGCACAAGCGATCCCCGTTTCTCGCCGCCAAGGCATTGCGCAGGGAGTCCGCCTCGATGAAAGTCCTCGTACCGATCAAGCGAGTGGTCGACTACAACGTGAAAATCCGCGTGAAATCGGATGGCAGCGGCGTCGATCTCGCCAATGTGAAGATGTCCATGAACCCCTTCGACGAAATCGCCGTCGAAGAAGCGGTCCGCCTCAAGGAAGCGGGAACGGCCACCGAAGTCGTCGTCGTTTCGATCGGCGTCCAGCAGGCCACAGAAACGCTCCGCACCGCGCTCGCCATGGGCGCCGACCGCGGCATTCTCGTGAAGACCGACGATACGGTCGAACCGCTCAACGTCGCCAAGATCCTCAAGGGCGTCGCCGAAGCCGAGAAGCCGGACCTCATCATCCTCGGCAAGCAGGCGATCGACGACGATTGCAACCAGACGGGCCAGATGCTTTCCGCGCTGCTCGGCTGGTCGCAGGGCACCTTCGCCTCGAAGGTCGAGGTGGCCGGCGACGCGCTGAACCTGACGCGCGAAATCGACGGCGGCCTGCAGACGCTGAAGCTCAAGATGCCGGCCGTGATCACCACGGACCTGCGCCTCAACGAGCCGCGCTATGCGTCGCTGCCGAACATCATGAAGGCGAAGAAGAAGCCGATCGACGAAAAGACGCCGGGTGACTTCGGCGTCGAGGTGAAGAACCACCTCGAAGTCGTGAAGGTATCCGAGCCGCCGCAGCGCTCCGCCGGTATCAAGGTCGAGTCGGCTGCCGAACTCGTGTCGAAGCTCAAGGAAGCGGGAGTGATCGGATGACCACGCTTGTTATTGCAGACCACAACAACAAGGCGCTGAACGACGCGACCGCGAAGACCGTCACCGCCGCTTCGAAGCTCGGCGGCGATGTCGTCGTTCTCGTGGCCGGTCAGGGCTGCGACGCGGTGGCCGAAGCCGCCGCGAAGCTCGACGGCGTGAAGAAGGTGCTCGTCGCCGACGACGCGCTCTACGCGCATCCGGTTGCGGAGCCCCTCGCCGCTCTCGTCGTGGGCCTCGCCAAGGATTATGACGCGATCGTCACCGCGGCCACCACCGTGGGCAAGAACTTCATGCCCCGCGTCGCCGCGCTTCTCGACGTCGCGCAGATCTCGGAAATCACCGCCGTCGACGCGCCGGACACCTTCCAGCGCCCGATCTATGCCGGTAACGCCATCCAGACCGTGAAGTCGACCGACGCGAAGAAGGTCATCACGGTCCGCACCACCGCCTTCCCGGCGGCGGGTCAGGGCGGCTCGGCCTCGGTCGAGAAGATCGGCGCCGCCGAAAATCCGGGCCTTTCCGAATTCGTCGGCGAAGAACTGACGAAGTCGGATCGTCCGGAACTGACGTCGGCCAAGATCATCATCTCGGGCGGCCGCGGCATGCAGAACGGCGAGAACTTCGCCATGCTCGAAAAGATCGCCGACAAGCTCGGCGCCGGCGTCGGCGCCTCGCGCGCCGCGGTCGATGCGGGCTTCGTGCCGAACGACTACCAGGTCGGCCAGACCGGCAAGGTCGTCGCTCCCGAGCTCTACATCGCGGTCGGCATTTCCGGCGCGATCCAGCATCTCGCGGGCATGAAGGACTCGAAGGTCATCGTCGCGATCAACAAGGACGAAGAGGCGCCGATCTTCCAGGTCGCCGATTACGGCCTCGTGGCGGACCTCTTCAAGGCGGTGCCGGAACTCGAGGAAGAGCTCGGCAAGGCCGGCCTCTGAACCTTATCTCCCGCCGGAGACAGGATAAAAGAAGCGCCGCCGGGCAACCGGCGGCGCTTTTTCTTTACGCTGCAAGGCTTACGCGCCATTCTTAGGCGCAAATCGAAAGGCCGCCCGGGGCGGCCCGAAACCACGGGTTCGAGTTATGAAGTTTCGCAAGGTGGGCGTCATCGGCGCCGGTCAGATGGGCAACGGCATCGCGCATGTCTGCGCGCTGGCGGGTTACAACGTCGCGCTCTACGACATTTCGCGCGACCGCATCGAAGCCGGCCTTGCGACCATCGACGGCAACATGGCGCGCCAGGTTTCGAGCGAGCGCATTACCGTCGAGCAGCGCGACGCCGCGCTCGAAAGGCTCTCCGCCGCCGAAAGCATGGAGAGCTTCGAGGATGCCGATATCGTGATCGAGTCGGCGACCGAGAACGAGGAAGTGAAGCGCAAGATCTTCTCCGAACTCTGCCCGCATCTGCGCGAGGACGCGCTGATCGCCACCAACACATCTTCAATTTCGATCACACGGCTCGCCGCCTCCACCGACCGGCCCGAACGCTTCATGGGCATGCATTTCATGAATCCCGTGCCCGTCATGGAACTCGTGGAACTGGTGCGCGGCATCGCGACCGACGACGCCACCTTCGAAACCATCCAGCAATTCGCGAACTCGCTCGGCAAGAAGGTCGCCAATGCCGAAGACTTTCCCGCCTTCATCGTGAACCGCATCCTGCTGCCGATGATCAACGAGGCCGTCTATGCGCTCTATGAGGGCGTGGGCTCCATCGAAAGCATCGACAAGGCGATGAAGCTCGGCGCGAACCATCCGATGGGACCGCTGCAACTGGCCGATTTCATCGGGCTCGATACCTGTCTTTCGATCATGCAGGTGCTTTACGACGGACTGGCAGATTCGAAATACCGGCCCTGCCCGCTTCTCGTGAAATATGTCGAGGCGGGCTGGCTTGGCCGCAAGACCCAGCGCGGCTTCTACGATTATCGCGGCGAAAAGCCGGTTCCCACGCGCTGAAGCGGCGCCGGAAGATTCCGCATCAGAAACGAAATTACTACCTGTTCGTTAACCTGCATCATGCAAAAGTCCCCCGCGATGCGCAGGGGAACGCATGGGGTGGAGGATGACGGGAAGTTTCGGAACCGGGGAACGCGCGAAGAAGATCACCGACGAGCCTCAATTCATCGAGGCGCCGGAACATCCTTCCGTCGTGGCGCTCCATGACTATCTGGAGAGCGTGCGCGGGGAACGGGAACTGGCCGACCGCGCCGATATCGACCCCGTCAAGATCGCAAAATTCCTGCCCAATATGATCATCGCGGAAGCGGTGAATGGTGGCGAAGACTTCCGCACCCGCCTTTTCGGCACGGCGCTGGTCGAACTGCTGGGGGAGGAGCGGACCGGCAAGCTTCTCTCGGAATTCGCGGAGGAAGGCGGCGCCTTCTCGCATGGCGATCCCGCCGCCGTGCAGCGGCGCTGGATATTCATCACGCGCAAGGCCTTTTTCGGCCGCAAACCGGTCTTCGTGAAGGTCCCCTTCGCCGCCTCCGGCCGCCTCTATCTCGTCGGCCATTGCCTGTCCGTGCCCCTGACGGCTGGCGGAAGCGAACCCGCGCAGACTGTCGGCGCGCTTTTCGTGGCGCGCGCGGAAACGGATACCCTCTAGAGGCCGAGGCTCAACCTTCGCCCGCTGGCGCGTAGAGCGCGAGAGCTTCCTCGATGAATGCCTTGGCATCCTCGCTCGCCCAGGGGGCGGGGCCGACCATGCGGCCGATCTCCAGGCCCTCCGGCGAGACGAGAAGCGTCGTCGGCAGGCCGAAGGCGCCCAGCGTGAAATTCGCCTTGGCGGTGGGGTCGATATAGAGGGCAAGCGCCTCGGCCCCTACCTCGGCGAGGAAATCGCGGACGAGCGTCTCGCCCTTGCTGTCGACGCTGAGGGCCACGACCTCGAAACGGTCGCTGCCGAGTTCCGCCTGAAGCCGGTCGAGCTCGGGTATCTCTTCCCGGCAGGGCCCGCACCAGGTCGCCCAGATGTTCAGAAGGACGAGTTTCCCCCGGAAATCGGCAAGGGTCAGCTCCTCGCCATCGCCATTCCGGAAGCTGAAATCGGGGATGGGCGCGGGCTCGGGCTTTGCCGTGAAATTGGCGACCTCGCCGGTCGCGGCGGCATCGAGCCGGGCCGCGGCCTCGCTCATGGAAGGCGCGTCCGGGTTGCCGCCCCCCTGTCCGATCAAGTATACCGCCCCGGCGGCCAAGACCACCGCCGCGGCCAGAATGGCGATTGTTTTCGGCTTTCCCTGGAACATTCCCTACTCTTTTTCGGCACGGTTACGCAGCGCTGCCCGAGGCGCCCCGGAACGGCTCGAAAAAGAGCCCGGAGAACGACATGAGCAACAAGATGTGGGGCGGACGCTTCGGCGAGGGCCCCGACCGGATCATGGAGGAGATCAACGCCTCCATCGGCTTCGACCAGCGCTTCTTCGCCCAGGATATCGAGGGCTCGAAAGCGCATTGCCGCATGTTGGCCGAAACGGGAATTATCTCAAGGGCGGACGCCGATCAAATTATCGCGGGTCTGGACGCCGTGCTCGCCGAAATCGAGGGAGGCGAGTTCGAGTTCCGGCGCGACCTCGAGGACATCCACATGAATGTGGAATCGAGGCTTGCCGACCTCATCGGCGCGGCCGCGGGAAGGCTCCACACCGCCCGCTCTCGCAACGATCAGGTCGCGACCGACTTCAAGCTCTATATCCGCGACACGATCGACCATCTGGACGGCCAGCTTCGCGACCTGCAGGAAGCGCTGCTGACGCGCGCGGAAGAACACGCCGCGACCATCATGCCGGGCTTCACGCATCTCCAGACGGCGCAGCCAGTGACCTTCGGGCATCATTGCCTCGCCTACGTGGAAATGGCGGGACGCGACCGGGGACGGCTGCAGGACGCGCGCAAGCGGCTCAACGAATGCCCGCTGGGCGCGGCGGCGCTTGCCGGCACGTCCTTTCCCATCGACCGGGAGCAGACGGCGAAGGCGCTGCGCTTCGATGCGCCCACGCGGAACTCGCTCGACAGCGTGTCGGACCGCGACTTCGTGCTCGAAACGCTGGCGGCTGCCTCCATCGCGGCGACGCATCTGACGCGGCTTGCCGAAGAGATCGTGATCTGGTCGACGCCGGGCTTCGACTTCGTGCGTCTGCCGGACAGTTTCACCACCGGCTCCTCGATCATGCCGCAGAAGCGCAATCCGGACGCCGCCGAACTGGTGCGCGCGAAGGCGGGCCGCGTGATCGGCGCGCTGACCTCGCTCCTCATCGTGATGAAGGGCCTGCCGCTCGCCTATTCCAAGGACATGCAGGAAGACAAGGAAGCCGCCTTCGACGCGCTCGACGCGCTGTCGCTGTCGCTTGCCGCGATGACGGGCATGGTGAGGACGCTCACCGTCAACGAAAAGGCGATGCGCGCCGCCGCCTCGCGCGGCTTCTCCACCGCGACGGACCTCGCCGACTGGCTTGTCCGGGCGCTGAACCTTCCCTTCCGGCAGGCGCATCACGTGACCGGCGCGCTCGTCGCCAGGGCGGAGAAGAAGGGCATCGACCTCGACGGGCTTTCGCTCGACGAAATGCGCGAGGTGGAGCCCGGCATCACCGATGAGGTATATTCCGTGCTCGGCGTCGACAATTCCGTCGCCAGCCGGACGAGCTTCGGCGGCACCTCGCCGGAGAATGTGCGCGCCGCCGCGAAGTGGTGGCGCGATGAACTCGGGCGCGAGAGCAGCCGATAGAGCGGGGAGAAGCCGGATGAGCATGCAGCGGAAGATATGGATGGCGATGCTCGGGCTCGCGCTCGCCGCGACGCTTTCGGCCTGCGGGCGGAAGGGCGACCTCGAACTTCCCGAAGGGGCGAAACAGCAACCGCAGGCGAGCGAGAGCGCGCCCTCGGCATCGGAAGTGCTTGGCGACAATCCGCCCATCGACGCCGAACCCCTCGACGACGAAATGGAAGACATCGCGCCGCGCCGCCGCGTCAGCGACTACTGAGCGCGACGCGCATCCGGACAGGAACATGCATCACTTCGAATATCGCGGCGGCGTTCTCCACGCCGAGGACGTCGCGATCCCGGACATTGCCGCGGCGATAGGCACGCCCTTCTACTGCTATTCGAGCGCGACGCTCGAACGGCACTACCGCGTCTTCGCGGACGCCTTCAAGGGACAGCCCGCGCGCGTCTGCTATTCGGTGAAGGCGAATTCGAATCTCGCCGTGGTGGCGACGCTGGCCAGGCAGGGCGCGGGCGCGGACGTCGTTTCGGAAGGCGAATTGCGGCGCGCGCTCGCCGCCGGTATCGAGCCCGCACAGATCGTCTTTTCCGGGGTCGGCAAGACCGAAGCGGAAATGAGCTTCGCGCTCGAAACCGGGATCGACCGGTTCAACGTGGAATCGGAACCCGAACTCGAACTCCTTTCGCAGCTTGCATCGGCGCGGGGCCTGACCGCGCGTGTCGCGATTCGCGTGAACCCCGATGTCGACGCGAAGACGCATGAGAAGATCGCGACCGGCAAGGCCGAAAACAAGTTCGGCATTTCATGGAAGCGCGCACCCTCCGTCTATGACCGCGCGAAGCAATTGCCGGGCATCGAGGCGAACGGCATCGACGTCCATATCGGCAGCCAGCTGACCGATCTCGCGCCTTTCGAGGCGGCGTTCGCCCGCGTCGCCGCGATGGTGGAAGAACTGCGCGCGCGCGGCCACGCGATCGCCCACATCGACCTTGGCGGCGGGCTCGGCATTCCCTATCGCGGCGACAACGACGTGCCGCCGCACCCGGACGAATATGCGCGGATGGTGAAGCGGACGATGGGCCATCTCGGCTGCTCGCTCACCTTCGAGCCGGGACGCCTCATCGCGGGCAATGCGGGCATTCTCGTTTCGCGCGTCATCTACGAAAAGCAGGGCGACGACCGGAACTTCCTCATTCTCGACGCCGCGATGAACGACCTCATTCGTCCGACGCTCTACGACGCCTTTCACGAGATCCGCCCCGTGGCGGAAGGAGGCGCCGCGGAGCGCGTCACATACGACGTGGTGGGCCCCGTGTGCGAAACGGGCGATTTCTTCGCCAAGGGGCGGGAACTCCCGCGCCTCCAGAGCGGCGAGCTCGTCGCCATCATGTCGGCCGGCGCCTATGGCGCCGTGCAGGCCTCGACCTACAACACGCGGCCGCTCGTGCCCGAGGTCATGGTGAAGGGCGATGTTTTCGCCGAAGTCCGCGCCCGCCCCAGTTATGACGCAATGCTGAAACAGGATATCATTCCTTCCTGGCTCGATTAGGCGCGGTTCCAGAGCCTGGAGCGGCACGCAGCAATTGAGGGCGAAAGGCTTGACCGGCCCCGGAGGCGAAAGACCGGAAGGGAAACGGAAGACGCCGCGCGGCACGAAACTGCCGCCGCGCGTCGAACGCCGTGTACGCATTTCCCGCGCGCTTCTCGTCTGGGAAGAAATCCTGCCGGCCATCTGGCCCGCGGCGGCGGTGGCCGGGCTCTTCGTGGCGCTGGCGCTTTTCGGCTTCTTCGCGCATCTGCCTCTACCGCTCCACTGGGCGCTGCTCGCGGGCTTCGGCGCACTCTCCGTCTGGCTTCTCTGGCGCGGCTTTCGCGGCTTCCGCTGGCCGGACCGCGACGACGCGCTGCGCCATCTCGAAAAATCCTCCGGTCTCGTCCATGCGCCGCTTTCCTCCTATGAGGATGTGGCGGCGGAGAACACGGGCGACCCGGCGCTCTGGGCCGCGCATCGCCGCTGGATCTCGGAGCGGATCGCGAGGCTCAGGATCGGCCTGCCCCTTTCCGTGCTCGCGCGGCGCGACCCCTATGCGATCCGCGCCGCCGTCGCGCTGCTGCTGGTGATCGGCCTCGCGGGTACGGGCGCTGGCCGCCTCGACCGGATTTCCGATGCGCTGCTGCCGGGCGCCGCGGGCGCGCGCGCGGCCAATATCGAAGCCTGGATCACCCCGCCCGGCTATACGGGAAAGCCCCCCGTCTATCTCGAACGGAACGAGGCGGAAGTTCACGACCTCGAAAGGATCGAGGCACCGGAAGGCAGCACGCTCTCGATCCGCGTCCACGGACTGAAGAACGCGCCCGTTCTCGAAAGCCACGGAGAGGACCGCAGCGAACCGCTGACGCTCGAAACGGTGAGCGCGGACAATCATTCGATCGACGCAACCCTCGAAGCGACGGCGGACATGGCGCTGACCGAAGGCGGACGGATGATCCGCGCCTGGCATATAGAGGTGACACCGGACGAAGACCCCTCCATCGAACTGACCGAAGAGATCGCGCAGGCGGCTTCGGGGGCGCTGCGTTTCCGCTATCGTGTGAAGGACGATTACGGCGTCTCGGGCGCCGAGGCGCGGATCGCGCTCGACCGCACCGGCCTTCCCGAACCCGAGAAGAATATCGACGTTCCGCAGCCGCGCGTGACGGCACCGGATATCCGGCTGAGCCTGCCGGGAGGCCGCCCGCGCGATGCGGAGGGCGAGACCTTTGCCGAACTCACCTCGCATCCCTGGGCGGGGCTGCCGGTGACGATCACGCTGGTCGCGACAGACGACCTGAAGCAGGAGGGCAGATCCGAACCCGTTTCCATGATCCTGCCCGCTCGCGACTTCACCGATCCGCTCGCCCGCGCCATTGTCGAACAGCGCCGCCGCCTCGCGCTCGATCCGCGCTCGGGCGCGAGCGTCGCCCGCTTCATCGACAATTTCACGCAGGATGCCGACCGCTATATCGAGGACAAGGTCGTCTACCTCTCGCTCCGCGCGGCCTATTGGCGGCTGACGGAAGCCCGGCGCGACACGGACCTGACCGGTATCTACGATCTGCTCTGGTCCATCGCGCTCAGGATCGAGGATGGCGACCTGTCGCTTGCCGAACGCGACCTGCGCGACGCCCGCAAGGCGCTCGCCGAGGCGCTGGCGGAGGGTGCGGGAAGCGAGGAAATCGAGCGGCTGATGGCGGAGCTGAAGGACGCCTTCAACCGCTACATGGAGGCGCTCGCCGCAACGCAAGGTCCCGAAGACGCGCTGACGCAGAGCGAATTTCCGGACGGCGAAACGCAGACCGTCGAGCGCGGCGAGCTCGAGGAAATGATGCGGCGGATCGAGGAACTGGCGCAGAGCGGCGCGCGCGAGCAGGCGCAGGCGATGCTCGACCGGTTGCAGAACATTCTCGAAAACCTGCAGATGCCGGGCGAACAGGGCCCGCCCAGCCCGAGCGAGCAGGCGATGGCGCAGTCGATCGAGGAACTCGGCCAGATGATCTCGAAGCAGCGCGAGCTCATGGACAAGACGTTCCGCGAACTCGAGCGGCTTCGCAACGACCCGAACGCCGAACAACAGCTTGGCTCGGGACAGGCAAGCGAGGAACTGAACGATCTCTCCCAGCAGCAGCATGCGCTGAACAAGGAGATGGAACGCATGCTCGAAAAGCTGGCGGAACAGGGGGCCGAAGCGCCGGAAGCCCTGGCCAGGGCGCTGGGCGCGATGGAAGACGCGAAGGACAGGCTCGACGCACAGCGCGCCGACCGCGCCGCCGGGTCGCAGGGGCAGGCCATCGAAAGCATGCAGAAAGGCGCGCAGGCGCTTGCCGACAAGCTGATGGAAGGCCGCTCCGGCCAGGGCACGGCGCAAGGCTCGCCGCGAAAGGACCCTTTCGGCCGCCCGATGCGCGGGCCGCTCGATACGAACGATGTTTCCGTGCCTGACGAGATCGACACCCAGCGCGCCCAGCGCATCCTGAAGGAATTGCGCGAACGCGCGATGGAGCTCGGCCGTCCGCAGATCGAACTCGACTATCTCGACCGGCTGCTCAAGCGCTTCTGATTATTTCGGCGCATCGAGCACGGCCTGCACGCGCATGACGAGTTCGTCGAGCGTGAAGGGCTTGAGGAGGATGTCCTGAATGATCGCATCAAGCCCATGCGCGCGCTCGCGCTGATCGGAATAACCGGTCATCAGCATGATGCGGAGCGAGGGCGCATCGCGAGAGGCGAGAAGCGCGAGCGAGACCCCGTCCATGACCGGCATCAGAATATCCGTCAACAGAAGATCGTGAGCGCGATTGCCCTGACGCGCGCGGGCGAGAGCCTCCAGCGCATCGCTTCCATCGCCCGCGCATTCGACTTCATGACCCACGCCCTGAAGCGCGCGCTGAATGAAACTGCGGACGGAGGGTTCGTCTTCTGCGATGAGAATGCGCGCCATACCGTCACCGTTCGATATAGCCGACGAAGGGAAGCTGGCGATAGGCATGGGCAACGTCCATGCCATAGCCGACGACAAAACGATCCGGGCAGTCGAAGCCGGTGAAATCCGCCTTCGCATCGACGGCGAGCTTGCCCGGCTTGTTGAGCAGGACGCAGGTCATGACGCGCTGCGCGCCGCGCGCGGCCATGAGATCCTTGGCGAAGGCCAGCGTCCGGCCGGATTCCAGAATGTCGTCGACGAGAAGCACGTCACGGCCCGCAATCGCGGCCTCGGTATCGCGCATGATGGTGACTTCGCCCAGCGAGCGCGTTCCCTTGCCGTAGCTCGAGAGCGTGATGAAATCCATGTCGGGCTCGGCACCCGCCTCGTGCAACGCGCGCAGAAGATCCGCGGCGAAGATGAAACTCCCTTTCAGGATCGGGATGATAAGCGGCTCGGGGCCAAGTTCGCGCACGATCTCGGATGCAAGCCTCCGGACACGGGCCGCGATTTCCTCCGCCGGAAAGAGCACCGAAATCCGGGCGCCCCTTGGCGCGAGGCGGCTCATTCCGGTTCCGCCGCCGGGGCCGCTTCCGGCGACTCGCCCGAAGGCATCGCGGAAGCGAGATCGGCCCTGTCGATGAAGCGCACTTCGATGTCGCGCGCTTCGGGCGGCGGGCTCGACAGGCGGGGGATGAAGGGCGCGGCTTCCCCCTTGGCAAGCGAGGCTTCGGCGAGCGCGAAGGTCCAGTGATAGAGTTCCTTTTGCGCCTCGTCGCGGAGCCCGACCCTGAGCCTCGGCAGGGCGATGTCCTTGCCCGCGACGTTCACCACCTCGCCCATGACGGCAAGAACGGGAAGGCCGTCCTCGGTCTGACGTTCATAGGTGACATTCCGGAACTCGAGTCCACGCAGATTGATTTCCTCGCCCGCCGCCGCATAGAGCTTCGCCGTGGCAGGCCAGAAGGCGGCGATCCTTTCGCGGTAGCTCCAGCCGCCCGCGAGCGTTCCGCCGACGAAAAGGAAGAGAACCACCCATCCCGCGGCACTCAGCATACGGCCGCGCCTCATGGAGGCCGCGCGTCGAACTTCCGCCCGGAACCGGTTGCCTATATCGGCGACCTTGCCGGTTCTGGCCGCAGGCGCTTCGTCCTTCTCATCACCCTTGGCAGCGGCGTCATTCGCCGAAGTGCCGGATGACGCATCCGGGGCGGCGGCATCGGGTTGCGCCGGAGACTTCTCGCCGAAAATCTTTTTCCGGATGGGCGTGACCACGGGCGCTGCCATCTCCTCCTCCGGGGACGGCGGCGGAGAGAACGCCTCCTCGTTTCCGGAAGGCGGCGACTGGTGCCAGCTATGGCCGCATTTCGCGCAGCGCACCTTGCGGCCGGACGGCGCAAAGGACGCGCCATCCACCGGATAGCGGGCCGAACATGACGGGCATTGGATGATCATCCGGGACAAGGGTTTCAACCTGGACGAAGGAAAAGGGAACTTCTCCCGCCCCGGCCGCGAGAGGCGGCGCGCGGGAGATCGGCATGAGCCTATTGAAAGATCGCGCATGGTTAAAGCGGCGTTAAGCGGAGAGGGCGAAGAGCCTTTTTTTCGCGGAAAAGTGCGCTTTCCCGGCGGGCGCGCCTCCATGCCCCTCGCCGTTCCATGATACCGTCGCTCCATGATTCGCTTCGAGAATGTGGGCATGCGCTACGGCATGGGACCGGAGGTGCTGCGCGATGTGAGCTTCCACCTCGCGCCGGCCTCCTTCCATTTCCTGACGGGTCCTTCCGGCGCGGGCAAGACATCGCTGCTGAAGCTCATGTTTCTTGCAAACCGCCCCTCGCGCGGCCTCATCACCATGTTCGGGCAGGACATCGCGACACTGCCCCGTGCGGAACTGCCGCCGCTCAGGCGGCGCATCGGCGTCGTCTTCCAGGAATTCCGCCTGCTCGACCATCTGACCACCTATGAAAACGTGGCGCTGCCGCTAAAGATCCAGGGCAAGCGCGAAGGCGAATATCGCGCCGATGTGGAAGAACTCCTCGCCTGGGTGGGACTCGGCGACCGGATGAACGCGAAGCCGCCGACGCTTTCGGGCGGCGAGAAGCAGCGCGCCGCCATCGCCCGCGCCGTGGTGGCGCAACCCGAAGTCCTGCTCGCCGACGAACCGACAGGCAATGTCGACCCGGAGATGGGCCAGCGCCTGCTGCGCCTCTTCGTGGAACTGAACAGGCTCGGCACCAGCGTGCTGATCGCCACGCATGACCGCGCGCTGGTGGAAAGCGCGGGCGCCCCCGAACTCGTGCTGAGAGACGGGAGGCTCACCATCCGTGGCTGATCCGCTGAAAGGCGCCGACAAGGCGCCGACCTTTCACGACGAGGAGCGCGGCCCCGCAGGCGCATTGGCGGCAATGCTCGTCGAGACGAAAAGCGTGATGCCGGCGGCGGGTGCGACCGGGATGTCGCTCATGCTCGTCGTCGCCGCGATGTGTTTCCTTGCAAGCCTAGCGCTCGGCGCGGCGCTTTCGGTGGGCGGCAAGGCACGCGAGTGGACGAACGACCTCTCCGGCTCGCTCACCGTCGAGATCAAACCGTCGCGCGAGATGGAACCGGAAGAACAGGTCGACGCCGTGCTTGGCGTGCTTTCGCGGACGAAGGGCGTTCTGAGCGCCACGCCCCTGTCGCTCGACGATACGGCGGCGCTTCTCGAACCCTGGCTCGGCGGAGAGGTACTTGCCGGCGACCTGCCGCTGCCGCGCCTTGTCGACATCGCCATCGACGGTGACGCACCGCCCGACCTCTCCGCACTCGCCATCGATATCGCGGCGGCCGCGCCCGGTGCCGCGCTCGACACGCACCGCCAGTGGCGAAGCGAAATCGTGAGCGCCGCCCGCTCGGCGGAGTGGCTGGCCTATGGCGTCCTGGCGCTGGTCGCCGCGACCACCATCGCCATCGTCGTCTTTGCGACGCGGGCCGGGCTATCGGCGAACCGGGATGTGGTGGAGGTGCTGCACCTGATCGGGGCGCGGGACGGCTTCATTGCATCCGAGGTACAGCGCCATTTCCTGCATCTGGGTTTCCGGGGCGGGCTGATCGGCGCGGGGCTTGGCGCGGGCGCCTTCCTGATGCTCGGCCTCGCCGGGGCCACGGGAGACCTCTACCTCGTCTCCGCTTCGGGAATCGGCCCGGAATATCTCCCGGCCCTCATCGTCATCCCCTTCGCCGCGGCGCTGGTATCCGTGATGACCGCCCGCGTGACCGTGTTCCAGACCCTGGAACGCATGCTCTGAGGCCGTTTTTCGGGACTACCGGAGGGCGCTTTACTTGAGACCTTCGGGTCATATCATGTGCGCCCGGCCCGCATGATAGAATACGGGCGGATGATTTGGCGCGGCGGAGGGGGCCTCCGCCCGAAGCGGAGAAGGGCATGGCGGCAGTCGGCACGCTGCGGCAGAAGAAGGGCTGGCGCCTCACGCGGATCGCCGTGGGCCTTGCCGCGCTCGGGCTGGCGGCCTATGTGGGCGGCTTCTTCCTCTTCACCGCGGAACTCGACCGCACACCCCCCGCCGAAATCGCGGCGGCGGACGGAATCGTCGCGCTGACGGGCGGACCGGACCGCATCACCGCCGCCTATCGCCTGCTCGAACAGGGCAAGGGCAAACGGCTTCTCATCACCGGCGTTCACCCGGATGTCAGTGCGCGCTCGCTGAAGGAAATCGTGCCCGGCGAGGCGTTGAAATTCGACTGCTGCGTGGATGTCGGCCATATGGCGGAGAACACGATCGGCAATGCGGACGAGACGGCCGAATGGGTCCGGCGCCGAGACTACCGCTCGATCATTCTCGTCACCAGCACCTATCACCTGCCGCGCGCGAAGCTCGAACTTCAGCGCGCCATGCCCGATGTCGAGATCAGGCCCTTCCCCGTCTTTCAGGACACACTGCATCTCGACGGCTGGTGGGCCTATCCGGGCACCACGCGGCTGCTCATTTCCGAATACACGAAATATCTGCTGACGCTGACCTATGGGCGCCAGTCGTCCATGCCGTCCTGACAGGCAGGAAGGAACCCCGCGCCTTGCTTTTTCTCCGCTCCGCCGCCTTCAATCTCGTCTTCTATGCCATGTCGGTCGTGATCGTGATCGCGGCGACGCCCTGCCTCGTGCTGCCGAGGCGCTTCACGCTCTACGCGATGGAGGCCTGGTCGCATCTGACGCTCTGGCTGCTCCGCGTCATCGCGGGTACGCACTACGAGGTCCGGGGCGAACTGCCGCGAGGCGGCGTGCTCGTCGCTTCCAAGCACCAGTCCATGTGGGACACGATCGTGATGACCGCGATCCTGAAGGACCCGGCCATGGTGCTGAAGCGCGAGCTTCTCTGGATCCCCTTCTATGGCTGGTATGCGCAGAAGGCGCGCATGATCGCCATCGACCGGGGCGCCGCAGCCGCCGCCATCCGCCGCCTCGTCTCGCAGGGAAAGGCCGCCGTGGCGGAGGGACGCCCCGTCGTCATCTTCCCGGAAGGCACGCGCTCCGCCCCCGGCTCCAAACTCGAATACAAGCCGGGTGTCGCCGCGCTCTACCGCCAGCTCGGCGTCGAATGCGTGCCCGCGGCGGTCAATTCCGGCCTCTTCTGGGCGCGGCGCGGCTTCACCCGCTGGCCAGGCACCATCCTGCTCGAATTCCTGCCGCCCATTCCGGCGGGGCTCGACCGCAAGACCTTCATGGCCGAGCTCGAGACCCGCATCGAGACGGCGACCGCGAAGCTCGTCGAAGAGGCGGGCGGCCCGCGCTAGATCCTCCGGGTCTGGGGAAAAAGCGGCCCGCTCCCCTGTGAAAAGCGGGGAAATCTGGAATCTTTTAATAAAAACAACCATATAATGGAGCCCGTAAGGGGAACTCCTTGTAGACAAAACAAGAACTTCTTTCAGCCGCGAAAGTGCTAGTCTCCAGCCCATGAAACCTATCGCCGAACAGATCTGGGACATGAAGTACCGCCTCCACGCGGAGGACGGGACGCCGCTCGACCTGACGGTTGCCGATAGCTGGGACCGGGTTGCGAAAGCACTGGCCGAGGCCGAGGCGCCGGAGGCGCGCGAGCACTGGCAGGTCCGCTTCCGCGAGGCGATGGAAGGCTATCGCTTCCTGCCGGCCGGCCGCATTCTCGCGGGCGCGGGCACGGGCCGCGACGTCACGCTCTTCAACTGCTTCGTGATGGGCGAAATCCCGGACACGATGGAAGGTATCTTCCAGAACCTGAAGGAAGCCGCGCTGACCATGCAGCAAGGCGGCGGCATCGGCTACGACTTCTCGACGCTGCGCCCCAAGGGTGCGCCGGTGAAGGGCGTGGGGGCGGATGCCTCCGGCCCCCTCTCCTTCATGGATGTGTGGGACGCCATGTGCCGCACCATCATGTCGGCGGGATCGCGCCGCGGCGCCATGATGGCGACGATGCGCTGCGACCACCCGGATATCGAGGCCTTCATCGAGGCGAAGCAGGAACCCGGGCGCCTCACCATGTTCAACCTCTCTGTGCTCGCGACCGACGCCTTCATGGAAGCGGTGAAGCGCGACGGCGACTGGGAGCTGACATTCGGCGGCAAGACATACAAGACGCTCAAGGCTCGCGCGCTCTGGGACCGCATCATGGCGGCGACCTATGCCTATGCGGAACCGGGCGTCATCTTCATCGACCGCATCAACCAGCGGAACAATCTCTACTATGCCGAGGAAATTCGCGCGACGAACCCTTGCGGCGAGCAGCCCCTGCCGCCTTATGGCGCTTGCCTTCTCGGCTCGGTGAATCTCGCCGCGCTGGTGAAGGAACCCTTCACGGGCGATGCGCATATCGACGAGGCGGAGCTTTCCGAACTCGTCCACGTGGCCGTGCGCGCGATGGACAATGTGATCGACATCTCGCGCTTCCCCCTTCCCGAACAGCGCCACGAAGCGCAGGCGAAGCGGCGCATCGGCCTCGGCGTGACGGGGCTCGCGGACGCGCTCATCATGTGCCGCACGCGCTACGGCTCGGCCGCGTCCATCGAACTCATCCGCAAATGGATGAAGGCGCTTTCTCGCTCGGCCTATCTCGCTTCCGTCGAGATCGCGAAGGAGAAGGGCCCCTTCCCTCTCTTCGTGCCGGACGCCTATCTCGCGGGCGAAACCATCGCCTCGCTCGACAAGGATGTGCGCGACGCCATCGCCGAACACGGCATCCGCAACGCCCTCGTCACCTCCATCGCGCCGACAGGCACGATCTCGCTTTTCGCAGGCAATGTGTCGTCGGGCATCGAACCCGTCTTCGCCTATGCCTATACGCGGAAAGTGCTGATGCCGGACGGCACAAGGCGCGAGGAAAAGGTGCGCGACTACGCGGTCGAGCGCTACCGCGAAACCTTTGGCGCGGAAGCATCGCTTCCCGACTATTTCGTCAATGCGCAGGAACTGACACCCGGCGAACATATCGCGGTGCAGGCGGCGGTGCAGGACTTCATCGACAGCTCGATCTCCAAGACGATCAACGTGCCCGAGGAAATCTCCTTCGAGGATTTCAAGCACGTCTACATGGATGCCTATGAAAAGGGCCTCAAGGGCTGCACCACCTATCGCCCGAGCGAGGTGCGCGGCTCCGTTCTTTCCGTGGACGAAGCACCGGCCGAGGCGAAAGCGGAAGGGCAGCCGGCGCTGCCGCTCGCCGCGCCGGAGGCTCATCACGATCGTTACGAGAAGGATGGCGTCGTCTACATGTCGAAGCCGCTGGAGCGCGAGACGGTACTTCCGGGTTTCACCTACAAGCTGCAATGGCCGGAATCGGACCATGCGATCTACATCACGATCAACGACATTATCCAGGACGGAAGACGGCGGCCCTTCGAGATTTTCATCAACTCGAAGAACATGGAGCATTACGCCTGGACGGTCGCGCTGACGCGGATGATCTCCGCCGTGTTCCGCCGTGGCGGCGACGTGACCTTCGTGGTGGAAGAGCTGAAAGCCGTGTTCGATCCGCGCGGCGGCTCCTGGATGAAGGGCCGCTACGTGCCGAGCCTCCTTGCCGCCATCGGCGAGGTGATCGAGCAGCACATGATCGACACCGGCTTCATCGCCGCAAAGGACGGCAAGCCCGTGACGGAAGCGCTGCGCGCGGTTGCGGGCAATCCGCCGCCCGGAAACGCGCCCGCCGTGACCTCGCTCAAGGGCTGCCCGCGCTGCGGCGAGCGCGGCATGGTCAAGCAGGAAGGCTGCGAGACCTGCACCTCCTGCGGCTATTCGAAGTGCAGTTAGAACCGGCACGCACTTTCCCTCCCGCTTTCCCGGTCTAGATAAGGAAGGTCCCTTTCCCCTCTTCACCGGCAAAGGAGCCCATGCGCACGCTTCTTCTGATCGAGAACCCGCATAGCGGCGGCGGCAAGCATTGGGAGGCGGAACCCTTCCTCGAAAAGGCCGCGGAGCAGGGAATCGAGGTTCGCCACGAAAAGCCGGAGAACCCGGAAGAAAGCACTCGCCTCATCGAGGAGACGAAGGCCGATGCCGTGGCCGTCGCAGGCGGGGACGGCACGCTGAACCCGCTGATTTCGACGCTGATCGGCCGCAAGCTCCCCCTCCTTGTGCTGCCCGCCGGAACCGCGAACGACTTCGCCCGTTCTCTTTGCATGCCGGAAAAGCCGGAGGAACTTGCCGGGCTTCTGACGGGCGGCGAGATCGCCGCCATCGATGTCGGTTATGCGAACGGCAAGCCCTTCCTCAATGCGGCGAGCATCGGCATGACGAACACGATAAGCCGCCTGCAGACCGAGGAGCGCAAGGGAAAGCTCGGCGTGTTGAGCTATGCGGTAAGCGCCTTCGAGGCGGGCAGGACGGCGGAGCCCTTCATCGCGCGTTTCGAAGGCGGCAAGGCGAGAAAGGATATCCGCTGCATCCAGCTTCTCGTCGGCAATGGCCGCTATTACGGTGGCGGCATGACGGTGCATGCCGATGCGACGCTGACGGATGGCCTGCTCCATCTTTACGCCGCCGTGCCGCGCTCGCTTTTCGGCATGGCGGCGCTCCTGCCCTTTCTGCGTTTCGGGCACACGGAACTCGCGCCGGAAGTCTTTTGCGACGAGGGCAAGGAAATCTCGATCACCACCTCGCCGCCGCGCCATGTTTTCGCGGATGGAGAGGAATTGACGGAGACGCCGGTCCGCTTCCGTGTGAAGCGTGGCGCGCTCCAGGCCATCGTCCCTCGAAAGGAGACGACATGAACCAGTTGATGCTCTCCGAGGAGGAAGGCGCCTTCCGCGCGCTCGGTGTCGCCTGCCAGTCCGCTAGCCATTACTACGAAGCGGCGGCGAACGTGACCGAAGACGAATGGCAGGCCTTCGCCAGGAAGCGCGCCGCCGCCTATGCAGATGCCGCCAGAAAGATCGCCGAACTGCTGAAGCGCGACGACGTTCTGCCGGGCTCGCCAGATGCGGACATGGAATGGCTGAAGCAGATTGCGCTTCGTGCGCAGGCCGCTATATCGGGAGACGAGGCGGGCACACTGCTGAAAAGTTTCGCCCGCACGGAGCGTAAGATATGGGACGGGCTTGGCGATCTCGGACAGGCGGGCATGCCGCCGCCGCATGAGGACGTGGCCGGCGATCTTGCCAAGCTCGCCATGGATGGATTTCGCTGGCTCGGGAAAGAGAAACAGGCTCTGCTCGACCGCAGCGGCCGAAACGGAAAGGGGACGGATATGCGGGGCTTCCTTCATCACATCGATCTGACGGTGAAAGACCCCTGGGCCTCTGCCCCCTTCTACGATGCCATTCTAGGCCATATGGGCTATCGCCGCTGGTCGGAAGACGCGAATGGTATCGACTGGGAACACGCTTCTTCGAAGGACAAGCTGCCGACCATCGGCATCTTCAAGGCGAAGGGCCCGAACGCGGGCCGGGGCCACGACCGCAATTCGCCCGGACTTCACCACATCGCCTGGATTGCGGAAAGCCGCGAAGACGTCGACCGGCTGCACGCATTGCTGATCGAGATCGGCGCAACCGTTCTCGATCCGCCTGCCGACTATCCCGAATATGGCGACGGCTATTACGCGGTGATGTTCGCCGACCCCGACGGGCTGAAACTCGAATTCGTCTACGAACCCCGCAACTGAACCGATGGCGCCGCTCGAAATTTCGAACCGCGATGCAAGGCGGCTTTTCCTCGACGTTCACGCACTGAGCCTCGACGGGCCGGAAGCGCATGGAGAGACGGAGACGCTGTCGCTCGTTCGCAAGCTCGGCTTCGTGCAGCTCGATTCGATCAACACGGTCGAGCGCGCCCATCACATGATTCTTTTCTCGCGCGCGCCCGGCTATCGCCGCGAGCATCTGAGCGTCCTGCATCATGACCATGTGGCCTTGTTCGAACACTGGACGCATGATGCTTCGCTGATCCCCATCGAATTCTATCCGCATTGGCGGCACCGCTTCCGGGCCGCGAAGGCGCGGATCGCGGCAAACCCGCGCTGGCAGGACCGCATCGGCGACGACGGCGCGAAGGTCTTGCGGAACGTGCGCCGCAGGCTCCGCAACGAGGGTGCGCTTATGGCGCGCGACTTCGAAGACAAGGGAGCAGGAGGCTGGTGGGGCTGGGGCCCCTCAAAGACAGCACTCGAAACGCTGTGGCGGAGCGGCGAAGTCGCCATCGCGCGGCGCGAGGGCTTCGAGAAAGTCTATGATCTTGCCGAACGCGTCATCCCCGAAGAACTTCGAAAGGCAAGACCGAGCGAAGCGGCAACGGCGGATTGGGCTTGCCGCGAGGCACTCGACAGGCTGGGCATGGCAACGCCGCAGGAGCTTGCCGGGTTCTGGAGGCTTGTTTCCATCGCCGACGCGAAAACGTGGACGGCCGGGGCGCTCAAGCGCGGCGAGACCGTTGAGGTAGAGGTGGAAGGCGTGAATGGCGAAAGAACACGCGCTGTCGCCCCGGCCGATATCGAGGAGCGTCTGGCGCGCGCCGCCGCGCCGGAGAGAACGCGCTTCCTCTCACCCTTCGACCCCGCCATACGCGACCGCAAGCGCGCGCTGCGGCTTTTCGGCTTCGACTACCGGATCGAGGTTTTCGTGCCGGAGAAGAAACGGCAATACGGCTACTACGTGCTGCCGCTGATGGAGGGCGAGCGGTTCATCGGCCGCGCCGACATGAAGACGCATCGGGCCGAAGGAAAGCTCGAAATGAAGGGGTTCTGGCTCGAACCCGGTGTGAAGCTGACGCGGGCGAGGGAGAAAAATATTCGCGCGGCGTTGCACGACCTTGCGGGCTTTGCCGGCGTAGCCTCTATCGACGCAGACGCCGCTCTACGGCTTGCCAGAGGCGCGTGAGCCCTTCATCGGCAAGACCCGCCTCGTCGAGATGGCGCACGGTGCTTTCCAGATAATCGGGATTCTTGCCGGAGCGCCCCTCGCCTTCCGCGATCAGCCGCACCTGCTCATCGAAATCGATCCGTCCCGCATATTGCTCATGCGCCCGGTCCACGACAAAGCAGAGAGCTTCCACGCGGCGTCCTTCATCCACCAGTTCGACCGGCTTCACGACATCGCGATAGACGAGCGTCACCTGCTCGCGTGCCTGCAGATAGCGCTTCACATCTTCCGCCCGCGCCGCATCGACACGGAAGGCAACGCCCCGGCAGGAGCCGCCCGCATCGAGTCCGAAAACGAGACCGGGCTTCTCCGGCGTACCGCGATGAACATGGCTGTAGACGCAGAAAGCGCGATGATAACCGCGCAACAAGGCTGGGCGGCGTTCCTCGAATTCGAATCCGGGCCGCCACATCAGCGAACCGTATCCAAAGACCCATAAATCCTGCATGCTGACAACTCCGCTCGCGCGGCCAAATATAGGCATGCGCGGGACGGGCGCAAACCGGCGGAACGAAAATCGATGAGCAATACGGCAACGACAAGGGAACGTAAGGGAATCCGATGGGGCATCGTCGGCCCTACCCTCGCCTTGGCCTGTCTCGTCGTCATTTACTCCGTCTACTGGTTCATGGTGGCCGGCGAGGTGAAGAAGGCCGTCGAGGCCTTTGCCGCGCGCAGCGGCGAAGAGATCGTCACCTCATGGAGTGATTTCGCAGTAGGCGGATACCCGTTCCGCATCGAGGCGCAATTCTCGTCGCCCGCGGCCGCCGCGCCCGCCACGCCGGAGAAATGGAACTGGCAGGGAGAAGGCGCCTATCTTGCCCTTCAGCCCTACAATCTGCGCCACGCGATCCTGACGCTCGAGGGGGAGCAGCGCCTGACCTATCGCGATCCGGGAACGGCGCTGCAGACGACCAACGAGATCCGCTTCAAGGCAGGTTCCGCCCGGGCAAGCTATGTACAGCTTGCGGACCGGCCCTTCGGGCGCCTCGCCATGGATATTGCGGAACTCGACGGCGAACACCTCGTCGGCGCGACCGGGGAAATGGAGAAGGTCTCGGCCGGACGCCTGCAGATGCATGCCCGGCCGGCCGAAAATCCCGACGGAAGCGCCGAGAAGGGAAGCTACGACATCGCATTCCAGGCGGAGAATGTTGCCGTCGAAAGCGGGACGGCAATTCCCGCGCTCGGTCCGGCAATGGACTTCTTCCTCGCACAGACGCGCCTTCGCGGTCTTCCCGAGGCGCGCTATGTAAGCGCCGTGGAATTGATGCGCGACTGGCAGGCCGCAGGCGGCACGCTGGCTATTTCGGACCTCGTCGTGAAGTGGGGGCCTCTCGATCTCTATGCGAGCGGTGAAATCGGGCTCGACGCGAAACATCGCCCCGAAGGCGAACTCGATGCGCGCATCACCGATTTCGAAGCGCTGCTCGAAGCGTTGGAAAAAGATGGAGTGGTCGAGGAACGCGAGGCGCGTGTGGCGCTTGCAGGCCTCGTGCTCGTTTCCCAGTTTCAGGGCAAGAAATCGAACGAGGTCCGCCTTCCCGTCGTCATGCGCGAGGGAAAACTCTATCTCGGACCGCTCGCCATCGCGGAGCTTGAACCGCTTTACTGACCCTGCTCGCCGCCCGGCTTCTTCGGCGTGCGTCCGAAGTTCGGCGCGGCGATATCCTGACCCGCATCCACGATCGAACGGCGGATCGCGCGGGTGCGCGTGAAGAGGTCGAACAGCTTGTCCCCGTCGCCCCAGCGGATCGCGCGCTGCAGCGCCGTCAGATCCTCCGAGAAGCGCGCAAGCATCTCCAGGATCGGCTCCTTGTTGTTGAGGCAGACATCGCGCCACATGGTCGGATCGGAAGCGGCGAGACGCGTGAAATCGCGGAAGCCCGAGGCCGAGTATTTGATGACTTCCGACTGCGTGACCGTTTCGAGATCGCTCGCCGTGCCGACGATATTGTAGGCGATGATATGCGGCAGATGGCTCACGATGGCCAGAACGAGATCGTGATGCTTGGGCTCCATTACATCGACCTTCGAGCCGCAAGCCGTCCAGAAGGCGCTGAGCCTTTCGATAGCCGCCTCGTCAGTTCCCGGAACGGGCGTGAGAATGCACCAGCGCCCGTCGAAGAGTTCCGGAAAGCCCGAATCGGGGCCGGATTCTTCCGTCCCTGCGATCGGATGACCGGGAATGAAGTGAACGCCCTCGGGCACATGCGGACCCATGTCGCGAATGACCGCGAGCTTCACCGATCCGACATCGGTGAGGATGGCGCCCTTCTTGAGATGAGGTTCGATTTCGGCGGTAATGGCACCGAGCGATCCGACAGGCGTGCAGAGAATGACGAGATCGGCATCCTTGACCGCTTCCGCGGCGCTGCCATGAACGCTGTCGACGAAACCGATTTCGAGCGCGCGCTTCCTCGTCGCCTCGGAGCGGGCATAGCCCGCGACATGCCCGGCAAGACCGCCACGCTTCATCGCATGACCGAGCGACGAGCCGATGAGGCCGAGACCGATCAGCGCAACGCGCCCGAAATGTGGATCGGCCCCGCTCATTACGGTGCCCTGCCCGCCATGAAATCGGCAAGCGCCTGCACGACAAGCCTGTTCGCCTCTTCCGGGCCCACGGTGAGCCGCAGGCAGTCCGGAAGGCCGTAGCTTGCGACCGCGCGCAGGATGAGCCCGCGCTTCATCAGGAACTCGTCCGCATCCCTTGCCGTGCGGCCCTGTTCATTCGGAAAACGGATCAGCAGGAAGTTGGTGACGCTCGGTACAACTTCGAGACCGGTCTTGCCGATCTCGTCGCTCAACCATTGGAGCCATCTGTCGTTATGCGCGCGGGCCGCATCCAGGTGATCCGTATCGAGAATGGCCGCGACACCGGCCTTGAGCGCGGGCACGGATACGTTGAAGGGGCCGCGAATGCGGTTGATCACGTCGCAGACATGCGCGGGTGCGTACATCCACCCGAGACGCAGTGCGGCAAGCCCGTAGATCTTGGAGAAAGTGCGCGTCATCACGACATTCTCGGATGTCGCAACCAGCTCGATCCCCGCTTCGTAATCGTTACGGCTCACATATTCGCTATAGGCGGCGTCGAGCACGAGAAGAATGTCCGGACGAAGGCCCGCCTTCAGCCGGCGCACCTCGTCGGCGGGAATGTAGCTTCCCGTCGGATTGTTCGGATTGGCTATGAAGACGATCTTCGTCTTCTCCGTTACCGCGGCGAGAACGGCATCGACATCCGTATGAAGGTTCTTCTCCTTCACGATGATGGACGTCGCACCCGCCGCCTTCGTGACGATGGGGTAGACGAGGAAACCATGCTCCGTTGAGATAGCCTCGTCGCCTTCACCGAGATAGGCCTGCGCGAGAAGATGCAGCAATTCGTCGGAACCCGCCCCGCAAACGATCCTGTCGGCGGCAAGGCCGTAACGCCGGGCGATGGCATGGCGAAGTTCATCGGCGCCGCCATCGGGATAGAGCGCGAGACTGTCCGCGGCGCCGAGAAATGCCTCATGTGCCTTCGGGCTCGGCCCGAGCGGCGTTTCGTTCGCCGACAGCTTGTAGACTTTCTGCGCGCCTTCCGCGCTGGCGCGGCCGCCGACATAGGGTGCGATTTCGAGGATGCCGCGCTGCGGCTCGGGACGTTTCATCTTGTCCTCACTCGCCGTCATTTTCACGGCTGAGCGGATTGGCGTAACCGCCGAGAAGCCGGACCTCTACGACAGGATCGGCAATGAGCGCCGCGAGGCGCGCGTCGTCTTCGGCGAGATGATGGGGCACGGAAACGAGATAGACATGCTTCGCCGCGCCATTGTCGATCCGGGCGCCGGCAATCCGCCGGCCCTCGATGCCCGCATCCTTCACGAGCGCGACGACGCGCGCATCGCTCAGGCTTTCGGCCGTAGAAAGGGCAAGAAGGCTCGTGTCGTCTCCCGTGTTCTCGAAGCTGCTATGCGCGAGAACCAGCGCACGGGCGCCGTTCGCATCGCCGGCCACATCGACAAAGGGAAGCCGCGCCACGATCTTCATGTCGCTGACACCGCCCGTCGCAAAGCCGACCCACCAGTCGTCATCCGCCGCCGCGCCGGGCTGTGGCAGGATGCCGATCGCCGACCGGTCATGCCCCACGCGGCGCAGCACGTCGCGCGCATTGCCGTGAAGCTCCATGGGCGTGGTGGAGCCATAATAGTTGCGGGCGAGGTCCCAGAAATCGAGCGCATCGTCCTTCGGCCCGAAGACGTCGACGCGGAAGGGCCCCTGAATCCGCGTCATGGCGGACATGATTTCGCGCCAGAGCCGGATCAGAACGCGGAGCGGCAGTGCCCCTTCGTGGCGCTCGGCCAGCCTGCGGATGACCTCGGCCTCCCGCCCCGGCCTGAAAGCGACGAAGCTGCCTTTGCCGGCCGCACTCGCCGCGCGCGCCTTTGCCTCGGCGACCTCGACCACAAGCTCCGTGCGCTTCTGCAGAAGGTCCTGCATGGCGTGATCGATCGCGTCGATCTCCTTGCGGACATCAGCGAGGGCCTTTTCAGGGGTAGCAGTCTCGGTCGTCATCGGGCTCAACTCGGCGGGGGATTCCGGCCCGCGGGAGGCCCCCCACTCCGGCCCGCGAGAGCGGTATTCATACGAGGGACACCTGCTAAAATCAAAGAAAACATTGACATTTTGGGGGGTGCATCCCTAGCTATGCACCCTGTTTGGCGGGGGCTCGGGAGCCCGCCTGACAACCACTCAAGCCGGAAAAAGGGCGGCGCACGGGCGCTATGAACAGCATCGAGAAGGCCGCGGGCGCGCCAGGCGCCGCAGGCCCCGACAGCGCGGAGTTCGAGGAAGGCGGGATCAGGGTGCGCAGAGCCACCATGACCTTCGGCCCCGACGAACCGCTCGCGCTCGATTCCGGCGTTCAGCTGAGCCCCTTCACCATCGCCTATGAGACCTATGGCGAGCTCAATGCCGACAGGTCGAACGTGGTGCTGATCTGCCACGCACTGACCGGCGATCAGTATGCCGGGAGCACGCACCCCCTGACCGGCAAACCCGGCTGGTGGCCCCATATGGTAGGCCCGGGGCTGCCGATCGACACAAATCGCTTCTTCGTCATCTGCCAGAACGTGATCGGCGGCTGCCAGGGCACGACCGGCCCCCGGGACATCAACCCCGCGACCGGCAGACCCTACGGGCTGAGCTTTCCCGTCATCACCATCGGCGACATGGTACGCGCGCAAGCCATGCTGCTCGACAAGCTCGGCATCGGCGACCTTTTCTGCGTGATCGGCGGCTCCATGGGCGGAATGCAGGTTCTGCAATGGGCGGCGGACTATCCCGATCGCGTCTTCTCCGCGATCCCGATTGCAACCGCCGCGCGCCATTCGGCCCAGAACATTGCCTTCCACGAGGTCGGCCGCCAGGCGATCATGGCCGACCCCGAATGGAAGCAGGGCGCCTATCTTTCGCACGGCACGAACCCCGCAAAGGGGCTCGCGGTCGCGCGCATGGCCGCACATATCACCTATCTGTCGGAGGCAGCACTCCACCGGAAGTTCGGCCGCAACCTGCAGGACCGCGAAAGCATTACCTACGGTTTCGACGCCGACTTCCAGATCGAGAGCTATCTGCGCCATCAGGGATCGACCTTCGTCGACCGCTTCGACGCGAATTCCTATCTCTACATCACGCGCGCGATGGACTATTTCGACCTCGCGGACGATTTCGGCGGAGTACTCGCCAATGCCTTCAGAGGCACGAAATCCCGCTTCTGCGTCGTCTCCTTCACGAGCGACTGGCTCTTTCCGACCTCGGACAACCGGCAGATCGTGCATGCGCTGAACGCGGTGGCCGCGAAGGTGAGCTTCGTCGAGATCAAGACCGACAAGGGGCACGACGCATTTCTGCTGGACGAGCCGGAAATGTTCGCAACGCTGCGAGGCTTCATCGGCAGCGCTGCGCGCACACGGGGCATCGCCGGATGAGCAACGCAAATGGCTCGGATGCGGGCCGCATAGACCTCGATCTCATCGCCAGGATGATCGCGCCGGAAAGCCGCGTGCTCGATGTCGGCTGCGGCGACGGCGACCTGCTGGCGCTGCTGCGCGCGCAGAAGGACATAGACGGTCGAGGCGTGGAGTTGAGTCAGGAAGGCGTGAATGCCAGCGTGGCGCGCGGCCTTGCCGTTGTCCAGGGCGACGCCGACACGGATCTCGTCGATTATCCCGACGACGCTTTCGACTACGTGATCCTCAGCCAGACCATTCAGGCGACGCGGAATCCGAAGGCCGTGCTGCGCGAGATGAAGCGCATCGGGCGGCACGTCATCGTGTCATTTCCGAATTTCGGCAACTGGCGGGTACGCCTGAAGCTGCTCTTCAGCGGACGCATGCCGGAGACAAGGTCGCTCGGCTATTCCTGGTACGACACGCCGAATATCCATCTCTGCACGGTGCTCGATTTCGCCTCGCTCTGCGCCGAACTCGGCCTCGAAATCGAGGACGCGCTGATCCTGACAGGCGAGAAGGCACGCCGGATTTCCAATCCCGGCTGCTTCGCAAATCTGTTTGCGAGCGATGCCGTCTTCCTGCTGTCGCGAAAGAACTGAGAACTAATCCTCCGGCGCGGCATCGCGCGGCGAGGGAACGGGCGACGGCAGCGGCGCGATCGCGCGAATGCGCGACTTTACCTTCCGTGCCGCGGGCAGGGGCGTGGCGCTGTAGATCTGCTTCGTCGCCTCCACCAGGATGACGCCTGAAAAACGCGGCCAGAGCATATGGCCCGCCCGTTCCCAGGCCGCCGCGGACCGCAAGAGCGGCCGCCAGTCGAAGGGCGGCACGAAAAGCGCGACCTCCCATCTGGATGGAGAGAACATCGACTCCCGCAAGAGCTGCGTGATCTGGCTGCGCGAGAAGGGCTGACCGTGGCCGAAAGGCGTCGCCTCTCGTCTCGCCCAGAGCCCGCGCCGGTTCGGCACCACGATCATCAAGCGTCCGCCCGGCGCCAGCACCCGCCAGATCTGACGCAGCAGAACGCGCATGGATTCGCTCGCTTCCAGCCCATGAACGAGAAGAACCCGGTCCATGCTTTCTTCCGGCAGCGGAAGCTCGCGCTCGTCGACAAGGCCCGTGAGGCAGCGACCGTCCGCCGGCCACTGCATCACGCCCTGCCGCGCGGGCATGAGGCCGATGACGCGCTCGGCCTTGCCGAGAAAAGGCGTGAGATAGGGCGTCGCGAAACCGAGGCCCAGAACATTGAGGCCACGGACATCCGGCCAGATCTCGTCCACACGGCGCTCAATCTGGTACTGCGCGACCCGGCCCAGCGGCCGTCCGTAGAAATCGCGAAGGTCGATCACGTCCATATGCATGGAACAATCCTAGCAAATCTGCGCGCCGCGCCGGGTTCACGCGGGCGCCCAAGACCTCTACCCTAGAGGGCAAGTCTGGACCGGGCGAGCCTAACGCGAAGAAAACATGGGCTCTGAACCCGGTGCCCCTCGGAGGAAAATGATATGGCCAAGCTCGAAATTCACCAGTTCCCGTGCCTGAACGACAATTACGGCTATCTGGTCCACGAGCCCTCCTCCGGTGCGACGGCGGCCATCGACACGCCGGAAGTGAAGCCGATCCTTGCGGCGCTCGAGGAGAAGGGCTGGAAGCTCACCCATATCCTCAATACGCATCACCATTTCGACCACGCGGGCGGCAACGCGGAGCTCAAGGAAAAGACGGGTTGCATCGTGATCGGCCCGCAGGGCGAGAAGGACAAGATCCCGGGCATCGACCGCGCCGTAGGCGAAGGGGATATCGTGGAACTCGGGGCGGCGCGGGCGCGCGTCATCGACGTTCCGGGACATACGAGCGGCCATATCGCCTATAGCTTCGACGAGGAACATATCGCCTTCGTCGGCGACACGCTCTTCGCGCTGGGCTGCGGCAGGCTTTTCGAGGGAACGCCACAGCAGATGTGGACCTCGCTCGGCAAGCTGATGGAGCTGCCCGACGATACGGTCGTCTACTGCGCGCACGAATACACGCAAGCGAATGCGCGCTTCGCGCTGTCCGTCGAGCCGGACAATGCGGCGCTTGTTTCCCGCGCGAAGGAGATCGACGAAAAGCGCGCACGCGGTGAATGGACCGTCCCCACGACCATCGGTCTTGAAAAGAAGACCAACCCCTTCCTGCGTGCGGCGAGCCCGGACCTGCGCCGGACCATTGGCCTCGAAGCGGCTGCGGATGTGGAGGTTTTCGCCGAAACCCGAAAGAGAAAGGACAATTTCTGACATGCCCTCATTCGACGCCGGCATGGATGCCGACGCCATCATTGAACTGCTGAACATGCAGCCGCACCCGGAAGGCGGCTATTTCGTGGAAAACTTTCGCGACGAAACGGGAGACGCACGCGCGCATTCGACCGCGATCTACTACCTCCTCAAGGAAGGAGAAAGGTCGCATTGGCACCGCGTCGACGCCGCGGAAATATGGCACTGGTACGCGGGCGGTCCCCTCGCCCTCTCCCGCTACGAGGAGGGCAACCGGCCGGAAATGCTTCTTCTCGGGCAGAACCTCGATGCTGGCGAGAGACCGCAGATCGTGATCCCCCCAAAGGTGTGGCAGGCGGCCGAACCGCTCGGCCTCTGGACGCTGGTGGGCTGCACGGTTGCTCCGGGCTTCGAGTTCTCCGGCTTCGAAATGGCCGAACCCGGCTGGCGGCCGCCCGAAGGTTAACCCTCTTCGCTTTTCTCTTCGTTTTCCCTTGGCCTGTTGCCGCCACGCTGCTTTCTGGGATTGGCTGAAAGGTTAGACTGGGACGGGCCGTGCGGCTGTCGCCGGTCCTTTGGGGGGCTGAAAGTGAAATCCGTTCTCGCCTCTGCGGGCGTCATGGCCGCGCTTCTCTGCGCGATCGTGCCCGCGCGCGCGCAACAGGCTGCTTGCGAAGAGCGGACGGCGGCTATCGAAGTGCCGACCGAGGGAGGTCCCGCCTATGGCGGGATGCAGTATCCCCGCTCCGTGGGCCTTGGGCCGAAGCAGGTGGCGCTTACCTTCGACGACGGGCCGAACCCGGAAACCACGCCCCTTATCCTCGACATTCTCGACCGGCATTGCGTCAAGGCGACCTTCTTCATGGTCGGGATCTATGCGGAGAGACACCCGGAGATCGTGCGCGAAGTCGCAGCGCGGGGTCACACCATCGCGACGCACACCTGGTCGCATCCGAACAACCTGCGTCATTTCTCGCCTGGCAGCGCCCAGCGCCAGATCCGGCAAGGTTTCGAGGCCGTCGAAGCAGCCCTTGCCACCGCGCCGGAAGAAGACCGCGAAAGACTGGCACCCTTCTTCCGCTTTCCGGGCCTCAACGACAGCAGCAAGCTCATCCGCTGGCTCGGCGAACGCAACATCGCGACATTTTCCTGCGAGTTCGGCGCGGACGACTGGAAATCGATCAGTTCTTACCAGGTGCGCATCCGTGCGCTCCGCAATATCGCCTATGTCGGCCGCGGCATCCTGATCCTTCACGACACAAAGCCGCGGACCGCGGCCATGCTTTCCTCGCTGATCGAAACCTTGTTGGCGGAGGGCTACAGCTTCGCGCAACTCGTGCCGGAGAAAGGTGCGCGCGAACTCGCCGCCAAGGCGGCCGATCCGCTTATTCGTCCGCTGCGCCGCACGGAGGTAATGCCCGAAGAGCCGGAAACCGCGGCCTTGAAACCGTCACTTGAGCCTGCAACAGCCCTTGAGTAGCCTTTCGCCATGAGATCGAAATCAGCATCGGAACTATTCTTGCCGACAAGACGCAGGGCGCTCGCCCTCGGGCTTGGCGCAGCCGGACTTGTCGCCGCGCCCGCCATTGTTCGCGCCGATGCCCCGCACAAGAAGACGCTCCGCCTTCAGAGTCTCAATTCCGGGGAAAAGCTCAACGTCACCTACTGGACGGACAAGGGCTACGAGGAAGAGGCGCTCAAGCGCGTATCTTGGTTCATGCGGGACCTGCGCACGGGCGACGTGCATGACGTGCATCCTGCCCTGCTCGATCTTCTCTGGGATATCGACGCGAACACGCGCTCGAAAAACCCGATCTATGCCATGTCCGGCTACCGCTCGGAGGAAACCAATGACTGGCTCTTCCGGCGCGGCAATGGCGTCGATCCGGGCAGCTTCCATATGCGTGGCATGGCGATGGATATCACGCAGGACTTCCTCGATCCCGAGGAGGTCTACCGCGTGGCGAAGAAGCTGGGCAAAGGCGGTGCCGGCTTCTATCCGACGAAGACGCCCTATGCCCATGTCGATATCGGCCCGACCGACAGCTGGGTCTATCCCGGCATGCCGCGCCCGGGCCGCGACGTGGAATATGACCGTCTGCAGGAAGAAGCCGGAAAGCAGGCAGGCTGAAACGAAAACGCCCCGGAAATTCCGGGGCGTTTCTTCATTGAAAGCGGAAACGATCAGCCCGCAATGTACTGCGCGCCATTCGCCGTGATCGTCGCACCCGTCACGAAGCTCGCCTTCTCATCGGCAAGGAAGGTGACGCAATGGGCGATTTCCTCCGCCTTGCCGAGACGGCCCACGGGGATCGTCGCGACAATGCTCTCAAGCACCTTCTCCGGAACGGCGGCGACCATGTCGGTATCGACATAGCCCGGCGCGATGCAGTTTACCGTCACACCCTTTCGCGCCACTTCCTGCGCCAGCGCCTTGGTGAAACCGATGACGCCCGCCTTCGCGGCAGAATAGTTCGTCTGCCCCATCTGGCCCTTCTGGCCGTTGATCGACGAAATATTGATGATGCGCCCGAAGCCGCGTTCGCGCATGCCGTTGATGAGCGGCTGACACATGTTGAACATGGAATCGAGATCGACCGCGATCACTTCGCGCCACTGCGCAGGCGTCATCTTGTGCAGCATCCCGTCCCGCGTAATGCCTGCATTGTTGACGAGCACATCGACCGGCCCGAGTTCCGCTTCCACCGTCGCGATGCCTTTCACGCAGGCGTCATACTCGCCCACATTCCACTTGTAGACATTGATGCCGTGCTCCTTCGAGAAGGCCGCGGCCGCCTCGTCATTGCCGGCGTAATTCGCAGCCACCTTGTATCCCGCCGCCTTGAGTGCGAGCGAAATTGCGGCGCCGATACCGCGCGTACCGCCCGTCACGAGCGCAACTTTCGTCATTGTCGGTTATCCCCGTCCTGAAATATTTCGAGCGCCTGCAAGTCAGCGTTCGACACAAAGCGCGATACCCATGCCGCCGCCGATGCAGAGGGTGGCGAGGCCCTTCTTTGCATTGCGCCGCTCCATCTCATGAAGCAGCGTCACGAAGACGCGTGCCCCGGAAGCGCCGATCGGATGACCGATGGAAATGGCGCCGCCGTTCACGTTCACGATCTCGGGGTTCCAGCCGAGATCCTTGTTGACCGCCAGCGCCTGCGCCGCGAATGCCTCGTTTGCCTCGACGAGGTCGAGATCGTCGATGGTCCAGCCTGCCTTCTTGAGGGCGGCGCGAGACGCAGGGATCGGCCCCGTACCCATGACGGCCGGGTCGACGCCGGCCTGCGCCCAGGAAACGATGCGGCCCAGCACCTTGCGGCCTTCCTTCTCGGCGCGGTCGGCACTCATGAGCACAACGGCAGCGGCGCCGTCATTGATGCCGGAAGCGTTCGCCGCGGTGACCGTGCCGCCATCCCTCTGGAAGGCGGGTTTAAGGCCCTGAATGCCCTCCAGCGTCACGCCATGCTTGATGAATTCGTCGTTCTCCACGACCGTTTCGCCCTTGCGGGACTTGATGGCGACCGGCGCGATCTCGTCCTTGAAGCGGCCGGCCTTCTGCGCGGCTTCGGCCTTGTTCTGCGAGGCGACGGCGAATGCGTCCTGCTCCTCGCGCGTGATCTGCCAGCGCGCGGCGACGTTCTCGGCGGTCTGCCCCATGTGATAGCCGTTGAAGGCATCCCAGAGACCGTCCTTGATCATCGTATCGACGAACTGGATATCGCCCATCTTCTGGCCCGAGCGGAGATAGGCCGCATGAGGTGCCTGGCTCATGCTTTCCTGGCCGCCCGCAACCACGACCTCGCTGTCGCCGTTCAGGATCGCCTGATGGCCGAGAGCGACGGCGCGAAGCCCCGATCCGCAGAGCTGGTTAACGGCCCAGGCAGGCACCTCGACCGGAAGCCCGGCATTGATGGCGGCCTGACGGGCCGGGTTCTGCCCCTGCCCGGCCTGCAGGATCTGGCCGAGGATCACTTCCGATACCGCTTCCTTCTCGATTCCCGACCGCTCGATCGCGGCTGAAATGGCGATACGGCCGAGCTCATGCGCGGGCAGGCTCGACAGGGCGCCGTTGAAAGAGCCGACAGGCGTACGCGCCGCGCCGACGATGACCACCTCGGTACCGGATTTGCTCATGGCTTGCTCCCTGGAACCGGCCTCACCGGGCCGGAGAACTGTTCGGTCCCCTGACGCACGAAGCCGGACTTCTGCGCCCGAAGGACCGGACGCGGCAAGGCTGTTTTCGGTGCATCGCAATGCGGGGCTTGCGCAGCGCAACAATACCGCGTCACAATGCCGAATGACAGGGGGCAAGGGACCGTTGCGGCAAGCAATTGCCGTCACCGATCAAAAAGGTGGGCCCGACGCGACAACATTGCAAAACGAGAGATTGGGAAAGCCGTGGCAAAAAAGACCTCATCCACGGACGATGATGTCATCGTTATCAAGAAATACGCGAACCGGCGGCTCTACAACACCGCGACGTCGAGTTATGTGACGCTCGACAATCTTTGCGAAATGGTGAAGCAGGGCAAGGAGTTCGTGGTTCGCGACGCGAAGACGGGCGAGGATATCACCCGCTCGGTGCTCACCCAGATCATCTTCGAGGAAGAAGGCAAGGGGCAGAACCTGCTGCCGATCAATTTCCTGCGGCAGCTGATCAAGTTCTATGGCGACAGCCTGCAGAGCTTCATCCCCTCCTACCTCGAGATGAGCATGAACAGTTTCTCGAAGGAGCAGGAAAAGCTTCGCCATCGCGTGACGAGCGCATTGGGCGGCCGCGAACGGCTGAGCCAGTTCGAGGACCAGATCCGTCACAATCTTGAAATGTTCGACAGCGCCATGCGCATGTTCTCGCCCTTCGGGCGGCCCTCATCGGGCGAACGCGGCGCCAGGGAACAGGCAAAACCGGAAAAGCCGGAAGCCGCCGAGGAAACGGGTGAAAATCGTCAGGACGAACTCGACGAACTCAAGAAGCAGATTTCGCAGATGCAGGCCCAGCTCGAGGCCCTGTCCAAGAAATAGTCCTCACGCAACCACGCGCCAGGCGGGGAGCTTTGCTACCGCACCCGGCAGCGACAGTGTCGGCTCGCCGAGATAGAAGCCCTGCAGATACTCGACCCCCAGGGATTTGAGCATCTCCACTTCCTCGGCATTGCTGACCCACTCGGCAACCGTCGGCAGATTGAAGTTCTGTGCGAGGTTCACCAGCGTGCGGACGAAAAACTGATTGTCCGGATTGGTGGCAAGGTCGATCACGAAAGAGCCGTCGATCTTCACTAGATCCACGTCCAGCATCTTCAGATTGCGGAACGACGTATATCCCGCTCCGAAATCGTCGATCGCGATCTTGCATCCCAGGTCGCGAAAGGTCGCAACGAACTCGGTGAGTTCCGAGACTTCATGAATGGCCACGGTCTCCGTGATCTCGATGATCAGCCGTTCCGCGACATTGCGGTCGGCGGCGAGATAGCTCGCCAGCGTCTCGCGCCAGAGCCGGTCGCTCGTCGTACGCCCTGACACATTCAGCGAAAGACGAACATCGCTCCGCGTCCGCAGCGTTTCGATGGCGAGTTCCATCACTCGGTAGTCGAGAAGGCCGATGATGCCGAGTTTCTCGGCCACGGGCACAAAATGTCCAGCAGGCAAGATCGAGCCGTCCAGCTGCTCCATGCGTACGAGGCATTCATGGATGACGGGCTCACCGGAAGCCGCGTCCACGATCGGCTGATAGGCGATACGAATACGCTTGTCGTTGAGCGCGGTGATAAGTTCGTCCGCAACATTTATGTTGCGCAGACGCGTCTTCTCGCGCTCGCGCGACGGCGCATAAACGACATGGCTGTCGCGCATGCGCTGCTTGGCGGCGACCAGCGCTTCTTCCGCGCGGGCAAGCGCCTGGTCGACGCTCGAAGCATGGCCGGGAAGCGAAATGGACCCTGCCGAAACCGTAACGGAGACCGGACCGCGCGCCGTCATCACCACCTTGTCGCGAACCTGTGCCAGAAGGCGCTCGCAGATTCCCCCGAGACGTTCCTCGTTGCAATTCCGCAGGATCAGGCCGAACTTGTTGCCCGCATAGCGGCCAAGCGAGTCCCCCCGGCGTGCAAGCGAGGAAAGGCGCTTGCCGACGCTCACGATCACCTCGTCTGCGACGTCGAACCCGAAGGCGTCGTTGATGAGAGCGAGATTGTCGACCGCAATGAGCAGAAAAGCCGAATTCTGGCGGCCGCGTTGCGATGCCACCATGGTGTCCATGAGCGCTTCCTTGAGGCGGACGCGATTGAGGAGGCCGGTCAGCTCGTCATAGGTCGACAGGCGAACAAGTTCCTCCTCGCGCTTGTGCCGCTCATCGATGGCCCTTAGGACGCCGACGGCGAAAGCGGGAGCGCCATCGGCTCCGCCATACCAGCGGCCGCGATCCTCGACCCAGCGCATACCGCCGAAATCGTCACGGATCTGATACTCGAGTTCGTAAGGAACGCCCGCGCCCGTGTCGCTTTCGCGCGAACGGCAAACGCATTCGTAGCGGCTCGGGCCTTCGGACGCGACCCGCCCCGCGAAGTCGCGATGCGTCGATATCTTCGAAATGTCGGAAATTCCGAGAAGCTGGGCGGCGCCGGGCCCCCATGTCAGAAGGTCGTCATCGAGGGACCACTTGTAGGCGGCATCGCCCACAGCGGTTACGGCGCTCTCCAGAAGATCGTCGCGCGCCTTCATCGATTCACTGCCATACGCCACGCTGACTCTGCGCGCTTCCTGCGTCTTCGAGTCCACAACACCGCTCCTGCCGTGTTCATTGTTCGAGCCCGCCCGGCTCATACGAGACGCTTTCTGCGTCCGTGAGCAGCGATAGTCAGGCCTGAGCCGTTAAAAATTCGAGAAGCGTGGTGGAAACTAAAGGCTTAATATTGCTGGTTAATTCACACATTTGTTTCGAAGCGGCACAAAGAGGCCGAACAAACCACTCCACCGGCACAATCGAACGTGGCAGGATTCTTGCGAAGTCCGCTGGCGATGCGGCTTATCCCCGCTTGCGGGATCAATGAACGAGGAACCATGTCGGGAGTGGAACGTCTGGATCGGGTACGACGCGCCCTGGCTGCACCGCAGCGGAAGGAGGAGGCGCAGCGTGCGAGGCGTTGCGAACCCGCGCCTCTTCCGGTCGCGCCGACACCCGCCCATGCCGGGCTCGGACGTCCGGACCTCTCCACGACCCGGCCCGTTGCAGCCTTCCTTGCACAATATATCGACCAGCACTGGTCCTGGCCCCGATCTCCCACCGGCAAGGACGAGGCGCGGCGCCACGCGACATCGGCCTATATCGGCGCTGACATGTTGCCCGACCTTCTTGCGGAAACGCTTCGCCCGGCCCGGCACCAGCGCAAGCTCTGACCTCCGCTTCCCTCAGTACCCGACCGCGGCTCCGTCCTTGCGAGGATCCGAGCCGCCGATCAGCGTTCCCCTCTCGTGGTCGATGACGATCGCCTGCCCGCCGCCATGCGGCAGCACCGCGTCGCGAACGAGATGCCCCCTGGCGGCGAGGCCCTCCCTCGTCTCCGCCGGAACGCCACGCTCGACCTCGATCCCGTCCCCAACGGGAAAGGCGCGGGGTGCATCCAGAGCCTGCTGGGGATCCATGCCATAGTCGACCATGTTGGTAACCACATGGGCATGACCCACCGCCTGATAGGCGCCGCCCATGACACCGAACGGCATGACGGCGCGGCCCTTCTCGACAAGCATTGCGGGGATGATGGTGTGGAGCGGCCGCTTGGCCCCCGCCACGCAATTGGGATGCCCTTCCTCCAAAACGAAGCCGGAGCCCCGGTTCTGGAACATGACGCCCGATTTCGGCGCACAGATACCGGAACCGAAGCCAAAAAAGAGCGAATTGATGAAGGACACGGCGTTGCGGTCCTTGTCCACCACCGTGAGATAGACCGTATCCCGGTTGAGCGGGTCTCGCACGGCGCCGAGCTCCGCGATACGCCGGTCCGGGTCTATGCGGGTCGCCAGTTCATCGGCGAAAGCATCCGACAGAAGCCGCTCTACCGGGACCTCTCCGAAATCCGGATCGGCGACATAGCGGTCGCGCATGTCATAGGCAAGCCGCGCCGCTTCCATCTCGTAATGGAAACGGACCGCACCGTTCGGGTCGAGAGCATCGAGCCCTGTGCGCGAAAGTATGTTGAGCATCAAAAGCGCGGTAATGCCCTGCCCGTTGGGCGGAATTTCGCAAATCTCCCTGCCGCGATAATTCGTGCGAACAGGATCGACATAGTTGCATCGCGTCGACGCAAAATCCTCCAGCGTATGGAAGCCGCCAAGGCTGCTGAGTTTCGCAACCATGTCTTCGGCAAGCGGTCCTTCATAGAAGACGTCGCGTCCTTTCCGGCCGATGAGCCGCAATGTTTCCGCCATCGCCGGCAACCGGAACTTGTCTCCGGCAGCGGGCGCCTTGCCGTCTTTCGTGTAGTGCGCAACGGCGTCGGGGTCGTGAGCCAGGTGCCCTTCCAGAAAATGCCATTCGAGACCGATACGCGGCGCAACGGCAAAACCCTCCTCGGCCAGACGGATGGCCGGCTCGAAAACCCGTCCGAGCTCCATCGTTCCATGATCCGCGATGAGCCGTGCCCATGCATCGACAGCACCCGGCACCGTTACCGAATGCACGCTGTTGAGCGAAAGATCGCCGCCGGCCGCCTTGAGTTTTTCGAGTGTAAGAGCCGCGGGCGAGCGGCCGGAGCCGTTGAGGCCGATGATGTCTGCGCTCCCCTTCTTCGAAAGAAGGACGAAGCAGTCACCGCCTATCCCCGTATTGTAGGGCTCGACGACGCAAAGAACGGCACTCGCCGCAATCGCCGCGTCGACGGCATTTCCACCCGCACGCAGGATGGCAATTGCCGCCTCCGCCGCCAGCGGCTGCGACGTTGCACACATGCCGTTGACGCTATGAACGGTGGAACGGCCGGGCAGGTGTAGATCGCGCATCGCGCCCTCACTTGTTCATTGTCGCCAGAATGAGAGAGTGAAGGTCGGCGATCGCGCGTTCCATGCGCGTGAGACGAGCATCCATCGCATCGAGCCTTGCCATCAAGGCCTGCTGGCCTTCCGCGGAGGGCGAAGGAGCCTGCGCCGCGGGAACGGGCGTCGAAACCCCGGCCTTGTTGGCCACTTCGGCTGGAGCCGCCCCGAGAAGTTGTGCGAGAAGGCTCACTTCCCGCGGGGCCAGCTCGCGCTGATCCTTCCATATTTCATCGACCTGAACCCGCGAGAGCCCAAGCGCCGTAGCAACGGTGTCTCTCGTCAATCCGGCCTCGCCGAGCTTCGCGTCGAACCATTCCTGATCGAAGAAAAGCGCCATCTTTCCCGTCAGCGTCCCTTGAACACAGGCGCGCGTTTCTCGAGGAAACTGCGCACACCCTCGCGATGATCTTCCGTCTGGAAGAGCTTGCCCAGCGTACCGCTCACCCAGCTGCCGATTTCGCGCAGATCGCCATAGGAGGTCCGCCGCAGCCCTTCTTTCATGAAGCGCAGCGCAAGCGGCGCATTGACGGCAATGCGGCCGGCCAGCGCCAGCGCGTGTTCCATCAGTTCCTCGTGAGCCACGACCTGCGACACGAGGCCGATGCGCGCCGCTTCCTCGGCATCTATGACGTCGCCGGTGAAGAGAAGTTCCGCTGCCTTGGCAGGCCCCACAATCGCCGGAAGCCGCCAGAGCCCGCCCACATCGGTGATGAGGCCGCGCTTGATGAAAATCTCCCCGAATTTTGCCTGCTCGGAGGCAATGCGGATATCCGCAAAGAGCGTGAGCTCCATCCCCCAGCCGACCGCAGCGCCATTGACCGCCGCGATGACGGGACGGTCGCATTCGAGCGCGGCGACGGCGGCGGGCGTCGGCTCGGGCCGCACGCTGGTCAGGCGCGTCACGCTCTGCTCATGTTGCTCGCCGGTCATCATCTCCTTCACGTCTTCGCCCGAGCAGAAGGCGGGATCCTTGCCGGTAACGACCACGCAGCGCACCTCCGGATCTGCGGATGCCGCGCGGAACGCCGCCTCCACCTCGTCATAGGCACGCCGGTTGAGCGCGTTGCGGCGCTCCGGCCGGTTGATCGTGACGATCGCGACATGGTCGCGCACCTCATAGAGCACGCAATTGAATTCGGACGGTTGAATCCGGGCCACCTGCGTCATGCCTTTCCTCCTCTCGCTCCCCTTGCGTCCGCAAAACCTCTATTTGAAGTCGCCCAGCGCGTCGGCACCCGCATCGCCGAGCTTCGAACCGCCGTCGCAATCGACAATCGTGCCGGTGATGTATTTTGCATTGTCCGTCGAGAGGAAGAGCGCCGTATCGGCGATATCCGTCTTGGTTCCATAGTCCCGCAAGGCGATCCGCGACTTGATCGCCTTCTCCATTTCCGGTGTCGGCGCGAGGCGCGCCATACCCTCGGTATCGGCTATTGGACCCGGGGATATCGCGTTCACGCGCACACCTGCCGGGCCCCACTCCATCGCGAGACATTTGGTCAGCATGTTGATGCCCGCCTTGGCAGCACAAACATGCGCCTGGAACAGGCTGGGATTGACCGCCTGCGGCGCGGTGATCGAGATCAGCGATGCTCCCGGCCGGTTCAGATACTGGAAGGAGGCGCGCAGCACGTTGAAAGTGCCGATCAGATCGATGTCGACGACCGTCTTGAAACCGTTGGACGACATGCCGAGCGCAGGCGCAACGAAATTGCCGGCGGCACCCGAGATCACGGCATCGAAATTGCCGAGCCGCTCCTGCGCCTGCTTCATGGCCTGGTCCACGGAATTGAAATCGCGGACATCTGCAGCCATGCCGATGGCTTCCCCGCCTTCATCCGTGATCGTCTTGGCCGCCGCCGTGATTTTTTCGTGGCTACGGCTGATAAGGGCGATCTTGGCTCCTGCTCGCGCGAAATGCTGCGCGATGCCGAGATTTATGCCGCTGGATGCCCCGGCGACGAAGGCAACCTTGCCCGCCAGCACCTGGTCCTTGAATGCATTCGTCATGTCCGTCTCCCTGTGGAACGGCGCTTGAAACGCGCCTGCTTTGGAGTGCATCAAGCCCGTATTTACAGGCGCCCGCAACCCTTGGGCGCCATTTGTGGAGACCTCTTCAAGGCTCTAGACTGCGTCCTCGCTCACCTTCCGCAACGGAAGCGGGGCGGCAGGCAGGAAAGGTCGAAAGGCATCATGGCGTTCGTGAAAGGAGTGGCAATTATAGGCCTCGCACTCATCCTCATCATATTGATGAGCTTCTGGGCTGCAGGGCGCGCACGCATACCGCTCGATGCGGAAGCCCGCGCGACACTCGAGGCCGAAGGCAACGCGCATGACTTCATCACCCTGCCTTCGGGCACAGTGCACTACCGTCTGGAAGGTCCCGAGGCCGGACCTGTCGTGGTGCTGGTGCATGGCTTCTCCACGCCATCCATCGTCTGGGACGATTATTTTGCGCCCCTGACACAGGCGGGTTATCGCGTGCTCTCCTATGACAATTTCGGCCGGGGGCTGTCCGACCGGCCGGACGCGATCTATGACGCCGACCTTTTCGACCGTCAGCTCGCCGAATTGATCGAGGCATTGAAGATCAATCGCCGCGTCGATCTTGTGGGCTACTCAATGGGGGGCGCGATCGCGACGATCTTCACCTCCCGCCATCCGGACCAGGTGCGCTCGCTGACCCTGATAGCGCCGGCGGGCCTAGGCGTCGCGCGGAATGAGAATGCGGAACTCCTGACGCGCCCGCTCATCGGCGACTGGATCGTTCGTCTTTTCGGCACGCGCATCTTCTACAGCGCCGCCTCCCAGGAGGCCGTGAGCGCACCCAATCCCGGCGCCTTCCTTTCCGGTTTCAACCGGCAACTCGAGTATCGCGGATATGGCGACGCCCTTCTCTCCACGATGCGGCATTATCCGCTGACCGGCGCCGACGCGGCTTTCGCGGAAGTAGGCGCATCCGGAAAGCCCGTCCTCGCGATCTGGGGTGAAGCCGACGAAACCGTACCCTACAAGAACGCCACGAGGCTGATGGAGCTTATTCCTCAGGCCCAGCTTCGCTCCTATCCCAGCGCCGGGCATAACATCACCTTCGCGGATCCGGGTCTGGTGACCGGTCTCATCGAGGGTTTTCTGCGCGTTCAGGATGCGCGGGTGACTTCGGCGGGCCCGGGCGGCAAACCGCGGGGTCCAATGACGCGCCTTGAATCGCGCCGCTGCGGCAGTTGCAGTCACGACCAGGCGAATGAAGACGGCTTCGAGGTCCAGAAACCTTCAGCCGAGTAGAGCGCCGATACGGTCGGGCGAAAGTGAGTAATCGGGTAATGAAGCCGCTCGTCGAAGAGCTGGATTGGATATCGCCGCACCAGGTTTTCCACGACCTTGCGTCGGAAGCCTTCGCGCTTTTTCTCGATAGCGCAACGGCCGGTCCAGGGCTCGACACAGGACGCCACGGCCAATGGAGTTTCATCGCCATTGAGCCCTTTCAGACGCTGGTCTGGCGTCAGCGAGACGCCGGCAAGCCATTCGAAATCCTGAAGCAGATGCTCGCCACCCTGCCCCCGGTGGAAAGCGATTGCCGCATGCCACCCTTCATCGGCGGCGCCGCCGGCTTCTTCGGATATGGGCTCGGCCGGACGCTCGAGCGCCTGCCGCCTGAAGAGCCTCCCTTCGCGATCGACGACCAGAACCTGCCCGACCTGGCGCTCGGCTTCTACGATACCGTTCTCGCCTTCGACATGGCGGAACGGCGCGCCTTCATCGTCTCGACGGGCTTGCCGCTTCACGATCCGGAAAAGCGGCGCGAGCATGCAAGCACGCGCGCCGAAGCCATGCGGAAACGCCTGTCATGTCTCGAACATGCGGCCACGCCCAAGGAGCCCGGCAGTCCCGCCATTTCGGCGAATTTCACGCGCGAGGCATATGAGCGCGCTGTCGCCCGCGTGATCGACTACATCCATGCGGGCGACATCTTCCAGGCGAACATCTCGCAGCGTTTCGAAACGGAGATCGGCCCGTGCGATACGCCCTACGCACTCTATCTTCGCCTCCGCAAGGCGAGCCCGGCGCCCTTCGCCTCCTTTTTCAATTTCGGCGAGGGAGCGCTCCTTTCTTCGTCGCCGGAGCGGTTTCTCCTGTGCAGGGACGGCGAAGTCGAAACGAAGCCGATCAAGGGGACGCGAAAGCGGGGCGCGACACGCGCCGAGGACGACGCCCTCGCTGCGGAACTTCTCGCCTCCGAAAAGGATCGCGCGGAAAACGTCATGATCGTGGACCTGCTGCGCAACGACATATCGCGCGTCTGCGAGGACAGCTCCGTCGTCGTGGATAAACTTTGCGAGCTCGAAAGCTTCGCGAATGTTCATCACCTGGTTTCGACGGTCCGGGGAAAACTTCGCCTCGGGAAATCCGCCGCCGACCTTCTCGCCGCCTGCTTTCCCGGCGGTTCAGTGACGGGCGCGCCGAAGCGCCGCGCAATGGAGATCATCGCCGAGCTGGAGCCGACAACGCGCGGCCCCTATTGCGGCGCCATCGGCTATCTCGGCGCGGACGGAAACATGGACAGCGCCATCGCAATCCGCACCATGACCGTGAAAGGCAGGCGCGTCACCTTTCAAGCCGGCGGGGGCATCGTTGCCGATTCCGATCCTGCTTCGGAATATGAGGAAACGCTGGCCAAAGCCCGGGACATGCGCGCCGCAGCCGGAACCTCGGATACAAAGGCATCTCTCCTCGAGGGAGAAAGCGCGTGATTCTCGTCATCGATAATTTCGACAGCTTCGTTCACAACCTGGCGCGTTATGTCGGAGAACTGGGCCATGAACGGCGCACCATCCGCACGGACGAAATCGCGGTCGATGAAGCACTTGCATTGGGCCCGGAAGCGATCATCCTCTCCCCCGGCCCTTGCGGCCCCGACAAGGCGGGCATCTCCATTCCATTGGTGAAGGCGGCGGCGGAGCGCGGTATCCCGCTTCTCGGCGTCTGCCTCGGTCATCAGGCAATCGCCTCCGCCTTTGGCGGATATATCCCCCGCGCACCGAAGCCCGTTCACGGCAAACCATCGAAAATCCTTCACGATGGCAAGGGAATCTTCGAGGGCATCCCTTCGCCGTTTATCGCCGGGCGTTATCATTCTCTTGTCGCAGAGCTCGATCCGGAAGGACCGCTCCATGCCACCGCACACACGGAAGACGGCGTGCTGATGGCGCTTGAGCATGAAAGCCTGCCGATCCATGGCGTACAATTCCATCCCGAATCCGTGCTGACGGAACATGGCCACGCGCTGCTCGCCAATTTTTTGCGGACCGCGAAGGCGCGCCCCGTAGAGGAGAGGAGGAGCGCATGAAGATCTGGCTGAACGGGACGATATCGGATGCACGAGATGCCCGGATCGATCCTTCGGATCGGGGATTCCTGCTGGGCGACGGGCTCTTCGAAACCATGCTGGCGCTGCATGGGCATATTCTTTTCGCGGACGAACACATGCTGCGTCTCGGCGCTGCGGCTGAGCTGGTCGGCCTCCCACTTCCCTTTTCACTCGCCGAAATCGAAATGGCCTGCGCCGATCTGCTGGACGAGAACGGGCTCGATGACGCCCCTCGCGCCTCCGTCCGCGTGACGGTTACGAGGGGCCCCGGCCCACGCGGCCTCGCGCTGCCCGCGGAACCGAAACCGACGCTGCTGATCACCTGTGCGGAAATGGGCGCGCCCCCGGAACGGCTTTCGCTCGTCACTGCAACCCCTAGACGCAATCCCTGGTCGCCTTCTTCGCGGCTCAAGGCTCTGCCCTATATGGACAATGTGCTGGCAAAGGAGGAAGCCCGCGAGAAAGGCGCGGATGATGCACTGCTGCTCGACACGAATGGGAACGTCGCCTGCGCGAGCGCGGCGAACATTTTTTTCTGGGAGGACGGAAAACTTGTCACCCCTTCCGCGAACTGCGGCATCCTGCCGGGCATCACGCGGGCGGCATTGCTGGAACTCGCACCCGATATCGGCATTGACGTTTCGGAAGAGGAAATCGCGCCCGCGCGGCTTTCGCGCTTTTCCGGCGCATTCGTGACGAACAGCCTGATGGGGCTTGTTCCCGTCACGCGCATCGACGGACGGGATATCCCCGCCCATTCGATGACGGCCCGCCTCGCCGCGGCATACGAGCTTTTGCTCGACGCCGCGGAAGACGATGAGTGATTACTCGCCGACGGTGAAGTCGCGGCGCGCCGCCGTAATGGTCACGGTGAAGCCCGCGATCACGTCGAAAAGCGCCAGCAATACGAGCGCGAAGAAGGTAGAGGTTCCGAACTGCGGCAGCACAATGAACTCGACGAGCGCAATGAGCAGCACAAGCATCGACAGCGCATGATTGACGATGGTCGATGCGCCGGTCTTGGTCGAATTGATGAGTTCGAGGAAGAGCAGGATCAGTCCGGTAAAGACGATGACGTCGCCGACCGATATCGTCCAGATCGCGCCGGAGATCAGCGTGATGGAGGTAACCTGCGACTCCATGGAGAGACCGGTCAGGAAAATGATGACGTTGTAGATGATGATGACGATTGCCATCAGCGGCAGCGTACCGAGCATTGTCGAACCCTCTTTTTGCCCCCACAAACTGACTTGTTGTGTGTCAGTCTAGCACAGTTTCGGCACCATAACCCGTTCACATGACCGAATGCCGACAATGAAGGACGGCATTGCGGCTCATGAACAACACCGAGGACGCCTCAGAGTGCAGACAGCATCTCCATATTTTTCAGGGACTTATCCGGAGGCGCGCACGAAGTTCCTCGAGGCGGCGAGACGGGCCGGTGCGCGCATTAACCATCACGAACATCCGCTGAAGGGCCCCGAGGGCGAAGTGCTCGCGACGGATGTCGCGCGGATCGGGCCGGCGGACGCGAGCCGTATTCTCGCTATTGGCTCGGGAACACACGGCGTCGAGGGTTATTGCGGCTCGGGCGTGCAGACGGCGCTTCTTTCGGGAGGCTTCGCGGACGAGTTGCCGGACGGCACCGCACTCGTTCTCGTGCATGCGATCAATCCTTACGGCTTTGCCTGGAACCGGCGGGTCAACGAGGACAATGTCGACCTCAACCGCAACTTCATCGACCACTCGAAACCGCACCCCGAGAACCCCGGTTACGAGGAACTGGCGGACGCCATCAACCCGCGCGACCTCTCACCGGAAACAATGGCGAAGAGCCGCGCGCGCATGAAGGCTTATGCCGAAAGGCACGGTCACCGCGCCATGCAGCATGCGCTCTCGGCCGGGCAGTACACGCATGCGGATGGCGTGCAGTTCGGCGGGCGCGAGCCCGTCTGGTCGAACAGGACACTCCGCAAGATCATTCGCGAGGAAATGGCTCAGGCGAGCCGCGTGATCTTTGTCGATATCCATACCGGCCTCGGCGCGCGCGGACAGGGCGAGATGATCTGCGTCGAGCCGGAAACGAGCGAGACCTACAAGCGAATGCGGCGCTGGTGGGGCGACATCGTTCATTCGACGGTCGGCGGCGCGTCGGTTTCCTCAGACGTGCCCGGCTCGATCCCCGTCTGCTTTGCCGAGGAGCTGAAGGGCCGCGAGGTGACGTCTGGCGGGCTCGAATTCGGCACCGTTCCGATCGCGCAAGTCACCATCGCGCTTCAGTCCGACAACTGGCTTCACCAGAACGGCGGCGCTGAGAACCCCAGGGCAAAGGAAATCGCGAAGGCAATCCGCGATGCCTTTTACGTCGATGCCGATGACTGGAAGGAAATGGTGACGGCGCAGACGCGGGACATCTGCCGCGCGGCGCTGAAGGGGTTGCAGGAATAGCCGCAAAAGGAAAACGCCGCCCCGGGGGGCGGCGTTTCGAAACTCGTGCCGAAGCAGGTGAGCCTTACTCGCCCTTCGGCTTCAGGATCTGCTTGCCGCGATACATGCCGCTCTTCAGGTCCACGTGATGGGGACGGTGAAGCTCGCCCGAATCCGGGTTCTCGACATAGGCCGGCTGCGACAGCGCATCGGCCGAACGGCGCATGCCGCGCTTCGACGGGGTGGTTTTCCTCTTGGGGACGGCCATGGGCTTCGCTCCGATTGCTCCGCGAGCGGCCCACCATTTGCGGACGCCTGCCCTCGCGAAAAAGGCTTTGAAAACAAAATACTAGCCGTAACCGGCAGCGCTTTGGGCAACTCCGGACGGCCTTTGGCGGCCTTATACAGCGAAAGCGGGCGAAAAGTCCATAAGGGCCCGCCCGAAATGCAGGAATCCGCCCTAGTTGAGATGAATGATGGCGCACTCATCCGCGGAGACAGCGGCCCGCGCGCAGGCGCTCCGGGCGCTGCGCTCGCTGGCGAAGGGGCCCATGCGAACGCGGTGAACTTCTTCGCCTGAAACCCGCGCCATATCAATGGCGACGCGCTCACCGGGCTTGAGGTCCGGCTCGCGGCCCAGAATGTCGAAATAGCGGCGGCTGGCGCGGTCGATGGTGGAATAGGAGCCCACCTGTGCGTAGTAGCGCCCCTCCGGCGCGGAAAGCGCGGCAACCTGCACCGAGCCTGCCGAACTCCGGCCCGGACGGGCGAGAGGCTTCGGCACGGAAGCGCTGATGGAGCCCGTGACGAGGCCGGCATAGGGATCGTCGTTCCAGGCAACCTGCGTATATTGAGGCCGCGCGGCGGGACGAGCCGAGGTGGTCGGAATCTCGATTGTCTTCTCGACCAGCCGGTCCATGCCGCCACGGTCGTAAACCCTTACCTCCTGCCGCTCGCGCGGAGCCGGGTCCACGAGCCCCCGCTCCTTCTGGATCACGAATAACGCCACCAGCACCGCGCCGAGGACCAGCCAGAAGCGGTCGCGCTGAGCCTTTTCGAACATGTCTGCCCCCATCCCTTTTCCGCCGCAGCGGCCGATGGGAGGAGACTCGCTCCATATGGTTAACTCACACTTAAACTGGCCCGAACTGGGACAATTATCCTCGGGCCGGGAGAAATGTGTGAGCTATTCCAACAACTTGGTTCAGGCAGCAATTACGCTCGCGGCATCCCTGTAGCCGACCCCAAGCGCATCGGACACCGCCTTGTAGGTCACCTGCCCCTTGTGGACGTTGAGCCCCGCAAGAAGGTGCGGATTGTCGAGCAGGGCCTGACGATAGCCCTTGTCCGCAAGCGCCAGCGTGAAGGGGAGCGTCGCGTTGTTGAGGGCGAAGGTCGAGGTGCGCGCGACGGCGCCGGGCATGTTCGCGACGCAGTAGTGGACGACCTCGTGCTTCACATAGGTCGGCTCGGCATGGGTGGTCGGATGCGAGGTCGCGAAGCAGCCGCCCTGATCGATGGCGATATCGACCAGCACCGAACCCTTCTTCATCTGCTTCACCATATCTTCCGTCACGAGCTTCGGCGCGGCCGCACCGGGAACGAGAACGGCGCCTATGACGAGATCCGCGCCCAGCACGCTTTCCTCGATCGCATCGACCGTGGAATAGATCGTGTTGAGGCTCGGCCCGAACTGCATGTCGAGTTCGTAGAGACGGTGGAGATTGAGATCGATCACCGTGACATGGGCTTCGAGGCCCATCGCCATGCGCGCGGCATTGGTACCCGACACGCCGCCGCCCAGAATGACGACTTTCGCGGCGGGAACGCCGGGCACGCCGCCCAGCAGCATGCCGCGCCCGCCCTGCGCGATCTCGAGGCAATGCGCGCCCGCCTGGATCGACATTCGGCCAGCCACCTCCGACATCGGCGCAAGAAGCGGCAGACCGCCGCGCTGGTCGGTCACGGTTTCATAGGCGATGGCGATGCAGCCCGACTCCATGAGCCCGCGCGCCTGCTCGGGATCGGGCGCGAGGTGCAGATAGGTGAAGAGGATCTGGTTCTCGCGCAGCATCTTCCATTCGGCGGGCTGCGGCTCCTTCACCTTCACGATCATGTCGGCCCTGGCGAAGATTTCCTCCGCCGTATCGACGATCTTCGCGCCGGCGGCTTCATATTGCTCGTCGAAGAGACCGATGCCGAAACCCGCGCCCTTCTGCACCAGAACCTCATGCCCGTGATGCACCGCCTCGCGGACGGCGGGCGGCGTCATGCCGACGCGATATTCGTGAACCTTGATTTCCTTGGGGACGCCGATGCGCATGGGATGCCTCGTGAGGGGAGGGAACTGACGAAAAGTGTAGCGCGCGGCAGAACCGCCTCCAAGGAGGGGTATGGAGCCAATCGGGGCTATGCGTTTAATATATTGATCGGGATATGGATAGCGGAAAACCCGGACAAACCGGAAGAGTGCCTGTGAAAGACGCATTACTGCCGGGAGAAGCGGCAACGCGCGTCACGCCAGCGTCATGTAAACGTCCGCTATCTTAAACACCGGTACGGCAAGGCGGCGGGCCGCGCGCCACCATGCTAGAAGGCGGCGAGGGAGAGACGATGGCTTATCTTTTCGACGATGAACTGCGCGGCGCGATCGAGGCGAGGCTCAGGGCTTTTCCGCGAGAGGGGCTTCACGACGGCGCACTGAAGCGCGCGGCGGTGGCGATCACCGTGGTGCCGCATGAAGGGCCGCACGGGCCGGGCGCAGGCTTCCTGCTGACAAGGCGCGCCCCGAAGATGAACGCCCATGCCGGCCAATGGGCGCTGCCGGGCGGCAGGCTCGACGAAGGCGAGGACGCGCTGGAGGCGGCGCTGCGGGAGTTGCGCGAGGAAGTGGCGCTCGACCTTGCTCCTACCCAAGTGCTTGGAATGCTTGACGATTATCCGACGCGGTCCGGCTACCTCATCACGCCTGTCGTGGTCTGGGCGGCGGATACGCGGGCGATGAAACCGAACCCCGGCGAGGTCCAGTCGATCCACCCTTTCCCGCTCGAGGAACTGACAAGGGAGGACTCGCCCGTCTTTCTCGAAATACCCGAAAGCGAGCGGCCGGTGATCCGCCTGCCGCTCGGCGAGGATCACATCCACGCGCCGACGGCAGCCGTGCTCTATCAGTTCGGAGAAGTGGGATTGCGCGGACGGGCGACGCGCGTCGCCCATCTCGAACAGCCCGTCTGGGCCTGGCGCTAGAGGTCAGGCGGGCTGCGCCGGAAGGCCCCCGCGATGATGAAAGCCGAGCTTTTCCAAGGCCTTGTCGAAAGCCGCGGCGGGAAAGCGCGCCCATGCCTTCTCGTGGAAGAAGAAGACGACCGTGTTCACCGCAGGCTCGATCAGCGCGACGCCCGCCGCGATGGCGAATTCGCCGGTGAGCGCATAGGTCACGCCGAAGCCCACCGAGAAGTGGAGCGTGGCGTAGGTCATGGTCTTCACGAGGTCGCGCATGGGTCTGGTCCTTTGAAAGTCGCACTTGCGACTTATTCTTATTTAAAGAAAGGAGCCGGATTGTCAAGGGCGGGCATAAAGGCGGGGTCACCGTCATCGAAACGTCATCGAACCGTTACAAACCGCCGGGGATATCCCCGCCCCGCTCCGAAGCGCGCTTATCCCCGGCTAACGAGCGGCGGCGAGAATGACGGGAGAGGAGACGGCCGGTGTGCAGGCCAGGGTGCGATAACGCGCAAGCGCACACGCCACGTCTCCGCCTTTCGCTCATTTGATGGAGACCGCCTATGCCCCCGCTGCCGATCACGCCCATGCGCGCAAGGCGCACCATTTCCGTGACCGATTTCCGCAAGAACCCGTCCGCGCATATGAGGGGAGCAATGGGCGACACACTCGCCATCCTCTCGCGCAACCGTGTCGAGTTCTACGCCGTGCCGCCGGAACGCTTCGAAGGGCTGATCGACCGGCTTGAGGCGCTGGAGGGAGGGGGAAGGAGCAAACTGCACGCACAGCACCGAACAGCAATTTGTTAAGTTAAATCACGTGCTCACTATAGCAAAGGGACAAGAGAATCATGTCGAGCGCTGAGCGTAAGTGCCCTATATGGGCTACCCCCGCAAAAGAAGAACCAACATCTCGCGACGGCACCGAAATCATCTCTCCTCGCACAGACGGACGATATTTCATCACACGCACAGCCCAAGCGATGCTTCAAAGCGTCGATGACCCCTCTGTGAAGGCTCGCCTGACTACTTGGATCGTCGACCAACATAACCTCGGGATAGACTGCCCCGAAATCTCGAGCACGATACTCGATGAGATGAAAGTCGCGCCTTCGCTCGACGTTCGGCGTAGAGCTGATCGACTACTCGAATTCCTAGAAGCCGCAATACCAATGATTGGCCAACCCCTCAAATTCTCCTATCGAGAGGGCGACGCCTATCCGGAAATGCTGGCTTGGACTGAGTCCACACGGGCCGAAGAAATACGTTTTCTCCTAAAATTTCTCGATCAAACTGGCGCCATTCAACTCACGGAGGTTATCGGAGGAGGAAGCGTTTATATCGCGATGGATGGTTACGCACGCCTCGCCGACATAAAGAAAAAGGAAATCGCCTCGGAACAAGCCTTTATTGCGATGTGGTTCAGCGAGGAGACTCTGGCAGTGAGAAACGCCATTAAGAATGGCATTCTCAATGCTGGTTATACTCCTCGCGTTATTGATGAACTGCACCACAACAACAAGATCGACGACGAGATCATCGCGGAAATCAGACGCTCCAGATTCCTTGTTGCCGACTTCACTCACGGTGAAGCAGGAATGCGAGGTGGGGTTTATTATGAAGCTGGTTTCGCACGTGGATTGGGAATGGAAGTCATTTCGACATGCCGTGCCGATTTGCTAGCGGAGAACAAGATTCACTTTGATACGCGGCAGTACAACCACATCGGCTGGCACCCCGAAAAGTTGGATGAGTTCACCAAGGCGTTGTCGGATAGAATTTCGGCAACGATCGGCGACGGTCCCAGAAAGACCGAAAGCTAGAAGACAGACGCGAGTCAGATGGGTCCCGGCTTTCGCCGGGATGACACTTCTGGTTGTGGCAAGGCTTGTGTTCAGGGCCCACCCTCCCCCTGTGGGAGGGTCGAAATTGGCGAGCGCCAGCGAAGCGAATTTCGGGGAGGGGTAAGCGGAGAGCGACAGCACATCAATCTTCGCCGTGAGCGGAGTCCCCCTCCCCGAACGAGCTTCGCTCGTTCGACCCTCCCACAGGGGGAGGGTGGTTCAGATGGAAAGGCTTGGGGGTGCGGCTCTGGATTGCTTCGTCGCCGCTTCGCCCGCTCCCTCCCTCTCCCCTCTGGGGCGAGGAGCGAACAGTCTCACGCCAGCGTCAGGATCACAGGGCCGTTCTTCGTTGCGACGAGGGAGTGTTCGTATTGCACCGTGGGGGCGGAAGGATCGGAGACGAGCGTCCAGCCATCGTCGAGTTCGGCGGCGAAGTCGCCGCCCATCGAAAGGAAGGGTTCGATGGTGAAGACCTGGCCCTCATGGATGAGGCGGCGGTCGGAGGGATCGCGCCAGGTGGAAATCCCTTCGGGCTCTTCATGCAATGAGCGGCCGACGCCATGGCTCGCGAGATTGCGGATGAGCGTATAGCCGCCCTTGTCGGCGAAGCGCTCGATACTGTCGCCGATGGCATTGAGGCGGCCGCCCGGCTTCACCGCACGAATGCCCTCCCACATGGCGCGCTTCCCGTCGCGGCAGAGACGCGCGACATGGGACTTCACCGGCGGCACCGGGAAGCTCGCGCCGGTGTCGCCGAAGAAGCCATCCTTCTCCGCGGACACATCTATATTGACGAGATCGCCGGCGCGGATGATGCGGGTCCCCGGAATCCCATGCGCGATCTCTTCGTTGACGCTGATGCAGGTCGCGCCCGGAAACTTGTAGGCCAGTTCGGGCGCGGAGCGCGCGCCTTCCTTCTCGAGCATGGCGCGGCCAAGCGCGTCGAGTTCCGCCGTCGTCATGCCGGGCTCGATGGCGGCGCCCATGGCGGCAAGCACCTGCGCGACGATGCGGCCGATGGCCTTGAGGCCTTCCAGTTCTTCTTCGGAGGTAATGGTCATGGCAGGAGTTTAGCGCGATGCGCGGCTTTGCGCTTTTCAAAAAGAAGGTGTCACCCCGGCACTCGTTGCCGGGGCCCACCCTGCCTTCGCCGAAGCGAAGCTCCGGCTTCGCGCAGGCAGGTCACGGCGCCTCTTGCTACAGCTTTCAACGAGTATGGGGACTGAGCCCGGAGAACAATTGCTATTGCTGAGGGAACCAATGGGTCCCGGGGACAAGCCCCGGGATGACATTGTTGTTTTGGCGAGGGAGCAACTCCACCGCTTTAGCTTGGTCGAAACCGTTGAGGCCCTTCAACCTTCCCTACCGCTGCACCATCTTCTGTGCTTCCGCCGCAAACTTCTTCGCGCCCTCGCCATTGCCCTCGCGGAGCGCGGCGAGATCGACCGGCACGGTGATGCCTTTCTGCGCGGCGGGACGCTGGGCAATGGCATCGAGCCAGCGCTGGAGGTTCGGCAGATCGTCTATCTCGACGCCCGACCATTTATGCGTGCGGACCCAGGACCAGTTGGCGATGTCGGCGATGGAATAATCGCCCGCGAGATACTCGTTCTCCTTCAGGTGACCATCGAGAACGGTGAAGAGACGCTTCGATTCGTTCTGGTAGCGGTCGATGGCGGGCTGAATTTTTTCGGGGAAATAGCGGAAGAAGACATTGGCCTGACCCATCATCGGGCCGATGCCGCCCATCTGGAACATGAGCCACTGGATGACGCGGCTGCGCCCCTTTGCATCCGCCGGCATCAGCCTGCCCGTTTTCTCGGCAAGATAGATCATGATGGCGCCGGACTCGAAAACCGCGAAATCACCCTCGTCGCGATCGACGATCGCGGGAATGCGCCCGTTCGGATTGATCTTCAGGAAGGCCGGTTCCTTCTGCTGGTTCTTCTGCAGCTCGATCGCGTGGACCTCGTAAGGGAGCCCAAGTTCTTCAAGCGTTATCGAGGCTTTCCAGCCATTGGGCGTGGAGGCGGTGTAGAGATCGATCATGGGCGGTGCTCGCTTTCCCGGAATGCGGAGTGGGCTTCTATTGACGCTTAACGTGCCATTTTCCACGGCCGCAAGCCAGCGGGATGTCGGGACGCGCCTTGCCGGGCGCAAGAGCGGACTGCCGAAATCTTTTGCACCGCACATGAACTTTTCGTGAGGTTTCCGCTTGCGGAAAGGAGAGGGCTTTGCCGCCGCTTGCGCCGGGGCAACGCCCGTTTAAAATTTTTGACGCTTTTGCGAAGGGAAACGGCGGGTGCGCTTGCGCCGATGCGAAAACCATTGAACACTGACGATCTCTCGGCCGCTCGACCTCAAGGCAGGGGCGGGGCACAGACACCACAAGACGGAGGACGACATCCAATGAACCGCAAGAGAGGCATGGCCGGACTGCTGGGAGCGATCTCGCGCCGGCAATTCATGACGGGAGCGGCCGCAGTTGGCCTCAGCATCACTTCGATGCCGAAATTCGCTTCCGCCGCCGAGGAGAAGAAGCTGAGCTTCTATAACTGGGATACCTATATCGGCGAGACGACGCTGGCCGACTTCCAGGAAGCGACCGGCATCGAGGTGAAGATGGACCTCTTCGCCGACAACTCGGAACTCTTCGCGAAGCTGCGCGCCGGCAATCCCGGCTACGACGTCATCGTGCCGTCGAACGACTGGATCCCGCGCATGGTCGCGGCCGGCATGTTGCAGGAACTCGATCACTCGAAGATTCCGAACATGAAGAACCTGTTCCCGCGCTTCCTGGACGAACCCTTCGATCCGGGCCGCAAATATTCCGTTCCCTATATGTGGGGCACGATCGGCATCGGCTACCGCAAGTCGAAGGTCTCCTCGGTGCCGGACAGCTGGAAGGTGCTCTACGACAGCGACGAATATGCCGGCAAGATCGCGCTGCTCTCCGATTGCGGCACGATGATCGGCTGCGCGCTGAAATATCTCGGCTACTCCGTCAACTCGACCGACAAGGCCGAGAACGAGGCGGCGGCCGAGCTCATCATCAAGCAGAAGAAGAACATCAAGTCCTTCGCCGAAGACAACGGCCAGGACCTGCTCGCCTCGGGCGAAGTCGACATCACCATGGAATATAATGGCGATATCGCGCAGCTCATGAGCGAGGACGACGATGTCGGCTTCGTGCTGCCCAAGGAAGGCGGCATTATCTGGGAAGACACGCTGGCCATTCCGACCGGCGCGCCGCACCCGGAAAACGCGCATGCCTTCATCAACTATATCTACGAGCCCGAGCCCAACCAGCTCATCACGGACTACATCCAGTACGCGACGCCGAACAAGGCGGGCTTCGACCTGATGCCGGAAGAGTACCGGACCAACCCGGCCATCTTCCCGCCGGAAGAAGCCATCGCGGCTTCCGAGACGGCAGCCTATCTCGGCGAGGACGTGGTGCAGATGCGCGAGGAGCTCTGCACGAAGATCAACGCCGCCTGAGCGGAAACGGGGGCGGGCAGGAAACTGCCCGCCCTTTTCAATTCTGCTATCCTGTTGCCGGCCTCTTTCAATCTCCGCCACGCTGGAGACGGAGATTGAAAGGGACCGGCGGGTCCGGAGAGGGGGAACCTCCGCCCGCCGTTCGAGTTGTGTTTCTCTTTCCTGCCCTTCGGGGGGCCTGCACATGGAAAACTGGAAGAGATCGGCAAAGGCGTTCTTCGCGGCCTTTACGCCGCCGACGTTCTGGCTCGTCGCCTTCTTCATCATTCCGCTCTCGCTGATCTGGCTCTACAGCTTCTCGACCAAGACGGGCGTGACCGACATCACGCTCGACTGGAACCTGCAGCAATATGCCCGCGCGCTGGAGCCGCTCTATCTCGGCATCTTCTGGAAATCGATCGTCATGGCGGCGGCGACGACGGCGATCTGTCTCGTGGTCGCCTTTCCGGTCGCCATCGCCATCGTCTTCTCCAAGCCGACGATGCGCATGTGGCTGCTGCTCCTCGTCATCCTGCCCTTCTGGACGAACCTGCTGATCCGCACCTATGCGCTGATCGCGGTGCTCAGAACCAACGGTTTCATCAATAACGGCCTCGAATGGATCGTGGTGAACGCGGACTGGCTGCTTTCCTTCGTCGGGCTGGGCGACAACCGCATCGTCGGCCCCTTCGAGCCGCTGGCGCTGCTCTACAACAACACGGCGGTCGTCTTCGGCCTCGTCTATGTGAGCCTTCCCTTCATGGTGCTGCCGCTCTATGCCGCGCTCGACCGGCTCGACCGCTCCTACCTGGAAGCGAGCCTCGACCTCGGTGCGGGCCATATCCGCACCTTCTTTTCCATCGTCGTGCCGCTGGCGCTGCCGGGCATTGCGAGCGGCATCGTCATCACCTTCATTCCGGCCATGGGCTCCTACCTCACGCCCGACCTTCTCGGCGGCACGGACAGCCAGATGATCGCGAACGTGATCGCGAGCCAGTTCAAGCAGGCGAACAACTGGCCCTTCGGCGCGGCGCTGAGCTTCCTTCTCATGTATGCGACCTTCTTCGCGCTGGCGATCCGCGCCGTGCTGATGAGGAAGGAAGGAAGAGGAGACGTCAGATGAGCCTCTTCAAGCGCAACCCCGACCCGATGGGCCCGCTCGACTATTCGCGGCGGCTCTCGCTCCGGATCACCGTGGCGGTGACGCTCTTCTTCCTTTATGCGCCGATCATCGGCCTCATCGCCTTCTCCTTCAACGACAGCCGCCGCAACGTCGTCTGGCGCGGCTTCACGACCGACTATTATGTGAAGCTCTTCAACAACGACGCGCTGATGCTCGCCTTCGCGAACTCGCTGACCATCGCCGTCTTCACCACGATCTTCTCGACCGTGCTCGGCGCGCTGACGGCCTATGTGCTCTGGCGCTACCGCTTTCCCGGCAAGGCAATCTACGAGGGCGGCATGGCGCTCCCCATCGTCATTCCCGAGATCTGCATGGGCGTGGCGATGATGGTCTTCTTCGCGCGGATCGGCTGGCCCTCCGGCATGATGTGGCCGTTCAACCTCTCGGCCATCACCATCGCGCATATCGCCTTCTCGTTTCCCTTCGCCGCGATCGTCATCCGCGCGCGGCTCGAAAGCTTCAATCCGGAGCTTGCCGAATGCGCGCGCGACCTCGGCGCGAGCGAGTTCCAGGTCTTCCGCGACGTGGTGGTGCCGCACATGAAGCCCGGCCTCATCGCGGGCGCGCTTCTCGCCTTCACGCTCTCGCTCGACGACTTCGTCATCACCTTCTTCACGAGCGGGCCGGACACGGTGACCTTCCCCGTGAAGATCTATTCCATGGTTCGCTTCTCGGTGACGCCGGAAGTGAACGCCGCCTCCACCGTGCTGATCCTGCTGACGCTGGTCGTGACCGCCTTCGCACTCAGGATGCAGAACAGGAACAACATGCTCGGCTCCGCCGCGCATTGACCGCCAACGAGTTTCGGAAAAGCCCCATGAGCGAAGCAGCAAAGAACCCCTCGGCCGGCGAACCGATCATCCGGATCGAGAATGTCAGCAAGATCTTCGGCGGCACCGTCAAGGCGGTCGACAATGTGAACCTCGAGGTCGCCCGCGGCGAGTTCTTCGCGCTGCTCGGCCCCTCGGGCTGCGGCAAGACCACGCTGCTGCGCATGCTTGCGGGCTTCGAGGTGCCGACGCATGGCAGGGTCATCATCGACGGGCAGGACATGTCCAAGGTGGCGCCGAACAAGCGCCCGATCAACATGGTGTTCCAGTCCTACGCGGTCTTCCCGCATATGTCGGTGGAGCAGAACGTCGCCTACGGGTTGAAGATGGACCGGCGGCCCGCGAAGGAAATCAGGGAGCGTGTCGCGGAAGCCCTCGATCTCGTGAAGCTTGGCTCTCTCGGCAAGCGCATGCCGGACGAGATGTCGGGCGGCCAGCGCCAGCGCGTGGCGCTTGCGCGCGCGCTTGTGAAGCGGCCCTCCGTGCTGCTGCTCGACGAGCCGCTCTCCGCCCTCGACGCGAAGCTCCGCGAGGCGATGCAGCTCGAACTCGTGCGCCTGCAGAAGACGGTCGGCATCACCTTCGTCATCGTGACCCACGACCAGTCGGAAGCGCTTTCCATGGCGAACCGGATCGCGGTGATGAATGCAGGCACGGTGCAGCAGGTGGCGCCGCCCGCGACGCTCTACGAAGCGCCCGCCAACCGCTTCGTCGCGGACTTCATCGGCAAGATCAACATGATCGAGGGCGACGCGGTCGCGGCGGGCGAAGGCGAAGTGAAGGTGACGGCGCCGGCGATCGGCGAGGTCACGCTGGCAGGAAACGCGACCGGCAAGGTGGCGCTCGCGGTCCGGCCGGAAAAGATCTTCGTGGACGAGAAGGAGCCGACCGATCCGAAACTCATCAAGGTGAAGGGCAAGGTCGGCGAAGTCGCCTATTTCGGCAGCTACTCCAACGTCTTCTTCGACATCGGCACGGGCGCGCCGCTGCAGGCCGACATCTCGAACGTCTCGAGCGACATCGAGGAGTTCACCTTCAAGGCGGGCGAGGAATACTGGGTCTACTGGCGCAAGGCCGACACGCTGGTGCTCGGCGACTGAGGAATCAGACCTCGTCTTCCTCGGTCGGCAGTTCGCCGCTCTCGGAAATCTTCTCGACCATGCGCACGATGCGCTCGATGAGCATGAGCGGCACCATCTCGCTCAGGGTGCGGATACCGTTCACCGCGAGCTTCGCGGCGGCGGGCTGATCGAGCTTGTCGCCGAGGCGCGAATAGAAGCCGACCACGGCGCGGCGCGCCAGAAGCTCGATCATCTGCGGATAGAAATCGTAGCTCTCGACCGTATAGCCGATATCGGGCACGAAGCCGTCGGCGCGCGTCTGCGAGATGATTTCCATGATGCGGACATTGCGCTGGTTGAGCCATTCGCCGCCGTCGCGCTGGTCGATATGGATGAGGCCGATCTCCGCGAACTTGCGGATATCGGCGAGAGGAAGCCCCGTATCCTTCGCGACATCGGCGAGCTTTTTCGGCGCGAGGTTCCGCCCGTCGGCGAGCAGCGGGCCCATCGCGACCTCGAGCCCGATCAGCGATTCGAACCCGCCCGCGGGTTCGCCCGTCTCCGAGGTGACGATGGTCTTGATGACCGAGAGCGGAAGATGACGCTCCTGCTGAAGCTTCCGGATGAGATTGAGCCGCTTCACATGCTCGCGGCCATAGGCCGCCACATTGCGCTTCGGCCGCACGGGTTCCGGCAGCAGGCCTTCGCGAATGTAGTAGCGGATGGTCTCGCGCCCGATGCCGGTCGCGGCCTCCAGTTCCTTCATCTTCATGTGTCTGGCTTCTTCATGATCCGGTACCGCCCGGGAAGGGCGGGCCTCCCCCCGGGGACGGCTTTTGATCAGTCTAACAGATTCCGCACAAAAATGCGTAGTACGAACTGCCGCTCCCGGAATACCGCAGCCAGGGCCTATCGATGCCGGCCGCGGCCCGCAATCTCGTTCATGAGTTCGACCTGGATCTGCTGAATTTCCATCAGACGCTGCCATTGATGGATGAGCAGGTGGTCGATCTTCTCGTGCAGATGCCTGATCTCGAGTTCGGCCTTGAGATTGATCTTGTAGTCGTTTCGGGCGCGGGCACGGTCGCGCGCCTCCTGCCGGTTCTGGCTCATCATGATGATGGGCGCCTGGATGGCGGCGAGGCAGGAGAGCACGAGATTGAGCAGGATGAAGGGATAGGGATCGAAGGGCGCGGCAAAGAGACCGGCGACATTGAGCGCGATCCAGCCGAAAAGCACCGCGCCGAAGAAGATGATGAAGCTCCAGCTGCCGCCGAAATCCGCGATGACATCGGCAAGCCGCTCGCCGAGCGAACGCTTCTCGTCGAAGGCTTCGTCCGCATTGGTCGAGAGGATGTCGTTTTCCTGGATGCTGCGGACGACTTCCTTTTCGAGTTCGTCGAGCTGCCCCTTGTCCGCCTCTATCGCGCGGCGGACATAGAGGTCGCGATAGCGGTTGAGATGCTCGCGGCAGATGCGGTCCTCAGGCGTGAGCGCTGGATGATCGTTGCGGATGAGCGCCAGAATGGGCTCCCGCACGGAGGAAATCGGAACCAGAGCGCCATGGCGCCTGCCCGGCCCGCAAATGATGCAGCTGTGAGCGTGATTGTCGTGAGCGAGCGACATGAGTCCCGTCCTGCCGTTTCCCTTCATCCGAGTATAGGCGAGCGGCAGCAAAAAGGGCGGTGCATCGCTGCACCGCCCTTCCCGTCCGGAGACGCCGGATTTCTCAGAGACGCTCGATGATCGTCACGTTGGCGAGGCCGCCGCCTTCGCACATGGTCTGGAGACCATAGCGCTTGTTCCTGGCCTTGAGCGCATTGACGAGTGTCGCCATGAGCTTGGTGCCAGACGCGCCGAGCGGATGGCCGAGCGCGATGGCGCCGCCATGCACATTGAGGCGTTCCGGATCGGCGCCGAGATGCTTCGCCCAGGCGACAGGCACCGAAGCGAAGGCTTCGTTCACTTCATAGAGATCGATGTCCTCGATCTTCATGCCGGCCTTCTTCAGCGCCTTTTCGGTGCCGGGGATCGGGGCTTCGAGCATGATGACCGGATCGCCGCCGACGACCGTCATGTGGTGGATGCGGGCGATGGGCTCGACGCCGAGCGCCTTGAGACCCTTCTCGTTCACGATCATGACGCCGGACGCACCGTCGCAGATCTGGGACGAGGTGGCGGCCGTGATCGCGCCGCCTTCGGCGAGCAGCTTCACGCCCTTGATGGCTTCCAGCGAGGCGTCGAAGCGGATGCCTTCGTCCACCTTGTGGATTTCCTTCGAGCCGTCCTCAAGCGTGATTTCGAGCGGCACGATTTCGTTATCGAAGAGACCGGCCTGCGTCGCCTTGATCGCCTTCTGGTGGCTGTTGAAGCCGAACTCGTCGAGCTGGTCCTTGGTGAGGCCGTATTTCTTGGCCATCATCTCGGCGCCGGCGAACTGGCTGAACTGGATGTTCGGGTAGCGCTCTTCCATCTTCGGGCTCTTGTAGATGCCGAAGCCGTTCTTGAAGGGAAGCGCTATCGGCATGCCCATCGGCACACGCGTCATGCTTTCGATGCCCGCCGCGATGACGACATCCATCGCACCCGACATGACGGCCTGCGCGCCGAAATGGAGCGCCTGCTGCGAGGAACCGCACTGACGGTCGACCGAGGTGGCCGGCACGGTTTCCGGCAGTCCGCCCGCGAGCACCGCGTTGCGCGCGACGTTCATGCCCTGCTCGCCCGCCTGGTCGACGCAGCCCACGATCACGTCCTCGATGAGCTCGGGATCGGCGCCGGTGCGCTTCACCAGATCCTCGATCACCTTGCCGCCGAGATCGACGGGGTGCCAGTCCTTCAGTTTGCCGCCCTTGCGGCCGCCCGCGGTACGGGCGGCGGCGACGATATAGGCTTCCGCCATTTTCATCTCTCCTTGGTTTGCTCGCCCGGCCCGGAACCCGGACACACGCGATGACGCTTCCTGATATGTATATACACGGTCGGTTTCGGCAACCACGATGCCCGCATATTTGCCGCACATCTTCTACACGAAGCGCACCTTGTCCAGCCGGAAACGCCCTCTTGCATGTGGCGCAAACACTGCTCAAAGTGGAAAGAAAGCCTTACAGCGCAAGAACTTGACGGTTTACGTAGCGTCACGGCGGAGCTGGTGGAAAGCTGTCCGAAAGCGCACGGGCGAAAGTCAAAAAAGTTCAGAGCCGTGACCCGGCGGAGGAGGAACCATCCCCATGAGCGACAAGAAAATCGACAATGCCATCGTCGACCCCAAGACCTATGCGCATGTCGACGAGTTCCATGAACTCTTCACGCGACTGCGCAAGGAAGACCCCGTGCGCTGGACGGAGCCCGACGAGTACCGGCCCTTCTGGACGGTGGCGAAGCATGCCGACATCATGGAAGTCGAGCGGCAGAACGACAAGTTCCTGAACGATCCCCGCCTGACGCTCCAGACCATCGAGGTCGAGGAGAAGGTGAAGGAGTTCACCGGCGGCCAGTCGAAGCTTATCCGCTCGCTCGTCGACATGGACAATCCCGACCACCGCAATTATCGCGGATTGACGCAGGCCTGGTTCATGCCGCCAAACCTGAAGGCGATCTCGGCGCGCGTCGACGCACTGGCCGAGAAATATGTCGACCGGCTGGAGGAGAAGGGCGGCGAATGCGACTTCGTCTCGGACGTCGCGGTCTGGTATCCGCTGCGCGTCATCATGACGGTGCTGGGCGTGCCGGAGGAAGACGAGCCCATCATGCTGAAGCTGACGCAGGAACTCTTCGGCTCGACCGATCCGGAGCTCCGCCGCGAGAACGCCGACTTCAACGTCAACACGGTGACGGACTTCTTCAACTACTTCAACGCGCTGACGGAAGACCGCCGCAAGAATCCAAAGGACGACGTGGCGAGCGTGATCGCGAATGCGACGATCGACGGCGAGCCCATCGGCCATCTGGAGGCCATGTCCTATTATGTGATCGTTGCGACGGCGGGCCACGACACGACGAGCTCGACCGCGGCGGGCGGCCTCCTTGCGCTGATGCAGAACCCGGAACAGTTCGCCAAGCTCAAGGCCGATCCTGACAAATATCTGAACGGCGCCATCGACGAGATGATCCGCTGGACGACGCCGGTGAAGCACTTCTTCCGCACCGCCGCCGTCGACTACGAGTTGCGCGGCAAGAAGATCAAGGCGGGCGACAACCTGCTGATGTGCTACTGGTCGGCGAACCGCGACGAGGACGCCTTCGACGATCCCTTCACCTTCAACATCGAACGCTCGCCGAACAAGCACCTCGCCTTCGGCTATGGCGCGCATCTCTGCCTTGGCCAGCACCTGGCCAAGATGGAAATCAAGGCGCTCTACAAGGAGCTTCTCGCGCGGCTCGACCATATCGAGCTCGCGGGCGATCCGGCCTTCGTGGAGGCGAGCTTCGTTTCCGGCCTGAAGCGCTTGCCCGTGCGCTACTCGATGAAGCGCAAGGCAGCCTGAGCGGCGCACAGGACGAAAAGACGCGAAGCGGAAAAGGCGGCTCGAAGGAGCCGCCTTTTTTCATGACCCCTTCAGACCGGCGCGGGAATGGCGCGGCGATAAAGATGCCATGTCGCATGGCCGAAGACGGGCAGCACGACAAGAAGCCCGAGAAAGAGAGGCGCGGAAGCGGCAAGGATCGAGAGCGTGACGAAGACGCCCCAGCCCAGCATCACGACAGGGCTCTGGAACACGGCCTTCACCGAGGTGATCATCGCGGTGACGATGTCGAGATCGCGCTCGAGCAGCATGGGAATCGAGAAGACCGTGATCGAAAAGAGGACGAGCGCGAGGAAGCCGCCAACGACATGACCGGCGGCGAGAAAAATGAGGCCGGACTGCGTGGTGAAGACGACGGTCAGGAATTGCTCGAAGGAGGCGAAGGAAACGAGACCGAGACAAAGCGCGATCAGCAGGCGGACCTGATACATCCAGACCCAGAAGACGAAGAGCATGACGAAGGCCATCCACGAGACTTCGCGGCGGCGCTGCGCCCAGATGACGGCGGCGACATCGCGGAAGGCGGGGCGCTCCCCTTCCGCGAGGCGGCGGCTCACCTCGTAAAGACCGACCGCGGCGAAGGGGCCGACAAGCGGAAAGCCGATGGCGAAAGGATAGATGAGCCAGGGCATGTCCCAGACGGTGAGCGAGGCGACGATGACGATACCGATGACGGCGATGAAGCCGCCTGTCGCGAGACCGAAAAGCGGCGCGCGAAGGAAATCGCGCCATCCCGCCTTCAGCGCGGCGAAAAGATCGCCGAAGGTCATGGTGTGGATCGGTTGACCGGCCGCACCCGGCGCCGGACGATCCGTGGAAAGCCCCTGCATCTTCTTCCCTCCCCCTCGCATCGAAGCCGATACGAGAAGGATTATGAGCGAAAGAACGCCGCGCCGCCTAGCGGTTTCATGCCGCGGCGGCAGGAGCCCCCGCGACACCGCTTGCGAGATAGTGGGCCCAGGCGGCGGTGAGGACTGCCGCCTCTCCAATGCCGAAGACATAGCGGTCCGGCCGGACAAGAACGGCAGGCGCATCGCCGAGAAGCATCGCGAGATACCCTTGCGGGTCGGGCAGATCGCGGCAGAGCACCGTGAAGCCGCCCGCATCGGCGAAGGCGCGCGCGGCCTCGCAATCCTCGCGGACGATCAGGATCGGCGCATAGCCCGCCGCATCGTCGAGCCGGGCCGCCCCATGCCCGGGATCGGGGAAGACCGCCCCGCCGCCCGCAAGGATGCCGGTCGCGATGCCCTGCAGCGTCATCATGCCTTTCATGCGGGCGTCTTCCGGCTGGGCGAGCATGCCTTCGTCGCGCAGGCGCGCTTCTTCCGCATCCCGCGTGCAGACGACCTTGCCCATCGAGACGGCCATTTCCGTGATCATGCGCACATGAGGTTCACGCTCGGCCTGATAGCTGTCGAGAAGGCTCTCATCCGCGCGACCGCGCAGGACCGCCTCGATCTTCCAGGCGATGTTCGCGGCATCGCGCGTGCCCGAGCAGAGACCCTGCCCCATGAAGGGCGGCATCTGGTGCGCGGCATCGCCCGCGAGAATGACCGGACCTTGACGCCACTTCTCCGCGACGAGCGCATGAAAGCGATAGACGGCGCGGCGCTCGATATCGAGGGAGGCGGCACCCGCGTAAGGAGCGAGCATGGCGGCGATGGCTTCATCGCTCGTCACATCTTCCGGGGTCTCGCCGTCGAGCAGCATGAATTCCCAGCGGTGACGGCCGGGCGCCATCGGCATGGAGGTGACGGGGCGCGCGGGATCGCAATGCTGAAGGCCGACAGTCGAGAGCCGCGTCACGCCGTTCTGCAACACCGTGTCGATGACGAGCCAGGGCTCGTCGAAACCCATATCGTCAAGCGCGATGCCGGCGGAGCGGCGCACGAGACTGTTGCCGCCGTCGCAGCCGATAATGAAACGCGCTGCGACTTCGTAAACGCCACTCTCGCCTTCCACTTCCGCGACGATGCCCTCGCCCGCAACCTCATAGCCCTTGAGCGCATGGCCGAGCCGCGTCGAGACCGACGGCATTTCGGCAAGGCGGGCGCGCAGCGCATGTTCGAGCGTCGGCTGGTGGAACATGGAAGAAAAGGGCCAGCCGGTGGGCGCGAGTTCGCCGCCCGGCGTGAAACCCATGAGAAGCTCGCCCGCGGCATTGCGAAACTCATAGGCCGATAGCGGCTGGCTTGCCGCCGCCACGGCTTCCGCCCCGCCCGCGAGATGGAGAAGGCGCATCGTCTCGTGATCGAGATGAGCGGCGCGCGGCAGCGGATAGACGTGCCTGTCGCGCTCGATGGCGATGGCGGAAACGCCCATGCGCCCGAGATAGACGCCGAGCGCCGCACCCACGGGCCCAAGCCCGACGATCAGGACTTCCGTTTGCTCGCGCTTCATGATGCGCCTCCCCCAGACTTTTTATGCGGCTTCGATGACCGTCTCGGCCTTTTCCGGCACGACGCGATTTTCGATAGAACCGAGCTTTTCGACCTCGACGCGAACGACGTCGCCTTCCTTGAGGAACTGCATCGGCTTCATTGCCGCGCCGACGCCGCCGGACGTGCCCGTGAAGATCACGTCGCCCGGGTCCAGCGTGAAGGCCTGGCTCAGATGCGCGATCTGGTCGAAGCAGTTGAAGATGAGATGCTTCGTGTTCGAGTTCTGGCGGAGCTCGCCATTGACCCAGCACTTGATGTCGAGCGCATGCGGATCGCCGACTTCGTCGGGCGTCACGATCCACGGGCCCGTGGGACCATGCGTGTCGAAGCTCTTGCCGATCTGCCATGTATTCGTGCGGAGCTGCCAGTCGCGCACGCTGACATCGTTGCCGACGAAATAGCCCGCGATCACTTCATGCGCGCGTTCCTTCGGCACATGCTTGCAGCGCTTGCCGATGACGAAACACATCTCCGCCTCGTAATCGAGCAGCGAGGAAACGGCGGGAAGCGCGATATCGGCGTAAGGGCCGGTGATGCAGTTGTGCTGCTTGTTGAACCAGACCTGATGCTCGGGCATCGCCTGCCCGGATTCTTCCACATGGTCGCGGTAGTTGAGGCCGATGGCGAGAACCTTGCCCGGAAAGGGAATGGGCGCTTCGAGCGTCACCTTGTCGAGGGGAATGGTACTTGCCTCTTCCGCCGCCGCACGCGCCTTCGCCATTGCAGCTTCGCTCGAGATGAGCGCGATCATGTCGCGCGGAAGATCGGGCACAGCAACCGAGAGATCGACGATGCCGCCATCGCGGACGACGCCGATGCGTGTGGAGCCACCCTCGGTAAAGGTTGCGAGTTTCATGCTTCCAGTTCCTTCGTTGAATTCTTGTCAGGAGCCCATGGAGGGCGGCGCTTCCGGTCCCCACTGGTTGCCCATCAGCTTGTCGATGCCGACGACATTGGGCGGTGTTTCATTGTTGAAGAGATCGCCATCGGTCCAGTGTTCGACCGTGTGACCCCAGGGGTCGCGCCAGTAGTCGAAGATCTGGCTGCCGAGAATGTGCCGGCCAACGCCCCATTCATGCCTGCGGCCCGACTTCTCCAGCACCTGGTGACCGGCCATGAGATCGTCGAAATTCGCGACCTCGAAGGCGGCGTGATTGAAGCCGGGCGTGCCCGTGCCGACGGGGAAAAGCGTGTGATGATCGACATGCGTCGCGCCGCGGTCGCAGCGCAGGAAGGCGCCGATGGGCGCGCCGGGCGCGATCTCGATTTCGTCGGAGGTGACGAGGCCGAAGCGTTCCTTGTACCAGGCCTCGCTTTCGCGAAAGTCCTTCACATTGATCACGCAATGGCCGAGGCGCTTCACCTGCGAGGGACCGGGCTCGACACGAAGGGGCACACCGCGTCGCGGACGGTCGCCTCCGTCATTGTGAACGAGGCGACGCTTGAGCGCGATCGCTTCCGGCGCGGTCTGCCCGGCGACGACATCGACGGGAAAGCCGTTCGGGTCGGTGAAGCGGACGATCCTGCCGCCGCCCGGCGCATCGCTCTCCTCGACGGGCAGGCCGAATTCCCGGCCGAGCCTTTCGAGGTCGGCAACGCTTTCCGCATAGAAGCCGAGGCCCGCGAAGCCAGGCTCTCCAAGCTCCGTCACATGAGCGAAGGGCAGCGGGTCCGTGCCGCGCATGAAGAGCTTGTCCGCGCGCCGCTCCGCGCGATGAAGGCCGAACTCCAGAAGGAATTTTTCCATCTCGTCGAGATCGGGCGCGCGGAAGCGCACATAGGCAATATCGGTGACCTTGATCATTTTCTTTCCTCCCTGAACCGCCTGGCGCGCCTTTTCACAGGAAACTGAAACCCGTCGCATCGAAAGGACGGGACAGGATGTCCTGCACGTCCGTCTCCGCCACGCCGAGGCCACGCAACAACATCTGCGCGATGTCATGCGCATAACCTTCGCCGCGCAGGATTTCCGTGCCCGCGCCCGTATCGAGGAGATGACGCATGGCGGCTGTCGCGAGACCGACGATGAAGTGCAGCGCGACCTGTTCGTCCGGCACATGGATGCGGCCTTGTGCGATGCCCGCGCGAATGTCGTCGAGGAGCGGCAAGTTCCCCGCACTGCCGACGGCGAGACCGCCGTCATAGAGACGCGAGAGCATCGCCGCCTTGTCGGGGTTGCTGACCACATTGGCCATGAAGAGGCGAACACCGCGCGCGATGCGTTCCGCCGGGTCGCCGATACCCTCATTGAGCCGCGTGACCGCAGCATCGAGATCGTGGCGGATTGCGGCGCCGACCGCCCGTGCGATCTCCGACCGGTCCGTGAAGTAGTTGTAGAAGGTGCCCTTCGCGACGCCCGCGACATTGACGATCTCGTCGATCGTCGTCGCATCCACGCCCTGCTTTGCGAAAAGCTTGAGCGACGCCTCGACGAGAATGGCCCGCATCCGCTCCCGGCGCAGCGATCCGGCCTCGTCCTGCTTCGCGGCAACGGCGTTCCGGCTGGCCATGTTTCTCTCCCCGAGGCGTTTCGCCAATTGTGACTAAATGGTCAAATAATGACTATATAGTCAACTAGACGGGCAGTCAGTTTTCCCTCCTCTCCGTGCAACGCAAGGAAAGTCGTTTGGAATCAGAGAGATACAGAAAGTGACCGCTGGTCAGACCGTCGGGAACATCTTCGAGCGCATGGGGCACCCCTCATGGAGGAGACCGCGAAAAAGGAGATCGATTTCGAGATCGATCAAACCTTCAGGATCGGTCCAGGGGAACTCGTTATGGGTGATCATGAGGGAAACGATCCCGTGACCGCCCGCCCAGATCGCCTCGGCGAGGAGATCCGTGTCGCCGTGGCGCGTCATGCCCCTGTTGACCGCCTCGCGCACGGCGCCATCCAGAACACCGAAAGCGAGCGATCCCTTTGACGGCCGGGCTTTCGCCTCCTCCGTCCGGGGAACGGCCATGCCGGCGCGGACGAGCCCCGACATCGGCGTCATGAAGACGAGGCGATAGGCCTCCGGATGCGAGAGACCATAGTCGATATAGGCGCGCATCGCCCGACGCAGCCTCTCGAGCGGTTGCGCCTCGCTCTCGATCGCGCGTGAAAGCGCCTCGAGAAGGTCGGAGAAGAAGTCCTCGATGATGACGAAGAGGATCGCCTCCTTGTTCTCGAAATGCTGATAGATCGCCGCCTGGGTGATGCCGACTTCCTTTGCGATCTTGCGCATGGAGACATGCTCGATCCCCTCGCCCGAGAAGAGCGCCTTGGCGGCGGCCACGATCTGACGGCGGCGCTCCTCGGGGGAAAGACGGCGGCGGGGCGGCCTGCCCGGCATTTCCGCGGGGGCCTTCTCTTTCCTCGCCTGTCGCGGGGCCGAATCCGAGGGCCCCTTTCCCGTTTTTTTCGCCATGAACGCTAATTAACACCGTTCGGGAGGGTTGACCATCATCGGAGGTACGCTAAATAAACACCGTTAGGTAATTAGGGAGGCTGGGAATGGGGTCCTTCTCGCGCATGGTACGCCTTGCCGCGATTTCCGCGGTGGTTTTGTCGCTTGCTGCCTGCGGCGAGGACCCCGGAGAGCCGGAAGCGGAGGCGGCGGCGATCCCCGTGCAGGTGGCGGAGGCCCGCCCCGCGCCGGAAGCCGCCTATGTGACGGCTTTCGGCCTTGTGCGCCCGGACCTCGACGCGACCCTTTCCTTCAAGATTTCGGGCCTCGTGAAATCCATCGCCGTCGATACGGGCGACCGGGTGAAGAAGGGCGACGTGCTCGCCGAACTCGACATGCGCGAGATCGGCGCCGATGCCCGCCGCGCGGCAGCCGCCGCAGCCAAGGCGAAGCGCGACGTGGAGAGGCTGAAGCCGCTCTTCGAAAAGGGCTTTGCAAGCAATCAGGCCATGCAGGATGCGGAAACGGCCTATGACCTTGCCGTGGCGGAGCGGCAGCGCGTCGAATTCAACCGTCAGCTATCGACCATCACGGCGCCCGCGGACGGCGTGGTCCTCTCGCGCATGGCCGAGCCCAACGAGATCGTGAGCGCGGGTGCGCCGATACTCACCGTGAGCCAGGGCGGCGGCGGCTTCATCCTGAAATCCGGACTGGCCGACCGCGACGTCGCGCAGATCCGGGTAGGTGCAAAGGCGCATGTGACGCTCGATGCCTTTCCGGATCGGGAAATCGCAGGCACCGTTCGCCGCATTGCCGCGGCAAGCGAGGCGCGCACGGGAACTTTCGAAGTCGAGATCGAACTGGACGACACGCCGGCGGGAACGGCGAGCGGGTTTATCGGCGAAGCGCGGATCGAGCCCGTCGCGGCCAGCAAGCGCGCGCACGTGCTCGCGATACCGGCGACCGCCATTCTGGAAGGACATGGCGCCACGGCCAATGTCTATGTCGTCGATGAGAAGAGCATGACCGTTCGTCCGATACGCATCGAGATATTGCGCGTGGCGGGCGACAGCATCATCGTCAGGGGCGGCCTCTCCGAAGGCGACCGCGTGGTGAGCGCGGGCGCGCCCTATCTCCGGCCCGGCGCGAAAATTCGCGTGGTCAGCGACCTCAAGGCGGCGCGCGCCGCCACGGCGCCGGAGATTGCCCAGCCATGATCCTGAGCAACATTTCCGGATTTGCCGTCCGCAACTGGCAGTTCACGCTCGTCGTCTTCGCCATGCTGGCGGCGATAGGCTTCAATGCCTTCAACACGATTCCCCGCGCCGAAGACCCCGAACTGAAGGGACCCTTCGCCGTCATCAATGTGGCGCTTCCCGGCGCCGACCCGGCCGACATCGAAAAGCTCGTCATCCGCCCCATCGAGGACGCGGTGAACCGGCTCGACGACCTGAAGGAACTGGAAAGCCGCGCCGAAGACGGACTTGCCGTGATCACGGTCGAGTTCGACTGGTCGACCGATCCCGACAAGAAATACGATGACGTCGTGCGCGAGATAAATGCGCTGCGCCCATCGCTTCCCTCCGGCATTCGCCGCCTCGACATCAACAAGTTCCGAACCTCGCTCACGAATATCGTGCAGATCGCGCTCGTTTCGGAAACGGCGCCGAACCGCGTGCTGGAAGACCTGGCGGACGACCTGACGGACGAGCTCTACCGCGTGCCCGGCGTGCGCGACGCGGAAGTCTGGGCGCTACCTCAATCGGAAGTGCGCGTGGCGCTCGATTTCGGACGGCTGGCCGCGCTTGCCATTCCCGTAACCGCAGTCGCGAACGCGGTAGGGGCCGATTCCACGGAACTCCCCGGCGGGCCCATCCATTCGGGCGCGCGCCGCTTCAACCTCAAGACGGCGGGCGGCTATGACGATCTCGAGGAAATCCGCAACACGGTGGTCGGCAATTTCGGCGGCAATTTCGTGCGCGTGCGCGACGTGGCCGACGTGTCCTGGGAGACCGAGGAGGCGACCTATCTCGGCTGGTACAATGGCAAGCGCGCCGCCTTCGTCACCGCGAACCAGAAGGAAGGCCAGAACGTCTTCAAGGTGCGCGACGGCATCTTCGAGGTGCTCGACCAGTTCGAGCAGCGCCTGCCGCCGGATATCCGGATGGAACGCGCCTTCGACCAGTCGATTTCCGTCGCGAACCGGCTGAACCGTCTCTATATCGACTTCGCCATCGCCGTCGCGCTTGTCAGCATCACGCTTCTGCCGCTCGGGCTCCGCGCCGCCGGCATCGTGATGGTCTCGATCCCCCTCTCGCTCGCCGTCGGCATCGCAATGCTGAACTTGACCGGCTTTTCGCTGAACCAGCTCTCCATCGCGGGACTCGTTCTCTCTCTCGGCCTGCTGGTCGACGACTCAATCGTCGTGGTGGAGAATATCGAGCGATATCTGCGCGAGGGAAAGCGCCGCTACGAAGCCGCCATCGCCGCGACATCGCAGATATCGCTCGCGGTCGTCGGCTGCACCGCGGCGCTGATCCTCGCCTTCCTGCCGCTTCTCTTCCTGCCGGAAGGCGCGGGCAAGTTCACGCGATCGCTCCCCGTCGCCGTTCTCTTCACGGTCACCGCATCGCTCGGCATCGCGCTCACGATCATTCCCTTTCTCGCCAGCCGCCTGCTGAGCGACAAGGCGCATCCCGAAGGCAATATCTTCCTGCGCATCGTGATGCGGGGCATCCATACCTTCTACCGCCCGATGCTGCATTTCGCACTGACCTGGCCGCGCGCCACCGTGATCGGCGCCATGGCTGTCTGCTTCGCGAGCTTCGCGCTCATCCCCGTTATCGGCTTCAGCCTCTTCCCGCCCGCCGACAGCCGCCAGTTCGTCGTTCGCATCGAAACACCGCAGGGCACGAGCCTGGAGGAAACGGAAAAGGCGCTCGCCTATGTGACGGAGAAGCTGCTGGAGCGGCCGGAGATCGAATGGGTGATGGGCAATCTCGGCCGCTCGAACCCGCAGATCTTCTACAACGAAAATGCGCGCGAACAGCGCGCCAACAAGGCCGAAGCCTTCGTGCAGATGACGGAATTCGACCGCGAGCGCACCCCGAAACTTCACGACGAGCTGCGCGCCGAATTCGCCAAATATCCGGGCGCCCAGATCGTGCTTCGCACATTCCAGAACGGCCCGCCGATCGAGGCGCCGATCGCGGTTCGGATATTCGGACCCGATCTCGGTATTCTGAAGGAACTCGCGGCGGAGGTGACGCGGGTCATCGAAGACGTCGAGGGCACGCGCGACGTCGTGAACCCGGTGCGCCTCGACCGGACCGACTACAATCTCGGCATCAACACGGAAAAGGCCGGGCTTCTCGGCGTGACGCCGGGCGAGATCGACCGCACCATCAGGCTCGCAATCGTCGGGGAAACGGTGGGCGCCTTCCGCGAGACAGACGGCGACGAGTTTCCGATCGTCACACGCTTGCCGCTCGACAAGCATCACACGATCGAGACGCTGGAGAATATCTATGTGCCCGTCGCGAGCGGCGAGGCCATTCCGCTGAACCAGCTTTCGCAGCCCAGGCTCGAATCCGCGCCCGCCCGCATCGACCGGTTCGACAGGCAGCGCCTTACGACGGTCACCGCCTATACGCAGACCGGCTACAACACCGAAAAGGTGACGAACGAGGTCTTCCGCCGTCTTGCCGATCTGCCGCTTCCGCCCGGCTATCAATTCGCGGCGGGCGGCGAGATCGAAGCGCGGCAGGCAGGCTTTTCCGGTCTTGGCGATGCGATCCTGATCGCCATCTTCGGCATTATCGGCGTGCTCATTCTGGAGTTCCGCGCCTTCCGCACCACCGCCGTCGTCGCGGGCGTCATACCGCTCGGCATGCTGGGCGGGCTTCTCGGCCTTTTCGTTTCGGGCTATTCGCTCTCCTTCACGGCCGTTATCGGTTTCATCGCGCTCATCGGCATCGAGATCAAGAGCTCGATCCTGCTCGTCGATTTCACCAACCAGCTGCGCCGCGAAGGCGTGGAGCTGCGCGAGGCGGTGGAACGCGCCGGCGAAATCCGCTTTCTGCCGGTACTGCTCACCTCGCTGACGGCAATCGGCGGTCTGACGCCGCTGGCGATGCAGGGCTCGGGTCTCTACTCGCCGCTGGCCTTCGTCATCATTGGCGGCCTCGTCTCCTCGACGCTTCTCTCGCGCCTCGTGACGCCGGCCATGTATTACCTGCTGGCGCCGCGCGACCTCGAAGAGAGCGCGGCCGGGACAATGCCGGACGGCGCCGCGCCGCGCGCGGGCGACTGATCCTCCCCGGCCGCAACGACGAAGCGGACTCCCTCATCCGCAGCGGCCGAAAGAGAAAGGGCGGCGCCTCTTGCGAGGGCCGCCCTTTCGATTTGCCGGGAAAGCCGGACGAGCCGGCCAGTCCCCTTAGTGGCCGCGCATCACCGCGCGCGCTTCCTCTTCGGAGAGCGGCTCGCGCTTCAGCGGCCAGATATACTCGAATACCGCGACGAGCGCCGGAAGGAGCGTCACCGCACCGATCATGTTCACGAGGAACATGAAGGTGAGGAGCAGACCCATATCCGCCTGGAACTTCAGCGCGGAGAAGGCCCAGGTGCTCACGCCGATGGCAAGCGTGCCGCCGGTGAACATGGTCGCGGAGCCGACATCGTAGAGAGCCTGCAGATAGGCTTCGTGCGGCGTCTTGCCCATGCGCATGTAGCGCTGCATGCGGTTGTACTCGTAGATGCCGTAGTCGACGCCGATACCCACGGCAATGGCAAGCACGGGCAAAGTCGAGATCTTGAGGCCGATACCCGCCGCCGTGAGGAACCAGTCGCCGATGATGGTCGACAGGATCAGCGGAAGCACGCAGCAAAGCGCGCCGCGCCATTCGCGGTAGGTCAGGATCACAAGCGTCATCACGACCGCGTACACATAGAGGAGCATCGGGAGCTCGGACTTGTGCACGATCTCGTTGGTCGCGGCCACGATCGGCACGTTACCCGTACCGATACGCAGGTTCAGACCGTCGTACTTGTTGTTGGCGATGTGGTCCTCAAGCTCCGCCACGACATGCTTGACCGTTCCGGCCTTGGTGTCCTTGACGAAGATCGCGATCGCAGCCGTGGAGCAATCCGTGTTCACGATGCCGGACGAGCTGGAGATGCTCGACGTGGCCTGCGCAAGCGCGGCGGAGTTGCGCGGCAGGTTCTGCCACTTCGGATTTCCTTCCTGCCACATGCTGTTGATCTTGCGGGCAAGCACGGGAAGGCTGATGACCGACTGCACGCCATCCACATTGCGCATGTGCCAGCTGAACTTCTCGAGATAGTGCATCTTGCCGTAGTCGATGCAGACGACGCTGTCCGACTCGACGATAACGGTGAGAACATTCAGGCCAAGCGCGAACTTGTCGGCGATATAGCGGCTGTCCTGATTGTAGCGGGCATCCGGCCAGAGTTCGCCCGCACCCGCATGCACGTCGCCGATCTGCTTGTCGCGCGCTTCGTAGAAGCCGACGGCACCGATGACGAAGCAGACGAAGACGAAGGGGAAGGCAAGCCCGGGCTTGGCAAGGGTCGAGAGCGCCGGCCAGAGCTTCGCGCGGGTCTCCATCGCCTTGCGAACCTTCGCGCCATACTCCTGTTCCGGCGGCGCGACATAGGAGACGAGCAGCGGAAGCATGATGAGGTTGGAGACGATCTTGAAGGCGATACCGATCGAGGCCGTAACCGCGAGCTCCTGGATCATGCCGATCGGGATGATGTAGAGCGTCGCGAAGCCCGCCAGCGTCGTCAGCAGGGCGATGAGGCCCGGACGGAGCAGGAAGGTGAAGGTCGCGCGGGCGGCCTTGTTCTTGTCGAGACCGGCGGCCATTTCCGCGCCGACCATATTGATCTGCTGCACGCCGTGGCTGACGCCGATGGCGAAGACGAGGAACGGCACGAGCACGCCGAGCGGGTCGAGGCCGTAACCGAGAATGCGCAGAAGGCCGAACTGCCAGACCACCGAGCAGAGCGAGGCGCCGACCGTCACCGCGGTAAGAACCCACGAACGGCAGTAGAGCCAGAGCATGAAAGCGGTGAGAAGGAAGGCGACCGTGAAGAACTGCACCACCGAGGAGGCGCCGTCCGCGATGTCGCCGGTCAGCTTGGCGAAGCCAACGATCTTTACGTCCGTATCTTCGGAAACATACTTGTCGCGCAGGTCGGTTTCGAGCTTGCGCGCCACTTCGAAGTAGTCGAGGCGCTGCTGCGTTTCCGGATTGAAGTCGAGAAGCTCGGCGCGGATCATCGCGGAGCGGAAATCGACCGACACGAGACGCCCGACAAGGTCGGCGCGCAGCGTGTTCTGCATCACGGTGTCGATGTCCTCGGGCTCGCCTGCGAAATTCGCGGGGATGACGTCGCCCGCTTCCAGACCTTCTTCCGTGACCGCGATGAAGCGCGTGTTGGGCGTCCACAGCGAGGTAACCGTATGGCGCGCCACACCCGGGATATAGAAGAGATCCTGGGTCGCGTCGTTCAGCTTGTAGAGGAAGTCTTTCTGGAAGATGTCGCCCTTCTTGTTCTCGAGGACGACCAGAATGCGGTTACCGCCGCCGAAACTTTCCGAATACTCGAAGAAGGTCTCGATATAGGGGTGGCCGATCGGGAGCATCTTCGTGAAGCCGGCATCCATTTTCAGCTGGGATGCGAACACGCCCATGACCACCGTGAAGCCGAAAAGGGCCAGCAGGATGATGGCGCGCAGACCGAACACGAAATTTTCAATACGCTGCAAAATAACCTCCCCTTGGGATCGCACTCTTTTGCAGGAGAGTGCATCGAAGGCTTGTCTATGGACGCTGGAGCTTCAGCTCTTCTTTTTCGCTCAATTTTTTGCACTGGCGGAACGGACATCGCGGTCTCGTTTTCCGACTGTGCCGGCGACCCCGAGGCTTGCGCCACACTCGCCGCTATTGTTCTTCTCGCCAGACCGCGAAAGGCCGGAACCAACGCATCCGCCGAAGCCGGTTTTCTCCGGCGGGGCGGAAATAGCGTCTTTTCGAAGAATTCGCAATCTGAACGCCCTTTCGGGCGGGCTTTCAATTATCACGACATGCCGGTTTGGCACAGCTTAATTGTCCGCCAAAAAGATGAAGAAAGGCATGTGTGGCGGGCGAAACATTGAATCTGCATCTATTGCGCGCATGATGCTCGGTAGCCGCGCCGGAGCGGGCAGCATTACTTTTGGTTAATGTGGCTCGATACTCCGTATTCGTATTCGCGCTGCGTTGACTTGCCTCAAGCAAGCGCACCGCGATCGGGGTTATAAATGTCCGGTCAATAAAGAGGATTCCATGCCCCCCATTCTCGAGCGGCTGACTGCGGGACGGAACGCATTTCTTCTCGGCACCGCGGCCATCGTTCTTGCAGTGCTCGGTCTTTATTACTGGTTCTCTGTTCTGGGCTCCGGATTGCCGGAAGGCATCTCCGCGTCGAACGGTCGCATCGAGGCCGAACAGGTCGATGTCGCCACGAAATATGCGGGCCGTGTGGAAGAGGTCCGCGTCGACGAGGGGGACTTCGTAACCGCCGGGCAGATCCTGGCCTGGATGGACGATGCCCAGATAAAGGCGGAGATTGCTGCGGCGACAGCCGATGTCCGCCGGGCAGAGGAGCAGAAGGCCCAGGCGGAGGCGGGGATCGCCCAGCGCGAGGCCGAACTGGACCTTGCACGCCGCGAGTTGAGCCGCGCCGAGAAACTGAGCAGAAACGGCCATATCCCGACCGAAGTGCTGGACCAGCGGCGGGCGCAGGCGCGCACGGCGGAGGCCGGATTACGCACCGCGACCGCGAACCGCGCCGCCGCGGAAGCCGCGATCGAAGCGGCGCGCGCGAACCTCGCACGCCTTCGGGACATGCTGGACGACACCGTCCTCAAGGCCCCGCGCTCCGGCCGCGTCCAGTACCGACTGGCCGAACCCGGCGAAGTGCTGGCTGCGGGAGGCCGCGTGCTGACCCTGCTCGACCTCTCCGATGTCTATATGACGATCTTCCTGCCCGCCGCCGAGGCCGGCCGTCTCGCCATCGGCGACGAGGCCCGTCTCGTGATCGATCCCATCCCCGATTACGTGATTCCCGCCCGTGTGAGCTTCGTGGCCAGCGATGCCCAGTTCACACCCAAGGCGGTCGAAACCCGCGAGGAGCGGGAGAACCTGATGTTCCGCGTGAAACTCAGCGTCGATCCGGAACTTCTTGCCCGCGTGGAAGCGCGCGTGAAAACGGGCGTTCGAGGCATGGGTTATGTCCGCACGCTTGCCGGCACCGAATGGCCGGAGGAGCTTGCCGTGAAGCTGCCGCCGATCGCCCAGCCCCGCGACGGTGCGCCGCGAGAGGGTGAAACGGGCGAGGCAAGCGGCACGGCCGAATGAACGGCGGCACGAACAACAGGGATTCCAGGGCCGCCGCAAGACTGCGCGGCCTCACGCATCGCTATGGCGAGACCTTCGCTCTCGATGACGTGACGCTCGACATACCCGCCGGCTGCATGGCCGGGCTGATCGGGCCGGACGGCGTCGGCAAGTCGACGCTGCTCGCGATCCTTGCCGGCGTGAGGCGTATCCAGTCGGGCGAAGTCACGGTACTCGACGGCGACATGAAGGCGCCCGCTCACCGGAGCCTCTGCCATACGCGCATCGCCTATATGCCCCAGGGCCTCGGCAAGAACCTCTATCCGACGTTGAGCGTCGAAGAGAACCTCGATTTCTTCGGACGGCTTTTCGGCCTCGGCGCCGCGGAGCGCCGGGAGCGCATCGAGGAATTGCTGACGGCGACGGGACTTGCGCCCTTTCCCGATCGCGCCGTGGGCGCCTTGTCCGGCGGCATGAAACAGAAGCTCGGGCTCTGCTGCGCTCTCATCCATGACCCGGACCTGCTGATCCTCGACGAGCCGACGACCGGCGTCGATCCTCTGTCGCGGCGGCAATTCTGGGAACTCATCGACACGATCCGCGCCCGCCGCCCGCATATGAGCGTGCTCGTGGCTACGGCCTATATGGAGGAGGCGGAACGCTTCGACTGGCTGGCCGCAATGGATGACGGCCGGGTGCTTGCCACGGGAGCGCCGGCGGATATTCGCGAGGCGGCAGGAAAGGAAACGCTCGAAGCCGCCTTCATCGGGCTGCTGCCGGAGGAAAAGCGGGCGCGCCACAAGCCGGTGCACGTACCGCCCCGCATGTCGCATGACGGCGAGCCCGCGATCGAGGCGACCGATCTGACCCGCCGCTTCGGCGACTTCGTTGCCGTCGACCGGGTGAACTTCCGCATCGAACGCGGCGAGATATTCGGCTTTCTGGGCTCGAACGGCTGCGGCAAGACGACGACGATGAAGATGCTGACTGGCCTTCTGCCGGTGAGCGAAGGCACCGCCCGGCTTTTCGGCAAGGAACTCAACGCACGGGACATGACGACGAGGCGGCGCGTCGGTTACATGTCGCAGAGCTTTTCCCTCTATGAGGAACTGACGGTTCGCCAGAACCTGGAACTGCATGCGGAACTCTTTCACATCCCGAAAGAGAGGCGCGAAGACCGCGTGCGGGAAATGCTGAAAAGCTTCGACCTGGAAGAAGTGGAAACCGCCCGGCCAGACGGGCTTCCTCTCGGTATTCGCCAGAGGCTTCAGCTCGCGGTCGCCGTCATTCACGATCCGGAAATCCTCATCCTCGACGAGCCGACATCCGGCGTCGACCCGATCGCGCGAGACCAGTTCTGGCAGTATCTGATCGACCTGTCGCGTGAACAGGGCGTGACGATCTTCATTTCCACCCACTTCATGAACGAGGCGGAACGCTGCGACCGGATATCCCTCATGCATGCGGGACGCGTGCTCGCCGTGGGTGAGCCGCGCGTATTGTCGCAAGAGCGCGGCGAGACGACACTCGAGGCAGCCTTTGTCGATTATCTGCGTGAGGCGGCGGACCTGCCGGAATTCGGCACGGACGCGCAAGCGCAGACGGACGAGTTGCCCGCGCCCGTCACGGAAACGGAAGCCGGACATCGGCGCTTCTTCAGCAAACGCCGCCTCTGGGCCTATACGAGGCGCGAAGCGATGGAGCTTCTGCGCGATCCGGTCCGTCTGTCCTTCGCTCTTGTCGGCCCTCTCATCCTTCTGGTTACGCTCGGCTACGGCATCTCATTCGATGTCGAGAACATTCCATATGCGGTCTTCGACCAGGACCGCTCGCTCGAAAGCCGCACGCTGCTGCGCGAGTTCGAAGGCTCGCGCTATTTCGAGGAACGCGCCGCGATCGAGAGCGCCGCGGAGAGATACCGGCGCCTGCAGAGCGGCGATATCACGCTCGCAATCGAGATACCGGAAGGCTATGGCCGTGACCTGCTTTCGGGCCACAGTCCCGAGATATCGCTCCTTGTCGCGGGTTCGAACCCCTTTCGCGCCGAAACCGCGCTCGGCTATGGCGAGGCGATCATCGCGCGATATGCCGAGGAACAACGGCGCCTCCAGCCCATGCCCACGGCGGAGGCCGCCTTTCATGTCGAGACACGTTTTCTTTTCAACCAGGCTTTCAAGAGCGTCTTCGCGATCGTGCCCGGCGCCTACATGCTGCTGATGATGCTCATTCCCGCGATCATGACGGCGGTGGGCGTCGTGCGCGAGAAGGAGATGGGTTCGATCGCGAATTTCCGGGCAACCCCGGTAACGCGGCTCGAGTTCCTTCTTGGAAAGCAGTTGCCCTATGTGGCTCTTGCCTTTGCGAGCTTCCTCTCGCTTCTGCTGATGGGCTTGTTTCTCTTCCGGGTTCCCGTCGAGGGGTCCCTCTCCGCACTGATAGCGGGCGCCGCACTCTATGTCGGCGCATCGACCGCCTTCGGCCTGCTCATCTCGTCTTTCGTGAGAAGCCAGATCGCCGCCCTCTTCGCGACAGCCATCGTGGCCATGACACCGACGGTGAATTTTTCCGGAATGCTGACGCCTGTCTCGACGCTGGAAGGGACCTCCCGTCACATGGGAAAGCTCTTTCCTTCTTCATGGTTTCAGGAGATCAGTTCGGGCGCCGTCACCAAGGGGTTGGGCTTTTCCGACCTCTGGCAGGCGCATATCGCGCTCGCGCTCTTCTGCATTGTGTTCCTCGCGGCGGCGCGCGTCGCCCTTCGCAAGCAGGAGAAGTGACGTGGCGGGCGGCGGCCTTTCATCCTTGCGGCGAAGCCTGCTCAATATCTTCCGGCTGGGCGTGAAGGAACTTCGCTCGCTGCGCTCCGATCCCGTTCTCGTCTTCCTGATCGTCTATGCTTTCTCATTCGGCATCTATGAGGTCGCTACCGGGGTGAAGTTCGAAGTCTCGAATGCATCCGTCGCGATCATCGACGAGGACCGCTCGCCGCTCTCACGGCAGATCGCGGCCGCACTTCTGCCGCCCTACTTCCAGAAAGCGGAAATCATCGGCGCGGAGGAGGCGTCCGAGGCGCTCGACTCCGGACGCTATGTCTTCATCCTCGATATTCCGCCGCATTTCGAGCGCGATCTCCTGTCCGGGAAATCCCCCACATTGCAACTCAATGTGGATGCAACGGCGATGTCGATGGCGGGGACGGGAGCAACCTACATACAAACAATCGTCACCGATGAGGTGACGCGCGCATTGCGCACGAGCGGCAAGGCGACGAGGCAGGAAGCCGAACTCGTGGCGCGCGCGCTTTTCAACCCCAATCTCGATTCCGTTCCCTTCACCTCGGTGATGGAAGTCATAAACAACATCACGCTGCTTTCCGTGATACTCGCGGGCGCGGCGCTCATCCGGGAACGCGAACACGGAACCCTGGAGCATCTTCTCGTCATGCCCGTAACGGCAATCGAGATCATGTCGTCGAAACTCTGGGCGAACGGTCTCGTCATCGTGTTCGCGGCAACCCTCTCCCTGATCCTCGTCGTTCAGGGAATTCTGGGCGTCCGGACCTCGGGGTCGCTCGCGCTCTTCATCGCGGGTGCGCTGCTCTATCAGTTCTCGGTGACGGCGCTTGGCATCCTGCTTGCGACATTCACCAATTCGATGGCGCAATATGGCCTTCTCGTGATGCCGGTTCTCATTCTCATGCAGCTCCTGTCCGGTTCATCGACGCCGCTCGAGAGCATGCCGGTCTGGCTGCAGAACACGATGCAGGTTTCACCTTCCACGCATTTCGTCGCCTTCTCGCAGGCGATTCTCTATCGCGGCGCGGGATTCGCGATCGTCTGGCCTCAGCTGGCCGTTATGGCGGCCATCGGCGCGGCTTTCTTTTTCATCGCACTGGGACGCTTCAGGCGAGCGATCCTGCGGGGTTGATCAGGTTCACAGCCATTTGCCGGATGTGACATTTTGCAGCGCGGCAAGCTGGCCGATTCTCGTTTATCCGCACAAGTGATATGGTTTTGGGGCTGGGAGCATCAGGGGCTGACAGATCGATCGAGGGGTTCGGCCCCGCGCTATCCGGCATGAGGCAACGCATAAAAGGATAGCGTGACATGGCGGTTTCAAGCGCGCCGGGCTCGAACCTTCCCGGCACGATGACTTCGGCGGCATGGGCCGTCGCAGGGTCACTCATCGCGGGGGCGGTTCTCTCCATCATCATTGCCGCCAAGGCGGCGGACGCACCCATGGCAGCGCATGCCTGGCTCTTTGCCTTCGCCTTTCTGGCGGGCGTCATGATGCTGGGCCAGCGCCACATCAACGCCACGCAGGGCCACGCGGCCGACGACGGCACTGGCTATAATGACGGCGTTGTGAAGGCCGGTGCGATCGCGACGCTCTTCTGGGGCGTGGCGGGCTTTCTGGTCGGCGTTGTCATTGCCTTCCAGCTCGCCTTCCCGGTACTCAATTTCGACACCGAGTTCCTGAATTTCGGCCGCCTCCGTCCTTTGCATACCTCGGCGGTGATCTTCGCCTTTGGCGGCAATGCGCTGATCGCGACATCCTTCTATGTGGTCCAGCGGACCTCGCGGGCGCGCCTTGCGGGCGACGTCGCCCCCTGGTTCGTCTTCTGGGGCTACCAGCTCTTCATCGTGGTGGCGGCGACCGGCTACCTGATGGGCGTCACGCAATCCAGGGAATATGCCGAACCCGAATGGTATGCCGATATCTGGCTCACCATTGTCTGGGTCGTCTATCTCCTCGTCTTTCTCGGCACCCTGGCCAAGCGCAAGGAGCCGCATATCTACGTCGCGAACTGGTTCTACCTCGCCTTCATCGTGACCATCGCGATGCTTCATATCGGCAACAACCTCGCGATACCGGAGACGCTGACCTCGTCGAAGAGCTATGCGCTCTTCCCCGGCGTACAGGATGCGCTGATCCAGTGGTGGTACGGACATAACGCGGTGGGCTTCTTCCTGACCGCAGGCTTCCTCGGCATGATGTATTATTTCATCCCGAAGCGCGCCGAACGGCCGGTCTATTCCTACCGGCTTTCCATCGTCCATTTCTGGTCGCTGATCTTCATCTATATCTGGGCAGGCCCGCACCATCTGCACTTCACGGCGCTGCCGGACTGGGCGCAGACGCTCGGCATGACCTTTTCCATCATGCTCTGGATGCCGTCCTGGGGCGGCATGATCAACGGGCTGATGACGCTTTCGGGCGCATGGGACAAGCTACGCACCGACCCCGTGATCCGCATGCTGGTCGTCTCGGTCGCCTTCTACGGCATGTCGACCTTCGAAGGCCCGGTGATGTCGGTGAAGGCCGTGAACTCGCTCTCGCACTATACGGACTGGACCATCGGCCATGTGCATTCCGGCGCGCTCGGCTGGGTCGGCTTCGTCTCCTTCGGCGCCGTCTACTGCCTCATTCCCTGGCTCTGGAAGCGCGAGCGCCTTTACTCGCTCGCCCTGGTGAGCTGGCATTTCTGGATCGCCACCATCGGCATCGTTCTCTACATCACCTCGATGTGGGTGTCGGGCATCCTGCAGGGCCTGATGTGGCGGGCCTATGACGCGCAGGGCTTCCTCGAATACTCCTTCGCGGAAACCGTCGAGGCGATGCACCCCTTCTACGTCATCCGCGCGCTTGGCGGCGTTCTCTTCCTCGCCGGTGCCCTGATCATGGTCTACAACTGCTGGATGACCATCAAGGGACGCGTCCGCGAAAGCGAACCCTTGCCCGCCCCTGCGCCCGCCGCCGCCCCGGCCGGTGCGATGCCGCAACCCGCCGAGTGAGGAGCAAAGGTCATGGCAAAGAAGTTCACGCATGAAAAGATCGAGAAGAACTCGATCCTGCTCCTCGTCCTGACGCTGATCGTGGTCGCCATAGGCGGCCTGGTCGAAATCGTTCCCACCTTCCTCATCAAGAGCACGATCGAGGACGTGAAGGGCGTGCGTCCCTACAGCCCGCTCGAACTCGCGGGCCGCAACATCTACATCCGCGAAGGTTGCTACACCTGCCACAGCCAGATGATCCGTTCGCTCCGCTCCGAAGTGGAACGCTACGGCCATTACTCGCTGGCGGCGGAAAGCAAATACGACCACCCCTTCCAGTGGGGGTCGAAGCGCACGGGACCCGATCTCGCGCGCGTCGGCGGCAAGTATTCCGACGAGTGGCACCGCCTTCACATGGAAGACCCGCGTTCGGTCGTGCCTGAATCGGTCATGCCGGGCTATCCCTTCCTCGCGAAGACCCCGCTCGATTACCGCTTCGCAGCAGATGGTTTGAAGGCGCTTGCCGTGGCGGGTGTTCCCTATACGGCCGAGAACTTCGAGAACGCGAAGGCCGATCTCGAGGCGCAGGCGACCCCCGATGCCGATACGGAGGGGCTGATGGCTCGCTATCCGAAGGCAGTCGCCCGCGACTTCGACGGAAACCCCGCGATGATCTCGGAACTCGATGCCCTGGTCGCCTATCTGCAGATGCTTGGCACACTCGTGGACTTCAACGCCTACGAGAACGCCGACTTCAAGCAATAGGAGTACGCCTTGGACAGCGAGACGACCTATTCAGTGGTCAGAACATGGTTCGGGACGGGCGGTCTTATCCTCCTGGTGGTGATGTTCACCGCCGTGGTGATCTATGCCCTCTGGCCCTCGAACAAGAAAAAATTCGACCGTATGGCGAAGCTGCCTCTTGAGGACAAGGAACCCGGAGACAGCGAGAAGAAGGACAAGGAGCCCGGACAATGAGCGAGAAGCACAAGGACGAGGTGACCGGCGTCGAAACCACCGGCCACAGCTGGGACGGGATCCGCGAGCTGAACAATCCGCTGCCCAAGTGGTGGATCTATACTTTCTACGCGACGATCGTCTGGTCCTTCGCCTATTGGGTCGTGATGCCCGCCTGGCCTTACCTCACCGGTAGCGGCTGGACCTATACCCAGGGTGTGATCGGCTATGAGCAGCGCAATGTCGTGACGAACGAGCTCGCCGCCGTTGCCGAGGGCCGCTCGGGCGCCATGGAGCGGATCGCGACCATGCCGCTCGAAGAGATCGCCAACGACCCGGCACTGATGGAAGTCGCGCTCGGTGCCGGCAAGGCCGCCTTCGGCGACAATTGCGCGCCCTGCCACGGCTCGGGCGCTCAAGGATCGAAGGGATTTCCCAATCTCAACGACGACGACTGGATCTGGGGCGGCACGCTCGACGACATCCACACGACGCTTGCCCATGGCATCCGTTGGGACGGCGACGACGAGACCCGCAACAACGTCATGATGGCCTATGGCCGGGACGGCATCCTCAACCGCACCGAAATCAACGACGTTGCGGAATATGTCCTGTCGCTCTCCGGCCGCGCCGGAAACCAGGAAGCCGCGGCGCGCGGTGCCGAAGTCTTCGCAAGCCAGTGTGTCGCCTGTCACGGAGACGGCGGCACGGGCAACCAGGAACTCGGTGCGCCGAACCTGACCGACGCCATCTGGCTCTATGGCGGCGAGAAGGCCTCCATCGTCGAAACCGTGTCAAACGGACGCAGCGGCGTCATGCCGGCTTGGGGCGGACGCCTCGATGAGGGCACGATCAACGCGCTGACGCTCTTCGTATATTCCCTGGGCGGTGGCGAGAAGTAACCGCCGGACGATAGGGCGGAACGCTTCCGGGCGTTCCGCCTCCGGGGACCGGATCCTCGAGTAGACCGATGACAGATACCGCTACCACCCTCGAAAGTCTTGCCGCCGAGGCCGCGGCTACAGCGGGCGCCAATCCGCATGGTCGTGAGGGTGAAAGCTATACAGCCGTCAATTCGGAGAAGAACCGGTCGCTCTATGCGAGCCGCGTGAAGGTCTATCCGAAGCTGGTTCACGGCAGTTTCCGCCGCCTGAAATGGCTTGTGATGGCGGTGACCCTTGCAATCTACTACATCACACCCTGGCTGCGCTGGGACAGGGGCCCCTCACTTCCCGATCAGGCCGTTCTGCTCGATTTTCCGGCGCGCCGCTTTTATTTCTTTTTTCTCGAGATCTGGCCGCAGGAATTTTACTACATCACTGGCCTCCTCATTCTCGCGGCGCTGGGGCTCTTCCTCGTCACGAGTGTCGCGGGCCGCGTCTGGTGCGGCTATACCTGTCCGCAAACGGTCTGGACCGATCTCTTCATCCATGTGGAGCGCTTCTTCGAAGGCGACCGCGCGAAGCGTATCCGCCTCGACAAATCGCCGATGAGCGTCGGGAAGCTGGCCCGCAAGACAGGCAAGCATCTCACCTGGATCCTGATCGCGCTCGCGACCGGCGGTGCCTGGGTCTTCTATTTCGCGGATGCGCCGACACTTGCCGGACAACTCGTCAGCTTCGAGGCGCCTGCGGCGGCCTATCTGTTCATCGCCCTCTTCGCTTTCACGACCTACCTCCTCGGCGGCATCGCGCGCGAGCAGGTCTGCATCTATATGTGCCCCTGGCCGCGCATCCAGGGTGCGATGTTCGACGAGGATTCGCTCCTTGTCAGCTACAAGGAAGATCGCGGCGAGAAGCGTGGGCCCCACAAGAAGGGCACGAGCTGGGAAGGCCGCGGCGACTGCATCGATTGCGGGCAATGCGTCGCTGCCTGCCCAATGGGTATCGACATCCGCGACGGCATGCAGCTCGAATGCATCCAGTGCGCGCTTTGCATCGATGCCTGCAACGAGATCATGGACAAGGTCGAGCGCCCAAGGGGCCTCATCGCCTATGACACGTTCCGCAATCAGGAGCGCCGCCGCGCAGGCGAAGCGCCACGGCTGAACCTCGTGCGGCCGCGCACGATCCTCTACTCGAGTGTGCTGGCGCTGGTCGCCGCGATCATGCTCGTCGCGCTTTCCAACCGTTCGACGCTGGACGTCAGCGTGCTCGCGGACCGCAACCCGCTCTTCGTGCGCCTGTCGGACGGATCGATCCGCAACGGCTATCAGGTAAAGATCGTCAACAAGGAGCATTCGGAGCGCACCTATCGGGTCTCGATCGAGGGGCTCGACGGCGCTATCCTGACCCGTGCCGTCCTTGCGGGCGAGGCAAATGAAATCGTCGTCGTTGAGGCTGACAAGCTCGAAAATGTCCGCTTCTTCGTCAGCCTGCCCGCCGAGCGCGCGCAAGCGCTGAATGGAGGCGAGGCCGATTTCGACTTCATCGTCACCGACCTCGCGGACGGCAAGACCGCCACGAAGGAAACCACTTTCCGGGGACCGGCCGAATGAGCATCGAAAACTCCGACTTCCGGCCCTCGACCCGTTTCGGCAAGATCACCGGGCGGCATGCATTGGCCGGCTTCATTCTTTTCTTCGCCATCGTCTTCGGCGTGAACGGATTGATGGTCTATCGCGCCCTCTCGACCTTCGATGGGGTGGAAGTGGAAGGCGCCTATCAGAAGGGGCGCGCCTATAACGACGTTCTCGCCCGGATGGAGGCACAGCGAAGCCTCGGCTGGACATCAAGCATCGAGACAGACCAGGTCGCGGGGGCCGGGCACGAAACCGCTCTCCGCGTGACTTTCGCCGATGCGACGGGCGCGCCCGTCCGCGGTCTCTCCGTTCAGGGCACCTTCTGGCGGCCCGTCGTTGCCGGAGAGGATCGCCGGATGAACCTCACGGAAACGGCGCCCGGTGCCTATGAAGCGGTCTTCGACCTCGAGCATCCGGGCAACTGGCTCATTCGCATAGCGGCTAGCGGAGCGAATGGTGAGACTTTCGTCGAGGAAAAGCGCGTCATCATACGCGACTGAGGAACCGATGACCGAAGCGGAAATCGCTGAAGAGAGGCCCGGTATAGATCCGGACCTTTTCGTGCGGCGTACGGATGACGGGCTAGCCCGGCTCGATCTTGTCGTGGCCGGCATGCATTGCGCGGGATGCCTGCGCAAGGTGGAAGGCGCGCTCAAGGGACTCGAAGGCGTCGACTATGCGAGGGCGAACCTGTCGACGAAGCGGGTCGCGGTCCGCTGGGACCCCGCCCGCCTCAAGGCGCGCGCTATCCTTCGCGCGCTGGCCGATACCGGCTTCACCGCCGTCCCTTTCGATCCGAAGCTTCTCGGCACGCTGGATGAGCGCGAAAGCCGCTCCCTTCTGAAAGCACTCGGCGTCGCAGGGTTCGCCGCCGCGAACGTGATGCTCGTTTCGGTATCCGTCTGGTCGGGTCTCGTGACCGATATGGACGAGACGACGAGGAGCTTCTTTCACTGGGTTTCCGCCCTGATCGCGCTTCCCGCCATCGCCTATGCAGGCCAGCCCTTCTTCCGCTCCGCCCTGAAGGCGCTGAGAGCGAAGACGATGAACATGGACGTGCCGATCGCGCTTGCGGTGATCCTCGCGACCGCGATGAGCCTCGTTCAGACCATGGTCAATGCCCGCCATGTCTATTTCGATGCGAGTGTGACGCTTCTTTTCTTCCTCCTGATCGGCCGCTATCTGGATGTGCAGGCCCGCGCCAAGGCCTGCTCGGCGGCGGAAAACCTGCTCGGCCTTCGCGCGACCGCGGCGACACTGATCGCGCCGGACGACAGCCACCGGTCCATTGCGGTTGAAAGCCTCGAACCCGGCATGAAGGTTCTCGTCGTTTCCGGCGCGCGCATCCCCGCCGACGGAGAGGTCGTCACTGGCACGAGCGATGTCGACACGAGTCTGGTGACCGGCGAGAGCGTTCCCGAACAGGTGAAGCCGGGAACTTCCGTCTTTGCGGGAACACTCAATCTTGGCGCGCCCCTTATCATCCGCGTGACGAAGCGCGACGACGAATCTCTCCTCGCCGAGATCGTGCGCCTCATGGAAACGGCCGAACAGGGCCGCGCGCGCTATGTACGTATCGCCGACCGCGCGGCGCGGATCTATTCCCCTTCCGTCCACATCATGGCGGCGGCAACCCTCATGCTCTGGTTCGCGCTCGGTGCGCATTGGGAAACGGCCCTCACTTACGCGATCTCCGTTCTTATCATTACCTGCCCCTGCGCACTCGGTCTGGCCGTCCCCGTGGTGCAGGTCGTTGCGACCGGGCGATTGCTGCGCCAGGGGGTGCTCGTCAAGGCGGCGGACGGACTGGAACGGCTTGCTCAGGCCAATACGATCGTCTTCGACAAGACGGGAACGCTGACACTCGGACGCCCCTGTCTCGTGAACGGCGAGGAGATGTCGCCGGGAGAACTCGCGCTTGGTGCCGGGCTTGCCGCCGCGAGCAGGCATCCGCTTGCCGTCGCACTGGCCGCACATGGCAGCGTCTCCCCCCGCCCCATTCTCGACGATGTGCGCGAGGAACCGGGAATGGGCATGGAGGCGAAGCTGAACGGCAAGACCGTGCGGCTCGGCAATGCCGACTTCGCATGTGGCGCGCAAGGCGCCCCGCATGGCGGTTCGGAACTGTGGCTCTGGCAGGAAGGCGAACGGTCCGTTTGCTTCCGATTCGAGGACACGCCACGCCCGGACGCGCGAGCGACGATCGCTGCCCTCAAGGCCCGCGGCTTCGATATTGAGCTTCTGTCGGGCGACCGCGAACCTGCCGTGAGACGACTTGCCGAGGAACTCGGTATTCGGAAATGGCGCGCCGGTGCACGCCCCGCGGACAAGATTGCGCGCCTCGAAGAACTGGAGAGCGAAGGCCGAAAGATCGCCATGATCGGCGACGGGCTGAACGATGCCCCTGCACTTCGCGCCGCGCATGTCTCGATATCTCCCGCCGACGCGGCAGATGTGAGCCAGACCGCGGCGGATTTCATCTTTCAGGGAATGCAGCTTGCTCCAATCGTCGAAGCCGTCGACGTCGCCCGGAAATCCCGCCGCCTCGTCTTCGAGAATTTCGGGCTCGCCCTCGCTTACAACGCCATCGCCGTTCCGCTGGCGGTTGCCGGTTACGTCACGCCGCTCGTCGCGGCGATCGCCATGTCGAGCTCATCGATCACGGTGACGCTGAATTCGCTGCGTCTCAATCTGGCGAGCCGCGCAAGGCTGGCGCGCAAGATTCCATGAACATACTCATCCTTCTGGTACCCGTCGCCCTTCTGCTCGGCCTTTTGGGGCTCGTCGCCTTTCTCTGGTCGCTGAAGGCCGGGCAGTATGACGATCTAGAAGGCGCGGCCGAGCGCATTCTTTTCGACGAGGAACCCGAAGAAACCCCAAGGAAAGATCCGCCGGAGAAAAGCTAGTCGGTGTCGCCCACCAGAGCCCGTTGCGCATGCCATGTCGCATGGCCGAGCAGCGGAAAGATGATCGCCAGACCGAGAAACCAGGTCGCGATCCCGACGGCGCTGAGCAAGGCGACAATCCATGCCCAGAGCAGCATCGTCCAGAAATTCCGGCGGACGGCGCGAATGCTTGTATTGACGGCGGTAACGGCATCCATATCGCGCGCGATCAGCAGAGGGACGGAAATCGCGGAAATCGTGAAGACGGCAAAGGCAATCGCACCACCGGCCAGCGTACCGATCACGAGCATCGCAAGTCCGCGCGGCGTCAGCAGCAGCATCGGCGCAAACTCCGAAAGCGGCGGAATACCGATCGGGCCGAAGAAGAGGGCGAACAACCAGCCTGCGACCTGCAGCCAGATCAGCATGGCCCCGGCAAGCATCGCACCGACGAGCGCGAGCTGGGAAACATTGCGGCTCGATACGAAGGCGACGTCGGAAAGCTGCACAGGAAGCCCCGCCTCGAGACGGCGGCTTGCCTCATAAAGGCCGACGGCAAGCATGGGGCCGACCAGCAGAAAACCCGCCGCCATGACGGGCACAAGCGCGCTGAGGCCGGCAAGCATCATCGCAACGACAAGCGAAAGCGAAGCGCAGAGAAAGACAAGCCCATAGGTGAGGCTGATTCCGGGGACCCTGCGCATGTCGGCCCAACCGGCCTCCAGCCAGCGCCAGGGCTGATCGGGACGAATGGAACGGATCGCGGGGCCGTTGCCTTCCGCAGCCGCCAGTCCCTCATTTCCCTCGGATACGCTCATCGCAGCTCCTCCCAAAGCAAACCATCAGCGTCACCATGCTAGCTCCGGAAATCCCTTCCGTCCATGTGGATTAAGGATTCAGCAAATCTTCCGGCAGGAGCCGCTCTCAAACTCGTGAGAGGAAGTGAGAGGCGGTCGCAGAACTTCCGCCCTACATTTCCTCTCGTAAAGCCGGCGCCTCTCCCAAGCCGGAAACGGAGATACCAATGAAGATGCGTTTTCTTATCCCGCTCGTCCTTGGCCTGAATGCGCTTTCCAGCGCCGCGGCGGCCGATACGGGCGAACGATCCCGCACAGCGGCCGCTATTTTCGCCGGCGGTTGCTTCTGGTGCATGGAACCGCCATTCGACAAGACGGAAGGTGTGATCAGCACGACATCCGGCTATACGGGCGGCACCAGCGCGAACCCGACATATGAGGAAGTTTCCGCCGGTGGTACCGGCCACGCGGAAGCTGTGAAGATCGTCTACGATCCGTCGAAGGTGAGCTACGCGGAACTGCTTCACATCTTCTGGCGCAATGTCGATCCGCTTCGCAAGGATGCCCAGTTCTGCGACACAGGCAGCCAGTACCGCTCGGCCATCTTCCCGCTCGACGAGGAGCAGAAAAGGCTCGCGGAAGAATCGAAGCGCGAACTCGAGGACTCAGGGCGCTTCTCTCAACCCATCGTTACCGAGATAGCCGAAGCCGGCCCCTTCTTTCCCGCGGAGTCCTATCATCAGGACTACTACATGAAGAATCCGAACCGATACACCTTCTACCGCTGGAGCTGCGGGCGCGATGCGCGCCTCGAACAGATCTGGGGCGACGAAGCAGGCGGACATTGAGGAGGATGTCATGATGTCACGACGCATATTCATGGGCGGAACCGCCATTGCGACGCTGCTCACAACGGTTGGGCTGTCGCTGCGCGGCGGTAAGGCCAGCGCTACAGAGAGTGGCAGCTTCGAAGTGACGAAGACGGAAGCCGAATGGAAAGCGCTCCTGACGCCCGAGCAATATTACGTGCTGCGTGAGCATGGCACCGAGAGAGCAGGCTCCAGTCCCCTCGACAAGGAAAAGCGTCAGGGAACCTATCGCTGCGCCGGTTGCGACCTCGCGCTCTTTTCCTCGACGACGAAGTATGACAGCGGCACAGGCTGGCCGAGTTTCTACGCGCCGCTCGACAATGCGATCGGAACCTCCGAAGACAGGAGCTTCTTCATGGTGCGGACAGAAGTGCATTGCAGGCGCTGCGGCGGCCATCTCGGTCATGTCTTCGACGACGGCCCGCCGCCGACCGGCAAGCGCTATTGCATGAACGGGGTGGCGCTGAACTTCGAGCCTTCCGGCCCGGCCTGACGCAGAAGTCCCAAACGCGTGTGAGCGGAATTGAATGCTCTGCCCGGCATGGACCGCGACGAATTGTGGAACTGTGCACCGGTCCCTTGGTTGTCCTCCTGTAGACAGAGACAACGGACAGGAGGACCGGCATGAAAAGCCGACTAACCGGAAAACTCTATACGTCGACGGCGATATGCGCGGCGCTCGCCCTCAGCCTTTCTCTGGGCGCGCAGCAGACAATGGCCGCAGGCAGCGAGACAAACGCCCAAGCTCAGGCTCAGGCTCAGGCTCAGACTCCCGCCGCGAAGAGCAGCATCGAAACGACAGGTTCCATCTCCGCCGCGGATCATGCCGAAGCCGGTAAGGAAGCGCGGAACCTGATCGACGAGAGCTTGGCAAGCGTCGGACAGATGCGGCAGGACGAAGGCTTCCGGGAAGTCCTTTCTCGGGCCAAGGGCATCTACATTGTTCCGTAATATGGCAAGGGCGCCGCGATCATTGGCGGTGAAGGCGGCGCGGGCGTCGTTCTCGTCAAGCAGGACGGAGAGTGGAGCGATCCCGCCTTCTACAATTTCGGCGGCGTGAGCCTCGGCGCACAGGCCGGCGGCGAAGCGGGCGCGATGGCGTTCCTGCTCATGAGCGATGACGCGGTCAACGCTTTCAAGAGTGGAAACAAGATCACGCTCGATGCCGATGCAGGCTTCACGATCGTCAACTGGTCCGGCGATGCGGAAGCGTCCTGGGGCAAGGCCGACGTCGTGACATGGTCCGACACCGAAGGTCTCTTTGGCGGTGCCTCGGTCGGCGTGACCGACATCAACTGGGATGACGATAGCAACATGGCGGTTTACGGCGCCGGGACGGACATGACCGCCATTCTCGAAGGCGAAGCCGAAACGGACGAAGCCGACGAATTGAAGGCGGCCCTTCCAGGCTAAGGCAACGCGAGAGGAAAGAGACGGCGCGCCGGGTTTCAGGATCTGGCGCGCCGCTTTTCCTTCTGGATCGCATCTTCAAGCGCACGAAGAAAGCGCGATCGATCCTCGCGCGAGAAGGCCGGCCCGCCTCCCTTTGACTGGCCAGTCTCGCGCAGTTCTTTCATCAGGTCGCGCATGGCAAGCGCCATGCCGATACTGTCCGTGGTGAATGGCCGCCCGTCATGCCCAAGGACGGCCGCGCCTCTTTCGAGTGCGCGGGAAGCAAGCGGAATATCGCCGGTCACAACGATATCGCCCTGCCCCGCCCGTTCCGCGATCCAGTCATCCGCGGCGTCGGGGCCCTCCGGAACCACAACCTGCCGCACGAGCGGATGACCGGTAGGCCGCATGCCGCTATTGCTGACGATATAGATACCAACCTCATGCCTTTCGGCAACGCGCACCACCTCTTCCTTGACGGGGCAAGCATCGGCATCGACATAGATTTCGGTCATGACATTCCGGTATTCGTGACTGCTTTCGGGCGCGACCGATGATAGCTTCCCCATGTGAACGACACTTCCGAAAAATCCTCTCCTCGCCCGCGTGCCGCCATTCTCGGCGGCGGACCTGCGGGACTCATGGCCGCGGAGCGGCTCGCACGTCTCGCCGATGTGCATGTCTTCGATTCCATGCCCTCATTTGGCCGGAAATTCCTTCTGGCCGGCAAAAGCGGTCTCAACATCACGCATGGCGAGCAGCTCGAGGCTTTTCTCGCACGTTTCGGCGAGGCGAGAACCTTACTGGAGCCCGCCCTCCGCGCTTTTCCGCCGAATGCCATCAGAGACTGGGCGGAAGCACTCGGAATCGAGACCTTCGAGGGAAGTTCGGGCCGAATATTTCCTGTGGCCATGAAGGCGTCGCCTCTTCTACGCGCCTGGCTCGCACGGCTTCGGGAGAGTGGCGTCTCCTTCCATGCGAGGCATGAATGGCAAGGCTGGACGGAAGACGGTGCGCTTCGCTTCGGGACACCCGACGGCGAAGCGACGTTTACGGCGGATGTGACCGTGCTCGCACTTGGCGGCGCAAGCTGGCCGCGTCTCGGCGCCGATGGAAGCTGGACACCGTTTCTGTCCGCGCGCGGCGTGGAGACAGCACCCTTCCGCCCGGCGAATTGCGGCTTCGACATACAATGGAGCGAACATCTGCTAGATCGCTTCGCAGGTTCGCCGCTCAAATCGATCTCTCTTTCCTTCTGCGGCCGGACCGTGAAAGGCGACTTCGTCGTCACGAAAACGGGGATCGAGGGAAGCGCCGTCTATGCCTTGTCCGCCGCGCTTCGCGATTCGCTTGAAGCCGGAGCGAATACGGTTCTCATGCTGGACCTTGCCCCGGACCGGACGCTCTCCCAGCTCGCATCTGCACTCTCGGCGCCGCGCGGGAAAACCTCGCTTGCGAACCATCTCAGAAAGAAGGCCGGAATCGACGGCGTGAAGGCCGCGCTGCTTCGCGAGATAGCCGGGAAAGCCTTGCTGGACGATCCGGCGAAACTTGCCCATGCGATCAAGAACCTGCCTCTGAGGCTGGATCGGCCGCGACCCATTGCCGAAGCAATCAGTGTCGCAGGCGGCATCGCGCTCAGCGAACTCGACGAAAGTTTCATGTTGAAGAAATGCGCAGGCGTTTTCGCCGCCGGTGAGATGCTCGACTGGGAGGCACCTACCGGCGGCTATCTTCTTTCGGCCTGCCTCGCGACCGGCCGGGCTGCGGGCGAGGGCGCAGCCCGTTGGCTCAGGCGTTCTTGACGAGCATGCCGCCATCGACCGGGATGGCCACACCATTGAGATAGGACGAGGCAGGCAACACGACGCTCAGCGTCACATGTGCAACTTCTTCCGGAAACCCATATCGCCGCAGAGGCACGCGGCGCTTGGCGAAGATTTCCTTGTGCTCGTCCGGTATCTCCTGCGTGATGCCGGTGCGAATGGGGCCGGGGCAGATGCAATTCGCCGTCACGCCTTCGCGGCCAAGCTCCACCGCAAGCGCCCGCGTGAGGCCGATGACGCCGTGCTTTGCCGCCACATAGGGCGAATTGCCGGGCGTTGCGCCGAAACCTTCCGTCGACGCCACATTGACGATCCGCCCCTCACCCGACTTTTTGAGCATGGGCAGCGCCGCACGAACGAAGCGCATGTGCGCGGTGAGCATCACATCGAGCGCGAGCGCCCATGTATCTTCGTAGCCGGGTTCGCCGATCCCGTGGAAGGTCGCAAGCCCCGCGTTGTTGACAAGGATGTCGAGCCCGCCGAAACGCTCCCCGACCTCCTTTACGACGCGGACAATACCCTCCCCGTCGGCAACATCGAGCGCCCATCCCGCCGCTTCACCGTCGGCGGCTTCGATCTCCTTCACCACCGCATCCACGCGGTCCTGCTTCAGATCGATCACGGCAACTTTCGCGCCTTCGTCCGCGAAGACATGCGCGGTGGCACGACCCATGCCGCTCGCCGCCCCCGTAACGAGCGCGACCTTACCCCTGATCGAGCGGCTGAGTTTCCTGACGGGTTCCATGGGTCGTCTCCTCTTTCCGATGCTTTCGTTCGCGCAAGAGTAGCCAAACCGCAGAACACAAGCGAGATTGAACCTCGGTTCATTTCGCGCGTTTCATCGAAGTTCCGCGCTTCCCTTGCGGCAGCCATTTCGAGGAACTGTCATGATCATCACGCTGGAACGGGCAATCGCAATCGCCGCGCTCGCTCATGAGGGAGAGCGGGACAGGAAGACCGGCGAGCCCTACATTTTCCATGTGATGCGCGTGACGATGTCCATGACGAACGATAAGGAGCGGATCGTCGCGGCGCTTCATGATGTCGTCGAACATGTGGAGGGGTGGACTTTCGAACGTCTTCGGGAGGCGGCCGTGCCCGAAGAGATTGTTGCGGCAGTCGATGCGCTGACACGCCGCGAAGGCGAAGACTACCTCGACTTCGCCCGCCGCGCCGCAGCAAACCCGCTGGCACGCGCGGTAAAAATCGCGGACCTGCAGGACAATCTTGAAGCCACGCTGCGAAGCGCGCCAGCGCATGAGCGGGAGGAGAAAGCGCAGAAATACCGCGCCGCGCTGCGCCTCATCGGTGTGTGACGGAGACATGACGGTCCATTGCGGTCCGCGACACCGTTTCCTGTTGTACAGCCGCCCGGCAATGACGGAGACTGGGTTTCCGGACAACGGCCCTTTCACAGGCCACCGGCCTTTCCAGAAGACAGGAGGACCCTTTGTCTGCACGTGTGTTCTTCGGTCTGGCTGCGCTCGGCGCCGCAGCAGCGGGCGCCGTCGTTTTCGGACCTGCCGTCGCGCCGGCCCTCGCCCGCGCAGCAAAGCCCGCTGCGAAGACCGCCGCGAAGACTGCGGCAATCCTCGCCGAGCGGATGAGCGAGGCCGTTGCGGAAGTGATCGAAATCGTGGAGGACGCCTATGCCGAGGCAGAAGCCGAACTCGCCGAAGGCCGGACAGGCAGTGCACGGAACCAAGGAAAAGGCTGACGCTGCCGAAGGGCCCGAAAACAAGGACGCCTCTCCCCTCCCGGCAATACTCGAACATCTCACGGCGGAGCGGGCGCGGCTACGCCTTCCCAAGCTGAGGCGAGATCGCGACGCCTTCGACCGCCTCGCCACCGCGACGGCGGCTCTTCCCGGCGTGCAGGCCGTGGAGGCAAACCCGCTCACGGCCGGAATGCTGATCCGTCACGGCGGCGACTTCGCTGCCATCGCCGTCGCGGCCAAGGCAGCGGGGCTCTTCAGCCTCGAAGAAGCCGAGCGCGCGCCCGACATGCTGAAGGAACTGCGCGCCCGTATGAAGCACCTCGAACGGGGACTTCGGCAACACTCGGAGGGCGCGCTCGACATCAACTCGGCAAGCTTTCTCTTTTTTGCCGCGGTGGGCGCCGTTCAGCTTGCGCGCGGCCGGGTAGCGATGCCCGCCCTCACCGCCTTCTGGTACGCGATGAACGCGCTCCGCACCGCTTCGTTCGACGAAGCAAGGCCCAAAGACGGAAAGAAGCGGAAGAAGCGCTAAGTACCGTCTGCAGTCGTCCGGCGGGCCAGCAGAAATTCGTTTCCTGCAAAGGAAGCGGCCATCATCGCGCCGATCACGGCAACATCGACAATGCCCACCGGTGCGAGACCGAGCAGCCGCCTGAGCGGCGGTACGGCAAGCGGCAGAATCTGGAGAACGCCTGCAGCCGCCAGCGTCGCGTTCAGATGGGGGTTGCCGAAAAGTTCGGCGCCACCCACTCCGTGAAAACGGTCATGACGGCAAGACAGCGCATGAAGGAGCTGCGCCCCGACCAGCGTCGAGAAGGTGAGGCTGCGCGTGCGCGGACCCGGTCCGTAGCGCATGAGGCCGAAACCATGTGCGCCGAGCGCCGCGGCGGAGATGATCGCCGATTCGCTTGCAAGCATGCGGTAGTAGTCGGGCGTGAACATGGGCGTAGCCGGATCACGCGGCGGTATGGACATGATGCCCTGCTCCGGCGCTTCGAGCGCAAGGCCGATCGCAGGGAGAATGTCGGTGACGAGATTGATCCAGAAGATTTCCATCGGCGACTCGAGTTGATCGGCCGGTATCAGCGTCTCCGCCGCAATGACACCGATCTCCGACAGATTCGTCGCAAGCAGGAAATGGATCGCCTTGCGAATATTGGCATAGATTGCACGACCCTGCGCGATACCGGCTCCAAGCGTGGTGAGGTCGTCGTCGCGGATGACGACATCGGCAACCTCGCGTGCGGACTGCGCGCCGTCGCGGCCCATGGCGATGCCGACATCTGCCGCCCTGAGCGCCGGCCCGTCATTGATGCCATCCCCCGTCATGCCGACGCGCCAGCCGCCTGCCTGCAGCGCGCGAACGATCTCCAGCTTGCGCACGGGGCTTACGCGAGCGAAGACGTGGCCCTCGGCCACAGCACGCCTGAAGGCCTCGTCGTCCAGCCCGTCGAGCCGCGCGGTATCGACGACGACGGGTTCCGCGCCCCCGGCAAGTCCAACCTCGCGCGCAATCGCCCGCGCCGTCGCCGGCTGGTCGCCCGTGATCATGACGGTGCGTATCCCCGCGCGGTGGAACTCTGTCATCAGGTCCGCCATCCCGCCGCGCAGAGGATCCTTCATGGCGACGAGCCCCAGCCAGACAAGGTCGTGCGGTTCTTCCGGATCGATGGCCGCGTCGTGACTATAGGCGAGGCCGAGAACGCGGAGCCCCTCGCCTGCCAGTCTCTCGTTCTCGGCAAGGATCGTCTCGCGGTCCTTGCCCGTGAGAGCGGCAAAGCTTCCGTCCACTTCCATCAACCGGCACCGCTCCAGCACCTGGTCGGGGCTGCCCTTGACGGCCAGGGAAATCTTCTCTTCCGACAACCTGTGATGAAGCGACACCATGAACTTGCGCTTCTCCGTGCGATAGATGACGCAGTCAACGGGATTATCGGCACGAACCGCCGCCACATCGACACCGCCGCGAAGGGCGAGGTCGACGAGTGCCGTCTCGGTCGGCGAGCCTTGGAAACTTGGTCCCCCTTCGCCGCTCACTATCTTCACTTCCGAACAGAGCGCAGCGACTTCGAGGAACTTCTTCATCTCATGGCGCCGAAGGTCCGCCCTGCCGTCTTCAGTCCCGAACCCGTCGACTCCGAGATGCCATGACCTGCCGCCAACGAAAAGACTTTCCACCGTCATGCTGTTTCGTGTGAGCGTTCCGGTCTTGTCGAAGCAGAGGACATTAAGCGAGCCGAGGCCTTCGACGGCGTCGAGCCGGCGCACGAGCACGTTCTTGCGCTTGAGTTCCCTCAGACCGATGGCGAGCGTCGAGGTGGCGATGGCCGGCAATCCCTCCGGCACGGCGGCAACGGCGAGCGCCACCGCGCTTTTCAGCATCGGCATCGTGCCGAGGCCGCGTGCAACACCGAGCGCGAAGACGCCGCCGCATACGCCGAGCGAGAGAAGGACAAGATGGCGTCCCATCCTCTCGAGCTCGCGCTCTATGGGCGTCTGTGGCGCATGCGCCTCGCCTGTCAGAGCCTGAATGCGCCCGATTTCGGTCGCCGCGCCCGTCGCGACCACGATGGCAAGGCCGCTGCCGCCGTCGACCACCGTACCGCGGAAGACACAATTCGACCTCTCGCCGATCGGCGCGCGCTGATCGGCGAGAGATCCAGCATATTTGGCGACCGGCAGGCTTTCGCCGGTGAGCGAGGATTCATCGACAGTGAGGCCGATGGCCTCGATGATGCGCGCATCTGCGCGGACGAAGGTGCCGGGCGTGAGAACCAGAATGTCACCCGGTACGACTTCTCGCGAGGGAATGTCGCTGACTTCGCCATCTCGCCGCACCAGTACGCGGTGTTCGCCCTGGCCCGTAATGTCGCGGATGGTCTTCTCCGCCCCCGTTTCCATCGCGTACCCGATGCCGCCATTTGCAGCGATAACGCCGAGCGTAACCAGCGCATCGAGCGGACTGCCCGTGCCGAGGGAAATCAGCGAGGAACCGCCGAGGAGCGCGACTGGCAGATTTTTGAACTGATCGAGAAGCATCGCGAGCTCAGACCTCGGGCCGGCGATGGGAACCTCATTCGGTCCAAAGCGTGCGAGCCGCAACGCCGCCTCATCCGCCGTGAGACCGTGACGCCCGCTTTCGAACAACGCGACGATCTCTTCGAGATCACGGATGTGCCAATCCGCTTCTCCGGAGGCAGGCGACATGTCCTCGTCAGCAGAGCGAGCGGCGAGAGGGCTGTTCTTTCCCGTGAGAAGGTGCTCGACGCGACCCGCAATCTCGGCGTGCTCAAGGGCCGGATCGAACTCGACGAGAAGAGTGCCAGTCCGAATGTCGGCGGCAAGACGGCGTATGGCGACGTCGCGGGAGAGGCCGTGCTCGAGCAACGCCTTGATCTTTCGCGAACGATAGAGACGCGGGACAGCGAGCCTTACGCGACCGGGCACCGCGTCATGTTGGACAAGGACCATGCATGCGCCGTCGCCGCCTGAACCGACATGCGTCTTGCGCCCGACGCGGGAATGGCTCCGCGCGCCTTCCATCGAAATGCTCTCCGCTCGAGGTCTCGCCTGCGCCAGACTAGCTGAAGGCGCGAGGGAACACGACAGGCGGATCCAGAGACAAAGAGTCGCTATGTCGGTTTTGTGTCACTCCAGCGTGAATGCAAGTTTCAGCTTCACCTGATAGTGAGCGACCTTGCCGTTCTCGATATGGCCGCGCGTTTCGATCACTTCGAACCATCTCAATTCCCGAAGCGTCTTGCTTGCCTTTTCTATGGCACCGCCGATCGCCGCCTCGATGCTCTCCGGCGACGAACCCACGACTTCAATGACCCTGTAAACATTATCCGACATGAAATTCCTCCTTTTTTCGACATCTGACTCGCCTCGCTGAAGAAAAGTGGAATTCCGGCAAGCCCCGGCAAGGCCGGTGAACTTGCCGGGGTGGAAATCATGGCCATTCCGGTCAGGCTTTGGCAGACTGTTCCCTTATCTGCGACACGGCACCGGATCACGGGAGGAACCGAATGAACCGCGCCCTGCGCTCCGCGAGCTTTGCCCTGTTGGCGCTTCTAGGCGCCGCGCTGCCGGGACTCGGCCTGTCGCAGGAGGCGGTGCGACAGGCGGACGGCAAGCAAACGGGGCGAGAAGCTCTCGTGCTCGTATCCACGATCGACGGAGCGATCGGACCCGCCACTGCGCGGCAGATTGCGGATGCGATAGAAACGTCCACCGCGCGGCAAGCAGACGCGCTGGTCCTCAGGATCGATACGCCCGGCGGCCTCGTCACATCGACGCGCGATATCGTGAGCGACATTCTCGCATCGGATGTGCCTGTCGCGGGCTATGTCTGGCCCGGTGGCGGCCATGCGGCAAGCGCAGGAACCTACATCATCTATGCAACAGGCATCGCCGCCATGGCGCCGGGAACCAATATCGGCGCCGCGACACCGGTGCAGATGAGTGGCGGCGCCATGCCCGGCTCGCCGCAGAAGCAACCCGAAAGCGATACAGGTGGCAAGGAAGGCGAGGGTTCCCCACCCTCGAACGAACAGGCGCTCTCGAACAAGGCGACGAATGACGCGGTCGCGCTGATCGTGAGCCTTGCCGAGACACACGGCCGAAACGCCGAATGGGCGGAAGCGGCGGTGCGCGATGGAGAGAGCATCGGCGCGAAGAAAGCGCTCGATATCGGCGCGGTGGAAATTCTGGCCACCGATCTTGACGATCTGCTGGCGCAGATGGACGGACGGGAAGTTCTGGCAAACGGAAGGCCGGTAAAACTCGAAACCGCGAATGCACTGATCGAACATCTCGAACCCGGTTTCATGATCGACCTTCTAGCCCTCATCAGCAATCCAAACGTCGCCTTTCTGCTGATGATGATCGGCATCTACGGAATCATATTCGAACTTTCCAACCCCGGAAGCTTCGGCCCTGGCATTCTTGGCGCTATCTGCCTTCTCCTCGGTCTCTACGCACTGAACCAGCTTCCGCTGGACTATGCAGGCGCCGCGCTCATTATATTCGGACTGGTTCTGATGGCGGTGGAAGCCTTCACGCCCACTTTCGGCGTCGCGGGTTTCGGCGGTCTTGTGGCTTTCATTTTCGGTGCGGTCATTCTCGTCGATAGCGACTCGCCGGAGTTTCAGCTCAGTTGGTGGACCATCGGCATAACAGCGCTGGCAAGCGCGGCGCTGCTGATCTTCCTCATCGGCTACACCTGGCGCGCGATGCGCAAGCCCGTCGCGACCGGCGCGGAGGAGATGCAGGGAGCCGAAGCGCGTGTCCTCGAATGGGCGAATGGCGAAGGCTATGTGCATGTTCATGGCGAGCGCTGGCACGCGCGCGGACCAGCCGAACTCGCGCCGCAAAGCACCGTTCGGATCGAACGAATGGACGGGCTGACGCTCATCGTCGGCTAGACAGCGGTGCCGCGCACCGCTCAACAATCAAGAGGAGACCTCAAATGGGATTCGCGGTCTACATTTTCCTCGGCGTCTTGCTCGTCGCCTTTTTTGTCTCGGCGATCAATATCCTGCGCGAATATGAGCGCGGCGTGGTTTTCACGCTCGGCCGCTTTACGCGTGTAACGGGCCCCGGCTTCATCATCATCATTCCGGTGATCCAGCAGATGGTCCGCGTGGACCTGCGCACTTTCGTGGAAGACGTACCGACGCAGGACGTCATCTCGCGCGACAACGTCTCCGTGAAGGTGAACGCGGTCCTTTATTTCCGCATCGTCGATCCTCAGAAAACCATACTGAACGTCGAGAATTACATGGAAGCGACGAGCCAGCTCGCGCAGACGACCCTCCGCTCCGTCCTCGGCAAGCATGAGCTGGATGAAATGCTTGCTGAGCGCGACAAACTCAATGCCGATATCCAGGCCATTCTCGACGAGCAGACGGATGCCTGGGGCATCAAGGTTGCCAATGTCGAGATCAAGCATGTCGACATCGACGAAAGCATGGTCCGCGCAATTGCCCGGCAGGCGGAAGCCGAACGCTACCGGCGCGCGAAGATCATCAATGCCGAAGGCGAGCAGCAGGCAGCCGAGAAGCTCGTCGAAGCCGGCCGTATTCTGGCCGGCGACGCACGAGCGATGCAGCTGCGCTACTTCGCCGCCCTTCACGACATCGCCGGCGACAAGACGAATACAATCGTCTTCCCGATGCCTCTGGACCTCATCGAAGGGCTGAAGCCGGCCAACAAGGCCTGACCCGAAATCATCCGGATTTCTGCGCATTCCGGCGGGGCCCCTCGGGTCCCGCCGTTTTGATTCCGGGTGAAATTGCCATTTGAAATTGCGAATCAATCTCTTTATAGCTGCATTTATTGCGAGTAGTTCGCATTATTGTTCTTAAAATGGGGTAATACGTCATGGGGTTCGATCTACGCCAGGCGCCGCTGGGAGCGGTGCTGATGTGCGCGGCTATGCTGACTGCTCTTCCGCTTCACGCACAGGAAAGCGGGAGCGGCACGAAAGAAGGGGTGATGGAGCTCGCGCCGCTCGTTGTTGAGGGAGAGCGGGAAAGAGCCGACGGTCCGGTCGACGGCCCCTTCGCCACTCAAAGCGCGACCGCCACCAAGACAGACACACCGATCATCGAGACGCCCCAATCAATCTCGGTCATCTCCTCGCAGGACATGACCGCGCGCGGCGCGCGGTCACTGGCGCAGTCGATACGTTACGCCACCGGCATCACGACCGAAAATCGCGGCGGCGCCGTGAGCCGTTACGATCTTTTCTCGATCCGCGGCTTCTCGACCAGCCAGACTTATCTCGACGGCATGCTGATGCCTTACAACGGCTGGTACTCAAGCCCGCAGATCGCACCGGAAATGGTCGAGCGCCTTGAAATTCTGAAAGGACCGGCTTCCGTCCTCTATGGATCGGCCCCGCCCGGCGGCCTCGTCAACTCCGTGAGCAAGCGTCCCCAGGACACGGCATCGGGAGAAATTTCGGTCAGCATTGGCTCGGACAATCTCTATGAAGGCCTGCTCGACGCAACCGGACCGCTCGATCAGGAAGGCAAGTTCTCCTATCGCTTCATCGGCCTTGGGCGCGCACAGGACGGCCAGGCGAGAACGACAGAGACGGAACGCCGCCTGATAGCACCGTCCTTCCGCTGGCAACCGACGGACAAGACGAGCCTTACCGTCCTTACGCACTTCCAGCACGATCCCAAGGGCGGCACCTTTGGCGGCGTGCCGGGCGCAGGTTCGGTGTCTCCGAATCCGAACGGCCCCCTCCCGACCGATTTCTATGACGGCGACGTCAAGTTCGAAGAGTTCAATCGCAAGCAACTTGCGCTTGGCTACATCTTCGAGCACCGCTTCGACGACGTGTTCACCTTCACGCAGAACACACGCTACCTCGAGACGGACCTCGACTACGAGAGCGTCTATGGCGGACTGCTGCTTCCCGACAACAGGACGCTCCTTCGCGCCATGATCTACACAAACGAGCAGAGCACCTCCTACTCGACCGACAACCGGCTGCAGGCGAAATTCAATACGGGCGCGATCTCGCACACGTTGCTTGCGGGCGTCGACTACTGGACACTGGACTCCGACCTCGAACGCGGCGATCTGGTACCCACGCTGCTAACGCCTTTCATCGTGCCGCCGATCGACATCTACAACCCGGACAACGATCAGCCGCTCCCCGCCGTACCGCGCACGCAGCTCAACAACTACGAGATTGAGCAGACAGGCATCTATCTGCAGGAACAGTTGAAACTCGACGGCCTCGTCGTTCTGCTCGGCGGACGCCAGGACTGGTACGAGAGCAAGAACACTATCCGGCTGACCCCGGCCAACAACTCGTCCATCAGCCAGGACCAGTTCAGCGGGCGCGCGGGCGTCCTCTATCATTTCGAAAACGGTCTGGCGCCCTACATTTCCTATGCCGAATCCTTCGAGCCGCAGACGGGCGCCGACCGGTTCGGCAATGCCTTCGAACCGACCACGGGCCAGCAGGTCGAAGCGGGCCTCAAGTTCCAGTCACCCGACGGTTCGTTCATGATCACGGGCTCCGTCTTCGATATCACCAAACAGAACGTCACCGTGAGCGATCCCCTCGGTGCGCCCGGCGATCAGATCCAGCAAGGCGAAGTTCGCTCGCGCGGCTTCGAACTCGAAGGACACATCCAGCCCGTGAACGGCCTCAACATCGCGGCCTTCTACACGAAAATGGATGTCGAAACGACGGAAGACACAACGGCCGCGAACGTCGGCAAGACGCCCGTGCAGGTCGCCGAAGAGACGGCGTCGCTCTGGACGGAATACGTCCTGCCGTCGAGCATCATCGACGGGCTCACCATTGGCGGCGGCATGCGTTATGTCGGTGAGACCTATGTCGACGTCACCAACACGCTCGGCACCACCGATCCCTACACGTTGTTCGACGCCATGATCGAGTATGACCTCGGCGCGATCAGCCCGCAGCTTGGAGGAAACTCGCTGCGACTCAACGGCACGAACCTGGCCGACAAGCGTCATGTCGCAGGTTGCTACACACAGCTCATGACAGGCTGCTGGTTCGGCGCGGAGCGGCAGGTGACGCTCACCTTCACGCATCGCTGGTAAGACCATCGAGAAGCGGCGATGGCGGAATGATCCGTCATCGCCGTTTCCTCCATTCAGGTTCGATCCCCGCTCGCCGGACCAGCCCTCTCGCCAAATAATGCAACCCGCTGCAACGGCCGGTACGAGTCGCGGCAAGAGGGGACGTCATGGGCGAGATCACTTACAGACATGGATGGCGGCAACGCGACCGCAGGATCGAACAGGATGCTATTGCGGCATGGGAAGCGCATGGCGCCTTGCCGCAAGGCATAACGCCGGAAGAGCGCGCACAGGAAATCTGTTGCGCCGCTTATGACGGCGACAGGCTCGCCGCGATCTCGACAGTCGAGATCAAGCCTTGCAGGCCTTTGCGCAACAGGCGCTTCGGCTATCTGCGCGTTTTCACTTTGCCCGAATACGAGGGCCGTGAAATCGCGATAGGCCTTGCCATTCATTGCCGCGATGCACTGGAAGAGTGGTCGAAGGACAATCCGGACGAAAAGCTCTGCGGCATGGCGGCGATCTATCACTCGCCGAAACTCGGCCCGACGCCGGTCGGCAAGTCGGGCCTCACCCTCATCGGATATACGCCGGAAGGATACCAGCACCGCGTGGTCTGGTTTCGGCATGTTCGCGTCTGAAAAACAGGAGGTACACGGAATGAACACGCCCGCCGGAGCGCGGAACACCCGCTCCGACATGCATCTTCCCTATGCCATCATTGCATCGGGAACGCTGATCGCCATCGCGATTGTCGTGGCCGCACTTGCCTCGGGAGGCGGCAACGGCATGATGCCGAACCCGCAAGGGGGTATCTGGGTGGAGAGCGGCGATACGCTCTATCTCTGCCAGGCGAGGCCCAAGGGACCCGCGCCTTGCGTCAATCTCGCGGACGGTACGACGCTCTCCTTCGGGGATATCTCGCGCTAAAAAGGCCCGACCGTCATCGAAACGTCATCATAACGTCACAAATGATCAGCCCGGCTCCGGCCGGGCTTTTCTTTTGGGAGAACTATCCCGCAAAGCGGGGACAAGTATCCGCCACGCAGGGGAGTCTGTCCTCAAAAAAATGGCGCCCCGGATATCCCCGGGACGCCATTCAGGTCTGCGAGGACCGTCTTCGTCAGAAGGCGATTCGAATCGCCGCCGACACGCTCTGCTCCTCATAGTCGCTCTGGAACTCACCATCATAGGTGACGCGCAGCGTGATGCCGTTCGTCCCTTCGAAGGTGAGCCCGCCAAGCACCCCATAGGAGACATCGTCGCGCGGCGTGGTCTGCGTGGTGAAGGCGCCGCCCCCGACAACGCTGCCGGTGATCGCCTCGTCGGGATCGGCAAGTTCGGAGAGAACCTTCACGCCGAGTTCCGGAATGAGGCGCGCGCCGCCCTCGAGCTCCGCCGTGTAGCGGAGATTGACGCCGCCCGCCGCACGAAGCGACTCGACGGTGCGCGCATCGACAGTCGTCGGCAATGGCCCCGTCTCCGTATAGGCATCCACGTCGACAAGGTTGTAGCGAAGTCCCGCATTCGGCGTGACGTCCCACCGGCCGGCGGTGAACATGCGGCCGATCTCGGTGCGCGCCACGAATTGCGAACCGTCATAATCCGCCGTGTTGACGCCGCCGAGCGAGGTCCGCCTGCTCTCATAGCTGTTGAAGCCATAGCCGAGCGATCCGTTCACATACCAGGCGCCGGGGCGGTAGCTCGCGTAAGCGACCGCGCCATATCCATCGACCGTGTTGCTCGCATTTGCGCCCGCACCGTTCTCCTCGATATCGGAGGAGGTATAGAAGGCACTGAGGCCGATGCGCGTATTGGCCGCGACCTCACCGTCGATACCGCCGGTGACGCCCCACATGTCGGTGTCGAAGCCATTGACGCCGGAAGGCGTGTATTCGGCCTTGAGCCCGCCGACGCGGCCCCAGAGCGCCCACTTGCCTTCGCCGCCGAGCATCGCGTCGCCCGCCGAAAGGCCGGTGTCGCCTGCATTGTTCGCAATGGTGAAGCCACCGCCCGAGATGCGATCCATGATCATGTCGAAGATGAGATCCGTGGACGCCATGGTGCTCGTGCCCTCGGCATTGCTTTCCGACGGCAGCGTGTCCTCGACGACCTCGAGAAGCGCCTGACGCTGCTCTTCCTCCGTCTCGAACTGCGCGAGCCACTGCGTCAGCGGACTATCGATCGGCTGTGTGGCGATATATTCGTCAATCGCCTTGGCGATGTTGACGAGGTTCACGCCACCATCATTGTCGAGCTCCGTATCCTCCGCCGTCTCCGCGAGCTGAACGCGCAGGAAGAGATCGTCGGCGGAGCCGCTCTCGATCACGCCGCCATTCATCACCTTGAGGAAGTCGAAGAGGATCGTGTTGTCCTCGACGCGCGCCCCGCTATCGGTGACGCCGTTCTCGCTATCGGCCGAGGCGATCAGGATGTCGTCGCCGACGACACCCGAAAGACCGCCGATTACATCGACGTCGATGGTAGAACCGCTCGCGAAGGAGACGGTATCGCCATAGACGACACCCGCGCCGCCCGACGAGATGTCCGTGCGGAAGGTGTTGCCCTCGCCGAAGGAGACGGCGCCGCTCGCATCGAGATGGCCGCCGAGTGCGATGTCGAGCGTGCCGGTCACATCGAGATGCCCCGCGATGTCCGCGCCCTCGCCCGTCACGCCGAGCGTCGCGCCTTCGGCCACCGAGACCGTGCCTTCGGCATAGCTTGTATGGATGCCGACGCCGTCGAGCACGAGTTTGCCGCTGTCGATATCCACCGCATCGAAATGCGAGACGGCCCAGCCGCCGATACCGTCATCGAGGGCGATCGTATCGTCATGCGCGAAGGTGAGATGAGCGCTGTTGTAGACGATCCCGAGAGGTGCGATGCCGCTTTCCGTGGCATGGATACCCTGGCCGAGATCGACGCCTTCGCCGGTCACGGTCACCTCGTCGATGCCATATCCGGTATAGACAGCGCCTGTGAGCGTGCCGCCGTCGATCAGGATCGTATCGTCGCTATAGCCGAGCGACGTGTCGATATTGCCGTCGACGGAACCCGTATGGGCGATCTCGACGGTGCCCCCATACTCATGCTCGCTATGAGCGGAGACGAGCACATCGCCGGTGATCTCACCATCATTGACGATGGAGACGTATTTCGTCTCGCTGGCATAGATCGCCGCACCATCGGAAGACGAGATGACGCCCGTTCCGGCATTGGTGATGTTGACCGTCGGTCCCGAAGCCTGGATGGCATCGGCATCGTCGCCTGTCGCCTCGATAGTGCCGGAGTTGTAGATGGTGGTAGTGGCGATGGCTTCCGAGCGGGCGACGACAGCGTGGGAATATTCGCCCGAAGCCGCAATCGCGCCGCTATTGGTCAGATCGACCGTACTGCCGCGCAGATGCACGCCATAGGTCTCGTCCGCATGGACAGTGATGGTGCCGTTATTGACGATTTCCGCATTGTAGAAGCCTTCGAGATAGACGCCGCCATCCTCGTTGCCACCACCTGCCGCGACGACAACCTCGCCATCCTCGTCGTTGAGGAAATAGGCATCATAGGCACCTTCGACCGACACGCGGCCGTCGATATAGCCCTGATTGTAGACGGCGACCTCTTCCGTCTCGCTGATCTCGATACCGGACTCATTGGTGTAGATGTTGCCGTCATTCGTGACGGTAGCGCTTTCGGCATACTGGATGTCGATGCCGTCGGCTGTGCCCGAACCGACATGGCCGTCATTGGTGACGGTGACTGTCTCCGCATAGGCGACATAGATCGCATCGCCGAGGGCGGCATAGATTTCACCCTCGTCGTAATTGTCGATCTCGACAGTGGGCCCGCTCGCATTGATGCCGTTGGCATCCTCGCCGGTGACCATGATGAGACCGTCATTCCTCACAGTCGTCGTGTGGTCGCTCGCGGAGGAAGCGAGAATGCCATGCGAGTAGTCGCCGCGGGTGCGGATCGTGCCGGAATTGTAGACCTCGACCGTCTGACCGGAGACGTCGATGCCATGAGACTCTTCGCCTGACGTATCGATGGCGCCGCTGCTATAGGCCTGGACGGTCCCGTATTCGGCATGGGCTTCCATGCCGTCCGCATCGTCGCCATAGGTCGTGATCGCGGCGCCGGGCAGTTCGGGATCGTATTCCTCGCTGGCGCTCGCATTGACCACGTCCACATCGCCTTCATAGGAGATGATGGAGATGCCCGCCGCCTCGTCGCCATGGGTGGTGATGCTGGAGGCGATATTGTAGGCCCCTGCATCGTAACCCTCGCCATAGGCGCCATATTCGCCCGAGGCAACGACGCGAATGCCGGTGGAGCCTTCGCCATAGGTGACGATGCTGGAGGCATATTTGTTGGACGCAAAGGCGGTGTCGTCGTCGGACGTCGCCCAGATGCCGTAGGCACCGTGGCCGCGCGTGACGATATCGCCATGATACTTGTTGACGGCGACGGCTTCATCCGAGTCCGAATAGGCGACGAGGCCGTGCGATCCTTCGCCGGAATGGGGCTCGTCATATTCGTCGAAAGTGCCGGTCGAAATCGAGCCGTAGAAGTTGCCCGCCCAGGCCGAGCCGCCGCTCGAGATGGCGGCGACGCCGATGGCGTTGTCGCCCGTCGTCACGATGGTCGAGCGATAGTCGGAGGGCTCGAAATATTCCGTGTCGACATAATCCGTGATCCGCGCGAAGGGGCCTTCATCGGGCTCGTCCACATCGAGCGGACCCGGACCGTAGAAGCCGAAGGGAAAGCCGTTGACCGCCATGGCAGTGCCGCCATGGCCGTTGCCCTCTCCCGCCATCGCCGCCTCCTGGACGGTTTCGAAGCCGGTACCGGCGGCAAGACCATGCGCGCCCTGGCCGGAGGTCGTAATTGAGCCGCCAAGCACGTTATAGGCCGTGGCGGAATTCTCGACCGAGAAGGCGCCGACGCCGCCAGCGAGATCGCCGCGCGTTTCGACATCGCCGGCATTGCCCGCGATTGCGCCCGAGTATTCGGAATATTCGTGGTACCCGTAGGTGTTGTAGTCCATCGCGATGACGCCGACCGAGGCGGTGCCGAACGTGTCGATGTCGCCGGTATTGATCGCCTGGGCGAGACCGTATTCGGTACTTGCGGAAAGCGCCTCGGCGTAATCGCCCCGCGTGGTGACGGAGCCGGTGCTCAGCGCGAGGGAGCCTTCATCCTCGCCGCGCACGCGGATGCCTGCCGAACCGTCGCCGTAGTAATCGTCTTCTTCCGAATAGCCGGTCGAGACCGAGCCGTAATTCTTGACGATGGCCGTGTCGCCGCCGGCATGGACGGCGGTCGCCTCCTCGTCCCAGCTGCTCACGCTGCCGCCTTCGCCAATGATGATGACGGCATCGCCCTCCTCGGCGAAGGCCTCGACGACGGGATCGCCGCTCTCCTCGGAGGAGATGCTGCCGTCGTTCCTCACATAGGCATATTCATTGGCACTGATTTCGACCGAACCGGAGATGACGGCATGAGCGCGGTTGTAGACGCGCGCTTCGTCGGTCTCATCGACCTCGATCGCATTGCCTTCCTCGGCATAGATCACGCCATAGGCGACGACATCCTCGCCATCCATCACGGCGTCGTTCGTAATCCTGACGGTTGGGCCGGAGGCTTCGATGGCGTCCGAATACTCGCCATAGACGGCGATGAGCCCGGTATTCACGATGGTGGTCGTGTCGTCGCCTTCGGAATCCGCCTCGACCGCGGCGGACTCGTAACCATATGTCCTGATGCTGCCGGAATTGTTGAGATAGACCGAATAGCCTTCGATGCTGACGCCGTTCGATCCGTCGCCATAGGTGATGACGGAACCGGCATTGGTGACATCGACCTCTTCGCTGCGGCCATAGATGCCGTCCGATTCCTCGCCGAAGGTGGTGATGAGGCCGCCTTCCGCATTCACGAGGTCGGCGCTGCCTTCCGAATAGTAGCTCTCGGTGACGGCGCGAAGACCATCCGCTTCGCTGCCATCCGTTTCGATCTCGCCGGAGTTGTAGGCATAGGCGTCGTATTTCGCGAAAGCATAGACGCCGCGCGCCTCGGAGCCTTCGGTGAAGACGAGCCCCTTGTTGATGGCGTTGGCATATTTGCCGTCCGCCGAAACGCCCGTGCTGTCTTCGCCCGTGGTCGAGACGTTGCCGTAGTTGGCGGCGGTGGCCGTGCCATACCATTCGTCCCATTCGGACTGTGCATAGACACCGTAGGAATCTTCCGAGGTCGTGCCGACGATGCCGGTGGCGCTGTTTATGGCCGTGGCGTCATAGCCCTCATCGGCATAAGCGACGATACCGTGATGCTCGCCATATTCGTCGTAATAGCTGCCAGTCAGCACGGTGCCGTCATTGACGACTGTCTGGTCCCCCTCGCCGTTGACCACGATGCCGGCATTGTCGCCATAGTAGTTGGCCTCTTCATTCGTCGTGTCGACGATGGAGCCCTCGCCGAGAACGACCGTGACGTCCTCGACATCTATGTCGATGGTTTCATCGAAAGTGCCGATGCAGAGGATCTGTTCGCCTTCGCCGGCCTGGGGCAGGCATGTGCCGTCGGCTCTCGCCTGCCCCGTGCCGCCGAGGCCGACGGCGACCATCGACGCGCCGGAAAGAAGCGCGGCGGCGAAGAGGCGGCGCACACCGCCCGCCGTCGACGGCGCGCCGCTCGTGCGCACGACGCCGCTGTAATAGCTGTAGGCCGAGCCGAGAAGATTGTTCTCCGCGGTCTTCATCTGACCCGGCTTCGCGCCGCGATTCTTCTTTCCGTTATTCCGCTTCGTCATCGGGAGCCCCCAAAAGAGTCAATTCGGGAGCAAGACTGCGCGAGCGGAAAAAGGCGCTCTACTTGAGTCTAAGCCAAAGAGGAGAGGTGTTTTCCTCCAATACGGCGCAACCGCAAAACCGTTAAGCCGGCCCGTTTCGGCGGACGGTATTGTGCAAGGGATTGCGCGGGGAAATACGAGGTGCGCGATGGAGACGGGTTAACGGCGCGCGGATTTCGATTCAATTCGACACGGAAAACGGACGAGTCGTTTGGCTTTTGCCTTGGCCAACTCCATCGCCCCCGCCCCGAGAAATTCGAACTTGCGAAGAATTTCTCGGGGCGGGGGACAGAGCAGAACAGTCCGCGTCGTCAGGCCACCGCTTCTTTCTTTTCGCCGGAGGGCGCATCGCGCCTGTCATCCGGCGACCAGTTCTCGATGGAGATGTCGGTGCGGATCGACCCGTCGAGAAGACCCGTCGCCTTGGGACATGAAACGCCCGGCAGCACGAAGACGTCGAAGAGTTCGCGCACCTCGCCCTTCAGCCTGATCCATTCGACGATATTGCCGTTGCGCGTATCGACGATCTGAACGCCGCACCAGGGCTCGGCATCGCGCTTCGCCAGTTCGCCGTCGAGTTCGAGGCCGGAGAAACTGCCGTCGCGCGGAAGCGAAAGGCCCACAAACGCATATGGCCCGTGAAAGGCGAGGCCGCGCGCGAAGCCCGGCAGGAAGGTGACGACCTCGCGCGCGCCCGTTTCCTCGTCGACGCGGCAAAGCTCGCCCCGGCCCGAATTCAGCACCCAGAGCTTGCCGTCGTGAATGCGCGGCGAATGCGGCATGGAAAGCTCCTCGCTCACCATGCGGTCGGTCCGCACATCCATGACGAGGCCGCCGGAAGCGCGGCGGTCCCGCCAGCCCGTGATGATGTCGCTGCGGCAGACGGCGGTGACATAGCGCGCCTCGCCATCGGCCATGGCAAGGCCGTTCAGATGACAGCGGTCTTCGGGCGCGAGGCGCGAGATGAAAGGCGGCTTCCAGATCGGTTTGAAACTATGCGTGAGACTGAAGGTCGAGAGGCAGGAGAACTTCGTGTTCACGAAAATGACGCGGCCGCCCTTTTCGACGCCGAGCTCATGCGCATCGACATCGCCTGTGGTCTGCGCATTGCGCGGCACATAGTTGCGGTCGAAATCACCCATCTTCTGACCGGCGGCGAGTACGTTTTCGAGGCGCCATATCTGGTATTGCGTCGCGAGGTAGAGACGCTGCGGCGTGGCGGCGACGCCCATCGCATGAACGAAATGGCGCTCGTGGAAACTCACCTTGCCGCGCGGCAGGCGGCCGACGAGATAGAGGCGGCCGGACTGATAGGAAGTGAAGCCGAAGCTCAGCCCGTTCCTTTCCATGAAGGCGTGAAGCCCGCGCGAGCAGGAAATCTGCGTCGGCTTCTTTTCCCGCGGGCCTGCCGGGGGCTTCAGTGCCGTCACGTTTCGCTTTTCCGGATTTTCGGTCATCGCCGCCAATTCCTTCCATTCGGATGCGAAAGCCGGATGCGCGCGAAACGGTTTCGCTAGATTCGGGTGAAGAGCAAGGGCGGCAAGGCGCCATTGCAACCGCGTGCAACAGGGACGATTGCAACATGGTCAAAGAGAGATTCTCGACTGCCGATGGCTCCATTTTCGCGCGAATTGGCGGCGCGTATTTCGCGGGAGCACGGCCATGACGAAGGCGAAGGCAAGCGCGTTGAAGGCCGTGCCGGAGGCGGGCGAAAAGCCTGCGCCAACGCAGGAAGCGCGGCCGGGCTTCAAGCCCGAGACATGGTTTCCGGCCCCCGTCTGGTCGCGCCGCGTCCCCGACCATGAACGGATCGACGCACATATTCTCTCCGTTCTGGAGGAACTCGAGCGACAAGGCCGCGCGATCACGCGCTCCAATGTCGGCGGCTGGCACTCGGCCGCGAACCTCCATCTAGGCCAAGAGCTTGCCGAGATCCGCCGCATCATCGGCAATGCGGTCGCGGGATGCGCGGCGCATCTGTCGTTCGATTTCGACCGCTTCGAACTCTTCTTCCAGGAGATGTGGCTGAACAAGAACGGGCCGGACGACTTCAACAAGGCGCATGTGCATCCGAACTCGCTGCTGTCGGGCGCCTATTACGCGAAGGTGCCGGAGAAGAGCGGCAATATCGAGTTCTACGATCCCGTGCGCGAGCGCGTGATGTGCACTTTCCCCGTGAAGGCGCGGACGCGCATCAACAGCCAGGCGATGGAATACAAGGGGCGCGAGGGGCTGCTGCTGATCTTCCCCGGCTGGCTGCAGCATTCCGTGCAGCCGAACCGGAGCGATGACTTCCGCGTCTCGATCAGCTTCAATATGGGCTTCCGGAGGAAAGCGGGCCGCTGACTCCACCCCCCATGCGGCACACCCGCAACGCCGAGAAGCCCCCGGATTCCGGGGGCTTTTTGCTTATCGGCACAAGGGGGTTCCATTCCGCTTGCGCTAGCCAGTTTTTAATTGTAATAATTCTAAAGTAATTCGCCCAGGCAACAAGAGGACCAGACAAATGAGCACGGACAAGAAGGCCGCAACAGGCGGCAAGTGCCCGGTCATGCATGGCGGCGCCACCTCGAGTTCGAGCGGCACCTCGAACATGCATTGGTGGCCGAACGCCCTCAATCTCGACATCCTTCACCAGCACGACACCAAGACGAATCCGCTGGGCAAGGACTTCGACTATCGCGAGGAGCTGAAGAAGCTCGATGTGGCGGCGCTCAAGAAGGACCTCCACGCGCTGATGACCGACAGCCAGGACTGGTGGCCGGCGGACTGGGGCCATTACGGCGGGCTGATGATCCGCATGGCCTGGCACGCGGCGGGTTCCTACCGCCTCGCGGACGGACGCGGCGGCGGCGGCACCGGCAACCAGCGCTTCGCGCCGCTGAACTCCTGGCCGGACAATGTGAGCCTCGACAAGGCGCGGCGCCTGCTCTGGCCGATCAAGAAGAAATACGGCAACAAGGTGAGCTGGGCCGACCTCATGATCCTGGCCGGCAACATCGCCTATGAGTCGATGGGGCTGAAAACCTTCGGCTTCGCCTTCGGACGCGAGGACATCTGGCATCCGGAAATCGACATCTATTGGGGCGCGGAGAAGGAATGGCTCGGCCGCGGCCGCTACGAAAGCGACGACAAGCCGGAATCCCTCGAGAACCCGCTCGCCGCCGTGCAGATGGGCCTCATCTATGTGAACCCGGAAGGCGTGGGCGGCAAACCCGACCCGCAGAAGACCGCTTACGAAGTGCGCGAGACCTTCAAGCGCATGGCGATGAACGACGAGGAGACCGCTGCGCTGACGGCCGGCGGCCACACCGTCGGCAAGACGCATGGCAATGGCGATGCGAGCACGCTCGGCCCCGACCCGGAAAGCGCGGATGTCGAGGGACAGGGCTTCGGCTGGGCGAACCCCGGCCAGCAGGGCCTCGCGAGCCGCGCCGTGACATCGGGCCTCGAAGGCGCATGGACAACCCATCCGACGAAGTTCGACATGGGCTTCTTCGAGATGCTGTTCGGCCATGAATGGGAACTGCGGAAGAGCCCCGCAGGCGCCTGGCAGTGGGAACCGGTCGACATCAAGGAAGAGGACAAGCCGCTCGACGCGAGCGACCCCTCCATCCGCCACAACCCGATGATGACCGACGCCGACATGGCGATGAAGGTCGACCCGATCTATAACGCGATCTGCCGCAAGTTCATGGCCGATCCGGAATATTTCAAGGAAACCTTCGCCCGCGCCTGGTTCAAGCTCACCCATCGCGACATGGGTCCGAAGGCGCGCTATGTCGGCCCCGACGTGCCCGAGGAAGACCTGATCTGGCAGGACCCGGTTCCGCAAGGCCCGGTGAACTACGACATCGGCGCCGTGAAGTCGAAGATCGCCGCCTCCGGCCTCTCGACCGGCGAACTCGTCGCGACCGCCTGGGACAGCGCCCGCACCTATCGCGGCTCCGACATGCGCGGCGGCGCGAACGGCGCCCGCATCCGCCTTGCCCCGCAGAAGGATTGGGAAGGCAATGAGCCGGAACGTCTCCGCAAGGTGCTCTCCGTGCTCGAGCCGATCGCGAAGGAGGCCGGCGCGAGCGTCGCCGACGTCATCGTGCTGGCTGGCAATGTCGGCATCGAAAGGGCGGCGAAGGAAGCCGGCTTCGACATCTCCGTGCCCTTCGCACCGGGCCGGGGCGATGCGACCGACGAGATGACGGACGCCGAATCCTTCGAACCGCTGGAGCCGATCCATGACGGCTACCGCAACTGGCTGAAGAAGGACTATGCCGTCAGCGCCGAGGAGCTGATGCTCGACCGCACGCAGCTCATGGGCCTCACCGCGCCGGAAATGACGGTGCTTGTCGGCGGCATGCGCGTGCTCGGCACCAATCACGGGGCAACGAAGCATGGCGTCTTCACGGACCGCGAAGGCGCGCTGACGAACGACTTCTTCGTCAACCTGACCGACATGGGCAATAGCTGGGTGAAGGCGGGCGACCACTATGAAGTGCGCGACCGCAAGACCGGCAAGACGAAGTGGACGGCGAACCGCATCGACCTCGTCTTCGGCTCGAACTCGATCCTTCGGGCTTACGCGGAAGTCTATGCGCAGGACGACGGACAAGAGAAGTTCGTGAAGGACTTCGTGGCCGCCTGGGTCAAGGTCATGAACGCCGACCGCTTCGACCTCGCGGCCTGACGCGAACCGCCCTCAAGGGATCACGACATGCGCCGTCCCCGGATCGTCCGGGGACGGCGTTTTTATCTCCGAATCACAATGATTTTTTCGTTCCCCGGCGCGGCCTTCACGCCTTCCCCGGACGCCGCACGGCCCTGACCTTGCCGCTGTTTCCGCCGCCGCAGAAGAAGCGCGTGCCGCCATCCGACTCGAGACCGGAGACAATGGTTCCCTCGGGCATGTCGATGCGGTCGAGAACCTCGCCGCTTTCGCGGTCCAGGCGCCTGATGTCGCTCTTGTCGTTCTCCCAGGTCCCGTGCCAGAGCTCGCCATCGACCCAGGTGACGCCGGTGACGAAGCGGTCCGAGCGGATGGAGCGAAGCACGGCGCCCGTTTCCGGATCGACCTGATGAATAAGGCGGTCGCGGTACTGGCCGACCCAGAGCGATCCTTCGGCCCAGGCGAGGCCCGAATTGCCGTCGCCGGGCGCAGGGATCGTCGCGACGATCTCGCCGGTTTGGGGATCGACTTTCTGGATCACCTGATCCGCGATCTGGAAGAGATATTTGCCGTCGAAGGCCGTACCCGCATGAGCCTCGACCGCGAGCGAACGCTCGATCTCGCCGCTTTCGGGATCGAGAGCCTCGATGCGCCCGCCCGTCGCGAACCAGACCCGCTCACCATCGAAACTGACCCCGTGAACATTTTCGATTCCGGGAAAGGGCCCGTATTCGCGGATGATTTCTGCGGCTTTGCTTTTCATGGAAACACCTTACCCGCCCGGCAGCGGCGCCGGGAGTAACAAGCTTGTCGGGAATCCGGGAATGGCGGTCGCAACCCAGCGGCAGGCCCGGCCACGGCCGAAGGACTCCGCCTTGCCGCGCTCCCCAAGCGCTTCGAGCGCGCGCTGGACGGTGCGCGGGCTGACGCCGAGCGCCTGCGCAAGCGCCGAACTCGACCATGCCTCGCCATCGGAGAGAAGCGCCAGCACCTCGCCATGATCGCCATCGACCGGCGGCGAAAGAACGGCAACCGATTTCGCGTTGGGCGCCAGCACGAAGCCGCGCCCCGTCGCGCTGACCCCGGCCAACGGCTGCAGCACCTTGCGGAGACGTCCGATCTCCACCCGGAGCCGGGCCCGATGGGACTCGTCCGCATCGTGCGCATTGAAGGCGGCGGAAAGGAGCGCCTCGCGCGAGGCCTCGCCGGGAAAGACCTCCGCAAGTTTTTTGCAGAGAGCAAAAAGAACGGGGCGTCCTTGAAGCGGCACGAGCACGCTTCCCCCACGCACGACATTTCGGCAGGCATCGACCACCATCATGTCCGACGCAAAAAGGGTTTCGACATCGTCGAGCCGGACCATGCGCTCGCGCCCTTCGGACAGGAGACGCGCCACAGGCGCATCGAGCAATTGCGCGGCGCGCTCCACCTCGGCCATCTGCGCCGGGATCGCGGAGGCCTGTGCGGCGCGGCATGCTTCATCGAGCGCCTCGCGCGCGGGGCCCGCGCGAACACGCCGCATCGCAATGCCAGCCCTTACAAGCGCATGGCCGGCGAGAGACGCCGGCGGCAGCAGGCTCGCGTCAAGCGCCTCGAGAACCTTCTCCGCTTCGTCGAGTTTTCCGACGAGAAGCAGATAGCGCGCCTCGAGACAGGCGGCATGCGCCGCATTCGCCTTGTCGCCGCGCGCGTCGAGGAGCGCCCGCGCGGCTCCCAATGTCTGAAGGGATTTTCCGATATCGCGTGTGACGAGCGCGATTTCCGCTTCGGCGAGCGCACAGCGCGCACGCGCCACGGGTTCCTTTTGGCCGAAGGCGCGGGCCGCGCGCCGAAGAAGATCTCGCGCGCGCTCAAGGTCGCCGAGCTGCGCCATCGCGACGCCGCGCAGGGCGAGCGCAGCCGCATCCTCGCGTAACGCGACGCGCTTCAACGCGCCGAGCGGATCGCCCGCCGCGAGCGCACGCGCGGCCGCCGTGATCAGCGAGTCCATCGAAATCCCGTCACACTTGTCACTCCCGCACCCCGCTCTCTCCGTCCTAGTTCTGTTCCCGCTTCGGCGAAAGCCGGGAGCGAGCGAAGGAAGAGGAACGGAAGGATGACGATAGCCATCGAAAACGGAAAGCGGAACCAGCGAGCGCGTTGGCCGACGCCGGACGAATTGCTTTGCCTCGCGGCATCGCCGGTCTTCGCGGTGATGGCCCTGCACGCCACGAAGGCGGAAATGGCCGACCCGATCTGCGCCGCCATGAAAGGCCCGCTGCCGCTTGACGGCATGACCTTCATGTACCTGCTGATGTGCCTCTTTCACCTGCCGCCATGGATGAAGCTCCGCTCCGCCTCACATGCTCAATCGCCAAACCCTCAATCGAAGGAGACCGACCAATGAACCATCCCGTCGTATCGCAGGAAGAATGGCTCGCGGCGCGAAAGGCGCTGCTCGCCAGGGAACGTGCCATGACGCATGCGCTGGACGCGCTGCGCGCCGAACGCAGGGAGTTGCCCTGGGTGAAGATCGAGAAGGACTATGTGTTCGAAGGCCCGCAGGGCGAATGCACGCTTGGCGACCTCTTCAATGGCCGCAGCCAGCTTGCCATCTATCACTTCATGCTCTCTCCGGGCTCGGGGCAGATCTGCAAGGGCTGTGCGTTCATCTCCGACAATATCGACGCGGCGCGGCAGCATTTCGAACAGGCGGACCTCTCCTTTGCCGCCGTCTCGCGCGCATCCATTGCGGAGATCGAAGCGGCGAGGAAACGCATGGGCTGGAGCTTTCCCTGGGTGTCGGCCAAGGACAGCGACTTCAACTACGACTTCGCCGTCTCCTTCACGCCCGAGGACCGCGCCGCCGGAAGCGCGATCTACAATTACGGCACGCCGATCCAGAACAGCGACGACATGTTCGGCGTGAGCGTCTTCGTGAAGGACGAGCAGGACGGCATCTTCCACACCTACTCGACCTATCATCGCGGCGCGGAGCTTCTGGCAGGCGCCTTCAACTGGCTCGACCTCGTCCCCAAGGGCCGCAACGAAAGCGGCACGATGAGCTGGGTGAAACTTCACGACGAATATTGAGGCAGCCCTTCCGCGGAAATCGAAAAGGCTCCGGAAATCCGGGGCCTTTTTAAATGCCGGTGAGGGTGGGATTGGCGAAAACAGGTTTTGGCTTTTCAATGGCCTTGCCGGACCCGGACTTGAAGTAGCGTTCAAGTTCCCGCGCGCGGAATTCCGTCTCGACGGCCACATAGGAACGCAGCTTCATCTGCGCATGGGCCTTGGTCGAAAGAACCTGCCCCTTCATATGGGAAGCAAACCGGCGTTTCAGATCGGGTGTCGAACCGACATAGATGTCACCGTTGGCGAGTTCGAGAAAGTAGACGTCCACATGGGTCAGGTCCCCCTTCGCTCCCGCTGGCGTGAGCTTCGGGAGACACTCCTACGCCTATATCGGCTTCATGCGGCAAGCCACTTCAAAAGATTTTTATTTGTGAAAGTGGCCTGCCGCCCGAAGCCGAAGGCGTAGGGTGGCGGAGAGGGTGGGATTCGAACCCACGGTACCCTTGCGAGTACGCCGCATTTCGAGTGCGGTACTTTCAACCACTCAGCCACCTCTCCGCAGAGGACGGACCGGACCGCTTGACGGACCGACCGTTGGTTGAAACGGCGCGGAATGTAAACGCCATGAAGCGCCCGCACAAGGCCGGAAGACACAGCAAAAGCTGCTTTTCTCGCCCATAGGTTAAGGCCCTTCCGCCTGCTAGACTGCCACCCATGAGCGAGGTGCGAGGCGAGGAAAAGGAAAGAAGGAGGCTCCCCGCGGGCCGGGTGGCGGCGGCCTGGGCCGTCCATGCCTTCACGGCATCGGGCGTGGTGACGGCGCTGCTCGCCATTGCGGCCCTGATCGCGGGCGATCTAAGGCTTGCGCTGCTCTGGCTGGGCGCGGCCCTCATCATCGACGGATTCGACGGGCCCATGGCCCGCAAGGTCCGGGTGAGCGAATACGCGCCACGCTTCGACGGGGCGATCCTCGACCATGTCATCGACTACCTGACCTATACGGTGATACCGGCGCTGCTGATCTACCGGTTCGGCCTTGTGCCGCCGGGCTGGGAAATCCCCGCCGCCGCCTGGATCATGACCACCTCCCTCTATTGCTTCGGCAACAGGGAGATGAAGACCCATGACAATTATTTCTCCGGCTTTCCGGCCACCTGGAACCTGATCGTTCTTTATTTCTATGTATTGGGGAGCGGAAACTGGCCGAATCTCGCGGTGATCGCCGTTCTGGGCGTACTGACCTTCGTGCCCTTCAAATATATTCACCCCTTCCGGGTGGCGACGTTTCGGCCCCTCACGCTGGCCGTGACGGCGCTCTGGGCGCTTTCGACCTTCTGGCTGGTGCTGAGGAGCGGGCCGGAAACGCCGCCCGCAGAGGCCTCTCCCGCCGCCTTCTGGGCCTTTATCGGGGCATCGGCCTATTTTCTGGCGATCTGCGCCTGGCGAACCCTCGCCGGGCGGAGGGAGGCCGAAAAGCCTTGATTTCAGGCCCTTTCGCGGCTTGACAGGGCGACCTCCCCCTGTATATTGCGCGCCAATTCGGCCCGTGCCGCTGTCACCGGCGGACGCAGGGCCTTTTTCGTTACATGGTGGATTTACCAATGTTCGCAGTCATCCGGACCGGCGGCAAGCAGTACAGGGTCGCGAAAGACGATCTCCTCGAGATCGAGCGCCTCGATGCGAAGGCCGGCGACAAGATCGAGCTCGGCGAAGTGCTGATGCTCGGCGGCGAAGGCGAGACCAAGGTCGGCGCGCCGCTCGTCGATGGCGCCAAGGTCAAGGCCGAGGTCGTGGACCTCACCCGCGGCCCGAAGCTCACGATCTTCAAGAAGCGCCGTCGCCAGAACTATCGCCGCAAGAACGGCCATCGCCAGGATCTGATGCTCGTCAAGATCCTCGACATTGCCGGCTAAGCGGCCCGAAGGAGTAGAAACATGGCTCACAAAAAGGCAGGCGGTTCGTCCCGCAACGGTCGCGACAGCGCAGGCCGTCGCCTCGGCGTGAAGAAGTTCGGTGGCGAGAGCGTCATTCCGGGCAACATCATCATCCGCCAGCGCGGCACGAAGTGGCACCCCGGCCGCAATGTCGGCATCGGCAAGGACCACACGATCTTCGCGAAGGCGGAAGGCGTCGTCGAGTTCCGCAACGGCCGTAACGGCCGTGCCTTCGTCTCGGTCGTGACGGCCGACATGCCGGAAGCGGCGGACTGAAGACGCGGGGTGAACGCCACCTCGCGAAGGTGGCGACCATCGGGAATTGAGAGGGAGATGGGATCGCCATCTCCCTTTTTTCATGCCCTCTCGGGACCGGAGCATCCCGATGCTGGAAGAACTGAAGACGGAAAGGCTGCTCTTGCGGCCGATGGGCGAGGCCGATGCCGAAAGACTCGCGAACCTCGCCAACAACTGGAACGTGGCGCGGATGCTCTCGCGCATGCCCTACCCCTACACGCTCGACATGGCTCAGGACTGGATCGGCAGGCAGAAGGAAATGCGCGAGGAAGGCGAGGAATTCGTCTACGCGATCGAGAATGGCGAGGGCTTCGTCGGCACTTGCGGCCTGCAGGCCCATGCCGACGGCACGCATGAGATCGGCTACTGGGTGGGCGAGCCTTACTGGAACCGCGGCTATGCGAGCGAGGCGGCGGGCGCGCTGCTGGCCGAAGCCGCGAACCGCTTCGGCGCCGGGACCCTGATCTCGGGACATTTTTGGGAAAACCATGCCTCGGGCCGCGTACTGACGAAACTCGGCTTCCGCTATACTGGCGAGGAAAGCCGCTGGTGCGTCGCGCGGCAGGAAAACGTGCGCTGCCTCACCATGAGGCTTGCGCGAACGGAAAGCTGAAATGAAGTTCCTCGACCAGGCGAAAATCCATATCCGCTCGGGAAACGGCGGCGCGGGCTGCGTGAGCTTCCGCCGCGAGAAATTCATCGAGTTCGGCGGACCTGACGGCGGCGACGGCGGCAAGGGCGGCGACGTCGTCGCCGAATGCGTCGAGGGACTGAATACGCTGATCGACTACCGCTTCCAGCAGCACTTCAAGGCGAAGACCGGCATGCACGGCATGGGCAAGAACCGCTCGGGCGCGAACGGCGCCGATGTGGTGCTGAAAGTGCCTGTGGGAACGCAGATCTTCGAGGAAGACGAGGAAACGCTCATCGCCGATCTGACGGAAGTGGGCCAGCGCGTCCTGCTGGCGAAGGGCGGCAATGGCGGCTTCGGCAATGCCTATTTCAAGAGTTCGACCAATCAGGCGCCGCGCCGCGCGAACCCCGGTCAGGAGGGCGAGGAAAAAACCATCGTCCTGCGCCTCAAGCTGATCGCGGATGCAGGGCTCGTGGGCCTGCCCAATGCCGGCAAGTCGACCTTCCTTGCCGCGGTGAGCGCGGCGAAGCCCAAGATCGCCGACTATCCCTTCACCACGCTGGCGCCGGGGCTCGGCGTCGTCACCGTCGATGCGCGCAGCTTCGTGCTGGCGGACATTCCCGGCCTCATCGAAGGCGCGCATGAAGGCGCGGGACTTGGCGACCGGTTCCTCGGCCATCTCGAGCGCTGCAATATCCTGATCCATCTCGTCGACGGCACGGCGGAAGATGTGGCGGAGGCCTACCACGTCATTCGCGGCGAAATCGAAGCCTATGGCGCGGGGCTGGAGGAAAAGCCCGAAATCCTCTGCCTCAACAAGGCGGACGCGCTGACGCCGGAAGAGCGCGAGGAGAAACGCGCCATCCTCGCCGAAGAAAGCGGAGGAGACGTGCATGTCATCTCCGGCGTCTCGGGCGAGGGCGTGACCGACATTCTCCGCCTCGTCGCGGACGAGATCGCGGCGAAGCGCGAAGAGGAAAAGGCCGAGGCAGGCGAAGAGGAAGAGGGCTGGAGCCCATGAGCACTCATCTCGAAAAGGCGCAGCGTGTGGTCGTGAAGATCGGCTCGGCGCTGCTGACGGACGCAGAGACGGGCAAGCTCAACCGCACCTGGCTGCAGGCGCTGGTCGAAGACGTTGCGCGGATGCGCGCGCGAGGGCAGGAGATGATGATCGTCTCCTCCGGCGCCATTGCGCTCGGCCGCCGCGCGCTGAAGCTCGCCCCCGGCAAACTGAAACTGGAGGAGAGCCAGGCCGCCGCTGCGGTCGGCCAGATCGGCCTCGCCCATGCCTTTCAGGAAATTCTCTCGGCCTATGGTTTTTCCTGCGCGCAGATCCTGCTGACGCTCGAAGACACCGAAGAGCGCCGCCGCTATCTGAATGCGCGCTCGACCATCAACACGCTGCTGAAGCTCGGCGCCGTTCCCGTGATCAACGAGAACGACACCGTGGCGACGACGGAAATCCGCTATGGCGATAATGACCGCCTCGCCGCACGCGTGGCGAGCATGGTCTCGGCAGATTGCCTCGTTCTGCTCTCCGACGTCGACGGACTCTACACCGCTCCGCCGCACCTTCCCGGCGCGAAACATTTGCCGGAAGTGGCGGAGATCACGCCCGAGATCGAGGCCATGGCGGGCGATGCGGCGAGCATCTATTCGCGCGGCGGCATGAAAACGAAGATCGCGGCGGCGCGCATCGCGACCGAAGGCGGCGCCCGCATGGCGATCGCCAATGGCCGCTCGCTCCATCCGCTGAAAGCTATCGAGGAAGGCGCGCGCTGCACCTGGTTTGCCGCCCATTCGACACCCTTCGCAGCGCGCAAGCGCTGGATATCGGGCTCGCTGAAAAGCCTCGGCACCATCACCATCGACAATGGCGCGGTGAAGGCGCTGATGGGCGGCCGGAGCCTTCTGCCCGCCGGCGTGACCGCCATCGAAGGCGAGTTCGGACGCGGCGACGCCGTCAGCGTTCACGACGCGGAAGGACATGAGATCGCGCGGGGGCTCAGCGCATATGCAAGCGACGACGCACGCACGATCATGGGTCATTCGAGCCACGAGATCGAGGAGCTGCTCGGCTATTCGGGCCGCGCGGAGATGATCCATCGCGACGATCTGGTGCTGAAAAAGCCGTGAAAATTGCGTCTGCCGGCCCCATATGACGGCAGGCGCGCCGCAAGCCCGGGCATTGAAAGACCGGAGGCCGCCTGAAATACTCCTGCGGCCTATCGACGAGGACAGGTGACGACCGTGAGCATCGTGAAACTGAATACCGGCGAGACGGACATCGCAGGCCTTATGGCCGGAATCGGCCGCAAGGCGCGCGAAGCGGCAACCATGCTTGCGACCGCCCCGACGAAGCAGAAAGACGCCGCGCTCCTCGCCGCCGCCATGTGCATCCGCGCCAATGTCGACGACATTCTGGCCGCGAATGAGCAAGACGTCGCCGACGCGAAGAAGAACGGGCTGACGCCAGCCATGATCGACCGGCTGACGCTCGACACGACGCGCGTGGAAGGGATTGCGAAGGCGCTGGAGGAGATCGCCGCGCTGCCCGATCCTGTCGGTTCGAAGATCGCCGAGTGGGACCGCCCGAACGGGCTCCATATCGAGCGCGTTCGCGTGCCGCTTGGCGTCATCGGCATCATCTATGAGAGCCGCCCCAATGTGACGGCGGATGCGGGCGCGCTCTGCCTCAAGGCCGGCAATGCCGCCGTGCTGCGTGGCGGCTCGGAAGCCTCGCGCTCCAACAAGGCGATCCATGCTTCGCTCGTCGAGGGCATTCTCGCCTCGAACCTCCCCGAAGCCTCGATCCAGCTCGTGCCCGTGACCGATCGTGGCGCGGTGGGCGAAATGCTGAAAGGGCTCGGCGGCAATCTCGACGTGATCGTGCCGCGCGGCGGCAAGAGCCTCGTCGCCCGCGTACAGGAAGAAGCTCGCGTGCCCGTCTTCGCGCATCTCGAGGGCGTCTGCCACGTCTATGTGGACGGAGAGGCCGATCTCGACATGGCGCGCGACATCGCGCTGAACGCGAAGCTGCGGCGCACCGGCATTTGCGGCGCGGCGGAGACGCTGCTCGTGGACGAAGCCTGCGCGGCGACGCATCTGGCTCCGCTCGTGAAGGCGCTTCTCGATGCAGGCTGCGAAGTGCGCGGCGACGAAGCCACGCAAAAGACAGATGCACGCGTGAAGGCGGCGACGGAAGAGGATTGGTACACGGAATATCTGGACAGCATCATCGCTGTCCGGGTGGTAAACGGTATCGGCGGGGCCATCGCCCATATCCGCAAATATGGCTCCAGCCACACCGAAGCCATCGTGACCGGCAACCAGAAGACGGCCGACCGTTTCTTTGCGGAGGTGGACAGCGCCATTCTGCTGCACAACGCCTCGACGCAATTTGCCGATGGCGGCGAATTCGGCATGGGGGCGGAAATCGGCATCGCGACGGGAAAGTTCCACGCGCGCGGACCCGTCGGCGTCGAGCAGCTCACGAGCTTCAAATATCTCGTGCGCGGCAGCGGCCAGGTCCGCCCCTGAGGTGGTGAGGGTGGTTCGCAAGGAGCTGCTGACACCGGGGCTGAAGGTCGGTCTTCTCGGCGGCTCGTTCAATCCCGCGCATGAGGGCCACCTCCACATCACCAGAATGTGCCTTGCCGCGCTGGAACTCGACCGCGTCTGGTGGCTCGTCTCCCCCGGCAATCCGCTGAAGCCGGGCAAGGGCATGGCCCCTTACGAAGACCGCTTCGCTTCCGCCGAAAGAATGGCGCGCGACCCGCGCATCGCGGTGAGCGGCATCGAGAAGGAACTCGGCACGCGCTATACGGCGGACACGCTGAAGGCGCTGACGGCGCGCTTCGCGGATGTGAATTTCGTCTGGCTGATGGGCGCCGACAACATGCTGCAGTTTCCGAAATGGCGGAACTGGCGCGGGATTCTGGAAACGGTTCCGGTCGCCATCTATCCGCGGCCCGGCTACACGCTGAAAGCCCGCCTTTCGCCAATCGCCTCGATGCTGCGCGACAGAACCCTCGATACGACCGACGCCGCCCTTCTGCCACTGGTGGCGCCGCCCGCCCTCGCCTTTCTCTCGGGTCCGGAAAGCAGCCGGTCCGCAACGGAAATCCGCGCCGCAGGCGGCTGGGTCTGAGGCCGCCTGTCACGCCTCCATTAAAATCCTGTCATTGAATTGAGGCCTTGCGAGGCATATTCTCTATATGTCGCAGGCGTTCCGGCGCCCGCACACAAAGGAAAGTAAAAGTTTGCGAATCCAAGGAGTGTGTTCCTGAGCAGACAATCCCCGGACCTCAAGGTCCAGCAAAAGCCCGGCGCGGCGAAGCCCGCCGGAGCGGTCAGAAAGGCGGCGGCTTCGAAGACGAAGCAGGCAGCCGATACCGGCAAGTCTTCGCAAATGCTCGCTCTCGTGCTCGAGAGCCTGGAGGAAGACAAGGCCGAGGATGTGGTTTCCATCGATCTTACCGGAAAGACGCCCATCGCGGACCATATGGTGGTCGCGAGCGGACGGTCGCAGCGTCATGTCGGCGCGGTGGCCGATCACCTCGTTCGCCGCCTGAAGGACGCAGGGTTCGGCACGGCGCAGGTCGAAGGACTGAAACAAGGCGACTGGGTGCTCATCGACGGTGGCGACGTGGTTGTCCATGTCTTCCGCCCCGAAGTGCGCGAGTTCTACCGACTGGAGAAGATGTGGTCGGCCGATATACCGGCGGACCAGCTGGCCGTCTGAGGCGATAGCTCCCTCGGACGCCGCCTGCGGCTTCTCCCCATCGAGCGTTTTGACCGGCGCCAAGCCGGACGGTGATTTATGCGCGTCCAGATCTGCGCCGTGGGGCGGCTGAAAGGCGGCCCCGAGAAACTCCTTCTCGACGATTACCTGTCGCGTCTCGACGCGGCCGGACGCGGCATCGGCATTACGGGCCTGCCCGTCGCGGAAGTGGAAGAGAAACGGCGCTGCGAAGGCGCCGAACTCATGGAACGCGAGGCGGCGCTGCTGACCGGCGCCATGCCGAAAGGCGCGACTCTGGTGGCGCTGGACGAGCGCGGCCGCGTGGAAACCAGCGAGGCCTTTGCCAACCGGCTCGGCAAGTGGCGCGATGGCGGCGTACAGGACATCGCCTTCCTCATCGGCGGCGCGAACGGGCTTTCGCCCTCCATTCGCGGCAATGCCGCTCACATCATGGCCTTCGGCGCCATGACCTGGCCGCATATGCTTGCGCGCGTCATGCTCGCCGAACAGCTCTACCGGGCCGTCACCATCCTTTCCGGACACCCCTATCACCGCGCCTGAGGCGCTCTTCCGGCAAGTGGACAGTTTTCCGCCGTTGCACTAGGTTTCCCAGTCGGCTGCAGGTGGCGCAGCGATTCGAACCTCGGGGTTCGCAAATCTCATTCTTCAGGGCTGAAATGACCGGCGTTCGACCAATTGTCCTTGCCTTGCTCGATGGCTGGGGCGTCCGGGCGGAGCGCGAGGGAAACGCGATCGCGCTTGCGCGCACACCGATCTATGACCGGCTGGCCGCGACCTCGCCGCGCACGGTGCTCGACGCATCCGGACAGGCAGCCGGCCTCGCACCGGGAAAACCGGGTCATGCGCAGGCAGCCTATGCGACGCTTGGCGCGGGGCGGCCCGTGGAATCTCCGCTGACGGGCATCAACCGCGTCTTCGCCGATCATGGTCCCGGCGGCATCGCCTCCCATCCCATGTTGAAGCAGATCGTTTCGCGCGTGCGTCCGCTTGGCGGCGCCGTCCATCTGATCGGCGCGATGACACCCTCCGGGATTGCCGGGCATCAGAACCACCTCGCCGTTCTCGCGGCCCTTCTGAGCCATGAAGGGGTGAAGGTCTGGGTCCATGGCGTCATGGACGGCATCGACACCGATCCGCAAGGCGGCATCGAGCACCTGAGCGAGTTCCTCGACGACATCTCGGGGGCTGAACACGCCGAACTCGCCAGCGTCTTCGGCCGCTCCCACGGATTCGACGAATTGCCCGACCCGGCCGCGACGGCGAAGCTCTGGCGCGCGCTCGTGGAGGCCGACGCTCCTTATACGGAATATCCGACCGCCTATCTCGACGAGTGCTACCGCAAGGGACTGAACGACGACAAGGTTCCGCCTGCCCTCGTCTCTTCATTCCGCGGCATAAGACCGGACGATGCGCTGCTTCTCGTCAACCTGCAGCCCGATCATGGCCAGGCCCTGCTCGGCGCGCTCATGGATCCCGTCGCCGCCGGATTGTCGCAGAAGCCGATGCCGCTGAGCGGCGTCTATTCGCTCGTGCGCCTGACGCCGCCGCTCGGCGCCCGCGTGGAACCGCTTTTCGAAGGGATCGGCTTCCGCGCGAGCCTCGCCGAAAGTCTTTCCCGCGCCGGGCTCAAACAGCTCGCATTGACGGAAAGCGTGACGGAGGCAAACCTCTGGACCTTCGCGCGCGGCGGCGCGACGTCGCTCTTTCCCGGCGAGAACGTCCTCGTGACCGACACGCCTCCCCTCGCCCAATCGGAAAAGCGGCCGGAACTCGCGGCGGCGGCCCTCGCCTCGGAATTGCTGGCGGCGCTGAAGGCGAGAGAGCACGATCTCATCGTCGCGAATTTCTGCAACGCTGCCATTGTCGGCCGTTCGGGAAATCTGCGCGCGACGATCGGGGCCGTCGAGACCATCGACAAGTATCTCGGCAAGATCGCCGCCCAGATCGACAAACGCGGCGGCACGCTCATTCTTTGCGGAACCTATGGCAAGGCGGAGCGGATGAGCGATCCGGAAACGGGCGCTCCGTTCCGGCGCACCACGGCATCGCCCGTGCCCTTCATCATGGCGGGCGGCGCACAGGGCGCCCTGCCCGCGGGCGGCACGCTGGCCGATGTCGCGCCGACGATCCTCGATCTCCTGGGCCTGGCCGCCCCCGGGGAGATGACCGGCATGTCGCTCATGGCCGAACGGGCAGACAGGGTCAGTGCGTGAGGCGCTGCATAGGGCGCTCGCCCCGCTGCTGATCGCGGTGGCTTTCGCGGCGCATTCCGCGGCGCCGGTTTTCGCGGAAGTCGCCGAGCCGGGCGAACTGGAAAAGCTCCAGAAGGAAATCGACACGAGCCTTGAGAGGCAGAAGGAGCTGAAGGCGCAGGCCGACGCTGCCCGCGCCGAGGCGGAGGAAATCCGCGAGAAGCTCATTTCGGCCGCTGCCCGGGTGCAGGAGCACGAAGCCGATGTAACCGCCTCGGAAGATCGTCTTCAGGGCCTGAAAGGGGCTGAGGCCGTGCTGACGGCGCAACTCGAGAAGCGGCGCGGCGAGATGGCGGAACTTCTGGCGGCCCTCACCCGCCTCGACAGGCACCCTCCGCCCGCGCTCGCGGTACGCCCCGGCGATGCGCTCTCCTCCATTCGAAGCGCCCTCCTTCTCGGGACGCTGGTGCCGGAGCTTCAGGCCGAGGCGGAAGAGCTGCGGGACCGCCTCGAACAGCTTGCCGAACTCCGCCGCGAGATCGTCGCGGAACGCACGGTGCTCTCGGAAGCCGAAGCCTCGCTCGAAACGGAGCGGGCCGAGCTTCAGGCGCTGCTCGATCAGAAGCTCGCCCTGCAGCGGAAATTCGCCGCCGAGGCCGAGACCGAGGAACAGCGGGCCGAACGCCTCTCCCGCCAGGCGACAGACCTGTCGGACCTCATCGCGCGGCTGGAAAACCAGGCTGCCGAACGCCTGCCCGCCGTCAGGCCCGAGCCGCGCCCCGACCCGGCGCCGGAACGCGAGCCGGAGCCCGTCCGGACAGCGGAGCCAGCCGCTTCCAGGGAAGAAGCCCCGCAGCAGCTGGCAATGCTGAGACCGCCCTCCTCGCCGCCTTCCATGCCCTCATCGCGGCTCTTTTCCGACGCGAGGGGGCTCATCCGCCCCCCGGTGACCGGTACCGTCATCAGCACCTATGGGAGCGGGAGCGGCGGCACCAGGTCGCAGGGAATAACCATATCGACGAGGCCTGATGCGCAAATTGTTGCCCCATTTGACGGCAGAATCTCCTATGCAGGCCCCTTCCGGCACTATGGCCAACTCTTGATAATCTCGGTCGGAGAGGGCTACCATGTATTGTTGGCGGGCATGGAGAGAATTGACTGTTCGGTGGGTCAAAACGTCCTTGCCGGCGAGCCGGTCGGCATGATGGGCCCGCTTCTTGCCAGGGACGATCCGGCCGCAAAAGACAGGTTGGCAGCGCGGGGAGAAACGGACCGCGGACCGGCGCTCTATATCGAGTTCCGGAAGAACGGCGATCCTATCGACCCTGGGCCCTGGCTGCTCATGAGTGACAAGAAGGCACGTGGTTAAATGAACAAGTCCGTCTTCGCCGGTTTCGCGGTCGGCACGCTTCTGTCCTTCGCCGCCATCACTGGCGTAAAGCAGGGCCTGCTCGACACGCCCGCCCATGCGAGCGACTCCAATACCTATCGCCAGCTCAATCTCTTCGGCGATGTCTTCGAGCGCGTGCGCGCCGACTATGTGGAGCCGACGGACGACTCGAAACTGGTCGAGAGCGCCATCAACGGCATGCTCACCTCGCTCGACCCGCATTCGAGCTACATGACGCCCAAGACCTTCCGCGACATGCAGGTGCAGACCCGTGGCGAATTCGGCGGTCTCGGCATCGAGGTCACGATGGAAAACGGCGTCGTGAAGGTCGTGACGCCGATCGACGACACGCCTGCGAGCCGGGCGGGGCTTCGTCCCAACGACTACATCACGCATATCGACGGCGTGCAGATCCTCGGCATGACGCTTTCCGACGCCGTCGACAAGATGCGCGGCGCGGTCAACACCGATGTGACGCTCACTGTCGTGCGGAAGGGCAAGGAAGAGCCCTTCGACGTCAAGCTCACCCGCGACATCATCACCATCAAGTCGGTGAAGTTCAATCGCGAGGGCGATATCGGCTATATCCGCATCACCTCCTTCAACGAGCAGACGGCGGACCTTCTGGAAGCCGCAATCGACAGCCTCAACAAGCAGATCGGCACGAACCGTCTCAAGGGCTACATCATCGACCTGCGCAACAACCCGGGCGGCCTGCTCGATCAGGCGATTGCCGTGAGCGACGACTTCATCGACGGCGGCGAGATCGTCTCGACGCGCGGCCGCCATCCCGAAGACACGCAGCGCTACAATGCGCGCGGCGGGGACGTCACGGACGGCAAGCCGATCATCGTGCTCCTGAACGGCGGTTCGGCAAGCGCATCGGAGATCGTCGCGGGCGCGCTGCAGGATCACCGCCGGGCGACCATTCTCGGGACGCGCTCCTTCGGCAAGGGTTCCGTGCAGACCATCATCCCGCTCGGTTCCGACGGCGCGCTGCGGCTGACGACGGCGCGCTATTACACACCGTCCGGCCGCTCGATCCAGGCGAAGGGCATCGATCCCGATATCGTGGTGAGCCAGACCCCGCCCGAGGAGAAGAAGACCTCGACGCTGACGGGCGAGTCCGCGCTGCCGGGTCATCTTGCCGCCGAGGAAGGCGACGAGATGGCAGGCTCCGACAGCTTCGTGCCAAAGGACAAGAGCGAGGACAAGCAGCTCCTCTATGCAATCGACCTGCTGAACGGCGCGCGCAAGGACGCCGCTTTCCTCGGTGCCGGCAGGACGACCGCCAGCGCCATGGCCAATTGAGGCGCCGAGCGCACCGCCGGAGATGATTTGCGAGCATGGTGGCGAAGACAGCGGCGAGCGGCTCTTCCGGTTCGATGAACGGCGGACCCGCGGACGATAAGGGGCGCCGCATAGGCCTTCTTCCGATTGCTGCGATCCTTGTCGCCATTCTGTATGGCGGCACTTTCGCCTGGCTGCTTCTTTCCGACAGCCGCCTGGCGGGCGAGCCCGTTGTCCATGTCGCGCTCGCGCCCGAGGAACCGCCCGCCCCGCCGGCGCAGGAAGAACCCGGCGCGGAGAAACCCGGTACGACTTCGGAGACGGAGACGCCAGCAACGCAGGCACCCGGTCCCGACACGCTGAGCCCGGAAGAGCGCGCGCTTCTCGAAGCCGCGCAGAATCTCGACAAGGGTGTCGACGAGGATATCGCCTCCGAAGTCCGAATTCTCGGTGCCGAAAGCGTTTCGGGCAACGGCACCAAACCGGACATTCCACAGGCAGGTGCCGCGATCGTGCTCGCCCCGGTTCCCGACCCCAACCTTGTCGAGAAGACGGCCAATGGCCCCCTGCCGAAGATCGGCCGCGACGGACGCAAGCCCTGGCAGGTTTACGCGCGCCCCGTTCCGGCGGGCACGCCGGCCGACCGCCGGATTGCGCTGGTCGTGAGCGGTATGGGCATCAGCGAGAGCGCCACGGCCCATGCGATCGAGGCATTGCCGCCGGAAGTAACGCTCTCATTCGCGCCCTATGGGTCCAATCTGCAGCAATGGATCGACAAGGCGCGCGAGGCCGGGCACGAAGTCCTGCTCGAATTGCCGATGGAGCCCTTCGGCTATCCGCAGAACGATCCGGGACCGCATACGCTGCTGACGAGCGCGGACAAGGCGGAGAATATCTCGCGTCTCGAATGGCTGATGAGCCGCTTCACCGGTTATGCCGGGGTCATGAACTATCAGGGCGCGCGCTTCACGACATCGCCCTCCGCGCTGAAGCCGGTTCTCGCTGCACTCGAGGCGCGCGGCCTTCTCTATGTCGATAACGGCGCATCGGCGCGCAGCCTTGCACCGGGCCTCGCACGCGACATCGGTCTGCCCGCGCTGCAGGCGAACCGCATCGTCGATCCGGTACAGAATCCGGAAGTCATCGCAACGTCGCTCGACATGCTCGAGGATGCGTCGCAACAATCGGGCGAAGCGCTTGGCGTCGCCTCCGGCTTCCCCGTCACCGTCGACGCGCTTGCGCAATGGACGGCGGCCCTGAAGCAGGATGGCTTCGTTCTCGTTCCCGCAACGGCGCTCGCACGCGACTGACAAGAAGCCGGCAAAGGCCGGTAAAGGCCGGCAAAGGAAAGAGAAGCCACATGCCCAGCCACAAACCGGATGGAGCCCAGGTGCCGCCCGAAACGCTTCCCTACCGGCCGTGCGTCGGCATCATGCTCATCAACCGCGACGGGCTCGTCTGGGTCGGCAACCGCGTGCAGGAAGTCGATACGGGCAGCGCGCTGACCTGGCAGATGCCCCAGGGCGGCATCGACGAGGGCGAAAGCCCCGAGGAAGCGGCGCTGCGCGAACTGCGCGAAGAGACGGGCACGCAAAAGGCCCGCATCATCGGCGAGACCAGCGACTGGCTAACCTACGATCTGCCGCCACATCTCGTCGGCGTAGCGCTTAAAGGCAAGTATCGCGGACAGAAGCAGAAATGGTTCGCCATGCGCTTCACCGGCGAGGACGGCGATATCGACATCGCTGCCGACGACCATCAGGAGTTCAGCGAATGGACCTGGGTCCCCGTCTCGGAACTCGTGGAACTGATCGTGCCGTTCAAGCGCGGCGTCTATGAAGAGATTGTCCGCGAACTCGGGCCTCTTGCGAAACCCGAAGCCTGAGCCGCCTCAACTTCGCTCTCCGGCGCTTGCGCGCCATTCCTCTTCGATACTTCCAAGTTTTGCCGCAAGCGGCTCGACACGTGTTCTGAAAGCATAACTCGCATAGTCCCAGCGCTCGCTGTCGCGAAGCGCGAAGATGCGGGAAAGCTTCTCCTCCGTCATGTCGAGCAACACACGAAGCCGGTCGATCTTTGCCTGAAGTTCCGCCGGAACCTGCGGTCTTGCCTCGGCAAGCATCTTGCCCATTGCATCGAGATGCGCCGGGCCTGCGGCGGCCGGCGGCCCGGCACTGACCGCCGCTCCCATGTAGCTCGAAAGTGCGGCGCGCAGATCTTCGAGATCGCCGCGAAATTCGGCGAAAGGCCCGACCGGGCCGACAAAATCCGGCGAAGAGGTGGCGAGCATCCGATCCATCACCTCGGTGCAAAGCATCTGCGCCTCTTCAAGCGCGGGTTGCACATCCTCTGTGTAAAGCTGAAGACCGGGATAACGGTTTACAGTACCGGCGATCGAGGCAATGGCGCGCTGCTCCGCGAGAAGGCGGGCGACAAGCCGCTGCATCTCCACGAGCTGCACGAGCTTGCGCCCGTCCGTCCAGCTCGAGGATTGCCGGACAAGCGCTTCAGCGGCCTCCTGCATGCGCACCGTCGCCTGCAGCCATTCGCGATGGAAGCCCTCGCCCTCGGTCAGCAAATATCCGCGAAGCGCGACGAGGCTCGCTTCGCGTTCGTCCTCGAAATCGGCAAGCAGCGCATCGAAGGCCGAAAGGCCAATGACGGCCGGCTGCACCGGCGCAGGCGTGAAAGCCGCAGGTTCCACGCGTGCCGCGCTTTCCTCGGCCGGCATCTGCACAAGCGGCAGAAGGAGAAAATAGGCCATGCCCGCTCCCACTGCCAAGCCGAGCGCGAGCCAGAGCCGCCCATGTCTTCTCCGCGTTACGGAAAAGACAGGAGCCCTCAAATGGATTCTTCTACGAGGATTGCCGGACTTGCGGGGTTCCGGGCCCTGCGGGCCGTTGCCGGGCCTCTCCGCAGACCCGTAGCGCGAACGCCAATAGGCCTCGGAGTCACGCGTGAGCGAAAAAGGCATCACACACATCCTGTCGATGCCGAGCCCCGAACTGCGACCACAATGATGCTAGCGCCAAAACATGGAGAGATGGAAGCCCGCAATTGTGCCGTAATGTAACAAATGGTGCCGGGCGCCGATTTACGCTGGCCGCAAGCGCCATTTGGTGCTTTGAATCGACCTCGCGGGGTACGCAGACGATGGAATCCGCCATGGAACCATCGCGAACCGGGCTGGTCCGGAGGAGCGCATGTCTGGTTTCCGCCGTGCTTTTCAGATTACCGCCATTGCGTTTATCGTGCTGCTCATGCTCGACCGCAACGCACGCATGATGGCCGCCAGCATTATTCAGAACGGCTATGCTTTCATGGCTCGCGCGCAAGAGCCGCCAATCCCGCTTGCGCGGCCGCCGCTGCTCGGCCTTGCCGATCTCGACGACTGCCTGCGCGGCACGGCGCGTATCGACGGCGACAATGCCTATGCCGCCTTCTGTGCGGATCTTGCCGGGCTCTCCGGAGAAACCGGGGGCGAGACGAACGAAGCCCGCATGGCGGTGGCAACGCTACCAGCCGCACCCCCGGGCGAGAAACACGCGCCGGACAGGAAGGAATGCATCGTCGACGCGCTGGGCGTACCCGCGCGCAAGATCGACGGCATATGGGTGAAGGCGGATCGAGGGCAGAACCTCACGGAAGGCGAGTCGAACCGCCTGATCGCCGTGCCCGCGTCCTGTCCGGTGCAGAGCCCGGCGGAGGGAAACGTGCTCTATGCCGGCTTCTTCAAGGGCTATAGCGGCGTCGTCATCCTTGAGACGGCGAAGAAGAAGCGCATAACGGTAGCGGGGCTTGGCCGCGTCGCCATCCAGCGTGGGGAGAAAGTGGCGCTTGGCGGAGAGATCGGGACAACGCCGGAAAGCCCGGCGCCGGCACTCGCCGAAGCCCTGAACGGCAGGGGAGAGGCGGTGCTTCTCTACGTCGCGGACGGAAGATCGCCCGGCCCGGCTTCGTGACCCTGCCTTCTGCTCAGACTGCGGCGCGTGCGAGCTGCCAGTTCCGGAACTGCCAGTAACGCCAGGCAAGCGCGGAAACCGCGCGCATGACAAGGCCATGCGGCTTGAGGCCCGCCGCCTTGCCGACCATCGAGATCAGCCGCTCCACGTGCTGCCTGCGATAAAGGCCGAGCGCGCGCTTCTCATAGGCCTTGGCGAAAGTCTCGCGCTTGTAGGGGACGCTGCCGTCGGGCGGCGTGTTCGCCGCGTAATAGGCGCAGGCGAGTTCATCGTCATCCGCTTCCGAGACGCGGCCGACCGCGACGCGGATACGATCGAGAATCGAAGGGGGCGTTTCGCCGAGATCGTTGAACTGATCGTAGAAGAGCTTGTAGTGGCGGAACTCATCCGCCGCGATGTTGGATGCGATCTGCTTCAGGACCGGCTCGTCAGTCGCGTCCTTGATCGCCGTGTAATAGGAGGATGTGCCGCTCTCGACGACGCAGCGCGCAATGAGTTCGCCGCCGCGGCTTCCGCGCACGCTCTCGATCGCATCCGTCGGGATCGAGTAGCCTTCGCGGAAACGCCGGAAGGCGTCGTCGAAGCTGAAATCGGGATCGGCCAGTTCAGCCCAGCGCGCCAGCGCCTGGCCATGCTGCACCTCTTCGCCACCCCATTTGTGAATGGCTTCCTTCACGTCCGGACGGTCAGCAAAGACGTTGCAGAGATAGGTCACATAGTCGGGCGCGTTGAACTCGACCATCGCCGCCGCCTTCACCGCGCGCAGAATATCGGGATCGACCTTCGAAGCGTCGAAGTCCTGCCATCTGATATCGTCGAGTGTCCAGTGACGGCTCATGGGACCCTGCCTTGCTATTCGACAGCCCTTCGGGCCGGGCTCGTCATATTACGGTATCAATATAGCGGCATGGGGCACCGGGTTTAAGGGCGGCGCCAAGGCCGATTGCCGCAGCCGCCTTTCCTGCCGCTTCCGAAACGAAAGGGCGGCGCTCCGGGTTTCGGAGGCCGCCCCTCTTTATTTCTTTTGCCCTGAAAAAGGTCAGAGCGCCTGACGAAGCGCTTTCAGGTGGTCGAGCTTTTCCTGCGCGATCTGGCGCCTTTCGTCGGTCTTGGCGTCCGCCACATCTTCCTCGGCATTGGAGATTTCGCGCTCCAGCGCCGCGCTGTCGAGCTCGGCCAGCGGCACGGTATGCTCGGCAAGGACGGTGAGGCCCGCAGGCGTCACCTCGACGAAACCGCCGCGCACGAAGTAGCGGCGTTCCGGCTGCCCTTCGGTCTCGACGCCGATGACGCCGGGACGAAGCGTCGACATGACCGGCGCATGGCCGCCCATGATGCCCATGTCGCCTTCCGTGCCCGGCACCGTAACGAGATCGACCTGCTCGGAAATGAGCAGCCGCTCGGGCGATACGAGGTCGAAACTCAGCTTCTCAGCCATCCGCTTTCACCTTGTCCGGTCAGTCGCGTTACGCGGCTTCCTTCGCGAGGCGCTCGGCCTTCGCAATGGCGTCCTCGATCGTGCCGACCATGTAGAAGGCGGCTTCGGGCAGGTGATCGTACTCACCGTTGCAGAGGCCCTTGAAGCCCTTGATCGTGTCCTTCACGTCGACGAGCACGCCCGGCGAACCGGTGAAGACTTCGGCCACGTGGAAGGGCTGCGACAGGAAGCGTTCGATCTTGCGCGCGCGCGCCACGGCGAGCTTGTCCTCTTCGGAAAGTTCGTCCATGCCCAGGATCGCGATGATGTCCTGGAGCGACTTGTAGCGCTGCAGGATTTCCTGCACCTGGCGGGCGACGGCATAATGTTCCTCGCCGACGACGCGCGGCTCGAGAATGCGCGAGGTGGAGTCGAGCGGGTCCACGGCCGGATAGATGCCCTTTTCGGCGATCGAACGATTGAGCACCGTCGTCGCGTCAAGGTGAGCGAACGAGGTCGCGGGCGCCGGGTCGGTCAAGTCGTCGGCGGGCACGTAAATGGCCTGCACGGACGTGATCGAGCCCTTGGTCGTTGTGGTGATGCGTTCCTGCATCTGACCCATGTCGGTCGCGAGCGTCGGCTGATAGCCCACGGCGGAAGGAATACGGCCGAGAAGGGCCGACACTTCCGAGCCCGCCTGCGTGAAGCGGAAGATGTTGTCCACGAAGAAAAGCACGTCCTGGCCCTGATCGCGGAAATGTTCGGCGACGGTCAGACCCGTCAGCGCAACGCGGGCGCGCGCCCCGGGCGGCTCGTTCATCTGGCCGTAAACCAGCGAGCACTTCGACCCTTCGGTCGAACCGTTGTTCTCGTGCGGGTCCTTGTTCACGCCCGACTCGATCATCTCGTGATAGAGGTCGTTGCCTTCGCGCGTACGCTCACCGACACCCGCGAACACGGAGTAACCGCCGTGCGCCTTCGCGATGTTGTTGATGAGCTCCTGAATGAGAACCGTCTTGCCCACGCCGGCGCCGCCGAAGAGGCCGATCTTGCCGCCGCGCGCATAGGGCGCGAGCAGGTCGACGACCTTGATGCCCGTGACGAGCATTTCGGCTTCCGTCGACTGTTCGACGAAGGAAGGCGCTTCCTGGTGGATTTCGCGGGTCGCATCGGCCTTGATCGGACCGGCTTCGTCCACCGGCTCGCCAATGACGTTGATGATGCGGCCGAGCGTTCCTTCGCCAACCGGCACGGCGATCGAGCGGCCCGTATCCTTCACTTCCTGGCCGCGAACGAGACCTTCCGTCGTATCCATCGCGATGGTACGGACGGTGTTCTCGCCGAGGTGCTGCGCGACTTCGAGAACGAGGCGCTGGCCATTGTTCTCCGTCTCAAGCGCATTCAAGATGGCCGGCAGGTGACCGTCGAACTCGACGTCCACAACGGCGCCAATCACCTGACTGATCTTGCCGACAACATTGCTCATACTGTCTATCCCTGCTTCGCGTGCCGGGAAGCGGCTGATGGCTTCCCAAGTTCCTGTCTGCGGCGCGTCAACCGCCCCGCTTGTCCGTTCCAACTCGCCTTCCGGTTCCACATGGACGGCAAAGCCTTCGATCAGCTTGCCATCTTCCGCGGAAGGCGCCGGAAGCGCCCTGGGCCCCAAAACGCGTCCCGGCAGGACGCGCGCAAGAAGCCTTCTCACATTCTCGAGCAACCGCTGTCTCCAGCCGCGCCCGCTACCGAACTCCGCCATGCCGCCCCTTCCGATCGACCGGCCCCGCCGGGGCCCCTTGTCTTCCGGGACGTCTCCGCCCTTTTATCCGAACCTGTCTAGAGCGCCTCGGCGCCGGAGATGATTTCGATCAGCTCCTTGGTGATCTGCGCCTGACGGGTACGGTTATAGGTAATGGTCAGCTTGTCGATCATCTCGCCGGCATTGCGCGTCGCGTTATCCATCGCAGACATGCGTGCGCCCTGTTCGCTGGCGGCATTTTCGAGAAGCGCGCGGAATACCTGCACCGCGAGGTTGCGGGGCAGAAGATCGCGCAGAATTTCTTCTTCGTTCGGCTCATATTCGTAGATCGCGCCGCCGAGATCGGCTTCGGGCTGATCGTCAGGATTGCCGACGGCCGCCGGAATGAGCGACTGCTTGGTCGGGATCTGCGAGACGACCGACTGGAAGCGCGAATAGAAGAGCGTGCAGACGTCGAATTCGCCTGCCTCGAACATGTCGAGCACAGTGGCCGCAATTTCCTCGGCATTGACGAAGCCGATGGAGCGCACACCCGAGAACTCGAAGGTCTTGACGATCTTCTCGCCATGCATGCGGCGCAGCGCATCGCGGCCCTTGCGGCCCACGGCGAGAATCTTCACCGTCTTGCCCTGTGCGGTAAGACGCGCGATTTCCTCGCGCGCGAGACGCGCAATCGAAGCATTGAAGCCGCCGCAGAGACCGCGGTCGGCCGTGGCGACCACGAGAAGATGCACATCGTCGCGGCCATTGCCGACGAGAAGCGCGGGCGCCTCCGGCTGGCCGATCATGCCAGCCGAAAGATTGGCCAGCACACGGTCCATGCGCTCCGCATAGGGGCGTGCAGCCTCAGCCGCCTCCTGCGCTCGGCGCAGTTTTGCGGCAGCAACCATCTGCATCGCCTTCGTGATCTTCTGCGTCGAACGGACGCTCGCGATGCGGTTTCTTAGGTCCTTGAGGCTCGCCATTCGCCCTTACCCGATGCGTGTCGCTTGAAGCCGTGGAATTCGATCAGGCAAAGGCCTTGGCGAACGCCTCGACCGCGGCCTTGAGCTTCGTTTCCGTTTCCGACGAGATCTGCTTCTCGGTCCGGATCGACTCGAGGATGTCCTCGTGCTTCGTCCGGATGTTACGCAGCAGCTCTTCCTCGAAGCGGCCGACATCGCCGACCGGCAGCTTGTCGAGATAGCCGTTAACGCCGGCATAGATCACGACGACCTGCTCTTCAACCTTGAGCGGCGAGAACTGGCCCTGCTTCAGGAGTTCGGTGAGGCGCGCGCCGCGATTGAGCAGGCGCTGCGTCGCCGCGTCGAGATCCGAACCGAACTGCGCGAAGGCGGCCATTTCGCGGTACTGGGCGAGCTCGCCTTTGATCTTGCCCGCGACCTGCTTCATCGCCTTGATCTGCGCGGCAGAACCGACGCGCGACACCGAGAGGCCGACGTTCACCGCCGGACGGATGCCCTGATAGAAAAGGTCCGTCTCAAGGAAGATCTGCCCGTCGGTAATCGAGATCACGTTGGTCGGAATATAGGCCGACACGTCGTTCGCCTGCGTCTCGATGACGGGAAGCGCAGTCAGCGAACCGCTGCCATTGTCCTCGTTGAGCTTCGCGGCGCGCTCGAGCAGGCGCGAATGGAGATAGAAGACGTCGCCCGGATAGGCTTCGCGTCCCGGCGGACGGCGGAGCAGAAGCGACATCTGACGATAGGCGACGGCCTGCTTCGACAGATCGTCATAGACCACGAGGGCATGCATGCCGTTGTCGCGGAAATACTCGCCCATGGTGCAGCCGGCGAAGGGCGCCAGGAACTGGAGAGGCGCCGGCTCCGAGGCGGTCGCGGCGACCACGATCGAATATTCGAGTGCACCGTTCTCTTCGAGCGTCTTCACGATCTGCGCGACGGTCGAACGCTTCTGGCCGACAGCGACGTAGATGCAGTAGAGCTTCTGGCTTTCGTCGTCGCCCTGATTGAGCGGCTTCTGGTTAAGGATCGCGTCGACGGCGATGGCGGTCTTGCCGGTCTGGCGGTCGCCAATGATGAGTTCGCGCTGGCCACGGCCGATCGGGATCAGGGCGTCGATCGCCTTGAGACCCGTCTGCATCGGCTCATGCACCGACTTGCGGGGAATGATGCCTGGTGCCTTCACGTCCACGCGGCGGCGCTCGGAGCTCTCGATCGGGCCCTTGCCGTCGATCGGATTGCCGAGCGGGTCGACAACGCGGCCGAGCAGACCCTTGCCGACGGGAACGTCCACGATCGCGCCCGTGCGCTTGACCGTGTCGCCTTCCTTGATGTTGCGGTCGGAGCCGAAAATAACGACACCGACATTGTCGTCCTCGAGGTTCAGCGCCATGCCGCGGATGCCGCCCGGGAACTCGACCATTTCACCGGCTTCGACATTGTCGAGGCCGTAGACGCGGGCAATACCGTCACCGACGGAGAGCACCTGGCCGATCTCGGAAACCTGCGCCTCTGCGCCGAAGTCCTTGATCTGCTGCTTGAGGATGGCGGAAATTTCCGCAGCCTGAATGTCCATCAGGAAGCCTCTTTCATGGCAATCTTCAGAGAATTGAGTTTGGTGCGCAGCGAGGAATCGATCATCCGGCTGCCAACTTTGACGACGAGCCCACCGAGGAGCCCGGCATCGACCTTGGTATTGATGTTAACGTCCCGGCCCGTGGCGGATTTCAGCGCCGCCTTGAGGCTTTCGATCTGCGCGCCACTCAGCGCGTGCGCAGAGGTCACGTCGGCCGTCATTTCACCGCGCTTCGCCGCCAGGATCGCCTTGTAGGCCGAGATCATGTCCGGCAAGGCAAAAAGGCGGCGGTTCCGAATGACGAGACCCACGAAATTCTTCACAAGGGTCGAAGCGCCCGCCTTGTCGAGGATCGCGGCGAAGGCGCGGCCCTGCTCATCGGCGCTGAAAATCGGGCTACGGACGAGGCGAAGGAGATCCTCGCTCTCGTTCAGCATGGCACGGATACCGTCGAGATCGCCAGCCACGGCGTCGAGTGCGCCCTGCGCCTCCGCCAGTTCGAAGAGGGCTGTCGCATAACGGCCTGCCACGCCAGAGACGGGATGATCAGATGACACGTGCGGCGCTCGCCTGTGCTTTTCGTGGAAATCGGCGCGGAAACCTGGGGGTCTCGCGCCAACCAATTGAATTCATTAGCTAATTTTGGCCTCTAGGGGCACGGGAAACGACCCGCCCCCGAGGCCGCGCGTTAGGTAACACATGGTCCGCGCATGCGCAACATGCTGGCCCCCGAAATGGGCGCGACTGCGGCATTTTGGGCCTTTTGAGGTCACGCAGCAAAGCCTTGACCCAGCGTCAACAAGCACGGGCCGCAGGCTGCGCGCCTACATGAAACTGTAGGGATCGACATCGACGGTGACGCGCGCCGCGTTCGGTATCTTCATGTCTTCGAGCCAGGCGCGGATAAAGCTCTGAATATTGACGTTACGGCCCGCCTTCACGAGAAACCGCAGCCTTGTCCGGCCCCTGAGCAGCGCAAGCGGCGCGGGCGCGGGGCCGAGCACCGAAACCTCGTCCGTGCGCGGCACCCGGCGGGACATTTCGCGGGCGATCTTCTGCGCCAGGGAGGCATCCGGCGCCGAGACGACCACGCCGACCAACCTCCCGAAAGGCGGGAGGCCCACCCGTTCTCGCGCCGCGGCCTCGCGCTGGAGGAACTCGTCGCGGCGGCCCGAGACTAGGGCGCGCATCACGCCATGCTCCGGCATGAATGACTGAAGGAAAACGCGGCCAGGCCGCTCTGCCCGGCCGGCACGGCCCGCCACCTGCTGGAGAAGCTGGAAGGTACGTTCGCCCGCGCGAAGATCGCCGTTTTCGAGCCCCAGATCGGCATCGACCACACCCACCAGCGTAAGCCATGGAAAGTGATGGCCCTTGGCGACGATCTGCGTACCGATGACGATGTCGACCTCGCGCGCCTCGATGGCCCGAAAGACTTCCTCATGGGCGGCGGGGCCCCGGAGATTGTCGCTGGAAACGACGGCGACGCGCGCTTCCGGAAAGATCTCGACGACTTCCTCGGCAATGCGCTCGACGCCCGGCCCGCAGGCCACGAGCGCATCCTCCGCGCCGCAGGAGGGACAGGCCTTCGGCACCGGCGCGGTATAGCCACAATGGTGGCAGGCAAGTTCGCGGCGGAAGCGGTGCTCGACAAGCCAGGCGGAGCATTGCGGACATTCGATGCGATGCCCGCAGGTGCGGCAGAGCGTGAGCGGCGCATAGCCGCGGCGATTGAGAAAGAGCATGGACTGTTCGCCCGCCTCGAGCGCTTTCGCGATCTCTTTCACGAGTACAGGCGAAAGCCAGCGTCCGCGTTCGGGTGGATCGGCACGCATGTCGATGGCGGTGACATCCGGCAATTGCGCCTTGCCGTGACGCGCCTCAAGCCGCACTTCCGCATAGCGGCCCTGCTCCGCATTCACCGCAGTTTCGAGAGACGGCGTCGCGGAACTCAGAATGATCGGAAACTGACCAAGCGAAGCACGGACGACCGCCATGTCGCGCGCATGATAGGCGACGCCATCTTCCTGCTTGAAGGCAGCATCGTGTTCCTCGTCGACGACGATGAGGCCGAGATCGGGGAACGGGAGAAAGAGGGCAGAGCGTGCGCCAACAACGACAGGCGCGCGGCCCTCGGCGACACCGCGCCACACGCGCCTGCGCTCTCGCGTCGAAAGATCGGAATGCCACTCCGCCGGGCGGCAGCCGAAGCGGCGCTCGAAGCGCTCCAGAAACTGGCTCGTGAGCGCAATCTCCGGCAGCAGGATCAGAACCTGTTTCTTCTGCTTGAGCGCGGCGGCGACGGCCTCGAAATAGACTTCCGTCTTGCCTGACCCTGTAACGCCATCAAGCAGCACGGCCGAGAATTTTTCCGCATCCACATGAGCGCGCAACAGCGCGGCGGCATCGCGCTGCTCTGGCGACAGATCGACACCGGGCGCTGCTGGATTGGGATCGTCGAAGGGAACTTCGGTCGGGATATCGACGGGAAGAAGCGTCCCCGCATCGACAAGGCCGCGCACGACGCTGTCGGATACGCCCGCTTCCTCCGCAAGCTCACGAACGGTGCGCGCGAAACCGTCGCCCGCGACTTCGACCGCCCGAGTACGAGCGGGCGTCATGCGTGCAGGCCGCTCGTCGCCAAGACGGTAGGCCGTGCGCATGCGCTGCGGTTCGAGCGCACCGGGCGCGCGGATCGCGAGCCGCAGCACCGAGCCGGGCGGTGAAACCGTGTAGCTTGCGACCCAATCGACGAAACGGCGGAGAACCGCCGGCATGGGCGGCGCATCGAGCACTTCCGCCACAGGTCTTAACCTGTTGTGGCCGACCTCGCCCGTGCCCTCGCCCCAGACGACGCCAAGAAGCTCCTGGGGCCCCAGCGGTACGATGACATAGTCCCCGGCCCGCACCTCCATGCCGGCGGGCACCTTGTAGTCATAGGGCTTCGGCAAGGCGAGAGGCAGCAGAACGCTGGCGGTTCCCGAAACGATCTTTTCTTCTGTGGATATTTCGGAGGCCATTCGAATTGCCGGGGGGAGAAGGTTCGAAATCGACACGACACTGTAACGCGCCGTAAAGCAAGAGCCACGACAAGACCTTGCGCAACCGTGGAGGCGGCGGCAAAAGAAGGAAGCCTTCCGAGCCACTCTCGACTACACTGCGGTCGAACCGGCCCACCCGAACGATCGCAAAGACCAGCATCCATGAAATTCTTCGCCGACACCGCCGACATCGCCGACATCCGGGAGCTTGCCGACACGGGCCTGCTGGACGGGGTCACGACCAATCCATCGCTGATCGCGAAGTCCGGCCGCAACTTTCTCGAAGTGGTCGAGGAAATCTGCGCCGTGGTCAACGGCCCGGTCAGCGCGGAAGTGACGGCGCTCGATTCGGAAACCATGATCGCCGAAGGCCGCAAGCTCGCGAAGATCGCGAAGAACATCGCGGTCAAGGTGCCGCTGACCTGGGACGGACTGAAAGCCTGCAAGACGCTCACGGGCGAAGGCACGATGGTAAACGTGACGCTCTGCTTTTCCGCCAACCAGGCACTGCTGGCGGCGAAAGCGGGCGCGACATTCGTATCGCCCTTCATCGGCCGCCTCGACGACATCAATCTCGACGGCATGGAACTCATCCGCGAAATCCGGGAAATTTACGATAACTACCCGGCTCTGAAGACCGAGATTCTCGCCGCCTCGATTCGCAATGCAAACCACGTAAAGGAATCGGCGCTGGCCGGAGCAGATGTCGCAACCGTACCACCCGCCGTGCTGAAAGGGCTCGCCACCCACCCGCTGACCGACAAGGGGCTCGAAATGTTCCTTTCGGATTGGAAAAAGACCGGCCAGCAAATACTTTAGAAACGTATTTCGGGGGATGCTGAGGGCATGAGCCAGCAAAACGACAGCACCGAGGCGAAGCGGATCGAGACGGCGGAAGCGTCGCTCTCCGTCGAAGATGTGAAGGCCTACCTGCGCCAGCATCCCGAGCTGCTTGCCAACGACCCCGATCTCATTTCGGCACTGGTACCGCCCTCGCAGTCCACGGGCCGCAATGTGCTCGACATGCAGCACTTCATGATCGGCCGGTTGCAGAACCAGGTGCGTATGCTGCGGGACATCCAGTCCGACCTCATCGAGGCGACCTCGCTGAACAGCATCGCGCGCGAGCAGGTGCATGCGGCGACGCTGAAGCTCCTCGATGCCCGCTCCTTCGAGCACCTGATCGAATATGTCACCGCGCCGGACGGGCTGGCCCGCATACTCGGCATTCGCGCCGCGACCGTCTGCATCGAAACGGCGAACGGAGTTTCAGGCATCGGCATTCGCGGCGTCCGCGTATTGGAGCCGGGGGGCGTCGACCGCATTCTCGGTTTCGGCGAGCGCTGCCGACTTGCCTCGCATGTGCGCGGCAGCCGTGGCCTTTATGGGAATCTCGCTGAGGAAGTTCAATCGGAGGCGCTGGTGCGGCTCGACTTCTCGCCCGCATCACCGCCAGGCCTTCTTGCGCTTGGCGGGTTCGAGGCGGAACAGTTCCACCCCGACCAGGCGGTGGATCTGCTCGAATTCCTCGCCCGTGTCGTCGAGCGCTGCGTGCGCCAATGGCTCGACCTGCCGCCCGCGCGCTGAGCGGCGCGCCCACACCGGACGAAGCCGCAAGGGCAATCCCTGCTGCTGACAATGCGCGGAACGAAGTTCGCAACTGGTATGCTCATCTGATGGGTGAGCGACGCATGAGCGAAGCGACGCTCGTGAACTACCATCGCGACGTGACGCGCTTCTTCGAATTTCTCGTCGATCATCTGGGCGGGCCCGCCGACCTCGATGCACTGGCGGCTCTCCAGACGCGTGACTTCCGCGCTTTCGTGAGCCAACGCCGCAACGAAGGACTGCAGAGCCGCTCCATCGCGCGCATGATTTCGAGCGTGCGCTCCTTTTTCGGCTTTCTCGACCGTTCGAACATTCTTTCGAATGCCTCCGCGACGACCTTGCGCTCGCCGAAGCTGCCCCACGCCATTCCGAAACCGCTTTCGGTTTCCGGCGCCGACGCGATGATCGGCGAAGCAGAAGCCCTTCCCGGCGAAGCGTGGAAGGGGCTTCGCGACGCGGCCGTGCTGACGCTTCTTTACGGCTGCGGGTTGCGGGTTTCCGAAGCGCTGGCGCTCGACCGGAACGCCGCGCCACTGCAGGAAACGCTGCGCATTACCGGCAAGGGCAACAAGGAACGGATCGTGCCCGTGCTTCCCGCCGCGCGCGAGGCGGTCGAGCGCTATCTCGCGCTCTGCCCCTTCGGTCTCACGGGGGAAGATCCGCTCTTCGTGAGTGCGCGGGGAAAACGCCTCGGTCAGCGCCAGGTGCGCGAGGCGATGCAGACGCTTCGGCTACGGCTCGGCCTGCCCGACACCGCAACGCCCCATGCTCTCCGTCATAGCTTCGCGACGCATCTGCTGGCGGGGGGCGGCGACCTTCGCGCGATCCAGGAACTGCTCGGCCATTCGAGCCTTTCGACCACGCAGATGTATACGGAAGTCGATTCCGCGCGGCTGCTCGACATCTATGACAAGGCGCAGCGCCGCAGGTGAGCCGGCAGTTCGACGTCGGGGCGAATGCCTGCGGGTCGAGAAAAGAGGCTCTGAGGAAGAGTTCCTACATATGGATCGGCGCGCCGGTGACGGCGAGGGCGGCTTCCTTCACCGCTTCCGACATGGTCGGATGCGCGAAGCACATCCGCGCAATGTCTTCCGAACTCGCCGAGAGCTCCATCGCGATGGCGGCCTCCGCGATCATCTCGCCCGCATTGACGCCGATGATGTGAACGCCCAGCACGCGGTCCGTTTTCTTGTCGGCAAGAATCTTCACGAAACCTTCGGTCGTCTTGTTCGCCTTGGCGCGGCCATTTGCCGTGAAAGGGAACTTGCCGGAATTGTATTCGATGCCTGCTTCCTTGAGCTGCTCTTCCGTCTTGCCGACGGAGGCGACCTCCGGCGAGGTATAGACCACACCCGGAATGACATCGTAGTTCACCGCGCCGTAATGGCCCGCGAGACGCTCGGCGAGCGCGACACCCTCTTCCATCGCCTTGTGCGCGAGCATGGGCCCCGCGATCACGTCGCCGATTGCATAGATGCCGTCCGCGCTCGTCTTCAGCGATGCATCGACCTCGATGCGCCCGCGCTTGTCGGTCGCGACTCCCACCTTGTCGAGCCCGAGCCCCTCGGTGTAAGCGACACGGCCGATGGCGACGAGCACGATATCCGCTTCGAGTTCTTCCGCATCGCCGCCCTTGGCGGGCTCGACCGTGACCTTGAGGCCCGACTTCTGCTTCTCGACCTTCGTCACCTTGGTGCCGAGCTTGAACGAGAAACCCTGCTTCTTCAGCGTGCGCGTGAAATTCTTCACGACCTCCCCATCCATGCCGGGCAGGATATTGTCGAGGAATTCGACGACGGTGACTTCCGCGCCAAGACGGCCCCAGACGGAGCCGAGCTCAAGCCCGATGACGCCGCCGCCGACGACGAGAAGCTTGCCCGGCACCTTGCCGAGCTCAAGCGCGCCGGTCGAGGAAACGATCGTCTTCTCGTCGATGTCGACGCCGGGCAGTTTCGCGACGCCGGACCCCGTGGCGATGACGATGTTCTTCGCTTCAAGCGTGCGATCGCCGACCTTCACCTTGCCGGGACCTTCGATCTGCCCTTCGCCCTTCACCCATTCGATCTTGTTCTTCTTGAAGAGGAACTCGATACCCTTGGTGTTGCCGTCGATGGCTTCGTCCTTGAAGGCGAGCATCTGTTTCAGATTGAGCTTCGGCTTCGAAACCTCGATGCCCATATCGGCGAAATTCGCGCCCGCTTCATGGAAAAGCTCGGAGGCATGCAGCAGCGCCTTGGAGGGAATGCAGCCGACATTGAGGCAGGTACCGCCGAGGCGGTCTCGCTTCTCGACACAGGCGACCTTGAGGCCAAGCTGCGCTGCCTTGATCGCGCATTCATAGCCGCCGGGGCCCGCGCCAATCACTACAAGGTCGAAAGCATCAGCCATTAATTTACCTCAGAGGTCGAGCAGCAGGCGCTGCGGGTCTTCCAGCGATTCCTTCACGCGGACAAGGAAGGTCACGGCTTCCTTGCCATCGACGATGCGGTGGTCATAGGAGAGCGCGAGATACATCATCGGGCGGATCTCGATCTTCCCGTCGATGACCATCGGCCGTTCCTGAATCTTGTGCATCCCCAGAATGCCGGACTGCGGCGCGTTGAGGATCGGCGTCGACATGAGCGAGCCGTAAACGCCGCCATTCGAGATCGTGAAGGTGCCGCCCTGCAGCTCTTCGAGCTTGAGCGCCCCGTCGCGCGCGCGGCGGCCGAAATCATTGATCGTCTTTTCGATGTCGGCGATCGACAGGTCCTGCGCATCGCGAATGACGGGCACGACGAGGCCGCGATCCGTGCCGACCGCGACGCCGATATTATAGTAGTTCTTGTAGACGAGCTCCTCACCGTCGATCTCGGCATTGACGGCGGGAAGCTCATGGAGCGCATGGACGCAGGCCTTCACGAAGAAGCCCATGAAACCGACGCGCACGCCATGCTTCTTCTCGAAGAGATCCTTGTATTGCGAGCGGAGCGCCATGACGTTCGTCATGTCCACCTCGTTGAAGGTGGTGAGCATAGCGGCCGTGTTCTGCGCTTCCTTGAGACGCGTCGCAATGGTCTTGCGGAGCCGCGTCATCTTCACGCGCTCCTCGCGCGCAGCCTGATCGGCGGGAGCGGGCGCCTTCGCTTCGGCGGCGGGCTTTGCCTGCGGTTCGGACTTGGCCGACGAAGCTGCCTCTTCTGCGTCCGCCTTGGTCACACGTCCGCCCTTGCCCGTGCCTTCGACTTTCGACACATCGAGATCATTTTCCGCAGCGACGCGGCGCACAGCCGGAGAAGGCTCGGCATCGGCCGGTTTTGCGGGACCCTTCGCCTCTTCCTTCTTCGGCTCTTCTCTTTTCGATTCGGGCTTGGCCTCGGCCTTCTTCGGCTCTTCCTTCTTCGGCGCGGGCGCTTCGCCCTTGCCTTCGCCGATCTGGCCGAGCAGCGCGCCGACCTCGACGGTCTCGCCATCCTTCGCGATGATTTCGGAGAGAACGCCGGCGGCGGGCGCAGGCACCTCGACCGTCACCTTGTCGGTTTCGAGTTCGACGAGCGGTTCATCCGCCGCGACGCTCTCGCCAGGCTTCTTGAACCATTGCGCGACAGTGGCCTCTGTCACCGACTCGCCCAGCGTGGGCACGCGAATTTCCGTCGCCATTGGGGGTCTGCCTTTCCGAACTTGTCTTCTAGCGTATTCCGGGCCGGATCAGTCGATCCTTAACGCCTCGGACAGAAGCTGGTTGAGTTCCTGGTTATGCTTGCTCATCAGGCCGGTTGCCGTCGCCGCCGAGGCGGGCCGCCCCGCATAGGAGGCGCGGCGATAGCGCGTGCCGAGATGATCGAGCACCCACTCGATATTGGGCTCCATGAAGGACCAGGCGCCCATGTTCTTGGGCTCTTCCTGACACCACACGAATTCCGCATCCGGGAAGCGCGCAAGTTCCGTCATGAGCGACTTTGCCGGGAAGGGATAGAGCTGTTCGACGCGCATCAGATAGACATCGGTGATGCCGCGGCGCTCGCGCTCCTCATAAAGATCGTAATAGACCTTGCCCGAGCAGAGCACGACGCGCTTCATCTCCTTGTCAGGGACAAGCTTGATCTTCTGGTTCGGCAGGATCTCCGCATCGTCCCAGAGCACACGATGGAAAGAGGAACCGGGCCCGAATTCCTTGATGTTGGAGACGGCGCGCTTGTGACGCAGCAGCGACTTCGGCGTCATCAGGATGAGCGGCTTGCGGAAATTGCGGTGCATCTGACGGCGCAGGATGTGGAAATAGTTCATCGGCGTCGTGCAGTTGGCGACCTGCATGTTGTCTTCCGCGCAAAGCTGGAGATAACGCTCGAGACGCGCGGAAGAATGCTCCGGTCCCTGGCCTTCATAGCCATGCGGCAGCAGCATCACGAGGCCGGACATGCGAAGCCATTTGCGCTCGCCCGACGAAATGAACTGGTCGATGACGACCTGGGCGCCATTCGCGAAATCGCCGAACTGTGCTTCCCAGAGAACGAGCGCATTGGGCTCCGCGAGGCTGTAACCATATTCGAAGCCGAGAACGGCAGCCTCGGAGAGCATCGAGTTGATGACCTCATACTCGGCCTGGTTCTCGGAGATGTTGTTGAGCGGAACGTACTTGTCCTCGGTCTTCTGATCGTTCAGCACCGAATGGCGCTGCACGAATGTACCGCGCTCGGAATCCTGCCCGGACAGCCGAACCTTGATTCCTTCCTCCACCAGCGAGCCGAAGGCCAGCGCCTCGGCTGTCGACCAGTCGATATTTTCACCTGTCTCGATCGACTTGCGGCGATTGTCGAGAAAACGCTGAACCGTCTTGTGGACGTGGAAACCCTCAGGCACCTCGGTGATCTTGAGACCGATCCGTTTCAGCTTGTCGATTTCGACCGCCGTCTCGCCACGGCGCGCCTCGCCCTCGGCCTTGCTGAGGCCGGACCATCGCCCGTCGAGCCAGTCCGCCTTGTTGGGCCGGAAGGTCGCCACGGCCTCGAAATCCTCTTCGAGCTGGGCCCGGAAGGCAGCAACGCGTTCTTCCACCTCTTCCGCAGACATCAGACCGGCTTCGACGAGACGCTGCGAATAGATCTGCAATGTCGTCGGATGGTCCTTGATCTTCTCGTACATCAAGGGCTGCGTCATGCTCGGGTCGTCGCCTTCGTTGTGACCGAAACGGCGGTAGCAGAACATGTCGATGACGACGGGCTTGTTGAAACGCTGACGGAATTCCGTTGCGATCTTTGCCGCATGGACGACCGCTTCCGGGTCGTCGCCATTTACGTGGAAGATCGGCGCCTGAACCATCTTCGCCACGTCCGACGGATAGGGCGAGGAGCGGCTGTTGATCGGGCTCGTGGTGAAGCCGATCTGATTGTTCACGATGAAGTGGATCGAACCGCCCGTACGATGGCCCTTCAGATCGGAAAGACCGAGACACTCGGCGACGATGCCCTGACCGGCAAAGGCGGCATCACCGTGAATAAGGAGCGGGATCACCGTCCCGCGCTGACGGTCGTGATGCTGATCCTGCTTCGCGCGGGCCTTGCCAAGCACGACGGGATCGACAATTTCAAGATGCGAGGGGTTGGCGGTAAGAGAGAGATGAACCTTGTTGCCGTCGAACTCGCGGTCCGACGAGGCGCCGAGGTGATACTTCACATCGCCCGATCCATCGACATCTTCCGGCGTCGACGAACCGCCCTTGAACTCGTGGAAGACCGCACGGAACGGCTTCGACATCACGTTGGTGAGTACGTTGAGACGGCCACGATGGGCCATGCCGAAAACGATTTCCTTCACGCCCAGCGCGCCACCGCGCTTGATGACCTGTTCGAGCGCAGGGATGATCGCCTCTGCGCCATCAAGACCGAAGCGTTTTGTGCCGACATACTTCACACCGCAGAACTTCTCGAAGCCTTCGGCGGCAATCAGCTTGTCGAGAATGGCCGAGCGGCCCATGTCGGTGAAGGCGATTTCCTTGTCCGGACCCTCGATACGTTCCTGAATCCAGGCTTTCTCCTCCGGATCGCCGATATGCATGAATTCGACCGCAAGCGTTCCGCAATAGGTGCGGCGCAGAATGTCGAGCATCTCCCGCACGGTCGCCGTCTCGAGACCGAGCACATTGTCGATGAAGATCGGACGGTCGAGGTCGTCGGGACCGAAGCCATAGCTTTCGGGCTGAAGCTCAGGATGCTGCGACTTCGGGCGAAGCGCGAGCGGATCGATATCTGCATCGAGATGGCCGCGAATGCGATAGGCGCGGATCATCATCAGGGCGCGGACGGAGTCGAGCGTCGCCGCGCGGATTTCGTCTTCGCTAGCGGCGGGCCTGCGCTCGGCTAGCCTTTCCTTCATCTTGCCGGCTTCCGCCATCGCGGAAGACCAGTTGCCATCGAGCGCGCTCACCAGCTCGCCGTTCATTGGCACCGGCCAGTCAGCACGCTTCCAGGAAGCGCCCTTCGCTTCCTTCAACACGTCTTCGGGGGCATCGCCCAATCCTTCAAAGAAGGTCCGCCATTCGCCGTCGACCGAGGAAGGGTTGTCCTGATAGCGCGCATAGAGCTCTTCCACGAAGGGCGCATTGGCCCCATAGAGGAAGGACGTCCGCTCCAGGCGGTCGTTCTCGCCATTCTTGCTCATGATGTCGGGTCCATTTGCCTTCGCCGCCGCCTGGTCCGGTGTCCGAAGGGCCGTTTCATCGGAGAGGAAGTCGTTGGGCGTCACTTGACCGCCGGTGGCCTTGTAGATCGCATCGAGCGTCTGCCATTCGGGGCGGCGCTGGCCGTTCATGCAGCGCGTGACCGTGGAAACGGACACTCCAAGCTGTTCGGCAAAGGCGCTTGCCGTGAGATTATTGGATTCGAGCCAGTCGGTAAGCTTCATAAGAGGAAATTGCCATAGAGGCAATTGTCCGTCAAACAGGTTTTGCCACAAAGGCACATTTTGGAACACCCCCAGAAACGGGCCCAAATCATGTGCCTACCTGCAGGATATAGGAGCTTCGCGACAAAATAACATTAACGAAGCCGTGAGCAGACCGAAAAAGACCATTCTCGGCAGGAAGAGCCTACAAAAGCAAAGCGGGGCCCCCGGAATATCGGGAGCCCCGCCCTTGAAGATCGTCAGACCCCTATTGCGTTACTTGCCAAGCACTTCGACAAGCGTCGTTCCAAGGGCAGAAGGCGACTTCGCGACCGTGATGCCCGCCGAACGCATGGCCTCCATCTTGTCTTCCGCACCGCCCTTGCCGCCCGAGATGATGGCGCCCGCATGGCCCATGCGGCGGCCGGGAGGGGCCGTGACGCCGGCAATGAAGCCGACAACCGGCTTCTTCACCTTGGAGGCTTTCAGGAACTCGGCAGCATCCTCTTCGGCGGAGCCGCCGATTTCGCCGATCATGATGATCGAATGCGTATCGGGATCGCCGAGGAACATGTCGAGGCAATCGATGAAGTTCGTGCCGTTGACGGGATCGCCGCCAATGCCGATGCAGGTGGACTGACCGAGACCGGCCGCCGTCGTCTGGGCCACCGCTTCATAGGTAAGCGTCCCGGAACGCGAAACGATACCGACGGAGCCCGGCTTGTGGATATGGCCCGGCATGATGCCGATCTTGCACTGGCCCGGCGTGATCACACCCGGGCAGTTAGGACCGACGAGACGCGTCTTCGAGCCCGAAAGAGCGCGCTTCACCTTGACCATATCGAGAACGGGAATGCCCTCGGTGATGCAGACGGCAAGCTCGATGCCCGCGTCAATTGCTTCCAGGATCGCATCCGCCGCGAAGGGTGGCGGCACATAGATCGCAGACGCCGTCGCGCCGGTCTTCTCAACCGCTTCCGCGACCGTGTTGAAAACGGGCAAGTCGAGATGCTTCGTGCCGCCTTTGCCAGGGCTTACGCCGCCGACCATCTTCGTGCCATAGGCAATCGCCTGTTCTGAATGGAACGTGCCCTGATTGCCGGTAAAGCCCTGACAGATGACCTTGGTGTTCTTGTCGACGAGAACGGACATTATGCGGCCTCCTTCACGGCTTTGACGATCTTCTCGGCCGCATCGGCGAGGTTATCCGCGGAAATGATGGGCAGGCCCGATTCCGCCATGATCTTCTTGCCGAGGTCGACATTCGTGCCTTCGAGGCGGACGACGAGCGGCACGCCGAGCGAAACTTCCTTCGCCGCGGCAACAACGCCTTCCGCGATGATGTCGCAACGCATGATGCCGCCGAAGATGTTGACGAGAATGCCCTCAACACTCGGATCGGAGAGAATGATCTTGAAAGCGGCCGTCACCTTTTCCTTCGTCGCGCCGCCGCCAACATCGAGGAAGTTCGCCGGCTCGGAGCCGTAAAGCTTGATGATATCCATCGTCGCCATGGCAAGGCCCGCGCCGTTCACCATGCAACCGATCTTGCCGTCGAGCTTGATGTAGTTGAGGTCGTACTTCGAAGCTTCGACTTCCGCCGGATCCTCTTCCGTAAGGTCGCGCAGCTCGACGATGTCCTTGTGACGATAGAGGGCGTTCGAGTCGAAATTCACCTTCGCGTCGAGACAGACGACGTCGCCCTCGCCCGTGACGACGAGCGGGTTGATCTCGAGCATGCTCATGTCTTCGGTGACGAAGGCCTTGTAGAGCTTGTCGATGAGAGCGACGCCCTGCTTCACCTGGTCGCCCTCGAGGCCGAGCGCGTAGGCCACCTTGCGGCCATGGAAACCGCTGATGCCCGAAGCCGGATCGACATCGAAGCTGAGAATCTTTTCAGGCGTCTTCGCCGCGACTTCCTCGATATCCATGCCGCCTTCGGTGGAGGCGATGAAGGAGATGCGCGAGGTCGCGCGATCGACAAGGACGGAGAGGTAAAGTTCACGCGCTATCGAGGAGCCTTCCTCGATATAGAGGCGATGCACTTCCTTGCCTTCGGGGCCCGTCTGATGCGTGACGAGCGTCGAACCGAGAAGGCGCTTGGCCTCCTTCTCGACGTCCTCGACGGATTTCACCACCTTGACGCCGCCGGCCTTGCCGCGGCCGCCTGCATGGATCTGCGCCTTGACGACCCACACCGGACCGCCGAGTTCCCTGGCCTTCGCCACGGCTTCTTCGGGAGTGAAGGCCGCATGCCCGCGAGGCACCGGCACACCGTACTTCGCGAGTACGGCCTTGGCCTGGTATTCGTGAATATTCATGAAAAACCGTCCGGCTGGAGAGCGGCGCGGGAACCCGCACCGCCAAAGGAAAAGATGGCCCGATAGGTATGTCGGATGGCTCGGAGTTATACCACCCGAGCGGGCGGGCGCAACCGGCAGATAGCGACCGGAAGGCCCGCGCGGCATGCAGCCGGCTTACAGAAAATTCAGTTGCCGCAGCGCTTCCCGCGCTGCGGCGTCTGGTGACGCAACGTCACCGGAGATCGTGTTCGACAATCTTCTCCGAGTCGGCCGGAAGCTCAAGATAGAGCCCGTCATAGCCAAGCGTGACCCCGTCGCTGCGGACATCCGACACGCCTCGCAGGAAGACGCGCTCGGCAATGGCGTTCGGCAGCCTGGGCACGATATGGGTATAGACGAGGAGCTTCGCCCCGGCTTCATTCGCGATCTCGGCAGCCTGAACCGGTGTGGCGTGGTAGTCGGGAATATCGTGCATGACCTTGGCGCGGCGATCCCCCCTGAGCTCGAGCCCCTCCTCCAGCATATGAACCATGTGGTCGGCCAGCGCCTCGTGGATCAGCACGTCTACGTCCTTGCCGAACCTCGCGACATTCCCGTCCTTCTTCGTGTCACCACTGAAGACGACCGAGCGGCCCTTGTAGTCGATCCGGTAACCGTAAGCCGGGTCCACCGGCTCATGGCTGACACGGAACGCCGTTACCTTCACGCCTCCCTCGTCATAGACCGTGACTGAACTGTCGCGGCTGGGCACATCGACCACAATGGGAAGATAGGCGGCACCCTCCTCCGAGAAGAATTCCGGCCCGTGATGGGCGATGCGGTAGCCGTCGTCGAGCGAATAGGCGAGATCGAAACCCTTCGCCACCGTCTCGACCCCCGGCGGACCGTAAAGGGCCAGCGCGTCGCGGCGCCCAGCCGCCCAGCTGTTGAGCGCGATATCGGGAATGCCGCTGATGTGGTCCGAGTGGAAATGGGTAAGGAGGATACCCGTCAGCCCGCCGACGGGAAGCTGGAAGCGGGCGAGCCTGTCCCACCCGCCAAGACCGGAATCGATCATGAAGACCTTGCCGCCTGCATAGACAATGGCGCAGGACTGGGCGCGCTCTGGATCTGGCATGGGCGAACCCGTGCCGCAGAGCACGACATGAAGTGCGTCCTCGTCGAGCACATCCACATTGCCGCCGACATTGGCGGCCACGACGCGCCGCATGAGCGCATCCTGAGCAGCGGGCGAGAACCAGACCACGCCGAAACCGATCGCGGCTACTGTTACAAGCAGGCCGATACCTGCCGCCACCAAGCGCACCATTCGAAAACCTCCCTGCAAACCCGTCTAATGAGAAACATTAAATAAGCGCTCCGCGCGCGGCAGACAAGTCATATTGACACTGAAAATGCCAATAAAAAAGGGCAGACCTCTCGGTCTGCCCTCAATCCTCCGGAAGAACCCGGATTATTTCTTCCTGGCGGAGGCCTTCGCCTTGGGGGCCTTGCCCTTTGCAGGCTTTCCAGAGGCAACGGCCGGCTCGATCTTCTTGCAGGCGTCGACAAGGCCCTTCACGGCGTTGACCGACCCCATGAACTGCTTCTTTTCGGAAGCATTGAGGTCGATCTCGACGATGCGCTCGACACCGCCCGCGCCAATGACGACCGGCACGCCCACATACATATCCTTCACGCCGAACTCGCCATTGAGATAGGCGGCGCAGGGAAGAACGCGCTTCTTGTCCTTGAGATAGGCCTCGGCCATCTCAATCGCCGAGGTGGCGGGGGCGTAATAGGCCGAACCCGTCTTGAGCAGGCCAACGATCTCGGCACCGCCATCGCGGGTGCGCTGGATGATCTTGTCGAGCTTCTCCTTTGTGGTCCAACCCATCTTCACGAGGTCGGGAAGGGGAATGCCGGCAACGGTGGAGTAGCGTGCGAGAGGCACCATCGTGTCGCCATGGCCGCCCAGCACGAAGGCCGTCACGTCTTCGACCGACACGTTGAACTCGTCCGCCAGGAAATAGCTGAAGCGCGCGCTGTCGAGCACGCCTGCCATGCCGACAACCTTGTTGTGCGGCAGGCCGGAGAACTGGCGCAGCGCCCAGACCATGGCGTCGAGCGGGTTGGTGATGCAGATGACGAAGGCATTAGGCGCGTATTTCGCGATGCCCTCGCCCACCTGCGACATGACCTTGAGGTTGATGCCGAGCAGGTCGTCACGGCTCATGCCGGGCTTGCGCGGCACACCGGCGGTGACGATCACGACGTCGGCACCCTTGATGTCCTTGTAGCTGTTGGTACCGGAGAGGGCGGCGTTATAGCCCTCGACCGGGCCTGACTGCGCGAGATCGAGCGCCTTGCCCTGGGGCAGGCCTTCCGCGATATCGAAGATGACGACGTCGCCGAGTTCCTTGAGAGCGGCGAGGTGGGCCAGCGTGCCGCCGATCTGGCCGCCGCCGATGAGAGCGATTTTCTTGCGCGCCATGGTTTGAAAGCCTCCGATATGCGTGCGCCGTGGTTAATCTGGCAGCCTAGTAGCGTGAATCCGCGCGCTCCGCAACGGAGGCGCTGAAAAGGCCTTATTTTGCGAGGTCCGGATCTTAACCAAGAAAACCGTCTCGCATTGACACAGAAGCCCGCGAAACCCCATGATTTTTACTTGACGTAAAGGTTGACCCGCGATGCTGAGGGGTATGCAGCGCGGGCGGGCGCGGGATCCGGGGGGATTCGCGCCAGGTTCCGGCTGACGTGACTTTTCACTCTCCGGAACCGATTGGTTGGGGGCGTGCGTATGACGCAGACTATCCGTCACGGATTTTTCAAGGGAATTCCCGGCACTTTCCGCGCCGCGCTCCTTGGCGCGGGTCTGCTCGGACTATCCGGCTGCGCGGCGCCCGCCATCGGCGCGCTCACCATCGGCGAGGTCCTCACCATTGCGGGCATCTCCTCCACCATCATGACGGGCCGCGATCTTGGCGAGCATGCACTCTCGGCGCTGACGGGCAAGGACTGCCGCTTCCTCGAAGCCGCGCTTCGCGAAGGCCGCTCCTTCTGCGAAGACAAGGGCTCCCTCGCCACCAGGGACGATTTTGGCGGGCTCGTTGCCCTTTTCCGCAATGACGATGGCGACATCGAAGAGACGACCGTCGCCGCAGCCGATCTCGATCCGCTGGCGCTCGGTTTCGTGCCCGTGGACCGCCGCGCCGCTCATGAGTTCTCTATCGAAATCGCGCGCGAAACCTCGCGGCGGGAACCCAAACAGGCCGTCTCCTTCGGGATGATGTCGGCGACCTTCGGTCAGTCATGGGACTATGAACTCGACATGACCCCGGACATCTCGGCCAGGAAATTCGCCGAAGCGCCGGCGAAAAAGCCCGTGACGAGCCTTGGCCTTCGTCCGGCCCACTCGCCTTATATGGGGCTCTGACCGCGCGGGATCAGTCGGCGCTTCTGATATCCAGATAATCCGCGCTCTGCATTTCCATGAGCCGCGAAACGGTCCGCTCGAACTCGAAGGCGCCATCCCCTTTCTCGTAGAGCGACAGGGGCGGAGCTTCCGCCGACAGGATCAGCTTCGTTTTCGCTTCGTAAAGTGCATCGATGAGCGTCACGAAACGCTTTGCCTCGTTCCGCCTCTCCGGTCCCATGACCGGCACGTCGCGAATGATGACGGTGTGGAAGCTTTGCGCGATCTTCAGATAGTCGGCTGCGCCGAGCGGACGTGCGCATAGATCGGCGAAGGAAAAGCGCGCAACGCCGTGCCGCGCTTCCGGCACCTCCACCGCCCGCCCCTTGAGCGACAGCGTCATTGGCTCTCCATGCGGAGAATCCGTGAGCTTCTCGAAAGCATCGTCGAGCGCGGCATCCGCCGCATCTCCAAGCGGCACATGATAGACGGGCAATCCCTTGATCCGGTCGAGCCTGTAATCCACCGCACTATCGAGATGAAGCACGTCCATCTTCGTTTTCACCAGATCGATGAAGGGCAGGAAGCGATGCCGGTTGAGCCCGCCTTCGTAGAGCCCGTCCGGCGCCCGATTCGACGTTGCAACCACGACGACACCACGGTCGAAAAGTTGTGAGAAGAGACGCCCGAGGATCGACGCATCGGCAATGTCATGGACCTGGAATTCGTCGAAGCAAAGCAACGCCGCTTCCTTCGCGACCATGTCGGCGACGGGCGGAATGGGATCGGACCCCCTTACCTTTCCCTCCTTCTCCTTCTGCCGCCAGTCGAAGATGCGCTCATGCGTTTCCTGCATGAAGGCGTGGAAATGCACACGGCGCTTGGGCGCGATCTCGACCGTATCGAAGAAGAGATCCATCAGCATCGACTTGCCGCGACCGACCCCGCCCCAGATGTAGAGCCCTTCGGGCGGCGTCACGGGCTTTCCGAAACCGAAACGGGAGAAAGGGCCCGCCTTCTGTCCGGGCCGCCATTCGGCAAGTTCATCGGCAAGATGCTGCAGCCGCGCCGCGATATGCGCCTGCGCCGCGTCCTCGGCAATTTCGCCGCGGGCGATCTTCTCGCGATAGGGAAGAAGCGGACCTGAACTCATGACCTGCCGGAAGGGAGGATGTCGTCTCCGCTCGTTATGAACGTCATGGCTTCAAACGGCAAGCACGAGACCTAGCCCGCCGACATCGCCCGCCACTGGTCGAGATAGGGTTCGATGGCGAGCGCCTTGTCTTCCTCGGAGAGCCGAATGCCAAAATAGGTCTCGAGGACCTCTGCAATTTCATCGGCGCTGTCGAGGATCCGCGTCTCGGCCTTGCCGTCGAGACCGCGGATCTTGAAGTCGCGGTTGAAGAGCGAGATCCACTTCCCTTCCTGAGGCCGGCCTGCGATCAGGAACTGAACGAAGATCGAGGAGGGATGGGTGGAAGTGTACCAGCTCGCCACTTCGTAGTCCGTGCGGCGGTGCGGCTCCAGCGTGAAGCGGTATATGGGCGTCCATTCGCCGGCAATCTTCGCCTGGAGTTCAAGCCCGTCCTCGTGTTCCAGAAGGCGGCGCGGCTCATGCGGCGTTTGCTGCTCGATACCCGTCTCGAGGCGGATTGGCCCCGTCATGGTAAGGCCACCGAAGCCGACATCGGCGAGGTAGCTCCCCTCCGGCAGCTCCACCCGCATCAGCATGTGCGAGCGGGCGGTATCGACCTCTTCCGGCGACATCCAGCGCACGCGGCCGATCAGCGTGGTGACATCGAAGCCGAGTTCGCGCAGCGCCGCGGCGAAGAGTGCGTTCACCTCGAAACAATAGCCGCCGCGCCTGTCCTGCACGAGCTTCTTCTGGAGTGAAGCGAGATCGAGATTGATCGGCCGCTTCGCCAGTACGTCGAGATTTTCGAACGGGATGGTAAGGGCGTGGGCGTGATGGATTGCCTTCAGCGTTTCAAGCGTCGGCACGCGCGGGCCCTCATAGCCGATACGCGAGAAATAGGCATCGAGATCGAGTTCCTGGCCGCTCATGTTGCGACTCCGTGAATGGGTGGTGGGGCTCATATAGGAATGGCGCCTCCCGAAGGAAGCGCCATTTCAGAAAATCGTGCCAGGGCCACTCACTTCATCGTCGGAATGACGAAGGAGGAACCTTCCTTCACACCACCGCTTGGCCAGCGTGAGGTAACGGTCTTGATCCGGGTCCAGAACTTCACGCCTTCTGGCCCGTGCTGGTTCGTGTCGCCGAAGGCCGAACGCTTCCAGCCGCCAAAGGTATGATAAGCGAGCGGCACGGGGATCGGCACGTTGATGCCGACCATGCCGACCTGCACGCGGGAGGCGAAGCTCCGCGCGGCATCGCCGTCCCGCGTGAAGATCGCGACGCCATTGCCATATTGGTGCTTGGTCGGCAACGCGGCGGCTTCTTCGAAATCCTTGGCGCGCACGATCTGCAGAACGGGGCCGAAAATCTCGTCCTTGTAGCTCTGCATCTCCGGCGTGACCTTGTCGAAGAGCGAACCGCCGAGGAAGAAACCGTTCTCATATCCCTGCAGCTTGAAGCCGCGGCCGTCGACCAGCAATTCCGCGCCTTCCTTCACGCCCATATCGATATAGGCGCTGACCTTGTCCATATGGGCCTTGCTGATGAGCGGACCATAGTCGCTGTCGGGCGCGGTGGAAATGCCGACCTTGAGAGACTGAACACGCGGCACGAGCTTTTCGACAAGACGGTCCGCCGTTTCCTCGCCGACGGGAACAGCAACGGAGATCGCCATGCAGCGCTCGCCCGCCGAACCATAGCCCGCGCCGATCAGATCGTTCACGACCTGATCCATATCGGCATCCGGCATGATGATCGCGTGGTTCTTCGCGCCGCCCATCGCCTGCACGCGCTTCCCATGCGCGGCGCCCGTCGCATAGACATATTCGGCGATGTTCGAGGAACCGACAAAGCTTACTGCCTGGATCACCGGGTCCGTTAGGATCGCATCGACCGCTTCCTTGTCGCCATTGACGACATTGAGCACGCCGGCAGGCGCACCCGCCTCCATCATCAGTTCGGCGAGGCGGAGCGGAACCGAAGGATCCTTCTCCGAAGGCTTGCAGATGAAGGTGTTGCCGCAGGCAATGGCAACGCCGAACATCCACATCGGGATCATGGCCGGGAAGTTGAATGGCGTGATGCCCGCGACGACGCCGAGCGGCTGACGCATCGAATACATGTCGATGCCGGGGCCGGCGCCTTCCGTGAACTCGCCTTTCATCAGGTGCGGGATGCCGCAGGCGAACTCGATCACCTCGAGCCCGCGTTGCACGTCACCCTTCGAGTCCGCGATGACCTTTCCGTGCTCGGAGGAAAGCATCTCGGCCAGTTCGTTCATGTTGGCTTCGAGAAGCCGCTTGAACTCGAACATGACACGGGCGCGGCGCTGCGGATTGGTCGCGGCCCATTCCGGAAAGGCCTTCGCCGCCGCTTCGACGGCACCGCGAAGCTCGGCCGCGGTCGCGAGCGGTGTCCGCGCCGTGATTTCGCCCGTGTTCGGGTTGGTCACATCGAGAAAGCGCCCGCTCTTGCCCTGGACATGCGCGCCGCCGATGAAATGTGTGAGCTCTCTGGCCATTCGTATCGTGCCGCGCGCCGCTTTCGCCGGCCGCGTCTCCCTGTTCGCCATGATGTCTGCCGGGCCTACTTAGCCCAGCGCGAGAGGGAACGGCAAGGCCTCTGTGGAGCGCCGCTACGCACCTGTCTCGGCAGCCGTTTCGGCACCGTTTCGAGCGTGACACACCGTCAACAAGCATAAAAGTTTTCCAGTAATTCACCGTTTCACGGTGGCATTTTGCCCCAAATCATCACTAACATTGCGATGGGCACCTGAAAGAACCGTGGGAGAACAAACGGGGGGCCTGATGTGGCCGCATCCACGCGGCCGGGGTGAAACCAAGGCGAAACGACCGCCAAGAGGAAAATACCATGTCCAACTTCATGAAGACCGCTATCGCCATTATCGTGATCGCGGTGGTTCTGGTGATCGGATACCGGATGATGAATCCGGAAGACGCGACCGTTCAGGACGCGATGGATCAGGCAGGCGAGGCCGCGACCGACGCTATGGAAGCGACGGGAGAGGCGGCGAGCGACGCCATGGATGCGGCCGAGGAAGCCGCCAGCGACGCCATGGGCGCCACCGAGGAAGCCGCCGAAGATGCCGCCGCAGCCACGGAAGAAGCCGCGGAAGACGCTTCGGAAGCAACCGGCGAAGCCATGGAAGACGCGGGCGCGGCCATGGAAGAAGCCGGCGAGGAAATGAGCGGCGAAGAGGCTCCGGCCGAGGAAGCCGCACCGGCGGAAGAAGAGAAGGCGGCGGAGTAACCTGCCCTCTCCTTTCACGGATGAAAATTGGGCCCGCGCTTTAAGGCGCGGGCCTTTTTCATTCGGCGGGTTGCGGCGAAGCCCCAAACCAGCGGGTACGAAGCCAGAGCGCAACACTGACCAGCGCGATCAGAACCGGCACTTCGACCAGGGGGCCGATGACGGTTGCGAAGGCGACGGGCGAGGCGATGCCGAAAGCGGCGATCGCGACCGCGATGGCAAGCTCGAAATTATTGCTCGCCGCGGTGAAGGAAAGCGAGACGGTGCGCGGATAGTCCGCACCAAGCAGCCGGCTCATCGCGAAACTCACCAGAAACATGATGAGGAAATAGAGCGCGAGCGGAACCGCGATGCGAAGTGCATCGAGCGGCAAGGCGAGAACCGTTTCCCCCTTCAGAGCGAACATGACGCCGATGGTGAAGAGGAGCGCGACGAGCGTAAGCGGGGCGATGCGCGGCACGAAGCCGTTGTCGTAGCGCTCCGCTCCGATGCGCGGCCGCACGAAACGCCGCGTGAGATAGCCGGCCGCAAAGGGCACGCCGAGATAAAGGAAAACCGCGCCCGCGATGACCCAGAAACTCACGTTGACGATCTGCCCTTCGAGTCCGAAGAAGGGTGGCAGAACGGCAAGGAAGAACCAGGCATAGACGCTGAAAAAGACGAGCTGGAACAGACTGTTGAAGGCAACGAGCGCCGCCACGTATTCGTTGCTGCCTCGCGCGAGCTGGTTCCAGACGATGACCATGGCGATACAACGCGCAAGTCCGATGAGAATGAGACCCGTCATGTAGGCAGGTTCGTCGCTCAGGAAGAGAACGGCGAGACCGAACATGAGAAAAGGCCCGATCAGCCAGTTCTGAACGAGCGACAGAAGAAGTACCTTCCGGTCCTCGAAGATGCGCGGCAGTTCCTCGTAGCGCACGCGCGCAAGCGGCGGATACATCATCAGCAGAAGACCCGCTGCGATAGGCAGGTTCGTCGTGCCGACGGAGAGACCTTCAAGCGCGGCGGGAAGCGCGGGCCAGGCGGTTCCGAGCGCAGTGCCGGCCGCCATCGCCAGAAAGATCCAGAGCGTGAGCCAGCGGTCGAGAAAGCCGAGACGGCGCGGAGATGCTTCGCTCATCAGCTCGCCTTTGCCGGATCGCGGCCGATCTCGTCGATACGCTTCTGCAATGCGAGTTTGTCGAGCGAGCGGAGCGGCAGGTTCGTGAAGATGTCGATGCGCGCCCTTATTTGGCGGAATACGTCAAGGAAGATCGCGCGCTTCTCGGCATCGCTTCCCTCGAAGGCAGCCGGATCGGCGAAAGGCCAATGCGCCGTCATCGGCTGCCCCGGCCAGATCGGACAGACTTCGCCCGCCGCATTGTCGCAGACGGTGAAGACGAAGTTCATCTTCGGCGCGCCGGGAGCGGCGAACTCGTCCCATGATTTCGACCGCAATCCTTCGACGGGAATGCGCGCCGTACGAAGCACATCGAGCGCATACGGATTGACGGTGCCGCCGGGGTGGCTGCCCGCGCTATAGGCCTTGAAGCGCTTCTCCGGCAGCGAGTTCATATAGGCTTCCGCCATGATGCTGCGCGCCGAATTGCCGGTGCAGAGGAAAAGGACGTTCCAGGTTTCGCTGTCGCCGCTCATGGCGCTTTACTCCGTAAGGGGATGATCTAGCAGCAAGTTGAGACAGGCGTCGCTTCCGCTTTCGGCGCGGAGCAGCCGCAGGCCTGCGCATCCTTTTCCGTCACATCGAGCCTTTCCAGCTCCGGGCCCGAGCCGAATTCATCCATCTGGTGCATGGTGAAGAAGGCTTCCCAGCGCACGCCGTCGGGATCGGCCGTCCAGCTCTTTTCCGACTTGTGGTAGCAGCAGGTCGTGACGCCTTCCGGCAGGTAAGGGGCTTCCGCTTCCTTCAGCCTGCTGAAGATCGGTTCGAGTTCTTCTTGGCTCTCCACCTGAATGCCCGCATGGGAGAAGCCGATTTCGCCCGAAAGCGACTCCACGACAAAGTTTACGCGCGGATCGTCGAGCATCCATTTCGCGTAACCGGGACGGCGAACGGACGGCTCTGCGCCGAACAGCGTCGAATAGAACAGCACCGACTTTTCGAGATCCTTCACGCCGAAACTCACATGCAGACGCTTCATGATGCGCACTCCTTTTCGCGGATTGTGGCGCCGCCCGGCGCGCATGGGGACAAGCTTCCGCAAGCGCCCTGGCAGCAATCGTCGAGCAGATAACCGGTGAGACCGAGCATGGCGGAGAGGTCCGCCTTGTAGATGAGGGAGCGGCCCTCGCGGCGCTGAAGGATGAGCCCGGCATGGGTGAGCTCCTTCAGGTGGAAGGACAAGGTGGCGGGCGCGACGCCGAGCACACCCGCGATCTCGCCGGCCGCAAGCCCGCCGCGCCCTTCCTCCGGCGAATGGGCGCGGACGAGGGCGCGGAAGATCGCGAGACGCGTTTCCTGCGCGAGGGCGGAGAGGGTTGAGATGGCGGCTTCCATTTCCATATTTCGATAAATATCAAAATATTATCCGGAGTCAAGGCCGGAAGCGAAAGCGGGGACAAGGAAAGGCCGCGCCGGGGATAAACCGGGCCGACCGTCATCGAAACGTCATAAAAACGTCATGAAAACCGGGAGATGTCCTCGCAAAAAACTTGTCCCCGTTTTGCCCCCCTGCGACGCATCCGCCCCGGACACCCACCCCCAGGACATCCACCTGAGGACACCCATCTGAGGACGGGGGAAAAATTTCGCGCCGCCGCGACGGAAAAGAAATCCCCGTCCGTTTGAGAAAGCAGGCGGGCGCTGGATTCCCCCTCCCCTCCGGCCCGCCTTTCCTCCCGGCGTCAGCATCCCTCAAGAGCCGACGCCACGGCCCGTGCCGCTCCTCCCCCCTCATGTACCTCATGGGCGAGCGGCGCGGGCCGGCCTCGCCTGCCCGCCCGCACACTATCCGCCTACGAACTATCATGTCGCGTTCGGCAAAGCCTGCTATTCTGCACCGAAGTCAATCGGGCGGGAAAAGACGATGATCGTGATAACGGGCACCGCACGGATCGCAGAGGCAAACCGCGCCGAGTTCGAGAAGGTGGCGGAGCGCCAGGTGTGCCTGTCGCGCAAGGAGCCGGGCAACATCACCTATGGCTGCTTCGAGGACCGGCTGGAGCCCGGACGTTTCTTCTTCTACGAGGAATGGAAGGACCGCGCCGCCGTCGAGTTTCATTTCGCGCGAGACTATTGCCACGAGTTCATGGACGCCGCGCGACGGCTCGCGGAAACGGAACCGGAGATCAATGTCCGCGAGGTCATGGTGAAGGAGGGGTAAACCGTCCGGATGCGGAATGATCGGCGATCTTCACCTTCCGTTCAGACGGCCCATGCCATGCTCCTCCCATGCCGCGACCCTCATTGAACCGATTTGCGGCTTCGAGACTCGAACAACGGCTGAGGCCCCGGCTCGCATTGACTTGCCCCGGCACATCCTCCGCCCTCCCTCTACGGAACCCGGCGCGCCCCTTGAGAAGATAGTGGCGGCCGGGGTTTCTGTTACGCTGTGCCGGACAACAGGGAGGGAGCCTGCCCATGATCCGCCGTCTCGCCGCTTTCGCCGCCTTGCTTCTGCTGACCGGCTGCCTGGTTTCCGATGGCGATCTGATCTCGCCCGGCGAGGCCGACTTTCCGGTCGAGGACGGAACGCGCTTCACGGTCTATGCCCTGGACGAGAGTGGCGAGCGCGCCGACGAACCGCCGGAGCAGGCAACCGTCACGGTGAAGGACGGCCGCTACCTCATGGACATGGGCGAGGAAAGCAAGCTCTTCGCCGGACTGATGAAGGAAATCGGGCCGGAACTCTATGCCGTGATGATCCGCGAGGCGGACCAGACGAACGGCAATTTCTATGCGCTGATGGAGCGCGACGGCACGTCTTGGAAGCGCTGGGGCATGGTCTGCCCTGATTTCGTATCGCTGGTCGAGGAGGAAGGCATGGCGCTTGCCGATTTCGGCATGGTCGTGCGGAACAGCGATTGCGTGGCGACGGATTTCGAGGATCTGAAGAAGGCGCTCCTCTTTGCGCATGAGCGGCAGGCGCCCGATGCGGAGTATGTGGCGGAGTGACGTCCCGGCCGCAGAATCCATGACTTCACACTCATGTGTTATCCCGGCGAAAGCCGGGACCCACCCAGCCTTCGCCGAAGCGAAGCTCCGGCTTCGCGCAGGCAGGTCGCAATTCGAATTGCCGCAGCTTGCGATGCGGATGATCCGCAACGCCGCACGCCCACGCTCAAGCCGCTCTTGCTGAGGGAACCAATGGGTCCCGGCTTTCGCCGGGATGACACTTTTGGATTGGGAAAGGCAGAAGAGAAAAGGCCGCCCGGAGGCGGCCTTTGATTTTGCAGAGATCGTTTTCTTTAAGCCTGACGCTCCACCATCATCTTCTTGATTTCCGCGATGGCCTTGGCGGGGTTCAACCCCTTCGGGCAGGTCTTCGCGCAATTCATGATGGTGTGGCAGCGATAGAGGCGGAAGGGATCTTCGAGGTCGTCGAGGCGCTCGCCCGTCGCCTCGTCGCGGCTGTCGATGAGCCAGCGATAGGCCTGGAGCAGCGCGGCGGGGCCCAGGTAGCGGTCGCCGTTCCACCAGTAGGACGGGCAGGAGGTCGAGCAGCAGGCGCAGAGAATGCACTCGTAGAGACCGTCGAGCTTCTCGCGGTCCTCGTGGGATTGGCGCCATTCCTTTTCCGGCGTCGGCGACTTCGTCTGCAGCCAGGGCTCGATGAAGGCGTGCTGCGCATAGAAATTGGTGAGGTCCGGCACGAGGTCCTTGATCACCGGCATGTGCGGCAGCGGATAGATCTTCACATCGCCCTTCACCTCGTCGATGCCCTTGGTGCAGGCGAGCGTGTTCGCGCCGTCGATATTCATGGCGCAGGAACCGCAGATGCCTTCGCGGCAGGAACGGCGAAAGGTGAGCGTCTGGTCGATCTCGTTCTTGATCTTGATGAGCGCGTCGAGAACCATCGGGCCGCACTTGTCGAGATCGACTTCATAGGTGTCGATGGTCGGGTTCTTCCCGTCGTCGGGCGACCAGCGATAGACGCGGAAGCGCTTGACGTTTTTCGCATCCGGCGAGGCCTTGAAGGTCTTGCCCTCGCTCATCGTGGAATTTTTCGGCAGTCGGAACTGGACCATGATCTAGACCCTTATACGCGGCTCAGTAAACGCGCGCCTTCGGCTTGATGTATTCGATGTCGTTGGAAAGCGTGTAGGCATGCACCGGACGGTAGTCGATGGCGGGCTTGCCCTTGTCGTCGACCCAGCACAGCGTGTGCTTCATCCAGTTTTCGTCGTCGCGGTCCGGGAAGTCCTCGCGGGCATGGGCGCCGCGGCTTTCCTGACGGTTGACCGCGCCTTCGACGGTCGCGACCGCCTGCACGATGAGATTGTCGAATTCGAGCGTCTCGATGAGGTCCGAATTCCAGATCAGCGAGCGGTCGGTGACGCGGATATCCGGAATGCCGGAAACGACATCGGCGATGCGCTTCTGACCGGAGACGAGCGTTTCGCCCGTGCGGAAGACGGCGACGTCTTCCTGCATGGCGCGCTGCATCTTGAGGCGGAGTTCGGCGGTGGGCGTCGAGCCCTTGGCGTTGCGGAACTTGTCGAGGCGCGCGATGGCATTGTCGCCCGCGCCTTTCGCGAGTTCCGGCTGGCGCTGACCGGGCGAGACGAGCTCGGCGGCGCGAAGGCCCGCCGCGCGGCCGAAGACCACGAGGTCGATGAGCGAGTTGGAACCGAGACGGTTCGCGCCGTGAACCGACACGCAGGCCGCTTCGCCGATCGCCATGAGGCCCGGCACGACCGTATCCGGATTGCCGTTCTTCAGCGTCAGCACCTCGCCGTGGAAGTTCGTCGGAATGCCGCCCATGTTGTAGTGGACGGTGGGCAGGACCGGGATCGGCTCCTTCGTGACATCGACGCCCGCGAAGATGCGCGCCGACTCCGAAATGCCCGGCAGGCGCTCGGCGAGGATCGCGGGATCGAGATGGTCGAGGTGAAGGAAGATGTGGTCCTTCTCCGCGCCGACGCCGCGGCCTTCGCGGATTTCGACCGTCATCGAACGCGAGACGACGTCGCGGGACGCAAGGTCCTTCGCCGACGGCGCATAGCGCTCCATGAAGCGCTCGCCCTCGGAATTGGTGAGATAGCCGCCCTCGCCGCGCGCACCCTCGGTGATGAGGCAGCCCGCGCCATAGATGCCGGTCGGGTGGAACTGGACGAACTCCATGTCCTGGAGCGGCAGCCCGGCGCGCAAGACCATCGCGTTGCCGTCGCCGGTGCAGGTGTGGGCGGAAGTCGCCGAGAAATAGGCGCGGCCGTAACCGCCCGTCGCGAGAATGACGAGCGAGGCGCGGAAGCGGTGCACTTCGCCAGTCGCCATGTCGAGCGCGACGACGCCGCGGCATTGGCCCTCATCGTCCATGATGAGGTCGATGGCGAAATATTCGATGTAGAACTCGGCCTTGTGGCGAACCGACTGGCCGTAAAGCGTGTGCAGGATCGCATGGCCCGTGCGGTCGGCGGCGGCGCAGGTGCGCTGCGCGATGCCTTCGCCGAAATTCGTGGTCATGCCGCCGAAGGGGCGCTGATAGATCTTGCCTTCTTCCGTGCGGGAGAAGGGCACGCCGAAATGCTCGAGCTCATAGACGGCTTCGGGCGCCTGGCGGCAGAGATATTCGATGGCGTCCTGGTCGCCGAGCCAGTCGGAACCCTTCACCGTGTCGTACATGTGCCAGCGCCAGTCGTCCGGCCCCATATTGCCGAGCGAGGCGGAGATGCCGCCCTGCGCCGCGACGGTGTGGCTGCGGGTCGGGAACACCTTGGTGATGTTCGCCGTGCGAAGGCCCTTTTCGACGCAGCCGAGCGTGGCGCGAAGGCCCGCGCCGCCGGCGCCGACGACAACGACGTCGAATGTGTGATCGTGGAATTCGTAATCAGCCGTCATGACGTGGTCTCGACGCTTTGAAGGAACGGGATCAGACGCCGAAGCCGATCTTCGCGACTGCATAGATGCAGGCGAGACCGACGGCGTAGGAGAAGAAGAAGTTGCCGATCAGGGCGAGGCTGCGAAGGCGCTCGCCCGTCACATAGTCCTCGATGACGATCTGCATGCCGATGCGCATATGCATGATCGCGGCGACGACGAGGAGAAGCGCTGCGATGGCGACCAGCGGATTGCCGAGCCAGGCGCGCGCCGTCTCATAGTCGGCACCGACAAGCGAGACGAGAAAACCGATGAAGAAGAGGAAGAGCGGCACCATGGCGATGGCCGTCATGCGCTGGCGGATGTGATCGCCCGTACCGGACTTTGCGGACCCATGAGCGCGGACGCGGGCAAGCGGCGTGCGCATATCCTTGTTCGAAGCGGACATCAGATCACCCCCCGCATGGAGAAGACGACGGCCCAGACGGCGACCGTGCCGGCGAGCGCGGCGAAGACCGCCAGCCAGCTCATGATGTCGGCCGATTTGTTGTTCAGCCCCACGATCTCATCCCAGAAGAGATAGCGGATGCCGCCAAAGAGATGATGCAGCAGCGCCCAGGTGAACCCGATGAGAACGAACTGGCCGAACCAGTGATCCGCGACCGAGCGGAAGACGGCATAGGCTTCGGGGCCGGTCGCCGTTGCGATCAGCCACCAGGCGACAAGCGCCGTGCCCGCATAAAGCGCGACGCCGACGATGCGATGCAGGATCGACATCGCCATGGTGATCGTGAAGCGATAGATCTGGAGATGCGGAGAGAGCGGCCTCTCTACGGCTTGTCGCTGTTCAGCCATCCGAAGAACCCCATTCGGGCAACAGGAAGAGAGCGGGACCCGGGCGGACCCGCCATGTGTTGTCCCGTTGTTTATCGCGCGGCGGCGCACATGGCAAATCTCCTTACGCACCTGTCCGGCAAGCGGTTCGGCCGCGAACGCGCAAAGGGATTTGCGCGAAACGGGCAAGCGAAAAGCGCCCGAAAACGCTGGGGCAAAGACCTTCCCGCAAAGCGCTTTGCGTTTAACTGCGAAGCCTTCGCAACTGGCAAAAGGCATGATGAAGGCCGGTTTGAAAGCGAGGACGGCGCGCATGAACACGCAAACGATTCCCGGCCTGCTGCCGGGCGGCGAAACGCCGCTCGAAAGGGCGACGCGGGTGCTGACGGAACAGCCCTTTTCCGTGCTGGTGGGAGCGAAGGTCGGAACGGTCGAACGCGGACGGGCGGAACTCAGCGTCGAGAACCGCCGGGACCTCACCCAGAACAATGGTTACATCCATGGCGGCGTGATCGGCTATCTGGCCGACAATGCGTCAGGCTGCGCCGCCTCGACCGTGCTGCCGGAAGGCGCGGTGAGCCTCGTCACCTCCGAATACAAGCTGAACCTGCTGCGGCCCGCCGTGGGACGGCGCGCGATCGCACGCGGCGAGGTCGTGAAGGCGGGGCGGCGGCAATGCGTGGTCGAGACGAAAGTCACCTGCGCGGACGACGAGGGAGACGAAAAACTCGTCGCAATCTGCCTTGCGACGCTCGCCTATATCTATCCGGCGGACGCCTGAGGCTCAGCCGAGCGGGGGATTTTCGGTGAGCGAGGCGGGCGGCACGCCATGGCCGATATCGAGCCAGTGCCAGAGCGTCGAATGCTCGATGCGCGAAAGGCCGGGAAGCTCGTCGAAGGGCTTCGACTCGAAATTGACGAAGATGCCGATATGGTCGGCCGGGCCGCCCGATTTGGAAATCGGCAGGATCGTGTATTCGTAATTGATGGAACCGCCTTCGGCCGTGGTCGCGGGCGTGCACTGCCACAGCCCGCAAGGCTGCGCGAGGCACGCCATGACGCAATCATAGGCATGCTGCCGGATCGCGGGATCGGCGAGCGTCAGATAATCGATGCCGGTGAGATCCTGACCGAAGAAATCGCGGAAGCCCGAGCCCGTGAGACGGAAGGGAAGCGAGACGGCGGCGGGATCGGGCTCGATGATCGCGAACCAGGGCGCGAAGGGCGCAAAGCGGCGGAGATCGATCGCGCTGCGCGCCGGCACGGAGGATGCTCCGCGCGAGGCCTCCCAGGCCTGCTGAAAGGCAGTGCTTTCGGGCGAGCGCATGTCCATGCCGCATCCCGTTTCCGATTGGCTGTTCGTTCCTGAAGAAAGCATTTGCCCCGCCCTTCGCCTTCGACCTTCTCATGCGCGGCGTAAACCGCCCCCTAACGCCGGTTCAGCGCCTCGGCATCAGCGCCCAGTAGTCGAGGTCGAGAATGACGCCCTCTTCATAGCCTTTTTCCCTTGCGCCCGGGAACTCGCCACAAGGCTTATCTTTCGTGGCGAATGTGCGAATGCGCAGCGCGCCGAGATCGTCGCGCCCCTTCACTTCCGCCTTGTCGAGAATTTCCGACCAGGCGAAGACCGTATCGCCGCCGAAGCAGGGGGCGACATGACGCCCGCCATTGATGGCGGCAATTAAAACCGCATTGCCGAGCCCGTTGAAGGAGAGCGCACGAGCAAGCGAAATGACATGGCCGCCATAGATGAGGCGGCGGCCGAAGCGGCCCTTGCCTTCCGTATACTGATTGAAATGGACCTTCGCGGTGTTCTGATAGAGCCGCGTCGCCATCATGTGTTCGGCTTCCTCGATGGTGATGCCGTCCACATGGTCGATCTTTTCGCCCTTCTCGTAATCGTCCCAGAGATGGGGCGAGCCGGAGGCGACCGTGTCGAAGCTCTTGAAGGAGGTGCCTTGAGGCGCCACGAGATGTTCCGCGCCGACGGCGGCGGGCAGATGCGGCACGTCTTCTTCCGGCGCAGGGGAAGACTTGTCGCGCTTCCTCACCATCACCCAGCGCACATAGTCGAGGACGATCTCGTCCTTCTGGTTGCGGCCCGTGGAGCGGACATAGACGACGCCCGTCTCGCCATTGGAATTTTCCTTGAGGCCGATCACCTTCGATTCCGTCGAGATCGTGTCGCCGGGAAAGACCGGCTTCAGGAACCGGCAATCGGCATAGCCGAGATTGGCCACAGCATTGAGCGAGATGTCCGGCACCGTCTTGCCGAAGACGATATGGAAGGCGAGCATGTCGTCGACGGGCGCCGTCTTGTAACCGGCATGCCGCGCGACTTCCGCCGAGGATTGCAGCGAGAAGCGCGAACCGAACAGCGCCTGATAGAGCGCGACATCGCCTTCGCTCACCGTGCGCGGCGTCGCGTGACGGAGAACGCGTCCGACCTTGAAGTCCTCGAAATAATTGCCCTCATTGGTCTTCGCGTTCGTTCCGCTCATTCGCCGTCTCCATTCCTGCGCGCGCCGTCGAAGGCAATGCCGAGCGCAACGCCGATTCCAATGCCGAGCGCAATGCCCATGCCGATGTTGTCCATAGCTACGCCGATGCCCGTGCCGATACCAATGCCACAGGCAATTCCCGCCGCCATGCTGCTGTCCTTCACGATGGCCTCCTGTCAGCTGGCCTTTTCAAGCTCCGCGATCGCATCCGCGATGGCGACCGTTCGCCGCGCGATGTCGGCATGCAGGATCTCGACCATGCGCCCATCGACCTTCAGCACGCCCTTGCCCTTGTTCTCCGGCAGCTCGAAAGCCTCGATGGTCTTCCGCGCGAAGGCGACCGTTTCCGGGTCCGGCGAGAAGATCTCGTTGCAGGGCCCGACCTGGGAAGGATGAATGAGCGTCTTGCCGTCGAAGCCCATATCCGCGCCCTGGCGGCAAATGGCGGCGAAGCCTTCCTCGTTCTTGATGTCGTTATAGACGCCGTCGAGGATGACGAGACCATAGGCCCGCGCAGCGACGAGCGCGAGGCCGAGCGAGGTCATCATGGGGACACGGTCCGGCGTATGGGCCGCGCGAAGCTCCTTGGCGATATCGTTCGTGCCCATGACCCAGACCGACATGCGGCTGCCCGGCTCCCGCGCCTTCTGCGCTATGGACTGGATGTTGAGCGTCGCGAGCGGCGTCTCGATCATGCACCAGAGCTGGATATTGCCCTTCGCGCCCGCATCGTTAAGCGCCTCCTCGGCGCGCTCGACATCGGCGGCGGAGTTGATCTTCGGGACGAGGATCGCATCGGGCGCGGCGGCGACGGCCGCCTTGATGTCTTCCGCGCCCCAGGGCGTATCGAGGCCGTTCACGCGAATGACGATTTCGCGCTTGCCGTAACCGCCCTGCTTCACCGCGGCGCAGACCTGGGTGCGCGCCTCTTCCTTGGCATCCGGCGCCACCGCATCCTCGAGATCGAGGATCAGCGCATCGGCCGGGATCTCCCTCGCCTTTTCGAGAGCGCGGGCATTGGAACCCGGCATGTAGAGAACGCTGCGGCGCGGACGGGCGGCGATATCGGCCATGAAACTGTCTCCTTCGGGGAATTGCGAAGGGACACTATAAAGGCCGGCGCCGCCTGTGAAGCGTCAAAGTGAAAGAGGTGGCACGGGCGGCGGGACCTAGCTCGCGATCCGGCGCTCTTCATGCAGGATGCGGGTGTGCGGCATGCGAATGGTGATGATGGTGCCGATGCCGGGTTCGGATTCGACCACAAGCGTCGCGCCATGCATCCGGGCGAGCGCGCGGGTGAGCGGCAGGCCGAGGCCCGTGCCTTCCGTCGAATAGATGGAACTGTCCTTGCCGATCTGGCGGAAGGGCTCGAAAGCGACCGGAATATCCTTCTTTTCCATGCCGACGCCCGTATCCGACACGCGGAAGGCCATGCGCTGGTCCGGCTCCATGAAGGCGGCAAGTTCGATATTGCCGCCCTGGGGCGTGAACTTGACCGCATTGGAGACGAGATTGAGCAGGATCTGGCGGAGCGCCCGCTTGTCCGCCGAGAGAAGCGGCATACCATCCTCTACCGTCACGGTGAGGTTCACCCCTGCCTCGTCCGCGCGGTGGCGCATCATCCGCTCGCAGCTCGCGACGACATCGAGCACTTCAAGCTCCTCCTCATAGAGCTCGTAGCGGTCGGCCTCGATCTTGGAGAGGTCGAGAATATCGTTGATGAGGCTGAGAAGATGGCTCGAGGACTTGTGGATGTCGCCGACATAATCCTTGTAGCGCTCGTTCTCCATCGGCCCGAAGAGCTCGCCGTTCATCACCTCCGAGAAGCCGATGATGGCATTGAGCGGCGTCCTCAGTTCATGGCTCATATTGGCGAGGAACTGGGATTTGGAGGCGTTGGCGAGTTCGGCAGCATCGCGCGCATCGCGCAATTCATTCGCCGTCTGCTCGCGGATGCGCACCTCGCTGTTGAACTTGTCGAGCACGAGATTGTAGCGGCTCGCCATCTCGCCTGCTTCCGTGAAGGGCTCGACGGGAAGAGGCTTCGAGAAATCGCCGCGCGCAGCCTGCGCTTCCATCGCGCCCAGCACGTCGAGAAGCGCGGAGGAGGCGCCATGTTCGGCGATGTTGAGGCCGATGCGTTCGGCATCCGACGAGACGCGCAGCGGCAGGAAACGGTCCACGATGCGAAGCACCAGATAGGCGACGCCGAAGGCGAAGACGCCCGCCGCCACGACGCCGAGCGCCTGCACGCCGAGTTGCTCGAGGCGCGTATGGCCGCCCGGAAATAGCGAGACATCGCCGAAAAGGGCGACCGCCAGTGTGCCCCAGACCCCGGCGGCAAGATGGACCGGCACGGCATCGACCGCGTCGTCGATTTCAAGCCGGGCGAGAACATGGCTCGCGAGATAGCAGATGAGCCCTCCGCCCGCGCCGATGAGAACCGCGCTGGACGTGGAGACGATGTGGCAATTGGCGGTGATGGCGACGAGGCCGGCGAGAATGCCGTTGAGCGCGGTCTGCACTTCCGGAAGACCGTTCCGGACCCAGCTCACCGCCGTGACCGCGATGCCGCCCGCCGCCGCCGCAAGCATCGTATGGACGAGGATGTAGGGCACGCTCGCATTGAGCGCGAGCGTGGAACCGCCATTGAAGCCGAACCAGCCGATCCAGAGCAGGAACATGCCGAGAGTGGCCATCGGCATATCATGCGGTTCGATCCGCTTGCCGCCATGCCCGAAGCGGCCGATGCGGGGACCGAGCACGAGGATCGCGGCAAGCGCAATCCAGCCGCCGACACTGTGAACGACGGTCGAACCGGCGAAATCGACGAAGCCGCGCTGCTCGAGCCACCCCGCCGGCTGACCTTCGAGGATGCCGCCCCAGGCCCAGTGGCCGAAGACGGGATAGATCGCCATGGAAAGAATGGCCGCGGTGATGACATAGCCGCGAAAGCTCATGCGCTCCGCGACCGCGCCCGAGACGATGGTCGTGGAGGTCGAGCAGAAGGCGAGCTGAAAGAAGAAGAAGACCATGATCCAGGCGGTATTGCCCATGCCGCCCGCGGAAGCCTCGAAGGCGAAACCGGAACCGCCGAGAAGGCCCATATAGCTCGCGCCGAACATGAGCCCGAAGCCGACAAGCCAGAAGCCCATGCCCGCGACGCAGAAGTCGAGCACGTTCTTGATCGCGACGTTGATGGAGTTCTTCGCGCGGACGAAGCCGCTTTCGAGACAGGCGAAACCGGCCTGCATCAGAAGCACGAGAATCGTGCAGACCAGCACCCAGATCGTATCGACAGATTGCGCGACGCTACTCACAACTCGCCCCCGGTTGTCCTACGTGACGAAGGGAGTATCGAGGTGAAAGGTAAATTTTCTATCGGGGTACAGAAAAAGAATGCGCGAAAAACGGCGGAAACCCTGCACATATTTTGTGCAGGGTTTATCGGAGGGTTAACGCCGGAAAGTCAGGGGACGGAGCAAGATTCCCGTCCGCCGTTCAGGCTGCCTTTTTCAGATAGCGCGCGCCGAGAATTTCCGCGATCTGCACGGCATTGAGCGCCGCGCCCTTGCGGAGATTGTCCGAGACGACCCAGATGTTGAGGCCGTTCTCGATGGTCGGGTCGACGCGGATGCGGCTGATATAGGTCGCATATTCGCCGACGCATTCGACCGGCGTGACATAGCCGCCATCTTCATGCTTGTCGACGACGAGGCAGCCCGGCGCCTCGCGCAGGATGTCGCGCGCTTCCTCGTCCGAGATCGGCCGCTCGAACTCGATATTGACCGCTTCCGAATGACCGACGAAGACGGGCACGCGGACGCAGGTGGCCGTCACCTTGATCTTCGGGTCGAGGATCTTCTTCGTCTCGGCCGTCATCTTCCATTCCTCCTTGGTCTGGCCGTCTTCCATGAAGACGTCGATATGAGGAATGACGTTGAAGGCGATCTGCTTGGTGAAGTTGTGCGCTTCGATATCGTCATTGACGAAGATGGCGCGCGTCTGCGTGAAGAGCTCGTCCATCGCCTCCTTGCCCGCGCCCGAGACCGACTGATAGGTCGATACGACGACGCGGCGGATGCCGGCCGCCTCATGCAGCGGCTTCAGCGCGACGACCATCTGCGCCGTCGAGCAGTTCGGATTGGCGATGATGTTCTTCTTCGTATAGCCGGCGATGGCGGCGGCATTCACTTCCGGCACGATGAGCGGCACGTCGGCATCCATGCGCCACTTCGACGAATTGTCGATGACGACGCAGCCCTTGGCCGCGATCTTGGGCGCCCATTCGGCCGACATTTCGCCCGAGGTGGCCATGAGGCAGATATCCGTGCCCTCGAAATTATAGGTTTCGAGCGCCTTCACCTTCAGGTTCCGCTCGCCATAGGACACTTCCGTGCCCTGGCTGCGGCGCGAGGCGAGCGCCACGACCTCGTCGGCCGGGAACTCGCGCTCGGCGAGGATATTGAGCATTTCGCGGCCCACATTGCCCGTGGCACCGAGGACGGCAACCTTGTAGCCCATGATGTCTCTCCAGTGTCCCGCCGATCGCGGTCAGGACCTCTTGCCTTCATTCAGGATGCTCAGGATCGTCTCCATCACACCTTCGGTATTTCCGAGCACGTCGTTGTTCCAGTATCTAAGTACGCGGTAGCCATTTTCCACGAACCATTCGTCCCGGCGCCGGTCATGCGCAATCCCCGCATCCATCCCGTGCTGACCACCATCGACCTCGATAATGATCCTGGCGGAATAACAGAGAAAATCGGCGACATAGGGTCCGACCGGACATTGCCGCCGGAAATGAAAGCCCTCGCGCTTCATGTCTTTCAGATAGAGCCAGAGCCTCCGCTCCGCCTCCGTCTGGTTTCGTCTCAAATGCCGCGCCCGTTCATCTGCCATGGCTCGCATTCTGGCATGGAACAAAACAAGTCACATCTTCACCTCCCCCTTGCGGGGAGGTCGAGAAATCGACGCGTCAGCGGCGGTTTCTCGGGTGGGGGGCTCGGCATCCCATCAACTCGCCAATCTCATCGAGTTTGTTGAGCGCTGCGGACCCCCACCCCAAAAATCGCGCTTCTCGACGATTTTTGGGCCTCCCCGCAAGGGGGAGGCGAGCGGCTTATCCGTTCAGCCTGGTGAGCGCCGCGAGGATCGCGTCGCCCATCTCTTTCGTGCCGACTTTCTTCATGCCCGGCTGCATGATGTCGCCTGTGCGCAAGCCATCGGCGAGGACGGTGTCGACGGCTTTTTCGAGCAGGTCGGCATCGGCGCCAAGTTCGAAGGTGTAGCGAAGCGCCATGGCGAAACTGAGGATCGAGGCGATCGGGTTCGCGGCACCCTGTCCCGCGATATCCGGCGCACTCCCATGCACCGGCTCATACATCGCGCAGGCCTTGCCGGAAGCATCCTTCGCGCCGAGCGAGGCGGAAGGCAGCATGCCGAGCGAGCCCGTGAGCATGGAGGCGATGTCGGAGAGGACGTCGCCGAAGAGATTGTCGGTGACGATGACGTCGAACTGCTTCGGATTGCGCACGAGCTGCATGGCGCAATTGTCGGCAAGCATGTGCTCGAGCTTCACATCCGGGAATTTCTCGGCATGGAGCTTCTTCACTTCCTCGTACCAGAGGACGCCGGACTTCATGACGTTGCGCTTCTCGACCGACATGACGCGGTTGTCGCGCTTCTTCGCGAGGTCGAAGGCGACTTCCGCGATGCGCCGGATTTCGCTCGTCGTATAGACCTGCGTGTCGACGCCGCGCCGCTCGCCATTGCCGAGATCGGTGATTTCCTTCGGCTCGCCGAAATAGACACCGCCGGTGAGCTCCCGCACGATCATGATGTCGAGACCCTCGACGATCTCGCGCTTCAGCGAGGATGCATCCGCGAGCGCCGCGAAGCAGAGCGCGGGGCGGAGGTTCGCGAAGAGTTCGAGATCCTTGCGGAGGCGCAGCAGGCCCGCTTCCGGGCGGCCTTCGTAAGGCACGTTATCCCACTTCGGACCGCCGACCGCGCCGAGGAGAACGGCATCGGCCTTCTTCGCCTTCTCGACCGTCTCGTCCGTCACCGCGACGCCATGCGCGTCGTAGCAGCAGCCGCCGACAAGCTCGTTCTCGATTTTCGCGTCGAACTTGCGGTTGTCGTTGAACCAGCCGATGACGCGCTCGACTTCGCCCATGACTTCCGGGCCGATGCCGTCGCCGGCGACGATGAGAATGTTTCTTGTCATTTGCGTTCTTTTCTTGCGGAGGTCAGACGGCAATCAGAGCCAGGGCTGTTCGGCTTCGAGCTTCTTTTCGAAGCTGGCAATCTCGGCTTCCTTTTTCAGCGTGAGGCCGACGCCGTCGAGACCTTCGAGCAGGCAGTGCTTGCGGAAAGGGTCGATGTCGAACTTGATGACGCCGCCATCGGGCCCGCGAATTTCCTGGGCTTCGAGATCGACAGTGATGATGGCATTGGAGCCGCGCTCCGCATCGTCCATCAGCTTGTCGACTTCTTCCTGCGGCAGAACGATGGGCAGAATGCCGTTCTGGAAGCAGTTGTTGTAGAAGATGTCGGCGAAGGAGGGTGCGATCACGCAGCGGATGCCGAAATCGAGAAGCGCCCAGGGCGCGTGCTCGCGCGACGAACCGCAACCGAAATTCTCGCCCGTGACGAGGATCTGCGCATTGCGATAGGCAGGCTTGTTCAGCACGAAATCGGGAATCTCGTTGCCCTTGTCGTCATAGCGCATCTCGTCGAAGAGATTCTTGCCGAGACCCGTGCGCTTGATCGTCTTCAGGAACTGCTTCGGGATGATCATGTCGGTATCGACATTGATGATCGGCAGCGGCGCCGCGACGCCCGTCAGCTTGTTGAACTTTTCCATCTTTCACTCTCGACTTTCCACGCCGTCGCTTTTTCCAACGGCGGCACCTATCAATCGTCCCTGAGGATTACACCGTCACATGCCATCCGGTTTCTCATGACATTGCCGCGCTGCTCCCAACTCTGGTACTCGGGATTCTCGATGCGAGGCTTCAACTCGGCAACGATCTTCTCCGGCTCCAGATAGGCCTCTTCCGGAAACCCGGCTTTCTCCTTCACCATCTGCACCGTGATTTCCTCGATCGGAAATCCGACATCGGCCTTGCCCGCACCGCCCTGCGGCACACTGCCCCTGCATTCCGATCCCGACCGGTGACCCACGATGACGAAGTAGGGAAACCCTCTTTCCTTCGTGAGCTCGGCGGCACGAACCTTCGCCATGATCAGGGCATCTTCACGTGGCGATGCGACCGCCACCTTGCCCCTGACCTTGACCCGGTCACCTCCGAGATCCTCGTGGCTGTAACCCAGAAGCGGGTCCAGAGCCCAGATGCTGCTCTTTGGCGCTTCCTCATATCCCGTCAAAGGACTCATTGCAGCGACAAGTCCGTCATTATCGCCAGCGCCGCACCCTGCGAGCATCAGCAGCGCAATTATCGCCGCGCCATTCTTCTGTCCTCGCATCAGCCCTTTCGTCATCGCCGTCTCCCCCCGGTTATCGGCTAAAGAACGATCTTACTTCATCTCCCTCACATCGACGAAATGGCCCGCAATCGCCGCCGCCGCCGCCATGGCGGGCGAGACGAGATGCGTGCGCCCGCCGCGGCCCTGACGGCCCTCGAAATTGCGGTTGGACGTGGACGCGCAGCGCTCGCCCGGAGCGAGCTTGTCGGCGTTCATCGCGAGGCACATGGAGCAGCCGGGTTCGCGCCATTCAAAGCCCGCTTCGAGGAAGATCTTGTCGAGACCTTCCTTCTCCGCCTGCTCCTTTACGAGGCCGGAACCGGGCACCACCATGGCGTTCACTGTCGGCGCGACCTTGCGGCCCGCCTTCACGGCCTTTTCGGCGATGGCGGCGGCGGCGCGCAGATCCTCGATGCGGCCATTGGTGCAGGAACCGATGAAGACGCGGTCGATCTTCACTTCCGTCATCGGCGTGCCGGGCTTGAGCCCCATATAGTCGAGCGCGCGCTGCATCGACTTCGCGTGGGCTTCGTCGTGCACATCCTTCGGATCGGGCACGCGGTCCGTGATCTTGATGACGTTTTCCGGGCTCGTGCCCCAGGTGACGAGCGGCGGCAGATTGGCGATATCGACGGTAACTTCCTTGTCGAACTTCGCATCCGGGTCGGAGGGCAGCGTCTTCCAGTATTCGACGGCCATTTCCCACGCCTTGCCCTTGGGCGCGCGAGGACGCCCTTCGAGATAGGCGAAGGTCTTTTCATCCGGCGCGATGAGGCCTGCGCGGGCGCCGCCCTCGATCGTCATGTTGCAGACGGTCATGCGGCCTTCCATCGACAGTTCGCGGATCGCCTCGCCCGCATATTCGATGACATAGCCGGTGCCGCCGGCGGTGCCGATCTCGGCGATGATGGCGAGCACGATGTCCTTCGCGGTAAAGCCTTCCGGCGCCTTGCCCACCACGTTGATGCGCATGTTCTTCGCCTTGGACTGGATCAGCGTCTGGGTCGCGAGCACATGCTCGACCTCCGACGTGCCGATGCCGTGGGCCAGCGCGCCGAAGGCGCCATGCGTGGAGGTGTGGCTGTCGCCGCAGACGATGGTCGTGCCGGGCAGCGTGAAGCCCTGTTCGGGGCCGACGATATGAACGATGCCCTGGCGGATGTCGGACATCTGCAGGTACTCGACGCCGAAATCCTGAGCGTTGTGTTCCAGCGTCTCGACCTGGATGCGGCTTTCCTCATCCGCAATGCCCTTCGAGCGGTCGGTCGTCGGCACGTTGTGGTCGGCGACGGCAAGCGTCTTCTGTGGGGCGTGGACCTTGCGATGCGCCATGCGCAGGCCCTCGAAGGCCTGCGGGCTCGTGACCTCATGCACGAGATGCCGGTCGATATAGAGAAGGCCGGTGCCGTCCTCAGCCATCTCGACGAGATGCGCATCCCAGATTTTGTCGTACATGGTCTTGGGCATGGTGCTCTGTGCCATTTGCTTCTTCCTTCGGGCGGCCCGGATGCCGCCGCATGTCTTCCCTGTGTCAGATAATCAGCCGGAGCCCGCGCAACAAAAAAAGCGGGCCTGGGCGCTTCCGAGCGCCCTGCCCGCTTTTCGAGACAGTCTCCGCGTATGCGGACGAAATCAGGCGGCGCCGGTCTCTTTCGAGCGGGTCTTGTCCTGCTTCTCGGTAATTCGGGCGGCCTTACCGCGCAGACCGCGCAGGTAATAGAGCTTCGCACGGCGCACCCGGCCCTTGCGGAGGACCTTGATGCTGTCGAGAAGCGGGCCATAAAGCGGGAACACGCGCTCCACGCCTTCGCCATAGGAAATCTTGCGGACGGTGAAGTTCTCGTTGATGCCACCGCCGGAGCGGGCGATGCAAACGCCTTCATAGGCCTGCACGCGCTCGCGGGTGCCTTCAACCACCTTCACATTGACCTGGAGCGTGTCGCCCGGTGCGAAGTCGGGAATGGTCTTGCCGTTCGCAAGAGCTTCCATCTGCTCCTGATCGAGCTGCTCGATGATATTCATGGGTCTCAACCTCGGAATTGAAGGCGTCCAGGGCATTTTCGGGACATCCCGGCCCGGAAGCGCGCTTCCCTAACATAAATAATGGGCATTGGCGACTGTCTTAGGGCCTTTTCCGGAGAAATTTCTCCCAGAGATCGGGCCGCCTTTGCCTTGTGGTCTCCTCGGCCCTCTCCCGGCGCCACGCCTTAACCTTTGCATGGTCGCCGGAGGTGAGAACCGCCGGTATCTCCCGGCCCTCGAAAAGCTGGGGCCGGGTATAGTGCGGGTATTCGAGAAGCCCGCTTTCGAAACTCTCGTCCTCGCCGGACGCCTCTTTGCCCATGACCCCCGGCAGAAGCCGGACCACGGCATCGAGAAGCGCCAGAGCCGCCGGTTCCCCGCCCGAAAGGACGAAATCCCCGAGGCTTATCTCCTCCATCTGGCGGGCCTCGATGACCCGCTGATCGAGCCCCTCGAAGCGCCCGCAGAGAAGGGCGACGCCCGGCCCCGCGGCCAGTTCCCTCACCCTTTGCTGGGTAAGGGGCGCCCCGCGAGGGCTCAGATAGATGAGCGGCCTTGGGTCCCCCGATGGGTGGACCGCATCGACCGCCGCCGCCACGACATCGGCCCGCATCACCATGCCGGGCCCGCCGCCTGCCGGCGTATCGTCCACGGAGCGGTGCCGGTCCGTCGCGAAGGAGCGGATATCGACCGCCTCGAGGCTCCAGGTGCCCGCTTCGAGCGCCCGGCCCGCCAGCGACAGGCCGAGAGGCCCCGGAAACATCTCCGGGAAGAGCGTGAGGACGGTGGCCGACCAGCTGTCACTCATCGCCCGTCTCCGATGTCTCTTCCGCGCCGTCGAAGGTGCCCCCCTCGAACGTACCTAGCGGCGGGTCGATCACGACCTTCCCGCCCTCGATATCGACTTCCGGCACGTTCTCGTCCGTGAAGCCCATCAGCACCGTCTCGCCGCCTTCCTCAGGCGCGATTTCGAGGAGGTCGCCCGCCCCGAAATTCTCGACCCCGACGACCCGGCCATAGACCCGGCCGTCGATGCCCACCGCGCGGAGCCCGATGAGGTCGGCGTGATACCAGCCTTCCTCGTCTTCATCCGTCTGCGGCAGGCGCTCACGCGGCACATAGAGTTCCGTGCCCCGGAGCGCGGCCGCCACATCGCGGTCGGTCACGCCTTCGAGCTCGCAGATGACGAGATCCTTCGCCATGCCCTTCGCCCTGATGGCGAAGCGCTTCGCGCCGTCCTTCGTCTCCACCGGCCCATAGGCGGCAACGCCTTCCGGCGTTTCCGTAAAGGGCTTCACCCGCACGAGACCGCGCACGCCATGCGCGCCCGTGACGACGCCGAGACAGATGAGGTTCCGCTGCCCGCCAGCCATTGGCGCGACGCGCAGGCGTTGTTACGCCTGCGCCTCTTCGGCAGGGGCTTCCTCGGCCGGAGCCTCGGCAGCGGCCTTCGCGGCCTCGGCGGCTTCTTCCGCCGCCATGCGCGCGGCTTCGAGACGCTCCTGCGCCTTCGCCTTCGGCTTCGCCTTGTTCGGGTTGTTGCGGGCTTCGCGCGTCATGACGCCGGCATCGCTGAGGAAGCGGGCAACGCGGTCCGTCGGCAGCGCGCCGACGCCGATCCAGTGCTTCGCACGCTCGATATCGAGCACCACGCGTTCCGCATTGTCCTTCGGGAGCAGCGGATTGAACGTGCCGATCTTCTCGATGAAGCGGCCGTCGCGGGGCGAACGCGTATCGGCGATCACGACGCGGTAGAAGGGCCGCTTCTTGGCGCCGCCACGGGCGAGCCGGATTTTGAGAGCCATCTTGTCTTACCTTTCAAGTAGTCCGGCCATCGCTGCCGGAGATCAGTCCATCCGTATACGGATATTTCTCGAATTCACTTTTTCTTCTTGCCGGAAGGAAGCCCCGGAAGGCCGGGCGGCATGCCGCCACCGAAGCCCGAGCCGGGAAGCCCCGGAAGGCCGCCGCCGGAGAGCCCCTTGGGAAGCCCGGCGCCGCCGGAAGAAAGCGCCTTCTGCAGCGCCTTCGGATCGTTTGCGAGCTCCGGCGGGAGATCCGGCATCTGGCCGCCACCACCGCCGCCGAAAAGCTTCGACATCATGCCGCCCTTCTGGCGGCCCATCGCCTTCATCATGTCCGCCATCTGGCGATGCATCTTGAGGAGGCGGTTGATTTCCTGAACCTCGGTGCCCGAGCCCTTCGCGACGCGCTTCTTGCGGCTCGCATTGAGAAGCTTCGGGTTAGCGCGTTCGGCCTTCGTCATGGAGGAAACGATGGCGATCTGGCGCTTGATCGTGCCGTCGTTCATATGCGCCTGGGCCGCCTGCATCTGCGCCTTGCCGACGCCCGGCAGCATGCCGAGGAGACCCTTCATGCCGCCCATCCGGCCCATCTGGCGAAGCTGTTCGGCAAGATCGTCGAGGTCGAACTGGCCCTTGCGGAGCCGCTCGGCCATCTTCTCCGCCTTTTCGGCGTCGATGGACTCGGCGGCCTTCTCGACCAGGCTGACGACGTCGCCCATGCCGAGAATGCGGCCGGCGACGCGGTCGGCGCGGAAATCCTCCAGCGCGTCCATCTTTTCGCCGGTGCCGAGAAGCTTGATCGGAACGCCCGTGACGGCGCGCATGGAAAGCGCGGCGCCGCCGCGGCCGTCGCCGTCGACGCGGGTGAGCACGATGCCTGTGACGCCGATACGCGAATTGAACTGCTCGGCGACGTTGACCGCGTCCTGGCCGGTGAGGCTGTCGGCGACGAGAAGCGTCTCATGCGGATCGGCGATGTCGCGCACTTCCGCGACCTCGGCCATCAGCTCTTCGTCGATATGGATGCGGCCCGCCGTGTCGAGCATCAGCACGTCATAGCCGCCGAGCCGCGCGGCTTCGACGGCGCGCTTCGCTATGGCGACGGGCTGCTGGCCGGCGACGATCGGGAGCGTGGCAACGCCCACCTGTTCGCCGAGAATCTTCAGCTGTTCCTGCGCGGCGGGACGGCGCGTATCGAGCGAGGCCATCATGACCTTGCGCTTTTCACGCGCGGTGAGGCGCTTCGCGATCTTGGCAGTCGAGGTGGTTTTACCCGAGCCCTGCAGGCCCACCATCATCAGGACGACGGGAGATGCCGCGCGCAGCGAAATCGAGCTATCGGCCTCCGCGCCGCCCAGCATCTCGACCAGCTCGTCATGGACGATCTTGATGACCTGCTGGCCGGGGGTGACCGACTTCAGGACTTCCTGGCCGACCGCGCGCTCCTTGACCCGGTCGATAAAGCTTCGCGCGACGGGCAGCGCGACGTCGGCCTCGAGCAGAGCCCGGCGGACCTCGCGCATGGCCTCGTCGACATCCTTCTCCGAGAGCGCGCCGCGCCCCTTGAGCTTGGATAGAACGTCGCCGAGGCGGCCTGACAGATTCTCGAACACTGGTTCGCTAAATCCTTGTTACACAAAGCAAAAACGCTTCCGCGAGCGAATATCGCCGGCGGAAGGTGACCCGGGCGCGATGCCTCGGGCGGGTCGGGGCGTGTGCAATGTCCCGAAAACGTGGGCGGAACCTAGGGGCTCCCCGCCCTCAAGTCAACCTGAGGCAACTAAGAGTCATGCGGTAATCAAGACTTTGCTAGCCGCATCAAATCTCGCTATTGAAAATGGTGCCCTCTGTGGGGATCGGACCCACGTCTCCGACTTGTAAGGTCGGCGTCCTGACCATTAGACGAAGAGGGCGCTGGTGGAGGCGGAGGGAATTGCACCCTCGGGGAACTGGGTGGGAGACCGAGACCCCGTACTGAACCGCCCCCTATTCGACAGACGAGGGCGTCTCAATCACCACTTGAGACGCCCTCTCCATTTCTCAAAGACCTCCATTTCCCTTCCACATTTGCGATGAGCTCTTCGTTTTTCAGCCGACTTAGCTGAGGTGAAAGACTGGTGCGCTCTAAACCGGGCAGCCACCGCGCCTGAATACGCTCAAGAATTTCCAAGGCTGTAAGTCCCTCAGGAAAGACTTCTGCGAGCAACTCCAAGACCATTTCCTTTATCGTTAGCTGCCGCTTTACCTGTTCGTCCGTCTCTAATTTCATAGTCGACTGCACAACTCCGGCCTGCCCGTGCAAGGACGCAGGAGTTTCACGAGCAGACTTACCGCTCACACCTTTCCCCTGAATCCAACTGTAAAATTCCTCTGCAATCACCAGGAGCGGGCGCGCATCTCCACTCTTTTTAGCTGCTTCAGCTAGTTTCAGACATTCCAAACGCATCTCTTCGTCACGGCCCATAAGGCACCCCCTCGCTTACTCGAACCCGGAAATCATAGCAGTCGGAGTCCGGACTCGTCAACTCAAGAAGTACAAAGTTTTGAGATTCTGGAGTCCAAAAGAGCAAAAAGCGCACGGCGTGCGCCTACCCGCGCCAATGAGAAACGAGCGAGATTGACCCGACCGACCCTACGCAAAACAGCGACAGACGCCCACGCCCATCAGAACAAGTTTCCACTTTGTTCTTCAATGAGTTAGAGGTATCCTTGCGCCCTCAAGGCTGACGAGTCCCTCTTATGTAGTATGTCATGCTCAGGACAGCGACAACATGATCCGTCACCAAGTCTCGCGAACCAGTTCCTTCATCAACCGCCGTCAGGCAGCTCACTTCTACCCGGCGGTTCGGCTAGCGCGCCGTTTGGGCCTGCCGCTGAACACCCATGTGACAATCAACTTCTACCATCTGGACTGCCCAGGGGAGGATGCGAGCCGCTATTTTGAGCGGCTGAGAGACAACCACTTCACACGCTGGCTCCGATACAAGCGCAGTCGCGGTGCACTAGGGGGAACTCCGACCTATTTGTGGGTCATCGAGAACCCCGGCGGCGGCCACCACCACGTCCATTGGGCATTGCACATACCAGAAGCCCTAAAGGAAGCGTTCGAGAAGAAATTGCCTCTGTGGTTAGAAGCAGTAGCGGGCGAGATCATCGACGAGCAGGGTGCGGTTCACAGCACCCCCATACCGGACGCTGAAGGGCTCGTGCGGTACCTCTTGAAGGGAACTCACAAAACCGTTGCAAAGCATCTTCGCGTGCGGCACAGGCCCCAAGGCACCGTAAGCGGCAAGCGGTGCGGAGTTAGCCGAAATTTGGGGCCAGCCGCCCGGCGGATGATGTTAGCTCCGTAGCGCTTCGACTAGGAGCCCAAGCGCCGCCTCGCTGAAGGCCCGCATATTGGCCACGCGGTCGGCCGAGCCGGTGCTGACGGTAAGGGAGGCAGGACTGGGCCCCGCAAGGCCGATCACCGCCGTGCCCGGGCCGGGCCCGTAAGGCGAGCCGGAAGGGCCGGAGGCCCCCATTTCCGAGATCGCCCATGTGGCGCGGAACTTCTCGCGCACCACCTCCGCCATCGCCGCCACGTAAGGCTCGGTGAGGGGCTTCACATCCGGCGCGGGCGGGCCTTGAAGCGCGTAGAGCGCCTTCGCGGCGCCCCGCGTATAGATGACGGTCGACCCCAGATAGAAGGCGGAGGCGCCCGGCTGGGCGACGAGTGCTGCCGAAACGAGCCCGCCCATCGAGCTTTCGGAGAGCGCGAGCGTCTCGCCCCGCTTCTTCAGCAGGTCCGCGACCTCGGCGGCGAGCGGCAACAGCGTTTCCATCACAGGGCTCCATATTCGCGCACGGCATAGAACTCCTTGTCCCAGATGAGATAGAGGAGCCTTGTCGGCATCTTGTAGGCCTTGCGGACGAAATTCGCCTGGGCCGCATGGATCTTCCAGCCCCGGATCTTGGAGGCCGTGTTTCCCGGCGTCGAATGGGTGGGGAGTGGCTGATTATCGGCAATGAAGCGGCCCGTCTTGCCGCCAAGCGTTACCAGCGAATTGCGCGGAATGAGCGGATAGACGATGTGGCGCGGGCCCTTATAGGCACCGCCGCCCGCCCGGAGCCGCTCTATCGCCTGCTCCGCGACAAGGCCCATCCGCATATGATCCTTGTGGCCGGTGGCGCCGCTGGCGGGCCAGAAGGCGACCACGAGATCGGGCGTATAGCGCTCCAGCGCCGCCGCGACACGGGCGACGAGTTCCTCCACCGGCTGGTCCGGCAGCCCGCCATCGGGGTAGTCCCAGACTTCCTGCTCGTCGATCCCGAGCGCAAAGCCGTTCTTCAGCGCCTCGGCCCGGCGGATGATCCCGAGTTCCTCCTGACGGCAGACCACCGGCGACTGCGTGCCCGCATCGCCCGGTGTGGCCGTGACCATCGCGAGATAGGCCCCGTCCGCCTTGGCGGAGGTGAGAAGCCCGTTGATGAGCTGTTCGTCGTCGGGATGCGCGAAAACGGCGAGAATCCGCCGCGCGCCGAGCTCGCGCGCAAGCGAGGGGACGCGCCGCGCCACCTTGTCGTCGAAAAGGCGGCGGAAACGCATGAAGACCGCCAGCGCGGCGAGCGCCAGCACCGCGAGAATGCCGAACAGCCAGAACATGGAGCCTCCCTCTACCCTGTCCTTCCTTCTACACCCCCACTACTGGCACAAGAGGCAAAAAAGGGCCATATATGCGCCCATCATGACCGGCATGACGCACCATTTTCTGAAGATGAACGGGCTCGGCAACGACTTCGTCGTGCTGGACCTGCGCCGCGAACCGCTTGCGCTGACCGATGCGCTGGCGCGCGCCATCGCGAACCGGGAAACGGGCATCGGCTGCGACCAGCTCATCACCATCGAGGAACCGCGCAATGGCGGCGATGCCTTCATGGGCATCCGCAACCAGGACGGCGGCACGGTGGAAGCCTGCGGCAATGCCGCTCGCTGCATCGGCAAGCTCATTCTGGAAGAGACCGGCAAGGACGCCGTCATCATCGAGACGCTGGGTGGCAACACGGTGGCGACGCGGGCGGACGCCGAAAACATCACCGTCGACATGGGCGAGCCGCGGCTGAAGTGGAACGAGATTCCGCTTTCCGAAGAATTCCAGGACACGCGCGGCATCGAACTCGAGGTAGGCCCGCTCGGAAACCCGATCATGCATTCGCCGGGCGTCGTCAATGTCGGCAACCCGCACGCGGTCTTCTTCGTCGACGATGTGGACGCGATCGAACTCGACCGCATCGGACCCATGCTCGAGCATCATCCGCTCTTTCCCGAGCGCGCGAACATTTCCGTGGCTGAGGTGATCTCGCCCACGCATCTGAAGATCCGCACATGGGAGCGCGGCGTCGGGCTGACAAAGGCCTGCGGCACCGCGGCCTGCGCCTCGACCGTCGCCGCGATCCGCCGCCGCAAGACGGAGCGCAGGATCACGGTGAGCCTGCCGGGCGGCGACCTCACCGTCGAATGGCGCGAGGCGGACAACCACATCTACATGACGGGCGCCGCCGCGCTCGACTATGAAGGCGAAATCGATCCCGCGAAGCTGCTTGCGGGGGCGGCATGAAGCGGCAGACGGAAATCGTCACCTTCGGCTGCAGGCTCAATGCCTATGAGTCGGAAGTGATGCGCGGCCATGCGGAAAAGGCGGGCCTCGACAACGCCATCGTCTTCAATACCTGCGCGGTGACGGCGGAAGCCGAACGCCAGGCGCGTCAGGCGATCCGCAAGGCGCGCCGCGAGAATCCGCAAGCGCGCATCATCGTGACGGGCTGCGCGGCGCAGGTGAACCCGGACGCCTTCGCGGAGATGAGCGAAGTCGATCTCGTGATCGGCAATGACGAGAAGATGAAGGCCCAAAGCTGGGAGCCCGCGCTCGCGCTTCACGCGAACGAGAAGGTGCGCGTGAACGACATCATGTCGGTCACGGAGACGGCGGGCCATCTCGTGCAGGGCCTCGAAGGCCGCGCGCGCGCCTTCGTGCAGGTGCAGAACGGATGCGACCATCGCTGCACCTTCTGCATCATTCCCTATGGCCGCGGCCCCTCGCGCAGCGTGCCGGCCGGCGAGGTCGTCTCCCAGGTTCGCACGCTGGTCGAGAACGGCTACCGCGAGGTCGTGCTGACCGGCGTCGACATGACGTCTTACGGCGGCGATCTTCCGGGCCGCCCGAGCCTCGGCAATCTCGCAAGGCGCATCCTGAAGCTCGTGCCGGAACTCGAACGCCTGCGCCTTTCCTCGATCGACTCCATCGAGGCCGATGACGATCTGATGCGCCTCATCGCCGAGGAAGAACGGCTGATGCCGCATCTTCATCTTTCGCTGCAGGCGGGCGACGACATGATCCTGAAGCGCATGAAGCGGCGGCATCTGCGCGACGACTCGATCCGCTTCTGCGAGGAAGCGCGGCGGCTGCGCCCCGACATCGTCTTCGGCGCGGACTTCATTGCGGGCTTTCCGACCGAGACGGATGAGATGTTCGAGAACACGATGCGCCTCGTCGACGAATGCGGGCTGACATGGCTGCATGTCTTTCCCTTCTCGCCCCGCCCCGGCACGCCCGCAGCGAAGATGCCGCAAGTGGCGCGCGAAACGGCGAAGGCGCGGGCCGACCGGCTGCGCGCGAAGGGCGCGGCGCGCGTGCTTGCACATCTGGAAGAAGGGCTCGGCGCGACGAAGCCGGTGCTCATGGAAACGCCGGTGCTTGGCCGCACGCATCAGTTCACGCCGGTGCGCGTGAAGGAAGAAGCGCGCGCGGGCGAGATCCTGCCGCTGCGGCTTGCCGCGCATGACGGAAAGAGTTTCGAAGGTTTGAGGGCGGCGTGAGCGAGAGCGAGACGAAAACGGAAAACGGCGAGAAGAAGAAGTCGATCTTCCGCCGCATGAAGGAAGGGCTCACCCGCTCGACGAAGAACCTGTCGGACGGGATCACCGGCATCTTCACCAAGAAGAAGCTCGACGCCGCGACGCTGGAAGAGCTTGAAGACCTGCTGATCTCCGCCGATCTCGGTCTCGACGCAGCGGCTTCCGTCACCGAGGCCGTGGGCCGCGACCGCTACAACAAGGAAGTGAGCCCGGAGGAAGTCCGCGAGATTCTCGCAGGCGAGATCGCGAAGGTCCTGAAGCCGGTCGAGAAGCCGCTTGTGATCGACGCCACGAAAAAGCCCTTCGTCATCCTGATGACCGGCGTGAACGGCGCGGGCAAGACGACGACCATCGGCAAGATCGGCGCAAAACTGAAGGCGGAAGGCAAGAGCGTGATGCTCGCCGCGGGCGACACCTTCCGCGCGGCCGCCGTCGAGCAGTTGAAAGTCTGGGGCGAGCGGATCGGCTCCCCCGTCTGTGCGACGAAGATCGGCGGCGATGCGGCGGGCCTTGCCTATGAGGCACTGGCGCGCGCGAAGGAAGAAGGCACGGATGTGCTGATGATCGATACGGCCGGCCGCCTGCAGAACAAGGCCGACCTGATGGCCGAGCTGGAGAAAGTGATCCGCGTGATGCGCAAGCTCGATCCCGAAACGCCACATGCGACGCTTCTCGTGCTCGACGCCACGACGGGACAGAACGCCGTGAACCAGGTGGAAATCTTCGGCCAGGTCGCGGGCATCACCGGCCTCGTGATGACGAAGCTCGACGGCACGGCGCGGGGCGGTATTCTCGTCGCCATCGCCAGGAAATTCGGGCTGCCGGTGCACCTGATCGGCGTCGGCGAGGGGATCGACGATCTCCAGACCTTCGATGCGGATGCCTATGCGAGGGCGATCACCGGCGCGAAATGATCCAGTGCCCCACCCCATGCGTAACTGAAGAGCCGGAACGGGAGCGAATATGAGCGACAGCAAGGCCGAAACGACGCATGGCGGCATGACGGGTTCGCAATGGTTGCGAATGGCGATCGAACTCGGTCCGCTCGTCGTCTTCTTTCTGCTGAATTCCCGCGCCGATGCGATCTTCGGCAACGCGGAATCGCAGAACATCTTCTATGCGACCGGCGGCTTCATGGTGGCCACCGCCATCTCGCTGATCTATTCGCAGGTAAAGTTCCGCAAGATACCGACCATGCCGCTCGTGACCGGCATTTTCGTGATGATCTTCGGGGCGCTCACCATCTGGCTCCAGGACGAACAGTTCATCAAGGTGAAACCGACCATCGTGAACGCGCTCTTCGCGACAGCGCTTCTTGGCGCCGCGGCCATGGGCAAGCCCATCATGAAGCAGCTCTTCGATGGAGCCTTCAATCTGACGGACAAGGGCTGGATGGTGCTGACGGTGCGCTGGGGCCTCTTCTTCGTCTTTCTCGGCGTCATCAACGAAGTCGTGTGGCGGAATTTCTCCACCGACTTCTGGGTGAGCTTCAAGCTCTTTGGCGTCATGCCTCTCACCATGATCTTCGGCATCGCGCAGATCCCCGTGCTCACGAAGCACGCGCCGAAGAACGAAACGGAAGCCGCCGAGTAAGGCTCAGCTTCCCTCCGGATGCAGCTCGCGGTCCTTCGTCTCCGGCACGAAGATGAGACCGACGACGAAGGTCATCGCCGCAATCGCCACCGGATACCAGAGCCCCGAATAGAGATCGCCCGTCGCAGCGACGATGGCGAAGGAAACGGTGGGCAGGAAGCCGCCGAACCAGCCATTGCCGATGTGATAGGGAAGCGACATCGAGGTGTAGCGGATGCGCGTCGGGAAAAGCTCGACAAGCATGGCCGCGATGGGGCCGTAGACCATCGTTACATAGAGAACGAGGATGAAGAGGATCGCGACCACCATCGGATAGTTGATGGCGGCAAGATCCGCCGAGGCCGGATAGCCCGCTTCCGAAAGAGCCGATGACAGTGCGGCGTCGAAAGCCGCGCGCGCAGAGCCGTCCGCATCCGCCGAAGCATCGAAGGAGGGGACGATCGTCTCGCCCACCGTCACCCGCGTTTCCTCCCCGTCGGCGAGCGGCGCATTCGCATAGGGAATACCGCGTTTGGCAAGCGCGCTCTTCGCGACATCGCAGGGCGAGGTGAAGGCGGCTGTACCCACCGGATTGAACTGGAAGGAACAACTCGCGCTATCGGCGACAACGACGACCGGCGCCCTCTCGCGCGCCTGTTCGAGCGCGGGATTGGCGAAATGGGTGAGTGCGGAGAAAAGCGGGAAATAGGTGACGACCGCGAGAAGACAGCCCGCGAGAATGATCGGCTTGCGGCCGATCCTGTCCGACAGCATGCCGAAGAGAACGAAGAAGGGCACGCCGAGGAGAAGCGCGGCGCCGATCAGGATATTCGCGGTCTGGCTTTCGACCTTCAGCACCTGTGTCAGGAAGAAGAGCGCATAGAACTGGCCCGTGTACCAGACCACGGCCTGACCGGCGGTGAGGCCGATCAACGCGATGATGACGAGCTTGAGATTCGGCCAGCGCGCGAAACTTTCGGTTAGCGGCGCCTTGGAGAGCGTTCCCTCCTCCTTCATCTTCTGGAAGAGCGGCGACTCGTTGAGCTTCAGCCGGATCCAGACCGAAATGCCGAGCAGCACGATGGAAAGCAGGAAGGGAATGCGCCAGCCCCAGGCGTCGAAGCTCTCCTTGTCCATCGAAAGGCGGCAGGCAAGGATGACGAGAAGCGAGAGGAAAAGACCGAGCGTCGCGGTGGTCTGGATCCAGGCCGTATAGGCGCCGCGCTTTCCATGCGGCGCATGCTCGGCGACATAGATCGCCGCGCCGCCATACTCGCCGCCAAGCGCCAGCCCCTGCGCGAGACGAAGCACGATCAGGATCGCAGGCGCCGCAAAGCCGATTGCCGCATAGCCCGGCAGCAATCCGACGATGAAGGTCGAAAGCCCCATGATCAGAATGGTGATGAGGAAGGTGTATTTGCGTCCGACAAGATCGCCGAGCCGCCCGAAGACGATGGCGCCGAAGGGACGCACAGCGAAACCGGCGGCGAAGGCGAGCAATGCGAAGATGAAGGCCGCCGTCGGGTTCACGCCGGAGAAGAACTGTACCGAGATGATCGCCGCGAGCGAACCGTAGAGATAGAAATCGTACCACTCGAAAACGGTGCCAAGCGAGGAAGCGAAGATGACCCGCCTTTCCTCCGCCGTCATTCGCTGCGTTCCACCCGCCGCATTCGCCATCTTGTCCTCCCCAGGGCAATTATGGGGAGACAATGACGCGAAATCCGCCATTTTTCCAGACAAGGATTACGCTTGTCCGGACAAGACCCGTCAGTCCGCGGACGGTGGGCGCGGAAAAAGATTACCGTTCTCTCCTTCGGGATTGGTGAAAGGCGCGATCACATCCTTGCCCATAACCGAGCGGAACTGCGTCAGCGCCCAATAGACGCTCGGAAAGGCGAGTTCCTCCCACGGGATTTCCTCCCAGCCGAAAAGCGCGACTTCGAGGCTTTCCTCGCCCGCGGAGAATTCCGGGCTGTTCAGCGTGGCGCGATACATGATCTGCACCTGGGCGATGCGGGGAATATTGTAGATGGCCAGAACGTCCTTGAGCGCGATATCGGCATTCGCCTCCTCCCGCGCCTCGCGCCGTGCGCCCTCCTCCGTCGTTTCGCCCTGTTCCATGAAACCGGCGGGCAGCGTCCAGAAACCGCGCCGCGGTTCGATCGAACGGCGGCAAAGGAGAAATTTTCCTTCATGGGTAACGACGGAACCGACGACGATCTTTGGATTTACATAATGAATGAAACCGCAATGATCGCATATGTCGCGCGGGAGACTGTCTCCGCTTGGCACGCGTCGCGAGAAAATAACATCGTTTCGCGCGCCTGCTTCCCGAGGCTTGGGTTCGGTGGGCATCCCGCCTTTATTTTTTCCGTCGTCCGGCATCGTCTTGCTTCAACCTTTGGTCCGCCCACGGAACTACCTCGCGCCGGGAAAGCCGCCGTGTGCGGAAACTGAACTCTTGCGGCAAATTCACACCCGTGACGGTGAAATGTCCGCGCACAGACCTATATAGACAATCTTAACCGCGCTTTTCCGCATGCGCCCCTTGCATATGAGGGGTATGCGGGTGCATATGATGATAGATCGCCACGCGGCGCACGGCCACACAAACGCCGCGAATGCATACAACGATAATTTCTCCCGAAACTGGGAGACCAGTTCCGCAAGGACATCGCCCCCAGCGCCCGGCACTTCACGGTGTCCGACAATCCAGAGGACCGAAAGAATGGCAGCCAAAAAGCCAACCGGAAATTTCGATCTCGAGAACTCGCTGAGCCATCTTCTGCGCCGCGCGCAGCAGTTCGCCTATGACCAGTTCGTGCAGCAGATGGGATCGAGCTCGATCACGCCGCGTCAGTTCATCGTGCTTTTCGCGGTGAACGAGGAAGAAGGCCTGAGCCAGACCGATCTTGTGAACCGCACGGGTATCGACCGTTCGACGCTGGCCGACATGATCAGCCGCATGATCAAGAACGGCCTTCTCGCCCGCAAGCGCACAGCCGAGGACGCCCGCGCGAATTCGGTGCGCCTCACCGCCGCCGGCCGCCGTGCGCTCAAGGGAGCCATGCCGAAGGCGATTGCAGCGGAGAAGGCACTTCTCGACGTTCTGCCGAAGACGCTTCAGTCCGACCTGCTCAAGGGTCTCGGTCAGCTCAACAGCGCGATCGAAGGCATGAAGGTCGAGGAAGCGGCCCCGAAGAAGACGGCAAAGCGCGCCCCGGCGAAGAAGAAGCCGGCGAAAAAGCCCGCCGCCAGGAAAGCCGCGCCGCGCCGCAAGAAGAGCTGATTCCGCAAACGGAGGCAGCGTCTGTCCGCCTTTCCTCTAACGGCCGGGCGACAGGCGCGCTTCTTTCAGCGCGGGGAGAATTTCCTCGGCGATCGCCTGGGGCGTCAGGGGCCCTACATGCTTGAGCGCGATGCGTCCGTTTCCATCTACAATATAGGTTTCAGGCACGCCATAGACGCCCCAGTCGATGGCGGCGCGCCCCGTCGCGTCCTTGCCGATGCGCGCGAAGGGATTGCCGAGTTCGGCGAGAAAGCGGCGTGCGGCAGCCGGATCGTCCTTGTAGTTCAGCCCGAAGAGCGGCGCGCGCGAGACGCGGCCAAGCTCGATCAGAAGCGGCATCTCGTCCCGGCAGGGCACGCACCAGGATGCCCAGACATTCACGATGACCGGTTCGCCCTTGCCGAAATCGCCGGAGGAAAGCCCCGGCCTGTCGATACCTTCGACCGGCGGCAGTTCGAATTCCGGCACATAGCGGCCGATCAGGGCTGAGGGCACGCGCGAGGGGTCGCCGCGATAAAGGGCGGCAAAGAATAGTCCCGCGAGCAGCAGGAAGATCGCGACGGGAACAAGCGCCGCGAGCCGGAATTTCGCATTCACGGTTTCTCTCCGCTTTCCGCGCGCGACGGGCGGCGGACACGTCCCCCCGCGGCCTTTTCGAGCTCTTCGGCAAGCCGGACTTGCCTGCGGTAGTCGGCGACACTTTGCCAGACGAGCGCTGCCACCACGAGAAACGCCGCCGCGTAGGAGGACCAGACGAAGAAGGCATAGCCGCCCATATGGAAAAACTCGGCCATCCTCATGCTTCTCCCGCGGATGCCGCCTGCGCGAGACGGAGATTCCGCACCCGCCGCCGCATCACCTCGGCCCGCATCCGCACGAGGAGAAGAGCGACGAATAGAAGCGTCAGCCCGATGCCCATGAGCGCAAGCGGCAGCAGCATGGCAGGCGCGATGGTCGGGCCGTCCATGCGGAAGACGGAAGCGGGCTGGTGGAGCGTGTTCCACCAGACGACCGAATAGCGGATGATCGGGATGTTGATCGCACCGACCAGTGCCAGCACGGCAGCCGCGCGTGCGGCGCGCGCGGGCTCCTCGATCGTCGCCCAGAGCGCGATATAGCCCAGATAGAGAAAGAAGAGGATGAGCACGGAGGTCATCCGCGCATCCCACTCCCACCACGTCCCCCACATGGGTTTGCCCCAGAGAGACCCCGTTAGGAGAGCGAGGAAGGTGAAGGCCGCACCTATGGGAGCGGCCGACTTGGCGCAGAGATCGGACAGGGGATGCCGGAAAACGAGACCCGCAGCCGAAGCCACCGCCATCACCGAATAGCCGAACATGGCGAGCCAGGCCGCAGGCACATGCACATACATGATGCGCACCGTCTCGCCCTGCTGATAGTCGGGCGGCGAGTCGAAAAGCGCGAACCAGAGCCCCGCGCCCACGACAAGAAGGCTCAGCCCCCAAAGCGGCGCGAGAAGACGCGCCGACAGCGCCATGAAGCGCGCCGGATTGGCATAGGCGTGAAACCGCTGCGCGGCGGAAATCCTGTTCATGTCCGCCATTTAGCGCGGGGTCCCCGATGAGGGCAAGCCGCCCAGGGAGGCATATTGCCACGGCTTCACGATGAAATCCGGATCGCACATCGCAAAGCCCTACCGCAGATTGGCCCGCAGCGCCGCCGCGCCGCCGAGCGGCCCCAGAACGAGGCTCGAGAGGGCGACCGCCGCAAGAAGGATCAGACTTTGCTGACCGGCCTCGCCCGAGAAGCCGCCCGATGCCGCATTGGCGGCGCCAGTGCCGAAAATGAGCACCGGAACATAGAAGGGCAGAACGAGCAGCGAGGCGAGCAACCCTCCTCTGCGAACTCCGACCGTGAGCGCCGCGCCGATGGCACCGAGGAAACTGAGCGCCGGCGTTCCGATCAGCATGGCAAGGATGAGCGGCGCATAGGCCTCGCCCGGCAGGTTGAGCAGAACTCCGAGAAGCGGCGTGACGACGACAAGCGGCAGGCCCGTGGTGAGCCAGTGACCGAGCGCCTTCGCCACCACGACGAGTTCGAGCGGCAGGGAACCCATAGAAAGAAGGTCGAGCGAGCCGTCCTCGTAATCGGCCTGGAAAAGGCGGTCGAGCGTGAGAAGCGCGGCAAGCAGGAGCGCGACCCAGAGCATGCCGGGCGCCACTCTCGCGAGAAGCTCCCTGTCCGGTCCGATGCCGAGCGGCAGAAGCGCGATCACGACGAGAAAGAAGAAGACGGCCATGCCGCCGCCGCCGCCGAGCCTCACGGCGAGGCGCAGATCGCGCGCGAGAAGAGCAAGGAAGGCGCGCATCATACGGCCACTCCCGCGCCGAGCCGAAGCTGCCGGGCGCCATCGAGACCGAGATCGAGATGGGTGGCGGCAACGATCATGCCGCCATGGCCGAGATGTCCCTTCATCAGCGCGACAAGGCGCGCAACGCTGGCGGCATCTAGCGCCACCGTCGGCTCGTCGAGCAGCCAAATGGGCCGCGGCACGGCGATGAGCCGCGCGAGCGAAAGCCGCCGCCGCTGACCCGCTGAGAGATAGGCGACGGGAAGATCGGCGAGATGCGCGAGCCCGAGCGCTTCGAGCGCCGTCTCCGCGCCCTGCGGAATACTGCCCAGAAAACTTCGCCAGAATTCGATCGTCTCGACAACGCTCATCGAAGGCTTCAGCGCATCAAGATGACCCACATAATGCGCCTGTTCGCCGATCGTGCGCTCCGGATCGCCGCCGGAAAGTTCGATTTCGCCCTGCGTGACGTCGAGAAGGCCAGCGAGCTGGCGCAACAGGCTCGACTTGCCCGCGCCATTCGGCCCGGTCAGCACCAATGCTTCGCTGTGCCCGAGCGAGAAGGACAGCCCCTCGAAAACGAGGCGGCCGCCGCGTTCGCAGGCAAGATCGCGAACGGAAAGCGAAAGTTCAGATGTCGTCAAAACGCCCGCCCCTGCCCTTGCCGGATGCAAAACGCGCCGCCCCCTTCAGCGTCTCGCCCGAGGCGAGCACCTTGCGGCCATGCTCGAATTCGTTGGCGAGCGCGCGATCATAGGGAAGGTCCCATTGCTCATAGGCCGACATGCGGTCATGCCTCAGGCAAAGTTGCGGAAAGCGCGCGATTTCGAGCGCGAGTTTTTCCGCTTCCTCACGCGCCTTTCCCTTCGGCGCGATCCGGTTCGCAAGACCGATCGCGAGTGCCTCTCCGGCATCGACGGGCCGGCCGGTGAGAATGAGATCCATCGCGCGGGAATGGCCGATGAGGCGCGGCAAGCGCACCGTCCCGCCATCGATGAGCGGCACGCCCCAGCGCCGGCAGAAGACGCCCATGATCGCGTCTTCCTCGACGACGCGCATGTCGCACCACAGCGCGAGTTCGAGTCCGCCCGCCACCGCATGACCCGAAATCGCGCCGATGACGGGCTTGTTGAGAATCATTCGCGACGGACCCATCGGTCCATCCGTTGCGAGACGCGAAAAACCGGCGCCGGTTGCGGGGGGCACGGAGCGATTTCCCTCACCCTTCGCCACCGCCTTCAGATCCGCGCCGGCACAGAAGGCGCCCTCGCTGCCGCAGAACACGGCAGCGAGTTGATCTTCATCCCGCTCGAATTCGAGAAAGGCAGCGACAAGCGCATCCGCTGCATGCCGGTCGACCGCATTCTTCGCGTGAGGCCGGTTCAGAATGACGCTTGTAACCGGTCCGTTCTTCTCGACAAGCACTTCCGTCATCCGCAACTCCCCGCGCCGTTTGCAACGCTGATTATCACGCCCGCTTTTCCGGGCGAAGCATGGTCATTCACTACGAAAGACATTATAGTCCCGCGCGACAAGCATATAGGTTCCAGGCTGAGAAGCGGCGGCGAAATCGGGCATTGACGCACACGCCCATTTGCGTCGCGGGCGGCACCCCGCGAGGCTCCCCGCATTCCCCCCTTTGCAGTCCGGACCGCGCATCATCGAGGACCAAGAGAGATGGCGAAGAAGGCGACGGCCAAATCCACCAAGGCGAAAAAGAAACCCGCCGCGAAAGCTGCGGCGAAGACGAAGAAGGCTGCTCCGGCGAAAGCCGTGAAGAAGGCGGCAAAGAAGACGGCGGCAGCAGCGAAGAAGCCGGTGAAGAAAGCCGTGAAGAAGGCGGCGCCGAAGAAAGCCGCCGCCAAGAAGCCCGCCGCGAAGAAAGCGGTGAAGAAGGCTGCGCCGAAGAAGACGGCCCCGAAGAAAGCGGCGAAGAAAGCGGCACCGAAAAAGACGGCCGCGAAGAAGGTTGCCGCCGCCAGGAAGCCCGCCGCCAAGAAAGCGGTGAAGAAGGTTGCACCGAAGAAGGCGGCACCGAAGAAGACGGCTGCCGTGAAAAAGGCCGCGCCGAAAAAGACGGCCGCGAAGAAGGTTGCCGCGCCGAAAAAGGCGGCACCGAAGAAAGCCGCTGCGGTGAAGAAGCCTGCGGCGACGCAGCCGAAGAAAGCCGCGCCGAAGAAAGCCGCGCCGAAAAAGGCAGCGCCCGCAAAGAAGCCCGCGGCGAAGCCCAAAGCGAAGAAGGCAGCACCGGCAAAGCCCGCCGCCGTGAAGAAGCCCTCGGCCTCGCAGTCCAGGAAGGTCGCGCCCAAGAAAGCCGCACCGAAGAAAACCGCACCGAAGAAAACAGTCGCGAAAAAAGCGCCCGGCAACAGCTTCGGCGCCCGCAAGACGCTGAAGGTTGGCAAGCGCAGCTATACCTATTTCAGCATTCCGGATGCCGAGAAGAACGGTCTCGACGGCGTGGCCCGTCTGCCTTTCTCGCTGAAGGTGCTGCTTGAGAACCTGCTCCGCTTCGAAGACGGCCGCACGGTGACGAAGGAAGACATCGAGGCCGTGAAGACCTGGCTCAAGAACCGGACATCCGATCGCGAGATCGCGTACCGTCCGGCCCGTGTGTTGATGCAGGACTTCACGGGCGTTCCCGCCGTCGTCGACCTCGCCGCCATGCGCGATGCCGTGAAGAATCTCGGCAGCGACCCGAAGAAGATCAATCCGCTCGTGCCGGTCGATCTCGTCATCGACCACTCGGTGATGGTCGACAAGTTCGGCACGCCGACGGCCTTCAAGGAAAATGTGGATATCGAATATCAGCGCAACCGCGAACGCTACGAGTTCCTGCGCTGGGGCTCCAAGGCCTTCAACAATTTCCGCGTGGTGCCGCCGGGAACCGGCATCTGCCATCAGGTGAACCTCGAATATCTTGCCCAGACCGTCTGGACGAAGACGGAAGGCAAGGAAGAGATCGCCTATCCCGACACCTGTGTCGGCACGGACAGCCACACCACCATGGTGAACGGTCTCGCCGTTCTCGGCTGGGGCGTGGGCGGCATCGAGGCGGAAGCGGCCATGCTCGGCCAGCCGGTCTCGATGCTCATTCCCGAAGTGATCGGCTTCAAGCTGACCGGCAAGCTCAATGACGGCGTGACCGCGACCGACATGGTGCTCACCGTCACCGAGATGCTCCGCAAGAAGGGCGTGGTCGGCAAGTTCGTCGAATATTACGGCTCGGGCCTCGACAATCTCGCGCTCGAGGATCGTGCGACCATCGCCAACATGGCGCCCGAATATGGCGCGACCTGCGGCTTCTTCCCGGTCGACAACGAGACGCTGAAATATCTCAAGGCGACCGGCCGCTCGGAAGAGCGCGTCGCGCTCGTCGAGGCCTATGCGAAGGCGCAGGGCATGTTCCGCGAGAAGGGAATGCCCGACCCGGTCTTCACCGACACGCTCGAACTTGACCTTGGCAGCGTCGTGCCGAGCCTTGCCGGCCCGAAACGCCCGCAGGACCGCGTCGCGCTGACGGATGTGAAATCGAGCTTCCTGAAGTCGCTCGAGGGAGAATTCGGCAAGCCCGGACAGGCCGCCACGCGCGTGCCCGTCGAAGGCAAGGAATTCGACCTCGGTCATGGCGACGTGGTGATCGCCGCAATCACCTCCTGCACCAACACGTCGAACCCGAACGTGCTTGTTGCCGCCGGTCTCGTGGCGCGTAACGCGCGCAAGCTCGGCCTCAAGGTGAAGCCCTGGGTGAAGACCTCGCTTGCGCCGGGCTCCCAGGTCGTGACCGATTATCTCGAAAAGGCAGGCCTGCAGGACGATCTCGACGCTCTCGGCTTCGATCTCGTCGGCTATGGCTGCACGACCTGCATCGGCAACTCCGGTCCGCTCCCGACGGAGATCAGCCAGGCGATCAACAAGAACGATCTGGTCGCCTCCGCCGTGCTCTCGGGCAACCGCAACTTCGAAGGCCGTGTCTCGCCGGACGTGCGGGCGAACTATCTCGCCTCGCCGCCCCTCGTCGTCGCCTACGCGCTTGCCGGTTCGACGCAGATCGATCTGACCAGCGAGCCGATCGGCACGGGCAGCAACGGCCAGCCCGTCTACCTCAAGGACATCTGGCCCTCCAGCCAGGATGTTGCGGCGACGGTCCGCGCCTGCGTCACCCCGGAAATGTTCCGTGAGCGTTATGCGAACGTCTTCGACGGCGATGCGCACTGGAAGAGCATCGTCGTGTCCGGCGGTCTCACCTATGACTGGGACGGGGATTCGACCTATGTGCAGAACCCGCCCTATTTCGTGGACATGAAGCCCGAGCCCGCGCCGCTTTCCGACGTCAGGGATGCCCGCATCCTCGGCCTCTTCGCGGACTCGATCACGACCGACCACATCTCGCCCGCCGGCAACATCAAGGTGCAGAGCCCGGCCGGTGCCTACCTGAACTCCAAGCAGGTCGGTGCGCAGGACTTCAACTCCTATGGCGCGCGGCGCGGCAATCACGAAGTGATGATGCGCGGCACCTTCGCCAATATCCGCATCAAGAACCAGATGCTGAAGGGGATCGAAGGCGGCCTGACGAAGCTGCAGCCGGAAGGCACGCAAATGCCGATCTACGATGCGGCCATGGAATACAAGCGCCGTGGCGTGCCGCTCGTCATCTTCGCGGGCAAGGAATACGGCACGGGCTCCAGCCGCGACTGGGCGGCGAAGGGCACGATGTTGCTCGGCGTGAAAGCCGTGATCGCGCAGAGCTTCGAGCGCATCCACCGCTCGAACCTGGTCGGCATGGGCGTGGCGCCCCTCCAGTTCCTGAACGACATGAGCTGGCAGTCGCTCGGCCTCGACGGATCGGAAACGGTGACGATCGAAGGCCTCGCCAATGTGAAGCCGCGCACCAAGGTGAACGCGGTCATCACCTTCGCCGATGGCGGCAAGCAGTCGATCGAACTCCTCTGCCGCATCGATACGCAGGACGAAGTCGACTACTACGAGAATGGCGGCATCCTGCCCTACGTGCTGCGGAACCTCGCCGCATAAGGCGGATGGCCTTGCTGAAACGGAAAGGGCGCCCTTCGGGGCGCCCTTTTTCTTTGGCGATGCCTGAAGCCGCTCACCGCCCGCTCAAGCTAACGTGACTCGTATGTGTTGCCGCCGGTTCCTATCCTCTTCCGGGGAAAGGAGATGCCGCAATGTCCCCCCTTCGCCTGACAACAAGCCTCGCCATGTTCGCCGCCATTCTCATGGCGCTCGCGCCGCTTGCCGCGCGCGCCGGGGAGGGACCCGTCGTCGTCGAACTCTTCACAAGCCAGGGTTGTTCGTCATGCCCGCCCGCCGACGCCTATCTGCGCGATCTGGCGAAGCGCACGGACGTCATCGCCCTCTCCTACAATGTCGACTACTGGGACTATCTCGGTTGGAAGGACACGCTGGCGAGCCTTGCCCATACCGAGCGCCAACGCGCCTATGCGCGGACGCTCGGTCTCTCCGGCGTCTACACGCCGCAGATCGTGGTGAATGGCATTGCCGAAGGCGTCGGAAGCCGCCGCCACGAAATCGAACCGGCGCTGGAGAGCGCGAAGCCGCTTCCTGTATCCATTTCCTTCACGGGCGAGGGTGACGCACTCTCTCTCAGCGTGGGGCCCGGCGAAACGCCGGAACGGCCCGCGACGCTATGGCTGGTCCGCTATACGAAGGAAGAACGCGTGGAAATTTCGCGCGGCGAAAATCGGGGCCGCACCGTCGCCTATGCCCATGCCGTGCGCGAACTGACGCCCATCGGTATGTGGAAGGGCCAGGCGATGGAACTGACGCTTCCCAAGAGCGACCTTCTCACACGAGGCTTCGAAGGCTGTGCCGCGCTTCTGCAGGCGGGCGATGGCGGGCCTATTCTCGGTGCCGCGCGGATGGAGTCGACCCAGGCCCAGTGAGGGATCAGGGTTGCGCCCGTTCCGGCATCGGGCTCATCATCGCATCCGCCGGTCCTGCCTCGCGCGTGAGCAGGTCCATCGTCTGGGTGAGCTGATTGCCGAGTTCCTGCGGCAGCTTGTAGGTCCAGCCGGCAAGGCGCTCATTGAACTCCCTGGCGCGCTCTTCGGCGGGAGCAATATCCCCACCCTCCGGCCCGAGCGCCGGGTCTGCTTCCGCGTCGAACTTCGCCCAGAGCGCGCCGCCCTCGCCCGCCATGCGCATATGGAGCCGGAGCCCGTCAAAGGTTTCGAAAATGACCTTGGGCGTGTCCTCGGGAAAGTCCAGCGTCGCGGCGGGCGCTACATCGTCGAAGCCCGAATCGAGAATGGCGGTCGCGGTCTTGTTCAAGACAGGTGCGCCCCGCGAGGCGCGGCCCTCCGGCGGATTCTCGATGGAGAAATTCTCTTCGCCCGGCGCACGCGAAAGAACAACAGGCGTCTCCGTGCCCGCCCAGAGCGTGACACGGGCAAGCTTCTCGCGGGAAATATCGATGAACGCCGGATCGAGCCAGTCGTTCACCGTCTTGTAGAGAGGCAACCGCCCGCGCGCGAGGAAGGTTTCGTCCTCGCCGTCGCGGCGCACATAGATAAGACCTTCGCCCTTCACATCGACCGCACGCTCCGGCACCTTGCCGACAAGAAGACCCGCAACCCTCTCATCGCCCTTGAAGAATTCGACGCGCACGGCGGAGCCGATATCCTCCGGCTTCAGCAAACCGAGATTGCGGTGCCATTCCGGATTGGCCGTGCGCGGCTCATAGGCTTCCATGCCGCCCACGCCCAATAGTGTCTTCTTCACCAGCGCATCGCTCACGGGATAACCGCCACGCGCGGGCGTCACCCAGCGCCCCTCGCCGTTCCGCGCGAGTTCGATCTTTGATACGCCATTCATGCCGCGGCTCACCGTGTAGACGATCCTGTCGACCTGATCGAGCCTCTCGTCCAATCCCTCGAAAAGGGGATGCGGCACGAATGTCGCCCTGACGCTGCCTTCATCCGTGACGACCGCGATCGCCGCCGCGATGACGGCGATCAGCGTGGCGGCGGCGAGAACGGCGAGATTACGCTGGGGCTTGTTGCTGCGGAGCGTTTCGAACATGGACCTCACGCTCCCTTCTCGGCGCGCGCCTTGCGGCGGCGATAGCGATAGAAGGCGGCGGCAAGCGCGGCCACCGCGAGAACGAGCGGTACCAGCGCAATATTGACGAAGCGAAGCTGCGCGCCGAGATTTTCTACATCCCGCCTGAGATCGCGTTGCACGTCGCGCAGCGCCTTGCGGCTTTCCAGAAGCTCCTGCCTGAACTTTCGTATCGCCGCCGATTCCTGTTCACCTGGTCCTCCGCTCGCGGCATCCGCGCCGGCGCCGCCCGTCTGCAACTCCGTCAGATTGCGTTCCGCCTCGGCGATCTTCTTTTCAAGCGCCTCCTGTTCGGCGAGGAAGCGGCGTTCGGCATTTCGGCGCAGCTCCTCCACCACCGTGAAAGGCCGGTCGGACTTGTCGCGCGCCCTGAGCGAGATGAGTTCGTTCGACCCCATCAGGTTGTCGATCGCAGAGAGAATGAAGACCGCATTGTCGGCGATGGGCTGCGCCACGCGCTCGCCGAGATATGAATCCGTGCGCACCCAGAAGCGGTCGTCGAAAATATCGCTATCGGCGAAGACAATGATATTCGCGTCCTTCTGCGATTGCGCGACATAAGGACCGGCTTTCTCTCCGGAGCGGCGCGGCGGCGCAGCGCCTTCCTGCTGCTCGTGCTCTTCTTCGACGGGCCCGTCGAAAGCACTCTTCACAGGCCCCGAAAGACGCGCGGCGACCACATAGCGTTCTTCCGTCGCCTTGAAATCGCGCAGAAGGTCGTCTGGCCGCGGCCCCTTCTTCACATAGTCGACATCGTATGTCTGCGAATCCCCGGACGATGTAACGAGCGGCGAGAACACCGTTGTCGCGCCCTCGACCGGCGTGAAATAGCCCACGCTGCCGAGATTGAGCCTGCTCACATCCGCCGTCACGAGATCGTTCGTATCGACATTCTCGCGCGGCACGGCGAGCCAGAGCACATAGTCGCTCTCCTGGCGCCTGGCATCGAGACCCGTCTGCACGCGTTGCGCGAGCTTGCGGTCGCCGACGATCCGCGACGGATCGTAATTGACGCCCCAGCTTTGAAGCAGCGGCCCGAGATCGGATTGCTCGGTATAGCCGCGAACGGGATCGCCATTCGGCCCCGCGGTCAGGCTCACTTCCGAATGCGGATCGACAAAGGCAAGCACATGGCCGCCCCGCATCACGAACTGGTCGATGGCGTAAAGCGTCGGCCGGTCGAGCGGGCGCGGATGCGCGATCATGAGCACGTCCACCCGGTCCGGCACCTTCTGGAACTGCTGCTCCAGGAATTCGATCTGGAAGCGGTTGCGCAGTTCCTCATAGATCATGAAGGGAAGCGAGTCGCCGCGCATCGCCGACATGAGCCCGCCCGCCCCTGTATCGAGCGGCAGGTTCGTCACGATGCCGAGCACCGGCAGCTCCGGCCGGCTCAAGTTCTGGATCATCCGCGCGATGTCGTATTCGAGATATTGCTCGCGCTCGTCGGTGAAGAAGGGAATGGCCTCGAGCCCATCCACCGAATTTGTGCCGACGAGACCGAAATAGATCACGTCGCCCGATTGCGTCGGCGCTCCCTTGAGGCCGAGCGACATGGCGAGGTCTTCGTCTTCCGAGAAGGGCTCGGGCTCGATCACTTCGAGACGCACCATGCCGTTCGATGCCGCGCGGATTTCCTCCAGCAGGTCGCGCACATGGCCCGCATAGGTGCGTATCCGTCCGTAATCCGTCGCAAGCTTCTCCGAATAGAAGAAACGCAGCGTGACGGGTTCCTCAAGGCCCGAGACGACTTCCCTCGTCCCGTCCGACAGCGTGTAGAGACTGTTCTCGGTCAGGTCGATTCGGGCGGAGCGGAACGCGACATTGGAGAACATGTTCACCGCGAGGAAAAGCACGGCCAGCAGCACCAGCATGATGATGCGATAGGCCGAGCGGCTGATCTGCTGGTTGAACATGTCCCTTACCCCGCCTTCTTCATGTCGACCACGATGCCGCAGGCGATGAGCCAGGCACCGATCAGCGTGGCGAAGTAGATGATGTCGCGCAGGTCGATGACGCCCTGCGTGATCGCGTTGAAATGCGTGAGGAAGGAGAAGGACGCGATGGTGGAAAGCACCTGCTGCGGCGCCCAGCTCGCGAAGAAGTCCATCACGATGGGAAGGCCCGACACGGTGAAGAGGAAGGACACCGCAACGCTGACCACGAAGGCGATCACCTGGTTGCGCGTCACTGCCGAAAGGCAGGAGCCGATGGCGAGATAACCGCCCGCCATGAAGAAACTGCCGATATAGCCGGCGAGGATTACCCCGTTATCGGGATCGCCGAGATAATTGACCGTCAGCCACATCGGAAAGGTGAGCGCGAGCGCAATGCCGGAAAAGACCCAGGCCGCGAGAAACTTGCCGGTGACCGCCGCCCAGAGCGGAATCGGAAGCGAGAGCAGAAGCTCGATCGAACCCGACCGGCGCTCCTCCGCCCAGAGCCGCATGGAAATGGCGGGAATCAGGAAGAGATAGAGCCAGGGGTGGAAATTGAAGAAGATCGTGAGATCCGCCTGGTCGCTCTCGTAATAGGCGCCGAGATAGAAGGTGAAGGCGCCCATCGTGAACAGGAAGATCACGATGAAGATGAAGGCGAGCGGCGTCGCGAAATAGCCGCCGAGTTCGCGGCGAAAAACGGCGAGAAGCTCGTTCATGCGGCTTCCTTTCCGCTGCCATTCGTATCGGAGCGTGTCAGCCTGCGGAACACTTCATCGAGACGCCCAGCCTCGCCGTAAAGCGCGCGCACCTGCCAGTTCTCCTCCCGCGCGAGCCGCGCAACGGCATCGATGAGCACCGTGTCGCCTTCGCCTGTCCGCACCGGAAAGAGCGTGAAGGTCGTCTCGTCGCCGCGAGGGCTCACCTCGATGCTCTCGATGCCCGCAATGGCGCGCAATTTCGCCGCCATTTCCACCGTCGTGCGTCCGCCAAGCGTCAGCGACACGGCGTTGTGGTAGCGAGAACGCGCCATGAGTTCGGCCGGCGTTCCGTCGGCGACGATGCGGCCACGATCGATGATGAGCGCGCGCGTACAGATCGCATCGACCTCTTCCAGAATATGGGTCGAGATCACGATGGCCTTCTCGGCCGCCATGCGCTTGATGAGCTTGCGCACTTCGAATTTCTGGTTCGGATCGAGCCCGTCCGTCGGTTCGTCCATGATGAGGACGGGCGGATTGTGCAGGATCGCCTGCGCGAGGCCCACGCGGCGGCGGAACCCCTTGGAGAGCGTGTCGATCGGCTGTTCGAGAACGCCTTCGAGTTCCGTCGCCTCCACGGCGCTGCCGATGGCCTTCTCCGCATCCGCGCCCGCTAGGCGGCGCACACGCGCGATGAATTTCAGGAATCCGCGCACCGTCATGTCGCCATAGGCGGGCGCGCCTTCCGGCAGATAGCCGATGACGCGTTGCGCCTCCAGCGTCGAAGTGACGATGTCATGGCCGCAGACGCGCGCCGTTCCCGCGCTCGGCGCAAGGAAGCCCGTCACCATCTTCATCGTGGTGGATTTACCGGCGCCGTTCGGCCCGAGAAAGCCAAGCACCTCGCCCTTGGCGACGGAAAAACCGATCCCGTCCACGGCGGTGAAGGGACCGAAATGCTTCGTCAGACCGTCAATGACGATCATAGGCTCTGCTGCAGCGCCTGCCGAAGGCTGCTTACCGCTCGCCATGTTGCTGTCGGACCGGATGATTGCGTCTCTCCCTCATGCGTGGCGGGCCGGTTTCTGCCTCGCCCCGTCTCGCGTCCTCTCTTGCGCCTTTCCCCGTTGCTCCCGAAAGGCGCCCAAAAGGCGGAAGTTTGTGTAGGACAGGCGGCAACTCCCATCAAGTGAAAGATGCTTCATCTCCCCGGCATCGTCCCGGCCAATGAAGCGCAAAGAAAAAGCCGCCCGGGAGGGGGGACCCGGGCGGCGGAGCTCACGCTCTTTTCTTTGGGTGTTGCCCTCCGGGGGAAGGGGTGGCCCGGCTCCCCCAATCTATCCCGGTGGGGCTGGGGGGCTGATGAAACCGGAACATCGAAAGGAACCGGGCCAGTGAGGCAACGATGCAAAGATGGAGGGCCAGTGTGGCTGAGCAAGGGCTGAAACAAGGCAATATTGTGGTTTCGTAAATCACTCGCCCACATCGGAAAAAACCGCCGCCTTCCGCGGTTTTTGTAACAAGCGGATGACGGCGGCGCGGTCCTCGTGCCATGCTTGGCATCAATTCCGGCCCCGCAGGGAAGAGAGGCGCCGCATGTCGGACATTGCCGATTTCGATACACGCCCAAAGACGGCTTCAGGCCGGCTCAGCCTCGTGGACAAGGCCCGGCCGCCGCAGAACGCCGCACCGGCCGCACCCGCGCGGCAGAGGGAAGCGGAAGTCTTCTTCAATCGCGCCGAACTCGACGCCATCCTATCCGTCTATGGCCGGAAGGTCGCGGAAGGCGAATGGCGCGACTATGCCATGGGCGGCTTCAAGGACGTCGCCGTCTTCTCCGTCTTCCGCCGCGCCAGCGAAATGCCGCTCTACAGGATCGAGAAGCGCCCGAAGCTCGCAAAGCGTCAGGGCGCCTATGCGGTGATCGCTCCCGGCGGCCAGATCCTGAAGCGCGGTCATGAACTGGGGCAGGTCCTCAAGGTCTTCGAGAAGCGCTCGCTCCGCCTGATAGACGCCTGACACTACCCTGAATAGCAAAAAGCCCCGGCCTCTCGGCCGGGGCTCTGCATTTCGGCTTCCTGCCTGCCTTAGTTGCGCTGGCTGCCCAGGAACTGCAGCAGGAACATGAACATGTTGATGAAGTCGAGATAGAGCGACAATGCGCCCATCACAGCCTTCTTGCCGGCGACGACAGCGCTGTCGCCTTCGTAGTACATGCCCTTGATCCGCTGCGTGTCATAGGCGGTCAGGCCCGCGAAGATCAGCACGCCAAGCACCGAAATCGCGAACTGCAGCGCGGAGCTCTGCAGGAAGAGGTTCACCAGCATCGCGAGAATGATGCCGATGAGGCCCATGAAGAGGAACGAGCCCATGCCGGTCAGGTCGCGCTTCGTCGTGTAGCCGTAGAGGCTCAGCGAACCGAAGGCCGCCGCCGTCACGAAGAAGGTCGTCGTGATGCTCTCGCCGGTGAAGACGAGGAAGATCGACGACATCGACAGGCCCATGATCGCGGCAAAGGCCCAGAAGACCATCTGCGTCGTGGCAAGGCTGAGCTTCTGGATGCCGAAGCTCAGCACCAGAATGAAGGCAAGCGGCGCCAGCATGACGACCCAGCGGAGCGGGCTGTTGAAGAGCAGCTCGCCGAAGCTCGTCAGGCCGATGCCCTGCGACGTCTCAACCACCGCCGCCGCATAGCCGAAATAGGCGACGAGGCCGGTAACCGCGAGGGCCGCCGCCATGTAGTTGTAAACGCTGAGCATATAGCTCCGCAGGCCCTGATCGATCGACATGTCGGCGCGCGCGCCAACCCGGGTCTGATGGAGCCGGTCCTGTTCGTAATTCGCCATGTATCTGCACCCTCCTGAGTGTGCTCGCCGATATATTGGCGGATAGGCTCGCGAATTCAAGCAAAACCGGAGTTGAACGGTTCGATATTTCGATGGTTAAGCCATTGAAAATTCATGAAATCTGCATTCGCATTTCGGCCTGCTGGCGAAATCGTGATCACCGGTTACCCCCCCTCCTCAGTCCGCCCTGAGCTCTCCGGCGGAGGGAACCGAAAGCGCCCGCCAGGTGCCGAGAAGTCCGAGCGCGACGGTGACAAGCGTCGCCGCCAGCACGGTCAGCGCTAGTGTGCCGGGCAGGAAATGCCAGGGCATCTCCATGATCATGGTAATGACGACATAGGCCGCCGCCGTACCGGCCACCGCCGCCACCAGGGCCGTCGCGAGCCCGAGCGCCGCATATTCGCGGATATAGATTCCCAGAATGCGCCCTCGCGTTGCGCCCAGCACCTTGAGCAGGACGGCATCGCGCACTCGCGAGCGGAACCCTGCCGCCATCGCCCCGGCAAGCACCAATACGCCCGCGGCAAGCGTCACCCCGCCGATCGCACGCACGGCAAGAGCGAAATCCTCAAGGAGCCCGTTGACGGCATCCAGCGCTTCGCGCACCCGGACGGAAGTGATGTTCGGAAAGGCCGATGTCACCTCCCGCTCCAGCGCTTCTTCCTGTTCGGGCGTCGCATCCATTTCGACCGTCGCAAGCACGGTATGCGGCGCCGAAGAGAGCAGGCCCGGCGAAAAGACGAGCACGAAATTGATCCCGAGACTCGTCCAGTCGATTGCGCGCGTATTTGCGACCTCGGCCATGATTTCGCGTCCGAGCACATTGACCGTGATCGTGTCCCCTACATCGATGCCGAACCCTTGCGCGAGATCCTCGCCGAAGGAAACGAGCGGAGGGCCGGCATAATCGGCCGGCCACCATTTTCCCCTGACGAGGCTCGATCCTTCCGGGAGCGTCGCCGAATAGGTGATCCCGCGGTCCCCTCTCAAGGCCCATTGGGCATCGGGTGAAACCTCGACCTGGTCCGAGGGTACGCCGTTCACGGCTGCGATCTTGCCGCGCAACATCGGCACGCGGTTGAATGCTGTGACGCCCGGCGTTCCAGTCACGAGACTTTCCATCGCATCCGTCTGATCGGGCTGAATGTCGACGAAGAAGAAGGCGGGCGCGCGCTCGGGCAGCTCCTTTGTAATCTCGCCGGTGAGGTTGCCGTTGATGAGCGATACGGTGACGAGAAGCGTCAGACCCAGTCCGAGCGAGAGAACGACCGCGGGCGTCGGCGCGCCGGGGCGATGGATATTGGCAAGCGCGAGGCGCAGTTCCGGCGACCGGAAGCGCGGCGCTTTCGCAGCAAGATCCATGATCCCTTCCGCCGCGACCCGCAGCACCGCGAAGACGCAGGCCGCACCCGCGACGAACCAGAGCGCGAAAAGCCGCTCCTCGGCGAGCGCGACCGCAAGCCCCGCCAGCACGAAAAGCGCGCCCGCCGTCGCTGCGACGTAGACGGGCCGGGGAAAACGCCGGACCGGCGCGATGATGTCGCGGAAGAGCCCCGTGGCGGGCACTTCCCTCGCGCGGGCGAGCGGCCAGATCGCAAAGGCAAGCGCCGTGAGCACGCCATAGGCCGCCGCAAGAAGAAGCGGGCCCCAATAGACGCCCATCTCGGCCGGAATGGGAATCATGTCGCCCGCCACGGCATCGACGATGAAGGGCGCGACCACGCCGAAGGCAAGACCGATCGCGATGCCGACGGCGGCAAGCGCCATGACCTGGATGAGATAGATGCGGAAGATCAAGGCGCCGGGAGCGCCCAGACACTTGAACGTCGCGATCACCTCGCGCTTTCCGTCGAGATAGGATTTGACGGCATTGGCGACACCGACGCCGCCGACGACGAGCGCCGTGAGCCCGACAAGCAAGAGAAAGAGCGCGACGCGCTCGACGAAGCGGCGCACGCCCGGCGCACTGTCGCTCCTGTCCGTCACGCGCCAGCCCGCATCGGGAAAGCGTGCGTTGAGCGCACCGACCCAGGCTGCGATATCGGCTGATGCGCGCGCCCCCTCCGGGAGACGGATGCGATAGTAATATTCGACGAGACTTCCCGGCTGCACGAGACCCGTGCCCGGCAATGCATCGCGCGCGATCATCGCTCGCGGGCCGAGCGCGAAACCGTCCGACACGCGATCCGGCTCATGCGCGATGGTTGCGCGCAGCTCGAAATCCTCGTCGCCGATGCGGACGAGATCTCCCACCGCCACATCGAGGCGCGTGAGCAGGTTGGGCTCGACCACAACACCCGGCCTCCCGTCGCGGATCGCAAGCGCATCCTCAAGGGGCATTTGCGGCGAAAGCTCCATCGCGCCGTAAAGCGGATAGGCATCGTCCACCGCCTTCAGCTCGACAAGCGTCTGTCCTCGCGACGCGTCTTCTTCGGCGCTTCGCGCCCCTATTTCTCCAGCGCTTCGCGCCCCCATTTCTTCGGCGCTTCGCGCCATTGCCCGCATTTCCGCCGAAACGGAAACCGCATTGCCGTCTGATATGTAGGAAAACTCTTCCGGCGCCGCCTCCCGATGGATGAGACGGAGCGCGACATCGCCGCCGAGAATATCCTGCCCGCCTTCGGCGAGCCCGCGCGTCAGCGCGGAGGAAACGGAACCCACGCCTGCGATCGCCGCCACGCCGAGCGCGAGGCAGGCGATGAAGACGCGAAAACCCGAAAGCCCGCCGCGCAGCTCGCGCCGCGCAAGCCGGAAGGCAAGCCCAAGCGGAGCCTCCACGCCGCTCATGCAGCCGCTCCCGTCTCGACGCTTTCGATCAGCCCGTCGCGGAGCCGCACGATCTTGTGGCAGCGCGCCGCCAGCGCCTCGTCATGCGTGATGAGAACGAGCGTCGCTCCCTTGCGCCTGTGCAGGTCGAACATGAGTTCGATGATTTCCGCACCGGTCGCCTGATCGAGATTGCCGGTGGGCTCGTCCGCCAGAAGGATCTCCGGGTCGCCGGCCACCGCGCGGGCCAGCGCCACACGCTGCTGCTCGCCGCCCGAAAGCTGTCCCGGATAATGCGTGAGCCGATGGCTCAGTCCGACAAGACGCAGCTCTTCCTCCGCCCGTTCGAACGCATCCGTTCGCCCGGCAAATTCGAGCGGGATGGCGACATTCTCGAGCGCCGTCATGGTCGGGATCAGGTGGAAGGACTGGAAGACGATACCTATATGATCCCGGCGGAACCGCGCGAGCCTGTCCTCGCCATAGGAAGTGAGGTCCTCGCCGGCGCAGACGATGCGCCCCGAGCTCGGCCGTTCGAGCCCGGCCAGCACCATGAGAAGCGTCGACTTGCCGGAACCGGACGGCCCCACCAGACCTGCGGTTTCGCCTTTCGCGATGGAGAGGTCGATTCCCCGGAGAATGTTGACCGGACCGGCCGCGCTCGGCAGGCTGAGTTTGATGCTGTCGAGTTCGATGATCTTGTCGGGCAAACGATTCAGACCTTCCTGATGGGGTTTGTCTCGAAGGATATGCGCGAGTGATACGTTCCGGGGACGAAAATGGTTCGGGCCGGAGAACAGGCGGGCGGCCCTTACGCCCACGGAACGTGATGGAAAAGGCGAACGATATCATGCGATATGGCCTCTCAGATGCGCTTTGCAAGTTTTTCGCGGGCCTCGCGCTTGCCCTTGCATTCGCGACAGCGCCCTCCTCCGCGAGCGCCGCAGACGACGCCCTCACCATCGTCGCGCTCGGTGACAGCCTGACCGCGGGCTATATGCTCGGTCCGGATGAAGGCTTCGCCGACCAGCTCGAAAAGGCGCTCGCCGATGCCGGTCACGAGAATGTGAAGGTGGTCGACGCGGGCGTCTCCGGCGACACCACGTCCGGCGGCCTTGCCCGCCTCGACTGGGCGGTCGGCCCCGAGGCCGATGCCGTCATCCTCGAACTCGGCGCAAACGATGCGCTGCGCGCCATCGACCCTGCGGTCACACGGCGCAATCTGGCCGAGATCGTCGAGCGGCTGAAGGCGCGGGGACTGCCCGTTCTTCTTGCCGGCATGCTGGCGCCGCCCAATCTCGGAGCCGACTATGGCGAGGCATTCAACCCCATCTATCCCGAACTTGCCCGTCACCAAGACCTCGTGTTCTATCCCTTCTTTCTTGAAGGCGTCGCCGCCAATCCGGAACTCAATCTCGGCGACGGCATCCATCCGACCGCGGAAGGTGTCGCCGTCATCGTGCAGGGCATCCTGCCGAAAGTGGAAGAACTGATCGCGCGCGCCGAGGAAAGCCGCAGCGCCGTCAACTGACGCGCATTCGCGCCGCCACAATCGACAATCGCAAACAAATCCAAAGCGGGGGGAGAACTCATGGAATATCGCGAACTGGGCCGCACCGGCGTCAAGGTGAGCTCTATCTGTCTCGGCACCATGACCTGGGGCGAACAGAACACGGAGGCCGAAGGCCACGAACAGATGGACTACGCCGTCTCGCAGGGCATCAACTTCTTCGACACATCGGAAATGTATGCCGTGCCGCCCAGGCCCGATACTCAGGGCTCGACCGAGAAGATCATCGGCAACTGGTTCAAGGCGCGCAGGAACCGCGACAAGATCGTGCTGGCGACGAAGGTCGCGGGCCGCAGCCCCATGAACTGGCTCCGCGACGACGGCTCGGGCACGGAGCAGAGCAAGGCGCAGATCGAGGAGGCCGTGAACAAGAGCCTGAAACGTCTGCAGACGGACTATATCGATCTCTACCAGCTTCACTGGCCCGACCGTCCGATCAATCTCTTCGGCGGCCTCGGCTACCGGCATATCGAAGGCGATACGCACCCCATCGGCGAAATCCTCGAGACGCTGCAGGGCATCGTGAAGTCCGGCAAGGTTCGCTTCATCGGCCTGTCGAACGAAACGCCCTGGGGCGCGATGACCTTCCTTCATCACGCGAAGACGAAGGGCCTTCCCCGCGTTCAGTCGATCCAGAACGCCTACAACCTCATCAACCGGACCTTCGAGCTTGGCGGTTCCGAGATCGCGCATCGCGACGGCGTGGGTCTTCTCGCCTATTCACCGCTCGCGCAGGGCTATCTCACCGGCAAGTACCAGAACGGCGCCCTGCCCGAAGGCTCGCGCAAGGCGCTCTTCAACCGCCTGCAGCGCTATGAAAGCCCGCAGGCCGACAAGGCCATCGAGAGCTACCTCGCCATCGCGAGGAAGCACGGGCTAGATCCCTCGCAAATGGCGAACCAGTTCGTGACGACGCGGCCCTTCGTGACCTCCAACATCATCGGCGCGACGACGATGGAACAGCTGAAGCTCGCCGTGACCAGCACCGAGGTGAAGTGGACCGAGGAGCTGGAAAAGGAAATCGAGGCGGCGCATCTCGCGCAGCCCAACCCCGCGCCCTGAACTATACAAGATGATCCGTCTTTTCACCGCGCTGGAAGTTCCCGACGAAGTGGCCGAACGCCTCATGCGTCTCCAGCGCGGGCTCGACGGCGCGCGCTGGATCGAACGGCCGGACTTCCACATCACGCTCCGCTTCATGGGCGACGTGCCGGAAGATATCGCCGACGATATCGACGAGGCGCTGTCGGAAATCCCGATGGCGCCCTTCGATGTCGAACTCGAAGGTCTCGGCGAATTCGGCGGCAAGCGCCCGCATACGCTTTATGCCGGCGTGAAGCTGTCGGAGCCCCTGCGCATCCTGCAGGGGCGGCATGAAAGCGCCATGCGCCGCGTGGGCCTGAAGCCCGAAACACGCAACTTCACGCCGCATGTCACCATCGCTCGCCTGAACCGCGTCGAAACGGACGCCGCCTACAGCTTCATCCGCGCCAATTCTCCCTTCGCGGCGCCCTCGTTCACGGTCGAGCAATTCACGCTCTTTTCGGCGAAGGCAAGCACCGGCGGCGGACCCTACGTGCCCGAAAAGCGCTATCCCGATTTCGGCTGGGAAGAATAGCGGAACTCGCAAGACCAACCTCCCGCCCTTTGGGGGCGGGTGGGAAAGCGAACTTTTCACTCGCGCGCCGCTTCCTCGATGGCGTGCATGTCCTCGTCCGAAAGACCCATGTGATGTCCGATCTCATGCACCAGCACATGGGTGATGAGGTGGCCGAGCGCTTCGTCGAACTCCGCCCAGTAGTCGAGCATCGGGCGGCGATAGAGAAACACCATGTCGGGCATATGCACCGGCTCCATGACCGAGCGCTCGACATGTGAGATACCTTGATAAAGCCCGAGCAGGTCGAACGGGCTTTCGAGTTCCATTTCGGCGGCAATCTCCTCGTCCGGAAAATCCTCGATCCGGATCACGAGACCCTCGCAGCGGGCGCGGAAGCTCTCGGGCAGTCTGGCGAAGGCTTCGTCCGCCATGCGTTCGAAATCGGCAAGTGACGGCGCCCTCAGATTGTTCCAGTCCATCTTTCTCACAATTCCTCTCTTGCGCGGAGAGCTTAAGAGCGCGAGGCTCTGCCCGCAAACCCTGGCCATCGTGGAGGCGCGGAATGAGCGGCAAGCTGACGGGAAAAGAACGGGAAAAGGCCCTCGAAAAGCTGAAAGGCTGGTCGAAGGTAAAGGGCCGCGACGCCATAGAGAAGAGCTACCGGTTCAAGGATTTCAACGAGGCTTTCGGTTTCATGAGCCGCGTGGCGCTCGCCGCCGAAAAGGCCGACCACCATCCCGAATGGGCGAATGTCTATAATCGCGTTGACGTCGTTCTCACGACGCATGATGCGGGCGGCCTGAGCGAGAAGGATGTGAAACTCGCCACACAGATGGACAAATGGGCCGGAAAGGCCGGCAAGGCATCGAAGAAATAGGGCGGGACGAGCGAATATGGCCGGAAACGCACCCCCGCCCCAGATCGTCATTCTCGGGGCGGGCTTCGCCGGCCTCACCGCGGCGAAGGCCCTGAAGCGTGCGCCTGTCGAGATCACGCTGATCGACCGCCAGAACTATCATCTCTTCCAGCCGCTTCTTTATCAGGTCGCGACGGCGACGCTCTCCCCCGCCGACATCGCGGTCCCTGTGCGCTCCACGCTTCGCGACCAGGAGAATGCGCGTGTCCTTCTCGGCAGCGTCGAGAGCATCGATCGCGACGCACGCATGGTTCATCTCGCCGATGGGCGCGAAGTCCCCTTCGACTATCTCGTCGTCGCGACGGGCGCGACCCATGCCTATTTCGGTCACGACGAATGGGAGCCCTATGCGCCTGGCCTGAAGAAGATCGACGACGCGACGGAGATCAGGCGGCGCGTCCTTCTCGCTTTCGAGAAGGCCGAGACGGAAGACGATCCGGAAAAGCGCCGCGCGCTTCTCACCTTCGTCATCGTCGGCGGCGGACCGACCGGCGTTGAAATGGCGGGCGCCATCATCGAGCTCGCGCGCAAGACGCTGGTGAGCGACTTCCACCATATCGATCCCTCATCCGCGCGTGTCATCCTCGCAGAGGCGGGCCCGCGCATCCTTCCCGCCTTCGCGGAAGAGCTTTCGGCCTTCGCCACGGACTCGCTCCGCCGCAAGGGCGTCGAGGTTCTCTGCGGCAATGCGGTGACGGATGTGGGGCCGAAAGGGGTAACCCTCGGCGGCGAGGATATCGGCGCGCGCACGGTCGTCTGGGCCGCGGGCGTGAAGGCCTCTCCCGCCGCGCGGTGGCTCGGCGTCGAGGGCGACCGCGCGGGCCGCGTCGAAGTGACGGAAAGCCTCACCCTTCCGGGCGAGCCCCGCATCTTCGTCGTCGGCGACACCGCCGCCGCGCAATGGCGCGACGGGGTGACCGTGCCGGGCATCGCGCCAGCCGCGAAGCAGATGGGCGCCTATGCCGCGCGCGCCATTCTCGCGGATTTGAAATCACGCATCATCGCGCCCTTCCATTATCGCCATCAGGGCAATCTTGCGACTGTCGGCCGCCAGAGCGCCATTGTCGATTTCGGCCGGGTACGGATGAAGGGTTTCTTCGCCTGGCTCGTCTGGGGCGCGGCGCATATCTATTTCCTGATCGGCTTCCGCAACCGGCTCATCGTCATGCTGCACTGGATCTGGGCTTATGTGACGCTCCGACAGGGCGTCCGCCTCATCACCGGCTCGACCGAGCTGCCAAAATAGAAAAAGCCCCGGCGTTTCCACCGGGGCTTTCATTTTCGCATGCGCTTGAAGCTTAGCGCGGCGCCATGCGGCCCAAGCTGCGCTTTAGCGCGGCGCCATACGGATAGCGCCGTCGAGGCGGACCGTTTCGCCGTTGAAGTAGCCGTTCTTGATCATCTCGGTCGCGAGCGAGGCATACTCGTCCGGGTTGCCGAGACGGGACGGGAACGGCACCTGCGCGCCGAGCGCCTGACGAACCTTCTCCGGCGCACCCGCAAGCAGCGGCGTGTCGAAAATGCCCGGCAGGATCGTGTTGACGCGGATGCCTTCGCGGCTGAGGTCGCGCGCGATGGGGAGCGTCATGCCGACGACGCCCGCCTTCGAGGCCGAATAGGCCGCCTGGCCGATCTGGCCGTCCTGCGCGGCGACGGAACCCGTGTTCACGATCGCGCCGCGATCGCCATCCTCGAGCGGGTCGAGGGTGAGCATGCCCGCCGCCGACTTCGCGATGCAGCGGAAGGTGCCGACCAGGTTGATCTGGATGATGAGGTTGAACTTGTCGAGCGGGAAATATTCCGGCTTGCCCGTCTCCTTGTTGCGGCTCGCGGTCTTGATCGCGTTGCCGGTGCCGGCGCAGTTCACGAGGATGCGCTCCTGGCCGATCGCGGCGCGGACCTTTTCGAAGCCCGCATCGACGCTCGCCTCATCCGTCACGTTCACTTTCGCGAACACGCCGCCGAGTTCCTTCGCCAGCGCCTCGCCCTTCTCTTCCTGAAGGTCGAAGATGCCGATCTTGACGCCTTCCTTGGCGAGGCGGCGGGCGGTGGCCGCGCCGAGGCCGGATGCGCCGCCAGTGATGATGGCGCTGATGCTGCTGTCGAGTTTCATGGGTTCATTCCTTCTCTGCGCGGACCTTGATGGGCCGGTCCTGCGTTTCCCTGTATGCGGGGTGCCTTCACCGGCCGCCCGATTGGCGCCGATTTAACAAATTCGGCGCCCAAAGAGCGAGCCAAAAATCGCGGAAACACGGCCAATTCGCGTGAGTTGACGATTTACGCAACGTCGCCCTCGCCTTGCATGGCGAGTAGCTTCGCCCCATCTTGGAGACGCCCCTTCCCGGGACGCATCCGGCGGGGCATTGGCCAGCAGGGAGTGAGGCATGACCTCTTCTCACGGAGAGATGGACGCCGAAAGCGTCGAAAAGGAGCTGAGCGACCCGAAAAACCAGCTTCCCGCCGTCATGGCGCGGAACGAGGAGACGGTGCGCGAAGGCTTCTGGAAGAAGATGGCCCGCGTGGCGGGCAAGGTGCCCTTTGCGGAGGAAGCGGCGGCGGCCTGGTTCTGCGCGCGCGATCCGGAAACGCCGACACGCGTGCGCGCGACGCTTCTCGCCGCGCTCGCCTATTTCGTCATGCCGGTCGATTTCATTCCGGACATCGTCGCCGCCTTCGGCTTTACCGACGACGCGACGGTCCTCATGGCCGCGCTCGGCCTCGTCTCGAGCTACATGAAGCCGCGTCACCGCAAGGCGGCGCGGGAGGCGCTGGGCCTCCCGCCCCCGAAAAAGGACGAAGACTGAGTTACACCGTCCAGACACCACTCGCATTGGAGCGATAGCCGAGCGAGCGGTAGGCCGCATCGACCAGCGCCTGGCCGCGGTCGTTGAGAAGAATGCCGAAGCCCATCCGGTTCATGTTGTAGCCGAAGCTCATCCGGGCTTCCGGATCGGCGAAGCCGAGCGAGCCGCCCATGCCGACATGGCCGAAGGCCGCGTCTCCCATGATGCAGGAGGAGTTCGGCTCGTTCGCAAGTTTCCGGTTGTCCATCGACTTCATGTAGCCGAGCGCGAAACGCGTCGGGATGAGAAGCGTCGCGTCCTCATGCGTCGCCATCGCCACGCGTCCCATGCGCGAGAGCGTGTCCTTGCCGACGAGCTTGCCGCCGCCATTGGCAAGCGGCGCATACATGCCAGCAAGTCCGCGGCCATTGGTGATGCCGTTCGCCGAGCCGATTTCGGCGGCATGGGCCTCGCGCGAGTTGAAATCCGTGTTGCCGCTGTTGAGCAGGAAGAGATGCGCCGGGCTCGACGGGTCCGTCATCAGCGCCTGCGTGAATTTCGAGTTGGCGGCGGCAGGGTCGGGCTCGGAGAAGATCATCGGCGCGATGCGCGGCTCCGTTTCCTCGGGCGTCCCGATGGTGAAGTCGAGGCCGAGCGGCTTTGCGACTTCATCGGCAAAGAACCTGCCCATGCGCTTGCCCGCCGCGCGATGCACGAGCTCGCCCACCGTCCAGGCAAGCGTCACGCCGTGATAGCCGTTGCGCGTACCGGGCTTCCAGAAGGGCTCTTCCTCTTCCAGAAGCTTCACCATGTAGTCATAGTCGTAATAGGCGCCGTCCTTGAGCTTGGTGCGCACATGCGGCTGTCCGGCCGAATGGTCGAGCATCATCGAGACGAGCGTCTCCTCCTTGCCGTTCTTCGCATATTCCGGCCAATAGTCGGCGACCTTCGCATCGAGGTCGAGCTTGCCGCGGTCGGCAAGCATATGCGCGCAAAGCGAGGTCGCGCCCTTGGTGCAGGAGAAGACGATGGAAACGGTGTCCTTCTCCCAGGGATCGCCCTCGCGCGCTTTTCGGCCGCCCCAGATATCGACCACCGTCTTGCCCTCGAGCGTGATCGCGACATTCGCGCCGACTTCGTCGCGCGTCTCGAAGTTCTCGACGAACGTATCGACGACTTCCTTGAACTTCGGATCGTAGCTGCCCTGCAGCGTGCCGGCTTTCGTCTCCCTGGAAAAATTCTCCACCGTCTCAGCTCCCTGTCTGTTTTCCCTGTCTGTTTTTTGTGCAAAAGCCCCGGTCTTGTTCGCGGACCTTGCCTTGAATTTCCTATCGGCTTGGGCGCAGCGCGCCATAGCCCGCATCGATGAGCCTTTGCCGTATGATCGGTCCGATGGTCTCGTACCCCTTGCCGTTCAACGTCAGGCCGTCCCAGCGATAGAGGTCGTCGCGTATGTTGCCCTTGTCGTCGAGCATCGCGGAGGAGACGTCGATGAAATACATCTCCTTCTCGCCGCGCACATAATCCGCGATCAGCGCATTGGCGCGCTGCTGGCCGTACCAGCGTTCTTCCCGCGCGGGCGCCGGGCGAAGCGAAACGAAATAGATCGGCGCATCCTCTCCTTCGGCGCGCAGGGAAAGAGCGAGGGTCCGGAAGTCGTCCAGAAGATCCTCGGGTCTCCTGCCGCGCACATCGGAAAGATCCGCCTCGCCCGCCATGACGACCACCGCACGGGGATCGTAGGGAAGCACGATCCGGGCACGATAATGGTCGATGTGGGAAATCTGCGCGCCGCCGAAACCGCGCTGGATGACGGTGACCGGCGCCATGTCCTCCGCGAACCTCGGCCAGAGCCGGAGGTCGCGCCCGCCGACGAAGAGCACGGCGTTCTCTGGCGGCGGGTTGGAGACATCGCGGCGCTCGAAGGCCGCGATCTCCCCTTCCCAGTATTTCGCATCGCCCGAGGCGAGGAGCACATAGATGAGGAAGGCGAACAGCGCGGCAACGGCGACGCCGAACGCGATGCCGAGCACCACGAATGTCCGCTTCATACCGCGCTACCCCTCATGCGCCTTTATCCCCGCCCCGGTCGCTTCATGACGTTATCGTGACGGTACGATGACGATCTTGCCCTTCACCTTGCGCGCGGCCATGTCCTTCAGCGCCTGCGCCGCCTCCTCGAACTTGTAGGTCTTGGAGACGTGGGGCTTGAGCTTGCCTTCCTTGAACCACGTCATCAGCTCCTTCAGGTTCTCCTGATGGCGCTTCGGCTCGCGTCCCGTGAACGCCCCCCAGAACACGCCGACGATCTGGCAACCCTTGAGAAGCGCGAGATTCAGCGGAATTTTCGGGATGGGACCGGCGGCAAAACCGACCACGAGGAAACGTCCTTCCCAGTTCGTCGCGCGCAGCGCCGCTTCCGAGTAATCCCCGCCGACCGGGTCATAGACCACGTCGGCGCCCTGTCCGCCCGTCAGTTCCTTGATCTTGTCGGTGAGCGCCTTCTGCGCATCCCTGTCGAGCGAACCCGTGGGATAAAGAATCGTCTCGTCCGCGCCATGCTCCTTGCAGACGGCGAGCTTGTCCTCGGATGACGCAGCGGCGATCACGCGCGCGCCCATCGCCTTGCCGAGTTCAACCGCGGCAAGACCGACGCCACCCGCCGCACCCAGCACCAGCAGAGTCTCCCCCGGCTTCAGTTCCGCACGATCCTTCAGCGCATGATGCGACGTGCCATAGGTCATGAGGAAGGCCGACGCCGTCACGAAATCCATCTCGTCGGGGATCGGCGTCACACGCGCCTCATCGAGCGCGATCTCTTCCGCATAGCCGCCCCAGCCACAGGATCCGATGACGCGGTCGCCGACCTTCACCTTTGAAACGCCTTCGCCGACCTTCCTGACCACGCCGGCCACCTCGCCTCCCGGAGAGAAGGGAAGCGGCGGCTTGAACTGGTACTTGTTCTCGATGATCAGCACGTCCGGGAAGTTGACCGCGGCGGCATGAACCTCGAGCAGGACTTCGCCCTTTTTCGGTTCCGGGCTCGGCACCTCCTCGATCACGAGGCTGTCCGGCGGCCCGTATTCCTTGCAAAGTACGGCTTTCATGGTCGTCTCCCTCCAGCTTGTCGATTTTTCGGGTTGCGGAAATTCCGGTGCCTCTCCCTTAGCACGAGCGGGCGGATTTCCGCCAGACGGAGGGGGTGCCGGGCCAGCTTTGCCTTGGTTCCGCCACATGAATCGGCGAGTTTCGCCCCGGTTGCCGGACCCGCCGGCAGCACGCAAAAAAGGGGCAACGCCGGGCGGCAACTGGAAATCGCCTGCGCCGACCGCTATGGTCAGGCCACCTTTCCCGGGCAAATCGGGGCCGGACGACCGGGAGTCCATTCGGAGCAGACGAGTTGGAGACCATGCCGCGACGCAAGACCATTTCCTCAGCCCTTACCCTGGCCTGCGCAGCACTTGCCCTGACTTTCGGCCTGGCGGGTTTTGCCGCTGGCGCGAAGGCACAGGACGCACCGAAGCTGCTCGGCAAGTATGACGACTGGTCGGCCTATACCTATGGCTCCGGCAATGACCGCATGTGCTATGCCATGACGACCCCGGTAAAGATGCTGCCCGCGGGCGCGAACCGCGGCGACGTCTATTTCATGGTGACGCATCGCCCGGCGCGGAACACGCGCAACGAAGTGAGCATGCGCGTCGGCTATCCCTTCAAGTCGACAAGCCGCCCCTTCGCGACCATCGGCAACGACAAGTTCCAGATGTTCTCCGGCGTCAAGGAAGGCGGCGAGCATCGCTTCTGGGCCTGGCTTGAGAACCCCTCCGAAGAGAGCAAGATGGTGAAGGCGCTCCGCGCGGGCAGCTCCATGGAGATCAAGGGCACCTCGGAGCGCGACACGCTGACGACCGACACCTATTCTCTCAAGGGGTCCTCGGCCGCGCTCGGCAAGATCGACGAAGCCTGCAAGAAATAAGGCGGGAAACTGCCGGTTGTCGGCGTAATTGGCGCTTTGCGCGCCCTCTGTGATATGAGAAGCACTCAAGCCGCCTTGCCCTTGGGGCAAGCGCGGCGAGACGCATTTTTATTTGGCCGATCCCTGAAGATGACGACGCTCGACATAGCGCATGACAAGCAGAGCACCGCGCCGGCGGGCGCGCTGACGGCGCCCGCGCCGCATCCTCTCCGGCCAAGCCTCGTCGGACTGACCCGGCCGCGGCTCATGCAGGCGCTTGCCGATTTCGGCCTGCCCGAGAAACAGCTTCGTATGCGCGCCGGGCAAATCTGGAACGGCATCTACAATCGCGGTCTGACGGATTTCGACGGCATGACGACGCTCTCGAAGGAGCTGCGCCAGACGCTCGCGGCGGCCTTCGATATTTCGCGGCTCGAGGTCGTGACCGAGCAGAAGTCGGTCGACGGCACACGGAAATGGCTGCTGCGCCTCCCTTCCGCCGTGCCCGGCGTTCCGGGACCGGAAATCGAGATGGTCTATATCCCGGAGGAAGGACGCGGCACGCTCTGCATCTCCTCCCAGGTCGGCTGCACGCTCACCTGCACCTTCTGCCACACAGGCACGCAGAAGCTCGTGCGGAACCTGACCGCGGGCGAAATCGTCGGACAGATCATGGTTGCGCGCGATGCGCTCGGCGAGTGGCCGGACTCGAATCGCAACTCGGATGACCGTCTCATCACCAACATCGTGATGATGGGCATGGGCGAACCGCTCTACAATTTCGAGAATGTGCGCGACGCGCTGGAAGTGATTTCGGACGGCGAAGGAATCTCGCTGTCGAAGCGGCGGATCACGCTCTCGACGAGCGGCGTCGTGCCGATGATCGAAAAGGCCGGCACCGAAATCGGTTGCATGCTCGCGATCTCGCTCCACGCCGTGAATGACGAGACGCGCAACAAGCTCGTGCCTCTCAACAAGAAATACCCGATCAGGGAATTGCTCGAAGCCTGCCGGAATTATCCTGGCCTGTCGAACGCACGCCGCATCACCTTCGAATATGTGATGCTGAAGGATGTGAACGATTCGATCGAGGATGCGAAGGAACTTGTTCGCCTGCTGAAGGGCATCCCCGCGAAGATCAATCTTATCCCCTTCAATCCCTGGCCGGGTTCGCCTTACGAGTGTTCGGACTGGGCGCAGATCGAGAAATTCGCCGACTTCGTCAATCGCGCGGGCTATGCGAGCCCCGTGCGCACGCCGCGCGGCCGCGACATCATGGCGGCCTGTGGACAGCTCAAGAGCGAGACGGTAAAGAAGCGCGCGAGCGAACGGTTCAGAGAAGCTGCGCAACCAACCGGCTAGATGCGCATTACATCTGCGAACGGACGAGCGGAGCCACCCCATGAAAGCCGCCATCTATCGCTGGAAGGTCGCGCCCGGAGACGAAGAATATTTCGCGCGCCGCTGGCACGAGATCACACAAGACATCATGCGCGATCATGGCGGCGGTGGATCGCGTCTCCATCGCGCGGAGAATGGCGACTTCGTCGCCTATGCGCGCTGGCCCAGCAGGCAAGCGCGCGACAAGGCCTTCGCCGATTATTCGAAAGACCCGAACCGCTCCATTCCACAGCGCGAGGGCAAGGCCAAACTCGTCGAGGAAATCTGGCTCGACATTACAGATGACCTCCTGATCCCCGAAGCCGACCTGCCCGCGCGTTTCCGCGGAGATTAGCGCTTCGCCCAGTCGAGCGCCGCTTCGAGCCTGTCATTCCCCCAGAACAATTCCTCACCCACGACAAAACTCGGCGCCCCGAATATCCCCTTCGCGACAGCTTCCCCTGTCTGCAACTTCAGACGATCCTTGTTCGCCTGCTCGTTGGAACTTGCGAGAAGCGCTGCCGCATCAAGACCGAGAGAAGAAAGAATTTCAGAAAGCACAACCTCGTCCGAGATGTCCTGCTGTTCGGCGAAGTTTGCGAGATAGACACGCCGCGTGAGTTCCGGACCCCAGTCCTCGTCCTGTCCGAGAAGCGCGAGGCGCGCCGCTTTCAATCCGTTCTGCGGAAAACGCACCGGCTCTTTTAGCGCGAGGCCCTGCGCCTCGCAAATGCGCGCCATATCGCGCCACATATATCTGCCCTTGGCGGGATAGATGTTGAAGGGACTGTCGTTCCAGCCCTGCGACCCGAAGATCGGCCCCAGCAGGAAAGGCCGCCAGACGAGCCCGACGCCCGCCTCCTTCGCCGTCTGCTCGACGCGCATCGCCGCCGGATAGGAATAGGTGCTCGCGAACTCGTACCAGAACTCGACTTTCATGAATGCCGTTCCCCAAACAAGAGATGCGCGAGCCTGCCGCAAAATCGCGAGGGCAGATAGCTCGCGCCACGCAATGCATCTTGCATCCGCTAGACCCTTGTCTCCGCATCGAGCTTCAGCACTTCGGCAATCTCGCGAATGAAACCGATATCCTCCACGAAGGCGCGTATGTGATCGCTCTGGCGCAGATCCTTCCATGGGGAAGGCTGGGCGAAATATCCCCGCCTTCCGTCAATCACGAGAAGAAGATCGCCGCCATCGAACGCCGCCTGCAAGGGCCCGTCCGCAGCCTCAGCAAGCTTCACAAACCGCTCCATGAAGGCGGGCGTGAGAAGGTAGCGCGCCTCCACCTGGTCGCTCGAGAAGACCTCGAACATTTCCTCGAAGCGCGGGTCTTCGAGATGCACGCGCTCCCCGTCGACACCGGCATGGCTCATTGAATTGAAAAACGAGCCGCGGTCGCCACGCACGATCGTCCGGCCCTCGAACCGTTTGGGGAAAGCATAGCGGGCAACGAGTCCGCGAAAGACGAGATCGTAATCGTCGCGCTTGTCCCGCTTCACCCGTTTCTCGAGGAAGGCTTCGGCGAGCTCGAAGGGAACGCCGTCGACCTCACCCATGACGTGATCCTCGAGGGACTCGCGGTCGTAGCCCGGAAGGAGGCTGCAGCGATTGAAGGGCGCGAGGTAATTCTCCGGCGCTTTCGGCGAGTAGACATAGCCGAAATGCCCGAAGACCTTCGCTGAAAGCTCTTCGGCGAATTTCCGTCCCCAGGTAAGGACGGAAGTGAGCATGAGGGCCCCGATGATGACGATGACGATACTGCCGAAGAGCGCAAAGCCTCGCGCATCCTCGTCTTCGATGAGCTGCGAGGAAAGGGCGAAAGCGACAAGCCCCGCGGCGGCAACCGGGACGGCCCGCCGAAGCGCCTGGCGCAGCACGAGCTTCCGCTCCGCTTCCTTTTCCTCGATGAAGGGGGCTATTTCCCGCGCAAAGAAGCCGTCGAAGTCTCCTGCCGGCGCCATCGCCTCACGCCATCAGCTTGTTGAGGTCCACAGGTTCGCGGGCGGCCGGGTCTTCGACTTCGTAGAAGGGGAAGGGCTGGACATTCGCAAGGCGGGCGATGATCGAGCCGGGGAATATCTCGACCGCATTGTTGAGCCGCGTCACCGCCGAATTGTAGAAGCGGCGGGCGGCGGCGATATTGCCTTCCACTTCCTCGAAGGTCTCCTGCGCCCGCGTCACGGTCTCGGCCGAGCGAAGCTCCGGATAGTTCTCGGCCACCGCAAAGAGCCGGGCCATGCCCATCTCGAGCTTCCTCGAAGCGTCGAGATGCTCCTCAACCGCCTTCGGGTCGTCCTTGGCATAGGGCGCCGCCACCTTCGCCCTGAGCGCCGTCAGCCCTTCCAGAAGCTCCTTCTCGTGGGTCATGAACTTCTGCGCCAGCGCCACGATGTTGGGCAGCAGGTCGAAACGCTGGCGAAGCTGCACATCGATCGAGCCCATCGCCTCGCGGACCTCGTTCCGCCGCGTGATGAGGCTCGCATACCAGGCATAGCCACCAATGAGGACAAGCCCCGCAATAACCAGCAAAACCACCGACGAATCCATGGGTCACCCCCTCGAAAAGGCCTCGTTCGGCCGATTATGGCAGGCAAAGCCTCTCCCGTCCCCTGCTTCGGGCCTCCCCTTGCCGCAGCGGTCGATTTGCCTATAGTGCGCCGCAAAATCGACCCTTCACAAGGTGACGAAATGAGCGCCGATAAATCCGTGAAAAAGGTGGTCCTGGCCTATTCGGGCGGACTCGACACCTCGATCATCCTGAAATGGCTTCAGGAGACCTATGGCTGCGAGGTGGTGACATTCACCGCGGATCTCGGCCAGGGTGAGGAGCTGGAGCCTGCGCGCAAGAAAGCCGAGATGCTCGGCATCAAGGAAATCTATATCGAGGACCTGCGCGAGACCTTCGTCCGCGACTATGTGTTTCCGATGTTCCGCGCGAACGCGCTTTATGAAGGCGTCTACCTGCTCGGCACCTCGATTGCCCGGCCGCTGATCGCGAAGCGCCAGATCGAGATTGCCGCGGAAACGGGCGCCGATGCCGTCTGTCACGGCGCGACCGGCAAGGGCAACGACCAGGTCCGCTTCGAGCTCGGTTACTACGCGCTCAATCCGGGCATCAAGGTGATTGCGCCCTGGCGCGAATGGGACCTGACCTCGCGTACCAAGCTCATCGAGTTTGCCGAGAAGCACCAGATTCCGATCGCGAAAGACAAGCGTGGCGAAGCGCCCTTCTCGGTCGATGCGAACCTTCTGCACATCTCGGCCGAAGGCAAGGTGCTGGAAGACCCTGCGCAGGAAGCGCCGGAATATGTCTATTCCCGCTCCGTCTCGCCGGAAGAAGCGCCAGACAAGCCGACCTATATCGAAGTCGGCTTCGAAAAGGGCGATGCCGTTTCCATCGATGGTGTGAAGATGTCCCCGGCCACGCTGCTGACGAAGCTCAACGAGCTTGGCGGGGCAAACGGCATCGGCCGTCTCGACCTCGTCGAGAACCGCTATGTCGGCATGAAGTCGCGCGGCGTCTACGAAACGCCAGGCGGCACGGTGCTGCTCGCCGCCCATCGCGGCATGGAGAGCCTGACGCTCGACCGCGGCGCTGCACATCTGAAGGATGAACTCATGCCGCGCTATGCCGAGCTCATCTATAATGGCTTCTGGTGGAGCCCGGAGCGTGAGATGCTGCAGGCGCTGATCGACAAGAGCCAGGAGATGGTGACCGGTACGGTCCGCCTGAAGCTCTACAAAGGCTCGGCGACGGTTGTCGGCCGCTCCTCGCCTTATTCGCTTTATTCGGAAGCGCACGTCACATTCGAGGATGATGCGGGCGCCTATGACCAGAAGGACGCGCAGGGCTTCATCAAGCTCAATGCGCTTCGCCTTCGCCTGCTTGCGGCCCGCAACAAGAAAGTCGAGAAGTAAGAGTAATGCGTATCGATGCCATCCCGATCGGCAAGAACCCGCCGGAAGACATCAACGTCATCGTCGAGGTCCCACATGGGGGCCATCCGGTGAAGTATGAGCTCGACAAGGAATCGGGAACGCTCTTCGTCGATCGCTTCATGCACACGGCCATGCAGTATCCCTGCAATTACGGCTTTGTGCCTCACACCCTGTCGGACGATGGTGATCCGGTGGACGTGCTCGTGGTGAGCCGCATTCCGGTGGTGCCCGGCGCGGTGATCCGCTCGCGGCCCATTGGTGTGCTGATGATGCATGACGAGGCAGGACAGGATGAGAAGATCCTCGCCGTGCCGGTCGAGAAGCTCAATCCCTACTACAAGAACGTCCAGAACTATTCGGACATGCCGGATATCCTGATCCAGCGGATCACCCATTTCTTCGAGCACTACAAGGATCTCGAAGAAGGCAAATGGGTGAAGGTTGACGGCTGGAAGGATGCCTCGGTTGCCCGAGAACTTATCGTGAAGGCGATCGAGGCCGCCAGGAAAGCCTAACCGGGACCAGCCAAGGCCGGCATCACGCGGAACCTCAGGGAAGCTGCCACGGCTCCTCCGGTCCGAGCACATGCCCGGCCACTTCCTGCATCAGCTCCTTTCCCCGGTCGGAATTTGTGAGAACGACCACTCCCGACCGGCGGGAGGGATCAATCACCATCATTCCCCGCATGCCGATATTGGCACTGGTCTGCCAGAGCGTCAGGCCGCCTTCGCGTTCGCGCGTGCCGAAGCCGAGACCCCATCCGAACCTGTCGTTCCGCGTCTCCGCTATGAGCGTCCGGTTCTCGACCATGCTCGCACGCAGCGGCGGACCGACGAGTTCGCCATCGACAAAGCCTTGAACGAAAAGAGCCAGATCGTGTGCGCTCGACCTCAATGAAAGCGCCGCATTGAAATCGCCGCCGTCACGGGCGGGAAGCGGAACCTGCCACCCCATGAAGAACAGGCTCGCAAGGAAGACGACGCCGAAAAGGAACGAACTGGAGGCTTCGCGGCGTACACCCCGCGTCACCACACCATCCGAACGGCCGAAGCCGAAAACGAAACGGAAATACTGGATCGCCGCGGCGATGAGGACGATGGCGACAAGCCAGGCGAGGAAATAGCCGAGGCAAAAGATGAGCGCCCATCCACCCTGCAGATAGTAGAGCAGAATGCTCGAGACGAGGGGCGCCAGCACAGCCGCAGGAACGAGATCGAACGGTTCGAGTTTCAGCCTGTGAAATCCGAGGCGCACGACAAGAAAGGTCGCCAGCGCCAGAACGGCAAAAACCGCCACCATAGGCCCTGCGAATGCGAGGATCGGAACCCAAAGCGCGTGATGCCCGCGCGCAACCTCGTTTACCAGCCCCTCCGGAATGACATAGCCCGACGAGGACATGCCGAGCGGCCGAAACAGCTTCTGCCGCATGAGGCGATCGAAAGGCATGCCCTCGATCTCGGACATCACATGGGCAAGATAGACATAACCCATGCCGGAATATCGAAAGTTCGTTCCCGGTTCGAAATCGATACCGCGCGACCCGAGCCTCACACGGTCGGAAAGGCCAGAACGATGCGCCAGGACATGACGAAGCGTGATTTGCCGCGAGGCTTCCCTGTTCGGCAGCCAGGGTGTCTCCAGATATTGCGACAAGGGTTCGTCGAGCGACATTTTCCGCTCCCGGACCATGAGCATCGCCGCATAGGCCTCGAGAGGAAGCCCCAGCCCCCCCACTTCGAAGAGCGTATTGGGCGTAACCGGCTGATCGCCGTCCGTATCGGCAATGCCATACCCCTTCTCATAGACGATACGCCCATCCGAAACGACGGCCAGCGCGACGCCGGGAACGCCAAGCTCCTGCATCCGCCGCTCGACAAGATAGTCCAGCGCATGCCGCATTTCCGCCCGCGGCCAGGCAATCATACCGGCCTCGGGATCGCTTTGCGCCCGGACGCTGTGTGGCAGGAGACACAATACCGCCAAAAGAATCATGGCGAGGATCGGCCAGGATTGACCGGCACGATCCGGGCGGCTTATTCCTTTGCTCTCACGCCAGATGGAGCGTTGATGTCTGTATTCGGAGAAAAGCGCGGCCGCTGAAGGGTCATTTCCCTTCTTGCATGGCCGATCCACGGGACGGGATCCCGCACGTGCGGCGCTATGGCCCGCGCGGAGCGTGAGCCCCGCCATGCTTTGGCTTTTCTCCGGAACTCTATCCATGAATATCTCGAAATTCGAGCAGCGCACGCTCCATGCGCTCGCGCGCGGCGGTTGCATCCGTGTCGAAAAAGACGACAAGGGCAAGATCGCTGAAGTTGCCTGCGTCACGCGCGAAGGTTGGGTGCTGACCGATTGCACGCTCGCCACCTTTCGCCGTTTGCGTAAACGGCGGCTCATCGCTTCGCGTGACGGCAGCCCCTATCGCATTACCCGCGAAGGTCTTCACGCCGTTCGCGCGCAGCTCGACAACAAGTGACAAGAAGGCAGAAAGCGAGGGGCACACCGGGAGCCGCATCTAGAGCGTGCCCTCGCCATCGATAGGCATACGCGGCATCTGGAAGTTGAGGCGAAGCGCGTCGATGCTTCTCGTCGTCTCTTCATCCAGAGGCCCGCGTGCTTCCGCATCCAGAATGGCGGAGAGTTCCTCACGATTTTTCACTCCCAGCACCAGCGTATCGACGCCCTGCATGTGAAGCGCATAGCGATGGGCGACGATGGCGGGATCCTCACCGAGCTTTCGGCAGAGCGCACGGAAGGGCGCGGCCTTGGCGTAGTCGCGCATTTCCGGATCGTCCCTGCCGAGCGGCCGGTCGATCTCCGCCGTCAAGGCGCCGGCCTGGACTGCGCGGATGCCCATAACGCCCACATGATTGTTCTTTGCGGTACGGATGATATTCCGGGGTTCCGGCGGTTCTTCATATCGCCGCATGCCGCCGGGTGAATCGAGAATATTCGTCACCGCCTGCACGGCCGCAGGCTTCGGCTCTCCTCTGAGCACATCCATGATACTGCGCGGCAGGCCGGTTCCCGTAATCCCCCAATCGCCGATCAGCCCCTTTGCCTTCAGCTTCTCGAATGCGGGCACCACCTCGGAAAAGAAGGCAGTCCAGCGCACGACACCGTAATCCTCATAGTCCGGATCGTTTTCGTAGGCGTAGTCGTCGGGGCAGATATTCGAATGGAGAAAGAACAGATCGGCCTGTTCGCGTTTGAGCGTCTGCAGACTGCGCAGCAGCGATTTCTCGAGCCGCTCGCCGATGCTTGCGAGATGCCTTTGCCCAACCATGCATTTGGTGGTGACCCTCACATCCGCGGGCCAGGCACCGCCGAACATCTCTCCGGCCACCGTCTCCGCTTCGCCACGTCCGTAAAGCGGCGCGAGATCGATCAGCGTGATGCCGCTGTCGATGGCGAGCCGAAGCGTCGCAACTGCCTCCTCCCGCGAGGTTTCGCCCCAGATTTGACCAAGACCGCCGCCGCCGAGACTAAGCGCGCTGACCGGCCAGAGTTTTCCGAGGTGACGCATCTCCATGAAATTCAGAAGTCCTTCGGCAGTTCGATGTTCTTGCTGCGGCAGGCAGCAATGACCGTGTTCCGCAAGAGGCAGGCTACCGTCATGAGGCCGACCCCGCCGGGTACGGGCGTAATGGCGCCGGCGACCTTTGACACGTCGTCGAAATCGACGTCGCCGACAAGCCGCGTCTTGCCTTCGCCCTTCTCCGGAGCGGGTACGCGATTGATGCCGACATCGATAACGACCGCCCCCTTCTTAACCCAGTCGCGTTTTATCATCTTGGGCCGGCCGACGGCCGCAACGAGGATGTCGGCCTCGCGGGCGATGGCAGGCAGATCGCGAGAGCGGCTGTGAGCGATCGTGACCGTGCAGTTCTCGCGAAGCAGCAATTGCGCGACCGGTTTGCCGACGAGGTTGGAGCGCCCGATGATGACGGCATGTTTTCCTGTCAGGTCGCCGCAGGCTTTCTTCGCCATGATGAGGCATCCCTCGGGCGTCGCGGGGACCATCGCGGGCAACCCGCTCGCGAGGCGCCCCGCATTGAGCGGATGAAGCCCGTCCGCATCCTTCGACGGGTCGATCGCATCGATCACGTTCTGCTGGGAAATGTGATCCGGCACTGGAAACTGCACCAGGAACCCGTGCACATCCGGATCGGCATTGAGTTCGGCGACCTTCGCCAGCAGATCCGCCTCGCTCGTATCCGCGGGCAGTCTGTACTCGTAGGAGTTCATTCCCGCTTCCTTCGTCGCGAGCCCCTTGTTGCGGACGTAGACCTCGCTGGCGGGATCGTTGCCGACGAGCACAACGGCCAGTCCGGGGGTAAGCCCGTGCTCGCTCTTCAGCCGCGTCACTTCCGTGGTGACGCGAGCGCGCAACTCCGCCGAAATGATCTTGCCGTCGATGATGGAGGCTTTGGCCGAAGACGTCATGAGGGCACCTCGTTGTCTGGTTAGGGTGCCCAGGCGAGCGGCGCATATGCCCTGCGCTCCACGGTGGTTCTCTCCACCTCTTCTCGCCAGTCACGCAAGGGCAGCGGCACTATAATAAGGACCTCCACCTCCCGGCAAGCCTGCCCCTGCATCGTTTCGGCCAGTTTTAGGGGCTTTCGAGCGAGGCGCCGATATGCGCCATCAGCTTTTCGGCATCGCCCTCGATCTTGACCACCTTGATCCGCCCCGTTTCGCCGGACAAGAGCGACAGCGAAGAGCGAGGCACCCGCCATGCTTTCGCAAGGAGCTTCAGCACGGCGTCGTTCGCCTTGCCCTTCTCCGCGACGGCGGAGACGCGAAGTTTGAGATAGGGCTTGCCATCCGCGTCCTCGCCCCGTCCCTCGATCCTGTCGGCCCCGCCACGGGGCGTGACGCGGAGACGGACGGTGATCCCGCCGGGACCGGACCGGAAAGGCATCGCCGTCAGTATCGGCCCGCGCCGAGCCACATCGGAATGTCGTAGCGGATCAGGTTCTGGATGAAGAAGAGCAGCAGAAGCAGGATGACCGGCGAGATGTCGAGGCCGCCCAGATTGGGCAGAAGGTTGCGGATAGGCCGCAACACGGGTTCCGTCAGGCGATTGATCGTATCGACCACCAGATAGACGAAGCGGTTATGCGTGTTGATGACGTTGAAGGCGATGAGCCAGCTCAGCACAACGCCGATGATGATCACCCAGATATAGAGAGTGATGAGCGTGTCGATCAGATTCAGAAGGGCAATCATGGGGGCTCGCCATTGGTTGGTTCGTGCGGATGGGCGGCTCACGCATCGGCCCCGGAAGGGGCCGGAAAACCGGGTGCCGGTGTTTCCGGCCCCCTGAGATGTAAACGGGCCGGGCCGGGGGTTCAAGGACGGGATTGTCCAGCCGTCAGCGGCGACCGGAGGCCCCGCCCTCTCTTGACACCTCGCCCGCCGCCGCCTAAGAAGCGGCCTCCAGCGCATGAACGCGCAGGGCTCCGGGGCCGTAGCTCAGTTGGGAGAGCGCCTCGTTCGCAATGAGGAGGTCAGCGGTTCGATCCCGCTCGGCTCCACCATTTTCCGGAAGCCCCCCCGATAATCTGCCGGAATTTCAGGCCGTTTCGGCCTTTATTTCCGTCTCGTTCTCATGCGGCAGCCATTGATCCAGAAAGCGGTCCAGCCAGGCCCGTAGCGTTGCGTCATGTTGCGCGCGGCCTTGGTAATGAAGCTCGGCCGGCTGTGCGCCCGGCCGGCTCAGCCGTTCCTTCCCGAATTCGAGCCACGCCTCCATCATCGGCGTGGTGAGCTCAGGGTGAAACTGGAGCCCATAGGCAGCCTTGCCATAGCGCATGGCCTGAACCGGGAAATCCGTACCTTCGGCAAGCTGCACCGCCCCCGAAGGCAGGTCGAAGCCCTGCTGATGCCACTGATAGACATGCTGTGGATCGTCGAAGAGATGGCGGCCTTCCCTCGTCGGTCTGATCGGGTAATAGCCGGCCTCCACCCGTTCATCCGCTGGGGAATAGACACGGGCGCCGAGATGACGTGCCATCATCTGCCCGCCGAGGCAGATGCCCAGAAAGGGCTTCTCCTCCTTGAGCGGCACACCGATCCACGCCGTCTCCGCCTTGATGAAGGGAAGCTCGTCATTGGCGCTCATCGGCCCGCCAAATATCACCGCCGCCTCATGCCCGCTCATGTCAACAGGCAGCGGATCGCCCAAAGCCGGGCGTCGTATATCGAGTTCGCAGCCGCGCCGGATCAGCGCCTGGCCGACCCGGCCGGGACTGGATCTCTCCTGGTGGAGAACGATGAGAATGCGGCGACCCATGCGAGCTTCAATGTGGGGCTGCCCCCCGATGGACGCAAGGCCCCCGGCGGAGGCTCACATGGCGCTGATACCACCGTCGATCTTGATTTCGGCGCCGGTGATGAATTTCGATTCGTCCGAGGCCAGATAGAGCACGCAATAGGCGACATCGTCCGGCTCGCCCACAATGCCGAGCGGCACCTGCTTGGCGAGCTTCCTCACAAGCTCCTCCTTCGACATGCCGCGCGCCATCCCGTCGAGAATCGGTGTGTCGATGAAGGTCGGGTGGATCGAGTTCGAACGGATCCTGTAGCCGCGCTTGGCGCAATGAAGCGCGACGGATTTGGAAAGCAGCCAGACGCCCGCCTTCGCCGCATTATAGGCCGCCATGTTGTGGCCCGCGATCAGCCCCGCGATCGAGGACGTATTGATGATCGAGCCGGGGGCATGCGGCACCATGTAGGGGATCGCATATTTGCATCCGAGAAAGACGGAATCGACATCGACCGCCTGAACCTTCTTGAAGGTTTCGAAATCCGTATCCTCGATCGTCGTACCGCCGCCGATACCCGCATTGTTGAAGAGCACATTGATGCCGCCCATCGCCTTGTCGGCTTCGGCAAGCGCGTCTTTCCAGTGGTCTTCGCGCGTAACGTCCAGTCCAACGGCAAAGGCCATGCCCGGACATTCCTCGTTGATCTCGGCGGCGACTTCGGCGGCCCCCTTCTCGTTGATGTCGGCAAGCGTCACTTTCGCACCCTCGCGCGCAAGCATGATCGCCGACGCCTTGCCGAGACCCTGCGCCGCGCCCGTCACGAACGCCATCTTGCCTTCAACGCGGCCTTTTCTTTCCTTTTTCATGATCCTCTTCTTCCGGAATTTGGAGGTATTTCAAATGCTTATAGCATCGCCGTATTTGTCGGAACGCCCAGCAGCAAACGCCCTGTGAGTTCGTAGGTCGCGTCCGATACCATCATGTGCTGGGTCGCCACATGCACATCGCGGAACTGCCGTTGCAGCGCGGAACTGCGATAGACCGAACTGCCGCCCGCCAACGTGTACATGAGATCGACGGCCTTGGTGGCCGAGCGCACGGCATGCGTCGTCGCCAGCCGCAGATCGCGGCGATGCGCGACCGTGATCTCGCCATTCCTTGTCGCCGCATCCCAGGCTGCGTCGATCGCTTCCATGAGATAGGCACGCCCCGAACGTGTCAGCGCTTCAGCTTCCGATACATCGAGATGCGCCTTGGCGCGCAGCGCCAGCGGCTTCGACGAGCCTTGCGGGGTCTTACCGCCTGCAAGGTCGACAAGCCCGTCGATCGCACCGCGCGCAAGGCCAAGCGACACGGCGGCAATGCCGATGCCGAGCAACCCGAATGTCGGGAAGCAGTAAAGCGGACGCGGCAGGGGCTTGTCGCTGACAAGGCTCACGGCCCGCGAGGCCGGCACGAAGAGATCCGTCACCTCGAAATCCGTGCTGCCCGTGCCGCAAAGGCCCGACACGTCCCATGTGTCGTGGAGATGCACCTGATCGGCCTCGAAGATCATCATGCGGTTCTGCGGGATGCCTTCGGCGGCCATTTCGGGCTTTCCGTCATCGCCAAGGATCATGCAACCGCCCGAAATCCACTGCGCATTGCGCGAGCCCGAACCCCATTGCCAGCGGCCCGTGACACGATAGCCTTCGACGCCCTTCTCGCTCGCTCGCACGGCCTTGCCGCGCGGCGCGAAGACGCCCGCCGTGATGGTAAGCGGATCGCCGAAAATGCGCTTCGCCTCCGAAGCTTCGAGAAAGGCCGCAACGAGACCCGAAGTCGCACCGATAAAGACGCACCAGGCCGCCGAACCATCGGCCTGTGCGATACGTTCAACCACTTTCACGAGTTCGCCCGGGTGGCTTTCAAGTCCGCCATAATCGGCGGGGATGCAAAGCCGGTAGAACCCTGCCTCGGCAAAGCGCGTTGCAATATCCTGCGGCAGAAAACGATTTGCCTCGATCTCGGCGGCGCGCGCCGCGATCTCGGGCGCAAAACCCTCCGCCGCCGCGAGTAGGTCGGCACTCGTCTTCGTCGCTGTCTGCGTTGCGGTCATACCGCCCTCCCGTTTCTCAGGCGCCGAGCTTCAGCCGGTTCGCGATATTGTTCTTCTGCATGTTGGACGAGCCGCCGACGACGGGCAGGCTCACCGCGTCGCGCATATAGCGCTCCATATCCATCTGATCGGAGAGGCCATAGGCGCCGGTGACGCGCATGCACATCTGTGTCACTTCCGCTGCGCCTTCGCAGCAGAAGAGCTTCGCCATAGACGTCTCGACCGAGCAGGACCGGCCCTGATCGGCAAGCCAGGCCGCGCTATAGAGCATGAGTCGCATGGCGCGCACTTTCGTTTGCGCTTCGGCAAGCGTGTGCCGCACGGCCTGATGGCCGGCGATGGTCCGGCCGAACTGCACACGTTCCTCAGAATAGCGCCAGGCATCGGCAAGTGCCGCTTCGGCAAGGCCGAGCGCACAGGCGGAAAGTTCGAGCTTCTCGACTTCGAGAGCCCGCCCCGCCAGTTGGCTCCATCCCTTGTTCCACATCGCCTCACCGCCAAGAATATTCGCGGCGGGGACGCGCACATCCTCGAAGACCACATCCTTCGTCTCGACGCCGCGAATGCCGAGATGACCGAGCGGCGTGATGGTGATGCCCGGCAGCTTCGGCGGGATGAGCACGATGGAGAGATTCTTGTACTTCTCTTCCTTGGGGCCCGTGCGCAGCAGGCAGAAGATGTAATCGGCAATATGCGCGCCGGTGCACCAGCGCTTGGTGCCATTGATGACAAGCTCGTCGCCTTCGCGCCGCGCCGTCGTCTCTACGGTGGCAAGATCGCCGCCGACATTCGGCTCCGAAAGTCCGTAGGCGAATAGAAGATTGCCCGATGCGATGCGCGGAAGTAGCTCCTGTTTCTGAGCCTCGCTCGCGCTTTCTCCAACATTCATGCCCGCATAACAGACCGCCATGATGTAGGGGCAGGCAACGGCAACGGAACGCTTCGCAAGCTCTTCGATCACCGCCATTGTCGCATAGATGTCGACACCCGAACCGCCATGGCGTTCTTCGACCGTCAGCCCCATCATTCCCATGTCGCCGAGCTTTCGCATTACCTCGGCTGGATAGATATTCCCCCTGTCCCATTCCCGCGCCTTTTCTCGCGGCATCTCCGCTTCGACGAAGCGGCGCGTCGTCTCCCGCAGCATGCGCACATGTTCGGGCTCGTCGAAATTGAGCGGCATGTCCGTCATCGTCGCATCCATCTCTCAGCGCCCCGTAAAGGCGGGCTTGCGTTTTTCGAGGAAGGAGCGAACCGCTTCCTTGTGGTCCTCCGTCGTGAAGGTGAGCATCTCATAGCCGATCGACGTATCGAGGATCGAATGGGCGAGCTGTTTCAGACCGATATTGACCGACACCTTGCTGTATTTGATTGCCTGGATCGCGCCGCCGGCGAGCTTGTCTGCAAAGGCCTCGACGCGCGCATCGAGCTCGTCATCGGGCACCACATGATTGATGAGGCCGATGCGCTCAGCCTCCTGTGCGGGCACGGGATCGCCCGTCATCAGATATTCCTTGGCGCGCGCATAGCCGACAAGCTGCGGCCAGATGATCGCGCCGCCGTCGCCCGCCACGATTCCCGCCCGCACATGGGGATCGGCGAAACGCGCATTGTCGCTGGCGAAAATCACGTCGCACATGAGCGCGATGGTTGCGCCAAGACCGACGGCCGGCCCCCGCACCTTGGCGATGATCGGCTTCTCGAGATCGAGCAGGGAAAAGACGATGCGTTTTGCCTCCGCCGCATCCGGGCCCTTCTCTCCCGCTTCGAAGCCGCGCTTCATCCAGTTGAGATCGCCACCCGCGGAAAACGCCGCTCCCTCGCCTGTGAGAACGATGATGTCTGAATCGGGGTCGTCTGCAGCATCCAGAAAGATGCGCGAGAGCTCACGGTGCATCTCGCCGTCGACGGCATTCATCAGCTTCGGATTGCTGAGCGCCAGCGTGAGTACGCGGCCCTTCCGGCTGGCCTTGATTCGCGTATAGCGGCTGAAGTCGACGCTCTCCGTCATTCTCTCCTCCCTTGCATGGCCCTGTGCAGGCTCTTGAAGGGGATTGTGACCTCAGGGCAGGCCAAAGGAAAGCGTGGCGGGGTTTGTTCCGGGTCAAAAAGAAACCCCGGCCGCCAGGCCGGGGGTTCCGTCTGTCCTGCTCTGCGGTGCCGGTCAGCTGTTGTCGTCGCCGACGACAGCCGTGATCTTGGCGCCAACTTCTTCGCGCGCCTTCTCCATGTCGTCGGGCATGACCTTGGCACCGGGTTCACCGAAGACGACGATCTGGCCTTCGGGCCCGTCGGTGACGGCCGCATAACCGAGACGGTCGGCGCGCGTCACTTCGGTGAAGCTCTTGCCGGCATTCTCGCTGTAACCGACATAGCCCTGCAGGCCGACCAGAACGATCTTGCCACTACCGAGTTGCACACCGCCGGCAATCGACTTGTCGGTCCCCGTTTCGACCTTCTGCCAGGTTGCCCCCTTGTCGAAAGAACGGAACGCGTTGCCGCGCATGCCGAACACCATCACGGAACCGTCGGCCATGCCGAAGCCGCCCCAGAAGGAACCTTCATACTGCGTCTGGATGCGGTTGAAGGTGCGGCCCTTGTCGGTCGAGTGATAGACAACGCCGAACTCGGCAGCAATGAAGAGGTCGCCATCCTTGTCGGCGAAGAGCTTGTTGAGATGGTAATCGTCGAGAAGACCATCGCTGAGCGAGCGTTCCTCCCAGGTTTCTCCGCCGTCATTGGTCTCGACCATGAAGGAGAAGGCCCCCATGGCGAAGCCGCGGTTCTCGTTCTCGAAATAGACCGTCATGAAGGCCATTTCGGATTCCGTGTCGTTATAGACGAGCTCCCAGTTCTCGCCGCCATCCTTCGTGCGGATGACCGTGGCATCGTGACCGACAGCGAAGCCTAGGTCCTTGTTGGCGAAGGTCACGCCCGTGAGCGTCGCCTGGGTCGGCACCGATTTGGCCTGCGTCCAGGTCACACCGCGATCGTCGGAGAGGACCACATGGCCGAATTCGCCCACAGCGACCAGACGGTCGCCGGCATAGGTCGCATCCAGCAACAAGGACTCCGCGGCGAGTTCGGACGGCACCGCATATTCGATTTCCGTCGATGCGGCTTCTTCCTGGGCGACCGCCGGTCGCGGGCCGAGGATGACAAGGGCGAGCGCGAAGGCGCACACGCCGGCAAGGGACATAAACCGCAGACGCGGCGCCCAGTTCGAGACGATCCGGGAAATAGACGAAGACATTACCTAGGCTCCTGCACTCGGGCGTTTCCGGCCACCGCCACTGCACCCTTCGCCGGTTCCCCCCGGGGCGGATGCGGACGCGCGGCGCGCCTCCTGTTTTGGTTTCTTATAACGGTTTTTCGTGTTTATACCGCATATTTCCCGATCCGTCTTCGACTCTCGCGGGATTTTTCACCCCGCATCGCCGGACAAGGTTAAGAGCCGCGGACCCGATCGCACATTCTCATAACAGAAGGCCGGACCCCGTTTCCGGGGCCCGGCCCTTGCCATTTCCAGTCCGCTTTAGCGGACGCCGAGCTGACGGATCGCGTTCGGCGTGTAGCGGTTCTTGTCCAGCTCGTCGGCGAAGTAGTTCACCGGCGGTTCTTCGTTCTGCAGCGCGAGCGCCAGGTAGCGGCCGGCCTGCAGATCGTAGACGATTTCGCCGGCGGAACCGCAGAGCGGCACGTTGTAGCGCTGGATCTGCTGGAGTTCCTGAACGCGCCAGAGCTGGCCACGGCCGTCATAAAGTTCGGCCGACGCAATCTGCCAGGCATCCTCGTCATTATGATAGACGCGGCGCGAGTAGACATGGCGCGTATCTGGACGCAGCTTCGCCTCGAATTCCCAGACGCGGCGCAGTTCGTAACGCACCTTGTCCTGGTTCAGGTGAAGCGGGCTCAGGAAGTCCTTGTAGGGCGTGGATTCAGCCACATAGGCATTGGCCGAGATCAGGCGCTTGCTCTTGCCGAGCACGGTCCAGTCGTAGCGGTCCGGCGCACCATTGTAGCCGTCGAAGCTGTCCGACGTGGACAGACCGTCCGAGTTCGTGCCGGGATTGTCATACGCGATGTTCGGCGCACGGCGCACGCGGCGGGTACCCGGGCTGTACTGCCAGGCCTGACGGGGCTGCTTTTCGGCGTTCAGGGCTTCGTACACCAGGATCACGTTACCCGCGGCACGGGCCGGGGCGATGGTGTTCGCGATGTAGTAGAGCGAGATGTTGTCGAGGTCCTCGGCACGTTCCGCGGAGGGGTCCGACCACTGGAGAATAGCCTCGTCCTGCACGATCTGGAGCGTGTAGTCGCCGCCGCGCGTAACCGGCGCCGCCGCGAACTGGCGGACAACCTTGAAAGCGCGATAACGCAGCGTGTGGTTCCAGATCATTTCGAGCGCATTGTTCGGGATCGGGAACGGCGAACCGAAAATGGCTTCGCTGACGCCCGAGCCGCCGCCGACGAGTTCGCCGACCGCCGCATTGCGCTTGTTGGCCTGATAGAACTTGTCCGGGAAGGCGCAGGTGCGGCGCGATTCATATACGTTCATCTTGTAGGTTGGATAGGCCTTGAGCAGGGCCTTGTAGCCCGGCGTCAGGATATCGTCGTACTGACCGGCGTTTTCACCCGTGATCGTGAACTTGACCGGATCGCTGGCGAAGGGGTCTGCGAGCTTGTCGCCCGGCTTGTAACTGACATTGCTGGGCACGGTCTGCAAGCCGCCGGTCCATGCAGGAATATCGCCGTCGCCGGCCTTTTCCGACCCCATCGGGGTGAGGTCCTGGCCCAGACGATTCACCTGGGCTTCCGGAACCTTGGCGAGCGCGCCGGTTGCGAACACGGCTGTCGCAAGGGCGGACACCAACAAGGTTGTCCTTTTCATATACGTTCCCTCCACTGGATTTCTTATGAGGCTTTCGGCGCCAGCTTTTGCCCTTTGGCTTTATGTACTGTTCACCGAGGCCGGTTTCCCCGCCTTACTCAAACGGGATGATAGCAAATTGGCCGAAGCTCGCAAATCGCACGCCGCGGATTCTGTGTCCTTCGCGCCTCTATTCGCCCCGATTTTCGGGCAGTTTGGCCCTTGTTTGCATTAAATCTTTTTAATGAACGGGAGTTTGCGGCCGTACCGGATTTCGATCTTGTCGTCCGTCTACGGACTATTCAGGCGGCCAGCGGTGATTCCTGACGCAGCGCAACATACAATGCCAACGCCGGCCGGTTCGCTTGCCCTCTCCATTCAAGGCGCCCGCGCATCGCGGAAATGAAAAAGCCCGGCGGTCGAAACCGCCGGGCTCATTTGCTTCACACATGTTCCGAAGGATCAGAACGCGTAGGAGACCGTCATCGTGACGAAATCCTTGTCGCTGGAAAAGTTCCTGTACTCGTTACCGAAACTGTTGGTGTACTGGATATTGGCACGCCAGGTATTCTGGAGATTGGCGTTGAGGCCGATGCTGATGGTCTTCTTGCCGTCGACGAAACCGGGGCCGACCGGACCGGCCGACACACCGTTCACATCATGCGCCCACTGAAGAACCGGCGTGAGCGTCCAGGCCGTTCCGAAAGCATTGTTGTAATCCGCGGTGGCCGCGAGGCGATAACCCCAAGAACTGGATGTCGCGTAAGCCAGTTTGCAGTCCGCAACCAGGGGGCTGGCTGCAGCCGCACCGCAGGCCGCATCGCCGAGAATCAACGCGGCGGCCAGATCGGGGTGCGTGGCTGCCGACCGCGGAGCGGCCAGCCTGTTGGTGCTGTCCGAGAGATCGGGAAGATACTGGAAGCCGACATTTGCGATCAGGATCATCAAGTCCGAACCGATCAGGGACGGAAGGGCCGCCGACGGGTTGAGCGTGCTGATTGTCGCAAGCTGACCCGTTATGACATCGAACTCGTCATAGCCCCGGATCACGTCGCCCGGCGCATAAGCGAAGCCGGCATTCTGGCTTCCCTGGCTCAGACAGCCGGGCGGCGATCCCGCGAAGGAACAGGCGTCGATGGCATCCAGTTCGGCGGAATTGATTTCCACGTCACTGAGCGCGAACGGCATATCGGGCGTAAACGCCATTTCGCCGGAAAAGGCCGACCCGCCGAAAAGCGGAATCGAGGTATTGAAGCTCGCGCCGATGGTTCTGACGTCATCGGGATACTGCATCAGGTAGTTCTTTGTCGCGGCCGTGGCACCCACGCCGGCCTCGAGAACCGTCAACCCGCCAGGGAGCACCGCATTTGTCGCGCAATCACCAAATGTGAATTGCCCGAAGTTGGCACACAAGGCCGCCAGGTCGGTATGCGGTCCGCCCAAGAGACCCGTCGTCGCGGCGCCGAAATCGCCAAGCGAAAACGTGCCGACCGGCACGACCAGGCTCTGCTGCGTGAAATACAGACCGAGATCCGTCCCCATTCCGAGGTTTTCCGCGTAATGCTTGATCGCCACGCCGAAGGTGCCCGTGTCGTCGCCCTCTTCGGACGCAAGCCGGGGAATCAGCACAGGACCCGGATATTCTCCGTTAAGCATGACATATTGGCCGCCCTCGCAAGCGGCGTCGGAGGTGCTGAAGAAAGTGCCGCAGGCATCCAGCTCGGTCTTCTGCCAGCCGAACTGCCAGAAAGCCTCCACCGTTACGCTGCCCGGCAGACCGATGGACGCGAACACGGAAGGCGTCGGCATGAGCGCCTCCTTCAGTTCCGAGCCCGGCGTGCGAATGGCGGTCACGTCGATCGGCAGGAAGGAGTTGATGCCGCCCTGAATGAAGAGGCTTTCGCCCCAGTTCACGACCTGCTTGCCGACGCGAACATTCAACGGCATGCCCGAGACGTCGAAATTTCCGTAAACGAAAGCATCGAGAATATCGAAGCTTCTGCCGCCGAAATCGCGCGCCTGGTCGCCGCGCGCCGCATCGACGAGGGGACGGCTGCCGAACCGG